>OBJE01000001.1_pt1 | contig 658337 bp, 440 predicted proteins | sample 1519681 | NCBI WGS metagenome assembly OBJE01 (sample SAMEA3888898, study PRJEB22519) | human gut metagenome | biome: human gut; feature: human-associated habitat; material: faeces | place: Denmark | collected 2011 | reverse complement strand
AGATAACAGGACTATAAATTATAGAAAAAGGTTGTGCCAACGTTTTGACACAACCTCCCTAATATTCTACAGCGGGTATTCATCAAATGCATATAGCAACGTTGAGAGATACCGTTCGCCTGTATCCGGCAATAATGCAACAATAGTTTTCCCCTCATTCTCCGGAAGAAGTGCCAGACGAGTGGCTGCACTGACTGCCGCCCCGGAAGATATACCTACCAGCAGGCCTTCTTTCTGCGCCAACTCGCGTCCTGTACGGATAGCATCGTCATTTGTTACCTGCAATATTTCATCCACTACTGCCGGATTGTAGTTCTTGGGAACAAAACCGGCACCGATACCTTGTATCTTATGTGCTCCCGGAGCACCTCCTGAAAGTACAGGAGAGTCGGTCGGCTCTACCGCTACCACCTTTACAGCCGGATTATGTTTTTTCAAGGCGGCGCCTACTCCACTTACCGTCCCGCCAGTCCCTACACCAGCAACAAAAATATCAACATGACCTTCCGTATCCCGCCAGATCTCCTGTCCTGTAGTACGTTCGTGCATGGCAGGATTTGCGGGGTTGTCAAACTGCTGAAGAATCACCGCACCGGGTGTAGCCGCTTTCAGTTCTTCAGCACGGGCAATAGCCCCTTTCATACCATTGGCACCGGGCGTAAGCACCAATTCGGCACCCAAGGCTTTCAGTAAGTTGCGACGCTCAACGCTCATGGTATCGGGCATGGTGAGAATCAACTTATAACCTTTTGAAGCGGCCACAAATGCAAGTCCTATTCCGGTGTTTCCACTGGTAGGTTCTATGATTGTCGCTCCGGGTTTCAGCAAACCGGAAGTCTCGGCATCTTCAATCATTGCCAGTGCCACGCGATCTTTCACACTTCCGGCAGGATTAAATGACTCCAGTTTCACAATCAGACGGGCTTTCAGCCCCTTTGATTTATTGTAATTACTCAGCTCCATCAGGGGAGTGTTGCCCACCAGATCCGTGAGCTGTTTTGCTATCTTTTTCATAACATATTGGGTTTTAATTTATACTCTTCTTTCTAAATGACAAAGATAGAGGGTTAACGGTTCATAGGAAATACCATATTTGTGGGATTTTCATACTATAAATGAGGGATTTTCGCTGAGAATAGTTACCTTTGTACCCACCTTATTATAAAAAGGATATCCCAATGAGTCCATTGAACTTTACTCACATTTTGACACAGGCAGTCGATGAACTATCGGAAAGCTCATCTTACAAAGGACTGTTTCATCAGCACACGGACGGCACTCCATTGCCTTCGGCTAGGGCACTGCAAGATATTGTAGAGCTATCACGTGCCATCCTCTTCCCCGGTTATTTTGGTAATTCCACAGTCAACAGCCGCACCATCAAATATCACATCGGCGTAAACATTGAACGCTTGTTCGACTTGCTGACCGGTCAGGTACTTGCAGGGCTTTGCTTCACCGGAAACGGAGAATGTACCTGCTGCACTGAACTTCAGCGTGAAGAAGCGGCACTGATTGCCGCTAAATTCATCAGCAATTTGCCGGGAATGCGCCGTGTGCTGGCCACTGATGTGGCAGCCGCCTACAATGGAGATCCGGCAGCACACAGTTTCGGAGAAGTAATCAGTTGTTATCCCGCCATACGTGCCATCAGCAATTACCGCATTGCGCATGAGTTACTGAAACTCGGTGTGCCCCTTATTCCGCGTATCATCACTGAAATGGCCCACAGCGAAACAGGAATCGATATTCACCCGGGTGCCGCCATCGGCAGCCACTTCACCATAGACCACGGAACGGGTGTGGTAATTGGGGAGACGTGCATCATCGGAAATAACGTGAAGTTGTATCAAGGCGTAACTCTGGGTGCCAAGAGCTTTCCATTGGATGCGGACGGTAAACCGATCAAGGGTATCCCACGCCACCCGATACTGGAAGACAATGTAATCGTCTATTCCAATGCCACCATTTTAGGACGTATCACTATCGGACAGGGTGCCACGGTAGGTGGTAATATCTGGGTGACGGAAGACGTTCCGGCCGGAGCAAGAATTGTACAGACTAAAGCCAAAAAGTAACCGGCAGTCAGCAAGCAAGCGCCCCGGTTGAGGGACACAAGCGTTCCGGCTGAGCAACACAAGTGTTTCGGAAGAGAGACACAAGCGTTACATCCGAGAAGTACAAGTGTTCCGTAAAAGGGATATTAAGAGAATAGTAATCATCAATAGAAACAATAGATACAGAAGAAGTTACAGCAGCTTCAACCGTAAAATTGTAAATCGTAAAATCAATAATAAACAGATGGAATCCTTTCAAATGATTGCCAAGACCTTTCAAGGTCTGGAAGAAGTATTAGCACAAGAACTGACTGCATTAGGGGCAAACGACATAGAAATAGGCCGACGCATGGTGTCTTTCAGTGGAGACAAGGAAATGATGTACAAGGCAAACTTCTGCTTGCGCACAGCAATCCGTATCCTGAAACCGATCAAGAACTTCACTGCCAAAAATGCTGATGAAGTCTATGAACAAATCAAAGCTATCAGCTGGGAAAACATCCTGGATGTGGAGAAAACATTTGCTGTAGATGCCGTTGTGTTCAGCGAAGAATTCCGTCACTCTAAGTTTGTATCTTATAAAGTAAAAGATGCCATTGTAGATTATTTCCGCGAGAAATTCAACAAACGTCCGTCCGTACGAATCAACCGCCCGGATGTACTGCTGAATATACACATTGCACAAACCACGTGTACGCTTTCGCTCGACTCATCGGGTGAGTCACTACACCGCCGCGGTTATCGTCAGGAAGCGGTAGAGGCTCCGTTGAACGAAGTTCTGGCTGCCGGAATGATCCTCATGACGGGCTGGAAAGGAGAATGTGATTTGATTGATCCGATGTGTGGTTCGGGTACCATCCCCATTGAGGCGGCACTGATTGCACGTAACATTGCTCCGGGAGTATTCCGTAAGGAATTTGCTTTTGAGAAGTGGAATGATTTCGACCAGGATTTATTCGATACGATTTACAACGACGACAGTCAGGAATGTGAGTTTACACATAAGATATACGGATACGACAATAATCCGCAGGCTAACGAAATAGCAACGCACAACATCAAGGCAGCAGGTGTATCGAAAGACATTGTCTTGAAGTTGCAGCCCTTCCAGCAGTTTGAACAGCCGGCGGAAAAGTCCATGATTATCACCAATCCGCCTTATGGGGAACGTATTTCTACCAATAATCTGCTGGGACTGTACCAGATGATAGGCGAGCGTCTGAAACACGCTTTCACCGGAAACACGGCATGGGTGCTCTCTTATCGTGAAGAGTGCTTCGACCAGATAGGACTGAAACCAACTGCCAAAATACCTCTGTTCAACGGTGCACTGGAATGTGAATTCCGTAAATACGAGATTTTCGACGGTAAATACAAGGAATTCAAGAAACAGGAAGGCGAAAGTGAAGAGGGAGAAGACTCTAAAGAATCAGGCTTCAAACCGAAAGAAGGACGGGAGTTCAGACCAAGAGAATCACGTGAATTCAGACCGAGAGAGCCCCGCAAACCAGGAGAATTCAGATCCAGAGATGACAAGCCAAGGGAATTCAGACCAAGAGACAGTAAACCCCGGGAGTTTGGTTCGAGAGAAGACAGGCCCAGAGGGGAATTCAAGCCAAGGGAATTCCGCAAGGATGGAGACAGGGAAAGAAAACCGTTTGACAGAGAACGTCGTCCGGGAGGAAACGGGGAGTTCAAGCCGAAAAGGGAGTTTAAACCGAGAAAGCGGGAAGAGGGAGAGTAAGTTGCTGAGAGACAGTTTGAGGTGCCAAATTTTCACCTCAAACAAAGGAGGTGTTAGATACTCTGCCTTTGCCAAGCTGAGTGCCGCCGTACAAGTGAAAAGTACACCAATGGGCAGAATAGAAGTGAAAGGTTTTAGAAAAGAGAATGACTAACAAAAGACTATGAACATGAAGATAATCAGTAAATGGATGGGAGTGGTATTATTGGCATCATCCGCTCTCTTCACAACGAACGTTATGGCACAAGATTTAAAGAAACCGACGCTGGAAGACCTGATCCCCGGCGGAGAAACCTATCGCTTTGCAAAAAGCCTGTACGGGCTGCAATGGTGGGGAGACACGTGCATCAAGCCCGAAATAGACTCTTTGTTTGCAGTGAACCCTAAAACAGGAAAGGAAACCCTACTCCTGACGCGTGAGAGAATCAACCAAGCACTGGAACAGGAAAAACTGGGTAAACTGAGTCATTTATATCAGGTGAGCCTGCCTTGGGCTGAAAAGACTCAGTTGCTTATCACCCTGCCCGGTAATTATATCGTTTACGACTGGAAAGCGGATAAAATCATCAGCAAACAAGCCTTGCCAGAAAAGGCAGCCAATGAGGATTATAATACCGTAAGCGGCCATATTGCTTACACTCTGAATAATAATCTTTATGTCAACGATCGCGCCGTAACCAACGAACCGGAAGGGATCGTATGCGGACAAAGCGTACACCGTAACGAGTTCGGCATCAGCAAAGGAACTTACTGGAGTCCGAAAGGTGACTTGCTCGCTTTCTACCGCATGGATGAAAGTATGGTAACACAATATCCGTTAGTGGACATCACCGCACGGGTGGGCGAATTGAACAATGTACGTTACCCGATGGCAGGTATGACGAGCCACAAAGTAACTGTAGGCATCTACAATCCCGAAACGCAGAAGACAATTTATCTGAATGCAGGTGATCCTACCGACCGTTACTTCACCAATATAAGTTGGGCACCGGATGCCAAAAGCCTTTATCTCATAGAGCTGAACCGTGATCAGAACCATGCCAAGCTATGCCAGTACAGCGTAGAAACAGGCGAACTGATAGGAACTCTTTTTGAAGAGACACATCCCAAATACGTAGAACCCCAGCACCCCATCGTATTCCTGCCGTGGGACAACAGCAAGTTTATCTACCAAAGCCAACGCGACGGCTTCAACCACCTGTACCTCTATGGCACAGACGGTAAGCTGGTCAAGCAACTGACTTCCGGCAACTGGCTTGTGCAAGATGTGCTTGGCTTCAACAGTGGAAAGAAAGAAATCATCATAGCTTCCACGGAATATTCCCCGTTGCAAAGCAACCTCTTCAAAGTAAGCATAGCAACAGGCAAACGTAGCCCGCTAGGCACACCGGAAGGTATACACCAGGGCACACTGAGTGCAAGCGGCAGTTACCTCATAGATACCTATTCCAGCCCTGAAGTGCCACGCAGCATCAACCTCATCGCCACACAAAACGGGAAAAGCATCAATCTGCTGACAGCAGAAGATCCATTCAAGGACTTCACCATGCCGAGCATCGAAGTAGGCACCATCAAAGCTGCCGACGGTGTGACTGATCTTTACTATCGTCTCATAAAACCTGCGGACTTTGATCCGAACAAGAAATACCCCACCATTGTCTATGTATACGGTGGACCGCACGCCCAAATGGTCACCGGCGGTTGGCAGAACGGTGCACGTGGCTGGGATATCTACATGGCCAACAAAGGTTATATCATGTTCAGCCTCGACAACCGTGGAAGTGACAACCGCGGACTGGAATTTGAAAATGCTACTTTCCGACATCTTGGCATTGAAGAAGGAAAAGACCAAGTGAAAGGTGTGGAATTCCTGAAAAGTCTGCCTTATGTAGATGGCAACCGCATCGGTGTGCACGGCTGGAGTTTCGGTGGTCACATGACTACGGCATTGCTGCTCCGCTATCCCGAGATATTCAAGGTAGGCGTTGCAGGTGGTCCGGTCATCGACTGGGGATATTATGAAATCATGTACGGAGAACGCTATATGGATACCCCACAGAGTAATCCGGAAGGGTACAAAGAGTGCAACCTGAAAAACCTTGCCGGCAATCTGAAAGGACATCTGCTATTGATCCATGATGATCATGACGATACTTGTGTACCTCAACATACACTTTCGTTCATAAAGGCTTGTGTGGATGCACGCACATATCCGGACCTGTTTATCTATCCCACACATAAGCACAATGTCAGGGGACGTGACCGGGTACATCTGCATGAAAAGATAACCCATTATTTTGAAGAGTATTTAGGAAATAAGTGATTACAATTAAAAGAAATATAAAGATGAAAGTATTATTATTAGGAAGTGGTGGCCGCGAGCATGCCCTGGCATGGAAAATAGCCCAAAGCCCGAAAGTAGAGAAACTTTTTATCGCCCCCGGTAATGCCGGCACCAGTGCGGTAGGTGAGAACGTATCCATCAAGGCAACCGATTTCCCTGCCTTGAAAGCCTTCGCTTTAGAACAAAAGATAGACATGATCGTGGTAGGTCCCGAAGATCCGCTAGTAGAAGGTATCTACGACAGCTTTACCGGAGATGCCTCCACCCAACATATTGCCATCATCGGCCCTACAGCTAAAGGTGCGCAACTGGAAGGCAGCAAAGAGTTCGCCAAAGGCTTCATGGAACGTCACGGTATTCCCACCGCCCGTTACAAAAGCATCACTGCTGCTAATCTGGACGAAGGCCTTGCTTTCCTCGAAACCCTCGAAGCTCCCTACGTGCTGAAAGCCGACGGTCTATGCGCCGGAAAAGGTGTGCTCATTCTCCCTACACTGGAAGAAGCCAAGCGGGAACTGGAAGAAATGCTGGGCGGTATGTTTGGCCAGGCCAGCGCCACAGTTGTTATCGAAGAATTCCTCAGCGGTATAGAGTGCTCCGTATTTGTGCTGACAGACAGTAAGAACTATAAGGTTTTGCCTGTTGCCAAAGATTACAAACGCATCGGTGAAGGCGATAAAGGCCTGAATACCGGTGGCATGGGAAGTGTAACTCCTGTTCCCTTTGCCGATGAGGTATTTATGGAAAAGGTACGTACCCGCATCATCGAACCTACCATCCGCGGATTGCAGGAAGAAAACATCCTTTACAAAGGCTTCATCTTCCTCGGCCTGATCCGTGTGAAAGGTGAACCAATGGTGATAGAATACAACGTCCGTATGGGCGATCCGGAAACAGAAAGCGTCATGTTGCGTATACAAAGCGACTTTGTAGAACTTCTGGAAGGTGTACGCGATGTCAACCTCGACACCAAGACATTGGTGATGGACCCACGGACAGCCGCCTGTGTCATGCTTGTCAGCGGTGGATACCCCGAAGCTTACGAAAAGGGCAAAGTGATGACCGGGTTTGAAGCAGCGATAGCCACGGACAGCATCCTCTTCCATGCCGGAACCGCAATGAAAGACGGACAAGTGGTAACGAACGGCGGACGCGTGATTGCCGTATGTTCGTATGGTGAAACCAAGGAGGAAGCCCTTGCCAAAAGTTATAAAGTAGCGGATATGATCCACTTCGACAAGAAGTATTTCCGCCGCGACATCGGGTTCGATCTCTAATCACCCCATCACCTTTATTATAATGATACGAAGTAAACGATTACAGAACCGGATTACAGCGGGGCGCTTCACCCTCCCCGCTGCTGTCTTTCTATCACTGTTCTGCTGGGTACTGACTTCCATCTTATTACCCGAGATTCCAGTGATGAAAAGCAATTACCCATTGTGGGAAACCATCTACAACGATTGGATTCCGACATGGGCAAGTGCGCCCCTAAGCTTTCTGCTTTACGGTATAATCGGTTACTTCCTGATAGAGCTGAACAACACCTTCGCCATTATCCGTATGCGGGCATCCGTGCAGACAGCCATTTACTTTCTGCTGATATCTGTCTGTCCTGCCATGCACCAATTATATGCCGGAGACATTGCCTCGACAGCATTTCTGATATCTTTGTTCTTCCTGTTCAAGGGCTATCAACATCCACATCCGGCGGGCATCCTATTCTACTCGTTCCTGTTTATCGGGGCGGGCAGTCTGTTCTTCCCGCAACTGACATTGTTCATTCCCATTTTCTGGATCGGTGCATACAGTTTCCAGGCACTCACTCCTAAGAGCTTTTTCGGAGGTCTGATCGGCTGGACGCTCCCCTATTGGTTCCTGTTTGGACATGCCTACTTCTATGGTGAAATAGAATTATTCTATCAGCCATTCATCGAACTGGTGACGTTCCATCCCATTACTTTATGGAACTTCCCAGTATGGGAAATCGCTACATTGGGCTATTTGTTCCTGTTGTTCATAGTAAGCTCCGTTCACTGCCTGGTGGCAGGTTACGAAGATAAGATACGTACCCGCAGTTATCTGCATTTCCTTATTTTCCTGACGTTCTGCATCTTCGTCTATATCCTGTTGCAACCGACACAAACGTTTCACCTCCTGCCCTTGCTGCTGATAGGCGTCAGCATCCTGACAGGACATTTCGTGGTACTGACGAACAGTCGGGCTTCTAATGTGTTTTTCATTTGTGCCCTTGCCGGGCTTATACTCTTATTCGGATTTAACGTATGGATGCTTTTGTAGACTCATTGGTTCAACTCCTGATAGACTGGGGCTATCTCGGTTTATTTATCTCCGCCTTACTGGCAGGAAGCATCGTTCCGTTCAGTTCGGAACTGGTGATGATAGCACTGATAAAGGTAGGACTCAGTCCGGTGATGTGTGTACTCTTCGCCACGTTGGGTAATACGATTGGCGGTATGACGTGCTACTACATGGGGCGTCTGGGCAACGTAGTCTGGATAGAGAAATATTTCAAAGTAAAAAAAGAAAAAGTAGACAAGATGCAGACTTTCCTTCAAGGTAAAGGAGCATTGATGGGCTTTTTCGCATTCCTGCCCTTCGTGGGCGAAGTAATTGCCATTGCGCTGGGTTTCATGCGCAGCAATGTATGGCTGACTACTTCGTCCATGTTTGCCGGAAAGCTGATACGGTATGCCGTGATGCTGCTGGCATTGCAGGGAGTAATATCTATGTTTTAAGTTATGAAACGAATTATAGAACGTACGGAAGATGGAAGCGCAACGCTCTTTGTGCCCGAACTGGATGAACATTATCATTCGGTGAAAGGGGCGCGTACAGAGTCGCAGCATATCTTTATCAACATGGGGCTGAAAGCCTCTGCCGCACCGCAACCGCACGTTCTTGAGATAGGCTTCGGCACCGGACTGAATGCCTTGCTCACACTGGAAGCTGCCGAACAGGATGCGCGTCCCGTACATTATACCGGTATCGAGCTCTATCCCCTTGCCTGGGAAGAAGTCGATGCACTAGGATATAGCAATAACCCGCTGTTCAAGCAGTTGCACACCGCCCCGTGGGAAGAAGACGTAAAAATATCCCCGCACTTCACCCTGCGGAAGATAAAGATGGATGCGATTAGTGATAAGTGGTTATCACTAAATCCTGATCTCGTTTACTTCGATGCTTTCGCCCCTGAAAAGCAACCAGAAATGTGGAACGAGCAATTATTTCGCTCTCTTTACGTTTATATGAATACAGGGGGAATATTGACGACGTATTGCGCCAAAGGTGTCATCCGCCGTATGTTGCAAGCTGTGGGCTTCCGTGTGGAGCGCCTTCCGGGACCTCCGGGGGGAAAACGGGAGATACTGAGGGCAACGAAAGAGAAACCATAAAGAGTAATCAATTATAAAAACCATAAATATAATAATGAAACGAACATTCCTGTACATCCTCGCTGCCTTGCTCGCCGCATCCTGCAAGAACAGCAGCGTCCAAAATAATAAGAGTGAAGGCGATAAGCCCGTCATCACTGTCACTATTGAGCCATTACGCTATTTCACCGAAGCCATTGCAGGCGATAACTTCAACGTTATCAGCATGGTTCCCAAAGGAAGTAGCCCGGAAACCTACGACCCTACCCCCCAGCAACTCGTAGATCTTGCCAAGAGCAAAGCCTACTTCCGGATCGGCTACATCGGTTTTGAACAAACCTGGATGGACAAGCTGACGGATAACGCTCCGCACCTGCAATTCTTCGATACTTCCCGCGGCATCGACCTGATTTATGATTCCTCACACGCCCACCATCATCACGATGCCGATGAACCTCACGCTCACGATTCCATCCAAGACGATGAGCATCAGCATCTTTTGGGTGTGGAACCACACGTTTGGAGTTCTGCCTATAATGCACAGATTATTGCCGGAAATATCGTAAATGCACTGTGCGCCATCGACAAAGGCAATGAAGAAGTCTATATGGAGCGTTACAAAAGTCTCTGCAACCAGATTGAACATACCGATAGCCTTATTTGTCACATGCTGTCGGCTCCCAATGCGGACCGTGCTTTCATGATTTATCATCCGGCATTATCTTACTTTGCCCGCGACTACGGTCTGCATCAGATTTCCATCGAAGAAAATGGTAAAGAGCCTTCTCCCTCCCACCTCAAGAATCTGATAGACACTTGTAAAAAGGAGAAAGTCCGTGTTATCTTCGTACAACCTGAATTTGACCGTCGCAATGCGGAGATCATTGCCAAACAGACGGGAACGAAGGTAATCCCTATCAATCCGCTTTCTTACGATTGGGAAGAAGAAATGTTGAACATTGCCAAGGAATTGGTCGTTAAGAACTAAAGACATCGTCAAGCAGTAAACAAATGGGTACGCCTCTTATTGAAATAAAGAATCTCAGTGCCGGCTATGACAGCCGCACGGTATTGCGCAACATAAACCTCACCGTTTACGACCGGGACTTTCTGGGCATCATCGGCCCTAATGGCGGCGGAAAAACAACTCTCATCAAATGTATACTTGGTCTGTTGAAACCTACTGGAGGGGAAATTCTTTATAGAGGTGGACGAGCACTCAAAATGGGATATCTGCCACAATACAACAGTATAGATCGTAAGTTTCCTATTACAGTGGAAGAAGTAATCCTTTCCGGACTCAGCTCGCAAAAGTCACTTATTTCACGCTTCACCGCAGCACATCGGGAGAAAGCCCACCAAGTGATTGCCCGCATGGGATTGGAAGGATTGGAAGAACGTGCCATCGGCGCACTAAGCGGCGGACAATTGCAACGTGCTTTGCTGGGGCGTGCCATCATCTCCGATCCTCAACTCGTTGTCCTAGACGAACCCAGTACCTATATCGACAAGCGTTTCGAAGCCCGCCTTTACGAACTATTGGCAGAGATTAACCACGACTGCGCCATCATTCTTGTCAGCCATGATATCGGCACAGTACTGCAACAAGTGAAGTCCATCGCCTGTGTGAATGAAACACTGGACTATCATCCCGACACGGGGATAAGTGAGGAATGGTTGGAACGGAACTTCAACTGTCCGATAGAGTTATTAGGGCACGGAGCACTGCCCCATCGTATATTGGCAGAGCATAAACATGGCGACGAATGTGGATGCTGTAATTGCGAACATTAAACATCAAAGCTATAATATTTGAAACTTTTCTCTACAAAAAATCAATGTATATTTTTTAACCTATCCTAATAAATATGCCTTACCTCCACGCATTTAGCAGTTAAATCACTATATTTGCGGCCGTATATACAAAAATACAGAGCTATAACTTAAAAACATAACGAATTCTTTCCGAATGAAACAGTACAGAACCGTAAACAACCTTGTGGGTTGGATTACTTTCCTCATTGCAGCTACGGTCTATTGCATGACTATTGAACCGACTGCAAGTTTTTGGGACTGCCCGGAGTTCATCACTACCGGCTACAAACTGGAAGTAGGACACCCGCCCGGAGCACCTTTCTTCATGCTGGTAGCCAACCTGTTCTCACAATTTGCCTCCGACCCAAGCACCGTTGCCAAAATGGTAAACTATATGAGTGCACTGATGAGTGGCGCTTGTATCCTGTTCCTGTTCTGGAGCATCACGCACCTGGTGCGCAAACTTGTTGTTACAGATGAGAATAATATTACCCGCGGACAACTGATTACCATCATGGGTAGCGGTCTGGTAGGCGCACTGGCATATACATTCAGTGACACCTTCTGGTTCAGTGCCGTCGAAGGTGAAGTTTACGCATTCTCTTCTCTTTTCACAGCCGTTGTATTCTGGCTGATACTGAAATGGGAGGATGTGGCGAACGAACCTCACAGCGACCGCTGGCTTATCCTCATCGCTTACCTGACGGGACTTAGTATCGGCGTACACTTGCTGAACTTGCTCTGCTTGCCTGCCATCGTACTGGTTTACTATTACAAGAAAGTGCCCAACGCAAATGCCAAAGGTTCATTACTGGCATTGCTCGCTTCGGGCATTCTGGTTGCCGCCGTACTTTATGGCATGGTACCGGGTATTGTAAAAGTAGGAGGCTGGTTCGAACTGTTCTTCGTGAATACACTGGGAATGTCCTTCAACAGCGGTGTAATGGTTTACATCATTGTATTGGCAGCTTCCATCATCTGGGGAGTATACGAAAGCTACACGGAAAAGAACAAGATGCGCATGTCCGTCTCCTTCGTACTGACAATTGCCTTGTTGGGTATTCCCTTCTACGGACACGGAACGAGCGCTGTTATTATAGGTATTATTGTTATCGCCTTCCTGTTCTTCTACCTCAGCCCGAAGATGCAGGCAAGTATGAAAGAGAAATACCGTGTTTCTGCGCGTACGCTCAACACGTCGCTGTTGTGTACCATGATGATTGTCATCGGATATTCTTCCTACGCCATTATCGTGATCCGCTCTACAGCCAACACCCCCATGGATCAGAACTCACCCGAAGACATCTTCACGCTGGGTGAATATCTGGGCCGTGAACAATACGGAACCCGCCCGTTATTCTACGGACAGGCATTCTCTTCCAAAGTAGCCCTCGATGTAAAAGATGGCTATTGCGAACCGCGTATTTCGTACAACGGAACCAAATTTATCCGCAAGGAAAAAGCCACTCCCGATGAAAAGGACAGCTATATTGAAATCCCCGGACGTATCGAATACGAATACGCGCAGAATATGCTTTTCCCGCGTATGTACAGCAGCCAGCACGCCAGGGAATATCAAGCCTGGGTAGACATTAAGGGCGAAGACGTTCCCTATGATCAGTGCGGACAAATGGTGATGGTGAACATGCCCACACAATGGGAAAACATCAAGTTCTTCTTCACCTACCAGCTCAACTGGATGTACTGGCGCTACTTCATGTGGAACTTCGCCGGACGCCAGAACGACCTGCAAGGCAGCGGAGAAATAGAACATGGTAACTGGATCACAGGCATCCCGTTCATTGACAACTTCCTGGTGGGCGACCAGAGTCTGTTGCCGCAGGAACTGCAAAACAATAAGGGACACAACGTCTTCTACTGTCTGCCTTTATTGCTCGGTATCATCGGCCTTCTATGGCAGGCATACCGCGGACAGAAGGGTATTCAACAATTCTGGGTAGTGTTCTTCCTGTTCTTCATGACGGGTATCGCCATTGTGCTCTACCTGAACCAGACACCGAGCCAACCGCGTGAACGCGACTATGCATACGCCGGATCATTCTACGCCTTTGCCATTTGGATAGGTATGGGTGTGGCAGGTATTATCCGCCTGTTGCAACACTACGCCAAGATGAAGGAACTTCCGGCCGCAACACTGGCATCCGTTGTCTGCCTGTTCGTGCCCATACAGATGGCAAGCCAGACGTGGGACGACCATGACCGCAGCGACCGCTACCTGGCACGTGACTTCGGCCAGAACTATCTGATGTCTCTGCAAGAAACCGGCAATCCGATTATCTTCACCAACGGTGATAATGATACATTCCCCTTGTGGTACAATCAGGAAACAGAAGGATTCCGCACGGATGCACGTACTTGTAACCTCAGTTACTTACAGACAGATTGGTATATCGACCAGATGAAGCGTCCTGCCTACGATTCTCCGTCATTGCCCATCACTTGGGACCGTATGGATTACGTGGAAGGAACCAATGAATACATTCCTGTACAGGCCGATTACAAGAAGAGCATCGACGCCCTCTATGCCGAAGCTGAAAAGCAGGCACTGAACGGTAACCCGGAAGCTCTGGTGAATGTGAAGAAAGAGTTCGGTGAAAACCCGTACGAATTGCAGAACATCCTGAAATATTGGGTACGAAGCAAAAATGAAGATCTCAAAGTAATTCCTACGGACAGCATTGTACTGAAGGTGGATAAGGAAGCTGTACGCCGCAGCGGCATGATGATACCGGGCGACAGTATCCCCGATTACATGCACATCTCACTGAAAGGTAAACGCGCCCTTTATAAGAGCGAACTGATGATGCTTGAAATGCTGGCAGAAGCCAATTGGGAACGTCCTATCTACATGGCAGTCAGCGTAGGTACGGAAAACCACCTCGGCATGGGTAATCACTTCATACAGGAAGGCCTAACCTATCGCTTCACTCCGTTCGATACCGACAAGACAGGCGTCAAACTGGATAGCGAAAAGATGTATGACAACCTGATGAACAAGTTCAAGTTCGGTGGCATCGACAAGGAAGGTATCTATATTGATGAAAACGCCATGCGTATGTGCTATTCTCACCGACGTATCTTCTCACAACTCGTAGGTCAGTTGATACGTGAAGGCAAGAATGACAAGGCCAAGAAAGCATTGGACTACGCAGAGAAGATGATTCCTGCCTACAATGTGCCGTACGACTGGCAGAACGGTGCCGTACAAATGGCAGAAGCATACTATCAACTGGGCGAAACGGAAAAAGCCGACAGCATTATGAAGGCACTTGCCGACAAGGCTGTGGAATACCTCACTTGGTATCTGAGCCTGGATGAACAACGTTTTGCTATGTCCAGCCGTGAAATCATCGACTATCAGCTGCCTATCCTCAGTTCAGAAGTGAAGCTTATGCAGAAGTATAATTCCGAACTGGCTCCGATATATGACAGCAAGCTGAACGAATTGTATCAGATGTGCGTTGACCGTATGAAATAAGAAATAGTGATTAGCGGTTAGTGATAAGTGATTAACGGCTGTGCCGTAACATCGCGCACTAACCGCTAATCACTTATCACTAACCGCTAACTACTAATCACTTATCACTAATCGTTAATCACTAATAACCGTGTTTATAGAACAGCCTCCCGAGTTTGTCCGAAAGCTATATCCCGGTGCCATTTGGCGAATGGATCCGAACGAGAAATCCGTCTACCTGACTTTTGATGATGGTCCCATCCCCGAAGTAACCCCATGGGTACTTGAACTATTGGATAAACATGACATCAAAGCCACCTTCTTCATGGTGGGAGACAATATACGCAAGCATCCCGATGTATTCCAAATGGTAGTAGATGGCGGCCACCGCATCGGAAACCATACATTCAATCATATCCGCGGATTCGAATATCTGTCCGACAATTATCTTGCCAATACGGACAAGGCGAATGAACTGATGAAAACAGATCTCTTCCGTCCACCGCACGGTCACATGCGCTGGGGACAGTATTTCACCTTGAAACGGCATTATAAGATAGTGATGTGGGATTTGGTTACGCGTGACTACAGTAAGAAATTGCGCGGTCCGCAAGTACTTGCCAATGTGATGAGATATGCACGGAACGGGTCTATTATCACTTTCCACGACTCGCTGAAGTCCTGGAATAACGGCAACCTGCAATATGCACTGCCGCGGGCATTGGATTTTCTGGAAGAGGAAGGATACGAGTTTAAATTGCTATAAGGTTTCACCACAGAATAACACAGAGTCCCACTGAGTTCATTTCAAATTGATTGAACTCAGTGGGACTCTACTATTTCAAGACGAGATTTATTTAATTGTCACCGTCAACGGATTACGTACCTTCTGAGCATAGTTTGCCATGTATTCATTCCATGCTTCCGGAGTTTTGATGTCAGCCTTGTCCCAGGCAGCACCCCAGTAGTAAACATACTCTGAACCCGGTTCATAATCGCTGATAGCCAATACATGGCCATCGGCACCACCACGCAGTTCGTTCTTTTCCTTTTCAGGGAAGAGCAACGATTTTGCCTCTTTCACTGTAGTCGGGAAAGCAGCACCTACAAATATCTTACCGTTATTATTATTCACATTGTCCGTAGGGTCCACATAAGTGATATAGCCGGCAGCAGCATCAGCAACAACAGCACCATCCGGTTCGTGCAACACGATACCTGTAGCCACGGGAGTAGTCTCTTTCAGGTTATCAAAAGAAACCGCAGTCTTGTTCAAGTGAGAGCCTGCATCCAGCGTGATAACACGTGTTTCAATCACGGTTGAGTCACCCTTGATAGTCAGCGGATTGTAAACCAGCTTCACAGTGAAACGCAACGGACCGTTATCCAGAATATCCTGTGTAGCGTAGCAATACGGATAAACGATTTCACCGTCGGGCATCAAAGCAGCAGTACCGCCACCCAGCGTAGGACCTACTTTATAGCAGTCCAGACCGTTTCCGTGGTCTACGTGATAAGATACCGATTGATACAATTCCTGTGCAGCTTTCGGATCAGTTTTCTTCAATTCAGCGATCTTTGCTTTAGTCTCCGGATTCAGCTCACCTGCATAACGGGCTTCTACAACCGGTTCGGTGGTATTGTACTTCGTCCAAACATCATAACCGAAAGCACGTTCGCCAGTCTTTTGCAAAGCAGGACCATACGCACGGAAAGCAACCAGGTCATTTTCCCAGGCTACATCGTCCACACGTTCAGGATAATATCTACCGCAAGCCTTTACTGCAAAAGCTTCAGGCGTGCCTGCCTGAATGGTATAAACAGCCGTACCGTTAGCAGCTACGCTTGCAGGGAAAATCACTTTTTCATCATAAGTAATCTGATAGGGGACTTGTTGTCCGTCAGCATTCAGAACCACAATCTGTGCTGTGTCAGCCAGTTTCAGTTGGTTGGCGATGTCGCTCATAGCCACCTCAACCATTTCATTGGAACGCTCCATTGCCAAAGGATTGCTTACCGTTACGGTAACTACATCCTTAGTGTTGGTGCAGGCAAAACATACGAATGCTGTTGCCAGTAAAAGGAATAACTTTTTCATATTGCTTAATCAATTGATAATTGAAAAACGGATAATGGATTATGAAGATATAGAAAATGGGAAAAATGGATAACTGACAGCATCAATTATCCATTTCCCATTATTTATTCATATACTTATTTAGGCTGTTTGCCAATGTAAGCCAAGATACCACCGTCAACGTAGAGTACGTGACCGTTTACGAAATCCGAAGCGTCGGAAGCCAGGAATACGGCAGGACCCATCAAATCTTCAGGAGTACCCCAACGCGCAGCCGGAGTCTTAGCAACGATAAATGCATCGAACGGATGACGTGAACCGTCAGCTTGCGGTTCGCGAAGCGGTGCAGTCTGCGGAGTAGCGATGTAACCCGGGCCGATACCATTACACTGGATGTTGTATTCACCGTACTCGGAAGCGATGTTACGAGTCAGCATCTTCAATCCACCCTTGGCAGCAGCATAAGCAGACACGGTCTCACGACCCAATTCACTCATCATAGAGCAAATGTTGATAATCTTGCCGTGACCTTTCTTTATCATAGAAGGGATAACAGCCTTGGATACGATAAACGGAGCGTTCAAGTCTACGTCGATCACCTGACGGAATTCAGCAGCAGACATTTCGTGCATCGGAATACGCTTGATGATGCCTGCATTGTTTACCAGAATATCGATCACGCCCACTTCTTTCTCAATCTGGGCAACCATAGCGTTCACCTGCTCTTCATTTGTCACGTCGCATACATAACCTTTAGCATCGATGCCTTCAGCTTTGTAAGCAGCCAGACCTTTGTCCACTAATTCTTGTTTGATGTCGTTGAACACGATTTTTGCACCGGCTTGTGCATAGGCAGTTGCCAGAGCGAAGCCAATTCCGTAAGAAGCACCGGTTACAAGTGCTACTTTGCCTTCTAATGAAAAGTTTACCATAATTTATTTACTTAGGTTTATTAATAACTTGTTTCTAATTACGATTCAAAGTCTCGGTTTACTCAATTTATTACTTCAGGTCGGTAATCAAAGAGAAGTCCTGATCTCCATAGTCCAGGTTTTCACCACCCATACCCCAGATAAAGGTATAGTTATGAGTAGCGGCAGCAGAATGGATAGACCATTCGGGAGACAATACAGCCTGGTCACCCTTCATCCATACGTGGCGGGTTTCGTCAACTTCGCCCATGAAGTGGCAAACTGCATGTTCTTCGGGTACTTCAAAATAGAAGTAAGCTTCCATACGACGGCTGTGCACATGTGCCGGCATCGTATTCCATACGCTACCCGGAGCAAGTTCCGTCATACCCATCTGCAACTGGCAGGTAGGCAATACCTGATTCACCAGCATCTTATTTATATTACGATGGTTGGAACCTTCCAGGCTACCCATTTCAGCAACTACGGCATCAGCCTTCGTCACTTTCTTATCAGGATAGTTGCGATGAGCAGTCAGTGAGTTGAAGTAGAACTTGGCGGGATTCTTTTCATCCTTGCTTTCGAAAGTTACTTCACGATCGCCCGAACCCAGATAAAGAGCTTCCTTATAATCTAATTCGAATACAGCGTTACCGGCTTTTACCACACCGGGACCGCCTACATTAAAGATACCCATTTCGCGGCGGGTCAGGAAGAAAGGAGCCTTCAACGGATCAATAGCTTCCAGTTTCAACACTTCGCCCACGGGCATTGCACCACCTACAACCATACGGTCGTACATGGAATATACCATATTTACTTCGTTAGCAGAGAAGACTTTTTCGATAAGAAAATCACGACGGATACGCTTGGTATCATAACTTTTTGCGTCTTCGGGATGCGCTGCATAGCGAATTTCATAGTTCGTTTTCATAATTCTATTACGTTTTAAAGTTGATAATAATCGGTTATTGGCATACTTCGTTTGCGTACACGATGCAAATGTAGCAAAAGAAAACGGAGAAACATTGTGTTTTTGTACCAATTATATAGTAATATTGTTCAAATGGAAGAAAAAGAGGAAATCTTTAACAGAAAATAATAGAAAGAGGCGATAAGGGTTTAAACCTACCGCCTCCGTCTTACATATTGCATTTAACTCTCTACAAAATTTAATTTGAAATTTAACACATTAGTTACTCCTTGAGCAATAGCTATTTGATATCAGGGCTATTTTTAATTCTTTGCAAATGATAATTGCCGATCAATCTTATATAACTTATCCCCTTATCACTACTAGTTGGGGATCGCTTCGTTAATACCAAACTGCAATTTTGCCGCATTTTTGTATCCAAGGTTTCAAAAACCTCAAAAGGAATGTTAATTTTCTCTGGATATGCAAAGATTATATATCGAAGCTTCCCACTTAGATCAAAGTCCAGAAAGATTAAAAACAAATCAAATTCACTATCTGTCAGATCAATATCTTTCAAATATGGCTTGAGATAAGTGTTGAGTATGTCTGTAGAATCTCCCTTGGCCTGTGCCTTAAAAACCTCTCTCCACTCAGCTTCATTTGTTAGACCTTCAAAAGGGTTAATAACATTAGAAACAAAAACACTATTGTTGACGTATTTTATTTCATACGTATTGTTTACTCCTTGGTAGTACTCTTTTTTTTCCATTTGCTCTTGAGCGCACATGAAGCTGCAATCAATTAAAGCAAACAACAAAAATAGATATTTTCTATACTTTTTTTCCATAATGCTAAATTCATTGGCAATAGTGTACGTTCAAATTCCATCATACTATTACATGATAGCGAACCATACCCATATACTGTTTGGAAAAGGTGGAACATCCCATGAAAGAAAGACTCACTATCTATATTAGATTCATTCTGAAATCGAAATTTCTACTGCCCCCAAAAAAGTACTACAAAAAATTCCAGTTTTACTATTTTATACAAATAAAAAAGCCACGAATATATTTTATTCGTGGCTTTTATACTATTCTTCAAAAAGTTGTTGTCCTACCAAGATTCGAACTTAGACAAACAGAACCAAAAACTGTTGTGCTACCATTACACCATAGGACAAACTCGGGTGCTTTCTGTTAAAAAGCGGTGCAAAGATAAAAGTATGCCCCGAAATATCCAAATATTTCGGGGCCTTTTTTCTTATTTGCTACTAATTTGCCTTTTATTTGGCTATAATCAGGTAGTAATTCTTCTTTCCGCGCTGCACAAGCAGATATTTTTCATCCAAAAGGTCAGCAGAAGTAACCACTTGGTCGAAGGCTTCCAGCTTCTCTTTATTGAGAGAAACACCGCCACCTTGCACCAGTTTACGCATCTCACCTTTGGAGGCAAAAACGGCTGCATTATCTGTGAACAGATCGACAGCTTTCACACCGGCAGACACAGCATCCTTGGAAACCTCAAACTGAGGAACCCCCTCGAATACAGCCAGCAGGGTATCTTCATCCAACTTCTTCAATGCATCGGAAGTTGCATTGCCGAACAATATATTAGATGCATCCACCGCTGCATTATAGTCTTCTTCAGAATGAACCATAATAGTCACCTCTTTTGCCAAACGTTTCTGAAGAACACGCAAGTGCGGTGCAGTTTCATGCTCAGCTGTCAAGGCTTCGATTTCCTCTCTTGACAGTGAAGTGAATATCTTGATGTAGCGTGCTGCGTCAGCATCACTCACATTCAACCAGAACTGATAGAATTTATATGGGGAAGTATATCGGGGATCAAGCCAGATATTGCCGGATTCAGTCTTGCCAAACTTACCGCCGTCAGCCTTCGTTATCAGCGGACTGGTCAGTGCAAATACTTCGCCACCATTGGTACGACGAATCAGTTCGGCACCTGTCGTGATGTTACCCCATTGGTCTGAACCACCCATTTGCAGTTTGCAACCTTTGGTTTCATACAGATGTAGGAAGTCGTAGCCTTGCAACAACTGATAAGTGAATTCCGTGAAAGACAAACCGTCACGAGCCTCACCGTTCAGACGCTTCTTTACAGAATCTTTCGCCATCATGTAGTTCACAGTGATATGCTTACCTACTTCACGGGCAAAGTCAAGGAAAGTGAAGTTCTTCATCCAGTCATAGTTATTCACCAATTCTGCACGGTTAGGAGCATCGGATTCGAAATCCAGAAACTTGCTCAACTGCTTCTTCATACCATCCAGATTGCGTTGCAGGATTTCTTCTGTGAGCAGATTACGCTCTGCCGACTTACCGGAAGGATCACCAATCATACCCGTAGCACCACCGATCAGTGCCATCGGCTTGTGTCCGCAACGTTGGAAATGACGCAGTATCATTACACTGCAAAGATGTCCAATGTGCAATGAATCCGCCGTAGGGTCAAAACCTATGTATGCGGTCACTTGTTCCTTAGCCAGAAGTTCTTCCGTACCAGGCATCATATCGTGGAGCATGCCACGCCATCTCAATTCTTCTACAAAATTCATCGAATGATTAACTATTTAAATATTTGATATACTTTGTAATTGCAAAAGTACGACTCTTTATCTGAACTAACAACTCTTATTGCCTAAAAAAGATTTCGCTCACATTCTTACTAATCGTTCTCCTGAGTTCCTCAAGGGGAGTTTTACGGAGGATGGCAGCCCGTTCATAAAGCGTATCGACAGATGCCGTACTTTCATCCGTCTCAATAAACAACCGTTCAGACGGCATTATACGCAACGCTTCCTCCTGATATTTCTCTCCGAAAGAAAGATAGAAACCATGTCGGAGATATTCTTCTGCAAGAGCCGCTTTTCCACGAAACCCGTGAATAATCCACGGTTTCACCGGTCGTATCTTCTGTTTCAGTTTCAGAAGTTCATCTACCGCTTTCACCAGATGAATGATTAACGGCTTATCCGCCTCTTCGGCCAGACGTGCCTGATATTCAAACACTTCTATCTGCAAAGTCAAAGGTGCTTCAGCCAATTTATCCAATCCGGCCTCACCCACAGCCAACACCTGGGGATGATCCAGTAATTCTTCAAAACGGGCCTTACTGTCATTCAGGGAAGCTGCGAAAGAAGCGATATACCACGGATGTATTCCCACAGAATACCAGCCTTCCGTTTGCGGAACAAACGATTCGGGGAAACAGTTCACAATAGCCGTTCCGGGCACTTGTGGCCGCCGATGTGTATGTATATCAACAGGAATTATCATGCGAATAGTACAGGAAATAGTTTTTTATGGAACGGGATCATATCCGGAACCTCCCCAGGGGTGGCAGCGCAAAATACGCCGGATTGCCAGATACAGCCCTTTGAACGGTCCATGTTTCTTTATCGCCTCAACGGCATATTGCGAACAGGTAGGGGTGAAACGGCATGAAGGGGAAGTCAGGGGCGAAATACACTTCTGATAGAAATAGATGGGAAGCAACAGCAGGTATGAAAGCAGCTTTTTCATGACTGCCCTGCGCTACCGGTTTCCTCAGCAGACGCAGCATTTTCTCCGGCTTTCTGCACAGCAACATCTGCCAATACCTTCTCCGTGATACGTGCCAGTGCAATCTTCATTCTTTCCTCTATCTCCACCGAATCGACTAACCGGTCGGAAAGATAAATGAAAGCCACAGCAAGTTGCCGTCCTTCATCCTGAAGCGCCTGCAATAATCCATGCTTATTTTTCCGGTACGCCTCACGTATCTGGCGTTTTACACGGTTGCGCTTTACCGCACGTTTAAAACGACGCTTTGACACACTGACAAGTATGGAAACAGGCGCTTCCAACTCCTCTACCGGCAAATACACCACACGCAGAGGAAAGACGGAAAACGAACGTGCGCCGCCTGAAAACATCTTGTCGATGACTTTCTTCTTATCCAGCCTTTCGGACTTGTGCAGGGTATTAAGCATTCTTAGCTACGAGTTACAAGCTACGAGCTACAAGTAGTTCGCAGTAAATAAGTTACGAGCTACAAGTTTAAGCTGTAAATGACATGCTGCTTCCGCATGGCACTTGTAGCCCGTAGCTTGTAGCTCGTAACTCTAAAATTATTTTCCTTTGTTATTCTCCTTGATGAACATATCCAGCGCAGCCGTCATAGAAGGCGCCTGTACACTGGGAGCTTCCAAGTCGAGGCGGAGTCCGGCATCACGTACAGCCTGGGCAGTAGTGGAGCCAAACGTACCGATTTTGATTTCTTTCTGTTGGAAGTCCGGGAAGTTCTTCTTCAAAGAAGTCACTCCTGCAGGGCTAAAGAACACCAACATATCATAATCAAACTCTTCTTCTGAAGTAAAATCATTACTTACTGTGCGATACATAACAGCTTCTGCGTTCTGTATCTTGTTTTTATCCAAGAGATTCTTAATCTCATCCGTATGTACATCCGACATCGGAACCAGATACTTTTCGGTCTTGTGCTTAACAATAGAAGGCAACAAGTCTTCAAACTTTCCGGTATTTCCAAAGAAGATCTTACGTTTGCGGTATTGCACATACTTTTGGATGTACAATGCAACAGCTTCTGTCACACAGAAATACTTCATAGTTTCCGGTATGGTTACACGCAATTCTGTACACAGGTGGAAGAAATGGTCAATAGCATGACGCGATGTGAAGATAACTGCTGTGTAATCCAGGATAGACACTTTCTGCTGTCTGAATTCTTTAGCAGATACACTTTCCACCTTAATAAACGGGCGAAAATCGATTTTCACACCGTACTTCTGGGCGATGTCGTAGTAAGGAGATTTCTCTGATGCCGGTTTCGGCTGCGACACAAGTACTTTCTTAATTTTCAACGTCCTAAAAATTTATTATCAAATAATCATTTAGTTGTAACACACCTCGATACATGATAAAACAAGGTATGATTTCAAGGGCACAAAAGTACAAAATTAAAAGCAAAATGCCATATAAATTGCCACAAAAAAGCTTTATCCACTTATATAACATCAATATTTTAGTAAAAAAGACCAAAAATAAACCGATTATCACAGTTGCCTGAAGACTTAAATCGAAGTAAACAAGGAACAAAGCAAACGGGAAAAGGGTAAATCCAAGGTAGTAAAGTAGAGTAGAATAGGACTCCATCCAAAGACCGGTACGACTCGCGTCAAAAAAAATCCAGCCCAGGAAAGAGTAAGTCACCCACTTCCAGAAAAGATAAAGCAAAGCCAGTGCGAGATATGCCCCGAGCAAAACGTAAGGAGAGACGCGTTCGCCCAACTCCGGCCTGACATCAACAAAATAGTTGAAAGTACAGACGGAAGCCAACACACAAGTCTGTAGAATCAGCAACAACATATAGCGCATATCCGTAGCGGTGGTAGCGGCAAAGATGCTGGTTCGTTCACGATTGAGAAGGAAGTCCTTCACCAACTGCACCAGGAACTTGCGACTGCGGGACAATACATAGGCTGACATGAAAAAGCAGCACAACAGGAGCACTGTGATCCCATCGTCCAACTTAGGAGAATAAGGAATGGGCATCCCCTCAAAACCCGCTATCCATGTCAACAAGAGCCCGATCATATTGCCGCAAACTTACGTATGGAACTATCCCAGACAGGTATGGTATGAATCAGTTCGACAGCTTCCTGCGGAGTGCTTGCTACGTGCCAGATGGCACCGTGCTGCTGCCTCATAAAGTTTTCGTCCATAGCACGCTGCAACATAGCCAGGAGGGGATCGAAAAAGCCGTTAGTGTTTAAGATGACAACAGGATTCAGGTAGAGGCCCAGTTGTTTCCAAGTGATAATTTCCAGTAATTCTTCCAAAGTGCCGCATCCACCGGGCAATGCGATGACAGCATCACTCAGATCCGCCATTTTTTGCTTGCGCTGGTGCATGTTTTCCACTTCTATCATCTCCGTAAGCCTCTTGTGTTGCCAGCCTTGTTCCACCATAAAGTGAGGAATGACACCGGTCACCTCTCCGCCTGCCGCCAGCACTGCATCAGCGGTAGCACTCATCAATCCGATGCCTCCCGCGCCATTTATCAGACGGATGTGGCGCTGTCCCAACAAAGTACCCAATTCGCGGGCTGCTTCAAAATAAGCGGAATCAATCTTGGTGCTCGAAGCACAATATACGCATACGGAAGTTATCTTATTCATGGAAATTGCTATACCTTATATTATTAATGTGCACAAAGGTATGGATTTTCAGCGATATCTTAAAAATATCACTAATTTTGTGAGCACAAAGTACTGCTTTATAAAAAGCCGGAATTGTCAAAGCTCTGAGAAACAATTAACCGGATTTACCATCACCTATAAAAACATAGATAATTATGATTAAACAAGATTACCTGATACGAATGATTCAAGAGATCATTTCTTTGATTGTGAACGCCCTGCTCAAGAAAAAGAAGTATCGCTGGAATGAATGGACTGAATATGACGGTCTGACCCGGCAGATATTAGGTTTCCCTACCGATGAGCTGTTAAGTATGGATATGCAAGAACTGGTAGACCGGTATAAAGGCGATCCCAATGAAATGGGGAAAATAGAACTTGCCGCCATGACTATGCTGAAGATATCTGATGATATGGAAGCAGACGACTTGCTGCGGAAATCCAAGCTTCATCAGGATGGGCTTGAATTATTGAAGTATGTACAGAAGGAGAGCAATAGTTTTTCTATCCAGCGGGTACAACTGATTAATATGCTGGAGACATCGCAAGCGTAAGGCATACAGTTAAGGTGACTTTGTTTCACAGGTGAGGCACTTTTGTTTCACAGGTAAGAAACATTTGTTTCATAGGCAAGAAACTTTTGTGCCACAGGTAAGAAACTTTTGTGCCACTTAACAGAAAATGTATTTTCTTGACTACGAGTCCAATTTCCTTCCACATAAGGCAAAAGACGGGTTATAATCCCCTTCCTATTCAATATCAGGAAGGGGATTTTTCTTTCTATCCGGTGGATTAATCTTATCCTCCTAAAAAAATCCTCCCCGAAAGCAAAATAGTAATCCAGCACAAAGCATTAGCATAGTAATTTTACGCTCAACATCCACTGAATAGACAAATTCACTGAATCATTAATTTTATATATAATTTATTCTAATGCTTATGAAAAATGTATTGAAACTTATTTTTTCTTCTTTGTTAGTGTTCCCATTCACTATGAATGCCCAGCAACAAGATTTTCCGGCAGGAACCACTCCCAATGAGCATAACATCAATGGGGCTGATTATCCCCGCATAGGTGAGGACAGACGTGTACACTTCAGGATACACGCTCCCAACGCCCAGAAAGTAGAAATCAGTTTCCGAGGTGAAATGACCAAAGAGGCAGACGGATATTGGTCGCTCGTATCAAAAGAACCTGAAGTAATAGGCTTCCACTACTATCAGGTTATAATAGACGGAGTAAGTGCCGCCGATCCCAATGGCAAACCGTTCTTCGGTATGGGCAAATGGGTAAGCGGTATTGAAATCCCGGAGAAAGGTGTGGACTACTATTCCATCAAGAACGTGCCTCACGGACTGATCAGCCAAAGCTGGTACTACTCTGATATCCGCAAAGAATGGCGCAGATGTATCGTCTATACTCCGGCGGAATATGACAAGAACCCTACCAAGAAGTATCCGGTGCTCTACCTGCAACATGGTATGGGAGAAAACGAAACGAGTTGGGCAAACCAGGGCAAGATGAATTTCATTATGGATAACCTGATTGCCGAAGGTAAAGCCAAACCAATGATCGTAGTCATGGACAATGGCAATATCGAGGTGTTTAAGACCAATCCGGGTGAAACTCCCGACGGTGCAAGAAAAAGATTCGGTGCAGAATTTCCTGCTATCTTAGTGAATGAAATCATTCCTCATATCGAATCCAATTTCCGAACACTGACTGATAGGGACAACCGTGCTATGGCCGGACTTTCCTGGGGCGGACTTCTTACTTTCAACACTACCCTGAACAACTTGGATAAGTTTGCCTATATCGGCGGATTCAGCGGAGCAGGCAGCATCGATCTGAAGCAACTCGATACCGTGTACGGCGGGGTATTCAAAAACCGTAAAGCATTCAACGACAAAGTACACGTCTTCTTCCTGGGTATCGGTTCGGAAGAACATCCCGAAAGAACCAAGAACCTCAGTGACGGCTTGCAGGCCGCAGGAATCAATACAATCTATTATGAGTCTCCGGGCACTGCCCACGAGTTCCTGACCTGGCGCAGATGTCTGAAAGAGTTTGTTCCTCTATTATTTAAAACGAAATAATGTATAATCAATAAAACAGACTATAACGATGAATATCTTCCATCGAAAATCATTGTTGGCGGCTTGTATCGCGGCTATGATAGGTTTACATGGCTATGCTCAAAAGAATGAAGCGTCCCCCCGGTTGTCAGACTACTTTTCTCCGGCAACCACGAATACGATGTCACCCGACAGTGAGGGCTTTATCCAGCGCTGGCTGTTGCTGGAACCCATCGACAAGCCCAACCGTTCCAACACGGTCTTTACCGACAGTTACATTCGCGAAGCATTTGCAACCGAGTATTTCCCCAATCAATTCACAGTTCTGCCCAAAGACGGGGATAAAGTGAAAGTAGGCAAACAAAAGCTAACCTGGCACGCGCTCGACAGTAAGCTGTTCAACGTGAAGCTCTTCCGTTTCGCCTCCGGCCTGAAGAAACAAGTGTACGGAGTGCTGTTCTGGGTAGTCACAGTCATCGAATGTCCCGAAGACATGGAAAACATCCGGATGTCAGTAGGTTCCAACTCCGCATCCATGTGGTGGCTGAACGGTGAGGAAGCCGTAATCCTTTCGGGCGACCGGCGTATGGTCAAAGATGACTGCCTCTCACGCCGGCTGACCTTAAAGAAGGGCAAGAACATCATTCGCGGAGCCGTCATCAACGGTCCCGGAATGAGCGATTTCTGCGTTCGCTTCCTCAATGAGAATGGAACACCCGTTAAAAACATTACTATCAGCCATAAATGATCATGAAAACAAAAGCTATACTTCTGGGCACGGCAGCCCTGATGTTTACATTGACATCTGAAAAAGCAATTGCACAAATCGGCACTCCATACATCCACGATCCGTCCACTATCATGGAGTGTGATGGTAAATATTATACTTTCGGCACAGGCGGAGGCGGATTGATATCTGAAGACGGCTGGACATGGAACGGCGGCGGAGTAAGACCCGGCGGAGGCGCCGCGCCCGATGCCGTGAAAATCGGCGACCGCTACCTGGTTGCTTACAGTGCCACGGGAGGAGGCCTCGGCGGAGGACACAGCGGCAAAGTATTGACCATGTGGAATAAAACCTTGGACCCCAATTCTCCTGATTTCAAATATACGGAACCCATAGAAGTGGCCTCCTCCGCGTATGATGAAGATTGCGATGCCATCGACGCCGGGCTTCTGCTCGACCCGACAGACGGACGCTTGTGGTTGTCTTACGGCACGTACTTCGGCTTTATCAGGCTTGTGGAACTCGACCCCGCAACCGGCAAACGGATGGAGGGCAACAAAGAAATAGACATCGCCATCGACTGCGAAGCAACCGACCTGATCTATCGTGACGGCTGGTATTACCTCTTAGGGACGCATGGCACCTGCTGCGATGGCCCCAACTCTACCTACAACATCGTAGTCGGCCGCTCGCGCAAAGTGACGGGGCCGTATGTCGACAATATGGGACGGAAAATGCTGGAAGGCGGCGGCAAAATGGTGATTGCCGCAGGCAACCGCCAAACCGGCCCGGGACACTTCGGGCTTTTCAAGGTGGCCGACGGAGTGGAGAAGATGTCATGCCACTTTGAAGCCGATTTCGACCGGGGTGGACGCAGTGTGCTGGGCATACGCCCGCTTTTATGGAAGAATGGCTGGCCCGTTGCCGGTGAAGTATTCAAAGAGGGAACGTATGAGATTGAATCCGAGCGTAGAGGTTATGCCCTTGAACTTGCCGTCGATTTTGTACGTATGGAATATACCAGACACCGCTTCTGGGAAAAAGACGACACGCCCGTCGTACCCTTGAAACCGCAAACATTGGAAGACGTGATCGGAACTTGGCCACAAGGAAAAATCAACGTAAGAATCAGTGATTATATGTTCCGTCCTCATCAGAAGTGGACCATTACTGCCGTGCCCGATGGGGGCGGATACCTGGGCGGCCCTTATTACAAGATTGTGATTGAAGGAACCAATCGTGCACTGGCCGCTACAGCAGGTGCGGAAATCGTGACTGTTCCTGAATTCACAGGAGCCCCCGAACAACTGTGGCGAATCGACCAGTTGACAGACGGCACCTACCGAATCATGCCCAAAAAAGTGCCGGGAACAGACAAGGAACTGGTTCTGGTGTCCGTAGGCGACAGCACTCCATCTCTCGGCATATTCGATATGAACAGTGACAATTCCAAATGGAATTTCCGCGACCATTAGCAACAGGCTCATTCCCCTAAAGTGCTATTGCCGGGCAATCGCACTCAAACGTGACGAACCGGTTCAGACAGCTCCATTTGAATCAACAATGCAAATCAACAGTTGGCTTGCCGATGCGGAATGAATGGCTTTTTCCCTGTGCCCCAAAAAGGGCCAAAGCCGGAGTTGGGCAATAACCGAACCGTACCAACTCCGTATCATCTTCGGTCAGAGGTATCCCTGTCTGGGGATGATACGGAGCAAACAGGGGGTTGCCTCCTCTCTGGTATGGCTCCGGCAGAATGCCGGACAGCCCCCCTGATTCCGCCAACAGGCCTCAAAAAATTAAATAATTAAAAGCTATGAAATGTATGTATGATGACGGTTAGAAAGCTATTGTAGCAATAGCTAATGACAAAAGAAAAAATGTGATTATTAACTCTTAAACTAATTATGATGAAAAATGTAGTCAAAAAAAATCAGAAGATTCCTTTTCTGTTTATGCTTATGCTTTTGGCATGTATGTCAGCATCGGCGCAATTTCAAGTCAAGGGTACTGTTGTCTCGGCCAATGATTCTGAGCCGATGATTGGGGTGACTATTCTGGAGAATGGAACCCATAACGGTTGTATTACCGACCTCAATGGTAATTATTCTATATCAGTTGAAAGTAGTAATGCTACCCTTGAAGTATCTTTTATAGGGTACAAGTCACAGACTGTAAAAGTGAGTGGTCGTAACGTAATCAACTTCCGTCTGGAAGAAGACACCGAAGTACTTGACGAAGTAGTGGTTGTAGGTTATGGCGTGCAACGCAAGAGTGACCTTACCGGTTCGGTAGCTTCAGTAAAGGCCGATGAGCTGAAAGGTTTGTCTACTACCGATGCTGCCGCTGCTTTGCAAGGTAAGGCATCGGGTGTACAAATTCTGAATGGTTCCGGTAAACCGGGTCAAGGCGCATCAATCCGCGTTCGTGGTTATTCTTCAAACTCAAACAACATCGGTCCTTTGTTGATTGTTGATGGTTTGCAAGTCAGCTCTATCCAATACCTCGATCCTTCTATGATTGAATCAATGGAAGTATTGAAGGATGCTGCTTCGGCTGCTATCTATGGCGCTGAAGCCGGTAACGGTGTTGTTCTTATCACTACTAAATCGGGTAAAAAAGGACGAAGTTCTATTACTTATAGCGGCAAGTGGACTAACCAATCACTCGGTGACGTGCCCAGTCTTCTTAACGCTACTCAATTCAAGGACTGGATGACTATGCAGCTTGGCGCTGAATCTGTGAATGCCGCTTTGGCTGATGCTCAAACTCAATACGGATGGGATCCTAATACCAATACAGACTGGTTGAAGGCTTATTTCGAAGATACTTGGGCTCAACAACACACCCTTACTTTAGAAGGTGGCAACGACCGCGGTTCATATTTCTTAAGTGCGAACCATGTGAACCAAGACGGTATCGTTAAGGGTAGCAAAGATAAGTACGAACGTCTTACTGCTCAAATCAATGCCGATTATATGATTAAGGATTGGTTGAAAGTAGGTACCAACACCTCTATTGAGAAATGGAGTACTCGTGGTATATCCGAACAAGGTTATGGTTCTTCCTTCGAGATGCTTCTTTTGATTGACCCGCTGACTCCGCTCTACTGGACAAAACCGGAACAAATGTTGGGTGAATATCGTGACTACTACAATAAAATTCAAGCAGGTGATTCTAACTACACTCTCTTTGGTGATGAAAACGGCTACTATGCTACTTCCTACTTCAACCAACGTCTTGCCGGTGGTAACCCCTTCTCGCAACGCGACCGTTCAGAATCACGCAACAGTGGCGTAAACGTTAATGGTACCGCTTACATGAACGTTACTCCTGTCAAGCAAGTGACTTTCACTTCTCGTTTGGGTTATCGTATCTCCTTCAACAACGAATCTGACTATCAATACCCCTACTACCTCAATGGTCAAACCAAAGGTGACAACTACATTATCTCTGGCGCTAGTAGAAATTCTACTTGGTATCAATGGGAAAACTTCGCCAACTATAACGATATCTTCGCCGGCAAACATGCTGTAGGTGCCATGGCCGGTATGTCATATCGCCAAAGCGATTCAAATTTTGTCAGCGCCAATGCTTCCGGTTCGGACATCCTTAAAGCTTATTCTTCTAACTTCATCTACCTTGATTGTGTAAATGCTAATGAAGGAACAACGAAGAACATCGGCGGCATAAAGGGCACTACTCGAGCACTCTCTTACTTCGGCCGTGTAACTTATAGCTACGACAACCGCTATAGCGTTCAGGCTAACTTCCGTGCCGATGCATTCGACTCTTCTAAACTTTCGAAAGACAACCGTTGGGGTAAGTTCTTCTCTGCATCTGCAGGCTGGACATTCTCAAACGAAAGCTTCTTCAAAGATAACGTCAATCCAAGCATCATGTCATACGGTAAGCTCCGTGCATCTTGGGGACAGAATGGTAACGTAAACGTATTGAGTAACTATGCATATACAGCCGGTATTAGTACGAATTCACAATTCTATAACTATGGTTCAACAAGTGCCGTTACTTTTGGTTCAATGCCTAACGGTATTGCCAACCCTAACCTGACTTGGGAAACTTCAGAACAAATCGACTTGGGTGCTGACTTCCGTTTCTTAAACGACAGATTGAGCGTTGGTCTCGACTATTACAAGAAGTATACCAGGGACTTGCTTGTAAGTGCTCCCACTATGCCTGAATCAGGTGTTTCTTCTATGACAATGAACGCCGGTAAAGTTGAAAACAGCGGTTTCGAAGTAGAACTTAGCTGGAAAGACCATATCGGTGACTTCAAATATGGCATATCTGCTAACATGGCCACACTTCACAATGAAGTGACTTACCTCGATCCATCTATCGAACGTATTTCCGGCGCAACTGTTGAAGGTGCATCTCCCGAAGTTGTTCGTTGCTACTTCGAGCAAGGCGAACCCATATGGTACATGCGCGGTTTTAAGTATGCGGGCCGTGCTGCTGACGGTACTGCACAATACTACACCAAAGATGGCGAATTGACCAACGACCCACAAGCTGATGACATGACCAACATCGGTTCCGGTCTCCCTACTTTGACTTACGGTATTACCTTGAATGCTGAATACAAGGGGTTCGACTTCACTTTGTTCGGTACCGGTGCTGCCGGTAACGATGTCTACTACGGTCTCTATCGTTCAGGCTACAACAACTTATCAGAAGGTATTTATAAAGACTTCAAGTCTGGCAAACTTCCTGACGCAGCTTCTGTAACAGGTAGCGGTACATTCTGGCGTTCATCTGCCATGGTTTACGATGGCTCGTTCTTCAAGATTAAGCAAATTCAACTTGGTTACACATTGCCTAAGAGGATCACCAATAAAGTATTCATCGACAACGCACGTTTTTACGTATCATTGGACGACTTCTTCACATTCACCAAGTATCCGGGTCTCGACCCTGAAACCTGTACAAATGAATACAACTGTCCGGGTCTCGACAAGGGTGCATATCCTATCATGAAAAAGATGGTATTTGGCGTAAGTGTTACATTCTAATTATAATTAATCGAAAGAGATATGAAAAAAATATTTTTATCAATCGCTTTGCTTTCAAATATGATGTTTACTGCGTGTGAAGACATGCTTGATGTGGAACAGAAAGCAACCAGCAGTACAGCTAACTTCTACAAGACTGATGCGGATGCCGAATCCGCGTTGACAGCCATGTATGCTACTTATATCGGAGAAATCGGTGCTACTGAAGGTATCTGGAATGCATATATCATGGGTCTTAACTACTCTGCCGACGACGTGTTTGCAGCCGGTGGTAACATTGACGACCATGCAGATTTCCGTAGACTTAATGAGTTCCGTTATGATCCCAGCTATGCCCCTATCAGTACGCTTTATAATCACATCTATAAGGCAATCTATTCTGCCAACTTGATAATTCACTATTTTGGTGAAACAGCTGATACTCCTGTTAAGAAACAAGCTGTTGCCGAAGCTAAGGTGATGCGTGCATGGGCACACATGCTGGCTGCACAGGTGTATTATCAGCCCCCTTTGATTGATCACCTCATCACCGATGAAAAACCGGTGAATGCAGAGTCACAGAAGGCTATCTTTGATTGGTGCGTGAAAGAATGTGAAGAGGCTCTTTCTGACTTGCCCGAACGTAAAGGTAAGAATGATCAAGAAGGTGCTTGGGTTGTAACTCAAGGTTTCGCTCGATTCGTAGCCGGTAAGTCTGCTCTTTTTGCAGGTGACAATGCCAAGGTGATTAGCGTAATGAAACCCCTTGTAGAGTCTCAAAACTACGACCTCGTTCCGGGTGAACGTTTCCGTGACTTGTTCCACGTAGAAGGTGATGGTTGTGAAGAAAAGATTTTCGAATTCAACTATGTTACTAATACAGCGGCCGCAGGTGGTACAGACTCATGGAGAGGTGGTAATAATCGTGGCCGTTGGATGGTGGCCAACGTACTCAACTGGCGTGGTGATGATATTAAAGGTGGTGGTACGAGTCCACTTATTTGCTCAGCCGGTGGTTGGGGTGGTGGCTCTATCAATCATGAGTTTGCTCACAAAATGCTGGCAAACGATGGTGACAGCTATCGTCGTAAAGCTACTTTCTTGACTTCTGACGAATTCTTTTACGATGAAAAACTCTGCGGTTGGAAAAGCGATGCTACTTGCACTACTCGCGCAGATAAAGAATTTGACGAAAACCGTGGTATCACCAATACTTATGGTTCATTCTCTCGTAGTGACGTGATGGAAGTGAAGATGATGATGCATCCTAACGACGCTGACCTCTCTGTAGGTGACAACTGTAACAATACAAACCTCTGCATTGCCCGTTTGGGTGAAGCTTATCTGATTTATGCAGAAGCTTGTTTATCAAGTCAGCCGGATGAAGCTAAGAAGTATATCAACAAGATTCAGCAACGCGCAGGTTCAGCAACCGTATCTGCCACTGTTGACCTCGAAGTGCTTCAAAACGAAAAGCAATATGAACTTTGGTTCGAAGGCTGCCGTTGGTTCGACATCGTTCGTTGGGGTATTGCCAAGCAGTGCTACGACAAGGTGCTTGATAACGTTCCTTATCAAACTGACGAATATTGGACTTCCGGTGGCAGTAGACCTCACAAGCTTGTGTATGACATACGTCACCCATATGCCGAAGCTAACATTACACTTAAATTCGTTGAGGGCAAGAACGAATACTGGCCACTTCCACAAAATATAATCGAAATCAACGACCAAATACATCAGGTACGCGGTTGGGCAAATTAATAAAAATGATATTCATTATTTCAATAGGACGATAGATATTATAGGTAAAGTTCATGAGGGCCATACTGAAAGAAATATTAGTATGGCCTTTTTGTCGTTATGAGTAGACCATCAATATATCCGCTTTTCAGCCCTCACATCCTTCACCTTATCTTTTATCCAATTGCCCGATAAGTTCTACTTTTTTATGGAAATGAGCTATAGAGAAAGGTTTATGTTACATGGGAAGTGATTTAAACCGCAAAAAAAGTCTTTCTTTGCAATGCACTTACTGCATTTGAAAGCAAACGAGTAGAAACCTTATAATTGAATAGAATGAAAAAGCTGTTATTATTTATCGCATGCTTGTTTTACGCACTCACCGGCAATGCCGAAAAACTTAGAGCAAATTATTATATTTATTATCAATATAAAATAAAAATGAAAAGTATAAAACTTATTATGGCTTTGTTGGCAGGTCTGCTTCTTACAAGCCTGACTGTATCTGCACAAGATGCAAACTTTTATATCTATCTGTGTCTGGGACAATCGAACATGGAAGGGAATGCCCGCTATGAGGCTCAGGACACATTGGTAAGTCCGCGTTTCCAAGTGTTGTCAGCTGTAGACAATAAAGAATTGGGCAGGGTAAAGGGTAAATGGTATCCGGCACGTGCTCCGCTGTGTCGTCAGCGTACGGGGTTGACTCCCGTAGACTACTTTGGGCGGACAATGATAGAGAACCTTCCGGAAAATGTACGTGTGGGTGTGGTGCATGTAGCAGTGGGCGGCTGCAAGATAGAACTTTTCCAGAAAGACAAGCGCGGGGAATATATCAAGACAGCTCCGCAATGGATGTTGGGTATGCTCAAGGAGTATGACAACGATCCTTATGCCCGCTTGGTGGAGATGGCTAAAATAGCACAGAAAGATGGCGTGATAAAAGGTATCTTATTGCACCAGGGTGAATCGAACACGGGAGAAGAGGAATGGCCTGCAAAAGTAAAGGATGTATATGACAACTTGCTGGCTGATTTAAATTTGAAAGCTGAAGAAGTTCCTTTACTGGCCGGTGAGGTAGTGAATGCCGACCACGGGGGTACTTGTGCCGCCATGAATCCGATCATAGCAACCTTGCCGCAGGTGATAAAGAACTGTGCCGTTGTTTCGTCAAAAGGCTTGAGCTGTGCTGCCGACCATCTGCACTTTGATGCTGCCGGTTATCGCGTTTTGGGCCGCCGCTATGCCGCCGCCATGTTGAAGATGATGGGTAAAGAACTTCCCACTACAGAGGAAATAATGAAGAATACGGTGGAAGCTTCGTCAAACATGCATGGCTGTGATTTTCCGCGTCTGGACAAGGAAAGCCGCGCCTATTTCCGTATTTTCTCGCCCGATGTAAAACGTTTGCAGGTGGATATTTGTGGTAAGAAATATGATATGGACAAGGATGAACATGGTTGGTGGACAGTAAAGACTGATCCGTTGGTAGTTGGTTTCCATTATTATTTCTTGTTGGTGGACGGCTTCTCGGTTATTGACCCTATGAGTTGCACATACTTTGGCTGTAGCCGTATGGCAAGTGGGATAGAAGTGCCTGAGGGTAAAGAAGGCGATTATTACCGCCCACAGAATGTGCCCCACGGACAGGTGCGCACCTGTACTTACTATGCTGAAAGCCAGCAGCGTTTCCGTCGTTGCGTGGTCTATACTCCCGCCGAATATGAAAAAAATACAAAGAAACGCTATCCGGTGCTTTATCTGCAACACGGCATGGGCGAGGATGAAACCGGATGGAGCACACAGGGCTACATGTACAACATTCTCGATAACCAGATTGCCGAAGGTAAATGTGTGCCCATGATTGTGGTGATGGAAAGTGGCGATGTAGAAGTGGGATTCCGCCCGCGTCCCGGAAAGAATGTGAATGATGAACGTAACCTGTATGGTTCTTCTTTTGCCACTCTGATGATAAATGACCTTATCCCGATGGTGGACAAAACATTCCGTACTTATACTGACCGCGAACACCGTGCTATGGCGGGGCTGTCATGGGGTGGCAAGCAAACTTTCGACATTACTTTGACCAATCTTGATAAATTTTCGTATATTGGCAGTTTCAGTGGAGCTATCTTCGGACTGGATGTAAAGAATGCCTTCAATGGAGTGTTTGCTGATGCCGATATTTTCAACAAGAAAGTACATTACTTGTTCCTGGGCTGCGGAACGGAAGAAAATATGGGAACCGCACAACTTATTGAGGCTCTGCAAGGCATGAATATCCGTGTAGCTTCATATAAATCGCAGGGAACAGCCCACGAATGGCTTACCTGGCGCAGATGTCTGAATGAATTTTTACCGAATTTATTTAAGAAGTAATATCTAATTTATGAAGAAACAAATTTTATTTTGGAGTATGATGTCATGGATGGTAAGCGTAGGCTTACCATCTTTTGCGCAGACAGTGGAGGATTTCAAACCATCGGAAGTGAATCAACCGGGGAAGCTTTATCCTCAGGTCAATTCGGAGCGTAAGGTTCGTGTACAAATTTCGGCACCCGAAGCAAAGGTAGTACAGCTCGATTTGGGTGGCGTGAAGTATGACCTTACCAAAGATGAAAAGGGTGTGTGGACAGGCGAGTCCGCTCCGCAACAGGAGGGATTCCATTATTACCAGCTGAATGTGGACGGAGCAGCTGTTCCTGATCCGGGTACCATTTATTTCTATGGAGCGGGTCGTTGGGGCAGTGGTATAGAGGTTCCGGCTCATGATGCCGATTTCTATGCCTTGAAAGATGTTCCTCACGGCTTGCTGAGTGAGATGAATTATTATTCCAATCTGACAAAAGCATGGAGGCGTTGTTTTGTTTATACTCCGGTGGGATATGGGGATAATAAAGATAAACGTTACCCGGTGCTTTATCTGCAACATGGTAGTTTTGAGGACGAAACGGGATGGGGAAGACAAGGTAAGACCAATTTGATTCTGGACAATCTGATTGCCGCCGGAAAGGCAGTTCCTATGTTGGTGGTAATGGACAATGGATACGCTACGAAGCCCGGTGAAAAGTCGCCTTTTGCTGCTTCTATTTTTGAAGAAGTGCTGATGAACGAAGTCATTCCGATGATTGATGCTAAGTTTCGTACCTTGTCCGGTCGTGAAGACCGCGCCATTGCAGGATTGTCGATGGGGGCTAACCAAACTATGCATATTGCCATGAATAATCCCGGGCATTTTGCCTATTATGGTGGTTTCAGTGGTACGTCCAATTATCCGAGTACCGAACCGCTGGATGCAACTACTTTCCTTAATGGGAAGTTTAAAGATGCTAAGGCTGTAAACGCTCAGTTTAAGGTTTTCTTTCTGGGACTTGGTACGGCCGAACCGCATCCTTTCCCCGGAGTAGTGAAGGCTTTCCGGCAGATGATGGACAAACAGGGAATTAAATATGTGTATTATGAATCTCCCGATACGGCCCATGAATGGCTCACGTGGCGCAGAGCATTGAATGAGTTTGCTCCGCTTCTTTTTAAATAATTGTCAACTTTTTAATAAACTGAAAAATATGAAACTTGTTTTTGGATTTGTGTGTGCGTTGTTCTATTCATTCATGTCTTTCGGACAGATTACGCAATGGACTGATATCAACTATGCTAATGACAGTCTGGAGGGACATAAACTCGATATTTATCTGCCCGATGGAGGACAGACTGAATATAAAGTGGTGGTCTTGATCTACGGTAGCGCCTGGTTTGCCAATAATATGAAGCAGATGGCTTTCCAGGCGATGGGGAAACCGTTGCTCGACGGGGGATTTGCGGTGGTTTCCATCAACCATCGTTCCAGTGGCGATGCGAAGTTTCCGGCGCAGATCAATGATGTGAAGGCAGCTGTGCGCTTTATCCGTGCCCATGCTGATGAATACCGGCTCGATACATCCTTTATCGGTATCACCGGATTTTCATCGGGCGGCCATTTGTCTTCACTGGCCGGCACTACCAATGGAGTCAAAGTATATAAGGTGGGTGATACGGAGATGGACATCGAAGGAAATGTGGGAGATTGCACTTCCTTTAGCAGCCGGGTGGATGCAGTGGTGGATTGGTTCGGACCGATAGACATGACGCGCATGGAAAACTGTGCTACGACCAAAGGGGCAGATTCACCTGAGGCGGCCTTGATAGGAGGGACACCGGCTGAACACATGGATGTGCTGACCCTTTTGAATCCGATGACTTATATCGACGAAAAGGACCCGAAGTTTTTGGTGATTCATGGGGATGCCGATACCGTTGTTCCTCATTGCCAGAGTGTCTTCTTTAAAGATGCTTTAAGTGCAAAAGGACGATTGGAAGAGTTTATTACCGTACCCCAGGGACAGCACGGTCCTATAACTTTCAATGAGCAGACTTTTAAAAAGATGACTGAGTTTTTCAGGAAGCAGGCTGCCATGGATTTGTGTCCTGCAAATATAACACTTGTGCCACATATACGCCCTGGCAGCAAGAAAAATCCTCCTCAAAAACAGTTTTATACCCTTTATTAAGGGGATTACCTGTTATTTTTGCACTTAACATTAACATTCGAATAGTTATTTTGGAAAGTATCATAGCCGGCCCAGGCTTGATATTCAAATGATGCTTCAAATAATACAGATGTAGTTTTAATAATACTTGCAACTATGAAGATACTGTTTCATTTCACAATAACTCTGTTCGTTCTTAGTCTGGTTGCCTGTAACCAGATTAAGAGCCCGGAACCGGTAAAGCAATATGCATTTATCGGCGGCAAGGAAGGAGATAAGATAGACACCACTTGCTTTGACTCTTTGCAGCTAAGCGATCCTTTTATCCTGGCCGATGAAGAAACACAAATGTATTATCTGGTTGGAAGTGGCGGTAGTTTATGGAAAAGCACAAATATGAAAAAGTGGACAGGCCCCTATCAATACATTACTGTGGATACAACTTCCTGGATTGGAACCGCGCCAAGAATATGGGCTCCGGAGCTCCATAAATATAAAGGTAAATACTATTGTTTCGTTACCTTTACCAATCCCAAGATCATAGTAGACACTGTACCTGATAGATACAATGTACAACGCCGTGCCACCCATATCCTTACATCCGACAAAGCAGCAGGTCCTTACCATCCCATCAGCGACAAGAACTATCTGCCGGAGGACTGGTCTACACTCGACGGTACTTTCTGGGAAGAAGACGGAGTGCCCTATATGGTCTTTTGTCACGAATGGATGCAAACCGTAGACGGGATGATCGACTACGTTCAACTGACTCCGGAACTATCAGAATCAATAGGAACCTCTACCACCCTTTTCAGAGCATCCGATGCCCCATGGCCAAGAGAAATGAAATCGATAGGCGAGCTCACTATCGGCATGGCGCTGGGAGGCTATGTGGCAGATGGTCCGTTCTTGTTCCGGACGGGCACGGGGCGTTTAGGAATGTTGTGGTCCAGTTGGAGCAACAGCCGTTGTGCGCAAGGAGTGGCCTACTCCGAGTCGGGTAAACTTGCCGGTCCCTGGGTTCAGTGCAATGATCCTCTGATACCTAATAATTCAGGGCACGGTATGTTGTTCCGTACATTCGATGGAAAGTTGCTGATGTGCCTGCATCACCAAAGCCTCGACTCCGAAAACCCGGGTCCACGAAGACCCACACTGTTAGAAGTAGATATTTCAGGAGACGAAATTAAAATACTGGGGAAATATCATCCTTAGCAACCAAGAAATAAAAACATAATTTTATACCATGAAAACAACATTATTATGAAAAAGGTATTAGTAACCTGTGGTTTGTTATTCTCCCTATCGGGGTGGGGACAAACATTGCCGTATCAGAATCCCGAACTAAGTCCGGCAGAAAGAGCGAAGGATTTAGTGAAACGCTTGACTTTAGAAGAGAAAGCGCTCTTGATGTGTGATGATTCGGAAGCCATTCCACGCCTGGGAATAAAGAAATTCAATTGGTGGAGTGAAGCCCTTCACGGGGTAGCCAATCAGGGAAATGTAACCGTTTTCCCCGAACCGGTAGGAATGGCCGCTTCATTCAATGACAAACTGGTATTCGAAATCTTCAATGCAGTCTCCGATGAAATGCGTGCCAAACACAACGAACGCGTACGCAACGGACTGGAAGACGTCCGTTTCCACAGTCTCTCTGTCTGGACTCCCAACGTAAACATCTTCCGTGATCCCCGTTGGGGACGTGGTCAGGAAACTTACGGGGAAGATCCTTACCTGACTTCTCAAATGGGTATCGCAGTGGTAAAAGGATTACAGGGACCTGAAAATGAAAAGTATCGTAAATTGCTTGCATGTGCCAAGCATTATGCCGTACATAGTGGTCCGGAATGGAGCCGTCATACAGCCAATCTGAACAACGTCAGTCCCCGTGACCTATGGGAAACTTACCTGCCTGCGTTCAAGGCATTGGTACAAAAAGCCGATGTACGCGAAGTTATGTGCGCCTACCAGCGCCTGGACGATGATCCTTGTTGTGGAAACACCCGTCTGCTTCAACAAATACTCCGTGATGAATGGGGATTCAAATATCTCGTAGTCTCCGATTGTGGAGCCATTGCCGACTTCTGGACTTCCCACAAAAGTTCCTCCGATGCCGTACATGCAGCCGTCAAAGGAACCATGGCAGGTACAGATGTGGAATGTGGATACGGATACGCTTATCAGAAACTACCGGAAGCCGTATCCAGAGGATTGATAACAGAAGAAGAAGTGAACAAACATGTGCTCCGCCTGATGGAAGGACGCTTTGAACTCGGAGAAATGGATGACCCGTCATTAGTGAACTGGACAAAAATACCGATGTCGGTAGTCAACTGTAAGGCTCACAAAGATTTGTCACTGAATATGTCACGCCAGACAATGACACTCTTACAGAACAAGAACAATGTATTGCCTTTAAGTAAATCCATCCGCAAGATTGCGGTTATCGGTCCTAACGCTGATGACAAACCTATGCTGTGGGGCAACTACAACGGAACTCCGAATCAGACCATTACCATCTTGGACGGCTTCAAAAGTAAACTGAAAAAGAATCAGATCGTCTACATGAAAGGCTGTGACCTGGTGAATGACCAAACATTGGAATCCTATCTTGACCAATGCAGCATAGATGGGAAACCCGGCATAAAAGCTACATTCTGGAACAATCCAGAACGCCAGGGAGAGCCTGTCTCTTCGCTCCGTACCACCCAGCCTATCAACGTGACTACATACGGATTACATACTTTCGGCCCGGGAGTGAATCTTGAAAAGTTCTCAGCCAAATACGAAACCGTATTAATCCCGAAGGAATCAGGCGAAATTCTCCTCAATCTCGAAGGTTGCAGTTACTTTGAATTATTGGTAAACGGCAAGTCGATGACTAAACACCGCACTTGGAGAACCACCGATACCCGCACCATGCTACAAGTGGAGAAGGGGAAAGAATATAAGATAGAAATACTCTATGCACAAGTAGAAAACTGGGCTGCAAACCTGAAGTTCAACCTCGGAAAAGAATTCCCGATCAATTACAGTGAAAGCATTTCGAAACTTAAAGGCATAGATGTAGTGGTCTTCGTAGGTGGCATTTCGCCACAACTGGAAGGGGAAGAAATGCCTGTAAATATTCCCGGCTTCAAAGGAGGCGACCGTACGGATATAGAATTACCCGCCGTACAGCGAAACTTCCTGAAAGCTCTGAAAGATGCCGGAAAACAAGTAGTATTTGTCAATTGTTCCGGATCGTCTATGGCATTGCTGCCCGAAACGGAAAGTTGCGACGCTATTCTCCAGGCATGGTATGGAGGAGAACTGGGTGGATATGCTGTAGCCGATGTGCTGTTCGGTGATTATAACCCCTCCGGCAAGCTGCCCGTCACTTTCTACAAAAATACGAAACAACTTCCCGACTATGAGGATTACTCCATGAAAGGACGTACATACCGATATATGTCCGACCCTCTGTTCCCATTTGGATTCGGATTAAGTTACACGGATTTCGCCATAGGTACGGCCAGTTGCAACAAAACCCAACTCCGTACAGATGAGTCGCTGACCTTGACTGTACCGGTCTCCAACACAGGCAAACGGTCCGGAACTGAAATCGTACAGGTTTACATACGCAAAACAGATGATGCTGATGGACCATTAAAGTCCCTGAAAGCCTATGCACGTGTAGAACTCGCAACAGGAGCCCAACAGGATGTCAAGATAGAGTTGCCATCCGAATCATTCGAATGTTTCGATCCTTCTACAAATACCATGCGTGTGGCACCGGGTGAGTACGAGTTATTCTACGGAACAAGTTCCGCAGCCCGGGACCTACAATCTGTCAAAGTCACTTTACAATAAAAGGAAGTCGCCCTATTTCGGGGCTTCCTATCATTTTTATTTTATCTTTGTGTCCGGATGAAGAAATAGAAAGCCCGTACACATTAAAAACAGTCAACTTATGAAAAACAAAAGACTATTTTTATTATCCGCATTTCTGGTAATAATAGGTACATTAAAAGCTCAGAATCCCATTATTACGGATCAGTTCACTGCTGATCCCACCGCCAAAGTTTTTGAAGGCAAGATGTATGTCTATCCTTCACATGACATTCCAAGCCCCATCGAGCGTCTGAAAGAGTGGTTTTGTATGGCAGATTACCATGTTTTCTCGTCAGACAATCTGGTAGACTGGACAGACCACGGAGTGATCCTAAGCCAGAAAAATGTACCTTGGGTGGCTCCTGACTCCTATTCCATGTGGGCCCCCGAATGTGTATACAAGAATGGGAAATATTATTTCTACTTCCCATCCACCCCTAAAGGCGAAGGCAAACGCGGTTTCAGCATTGGAGTTGCCATAGCCGACAAGCCTTACGGCCCTTTCACCCCGCAGGCCACTCCCATTGAAGGAGTCAACGGCATCGACCCTTGCGTGCTCATTGATAAAGACGGGCAAGCCTACATATACTGGTCAGGCCGCGGAATGTCAGTAGCAAAGTTGAAAGACAATATGCTTGAACTCGCCTCAGAACCCATGCAAATTCAAGGATTACCCGAAGGTTTCAAAGAAGGACCTTTCGCCTTTGAACGCAACGGAAAATATTACTTCACATTCCCCTGGGTAAAGGAAAAAACGGAAGTTCTGGCTTACGCGATGGGAAACAATCCCATGGGTCCCTTCGAGTTCAAGGGTATCATTATGGATGAATCACCAACCGATTGCTGGACCAATCACCACTCATTGGTGGAATACAAAGACCAGTGGTATCTGTTCTATCACCACAACGATTACTCCCCCGAATTCGATAAAAACAGATCGGCACGGGTCGACTCCTTATTCTTCAACGCGGACGGCACTATCCAAAAAGTAACCCCTACCCTGCGCGGAGTGGGCATAACAGACGCCCGGAAAGAAATTCAACTGGATCGCTACAGCCGGTTAAGCAATCAGGGAGCGACCATCGATTACCTGAACCAGGCAAACAAATTCGAAGGTTGGAAAACTTTATTGAGCAAAAACGGTGCATGGGTACAGTACAACCGGGTGAACTTCGGAGATAGTACTCCCCGGAAAGTGAAAGCAAAAGTAACCTCGGACAACGGAGGAACACTGCAAATACGTATAAACGGAACAAACGGTCCGGTTATCTCGGAAATAAAAGTTCCCAAAACCGATAAATGGACGAATATTGAATCCTCGGTTCGTTCCGCTCAGACCGGTATCCACGATTTATACGTGTCTCTAAAAGGAAACGGTAAAGTTGAAATCGACTGGATCAGTTTTCAATAACTAAATCTCCGGGCCGGATATGAAGTATACGAAGACAATAACGCTAATCACAACCCTGCTCTGCTTCCTGCAGGGGCAGGGTTTAGCACTTGCTCAGAATAATCCAAACCAATACAATTACCTTTATCTTACTATCCGGAACGGATTATGCGACAACTCCATCCGAACCATACACAAAGATCGCAACTCATTCATGTGGTTCGGAACCTCCAACGGGCTCGACCATTACGATGGTTACGAACTGAAACACTACTCCACAGCTCCCAGGCAACCGTATCAGTTTATTGAAAGTAATTATATTAATGACATTGACGAAGACGACAACAACTATTTGTGGGTAGCTTCCGAAGCCGGCATCATGAGCATTGATCTCCTTCACGAAAATCTCAACTTCTATAAGGAATACTCCGGTAAAAATAATAATGTGCTTTACTCTCCCGTTCAGGCCCTGCTTGTCGACGATTTCAATAATCTCTGGGTGGGTAAAAGTGACGGACTCGCCTACATCATTCTGAACGAAGAAAGGCAGATAAAAGATATCCGGATATTGAAGAAAGACGTGAATATCAAAACCATTGTAAAACACGGTAGTGATATCTGGGCGGGAGGCGACAAGTGTTTATTGCATTTCACCCCTTCGGGCAAACAAGATTATAGCAATATACCCGTAGTTACAAACTTAGATACTTCTCAGTTAATCTTCAACCGCCTGTTTTCGTATGGTGACTATCTGTGGATCGGTACTCAAAGTGGTTTATACTGCTATAACACCCAGAATCAGTTCTGTATACTCTATCAGCATAACCCCAATGATCCTCACAGCATTTCCTCCAACTTCATCACGGATATTGATAAAAACTCATCAGGCGACATCATTATCGGAACCAGAAACGGAGTGAACATATACCAGCGAAATGATCAATTCGTTACTTTCAGCAGAGGCATACAAACCCGGTCCCTGAATGATAATATCATCAACCGGATATTTGTTGATAAGAATGATAATATCTGGGTAGGGACCGACTTCGGCGGAATTAATATCATGGCTCCGCAACGCATAACTTTCAATTATTCACTGCAAGGGTATGAGAAAGGAGTGCCCAACATCATCAGCACAGTGCTCGAAGACAAAGAAGGAAACATCCTAGCAGGAATTGTAGATGGCGGACTTGCTATTAAGAGGAAAGGTGCTGACTCCTTTTCGCTCTTCAAACACAGCCCGGGAGATCCGCGCTCACTGGCTCACAACAACATCTCGGATATCATTCAGGACCTGCACGGCAATTACTGGATATCAACAATAGGCGGAGGGCTGGATAAACTGGACAAAAATAATCTATCACATCCCGTATTCGAACATTACAACAGTTTGAATTCCTCCCTGACCTCCGATGACATCCATGACATAGCCTTGGACTCTGCCCGGAATGCATTGTGGATATGCAACGGCAGCCATATCAATACACTCGACTTCTCTACGGGAACCATCAACCGGCTAAAGTTCTACACACAGTCCAAAGAACCCGTTCATAACATGAATACAATCTTCATCGACTCACAGTCAAGATTATGGATTGGTGGAAACGGCGTGTACGTCATCGACCTGGAAGATTCCAGGAATACCTACGAATGTATATACTATCAGCACAAACTGGATGATCCCGAAAGCAAGATCAATGAAAAGATCACTTGTATATTCGAAACTAAAAAAGGGGAGATTTATCTGGGTAGCCTCGGAAATGGCATCTACCTGTTGGAAGACAACGGTAACAACGAAAAATATACCTTCAAGAACTATGCCGTGCGCTGCGGTCTTTCGGACACCAGCATCTCGAACATTCTGGACGATGAGAACGGGAACTTATGGATCAGCACCCTAAAAGGCATTTACTTCTTCGATATCAATACAAAACGGGCCTTCAAGTTCGATGAAGGAGACGGGTTGCTGGTACCCCAATTCTATAAAAGATCCGGCTGTAAGACCATCAATCACAATATGTTACTGGGAACTATCGATGGTTTCGTAACATTCAGCCCGCTGGTAAACCTGCCCAAGCAAAAGCAGCGGACGATAACCCTCACCAGCGTTGTCTGTAACGGCAGCCAGCTGATACCTTATCTGAACAGCGACAATCTGCCTGTAAGTATCTCAACAACCAAGGAACTGCATTTATATCCACCACAGAATTCCTTTGAAATCACATTCAGTTGCCTGGACTATATCGAACAGGAAAAAGTATTCTACTTCCATCGCATTCATGAACTGGAGGAGCACTGGAACACAGGATTGGTAAAGAGAAACGCCAAGTACACCAACCTGCCGCCGGGAAAATATACGCTGGAAATACGATGCACCAACCATGACAACACCTGGTCTACCGAGGCCACCTGTCTCAGCATTATTGTACATCCCCCATTCTATAAAACAGGATGGTTCTACTCACTTATCGCTATATTGATAATGTCCATTCTGCTTTATATCATCTATTGGTATAATGCAAGGCAACAGCATATCCAGAAACTTCTGAAAGAAAAGATAGAGATCATGTCCGAACAGATGGAGGCTATCAACAAAGAGAAGCTATCCTATTTCACCAACCTCGCACACGAGTTTAAAACACCCCTGACCCTGATACAAGGACCGGCAAGCCAGCTTATCAGGCAAACTACCGATCCCAAGGAAAAAGAAGACTTACAGATTATCAACCGGAATGCTCAATACCTGCTTTCACTGGTCAACCAACTGATTGACTTGCGCAAGATCGATACCCAAAACTTAACGCTCAATTACTCTCAATTCAACTTCAGCAAGTTCCTGAACACAACAATAACCGACTTTTCCAACCTGATGAAAGAACGAAACATCAGCTTTGAAAAGATATACCGCCTGAAGAGTGACCATATCTATTCTGATAAGGAAAACCTGCATAAGATACTGTTCAATCTATTATCCAACGCCATCAAGCATACTCCCGATAAAGGAAAAATCACATTGCATGCCAACCAATTCATCGACAAGTCGAACAAACTCATGCAGTTTATCTCCGTCACCAACAGTGGCAGCATAATAGCTCCTGACGAAATAGACAAAATATTCAACCGTTTCTACCGGATACCCGAACAGAACAAACATACAAACTACGGACAGAGCAGTACGGGCATCGGACTTCACATCGTAAAAGAGCTTATCAACCTATTAGGCGGAACGATTAAAGTCAAGAGTTCGGAAAAAGAAGGTGTATCTTTCAGATTATATTTCCCCATTACGCTGGCGGACGCAGCGGAGAATGAAATTCATGAGGAATATAAAGAGCCCGTACCCGTTGAAGACAAAATCGAGCCGTTCATTCCTATAGACAGGAGCAAGCCGACTTTGTTATTGGTAGAAGACAATCCCGATATGCGTCATTATATCAAGAATATGCTAAAAGAAAAATACAATATCGCTGAAGCAAACAACGGTGAGCAAGGCTATAAGACAGCCCAGAATATCGTGCCCGATTTCATTGTATCCGATCTAATGATGCCCGTATGCGATGGTTCCGATTTCTGCAAAAGACTGCGCGAGGACAAACTTTTAAGTCACATTCCTTTCCTGCTTCTCACGGCAAATTCAAGTGAGACTGCCCGGATAGAAAGCTATGAAAACGGAGTAGACGGATATATCACCAAGCCTTTCGAACAATCCGTATTATTAGCCCACATAGACTCCATCTTGAAGAACAGGGATTTGCGTCAGAAGAAATTCGTAGAACAAGACTTGAATCCTATTCTGCTGGAAGTGGGACAATCCGACCAGCAGTTCATGAACGAAGTTATGAATATTCTGGAAAAGAACTATACTGATCCTCAATTCGGTGTAAAGGATCTGACAGAAAGACTGAACATCAGTTATACAGTGATTTATAAGAAATTCGTATCACTCACCGGACTTCCGCCGGTACGTTTCATCCAATTATACAGGCTACAGATTGCCAAGAAAATATTAGAGAGTAGCACCAATAACGTCATTGTATCAGAAATAGCCTACCGGGTGGGATTTAATGATCCCAAGTATTTCACCCGTTGCTTTGTGAAACAATATAAGCAAACGCCCAGTTCATTCTTCAAGTAGCACGACCTTAGGATCAGATCTGCTTACACACATTGCGGAAGGTTTCTATTTTATAACTATCAGATCGCCTTCCGCAAACCCAACTGTTATATGTTTCACCTGAAAAAGACTTATTTCTTTCAGATCTTTCTTTAACTCTTTCAGAACTTCCACCAGGCCGTTCAGTACTTCCTCCCACGGGATTTTGCTGGAAAGTTGCAAAGCATCACAGTTCCTTTCTCTCGGATCGAAATCTTCTTCACAGGCCCAGTCATCATTTTCCGCGTCATATTGTTTAGAGCCTGTCAGTTCGAGTGTATAGCAGCTCTGCCCATTTTCTTCGACAGCTTCCCACAAGTTGAAGTTCAATGCAATGATGTCATTAGGCAGGGTTTCGTATTCAGCAATGAACAAAAGCCACTGTTTTACAATGGCTTTTACTTTCTGTTTATCAAATACCTCCATAGGGGTACAGCAGGTCCGAAAGTCCGGTTTACTTTCATCGTTCCCCAATATGGAGAATAGTCTTTTAAAGATATTACTCATTCTTAATCAATTCAAAAGTGTAGCTTCCTTACTCAATGACATCATTGATATGATATGACTACAAAGATAATGACAAATTATAAATAAATAGTATCTTTGTTACCATACTACATAAATAACCTTTTAGCTGAGGAAAATGTTTTGCATGCATAATTAAACATTAAATGATTCCCTCAATAATTTCCAAGCACTACACTTTTTTCATCTTTTCAAAGCAACCCGGACATATCCAGATAGGAGACGTTATCTCTTTTTCTTCCAGATATAAATATGTGCCCCTACCGTTGCATATAGGCGGGTGACATCCATTTTACCGGTGTACGTCTCATCAATTGCTGCCTGCAGCCCAGTATTGTCCACTTTTAGTTTCCCTATTTCGCCTCCTATTAAACCGAGATCTACGCTCATACCTACTACCGAACTCAAACGATATTCAAGACCCACTGTGAAATTTCCACCTAAAGCATTGGCTGTACCACTGAGTTCCCCCAATCCGCTTCCTTTCACTGTCTCTTTATAGCGCAACCACCCCCAACCGATTGCGCCATAGATGGTTAGTTTCTCTCCTAAAATCCATCGACCGGTAAATTGAGGGGCAATATACAATAACCGCCCTATATCATCCATAGCCATAGCACGTACACCATCATAGAAAGCAACTGATTGCTTGGAACGAAATTGCTGTACAAGTACTCCCCATCCCCAACGATTGTAGTAACGAGACATTCCCACTCTCCAGTCAAGTCCCGTAACGTAATTAGAAGCAGCTAGTCCCTCAACCTTTTCTACCGATGGAATATATCCTATGCCTGCACCTGCAAAAACGTAACCGATAGGTTGTTTATTCCAGTCCGTGCCCTTACGTGGCTGTGAGTTTACTTCCTTTTTGGATTGTGTCAGACTTTTGTTTATCTCCTGAGCATGAAGAGAGAATACTCCCAAGATGCTGATTGCTAATAGAATGACTCGTTTTTTCATATTTTATGTATTAGTTTTATATTTCAGTTCTCACCTTCAGGGGGATATACTATTGTCCAATTTGCCTGTTCCATATCTTCTAATGAAACCCGATAACGATGAAGAATAGGAACATATTTGCGAATTGTATCACAAGGTTCAAACATATATCGGGAATAAGTCTGCTCATCCATGATTAAAAATTGTATGCAAGGGGTGTAATTGAAATCGGCTTTCCATCCTGCATAGTCTAAACTCTCTATGACAACCGATGTCCTCTTTTGAATTTCTACGGCTCCAACTGAGCATTGAAATAATGCATCACTAAATGTATGACCAAAATCTCTATACTCTTGGTAAACGATATTTTGATCTGATTTATTGACAAGTGTAATATATGCCTCACTTCGTTCCGGACATGCCCATAACAAGCATGACAATAAGCATAAAGCTAGTATTTTTATAATTTTCATAATATCGGTAATTAATGTGTATAAAATAGGGCACTTTATCGCGAACTCTTGCTGTTATAAATTCCAATACCAATAGAACCAATAACCGGAACCGACCATGATGCATAATCATACCATTTTTCTTTTATTCTCAAACTATTTATGGCCTCCCTGACTTGAGGATTATGATAATCATGATATCCACGTTCTTTGCCAGTACGATTAATATCCAACGGGTTAACAGCAAAATTCCATCCAATATTATTTCCTTTTAATATTTCATTTACTATAGATATTTTCAAAAAGGATAATTCCACTTACTATAAGGAGGCCACATTCTGATATCACGCATGGTGGAAATAGGTGGATAGTACAAGCAGTCATTTAAGTACCTCAAATCTTCAACACTGACATCATATCGCTGCAAAATATTATAATTCTTCTGAATTATATTCCAATCATACATATTTACTGTATCGGTAGCTAATATAAAAATACGCATCGTATCAATACTCAAGTACTCAAATATTTCATCCCAACCTGGTATTTTCCCTACCCCGCCCATATCACGTTGTTTCCCTTTAGGAATTTTGTGAAGAAGATTAAGAGCATCTATATTCGGAAGTATCGTATCCGCATCTGTCGTAGTTTGTACTCCTCCCAACAATACAGATATATCCTGTGCTGATTCATTTTTTAAACATAACCGCGCTTCGCCTTTTTCAAGACAACTATCGCAAGAACCCAATAACAATAAACATAATACAGATTTTAATATTTTCTTTCTTAGTAACATATTTATTAGTTTCATATCTCCATTTTTCCTCAAGGATTTGCTATATTTCGTATACAAAATTACGTAAATTTCCTACTTTTTGCCATAAGATTATCCTCACGAATTTTGCCATAAGGAACAGAGTCAACGACAGCCATGTCAAAAAGAAAGGAAGAATGCTGATTGCTGTTTCACAATATTTATCTGACTCGATGATTATCTTTCACACTCATCACAGTTGCGCATCAGAAAAATTTAGTTGTAAGCATCATTGAGTTCCATATCCAGAAGAAGACTCAATGATGCCCAGAGAGAGACGTTATCTCTTTTTCTTCCAAATATAGATATGTGCCCCTACCGTTGCATATAGGCGACTGGCATTCATTTTGCCGGTATACAGTTCATCCATCGCGGCTTGCAGTTCATCATTGTCAACTTTCGGTTTTCCGATTTCGCCTCCCACAAGTCCGGCATCCACACTTAAGCCTATTACTGAACTTAAACAATATTCAAGCCCTACCGTAAAGTTTCCGCCCAAAGCATTGGCCGTAGCATTAATTTTGCCTAAGCCATCTGCTTTAAGAGTTTCTTTATAACGTAACCATCCCCATCCTACTGCACCGTAAATGGTTAATTTCTCCCCTAAAACCCATCTCCCGGTGAACTGAGGAGCAATATACAATAATCGCCCTACGTCTTTCATCTCCATCGTTTGAAAACCGTCAGTGAGAGACATTGTCTCTTTGGCGCGAAACTGCTGCACCAGCACTCCCCAACCCCAACGGTTGTAATAACGAGACATGCCTACTCTCCAATCAAGTCCTGTGGACATATACGAAGTCCCCTCAACCTCTTCTGTGGAGACAATATGCCCTATACCTACACCTCCAAAGACGTAACCGATAGGTTGTTTATTCCAGTCCGTTCCCTTACGTGGTTGTGAGTTTACTTCCTTTTTGGATTGCGTCAGACTCTTGTTTATTTCCTGAGCATGAAGAGAGAATACGCCCAAGATGCTGATTGCTAATAAAATGATTTGTTTTTTCATATTTTATGTATTAGTTTTATATTTCATTTGCTATGGATACTTTCAAAAAAGGGATAATCCTACTTACTATAAGGAGGCCACATTCTGATATCACGCATGGTGGAAATAGGTGGATAGTACAAGCAGTCATTTAAGTACCTCAAATCTTCAACACTGACATCATATCGCTGCAAAATATTATAATTCTTCTGAATTATATTCCAATCATACATATTTACTGTATCGGTAGCTAATATAAAAATACGCATCGTATCAATACCCAAGTACTCAAATATTTTATTCCAACCTGCCATTTTTCCTACCCCACCCATATTGTATAGTGTTCCTTTAGGTATTTTGTAAAGAAGATTAAGAGTATCTATATCTGGAAGTAGCGTATCCATATCTGCCTTGGTTTGTATTCCCCCCAACAATACGGATATATCCTGTGCTGATTCGTTGTATAAGGATAGCCGTTCTCCGCCTTTTTCAAGGCAACTATCGCAAGAACCCAGTAACAATAAGCATAATACAGATTTTAATATTTTCTTTCTCATACTGTTTAGTATTTTAAGTTAGTACTTGCCGGTGTGTAAGTTGGATTTTCATTTTCATCCCATGGCACATCATAATATTTTTGGAAATATTCTTTTCCTCTTCTGCTTGCATCCATCTCATACCATTTTAAAGAATGTGTATCATATTCTTTACCAGGTATATCCTTTGATTTGATTATACTTAAAAGACTGCGAGCACCCACACTGATCATATAACCCCACCCGTATTCTTGGCTTTGTAGGTAATGTCCATATTCATGCATATAAAGCTGTTCTTGTTCAGGAGCAAATTTTCCATCTTTATCCTTAGGCATAGTTCCTGTATCGTTGATATTGATATAATTTCCTAAAGTCACGCCATTTTTTTTAGAAGATCCTTCATTAACCACAAAAGTAGCCCCACCTCGATACCCGACATCATCCACCTGACCGCCCCAATTACGACCTATCGAATAAGCCTCGCCTACAATTGTTTGCGGAAGTTGCCAAGTAAAACGGCTTAACAATTCCCAGGATTGTCCCCAAAAGCTCTTATGTTTATCTGCCGTAAATAAACCTCCATATATCTTTACCTCATTTTTGAAAGTACTCCATATTGTTTTTATAATATTTTTCTTTTGGAAAATAGCTTTCCAAAAACCTGCAAATATTGAAAAGAAGAACTCTCCATCTTCATCAATATACCTTAATGGATTATTCAAGCAATAAGAATACCTATTATAATTCTGGCTCAAATATGGATCTTGCAACTGCGGATCAGGAGACAGGAATCTGCCTATAACCGGATCATAAAGCCTTGCGTTCATATTAATCAAACCAAAAGCAGTCAGATGCTCATGCCCAGTATAACCTCTGCCCAAGAATAACGTAGGTTCTGTGCCAACCGCATATAAAGCTTGGTTAGCAGGATTCCTCAACCTCCCCCATGCATCATAACTTAACTCCTGCTTCAGCCCACCCGAAGAATTAACGATATGAGTTATACTGCCCAGATAATCCTTGCATAGATAGTAAACAGCCCAAGCCCCTGAACCTTCTTTCACATACACTGCTGCCGCTGAATATGCATCGCCGCCAAGGTACAGAATTTCTTTTGAACCCGCAACTCCTGTCTCGAATTCATATTGATTTCCCCAATAATATTTATTGAGTTGGACTTGATTGTTCTTCTTCAGATTCATTTTGACCCTATTACCTTCCCCATTATATGTAAATGTTGCTACATAACCATTTTCAGTAATAGTCTCCGGTCTTCTTAAAGCATTATAGGTAATCTGTTGTTCCCGAAGTGGAACTTCCGTACCATAAGGAGTAATCGAAGCTATCGCATAAGGTTTCTCATCATTATACACAAAAGCTCCTACATTAGATATATTGGTTATATTTCCATTGTTACTGTAAGCAGCCGTTTTTCCGGCAAAGCTTGTTAATCTGTTCAGATTGTCATAGCCAAAGCTCTCCTGAATGTTCCTCACATTGTCTTTTCTCCAATTCAGATTGCCCGTCTTAGCATTAAAATTATATCCGGAATTCTGAATAACAGTAGAACCGTTTTTAACTACCCTACCCGTTGGAATCCCGTTTGCATCATAAGAATATGTACGGGTCAGAATACCTGTGCTTACACCGGTCGTTAATCCTAATGAGTTTTCAGCAGTTAACTTCCAGATAGATGTCGAGTTATTAAGTTTCACTTCCGAAAGATTACCATAGGAATATGTATAGTTTTCAGTCACAATACTGCCAACATTAGAAGCATACGCCAAGCCTGATATACGCCCACTGGTGTAAGTAAATGTTTTTTCGAGCCATTTTCCATCCACATTCGTTTCTTTCATAGTCCTCAGCCTCATCAAAGCATCATAAGTATAGGTTTTAGACGTCCCGTTTGAACTTACCTCAGATTCTATGAGATTGTCAGCATTATAGCTGTAGTTTATTGTCTGTCCGGCAACCTCCTTTTTTGTTAAACGATGAAAATTATCATAAGTTTTCTTCGTAGTATTTCCATTGGCATCAGTTTCCAGAACTCCATTCCCCATAGCGTCATAACCGTATTCGATTAGTCCGAAACTTGGGTCATTCATCGTAATTCGTCTGCCAAAATCATCATACCCGAATGTAGTTGTAATCTGTCCCGGAGCAATTACGCTATTCATCTGACCGTCTGGTCTATAATTATAAGCAGTAGTACCTGCGGGGTCGGTAACTGATATTATATTTCCGGAAGCATCCTGTTTTTCTGTTTTTGAAACACCATCTACCACCGAAGTTACGCTTGTATTAGAGTATGAAAAAGTGTCCTCCTTACCGGATGCATATTTTAATGATATGATCCTATCATTAGAATCATAAGTATATGTATTCCATTGCGCAGGAGTGGCTCCCTTGAACGGCACGGAAACTTTAGCCAACCTCCCTCTCTCGTCATACACATTATCGGTATAAATATAATTCCCGTCAAAGCGTTGTTTTCCACTTCTTACTTCCCTCCCTAAAGCATCATAATAAGTCCGGGAAGTCGGAGCGCCTGTAGCAGAAACGGTAGTAAGCCTTAAAGCTGAAGCCGGAGCCGTAGCCCAAGAATATGAAGTAGTTTCTACAGAACCATCCGGAGCGACAGTTTTTACTTTTCTACCCCAATCATCATATTCGAACGTGGTTTCCTGTTCTTTATGATTTTTTACAGAGTAAAGTAATCCCTTCGGATTGTACGCATACGTACTCACAAGATTCAAAGGAGTCGTTTTCTTTATGACCCTCCCATAAGAATCGTATTCATACAGAGTTTTTAAGGTAGTAGCAGCTCCATACTCTGTCAGAAGTTCCTGAGTAACCAGCCCATCTTTATATGAACGATTGACTTGAGAGGCTGATTTCCCATTTACATAGTTCACAGTAACAATCGGGAGTTGATTATTATCAAATACAGGTATGTAATTTCTGCCGACCCATGTTAAACCATCTTTTGTTTTAGTGGTTACCTGATCATATAACAGCCCTATTCTATAAGTCGTGCTATTGTCTATGTTATGATAAGACTTATCAGTTGTTATCGTGAGACCATCGCTGTAAACAGATGTTTCTTTCGTTACATTACTATAAACATCATAGACACAACTGGAATTTACTGTCACGTTTTTCAACTTATCTTTTTCTACCTTGCTGCTCGAAATCATCCTGACTACCTTATTTGATAAGGTAACCATATGAAAGTTATAAGACGATTCCGCCGTTGGAGTGACCACTTGAGTAATGAACCCGAACTTCATGGGATCAAAAGTCTGTTCTGTCTGAATTCCCCTGTTATTGTCATATATCCTAATTTTCCTGAACCCACAGAAGCCTAATCCTTGACGATGCGCAACAGCATCATTATAATAATATGATACAGAAGATATATATTTACCATTATAAATAGAGTATGCATTACTCACCATATTAACGTCTATATACAGCTTATTATATGGGAAACCCACACTATAGTCAGATGTCGTCCAATACATACTGCCATTAGTAAGATTTTCATAATCAAATTTCTCAATCACTCCATAACTGTTAATCATGCCGGTCAGCATTCTTCCCCGGGCATCATTACGTGTAAAGGAGATTGGAGTGACAGTGGCATCTTTAATACTTAGCAATTGGCTGGTTCTACAGCTATATCCGTCTCCTATAGTTCCTGTTATAAAATGAGATTCAGAATCTACAGTCACTTTTGCAGATTCGGCCACAGTATTCAGTTTACCGTTCTGGTTCAGATGTACACTGATTTGAGTTCCGGATTTTACAGCTAAATCGGGAAGTTTATCACCATTCAGATCATGAAACAGAAACTGATAATTGGTATCGGAATTAGATAAAAACTCAAATGTGCTGCTTACAAATCCACTGCCGGTTGCCAACAAAGCAGTCCAGGTTTTATATGTACTATTATAATGAGTTACCGGATAAGAAATGGGTCTAATACACGGAGTGGTCAATTCAAGAGGCTTATTGATATCAACCTTGCCACTATTATCAGGAAGAAAAGGATCCCTTATTATCGGATCATCAATAATCTCACCTCTACAGCCACTACATTCACCACAAGGACGTTTTTTCATTTCAATCCAGTAATCATTCCTTTTAGGACCTAAAAGAAAATCCGTGAGTCCGTCACCATTAATATCCTCAACCAGTAATTCTCTTTTTGAACTACTTGATATATCCGTGTTCCTGATGCCGCTTGTATATGCAATCTGCACAAAAGTACCTCCCTGATAGGAGTAAATATAAGTTCCACTTCCATTTATGAGGCAAATATCCGTTCTCCCATCCCCGTTATAGTCGACAGCAAAAAGCGCATCTTTAAAATAATCAAATAAGAATGGAGTTTGATCATATATCTTAGTCCTCAATTCCAGATTAAACATAGTGGTTCTTGACCATGTCCTGGTTTCTCCTTTCGGTAGCTTATTGCCCGAAACGGCAACGAGTTCCATCTTTCCGTCCCCATTGAAATCTCCGGTAATGAATAATCTGGGGACAGCACTTTGTCTGCTGCCTTCTGCAAAAGTTCCTTCTAATAGGAAGGATGCATTCCGGGCTGTCATATTCTTATCATAAGTAGTAATATCTACTTTGGCACTGTTCTGATCATGCAACCAATAATTAATTCTAACCAGTTCATCATTTCCATCACCATCTATATCAACAGGATATAATTTCTGGAATCCATTACCTGCCTGAATCTTTACTGGTGAGCAGAAATAGTCGCCAAGATTCTTATAAACCAACAGATTCTGCGCAGGATCATATCTACTTCCATACAGACAATTCCCTTTACTATCATGAGCGGTGATGCCATAAGATTCAAAATTAGGATAGGCGACAAGCCCCTCACTCCGGGCAAGAGAATTAAACTTACCCTTATGCAGGATAAGATCGGGAGCCTTACTGTTAGCAAAATAAGTTTCAAGAAAAGCCGTGCTTGTCTGGAAACGACTTTCATCAGACTCACCTCCATAATAGAACATCAGCGGATTAACTTCTTTGCCATTCGATTTAAGACTGATTTTAGACAAGAAACTATATATACTTGTGTCATAACTCAGCGTATAAGTACTAAGAAGCATTGATGATTGATAATATGTATCTATCTTCGACAATAATTTACTATCCTTCATCAGCCGCCCTGCTATATAGGAAGATTGAACATCATTTCTTGCCTGATAGGTAAACTTTATAGCACCATATTGAGTAGAATTACTGCCATATTTGATCTCGGTGACATAATAGACGTTATTATCCAACAGATAAGTAAAATCAATATACCCTCCGAATGCATCTACACTTTTAGTAATCGGGTAAGTAATTTGTGCCGATGTATTGGTGGGATATCCAAGAGTTACTTTCTTTCCATCCGGATACCAAACATCAAAATAGTATTTTCCTGATGGTGCATAAAATGTAACTTTCACATTGCCGTGCTCTGTCTGATAATTGATTTGAGAAGTTGTTTCTGATATCTTAATAAGCCTACTTCCATCTAATGAATAGGCAGAATTCTTATCTAAACTAGCCGGTTTTGCATTACTTCCATCATAATAATAATTTGAATTACAAATAGATATATAGGATAATCCTCCTATACACCACCCGTATCCGGCAATACTATTCCCCATCAGACTATTATAAGATAAGGCAAGAGCGGGTTGGTGTCCGTTTTTCCCTCCATATATTTCAATAGGTACACTGTATGTGAGTGAGCCATTTTCTATTCTCGATTGAATAGGAATTTCACCTACTGCTTTTGCCCGGTCTATTTCTACCGTGCTTGGCAATTCGGGCAGGGATGGAGGCGCTGGCAAAAGAGGATCTAACGGTTCTAATGGATCTAACGGATCTAATGGTTTCAACGGGGGTTTCAAGAGAGGGGCATCTAACGGAAGAACTTTATTTCGGACATCACTATCTTCCGACGACAACTCATTGACTTCTGTCACTACTTGATACAACCCGTCCGCATCGGCCTCTTCCATAAATTTATCTTTTGATAAATCTATAACAAGAGAGTCCCGATCTACTGAAATCTGGGTATATCCTGACAAGGAGTATAGCAGTACTAAAATAAAAAATATATTTCTTTTCATAACGGAGTATTAGCTTTAGGTCATTTCTATTCTTTAACTATTTTCCAACTGCTGGCATTGCCATTATAGACTATCTGCATGATATATACCCCCGGAGTCCGATCAGATATATCTACCATATTGGATTGAGATATACTGCCCCATTGTTGCAGCAATGTCCCGGTAAGATCATAGAGAGATATCCGGGCATTCTCAAACTTCTCAACTCCTGAAATATCAATTTTGAGTATACCACGGGTAGGATTGGGATAAATTGTCACTTTAGTTTCCGAAAGTTTTTCTTCATATGTGGAAGGCTCTCCTTCATCATCGCTCAAGGCTCCCCTTGTCTGAATCACAATCTCCTTTTGGCGAGTCAACCGATTACCGGCACTGTCATAGGTATATTTGATTTTGTTTTGGGCGTATGCATCAGCAGCAGCCCACATAGATAAAACCGCGAATAGCAGAAATATGGCAACTATCCGTTTAGATGTTTGAATTCTTAAAAGTAAAAATGTTGTTTTCATGTGATATAAGATTTTATTGACGCTTCAAATAACCACAACTTTCACATAAAAACAAAATATTATATGGTAACAGTGGTAACAAACCTACTTCAGCAAGAAAAGTTATTTTGCATCTTACAGTTCTTTCAGCCTCCGTCAACTGCCCTATTCATCGGCTTTCCGGCTGAAAGGATCTCCTGAAAGGAAAGATTCTTTGCTTTCAGCTTTCAGCCAATACTTCTTTAGTGAAACAAAGGTTTAGTTGACAAGGAGAATAGCCACCTTGCATAAAAATGCGCAGAAAAAGAAGCTATGTTTTAATGGTTATCATTGCTTCTTTTACCACAAAACAAGCAATGATATTTACTGAGAAATACTATCTAATAAAATTCAATGACGCATCTATATATCCAGCGTTTCCCATCTATATATCCAACGTCTCCCATCTATACATCCAACGTCTCCCATCTATACATCCAACACCTTCCATCTATATATCCAATACAGTGAAATACGTGAATTTTCCAATACTAAAGTTTCTAATGAAATAGCATTTATTAAGCATGAAGAATCTCATGATTACAATATCGGCTGAAAGCTGAAAGCAAAGAATCTTTCCTTCAGGAGATACTTTCAGCCGGAAAGCCGATGAATAGGGCAGTTGACGGAGGCTGAAAGAACTGTAAGATATGATTGGTTAAAAAGACATAACCACCGATTATAGAAAACGATTTAAAAGTAACATCTCAGTCCGCCTTGAATTCCCAAACGATTTACTCCATGACGGTCATTAATCACAATCATACCTGAGTAAATGCCATCAGGACGGGAGATAGATGCCCGCCACCATCGCGCACCCAGCCCCAGTCCTATTACTTTATTCAACATATATTCCACTCCCCAATTGAGCTCTGCCGCCACCCCCGAGAACCGGTCATTGCCCGCACCGTTCCAGGTATATCCGATACTCGCAGTTCCCCTGACCATCCACCTCTCACCCAGCTTCTGGCAATAGACAAAGACAGGAGCCACATAGCCCAACGTCACAAGTTCCTCCGGGAAATCAGTAGTAATAGCCTCACATTCCACTCCAAATCCATATCCGCCGTCACCGACCCAGTTATACGCTACTTTATACTCTCCCCCTCCTTTCCACTTGTAAGATCCCGAGCGCATCACCACCTCACTCGTTATCCATCCATAGCCGAAATTCACAATAAACGTGTTTCTCGGTACTCTTATCCTCTTCTCCTGCTCTTTTTGTGCTTCCTGCATCCCAACCGCATCTTCCATCGTGAGAACTACACTCTTTTCTTGCCCCCAAACACTGACATTCAGGCAGCATAAGCCAAACATCAATAACACATACTTCATGACTTTCATTTTATAGATTTTTCTAATATCTCATTAATAATCCCGCTTTGATAAGATACTCTATGACTATAATTGCCGACTCTTTCTTTTCTTCGGACAAAGCGTTATATTCCTGCGAATACTCAGGATAATTCAGCAAAATAGTTCTCATATTGTTTTTAGTGATGAGTTTCACTTTCTTGCTATCAGACTCTATCAAATAACAAACTTTGTTTTTCAGTTGCTTAGACGCTACGATAGCCCCTCCTATGGCACCGAAGAGCATACCCCCCGCAACAGCCTCACTTATCTGCTTTTTGCCAATCTTAGTACCGATAAAACAAATCTTGTTTGTACCAAAGCGGAAACCGGGTGCATACCAACTGCCAAACCTGCATCCCTCATATCTTAATTGCCGACAGTTTACATACAAGGTATCCTGATGTATGATATACTTTACCTCTTTCTTCAATAGCTTATCTGTCTTTTTATCACCCGTCTTCGGTTTAAAATCGGCGCCTCCATTCCAGAATCTCTTACTCTGGGACCTGGATTTAATAGCAAGATTCTCCAGACCGACAAATTTACCGTCCATGTAATCGGAGAACGACAAGGCATATTTGCTTTGCGCAAAAGCGATGACTGCAAACAGCGGCAGTAACATAGCCAAGGACAATCTTTTCCGTAACATAATATTATTTTTATTTAGTTGTTCTTTGTTTCACAGGCTTTTTGCAAGCTAAAACAGATACCGAAACGGTATCCGAAGTCAGCCTTATAATTTTTATCCTTTGTGATGCCATTAAAACCGGCACCGCCTTGTACACTGACTTTTACTTGCGAATAACAGAAAGAGGTTGTTAGACCCAAAAGTAGAACTAATAAAACGTGCTTTTTCATATTCATGTTAGAATTATTGGATTATTTGAAATATAATTAAGGAAACAGAGAGGAAATATACCATAAAAGCATTGAACATACAAATAATAAAATAAATAAATCCTAAGACTCTATTTCTTCTTAAACAGCTACTTCGCTTGTTTAAGATATTTCATATAATTTTCCCAGTCTTGCTCATTACACCAGAACCATTTTCTTTTAAGCAAGTTATCGTCCGGTTGAGGAATTTTCACACTAACAGGAACAAACCGAAGAGTATCGCCGATATCAGAAGGGTAACTTTTGGAAAGTTCTCTCTCTCTTTTAATAGTTGTATTATTGAAATCGTTTATACACAGCATCGTATTTTTATCGATAATTTTATACCACTTTTCTATTCCGCTTCCAGCATCATTTAGAGATTGAGTTTCTCGTATATACTGTATCTTTAAGGTATCTCCATAGATTCTATAAATTCCTATGAAATACATGGAAGTAAAACGTTCTTCTGAAAACTCTTTCAGCTTTTGCAATTCAAGATGATCACGTTCAGGATAATACCCTTCAACAACCAGTCCATTCTTATAGAAGAATGTACGCCGATTATAATAACCGTCGGTATTAATAAGGGTATCAATCCCTGTATACGCATCTGCATAACAGTAAGTAAATGCTTTTTTAACATCATTAGGAATCCCTCTGCAGGATGACAGAACATACAGTGCACATAAAATAAATATTACTTTTTTCATATTGAATACATTTTTATTTTCCCCATAAACTCAAAGGATTATAATAGCCCGAATAGAAATATCCGCCCGCTTTAAAGTTATCATAATTCAGGTAAAAATTCTGATTTCCAAAACCAGTTCGCCCGTGAATTCCGTTCTGCTGCAAGTCTTGGAACGCTTCATGGCTATAACCAACGCGCGTAATTTGATTTCCTCTTCTATACCCAATCCATACAGGAGCAGAGAAAACCTGTCCATTTTTCCAAGTACTATAGCCTTTATTTCTATTTTCACCCCATATTGGACTACGTGCATTTTCATCTTGTTGTTTCTGGCTATCCGCCTTTCCATCATTAGTATAGATATAAGACCCAAATGAAAAATTTCCAATACTCAATTCAAACGCATTTGTTCTCCATCTGTCACCATCTCCTCCTAAAGATTTCATGTCATTTTGCAACATAAAAGAACCGCCTTTCCAATATGCCGTTATATTAGCGACTCTTTGTGCGTTCGATTTTCCGTCCGGACCTTGAGTCTTCCCATAATAAGTCAAACCATATCCGACTCCAACGCCATTATAGGTTGCAGAAGCATTCCATCCCCAATGATTATCACCCACTCCACACTCCAACACTGACACCAATGCTAAAGTCTCCATGAACTATTTTTTAATCTAATAATTTCTTTACAACCTCTGCCATCCATCCTTCATAATTACTTATATTATCCACGGACACTTCTTTAAAAACTATTTGTTTAATTTTCTCTCCATACTCGAACACAATAGCAGATTTCTCCGGATGCTCCTGTAGACGCTTATAAATCCTCTGGTAAATAACCTTACTCGAAGGATATGAAAGTCCTGCAGTATGAAAGAGGATTAGATCATTTTTCTTAAATAATATATCTATCAATATCGCGGCTTTTATTCTTATATGTATGATATTATCTGCATATATTTTATCATCCAAATTAAGCTCTTCAAATAAAAGATTGATTTCATTAGTAGAAAAGCCATACTTCTTCAATAAATTAGAAAGTCTTATATGCCTGAATATTCTAAAATTCTCAAAATAGATCTCTACTTTTTCTTCTATCCTTGCTTCGTCCATAAAAGGATCAGTATACTTCTTGCAAAAGATATTTAGAGGAAAAGTGCACTTCTTGTTTTGGGAAGATATAATTTTCCCAAAATTCGGTATTGCAGAGAAACATACATAAAATCTACCTGCGAACGCTGTAAATGAACTTATATTTCCCAGATTATATATTTTAAAATAATAATTATCTGGCGATTGGGAAGCTGTATGATCTATAACCATAATTCTTAGGATTATTAATAGTGAAATTTCCGTTATTCAGTAATGAATTAACAAATTTGTCATTGCCAGTTGATAAATAATATCTGATAGCAGCATTCATCCGATGGTTACCATCTGTAATGGTTCGCACTCCTTCATGATAAAATCCCGCAGCACCAGATTTATCACTAAAAGTACCATTTTTCATCTGTTCATAGTACATATCTACTATATCCTGCTTTACACTTTGTTGTGCACTACGCAAACCTAATTGCGCTGCTGTTTGCTGTATTTGCTTACTTTGATCAGAAATACCTGTCCAAATATCCACTTTATGGTCCAGCGAATAGTTTGCTGCAGCTCCAACCGCTGATAATCCGCTTGTCATAAAGCTCATCTTGGCACCACTCCACATCCCATCAAGAAAGGAAGTATTGGGATCATCATCAACTTCAGCCATCACACCACCCATCAAAGTACCGAAAGGCAAACCGGAAACTTCATGAGTAATCTGATTAGAAAAAAGATTCATATTCTGTATATCAGAATAGTCAAAACTCTTGTTGTAAGTACCGGCGTCAATAGCATTCTGCTGACTATCCCTTTCTGAAGATAAAAACATCCCAGTTATTTGAGTAGTAATAACTCCGTTCTCTTCATATCCTTCTGCCACGACGTAGTATGTGCCGGCATCCAGAATCTTTGATAAATAAGCCTCTCCAGCACCACCGCCACAGCCTATGGAAAAGTCAGCATCATCGTTATAGTCAATTAATTTTCCGGAAGCATCCAAAAGGCTCAAATAGGTATCAGAAAGCTCTGATTCGCAATGCTTCATGATGACCTTCATCCTAGTACTTATAGTAAATTTATAAAAAACATCATTGGAAGGTCGCCCCGTATAATTGTTTGTAAAATCTTCCGTGTTTTGTGAATCTGAATAATCAAACTCAGAATTATAAGTGCCAACTTCAATTGGATATGATCTAGTATTTCCCTGTTGCGCATGGGCAATAAGTGGAAATAATAAAAAGGAAAATATGAATAATAAATGTGTTTTCATGGAGAAGTGTGTTTTAAGGTTATCTTATTCTTTAATTATCTTCCAACTGCTAATCTTGCCATTGTAGACAACCTGCATGATATACATTCCCGGAGTCCGTTCGGATAAATCAATTGCATTGGATTGGGATATACCCGCCCACTGCTGCAACAACTTTCCGGTAAGATCATAGAGGGATATTCGAGCATTCTCAAACTTCTCAACTCCTGAGATATCAATTTTGAGCATACCACGGGTAGGGTTGGGATAAATAGTAACTTTAGTTTCCGAAAGCTCTTCTTCGTATACCGATGGCTCCTCTTCATCACTCAAAGCCCCCCTTGTCTGTACGACAATCTCCTTTTGGCGAGTCAACCGGTTTCCGGCATTGTCGTAGGTATATTTGATACGCTGCGCACAAATATCCAGACCTGCCCACATAGATAAAACTACAGATAGCAGAAATATAAGCGCTACCCGTTTAGATATCCGTTTAGATATCCGTTTATCCTTTTTCATAATGCGTAATGTTTATTCGATACTGAATTCTCCTGATAACAAGGTTTCTCCGAAAGAAATTTCTAATAAGTATTTTCCATTCTCCACTTCGGACATATTCACAAATATATTGGTCGGAGTAAAGTACAATTCAGACTGAATAGTTTCACCTGTCAAAATACTTTTTACCGAAACCGTTACTTCAGTATATACGCAATCTAAATTAATAGTCAAAGCAGTATTATCAGGATTAAAATAGGCAAAGACATTCAATGGTTCTAAAGAACGTGTTCCGGGCTGTTGCGCTCCCTTTCCCTTAAGAGATTTTTTTAAATTAATCTGTTTGATAGATACCATTTGTTCTGCATAAATATTTAGAGAGAACAAAGCGAATAAGAGCGAAAGTAAAAATGTTGTTTTCATGTAGTATAAGATTTAATTATTTGATGCCTCGAATGAACACAACTTTCATCTAAAAACAAAATATTACGTGGTAACAATGGTAACAGAGAAATCCAAGTATGTAACAGACAATATATAAATCACACATTATCAGACATAAATACTTTCTCAAAAAGTCCCTTATCCATTTTATTCTTAATTCTATTTTTCCGTGTTTTTATTGCGTCGGCAGTAGTATTCATTACGTCCATAACAATTTCTTTTGGACAATGAAGTATGATTAATACGCAATATAACAAATCATCCATAGTCAAAGAAGAACAACAAGCATTCAAATCCTTCATGATATCTGCAAATGCGCTTCTAATATCATCAAGAATCAACACCCTGTGGTTATGAATAATACTAATACGCTCTTTTGGTTTTGCTTTCATTAATTCTGTCAATTTCCTACCCCCCTCAGTTGATCTAAATAAAGAAATGCAAATATCAATCCTTAACTCTTTCAATTCATGCAACTTGCTATTTCCTTCTTCACAGATATCTTTTCCATGTAACAATATTTCCGCACGATTCTCCATCAGTTGTTTCTGTAAAACGATATATCTGTTCTTCCTGCATCTATCCCTCCACATCAATATAAGGCTTAATACTAAAACAATAAATAAGGATAATATAATCAGGAGATTCATTGTTCTTCTATGTTCAACAGAGAGTTTATACTTATGCAATTCCAATAAATGTTTATCCATTAACTCGTTAATCTCCGCACGGTCATTCATTCTCTGAATCGAATCATAATAAACGATGAAAGAATCAACATTTAAAATCGCATCTTTCCAATTAGAAAGCTCTTTATTGGCTTGATATATACTATAATAATTTGAGGTCTTTGTATATATATCAGAAGATTCCTTTCCTAAATTCCAATAATAAAAGGCTGAGTCTTTCTTACCCAGATTATACAAAATATCACCTTTCAAAGAATAGGCAGAGGTTAAGCTTTCTATATCTAACAAATAAGGCATGGCTCTTGAAATACAATCATTGGCCTGTTCATACTCTCCCTGCTCATTATAAACTCCGGATAAATTCTTATATATGGCGCCCAACAACACCGGATAATCCAGTGAAAGTGCCATTTCCAGTGCCTGTTGATAATAATTTAATGCACTGTCAAGTTGAAGTTCAAGCAAAAAAGTACCAGCAATACCATTCAGATTGTGAAATGCACGTAAAGTATCATGATTACTCACATTTATAGCATAAGCCTGCTTATACATGTTTCTTGCTGTCTCTTCCATATTTTGGTCTGTATAGCAATCTCCCAAATCGTTATATACCATCGACAAAAATACCGAGTCACCTCCTTGCGGCATAGTCCTCAATGACTTCAAATATAAATTTATGGCAGTAGATATGTCTTCTTGCTCCCGATGCACACACCCGCTATAAAAATAAGATTTTGCCAATCGTTCTCTATCACTGTTCTTTTCAAAATAATCCACAGCTACCTGTATCAAAGAATCATTCTCCAGCGACACATAATTCTTATACTTCGCCTGCGTAAGCAGCAAGGCATACCATGCCCTGTCTGTTGTCCCCATCTTCTGCGGTGCAGAAACCTCCTCCAATAATTGCAGCGAACTGTCAGGACGCGATTGCATCAACGAATCAGCCAATAACAGAATAGAGCTGACAGCATGAGAATCTCTTCCGCATGCCCCTAGCAGCATAGTAAATGATATAAAGAATAGGAAAGCGGGTAACAGTTTTTTCATGCTATATTAGACTTCTCGTTTCAATACTGCAAAGATAGCAACAAATCATGGAAAAAGCCAGTTAGAAAGTAAGCAGTTGAAACATAATTAGTATCACACTATCATTTTGACACTTTGTATTTCCAATTGCCTGAGAATGCATTATTCCCGAATAACTGACCATGGAGATAAAAAGAAACAAACGAAATTCAGCAAGCCACAGATTATTAATAATATATCGAAATACTTACACTTCTTTTAGAGTAAAACACCACCCTAAAAACACAAATATAAGAGAAATAGCCAATACAAATAAGTGTATTACTAGTAAGTAGTAACCCTTTTGACCGTAAGTAGTAATGATATCACCTATAAGTAGTAACCCTTTCACCCGTAAGTAGTAACCCTTTTCTGCATAAGAAGCCCTAAAACACGCAAGAATATGCAGAAATAACGAATTTACATTCCTTATTTATTCACAGGATATCCTATAATACAAGATTGACAAATGGGCATAATCACATAAAACAAAGAAATAGCATCAATTTGATTAAGATATCAATAAATAAAAATCAATTTATCATTTCACTCCACAAGCATTTTGCCCCCCTAAAAACAACCAAAGGAAAAGATTCGTTTGCCGGTAACAAATGAAATCATTTGCCAATAAACTATGAAATCATTTGCTAGTAACAAACAAAACAGTATATTTGCGAAAAAACAACTCTAAATAAGATGATTAGACAAGAAGAGATATCAGCTGTACTGGACGCACAAGCCGATATGTTTCGCAAGAAAGAGCAGGGTTTACCACGAGAAGCACTGATTTCAGTGCCTGCCATCCCATCGTTTGCCACTATCATTACCGGTATACGCCGTTGTGGCAAAAGCACTCTTTTGCGCCAACTGATGTCCCGGAAATATGACTCAGCGCTCTATCTGAACTTCGAAGACATACGCCTCGCCAACTTTGATACTGATGACTTCACCCGCCTGCAACGGGAAATTGAACGGCGTAACGTCCGCGTGCTCTTCTTCGATGAAATACAAATCATCCCTAAATGGGAAATCTTCATTCACCAAATGCTCAATGAAGAATATACCCTGTTCATCACCGGTTCCAACGCTTCCTTATTAAGCAGCGAACTGGGCACTCACCTCACCGGTAGACATATCCCCATGGAGCTATTTCCTTTTTCTTATTCAGAATATCTCTCTTTCAAAAGCCGCCCCGCAGACGAAGATTCACTCTTAAATTATCTGCGCGACGGTGGCATTCCCGAGTACGTGAAAAATGAATCTGAAATAATACTGAATACACTGATTGATGACATTCTGATACGAGATATTGCTATCCGTAATTCCATAAAAGACGTAAATTCACTGCGGGCACTGGCTGTATATCTGCTATCCAACATAGGGAACCCGGTATCAGCCGGTAAACTGGTGGGGATGTTCGATATAAAAGCGGCATCTACTTTTCTGGATTATTTCTCTTTCTATCAACGATCTTATTTGTTGGAATTTATACCTATATTCAGTTATTCGCTAAAAGTGCAGTCCCGAAACCCCAAGAAGGTTTACAGCATGGATTTAGGGCTGGCGAACGAAGCCTCTGCCAACTTCTCGGATAACACCGGACATAAACTGGAAAACCTCATCTTCCTGCATCTGCGCAGGAAACCGGGAAACATTTGCTATTACAAAGGAAAAGGAGAATGCGACTTTGTTGTCGCTGAAAAAGGCAAGGTATTGCATGCCATCCAGGTCTGTCACCAGATAACCGACCAGAACTTCGCACGCGAATATAACGGGCTGCTCGAAGCGATGAAAGCATTCAATCTGTCGGAAGGTATTATTGTAACAACTAATCAGACCGATTCTTTTGAAGAAGACGGAAAACATATCCGGCTGATGCCCGCCAATCAATTTTTACTATCATAGAATCAATAAGAAGCCGCCCCCTCCTTTCGCAATACGAAAGGAAGCAGGGCGGCTTCTATATAAATAGCTTGTAAAGCTACGCTGATTACAAAACCAGAGAAAGATTACAGACCGAAAGCGGCTTTCACCTTGTCCACGTAATCCAGTTTCTCCCAAGTGAAAAGTTCCACCTCCACATCTTTGTTACCTTCGTAACGAGACTTGAAGTGCTTGGTAACAATCTGCGGTTCACGTCCCAGATGGCCATAAGCGGCAGTCTCCTGATAAATCGGATTACGAAGCTTCAGGCGATCTTCAATAGCCTTCGGGCGAAGATCAAAAAGTTCATCTATCTTCTTCGCAATCTCACCATCGCTCATGTTTACATGACCGCGACCATAAGTATTGACATAGATATTAATGGGACGAGCCACACCAATAGCATAAGACACCTGTACCAGCATTTCGTCAGCTACACCGGCTGCCACCAGGTTCTTGGCAATATGACGGGCTGCATAAGCGGCACTACGGTCTACCTTACTGGGGTCCTTACCGGAGAAAGCGCCACCACCGTGAGCACCTTTACCACCGTAGGTATCTACGATAATCTTACGTCCCGTCAGACCGGTATCTCCGTGAGGTCCGCCGATAACGAACTTTCCGGTAGGATTAACGTGATAGGTGATATGGTCATTGAACAATGCAAGTACTTTCTCTGCATGAATAGAAGCAATGACACGTGGCATCAGGATATTGATGACATCCTGACGGATAGTGGCAAGCATTTCTTCATCCGCTTTCAGCTGGGCGGCTTCGCTGTCGTCGGCAGGCTGGATGAAGTCATCATGCTGGGTAGAAACTACAATCGTATCGATGCGGACAGGCGTACCGTTATCATCGTATTCAATAGTTACCTGACTCTTGGCATCCGGACGGAGATAAGTCATCTCTTTACCTTCGCGACGGATGTCGGCCAACACTTGCAAGATGCGATGTGCCAGGTCGAGCGAAAGAGGCATATAGTTTTCAGTTTCGTTAGTAGCATAGCCAAACATCATGCCTTGGTCGCCTGCACCCTGCTCCATAGGGTCCTGACGTTCTACACCACGGTTAATGTCGGGGCTTTGCTCATGAATGGCGGACAATACACCACACGAGTTACTTTCGAACATGTACTCGCCTTTGGTATAGCCGATTTTCTGAATTACTTCGCGCGCAATGAGTTGCAGATCAACGTACGCTTTGGTTTTCACTTCTCCAGCCAGTACCACCTGTCCGGTAGTTACCAGAGTTTCGCAAGCTACTTTCGAACTGGGGTCGTAAGCCAACAGTTTGTCAAGCACAGCGTCCGATATTTGATCGGCCACTTTGTCGGGGTGTCCTTCTGACACCGATTCGGATGTGAATAAATATCCCATACTTCTAAATTAAAGAATGAATAATTAAAGAATGAAAAGCGGGGACCAGGTGAGTAGACATGCATATCCCGATGCTCGGAGCATCGTCAGAAAAGGATGTGTTTTAGCATTTTTTTCTGTGGTTGCAAGCTACTCAAATCTTTCCACATTTCATTTTCGGGTGCAAAGATAAAGGTTTTCTTATGAAATAGCATATAAACAGGAAAGCATTAACATTATATTAGCAAAAGAAGTGTACCGATATCCCATCGGCACACTTCCCAATTAGTAGTCTCAATATTGTTAACTTTAAAACTGTGCTTTATTTCAATAAGTTCCGGTAGTAGCTCTCCACATCGCTCCATTTATAGAAAGGAAACTGGTCGGTCTGTACCGGAATGTGTACTTCATGTTCATTATGCAGTATCTTAACCAGAATATCGTCCGCACTTCCTTTTTCATTCCGGAAGAAGGCAATCTGCACATTAGCGGCCATAGGGACTACCTTAAAGTCACTCCACACTTTATACACCTCGTAAGGATCATCTACGGCAACATTGCAATTCTCTATCTGCATCAATGCCACCAAAGGAATCACATTGCCATCATGCCCGAAGCGAAGGGTAGCGGCTATGCCGCCTTTCTGAATAGCCTCATCGGCGCTATCCAGAATATTCTGCAACAATGATTTCGCATTGGCTACAACAATCCCTTTCCCGTCGGCATGATTTGCATTGCCCACATAGAAACGATAGTTGATGCACTGCCACAAATCAAACAGTTCCTGGGGCTGAAACAAATCATAGAAAGAAACCTTTGTCTCCGCATTCTGCATATCACTCGCCACCCAGTACATACCCCACATCACTTCCTTCGGATTCACTTTCTTCAGTATGAAACGCTTGTCCTTAAATAAAGAAGCAATCAACCGGTCGGGATTGGTGTGGACATCTTCAAATTTTCTGTATTCTTCAGCCCACGGACCGTCAGTGGAAGAAGTAAAGCGGTTGGATTCGTCCGTATGGAAATTCAAGTAGTCCATATACTTATGGCTGGCCTCATAAGAAATGCGCAGATTGGGATTCAGCTCCTTCAAACGATCACCAAAAGCCACCATACTCATCGCACAACGCAACACAACGGTAGAACGGGCAGAAATAGAAGGGCTGCCCTTAAAGGCTTCAGGAAATGCAGCATACATTCTTTCCGCAATTCCACGGTGCTGACGGACACCTAATGGGGTCAGATCACCTCCATGGCCTTCCGCTTCTTCCCACACCTTCAGCAAACGCTGCCGGGCATCTTCTCCCAAGTCGGAAAGTGCACCCTCACGATGCGCTTCTTCAAAAAGGTCCACCAGCCATTTATAATCACGGTCGCCAATCAGATAACGGGAACCATGCCGTCCATAGTGGCTCACATAGAATGGTTTATATCCTTTGGGAGCCCGGGTCTGCGGGGCGAAATCAAGCGGATAGGCCCAATAGACTCCACCCGTTTTCTCAATAGTGGAAAACATCTCTTCTTTGGATGTCTGCGCCCCAAGCGGAACACAGCACATCCACATCATACCACATAACAGTAATTGTTTCAGTCTCATTCTATATCTTCATTTATTGTTTATAACCGTCATTCTGATTCAACGCCGGGTTGTTGGTCAATTCGCTTTCCGGTATCGGGAACAGCTGATACTTGTCGTCCACATCTCCGCCCAGACGGATACCATTCTTCCAGTCCCAGTTATTGCCTTTCGTATATTTACCGAAACGGATCAGGTCGGTACGCCTGGTCAGCTCGGATGCCAGTTCTTTCTGACGCTCGCTCAGGATAAAGTTCAAAGAAAGCTCATTGAGGGCGATTTCTCCTGAAACATCCGAACGAACGCCGCTCTTCGCATATTTACCGGACATATACGCTCTGGACCGAACTTCATTGACGTAGCCTAATGCTTCCGTTTCCGTACCATTTGCTCCACGCAAGATAGCTTCGGCAGCCATCAGATAGGCATCGGCTGTGCGGAACAACGGGAAATCAATAGAGGTATAAGCATCGCCCGAAGCGCAGAGCTGATCATCCTTGGTCACGTTTCTCCATTTGATATAGCCATAACCACAGGTAAAGGTGCTGGTCATGTTCAGTTCCGAGTCCCAGGTTTCCTTTACCTGATTCGGAAGGGCGGTCATGAACTGGGCACGTTTATCTTTCTTTCCGTTACCCCAGGTATCATTGACATCAAACGCCACATCATCCGCATCAAAGGCGTCTACCAGTGTCATCTTGGCACGAACATTACCCCAGCCTCGCGAACCGACTCCTGTCTTATACAATTCGTCCATCGGACCATTCACGAAAGCTTTTACGTAGAAGTTTGTTCCGGCTGAACTTTGGGCACGCTGTCCGTCCTGTACCAACCCCCAGATGATCTCCTTGCAGGTTTTGTTATCCGCCAGGAAGATTTCACGATAATCGGAAGCCAGCGGATAGTGTCCGTCTGTAACTACCTTCTTCGCATACGTATATGCCTCCTGGTATTTATTTTCATGAATCCAGGACTCGGCATTCAGATACATACGCGCCAGCAGGAACCAGTCGGCTACACGGTCAATCCGTCCGTATTCGTTTTCTCCCGGAGCTTTCAGTTCATTCTCAACAGCCAGCAATTCACTTTCCGCATATTCAAATATCTGCTTACGGGTATACTGAACCGGAATTTCCTTCACACCTGTATGTTCGTCAACATAGGGCACGGAACCAAACAAATCACAAAGCATGGAATAGCAGTACGCACGTATAAAACGTGCTTCGGCTCTGTAACCAATGTATTCGTCCTTCATTTCTTCCCAAAGTCCTCTATCCTGTAACTTCCCTTCGGTACATTCGCGCAGCAGCTCGTTACAGTAAGCAATGCTCATATAAAGCCGCTGGTAAGTCCAGGTGACGACAGAGGCATTGGAGGCATCCCATTGCAGGTTCAGGCACTTACGCAGACCGTTTGAGGAAGAAGGCATCAGGAAGTTATCCGTACTCATCTCCTGCAAGTAGAACAACAGACGCACATAACCGGAATATCCTTCATTGGCACCTTCCAAGTCGCCATTGCCGCCATCGCCACCCTGCTGTCCTGTCAGGATCAGAGATGAATAACACTTGGCCAGCACGCCTGTATAGCCGTCCTTGGTCTTATATACCTGATCGCTCACTAACTGGTTATTATCCAGTGGCATGGTATCGAGGTCACCCAGGCACGAAGCCAGAAACGTGACTAAGAAAAGTAGATTGAATGAATAGGCAATTATCTTTTTCATATCGCATAGTTTTTTTTAATCCGTTAGAAAGTTAAATTAGCACTTAATGAGAATACTCGCGGACGAGGATATATCTCCTTGTCGATACCGCTGTAGATTTCCGGATCGATGCCCGAATATCCGGTAAAGGTAGCCACATTCTGAACACCGAAAGTCAGCCGCAAAGAGCTTGACTGATCCCACAGTTTCTTGAAAGTGTAACCCAATGAGATATTGTCAATCCGGAAGAAGTTTCCTTTCTCCAGGAAGTAGTCCGAGTACAGTTGCTGGTTTTGGAAGCCTGTAGCTTTGGTTCTGCTCAGGATATTCGAGAAGTTTCCCTGGTCGCTGTAAACAGACTGTACATACTGGTCGGCAGCTATGTAGTTATAGACATAATTGCCGAAAGCTCCGTGCCCGCTGATAGCGAAATCCCAGTTCTTATAGCTCAGTTGGGTATTGAAGCCCAGATAGGATTCCGGCAATGCACTCTTGTTGGTGGCATACTTTGTTTCTGTTGCCGATACGGAACCGTCCGGCTGTACATATTGGCCCTCTATCGGTTTGCCATTGTCGTCATAAGCTTGTTTTGCCAGATAGAAAGTATAAGGGCGTTCGCCTACCATGAATACCTGTACTGTTTTACCGGTACCCGAAATGGCTCCGGTCTGTACAAAGTTGGCTTCCGAATCCACTACATTCAGTTTTGTGATCTTTGAATCGTTCCAGGTATAGTTCATGCCTACTGTCCATTTCCAGTCCTTGGTATGTACCGGCACTGCATTAATGGAAAATTCGAGTCCTTTATTATCCATTTCACCGATATTCGTGGTAATCACAGAAGAATAGTTAGTTCCCGAAATCACAGGAATCGTATTCAGCAAATCCTTGGTGTGGCGTTGGTAATAGTCCACAGAACCATAGATACGGTTATTGAGGAAGCCGTAATCCAATCCGATGTTATAAGCCTCGGTAGTCTCCCATTTAATGTCGGAGTCATAACCATTCGGACGATACGTATTATACCATTTATCTCCGAACTGATAGCAAGCTTCAGGATAGGATACTGTGAAAGTTGTCATATAAGGATAGTCGTTCAGAATATCCTGCTGTCCGGTCTGTCCGTAGCTCAGGCGCAGTTTCAGGTCAGACAGAATATCCGAATCTCTCAGGAAAGCTTCCTGGCTGATTTTCCACCCCAATGCCACGGAAGGGAACAATCCCCAACGATTGCCTTTTGCAAAACGGGATGAAGCATCCGAACGCAGCGTAGCAGTAATCATATAGCGGTTATCATACGAATAGTTAAGACGACCGTAAAACGAAAGCAGATAATATTCCGATTCATAATGATTGGGAGAGAAGAGCTCCTTGCCCTCCGGAGAGAAGGTAGTAGCATCAAACTTCTTCCAGAAATGCTGCCAGCCGTATCCGCCCATGGCACTGAAGTTATGCTTCTCATTGAAAACATGAGAATAGTTAGCGTATAAGTCCAGCAGATAATTCCGTTTGTTCTGCTTGGAGTCATAGACAAGACCTGTACCGTCCTTCATGTTAGAGGTGTACATCATTCCCGCCAGTTCGGGCACTTCCTTCGAGTATTTACTGGTCAGGACATCGTATCCCAGGTTCATGTTCAGCTGCAAGTCTTCCAAATGATGCACCTTATAGTTGAAGGATGCATTGCCGATAGAGCGTGTCACTTTATTGCGGATATCCTGCAAGTCAAGCTGTGCCACCGGATTATCCGTCTGGATGGCCATCGGGGAATTACCGTTCATCCAGATAAAATATCCCAACCCCGGATCAGTAGCCGCTGTGGCACTTCCGGTCTTAACCGGACGTGTAGGATCATAGCGAAGCGCGTTATTTACGACGCTTTCATCGACTTTCTTATTATTTTCATAGGACACCTTCAGATTCAGGTCAACCGTAAGATGATTATCAAAAAACTTAGGCGAAATACCTCCGTTGAATGTAAATCTCTCGTAGTTATTGGTACGTATGACACCGTTCTGATCGGTATATCCCACCGAAAGACGATAAGGAGCATTTTGCTTCACTTTACCCGATACGGAAAAGTTGTGTTCCTGTCCGAATGCCGTCCGATAGATTTCATCCTGCCAGTCAGTCGATGCTGTGCCTAAGGTCACAGAAGCCGGTACTCCGGATACAGTGGGAACAAACTGGCGAAATTCATCGGCAGAAAGAATATCCAGCGTTTCAGTAACTGTACTTACCGACAGGTTCGTTGAATAATTAAAGCGCAAATTGGTATCAGCCCCTTTCTTCGTAGTGATTACAATCACACCGTTCGAAGCCCGCGAACCGTAGATAGCCGTAGCCGACGCATCTTTCAGCACCGTAAAGGTTTCTATATCATCAGGGTTAATACCACCAATCACATTGCCGCCACCTTCGATAGTAGAGTTATCAACCGGTACGCCGTCAATCACAATCAACGGATCGTTGGAGGCGGAAAGCGAAGCACCGCTTCGGATGCGAATCGTGGCGCCTGTACCCGGAGCACCGGAACTGGATACTACGTTTACTCCCGGTACTTTACCCACCAGGGCATCCTGAGCGGTTGTACGCAGTCCTTTATTAAAATCATCCGGCTTAATGGCTGTTACCGAGCCTGTTGCATCCGACTTCTTTACACTACCATAGCCGATGACAACCACATCTTCAAGCATCTCGCTATCTTCCGTCATCACGACCTTCATGTTGGCAGAAGCAGGCATCTCCACGTTTTTATACCCTATATAGGTAATCAGTAATGTAGCCTTAGGATTTGTGATCGAGAGAGTGAAGTTACCGTCCACATCACTGATCGTTCCGTTCGACGTTCCTTTCTCCAAAATATTAGCTCCAATAATAGGCAGATTATCCTTATCGAGGATATTGCCCTTTACAACCGTTTTCTGTGCGGCAACGCTCACACTGAAAACCAAAGCAAACAGTACCCAAACATACCGCCATCTACTTCCAAAAGTTTCCGGATTCTTCTTGTTTTTCATAATAGTTTTAAATTAGTTTATTATACGTGTAACAAAGGCATCGCGTGTCTCATACGATACGAAGCAAAAGTAATTCCAATGGTATAGCAGAACAACTACACGAAGCGGAAAAGTAAGTAAATAAAGAAGAGAATAGAAAGTAACATCTTATTTATCAACACATTGACCAATAAGAATAAAAGAGAAAAAGTAAGATCAAAGGAAGTATAAAATTACAGTTTCTGTACCTGAATTGCCAGATCCTTGCCCGGAATGATCGCTTTATTCCGCATTTTCATCCGGTAGTTGTAAACCGTCTGAAGTGAATAATGAAGAAAGTTGGCAATCTTGGAATTATCGTTTATACCCAAACGTATGAGAGCATATATACGCAACTCGGGCGTCAGCAATTCACCTTCCTTCAGCTGCACACGCTCTTCTTCCTTCAACAGAGCATTAAACGACTCCACAAAATTAGGAAAGATGGAAAGGAATATAGTATCAAACTTACTGATGAAAAGCTTGAAATCATCGGAAGTGGAAGATTGTCCGCGGAGTGTCTTTGATATATCCGCCATAGAGCCTGTATTTGCAATCTTCAGTAATGCCTTGCGGTCGTTCTCCTGCTTATAGATATATTCGGAACATATATTGAACAGCAACCCGATATATTCTTCCTTGATATGATTTGATTCCTGAATCTGCTCATTCATCCGGGTGAGGTTCCCAGCCATTTCCTGCAAGCGCAGATTTTGTTCGGCCAGCGATTGCTTCACCTTCAGCAATTTGGTATTCTTCTTACGGATAAAGAAGAAAGCGACAACCAGGGCTATTACCAATATCAGGAGTATCAGAAGGGAAAAGAGCACCCGATTCTCATCAGCCTTAATACGCGCATCATTAGCGGCCTGAATGATGGGGAGATATCCGGCAATGTCAATAAAGCGATAGCGGGCTTTCCCGAAGTTCACATCTTCCAGCGAACATGAAATATAATTATAAGCCCTTGCAATGTCTCCTTCCCGGAAGAGAAGTATTGCCAGATGCTGCAAAGACATATACACCTTCTTGGCATTGGCAATATCAGTCAATGAAGCCAGAATAAGATAATGCCTTGCCTGCAAAGTATCCTGCTTTCCCAAATACAATTCTGCCAGAAGATACTCCATTCTCGCTCTGTCCGAATTATCTTCTGCACTTTGCCCGTAATAATCCTCCAGCAGCCGGATAGCCTCATCCCACTTTCCGGACATACTCAGTCGACCGCATTTATTGGTAACATAGCTGGAAGAGTGTGGTTCGCTAATCGCAATCAGGGTGTCTTTATAAGCCTTTATCTGCTGCCAGGCAAGTTGTTTGCCGGGGTCATCTATGGCATCATTATAGCAGGATAAGTAAATGGTGTGGTATAGATAATAGAAATAAGTATCCTTTTTTACATCCTCCGTCCGTTTCACCTTGCCAAGCATAATCAACGCATTCTCATGCTTTCCCATTTTGTTCATTACATCGGCTATGTTCATCAGCCCCTGATTGATTAGCGTTTCATCCTCCAGACTTTCTGCCAGTTGCAGTCTCTCCTTTGCGATAATCATAGCCGTATCAATCCGAAATGAACGATATTTAGTGAACAGATTCCCTAATATATCAAACCTGAGTTTATCATCTTCCGCATAATCCAGCGTCCGGCGAATGTCTGCTATTTCCTTTTCCACTTTTTGCTGGTAAACCTCACGATGCTCGATCATCTTATCCAGTTTTAAAAGCAGGGCATCGTCGTCCGCTTTGACCGCAGCCCACAGACCGGAACAAATAAAAAGACAAAATAAGATAGAAACAGAATATCTGGACATTAGACTACCGGTTATATACTTCAAGAGCAAAGATATAGATTTTTTCTCTATGATAATCCGTGTACTGCCTCTTTTTAGCAGATAAAAGGCAGCTTACTTCTTATTACCGATCTTTATCAAAGCCATTCCGATAGCTATCCATAATAATTCGCGTATGCGGGTAATCAGCCCCACATAAACGCCCAATGCCGGGGACATGTGCAATCCGTCCACAGCCAATGCCAAACCACCTTCGCGTGCACCCAGTTGCATCGGAAAGAAGAAAATCAGATTACTGAACAAAGAGGAGAAGGCCAGTATCAACACACAATCCCACCCGTTAACGTCCGGTGTGAAAACGCTTAGAATAATGTATATTTCAAGACTGGAGAGTATGCGTGCCGAAAGTTCCAATAGCAAAGAACTATAGAAAGTTATCTTATGCTGGCTATGCAGTAAGGCTATCTGACTATCAATCTGTTCCAGAGTATCTTTTTGCTTCACAACGAAACTATGCGCCCACTTCCTGACAAAGGGTACCTTCTGTAAGAACCGGAAAGTCTTCACCGCCATCCCATTTTTATATCCACGGGTAAAGAAATAGATAGCCAACAGACAAAATGCCCCTATTGCAGTAAGCAATATTGCCATAAAGGTATTCACAGGATACAGGAAGATATATAAGAATATGGAGAGAAACCAGAACCAAAAGTGAGAAAAGATGTGCATCATCACATATAGAATGACCGAAGACGTAGCTTTACTTACGCCTACATAGGGAGTCAGTTCCATAATCCGATACGGTTCACCGCCCATCAGTCCGCCGGGTGTAGCGTAATTTATGGCAAAACCTGTGATCGACAACTTACAGACCTTCCAGAAAGGAACGCTATATTGACGGTCGTCCCTGATTATCAGATACCATGAACAGGTATTTATCAGATAGACAAAGAACCACAACAACATGATTACAGGAAACCAAAAGCCTATGCGCTTCACGTTCTCCCAAATGTCGGAATAATCCATATCCATTGTACAAAGCATGATGACAATGGCGAGTATTCCGAAAAGCAAGAACAAGTTACGGTATCTATTCTTCATTGCAGGAAACCGGTTATTAATCAGTCAGATCACGATAGATATCCCCCAGTGTCTTTCCCAATACCGGGTGTATCACATCGGGTGCAATCTCCGCCAACGGCTCCATCACAAAGCGGCGTTCCTGCATCAGCGGATGAGGCAATTTCAGTGTAGGGGTATCCAGAATAAGATCTCCGTAAATCAACAAATCAATATCTATCACACGATCTTTATACTCTCCGTTCACCGATTTATGGGTACGCCCCATCTCCTGTTCAACGGACTGGGTTATGGAAAGTATCTCCAACGGCGGAAGTGAAGTCTCCGCACAAACGGCAGCATTCAGGAAAGCATTATCAGAAGTAAACCCCCACGGGGCAGTAGCATAAAAAGCGGACAGGGAAACAATCTTCCCTATCCGCTCTTCTATATGTTGCACGGCAAGACGGAGATTCTGCTCCTTATCACCGAGGTTGGTTCCTAAACTGAAATAAACGTGCATTACTTATCCGTAATCAACATCGCATCCCCATACGTACCGAAACGGTAACCTTCCTTCAAAGCCACATTATACGCCTCCATTACCTGATCGTAGCCACCGAAAGCGGCAACAATCATCAGCAACGTGGAAAGCGGCATATGGAAGTTGGAAATCATCGCATTGGCTACTGTAAAGTCATAGGGAGGGAAGATAAACTTGTTAGTCCATCCTTCGTATGCCTTCAGGTGACCGTCTGTACTTACGGTACTCTCAATGGCACGCATCACAGTGGTACCTACAGCGCAAACCTGTCTGTTCAGGTCTTTGGCACGATTTACAATGCCGACAGCTTCTTCGTTCACAATCATCTGTTCAGAATCTGTCTTGTGCTTCGTAAGGTCTTCCACATCAATATCACGGAAGTTACCCAAACCGGCATGCAGCGTGATATACGCAAAGTCGATACCTTTAATTTCAAGACGCTTCATCAACTCACGGCTGAAATGCAGACTCGCAGTAGGAGCCGTCACCGCACCCTCATTACGGGCAAAGATAGACTGGAAACGCTCCGAATCTTCCGCCTCTACAGGACGGTTGATGATGCTGTGAGGCAGCGGAGTTTCGCCCAACGCATACAAAGCCTTCTTGAACTCATCGTGCGGACCGTCGTAGAGGAAACGGAGCGTACGGCCACGAGACGTTGTATTGTCGATAACTTCAGCTACCATAGAGTCGTCATCACCGAAATACAACTTATTGCCGATACGGATCTTACGGGCAGGGTCTACCAACACATCCCACAGACGGAGTTCTTCATTCAACTCACGCAAAAGGAACACTTCAATACGGGCACCAGTCTTCTCCTTGTTGCCATACAAACGGGCAGGAAATACTTTCGTATCATTGAAAATGAACACATCCTTATCATCAAAGTAGTTCAGAACGTCTTTGAATTCTTTGTGCTCAATCTCACCTGTCTTTCTATGCAGCACCATAAGGCGCGACTCGTCTCTGTACTTTGTAGGGTGCAAAGCAATCTTCTCTTCCGGAAGCTTAAATTTAAATTGCGACAGTTTCATATTATTTGAGTTTTTAAGTTTTAAGTTTTTGAGTTCATTAGTAAGCTACAAGTTACGAGCTACAAGCTACAAGTGCCATACGGTTTATAGCGTAGCCACTTGTAACTCGTAGCTTGTAGCTTGTCACTCTTCTATCTCCTGAGCGTCTATCCACTCTTTAAAATCCATCGGATCGAGGCAATCTTCCAGCCGGACATCACCTACACGGGTGCGTTCCAAAGCCGTAAGATGGGCGCCACTGTTCAACGCCTCACCAATGTCGCGGGCCAAGGCACGGATATAAGTACCTTTACTGCATACCACACGGACTTTAATTTCCGGCAGATTACATTCCAGCAACTCTATCTCGTCAATCACCAGCAACTTCGGTTTCAACTCTACTTCTTCGCCCTTACGTGCCAGGTCATAGGCGCGTTTGCCATTTACCATACAGGCCGAAAAGGCGGGGGGAACCTGCTGTATCTCACCGATAAATGTCTTCAACGTTTCTTCCACCAACTCCCGCGTGATATGCTCAGTAGGGTAAGTGGCATCTATCTCGTGTTCCAAATCGTAAGAGGGGGTAGTGGCACCCAATTGAATGGTAGCGACATACTCCTTCGTATGATACTGGAACTCTTCTATTCTCTTCGTAGCCTTACCCGTACAGACAATCATCACCCCTGTTGCCAAAGGATCGAGCGTACCGGCATGGCCTACTTTCAACTTCTTTACTTTCATCCGCCGGCAGATGTGGTAACGCGCATGTCCCACAACCTTGAACGATGTCCATCCCAGCGGTTTATTGAAATATAATACTTCTCCTTCTTTAAACTTCATCCGTTATCCTTGCATTTGTGACAGTACGATGGTTACGATACCGGCTATTGCACAATAAACAGCGAAGTATACCAATTTTCCTTTCTTCACAATATTAATCATCCACTTACAAGCCAGACAACCCGCCACAAAAGCTGCAATAAATCCTATCAGCAATGATAACGTTGAAATGCTTCCGGCAATCTCTTCTCCTTTCATCAACTTGATACCATCCAGCAGCCCTTCACCCAATATCGGAGGCATTACCATCAGGAAAGAGAACTGAGCCAGCTTTGCTTTATTGTCACCCAGCAACAATCCGGTTGCAATCGTCGTACCGGAGCGTGAAAGTCCGGGAAGCACCGCACAAGCCTGGGCCAAACCTATAATGAACGCATCTTTCATGGAGATGTTCTCCTTCTGCTTCGGTTTATAATAATAAGAGAATGACAGCAAAGCAGCCGTTACCAGCAACATGCAACCCACAACCAGCAGGCCTGAACCGAAAACTGCCTCCACCTCATCTTTAAAGAATACCCCCACAATGCCGATAGGCACCATAGATATCAGGATATTGATTACATAACGTGTTTCATCATTCATCTGAAACTTAAACAGTCCCTTGAAAATCCATTCGATTTCTTTCCACAAGACCACCATTGTACTGAACACCGTAGCTACGTGCACTACCACCGTAAATGCCAAATTTTCCTCTCCCTGAATACCAAACAATGCCGAACCGATAGCCAAATGTCCGCTACTACTTACCGGCAAATACTCTGTCAATCCCTGGATCAAACCCAGGATGAGCGCCTCAAACCATTCCATGTAAGTTGATTTATGAATTATAATTTTTCATTCCTTCATTATTCATTTGCTTGTCACGCGGTTTGCGCAATACAGCGTATATCATGAGTAAAAACCCCACAAGACATACCACGGGAGCTACTTTAATACGTCTCGCACTAAAAATATCCGGTTCAAAGTGTGTCGGGGTAGACACCGGACCTGTCATCAGAATAAAACCGATAATCACCACCGCCATTGCAACGGCAAGCAGGATAAAGTTAGTTTTATCGAAAGCAAATTTCTCTTTACTCATCTCTTTATTTATGATTTAATTGTTTACAATTTAACTTCACTCAAAACATCTCTTATTTCTTTATTAATGTATAAGCTGTAATGTTCAATACTATATATAATAAAGCGTACTCGCCTTCATCCGTAGGAACTTATTGATAGACAGGTATGCACAGAACCACGTGATACACACTCCAAATACAAGCACCGATACGGAAACCAGCAACATAACATTGGGTGTGATTACACTGATCAGGTCAGGCTCATACACCACCAGCCAATATGCCGCAGCCCACAGAACACCATCGGCAATGACAGCCGCCAACACACCGATCCAGAAGTTACGCCACAGGAACGGACGCCTGATAAAACTCCAACTCGCACCTACCAGCTTCATCGTATGAATCAGGAAGCGTTTAGAGTAAATAGTCAGCCGGATGGTATTATTGATCAATGCAAAGGAAATGAAAGCCAGTAATACAGCCAATCCCAACAACATCAAACTGATATTACGGATATTCTCATTAACCATATTTATCAGGTCTTCCTGATAACGCACTTCCTGTACATTGGTATTCTTCTTTATTTCTTTTTCTATTTTGGCAATACTGTCGGTATTCGCATAATCGGAGTGCAGCTTCACTTCGATAGAAGCATGAAGAGGATTATATCCCAAAAAATCCTGCGGATCTGTCCCCATGGCTTCAATCTGTTCACGAAGCGCCTGCTTCTTCGAAATATACTCCGTAGACCGTACGAATACTTCCTTATCCAGTCTTTTTTGTAACTTCAGAATATCCGTTTCCTTCATATCATCGCTGATGATAATAGAGAAATTGATATTCTCCTTAACATACACAGAAAGATTGTGAGCAGTCAGTACGAAAAACACCACCAATCCCAGCAGCAATAACACCAGCGTCGTACTGATGCTGGAAGTAATGAACTGCATATCAAAATAGGATACGGAATTATTCTTGCTTTTCGTCTTCATGCCTTATCACCTTACCATTTTATCATCTTATTTCTGCTTCTTCCTGAATACATAAATCATCGAGCTGCTTCGCTCCTTGCTCGCCAACGCGCTGAACCACGCTAACGTACCACTGAGTACCCCCCGGAAGAAAGACATCGAATGTCCCATATACTTTTCGCTTAGCATCGACACATAAAATGCATCAAATGGCATCGGATGACGTGCAGCCAATATAAATTCATGCTTTGCTCCCAATCTCTGAATAGTGCCGGGCGTAAAATGCCATAAATGACGGGGAACATCGTAGGCAGCCCAGTGCGCACCATATTTCTTCGCATCATACGAGGAGCAATTGGGCACGGCAATAATTAACACGCCTTTTTCCGTCAACAGGCTATTCAGTGTATCCCACGTTTCATTCAAATGTTCCAGATGTTCCATTACATGCCACAAAGTGATGACATCAAAACTTCCGGGAGCAAAATCCTGTAATGCGGTATCGGGCTTCACATCCAGACCGAAATGTTCTTTGGCAAAAACGCGCGCCTGCGCATTCCTCTCCACTGCTTCCACTTGCCAGCCCCGCCGCTTCATGGTATCGGCAAAATATCCTGTTCCCGTACCGATATCCAGCAAATGTCCTTCTTTCCGGTGTGCTTCACGAGCCACCAGACGTGCCTTGCGCCCCAGCATATAACCACGCACCCAATGGTACGCCTTATTCATGAGGCCCTTTTTCGTATCAGAATGGGAAATATAATCGGGAGTCTCATAATATTTGCCTATCTCAGCCTCCACAGGAAAATCTTGCGTAAAGAGAAAGTCGCAATCCTGACAGCGGCACAGATAAAATGCCTCGCTGGAAGCATAATGGTCTATGCAAGTCATAGCACGCTCTATATGCGCACTACCACATACCGGACAGACTTTTATGGTGAGTTTATTCATTGAACGTTCTGCAATAATGAAGTGCAGCCTGAACTGAACAGACCGAACTATACCCGAATTTGGTGCAAAATAACAAATAAAAAGTGACGCATCGGGCTTTCTTTAAGGAGATTTAATAAAAGAGAAGTTTAAACACTTGTTTTAAATAAAAAAAACATATATTTGTCGGTACAAGAACACTTCAATTACATACTATCATGAAAAACGCTTTACTCTCCTTACTTTTTTGCTTCTGCTGTTTTCAGCTATTCGCTGACGGACAAACTATTCTACCGAACCAGAAATTCGGCAAACCTACCATGGAAGAACTGAACATGGCTGTTTATGAACCCGACTCCAGTGCCACCGCCGTTATCCTGTGTAAGCTGACTGACATCAGTTATAAATGGGGAATAGAAAGCTTCCGGCTGGTTTCTGAGTATAAAGTAAAAATAAAGGTACTCAAACCGGAAGGAACCTCCTATGCCGATGTCATCATTCCCTACTACGAACTGCCTAATAACGCCATGAAAGAAAATATAATCGGACTGGATGCCAGCGCCTACAACCTGGAAAACGGAAAAATTGTACGTACCAAAATGAAGAAAGATGTAGTTTTCAAGGAGCGTGTGGGCGAAAGCCGGATGAACCTGAAATTCTCCATTCCGCAGGTGAAAGCCGGAACGCTGATAGAGTATGAATACCGGATAGAGTCCGATTTCTTCTTCAGTATCGACAGTTGGAAAGCACAAAGTGATATTCCTATCTTATATACTGAATATAATGTCACCATACCCGAGTATTTCAAATTCAACATAGAGATGCACGGTGCGGAAAAGCTGGAAACCGTAAACGAAAACGCTTCCCTCAACTTATCCATCGGATCGCAATTGCTCCGATGCTCCGGGACGCATCTGAACTTCCAGGGTAACCAACTCCCCGCTCTGAAAGACGACAATCATGTGTGGTGCGCGGATGACTACTGTACACAAGTAAACCTGGAATTGCAGGGAATTGATTTCCCCGGTTCCCTCTACAAATCGTTCACCCAAAGCTGGGAACAGATTGACGAAACATTACTGAAGGACTCGGACTTCGGTAGCAGACTGAAAATGAACAATCCGCTCAAAGAAGAAATGACTGCCCTGCATCTGGAACAAATGAAGGGAGCGGACGAAAAGATATGTGCCATCTACACGTTTCTGAAAAACAAAGTGAGATGGAATGAGAAATATGCCTTATATAGCAAATCACCCAAGCAAGTGCTGAAAGAAGGCACAGGCAGCAATGCCGACATCAACTTTATCCTTATCAGCATGCTGAAAGATGCCGGAATACCCGCCTATCCAGCAGTAATGAGCCGCCGGGATATGGGCATACTTCCTTATAGCCATCCCAGCATCCAGAAACTAAATACATTTGTCGTAGCCATCAGCCCTACAGACAGTACTCTGGTTTATCTGGACAGTTCCGTAGAAAATGGCTACCTTAATGTCCTCCCTCCTGTACTGATGACCAACCGTGCGCGTATTATCGCTCCGGACAATCACAGTCAGTGGGTCAGTCTGGAAAATGTAGGGGCAAACCTGCTGAGATCAAGCGTGAAGGCCGGAATTTCTTCTGAAGGAGTTGTTACAGGCACACGTGAAACTGTTTATATAGGTCAGTATGCCTCCCGTTTGCGTAATAAATACCGCACAGCCAAGGACAGTACCGAGTTTGCCAGCAAACTGGCTTCCGAAGAAAACATACAGGTGAAAAAACTCCAGATGGAAGGGAGAACCCACTTCTCACCGCAAGTGTATGAACTGGTAGAATTTGAAAAGCAGTACACTGTTAACGATCAGTTCATTTACGTCAATCCGCTTGTATTCCTACATGTCTCCGAATCTCCCTTCAAACAGTCGGAACGGAAACTTCCCGTAGAATTTCCCTACACAGATCAGGTGTCCCTGACCATAAATCTGACCATTCCGGAAGGATACACAGTCGATGAAAAGCCGGAGAATCAGAGATTGCAGACAAGTGACGGACAAGTGCTTTGCCGATATATAATCACGCAACAGAATAATCAGGTCACACTCAGGTATTCTTTCCGGTTGCAGAAGCTGCTGTTCCTGCATACTGACTATCCTGAACTGCAACAATTATGGGAATTGATTGCCAAGAAGAATAATGAAATGATGGTTTTAAAGAAACTGTAACGCGGAAATTATGAAAATGAACAAATTATTTTTCGGTCTCCTGCTACAAGCCGCCTTTTACTCCGGCAGCCTGTACGCTCAAGCAGATTTGCGTACCGACGCATACTCTATCATACAAGATGCCGTAACGGATATCGTATGCAGTTCATCCACCGATGCCATCCAAAAAGAGAAACGTGTGATACAGGTATTGAATGAAAAAGGAAAAGAAGATGCCTCCTTTGTCTGCCTGTGCGACCGTTTTTCCTCTCTGAAAAAGTTCTCCGGAGAAGTTCGGGACGCCTCCGGCAATGTGATCCGGAAAATTAAAAAGAGCGAACTGAAGATTACCGAATATTCAGACGGCCTTGTCAGCGACGACTATTACTATTTCTTCGAATATACCCCGTCACGATATCCTGTTACCATCACCTACGAATGGGAGATAAAGAACAGCGATGGACTGATCGGCTACCCCAGCTTCGTTCCGCAAAAGAGTTATAACCAATCCGTTGCGCAGGCAAGTTACCGTATTCTGACTCCGGCTGACAATCCTTGCCGTTACCGGGCCATCAATATGCAGGCAGAAGTCAGCCAGCAACAGACAGCTGACGGAAACTGGCTGACAGAAGTCAAAGTCCAGTCTCTACCCGCTATCAAAAAAGAACCCTACAGCCCTTCCCTATCCGAATTGCTGCCCCGTATCTATTTCACTCCCCTGAATTTCTCTTTCGAAAGAACTAAAGGGAGTATGGAAAGCTGGCAATCGTATGGCGAATGGCAATATCAGTTATTGAGTGGAAGAGACCAACTGCCCCCGACACTAAAGGAGGAATTACAAAAACGGACGGCAAACTGCAATACCCCGTATGAAAAAATAGCCGCAATCTATCAGTATCTCGCATCCACTACCCGCTATGTCAGCATACAGCTAGGAATCGGAGGGTTGCAACCCATAGCCGCCGCCGATGTAAACCGCACCGGCTTCGGAGACTGCAAAGGACTATCCAACTATATGCGTGCCATGCTTACAGAACTGGGTATTCCATCCGTTTACACCGTAATCAGCACTACTAACAGGCGTTTATTAGCCGACTTTGCCAGTGCCAATCAAAACAACCATGTCATCTTACAAGTGCCGTTACCCAATGATACGCTTTGGCTGGAATGTACCAATCCTACTTTACCCTTAGGCTACGTGCATCATTCCATTGCAGGGCACGATGCTCTACTCGTTGGTCCCAACGGCGGAACTCTTTGTCAATTGCCAACGTATGCGGACTCTCTGAATACACAAGTCAACAACACCCTCGTAACCCTGCAACCGGATGGAAGTGCAAAAGTAGAAGTTAAACAAACTTCCCGCCTGTTTCAATATGAAGACATGGCATCCATTATCGACATGGAACCTGCCCGGCAGAAAGACTGGCTACGCTCCGACGTCAACCTGGTACAGGCTAAAGTCGATGCCATCCGTGCCAACGAAATCAAGCAGAAAGAGCCTCAACTGGATATCTCGTACACCATCGAAAGCGAACAATATGGAAACAAAACCGGAAAACGCCTGTTTATCCCGATCAATATTTTCCACAGAAGCTTTTACAGTCCGAACAAACAGGGAGAACGCACTCAAAGCATTCAAACCAATTATGGCTATCTCGATATAGATAGCATCAGCATCCGCCTGCCGGAAGGATATGAAATAGAATCATTGCCTAAACCCGTTGATCAGGAAAGTAAATTCGGCAAATTCCGGTCTTCCATTACCTTGGGCGACGCAGGCAATGTTTTTATCGTTCATCGCCTGCTCTATTACCAAGGCAATTACCCCAAAGAAGACTATACCTATTTCCTGGATTTCCGCAAAAGTATCGCTACTCAATACGGGGCAAAAATAATATTGAAGAAAAGTGGGGAGTAACTACTATTACTCCTCACCGACATTTTCATAAGTACGTTCTTCCTTGATTTCTCCCACACCCGAAAAGTCCGCATAATATTCACGAGACAGTTTCAGGTATTTATCAAACAAACGACGGGTAACGACCAGCTCATCCCCATGAGTGACAGGTGTTCGTGCTTTACCCGTCTGATCCACATAGGCAAGTTCCCATTCAGCAAGCCGGTTGTAAAAGTCGTTTGCACGGAAATCTTCTCTACCGTAAGCCAGGGATAGCCCTTCCTCCTGATAATCAGTACCTGCATCCAAATGTCCCTGTAACATTGTATAGAATTTCTGCCAGCGAGGCAAATAATACCCGTTAATCAAACCTGCCCATTCCCTCCATGAATAGTCAAATATACGCGGATCACCATCAGCCCCCCAAATAGTGACCAATGAAGTTGCATCACGTTCCATCAGATCCTTTTCCTCTTTAGTCTCTCCCCAACTGCGGGCTTCAGTCAACCATCTGTCAAAACTATATTCGCTACGTGTATAAAGCAGTTCATCCATATCTCTCAATAATTCAAGAAAACGTCCTGAGTGCAAGGCAAAGGCCGCCTTATCCTTGGAAGCAAATGCTTCTGCCGCCTTTTTGTGCACTAATTGCCCCAGATTAGTCATCATCTGGCGTTGCACATCTACAATATCAAAACGATAAGGTTTGGAAAATGCCAGTTTATCAGCATCCTTCAAAAGCTGCGACTGAGCCCGAATCACCAACATCGGTTCATAAGGAATACCCAAACCCGCATTCGGGCCAGACTTCTTTACATTCAATGCTGGACGAGCAGCTACAATAGAGCTCCTTTCCGTTCCATTCGTACCCCGACGATAAGGACCTTCCAACAGGTACATCCACGCTTTTCCGGCAGCAGCAGATTTCGCTCCATACCGACGTTCGGCATAAGCAGCAAGCCATGCCTGCAAAGGAATACTATCAGCATGATTGGGCATTTCAAAAGCCAGTTCATAGTAAACAGGATTCTGCTCAATGGCCTCCATAAAAAGTCCGGACCCGCACACATTCGGATAACGCGCCTTCGCTTTCTGATACTGGTTAGAAGCCAACAAAGCTAAATCGCCATGCATATTGATACGTCCGCCAAAATTGTGAAGATTACCAGCTATCACAGGATATCCCCAACCACCGTTAGCAGCAGTTTTCGATCCGTTTAAGTCCAATATCAGTAAAGATTCCTTAGGAACAGCTTTCACTATATCTTCCCGCATACTCCATGCTTGCATCACCCACAAAGCTCCCGCATCAAATGTCTGGAAAAGCTTATGTATGGTCTGTCCCACCCCTGTCAGATATTCAGGTGTATCTATCGGAGGAGCGCTCTCGTGAAAAGGATCGGCTGCGTATACCCCATAGCTACCAAACAATTTATCCTGCTCTTCCAGAAAAGCCAAGCCCATTTCATAAAACAAAGGGTCAGTCGGGTCTAGTTGAGCAGTACCGTCAAAACCACACCACTTCCGTTTCATACTGATTTTGGCTTGCGGATATTTAGCTTGCAATTCCCGTGGAACATATCCCGAAAAACCCTGCTGAATAGGTTGCATCCCTAATTCCAACTGACGCGCCAATATCTTTTTACCCAATATGACATGCTTATCTATCACCGATTTAGGCAAAGGACCACCATAACTCTGAATATTCTGCATCCACTGCCATGCCGAATGTCCCGGTCCAGTGAGAAAAGCCCGGGCTTCTTCTTCCGTGAAATTAAAACGTAACAGCGTATTATACCATACACCATCCAGCCCTACAGAAAACAAAGGCATATTGATAGCATTCATCGCCATGTAGTCCAGTTCTTGTTGCCAACGTTCCCAATTCCACCACGCCGCAGTATAGCTTACCGTGCAATAGTTCATGTAAACGCGATATTTACCATTAATAATCCTCCGTTCTTTATTCGCAGGCTGTGGCAATTTCGCAGGCAATTTCAATTGATTACCAAACCAGGATACATGGGCATGGCACGTATACTTCAAATACCAGTTGAAAGCAGTTGCCAAGGAGACCGCATTGTTTCCCCGCAGGATAATTCTCTGCCCGTCACCATCCACTTCATAAACATCACTTCCATTTTCCGGCTGTATCATCTCTAACCGATACTGCGAAGCATAACCGGGAGTAACCCGCTCTATCAGGTCATACACTGCCTTTTCCGACGTTCCGCCACCCCATACGGGCAAACCACTGAAACAAATAAATAAGGTAATCAAACAGAAATTCTTCATAGCATATTATTTTGGAGACAAAAATAGTTGCGTTATCGATAAAAGGATATTGATAATGTACCAAATGTTTGAACTCGTGTCTCAAAAGGAATAAATATTTTATTTTATTCCGGTCACTGTTCGATAATAAGCGGACAACTGTCCGATAATGAACAGCTCACTATTTCTATTATTTGCTAATTTTCAATCACTTATTACTTTGGCACAGGAATTGACTATTATTAAGCGAAAGCGGTCAGCAAAAAAAAATAAAGATTATCTGCCACTTTTCAGCAAGTAGTTCCGTCTAACAGATAAGAGCGAAAACCAAATAGAAATAGTAACAATTAAAAAATAAAGATTATGAAAACTACAAGTTTATTTAAAGCAGTCGCATTGGTAGCTATTATGGTAGCAAGTGTTCTCAACTCCGAAGTGAAAGCTCAGGACGGTTTCATAACAAATCAAGTGATGAACGGCGAATTAGTCGCATCCAAAACTATCTTCAAACAAGAAGGCTCTTATCTGCAACGCCACATGCAATACACTTTTACTTATGACGACCAAAACCGTCTGATTAGCAAAGAAGCATCCAAATGGGATGGTGCAAAAGATGCGTGGGTACCCTATTTCAAGATGACTTACCAGTACAGCGATAATGAAATAACCATGAATTACGCCCGCTGGAACGAATCTCACAAAGCTTATGATGAAGCCGTTCAGAAAAGTGTATACGAACTGAATGACGCAAATATGCCGACGGCTTACAAAGCCTACAAGCAAGACAATAAGAATAAATCAGATTGGACTCTGGTTAACCACAAGCAGATGGACTTCACGACCAATCTATTAGCAATTGCAAAGTAATAAATATAGAAATTAAAGTTAACAATTAGTTGAAAAGCACGGGCCGGGAGGCTCGTGCTTTTTTAATAATCATTTATTTTCTTGATGTATCTTCAAATAATCATAGGCTTTCCTAGCTAACTTATATCCCCAATATATTCCAAGTAACAGAAAGAATAAGTAAGACAATAATAAAGGAATATCTTTACTAATAAAGAAACGATATATAACCATCAAAAGAAAATACCCCCAAAAAAGACGATTTACTATTATATTTGAGTAATAATAGTACCATAGCTGTACCTAAAGAAATTGCATTGTTTTAAGACACCACCTTATAAGAGGGAGGCGTTTCTCCTACTCGTGCGCATTCATAAATAGCTATATCTTCTAAGTTCCTCGTACCACTACAAGACACTATAATGGTCACAACAATTATATATATTATCTCCTTCATTTCCAGATTATTTACTCGTTCCATAAATAACACCATTAATACGATGACCACTTGTTAGCTGCAGAGCACTTGGCAAATTTTGCAGATTATAGGGGAGCTTACTATAATCTTTGTCATTAGCATGGTATCTGTTCACCTATTAATGCTTACTCATATTACCACCCACCATAAATATCGCCCGCTTTGACCGTTTCTCCATTAACAATCACATCAAATAGCTTTGTATCAATACTTATAAATGTATATGGAATCTTCCATTTGTTCTCTTGAAAATAAGTGTTTGAGAAAATACTATCAGATACTATATCTATAGTAAATTCCTTTTTTCCCATTTCCAGTATCGTAATCTGTGAATTGATATATATATTTACGGTATCCACAATAACCTGCAAATATCCACCTGTCATAAATTCAAAATAATCTTTACTTGTATCAAATGATAGCGAATCAAAAGCAAAAAGCATTCTAAACTTACCACCCCGATATTTTATTGCTTTTGCATAGACAGCTTTTTGAGGCAACTTAAATATACAGCTACTTTCTTTTGGAGTTTCTATGCAAGAAAAAAAGAGTACCATTGTTAATATATAAAAAAAAGCTTTCATATTCAATCAAATATAAATGTTATTGTTTTAAGAGTCCATCGCAAGGTTTTGAGTGGATTGTCTATTGAACTTTTTAAGCCATCATTCCAACCTCTATATTGTGCATTTTGAGACGAGTATCCTTCTGAAGTATTATACCCCTTCTGATTAGATTCAAGTTTATCAAATTGCCTTCTTGCCCATTCCCATTTAATTTGTAAATGTCCTGCTATATATCCAGCTGCATAATTACCGATATCCCTTGCCGATGAGAATATCATTTCCCCATTTTTACTTTTTATTGGCATACCACGATAAAAATATATAGGGTTATTATAGCTAATATCTCCCTTTTTAGTGCCTTCTCTTTTAAAATCATACTTTTTACCACCAACGCCAAATGTCATATACTCTATAATTGAAGGTTCTTCCTTATTAAAGGATTCCAAAAAAAACTTTCCGCTATTATCATTAGGATCAATAATACTTCCAATAGCCCACTCCCCTTCTCCTTCCCTTGCATCACTATTGTAGAATGAAGTCATCAAATCCGTCTTACCAATTGATCCATCACGCACAAGTTTCCCATCTAAAATTTTATAAACATATATATTTCTATCTTCATCTTTCAAATTTCCGCCTACTATACGATAAGTACCATCAGAGTTATTTATTACCCAAGTACTTTTTCCGTCTGGATCTATTATATTTACTGGATTATTCTGACAAAATCCATATAAGCTTATTGAATAATACTTCTCCGCCAGAGGATCCATTATCATAAATCTCCCCAACGAACTATCATACATTCTCGCCCCATAATCATACCAATCCAGCCCATGCATTCTATCCAATTCCTTCCCATTATATTTATAAGACTGAATACCGGAAGTTGCTGTATTTACTTCAAATAAGCCGCCAAAAGGATAATAATGATTGATTTGCTCAATCACACCCGTTTGATTAATAACCACCCGATTATTTCCCTGATGGTCTTTCAGATAATAATGATAAGTAGGCGTTGTTCCACTGAGAGTTACATAACCCTCTTCAGTAAGAATTTTACTAAGGGTTCCATTCTCATAGATTACATTACCGCAATAATCTGTAGTATGAGTTTGAGAGATCTGGCTACCAGTCAAATCCTTTATCTGCCCCATTGGAACAGAAATATTAGCGATAGCCGTCTTATGAGTTACTCGTCGTTTCATACCATCAGAACTAAATAAATAATCGGCACGATTACCATTCATAAACTGCAACGCACTTGGCAAATTTAAACTATTATATTGAATCTTAGCGATTTTCTTATTATAATCTTGCACCAAATTACTATTTGCATCGAACTTATACTCCTGAATGGAACTTTTATTGCCATCAACAAAATTGAATACACCACTATAAAGAGGATCAGTAGCCGCATCAGTCACATTATTAAATTGATTACCAACGTAAGTGATGGACAAATCATCAATCTTGCCATAGGCATTACTGCCGACTTTACCATAACGCTGTAATCCCCTGATATTGCCATTGAGGTCATAATCCGTCACATTCTCCGAAAAGTTTTTCCCTGCAGGAGGAGTAATATTTACCCCCTCACCATAGGTAGCATTACGCATACGATCCAGATTATCATAAGTAAATTTATAACCATAAATTCCATCATCTCCACTTTTCCAAATCATGCTACTAATGTTTCCATTATAGCATGCAACTCCATTACCTACATTATAATAAAGATTTTGAGTAAACTTCGTACTCTTGATTTCTGTGAGCCAGTCACGAATATTATAAGCATATGTGAGCTTATTAGCAGATGCTCCATGCAAGGATTTGGTCAACAAACGCCCCAAATTATCATAAGTGTTTGAGGTTAGTGTTATTGTATTCCCATTCAAGACATATTGTATTTTAGTGACACGCTCTGCATGATCGTACATGTAAGTATACAATTCCGTTTGTGTGTTTTTCCCACTTGCTGTATGGATATGCTGAACAGTTAGAGGTTTCCCTGTGAAGGTATAAGTTGTATTAATAGTCTCATACCCACCTATATGATTGCTTGACACAGATTTTACCACCCGTCCTTTTATATCATAATAATTAGCTGAATAAAGTTTCGTTCCACTTCCCAAGACAGTGATAATACTACCAGTTTGACGACCTTTAGCATCAACCAAAGCAGCAGGAAAATAGGAAATATTAGTGAATCCAGTCAATGAGCGGAAGTCATAATTATCGTAATAATTCACTTGATGTATAATAGGAGTTGTTAATACAAAACTGGAGAAATACCCACTATTACCTAATCCACCATTACTCGTTACATATGTACAAGTAACGGTGGAAGAGGATGCCGAAGCTGTATTCGCATTATTACATACGCCTGCCACCGTCAATCGCAGGAATTTATCATAAAGATAAAATGTCCATTGACCTAATGCCCGTTGATTGCCATCCTGAGAGAAAACCAATTTATCAGTCATGTCATATACATACTTTACTGTCTCAGCTCCAGGCTGTTTTTTCTCTACACAGCGATTACGCTCATCATATTTGTATTGGAATGCATACAAAGAAAGATTTTTATTATCCTGATACATCGGCTGAAGTACGAAAGACAAATTACCATAATCATCATATACATAATAAGTGTCATGCGGCACATTATCTTTCATCTGCCGCGTCAGAACCACACGTTCAAGTTTATCGATAAAAGCATAACCAATATTATCATCTTCATCAATTGTTTTAGTAACATATAACCGAGAAGATGCATAATTACCATTATTGACCAAACTACCCGAGCTATTTACAGAGTAATTAATGCAATTCAGGGGAGAGATAGTGGTATTAACCAGATATTCTGTTGTTACAGAATGTCCGCTATGCCAAGCTACTCCCGGACCATACTGTTGAACCATGCGATTTAACGGAGAAAATTCATAGACCGATTGATAATAAGGTCGTGAATCATTATTGTAACTGCCAGGGGCATTACTTATAAAATCACCAGCAGCTACATAATCAGATGTAGAAACTACAGGCAACCAACTTTTACTTTCCCGTCCCATTTCATCAAACTCTTGCAAAGAAACCAGATTCTGATTTGAAGGAGTGATTCCTTTAAAAACCGTTTGAAAGGGACGACCTAAACCATCATAATAAACAATTAAATCCATATAGGAACTACCTGTCTCATTAAGCATTGTACGAGTTCGAATATAATTTCGCGTAGACACTTGTCCTGCTATCGGATTTGAAAGCCAAAACAACATTAGTAAATAAAAATATCTCATAACTGATGTTTCTAAAAATTAATATACTGAATTTTCCAAATCTATCTCAAAAGAGAAAGTCATGACCTCTCCTACTTCCGGCATTCTGTCCACATTGGGATTTTTAAGCTTTACATGCAAAAAACCAGAAGTGTCTATCCAAAAAATCCAAGAATTTCCATGACCGCCATTTTTAGTCGCCCGATCATCAATGAACTCCACATATTTTATAAAAGATGGTAACATGGTTCCTTGAATTTTTCCAATAATAACTCCTTCATTGTACCAATAGTAATCGTTACTTCCCACCTCTACCCATGATAATGCAAGATATTGAATATATATTTTTTCTTGTTCATAATAGCCACTAAATGTATATAAGTCATATCTACTTCGGGGATTATCACTAAAAATAGGCTCGAAATCATATATTCCATACGGTATACATCCACATTGCTCATCAGCCAATCGCACTGCTTCATCCTGAAACTTTAATCGAGCCTTATTATCCGCATCCTCCTGTGAAATACTTGAAAAGATCAATCCTTCCTCCACTGGATAATGAATATAAGCCGGTGATGATGTATATCCCTCTGGGCATTGCTTGCTCGCACTTATCGTCAGACTATTGTTAAGATAAATATCCTGTATGGACTGTGAAGTATGATTATAAGTAAAACTCTGAACAATCTTTTGATCATTATCTTTTATGCAATTCAGTCTCTCATTACCATCATATTCATAGTTATATTTTTCTTTTTTTTCATCCATTCTATACCTTAACTTACCATTGAGAAAATAATCAAAGGATGATATATGGGCATTAGGTAAACTCGTCCTCAAACTCTCAATATCACTTTCCCAATCATTACTAAGCATCCCTCCTTGCATAGATGCGTAAGTCAAAACACTGCTGATTTGGGATATTGATGCATTCCTGACAATAGCCTTCAACTTACTGGCATTTGTATCCCACAGATAAGCTTCGATTAATCCCGTATTATATGTTCTTTCAATAAGATTATTTCCAACGCCATACTTGTCGGAGTACCTCAACACTTCAGAATTATCTTTATGTATATCCCTCAAAGAATTGAGTACTATAGCACTTCCAAAATAACTATAAGTATAAGAAATACCTTTTTGAAAGAGATTGTTTAAATAACTTTTTTCTTCAATCGGAAAAGAAAGCATATTTCTATTTACCATATCCTTCAGTAAAGCAGAAGGATTGACATTAGAATAAGCATATTTTACAACATTTCCCAAACTTTGTCCACTGCTATTTTTTATTGCCGCCTTAAATATCTGACCATAATCATCATACTCAAATGTTTGTTCTGAAACCAATGCCTGAGAAGAAGACAAATCGGCATCATACCCAAAAAACAGATTAGAATCTTTAGTATATGTGACTTCATATATGGAAGTTGGCTTACAATAATACGTATAAAGATAATAACAAACAGCTCTTTCTCCGTATTGAGTACTTTTAGCAATATTATACAGCATAAACCGTTTATTGTAATAAGGATCTATCGTTCTAACGAAATTAGATGCATCCTTCTTCAAGTTGCTATAAAATATATGCTTACTTTTAACAATTTTACCATCTGGATTACAATAGTATTCATCAAGTAATTTCCCCCTTTCATGCGAACGTATAGAATATGGTATATATCCTTCCCAAATAGTTCCTCTTAAAGGACTATCATCTAAAATTCCAGTGCTGGTTTTACCCAACCGAACAATAGCACGTTCAGTTGTCCGTTGGTGGTTGCTATTCTTATCGGAGCTGGTTTTACCCAACCGAACAATAGCACGTTCAGTACTAAAAACGTGGCACTTAAACGATCCATCTTCATATTTCTCGGCCACATGACTATACTTTATATGGTTACCATTATCAAATAAGGCAGAATTATCTCCTAACGAATATAGTCCGGTAGAATATACAATGCCACTTGACAAAGAACTATTTGGTAATTTATACTCATAGTCCACCACATCGTAATGCCCTAAATTATCTACATTTAGAATTCTCTTTATCCTTAATCCACCAGCAAGCACTGGTTTTCCGAATGAGCCGCTTATATATTCAAGAGCGGGATTAAAAGTATTCTCGTATTTAATTATATAATTATAATCATGGTTCTCATAAACAAATATAGTATATCCTCCCAACGGATATTTTATTTTGCTCAGCATTCCAAATTTGGCTCTTTCTTGTATTGGGGCTTTTGCAGAACTCACATTCATGTCCCATAAGAATTTCAAATTAGAAAATCCCCAATGATCTGAATATTCCGAAAGGTATTCAAATTCTTTTCTATTCATATAATCTAAAGATGGGTGATACTCAAATGAGTACACTTCTTCCTTGGATTGAGGTGGATAACTAAATGAAAGAGAATCTAAACGAAGACGATATTTCGGATTCTCTCTAAAATGCAATGTAACATCTTTAGATTTTACACCAGAATAGAAGAAACTTATATTATCCAGCTTTAGCCAAATAAAACGTTCTTTGAATACTGATGGATTTATTTTACCCTTATCATCAGGATTCCTTTGGAAATAGGGTATATTAAGAGCCGCATCAAATCCCAGAAAAGAGTAAGGAATAGGACCAGGAGATAACGGATGATTCAGATAGAAATCTGTATATGTAGTTTCAAAATAAGAAAGTTCATTACTTTTAGATGTAGTTAATTGAATTTTCAAATTTAAGGAGGGACATTCTATTTCTTTTAAATATACAGGCGAAGTAATAGAGCCTGTTATGCAATTCACGTACTCATTGGTCACCCCATCTGCTGCAAATCTGCCTGTATAAATATAATTATGCGACTCTTCTCCAGCCCAGACATTATTTCTAGCAATAACACTTGTAGGCTTATCAATGAAAGTGAAACTTGATTGATAAGGTCCACGTTCATATTTGAAATAAACACGTTCGCCTTTAGGCGTAATAATCTCACGAAGATGCCAACTGGTAGAAGTCCACCCATTTTTATAACTATATCCAGGAGGAATCATTGGGGAAGAGAATTCAACAGCATTCTCTCCTCCAAAAATATACTGTATTCCTTTCTCGTCAACAATAGTAAACTTAAAAAAAGTAAGCAAAGTACCTGTTGCTATCTCAGAGTTAAGTGACATATCATTATCATCGAAAGTAATTTTCAAAGGGTGATCGCACTGTACTTTCCAAACACCTTCATGATTCAGGAAGAACTTACCTGAGTATCCCAAAAAATTAAAAGAAAAAATATCAGGCGATTTATCCAACATATCATATCTATATCCTGGATAGAGAGAGGGATATGATTCTATATCTTTTACTTCTGCCCATGTATCTTCATTTAAAATATTGTGGCATAAATAGAAACCAATTCCTCCATATACTTCAAAATAATCATTTAAAGATTGTTGCTCATCTCTTACAAACTTCACTTCTCTTGTAATCACTCCACCAGCATTCAAGTTCCACCCTATTCCAACCCACGAAGGATGTACTTCGGGCTTGAATCCCGTAGGACTATTTGCAAGTGTAATCGGAATATTTATGTAATCTAGTGCAATATTATATATTGGAACTTCGATTTGAGGTATTCCTGAAAAAAAAGAGACTGAAGTCTTAGAGTATTTATTAAATTCTGCCACATTGGGAGTTGGCATATTTTTTAAATCAACTACAAAATTATTGGGAACATTTTGTGAATTACCAATATGCACTACTGAAAATAGCGCAAATATAATTATGATACGTTTATTCATTGTATTAATAATATTAAGGTTTTAAAAATTTTTCTCCATATACTTCTTTTCCTACCGCTATTCGCAATAGATATTCACCTTTTGGATAACTTTTCATAGGAATTTTTTCGATATAATCACCAACAGTTTGATTAGCATGCTGAGTAGCGGTCAATTGTTGTCCTTGAAGATCATAAAGAATTAACCACACTTCGCCAGATTGTTTTAATCTATAGTTAAAATAGATGTTTCCATCATTTTCTATTCTAAAATTGTAATTAATTGTAGCATTATCTCTTTCATTCCTATCATTTTTATCAATAGGTTCCCATTTACGTTCATCACTTGCCAGATCACGTCTCCCCTGATTATCGGTATCATACGGCAAGTCATAATATTGCTCCTCGGGTAAATATACAAAAGAAGCAGTGAAATGCTCATGAGCATTACCAAACTTGTAAACCGTGCTCTTCACTGTTTCAAAAACAGGATAACGATAACCATCAGCATACCAACGCCAAGTTTCTGTTTCCAAACGAATGGAATCATTAGTTAATAGGTACTCAATGCTGTCACGATTTAAAACAAAAGGAATGGTGTCTATCTGCAAAGAATCCTGTATAGCTACTTTGGGAATCATTCTTTGATAAATGCACTTATGAGTATAAGTACGTAGAACCTTCCGCAAAGTATCACCACCCGGCAATATTAATACCCCGGAAGCATCAGCCGTCACCGTACTCTTACCACGTAACCAAACCTCCAATCTTTCGCAATAATTGCCCATTCCATCGAAATAATCAGTCACCACTCTACCTTGGAAAACAGGAAATACTAAGAGCAACTCCGGCTTTTGGTAAGCAATAAAAGTGGTAGGGTTCTCATAGCCCAAACAAAAAAGAGAATCACCAGAAGTACGGTAATAATACATAGTGCAGTGTTCTGTGCCAATAACAGTATCAGTACCTTGTAACACATACTTCAGTTCATAATTAGCATCCCGGAGTTCCAGTCCGCCAAAATCCCAAACTCTTTGTACGCCATTCTCTCCAGGTTCGCAAGCAGTAACCATGCGTTTCATAAGACGATCCCCCCCTCGGAGTTGATTACAATCAGTGGATAAAGATTGTGCTTGAAGAAAAAGAGATAAAAAGCACCCTAAAAGGAAAAACAACAGTTCCTTCATATTCTTCACGTATTAGTGATAAATAAAATGTTGATAATGCTATAAAGTTAGAAAATAAAAAGCAAATAAGAAAATAAATGTGATAATATTTTTATCTTTATATGCCTGACAATCAATCTATTATAAAAACAAATAACAACAATAACATTATTGAAGATAAATGACTAACTATCAGTAATTAACCCGCAATTTTAGCTTTATCCCATACCGTATTCACTGTGCCCGCCTTTTACCCGGCTCACACTTAAAATGAACAGATAACCGAAAGAAAGACCTATTGATTATCAAAATATTACCACTTTGATACAGTAATTGATTCATATGTAAACGAAGGTGTTCGAAACAAAAGTGTATACGAACTGAATGACGCAAATATGCCGACGGCTTACAAAGCCTACAAGCAAGACAATAAGAATAAATCAGATTGGACTCTGGTTAACCACAAGCAGATGGACTTCACGACCAATCTATTAGCAATTGCAAAGTAATAAATATAGAAATTAAAGTTAACAATTAGTTGAAAAGCACGGGCCGGGAGGCTCGTGCTTTTTTAGTTATCCGATTACAAAACAGCTATAAAGCACCTATTACCGTTATATTGAATACTACTATTACTGAAGCCCAACTTCTGTTGAGCTTCAGTAGCAAATAAACAAAGTTAAGGTTCTGGCTATTAATTACTAAATCTACAATAAATCTTTATGTCAATACATATCTTAAATCTGATAATGGGTATACCTCCGGCACATAATGCTTATTCACTATAACAGAAGGGGTTTTACTTATCTTTTGTTCCCGACAATATATCTGTTGTTTTGTCCACACATCACGTACCTCAGCCGTTATACTATATATACCCGCGTCTTCCATGTGCCTGTTTTCATACCACTCCCCCAAAAGCTCTATTGCCCTATCCCAACCGACAACGTAATAAGCCGCAATAATAATCTGGGCAATTTCCTCACCCAACCTATCATTTGGAAATGTTACCAATACTAATGACACGGGAACACTTGAAGCAATTTCTACCATATGACGATGAACACTTGCACAATTCTTGCAATTGGGATTAGTCACTATCATCAATTCATTACTACCTTCTTTTTGATTATGCAATGCAATATCCCGACTTACCATTTTCCCGATCTGAGGTTTTAATGCCAACAATATTTGAAAAGTTTCCGGGTTAAGCAGGCTGCCAAAATATTTTTTTAAAGTAATCCTTTCCTTCTCTCCGGTTTGTATGGCTCTCAACTGTAGTTCAAAAATCAAACAGATATACCCTATGACCACAAATGCGAAAAGTGAGGATAATGACAGCTCCATTACAAAATCATTTTTCAATATATAAAGAGCTACCGCACTACCCCATACCGCAAAATCAGCCAATACACAAAGCATGCAGGCTTTACGCAAAATAAAAACCTGATAAATAATAGAGTATAAAGAAAGCGTCACGGCTACAACACAACATACAACTGAAATTATATAAAAATCATTCTGCCGGATAAGCGAGAATAGATAAAGAGGCGCAAAGTATAGCAGAGATAATTCCCCTAACCCTAACCCTGCTATACTTGCCCCTTTAGAGTGAAACACTTCATTGCAATTCACTATCTTACCGATATTACAGAATCGCTCCATGAATTCCCCGTTCACCCGCTCTTTGTAGAGGATGGCGACAGATACGAGTATTCCAAAAAACAATACAGATAAATAGAACATAAAGGCAAGCGACCGACTCTGACAAAACGCAGTCTGGAGTCCCAATATCAGGACAAAGAGCAAAGCAATAATAAATCTATAACGCAATAAATAAAATACGATATTTCTCATTATATAAAATTGCTCGTTCGGTGTTGCTTCAGTAGGTTCTCCCAATAAGACTGTACCTGTCCAATGCTGTAGAAACTTGTCTACCTTTACATGTCGTTTACCACCCTCTCCATTGATAAATTCTACGATGAAATCGTCCTTTTTCGTCACAACACAAAAAGATTTTTTGTCCACCTCAAGCATTGTGATAAAAGGAGTTTCCAGTTTTAAAAAGTAATCACGTGACAGGAGCCGAAACACCTCATTCTTTATATGAAGCGCATCCAGTGCATCACTGATACCGCGCATACCACCTCCCAACGGAGTACTAAGCAGGCGATGTACAGTATCTCTACTTACCTTTACAGACAATATCCGCAGATAACAATAGAGTACGACACTGATATTATCAGCCCCGGTCATGATTACCTTCGTTTATCTATCAGGATATTATAAAGAAAAAGTGCCTTCTAAGGAGGTTCCGTCAGAAATAACCTCTATTATATATTCTCCACTATCTTCTCCGTTCAAATCAATAGAAAAGTTTGTAGGACTAAGAAGCGTCTTTGAACAAACAGTTTTCCCTGTAGTTTCATTTATAACACTGATTGCAACAGTAGGGAATACTTTTTCAAAATAAACAGTTATTTCTCCATTATCCAAGTAAGCATACACCGGTTGGAGAACAACACTACGAGTTTTGGGAGCATCTTCCGGACTGGTACTACTACTTTGTCCACTCATGTCCCTGTCATCACTTTTTTGTGTAAACACAATCTCTTTAAATCCAAAATCCAATTGTGCTTTCACTGAGCTACCTAAAACCAAAAATAGAAATAAAATAGATAATACTCTTTTCATAATGCATAACTTTTTGTTTGATGCCGCTAAACTACAAAAGTCCATGCGAAAAGAGTGTGTCACAAGTGTGCCACCCCTATATTTTGCGCAAGATTTCTTTAAATTCACTGTTTTGTTCAACGCCAATCCGTTCACATAAAGCATTCTTTTTCCGATAGAGTGTTCTTCTGGAAGAATGCATCAAATATGCTAAATGAGCAAATGGAAAATCTGTCAAACTTAAACATACTAAATAGAGTTCCTCTTTGGATAATTGATACTTAACATGAAAACGTGAAATGGCATTATTCCACTGGGAGTCCATGCTGACAATTAATTCCTGCCATTCCTGATCGCTTATTTCTTTATCTGATGCATCTTTATCCAGATGATCTTTTATAATTGCCTGCATTTTTGCATAAAGTGGTGAATGTAGGAAGGCCTCTTTCACCAAAGCTTTTCTCCTTAAAACCATTTCATCCAGTTCTACCCGTATTTTTTCCCTTTGCTCTTCATCAATCCGGCAAGAAGCTAACTCTTTCCTTAGATTTTCAATTTCCAGGTCTCGTTGGGTTATCTCTTCCTGTAGACAAGCATAATGTTGACTCAAGTCTTGGTTTACTTTCTCTAATTGCTGATTATTCTTTTGCAGCAAATCATTTTTTCCCCGATATTGTTTATTTTTTCTATAAAGAAAGAAAACAATCATGATAACTATAATCGTTATCGGTATAAAAACACACAAATATATATTTAAGCGTCCTTTATAATACAACTGATGGAGCGTTATCTGGGCGTCGGTTTCCGCTTCAACAATCTTATCAGTTACTACATTACCACGGGATTGATATAAGCTATCCTTATATGCAGAACTATATCTTTCCAGTTTCATAGACAAGACTGCATTACCTTGAATCATTGCTATATCCGCCAAACGCATATAGGCATCCGATCTTCTCCCGTAATCCTTACTTACCAGACTCTTGTTTAAATAAAAAGTTGCAGAATCATATAGCCCAACCCTATAGTAAGCATCTCCCAAAATAAGAAAAGCTTGATAGGCTCGTGTAGTATCCTTTCGCAGGGAAAGATTAAGTTTTGCGTAAAAGAGAGCCTTTTTACCTTGATCCATTTTGCTATATAGACGACTTAATGTAGCTGAAACATCAGCTTTGATCGCTTTATTTTCAATTCTATCTACCACTGTAAAAGCATCCAGTAACTTTTGTTCAGCAGTACCAAAATAATCATTACCTTTCATAAAGGCAATAGAACCCTGCCTGGATAGAGCTTCTGCCCAAAGAGTAGTATCTTTTAATTCTTGAGCAATGTCCTCCATTAACTGATATACAGAATCTGCTTTTTCCTTGAAATTCTGTATATAATAAATATAGCCAATATTATTGTATATCAATCCCAATTGCCGTTTTTCCACAGTTTCCTTCGTCAAAGATGCAGCTATAAGATATTCCCTGAGTGCCTCTGCCTGACGGTTCATGTCTCTATACACACATCCCCAATAATAGTGTGCACTTGCCCGCATCTTTGCATCCCCCACTTTATCATAATGTGCAACAGCGTAACGTATCAGCGAATCATCTACCTGTACAACGTAGTTTTTATCTCTTGCCTGTGTCAGCAACAGCGCATAATAGGCACTATCAGCCGGTGAGGCAAATTCCTGAGTAGAGATATTCTGCAAAACAGACAAGGCACTATCCGGCAGCGACCGCATAAGGGAATCTGCCCATATCAATTGCTTGTTATTGCTTTGCCGGGCTGTACAGGCCAACAGCAAAAAAGCAACTAAAAAGAGTATAATAGCTTTAGTTTTTCCCATTCTATAAGTCATCTACTGAGTCCTTAGTTGGACAAAGATAATGTTTTCCGGCCAAAGGTGTCAGATGTTAGAAGAAAGAATAGACCAAAATCAGAAAAAGTAGCCAATCTTACTTTACATTGCCTCCCACTCACACCCGGTTCGTACCCGGCTCGTACCCGGTTCGCTATTTGTACTTCTGTATAGAAGCGAAAAAGGTACGAATCGAGTACGGAGAAAAAGAGTTTTTAACCAAAAACGGAACATAATAGTAGTGGATTATCTCCGTGTGAAACGTCAACTGCATACAAGAGTCAGAAAACCGTTTATAAACAATACATTATCAATACATTACCACTTTTCAGAAAAATTCTTGAACGCTTATGGCAAAAATGGCAGGTCGAAAAGAAAACTTTCCCATACCTTTGCCAACGCAACGAGAACCAAACATCGCTGCATACTGAACAACACGATGAAGATTGCTGCAGAAGTCTTTTTAGCAAGTTCACAAAGAAAACTAATTTATTTACAACACAAAAAAGAAAAAATTATGGGAACAATTAAACAAGGAATCCTCGGAGGATTCTCAGGAAAAGTAGGTACAGTAGTAGGTAGTACATGGAAATCGGTACATTATATGCGTGCATTGGCGGTAAGTTTCAGTGATCCACGCACCGAGAAACAGAAGAATCAACGCTCTAAATTTACAGCAGCTGTTAACTTCACAAAGGCAATGACACCCTTTCTGCGTTTTGGATACAAAGAATTTTCCGGACAGCAATCAGCATTCAATGCTGCAGTATCGTATATTCTGAAACATGCAATGAAAGGTAGCGGAAGAAATGTCTCAATTGACTACAACAAAGCTTTGGTGACACGTGGCAGTCTGGTACCCGCATTGGATGCCACAGTAACCGTAAACGAAAGTAAAGTAACTTTTGCCTGGACCGACAACAGCGGAATGGGTGACGCAACAGTTACAGATGCCGCCATGTTACTGGCATACAACAAGGACAAAGGGATGGCTGTTTATGATATAGCAGCAGCCACACGCTCCGATGCCAAGGCAGAACTGAAACTTCCCGCCAACTGGAAGGACGATGCACTGGCCATTTACCTCGGTTTCTGCAACGAAGACGTCACAAACGTAGCCAACAGCGTATGCTTGCAAGACACTCCGGTAAGTGAAGGTTCGGAAGGCGATGGCTCTGAAGGCGGTGGCTCAGGCGATGGTGGCCTGGATGAGAACCCACTGGGATAAACTGACGGCAAACGGCCGGGATTGAAAAAGAAAAGGGAAGCTGAACGGAACTAAATTCTCCGGCAGCTTCCCTTTGTTTATTTCTAACTATAATGATAATTTCTTACTTTACCTCTTCCCCCTTTAGTGTTGCTGAACTAGCTTCTGTAATTTTCACCATTACAAAATCACCAATACGGTGCGTACCACGGTCGAACACCACGACACGGTTTTGCTCCGTACGCCCTACAAGCTGTTCACGCGAACGCTTGGAAACTCCTTCCACCAGAACTTCATATGTCTTACCAATACAGCGGGCATTAGACTCGGCGGAAAGGCGGTTTTGCAGAGCAATAATCTCATTCAACCGACGTATCTTTACCTCTTCGGGTACATCATCCGGCAAATGCTTGGAAGCATAAGTACCCGGACGCTCAGAATACTTAAACATAAAAGCTGAGTCGTAAGCACATTTCTCCATCAGAGAAAGGGAAAGCTGATGATCTTCTTCCGTTTCGGAATGGAAGCCTGAGAAGATATCTGTGGATAAGCCACAATCGGGAACAATGCGATGGATAGCATCTACACGGTCCAGATACCATTCACGGGTATATTTACGATTCATCAGTTTCAAGATACGAGAACTTCCACTCTGTACAGGCAGGTGGATATGTTTACATACGTTGGGAACCTGTGCAATGACTTCCAGCGTTTCGTCACTCATATCCTTGGGGTGCGAAGTAGTGAAACGGACACGTACACCCGGCGCAGCCTCAGCTACGGTACGGAGCAGCATAGGGAAAGTTACAACTTCTCCGTCCGGTTTCTCAAAACGGTAAGAGTTGACATTCTGACCCAGCAAAGTGACTTCTTTATAACCTTTCGCCACCAAGTCGGACACTTCATTAAGAATGCTTTCCACATCACGGCTACGTTCCCGTCCACGGGTATAAGGAACAATGCAGTAGGTACAGAAATTGTTACATCCACGCATAATGGATACAAACCCGGAAATGTGATTACCGCAAATACGCGAAGGGATAACATCCCGATAAGTCTCAGTGGTAGAAAGCTCTACATTGATTGCTTTCTCGCCCGCCTCCACAGCAGCAACCAAGTCAGGAAGAGTAAGATAAGCATCAGGACCTACCACCAGATCAACATGATGATTAGTGATCAAATCATCCTTTACCCGCTCGGCCATACATCCTAATACTCCCACAATCAAATTGCGTTTCTTCTTTTTGAGCGAATAGAAAAATTCCAGACGATTGAGAATTTTCTGCTCGGCATTGTCACGAATGGAGCAAGTGTTCATAAACACTGCATCCGCTTCTTCCAGCGTATCAGCCGTTGAATACCCCGCCATCTGCATCACAGAGGCAATAACTTCACTGTCCGCCACATTCATCTGGCAGCCATAGGTTTCAATAAACAACTTCTTGTTGTCATCAGCAGTTGCAGATTTAAAGTCTGCTCCCGTTACTTTTTCCATAATTTCCTGTTTTTATGACTCACCACGGATTACGCGAATTAACACAGACTATCTTCCCCAATGAGAAGTTTACAGAAAACTCAAAAAACATCTGTGTCAATCTGTGTAATCCGTGGTGAAAGAATTTCAGCTGCAAAGATACGCCTTCGGCACTAAATTACAGATGAAAAGGCAAAAAATAACACTCAATAGTTAGAAAATAAGGTATTTCTCATAATAAATGTTAAGTGACCAAACATTTTCGAGACTGTTATTTGGCATAAAGGATTTTATTTCACAAATTTGCGTAATGAAAGAAACATTAGATTTTTTCATAGTTAAGGTTTAGGTTAAAAAAAATAAGGGGAGCTGTGAAGCTGCCCTTTTTTCATGCCTAAAAATTGGCTGTTATTCAGATAAATTAGTTACCTTTGGCGGTGAAAAACTTAAATGAGTATGGATGGTATCTTACAGTTTCTGTTAATCGTAGGCATAATTGTTATCGGAGTTGTTAAGCAGTTCAAGAAAGAAGCAAAGAAGAACGCTGAGAACAGGCCTGCTATGCCTGTGCCGGAAAATGATATTGACGAAAGCGCATTACCCATTCCTGAAGCCTGGGGAAACACATATGGCGGATTTATTCCCGAAGGTCCCGCCCCCAAAATACCCTCCGTTCCGACAGAAAAAGAAGAATATCAATTCTCTGCTTCAAAACATATTTTTGGAGGAGATTCTACAAATACATCTCCCAAGCATACCACAACTCATCCGAAACAGAAAATTTCTCCTCCTCTGTCCACTCCGCAAAAACCTGAAACCGATTCCGAATACTCCATTCATTCGGCAGAAGAAGCGCGGAAAGCCATCATCTGGTCGGAAATACTACAACGGAAGTATTGAATAAGTGGAGAGTGGAGAATTGAGAGTGGAGAGTTAAAAAAGCTTTTCCAGTAATTTATGAATTTTCACATAGGAAAAATAACTAAATACATTATGGCATTCAATTACATCTCGGCAGCGGAAGCTGCAAGCCTGATCAAACATGGCTACAACATCGGCTTGAGCGGATTTACTCCCGCTGGAACAGCCAAAGCCGTTACGGCAGAATTAGCAAAAATAGCGGAAGCTGAACATGCAAAAGGAAACCCTTTCCAGATAGGAATCTTCACAGGTGCCTCTACGGGTGACTCCTGCGACGGTATACTATCACGCGCCAAAGCAATCCGCTATCGTGCTCCTTACACAACCAATTCCGATTTTCGTAAAGCAGTAAACAGCGGAGAGATTGCCTATAACGACATCCACTTGTCTCAGATGGCACAGGAAGTTCGTTACGGTTTCATGGGCAAAGTAAACATTGCCATTATCGAAGCTTGCGAAGTAACTCCCGACGGCAAGATTTATCTGACCGCAGCCGGTGGTATCGCTCCCACCGTTTGCCGCCTTGCCGACCAGATCATCGTGGAACTGAATGCTGCTCACAGCAAAAATGCTATGGGACTGCACGATGTATACGAACCGCTTGATCCGCCTTACCGCCGCGAAATACCTATCTATAAACCAAGTGATCGCATCGGTCAACCGTATATCCAGGTAGACCCGAAAAAGATTGTAGGCGTTGTGGAAACCAACTGGCCGGACGAAGCACGCAGTTTTGCCGAAGCTGATCCGTTGACTGACAAGATTGGTCAGAATGTAGCCGACTTCCTGGCTGCGGACATGAAGCGCGGAATCATTCCGTCAACCTTCCTGCCGTTGCAATCCGGTGTAGGCAATATCGCTAACGCTGTGCTCGGTGCATTGGGACGTGACAAGACCATCCCGGCATTCGAAATGTACACGGAAGTTATTCAGAATTCCGTAATCGGATTGATCCGTGACGGTCGCGTGAAATTTGGTAGCGCTTGCTCACTCACTGTAACAAACGACTGTCTGCAAGGTATTTATGATGATATGGACTTCTTCCGTGATAAACTGGTGCTCCGCCCGTCGGAAATCTCCAATAGTCCGGAAGTTGTACGCCGTCTGGGAGTTATCTCCATCAACACGGCTATCGAAGCTGACCTCTACGGAAACGTTAACTCTACACATATCGGCGGCACGAAAATGATGAACGGTATTGGCGGAAGCGGTGACTTCACACGCAACGCTTATATTTCCATCTTTACTTGTCCGTCCGTCGCCAAGGAAGGTAAGATCAGCGCCATTGTTCCGATGGTATCTCACCACGACCATACAGAACATGACGTAAACATCATCATTACTGAACAAGGCGTTGCCGACTTGCGTGGTAAGAGCCCGAAAGAACGCGCACAGGCAATCATCGAAAACTGCGTTCATCCGGATTACAAGAATATCCTCTGGGATTATTTGAAAATAACTGATGGTAAATCTCAGACTCCGCAAGCAGTCCGCGCTGCATTGGCTATGCATGCAGAATTGGCAAAAAGCGGAGACATGAAGAATGTAGATTGGGCACAGTATAAGTAAGCTACGAGTTACGGGCTACGAGCTACAAGTGTAAATCAGTACGAGCTATAAGAAACGAGCTACGAGTTCTGCGATATCAACGCAGCCACTCGTAGCTCGTAGCTTGTAGCTCGTAACTATTTTATTACTTCATCACATACCGCATCCTGAAAAGCGCGTGCTTTAGCTCCTGAAAGTACATTCTGATTCATGATGGCAAAAGCCACTTCATGCCCGTTTGCGGCACGCAAATAGCCGGCCAAGCAATTAATAGCTGTAAAGGACCCGGTTTTGGCATGTACATTCTTATGAGAGGGAGTCCCGCGTTGCATCCGGTATTTTAATGTCCCATCCACACCGCCAATGGGCAAAGCCTTATACAACTTCTGAAAAACATCCGTGCGCGAATAAGCAAACTTCAGGAAAGAAACCAGCAGATCAGGAGAGATATAATTATAATTGGAAAGTCCACAGCCATCAGCCAGTTTATAGTTATCCGCATCTCCTCCCAAAGCTTTTATCTGCTTACGAATGGCAGAAAGCCCGTCTTCATCCGAAATTCTTTTTTTACCGGTAGCTTGGGCACCCAAACGACAAAGCAAAGCCTGGGCATTCAGATTATCACTCTCTTTCATTATCTGATTGACTACATCTTGAGTGGAAGTCTCAAACAAAGCCATTTGCACTGAAAGACTATCTTTCTGCAATTCGTTGAAAGCATAACCGGCGGGGCATTGAATACCTTTTGCTCGCAGGCGTTCAAGAAAAGTATACATAAAGAAATCCTGGGAGGAATAGATATTCACTGTACCTATCCGCTTACTTTCCACGTTTCCTTTAATAATCACATTATTGCCATTCTGCAACCAATCCCGGGAAACACCGAAACGTCCGGCAGAAGGAGTACGGGACTGGGTTTCATTGGTCACAGTATAATAGGAAGAAGCGGGAACACATTCGATATTTGCCATTTCTCCTTTCTCACCCGGAGAAGCGGTTACGGTAACCAGACCTTTATTCAGCATCAACGGTGAGAGATAGGGTTGGTATGAGGCAGGCGTATCATCCCATGCCCAGCCATTTCCCCAATAGATGGAGTCTTTCATAGAAACATCACCGTATACGTTGCCTGCTATCACCGAAAAGGGGAAACGGCTCACCGTATTCACCAGCGAGTCCAAAGCTTCATCATCAAATTCAGGATCATATCCACCGACAACGTATATGTCACCCTTCAATGTATCCCGTTCAATCACTCCCTGATACCACACCTCCGTTTTAAAAGGTTCATCCGCATCGGGGCGGGCAAGGGCGGTAATGGTAGTCAGCAACTTCATGGTAGAAGCCGGACGGGAAAGTTTATCCGATTGATAGGTATATAAGGATTTCCCTGTAGTCAGATCGTATACGGATATACCAACATTGGAACCGGCAGGAAGCTGATATTTTATCAGGGTATCCAGGCGTGAAGAGAGACTCTTAGCACTCGTATTCTGCCCCCATAGTACTATGGGAATAAATAAGAGAGAAAGAGTAAGCGACAAAAGATATTTTTTCATGTGCATTTAATTACTGATAAGTACTAATATTAAATTACTTGTTGAGGGAATTAGCACCTTTTGATATACTTACGGATCATATTTCAGCCGAATGAAATTCTGCAACCGGCTTTTCAAACTTTCCTCCACAGGCATGGCAGACATACTCCCAATGATTATTTCCCGGAGGAGTAGCCGCCAACAAAGAGGCGATGGCCGACATGACAGCCCGTAGCCGATGCTCTTTCTTCAACACAAACTTAATGTCGGGCGAACCGCAGAAAGGGCAATATTTTAATTGCTCCGGGATCATCTCATTCTGTTCCAGCAAGCGAACGGCAGCTTCATAATCGGCTTCGTCGACCAAAACGTCCACTCCGGCAATATCATTGATGTAGCCGCGCAACAACGTAGACATATTCTCATTGTGAAGAAGGGAAGAAATGCCTTCATTCTCCAATGCTCCCTGAATGATGTGTGCCTGAGCAGCATCGCTACAAGTAATCAGTTTTACAGTTTTCATCGTTCTAATATTTTATATGAGTCCTGAAAAACGCTAAGAAGCGATTGTGATTATCATAATGCTTCCTTAAAGATTTCAGAAACCGTAGGATGGGGGAAAATGATTTTCTTCCATTCCGTAGTAGTCAGTTTCAACTCGATGGCCATACCTGCCAAAGTGATGATTTCGGAAGCCGGATTGCCCAATACATGTGCCCCCACTATCGTTTCATCATCCGCTATCAGAAGTTTGCAAACCCCATTCACACCTTCATTTTCAGCAACGAAACGCCCGGAGTAAGCCATTGGAAGCTTTACAACCCGATAGTTGATACCTTTTAGTTGCAGAGCTTCTTCCGTTTGCCCCACACCGGCAATCTCCGGATTGGTATATACCACCCCGGGAATAGCCCAATAGCTCATAGCATCCTTTTGGCCAAGTATGGTATGCACGGCTACTTCTGCCTCACGCACGGCTGTATGTGCCAGCAAAGAGAAACCCGTCAGATCACCACATACATATATGCCCGCAACAGAGGCCTGCATACATTCGTTCACACAGATATTTCCCCGTTCAGTCCTTCGTAAATCCAGGTTTTCGAGCCCGAATCCTTTTATCACCGGACGACGGCCTACGCTCATCAATAATCTATCAGCCAATACAGCACCTGCACCTTCCGCATTCTCATAACTCACCTGTACCTGTGGTTTCCCATCATCGGAAGAAGCCTCAGCAATAGATATCACTTTTGTACTAAGCATAAACTTAATTCCACGTTTGGCATACTCTGCACGCAGCATAGCAGAAAGTTCCTTATCCATGCCGCCCAGAATTTCATCAAGCATCTCTATCACAGTGACCTGTACACCCAGACTATTGAAGAAAGAAGCAAACTCGATGCCAATTACTCCACCACCGATAATGGCAAGTGATGCGGGAAGCTCCTTATTATCCAAAGCGTCGCGATGCGTCCAGAAAGGTACGGTATCCACACCGGAAATAGGCGGAACGAAGGTTTCCGAACCCGTACAAAGAATCAGGTTTTCACATTCATAAGTTTCGCCACCACACTCCACGGTATTCTTGTCAATGATGGTAGCCTCTCCCTGCACGATATTGACACCATGTGCCGTCAGTTTGCCTTTAACGCCCAGCACCAGCTTGCGCACTACCTTCTGTTTGCGGGCAATAATCTTCGGCAAGTCAAATGAGACTTCGGAGACATGCACTGCATATTTGGAAGCATAACGCGCGGCATCATACGTCTTTGCCGAATACAACAAAGTCTTAGTAGGGATACAACCTTCATTGAGGCAGACTCCACCCAAATTTTGTTTCTCGAACAACACTACACTCAATCCGGCTTTTCCGGCTGTTTCGGCAGCAGTATATCCAGCAGGACCTCCACCGATAATGGCAACTTGGTATTTCATAGTCTTATTTATTAGTATACTTGTAAACTGCCTGCAAGTTAATAAAAACCTCTCTTATCTGCACAAAACAATTATCCTTTCTTTGTCTTTTTCACCGTACGCTTCATCTTTAAGGCATATAAATTCAGCTCTATCGAAGATTCGGTTTCTGTTGTATCCCCTTTCTCTTCTACAGACAATAATTCGTGAAGTAACTCACTGCTGCGTTGAGTCAATGTTTTCTGTTTACCTTCATCTGTTTCTGTTGACAAGATATTTAGATTGCGGGAGAGTTCTCTTAAATGGGCAAAAGATTCTATAATGGCAAGAGTCGTAGCCGTAGCCCGGGGACTTTTCAAAACGGTAGCAAGCATATAAAGCCCTTTTTCAGTGAAAGCTTTAGGCTCCATTGTAGCATGCTTTAATGTTTTGAACCGGTCGAAATTTTCGACCAGTTCCTGTTTTTCAGACACTTGTAAAGAGACAAGATATCCTTCCGGGAACTTATCCGGATTATTTCTCACCGCTTCATTCACCCTCTTCGTTTCTACTCCGTACAGTATTGCCACATCTCTATCCAACAGGACTTTTTGCCCTCTCAGTTCTATTAGACATGCTTCTATTTCCTGTTCCCTGATGACTTGTAATTTGTTTTCCATACTTTATATGTATTTTGTTGATTTAAAGACCTACAAGGTACAACTAATATTCTACAAAAAGTATCACCCCCTATCTTTTTCTTGCTAAAAAAACATACCTTTGTTTGCAGTATTTTCCAATAAAATACGTCTATAAACAAAAGCTATTTAAACTAACGAAACTAAAGATACATGAAACGAACGAACGTACTCCAAGCGCTAATATTCTCCATTGTCATCCTTTTCGGCGGAACAGCCTGTGATAATGCAAATGATGAACGTTTCTCTTCTACAGAAGAATTTACTGTCGAAGGCGATGCAAGCTCCATAGAGATCCCGATGACCAGAACCAACTGGATTGTGGCTTCCGTTATGTATCCGGATGGAGGCATCATGACAGATGAGAATGGGTATCCCTTAAAACTGGAGGGTATGGGCACCGTACGCTTCCATTGGGGCAGCATCACCCGCGACAAGGCAAAATCCCTGACTATACAACTGAATGATAACTTTGCAGGGGAAGAGCGCAGATTGATTCTCAAACTGAGTACCGAACAAGGACTTTACTCAGAACAAATATTCATCCAGCAGAAGATATGCACCAATTACTATCAGATAGAATCCATCACTTACTCCCTGGATGAATTTGATGGAGTAAGAGAAACCGGAACAAAGCCCTGGGGAATCACCTGGATAGACAGAACCGGTAGCGGAGAAGAAATAAAGAAGACTTCCTTTTTCCCCTTCTACAATGCTTTTACTGAATATTACTTCGATACCTATACCGGCGAATATCCCAAGGAATGGATGAATCCCGAAGGAGAAAGCCGCTATGTGGATATGCCGGGAAACATTGTAGACGGACAAATTATCTTCGAGCAAGAAAAGCAGAAATACACCGACAGAGGAATGTACAGAGGTGAATTAAAAGATATTAGTTTCGAGATGGACATGGTCGGCATGAAGCAAAACAGATATCAGGCTGACATCTATTATAAAGCCTTGCAAGTTAGTTACACTATGACCTTGTCAAGGCCCGGCAGTGACACAAAGAAAATCATTACAGGGAAACTGCTAAAGAATTACCCTTATAATTGTTCTCCTATACGCCATGAGGTCAGCGACCTGCCAAGTGATGAATAACAAATATATAGGACTGATTTCATTAAATAGCAATAAAACCGAATTAACATGAATAAAGTGAACCTAAAAAAGTTTTTAACGACTTCCCAAGTTCACTTTAAATTTTAAGTTACCCTATCTCATATAGAAGACGTAAGGCTGAAGAGTATTTCACTTACACTGATATTTTTTCACTTGTGAAATCCTACGATCGTAGAGCTAACTAATCTCATGCTAAAGTTCCTTGCCTGAAGAGAGTTTGTAAGCTCAGGGAAGATGATACAGTAGTTTATACTCAGACTCCTTTTTCGTCAACTTAGATGACGACTACAAAAATAAAAAGAAATAGAAATTCGGAAGAAAAAGGATATTTCAGATAGCTAAGCATGTGTTATAAAAGATCTATGCGTGTTACAGCCGTTTTACATTATTTTCCCATAAAATGGACTTTGCTTTAAGAGATTATATTTATTTTTGTAGCTCTATTCAAATCTTTGTACTATGATACGAGCCAAACACACTTTGATCGCTGTTCTCATTCTGATATGGGGAGAAATACCTGTTCAGGCACAACGCCAAGTGAACAGTCAGGGCGCACTCTCATGCAGCCGAATCGTAGAAATGAATCAAGACGCTTATGGCTTCGTATGGATAGCCACGGAAAACGGATTGAACAGATTTGACGGATGGAAATTTATCAACTACTTCCATGATGATAAAAATCCGACCTCCTTGTCTGGGAATATGGTTCGCAAACTCTTGACAGATAAATCCGGGCGTCTATGGATAGGTACCAACAACGGTTTGCAATACTATTGTCCTTATGAAGATAATTTTCATTCCGTTTCATTTCCTGATAATGCTCATCCCAGCATATCGGACATGGTGGAAACCTCCAATGGGAAGATTTGGGTAGTCACATCAGGGTACGGTGCTTTTTTCGTTGACCCGGTCACTTTAAAAGCCACTTATCAGAAATGGATTACCGAATTGTGTCATACGCTGTTCATCAACTGCATATACGAGGATCATTCTCATCGGCTGTGGATAGCCTATCTGGGCAATCACCTGGCTTGCATCTCTCCTGAATCGAAAACAATGGAAGTATACAATCTCCCTCCAGCTCCCTCTCCCAAAGTCTATGACATTGAAGAGGATAAAGAGGGACGTTTGTTTATCTCAACTCACGACCACTTTCTTTATAAAACTCCCAGCAGTTCACAGTTTATACCTATTCCCTATAAAGGACGCCTTTCCGTAGATGTCCGAAACATGATTAAAAGCAGAAATGGCCTGTTACTGATCAACTCCAACAGTCATGGTTTACTGTATCTGGATACCGAAAAGATGGAATTACAGTCTATCGAAAACCTTCGGGGACACTTGGCAACAATGGCAAAAGGAAGAATTCATGCCTTTATAGAAGACCAAAGCGGCAATCTATGGATCAACTCCCGGCACAAAGGTCTTTCTATTATACCTAACCGACCTTTCTTATTCAACTTTTGGAACCTCTCCACAATAAACCCAAAGGGAATTGTATCTGCCCTTTACAATGACAAAGCGGGAGACTTGTGGGTGGGGTATAGCGACTGCACGCTTTATCGAATGGATGCGGAAGGTAACATCAAAGACTCTCTCCATATGCCCAAATATGTAAAATGCATGTTTGAAGATAGTGAAGGAACATTTTGGATAGGTACTCAGCATGGGGGAATGTGGCAATTGGACAAGCGTACAAACCAATGTCTTCCTTTTCCGCTCTTTCGGGATGAGGCAGTCAGTCAAATTATAGAGAGTAAAGACAAAGTCATCTATTTCGGACTTGAGGGAACGGGATTCGCTCACTACGACCTAAACACCCATCAGTCGGAACTAATCACTTATCAAAGCCAGTTAAGCACCAATGTACGATTGGGCACTGATTGGATCAATGCTCTGTTATATGACTCCAATGGATTAGTTTGGATAGGTCATGCTATGGGCATCAATTGTTATGATCCTGAAAAGAATATCTTTTTGGAACTGGACTGCGATTCCATTCTCAAAAATCACGTATGTTATGCCTTACTTGAAGATGCCGAATATCGCATCTGGATTGCCACCGACAACGGTTTGTATAGCTACGATAAGGTAAAACAAACGACTTTGCATCTGAGCAAGGAAGAAGGTATGCCCAGTAACATTATCTGCGGATTAGGTACAGACAGTAAAGGGAATATTTGGTGCAGCACATACAAAGGTTTTTGCCGGATCAACCACGAAGACTGTCGCATCTTGAAATTCTTTTCCGGAAATGGATTAACGGATACTGAATATACTCCGCGCATCTTTTACCAAAGAGAGAAGCAAAGGGCCTATTTTGGAGGTATTTACGGGGTGACATCATTTATGCCTGATTCGGTTTGTACTCCTTATCAGCTTCATCAACCTACGTTAACTCAACTCTATCGGAATAACCGGACAGTGAGCGCCCGAAATCTGACTCCCGAACGTTCAGTAAAGGCTTCCGCCCTAATGGATTTGCATGAATTGTATTTCTCATTTGACAACACAAATCTCTCTTTTGAGTTTTCCACGTTGGAGTTTCACGACTGCACCAATATCTATTTTGAATATCGTATTAAGGAGTTGAATACCCAATGGAACAAAACAGAACTAGGTGAAAACAAAATCACCTATAACTATCTCCCGCCGGGAAACTATACATTGGAGGTGCGTGCCTGCGAGAATGAAGTGTACTCTCCAGTTAACTGCATAACCTTTCATATTGCATCTCCATGGTATCAGACCACATGGGCATGGCTTCTTTATATCCTGTTATGCCTGCTTCTACTGGGCATAGTCTACCACATATGGTACAAATGGCGCTGCAGAAAACGCCGAGAGACAATCAATGAAGAGAAACTGCGTTTTTTCATCAACATTGCCCATGAGATACGTTCGCCTATCACTTTAATCCTAAGCCCGTTGACAGAGCTAATCAAAAAAGATCATGATGAGACTACCCTAAAGGCTTTGAAAACCATGCAGCGTAATGCCAACCGAATTTTGAATCTAATCAATCAGTTACTGGACATCCGCAGAATAGATCGCGGAAAGATGGAAATCACTTACCGTCATACAGATTTGGTAGGCTTCGTTGCAGACATTTTCAATATGTTCGATTATCAGGCTACTAAACGTAACATCCTTTTCTCTTTCCTGCATGACCTGACTACCCTTCCAGTCTACTTGGATTGTAATAATTTCGACAAGGTGCTAATGAACTTGTTGATGAATGCTTTCAAATATACGCCTGATGGAGGTGAAATCACAATAAAGCTTACTGAGGGTACCGATGAGACAGTAAATACCCCATTGAGACATTATGCTGAAATTGCCATTCTTGACTCCGGTATAGGACTGAATGAGAAAGAAGTAGAGAAAATTTTTGAACGGTTCTATCAAGCAGGTTCCAACACTTCATTAGGATTTGGAATCGGCCTGAACCTGGCAAAATTACTGGTGGAACTGCATCATGGAACAATTACTGCAACTAATCGCACTGATATTCAAGGCAGTTGCTTCACAGTGCGGATTCCTTTGGAGCATTCACACCTCTCCGATACTGAAATCTCGGAAACAGCTCTCCAATCACACACAACTTTGGACTTGATCTTGGACGAAGAACTGAAACCAGAAAAGGAGATTGCTCGAAAAAGTAAAACCTATAACCGGGTATTGGTAGTGGACGATGATGATGAAGTACGCCAATATCTGCAACATGAACTAAGTGAGGTCTATAAAGTTCAGACCTTTGATAATGGTTCCGATGCCTTACTCTACGCTCTACAACAACGGGTCAACTTGATTATCTCGGACATTGTGATGCCCGAAATGGATGGATTTGAATTGCTGAAAAAGATAAAAAATAATGCAAATATCAGTCACATTCCCGTCATTCTGTTGACCTCGCAGACTGAAGCGGAAAATCGTCTGAAAGGATGGGAAACGAAAGCCGATGCTTTCATAGCTAAGCCTTTCAATATTACTGAACTGAAAGCATTATGCGACAACCTGATTACTACCCGTTCGCACCTAAAAGGTAAATTTGGAAACGGACAGATACTGGAAGGTAAAATCAAGTCTATCGAAATAAAGTCAAATGATGAGCTATTAATGGAACGGTTGATGGACATTGTAAACCGTAACTTAGCAGATTCTTCGTTTACTGTCGAAAAACTGGCAGAGGAAGTCGGACTTAGCCGAGTATCACTTCATCGCAAACTGAAAGAACTGGCAGGAGTGTCTACCAGCGAATTTATCCGTGATATTCGTCTTCGTCAAGCTGCAAAGCTTCTAAAAAAGCGGGCAATCAATATCTCGCAAATAGGCTATGCCGTTGGATTTTCCAGCATCTATGCATTCTCAGTAGCTTTCAAAAAGCTGTATGGTTGTTCTCCCAAAGACTATTCAGAACAGGAACTTCCAGAAGAATAATCTACATGAGAAATGACCATCTAATCAGGATATTTGGAATCACCCGAAACTTCCGGTGCATGAGCTGAATTATCAAAAACTACTCAGCAATGCAATGTAGCAATTTGACAGATTGACAATCCTAATACACAAGAATGCTTTTTTCAGTCTACCAAAGGGAAGAGAAATAGAAATCGCAAGGATAGCGTCTAGCAAAAATACGTAATAAATGATATTTTATAAAAAACACTCTGATTCTTTTATTCTCTTTTATTTTAAATAGCTTTCATATTCAATACAGCAACAGCAAAAAGCTATCAATTAAATAATAGTCCAATTTCTCATTCAAATAAAATAGAATAAGCCAGTTTTAGAGGAAGTCTGCCCCCTTTACTCCAGATGGTTACACCTAGGCAAATTACATTCTTATTCAGCAATATGATAACAAAAAATATCTTTCAAGATACAAACTTATAAATATAAGCGTTTACTACGGAATACCAAGAAGTTATTGCATCTATATATCACCCACATATAAATCTAAAAGAATCAGATGAAAGGGAGATGTTTAATACGGAGGTTTTAGCTCATGTACCGAAAATTTCGGGTGGTCCAATATTTAACCTGTTCAAGTATATCATTTCTTCTGTTGAAGTGAAGTACTCGTTTCGCTCAACTAAGCATTACCATAGTTAAAACAAAGCATTGTCTTTCTTTACACATAATTAATAATCAACATCTTACCACATTTATGAAACATTAATTATAAAAATTGGAACATCGTGTAACATCGTATATAAATGATGAAACATATTCCGAATGACCTTCTGATTTTTTATTTCACATTTGCAAATACAAAAATTCACTCATATTTTTTATGTGCAATTATGAATAAACTTAAAAACAAACCATTCAAGAACATGGGACAGATATTTAAAGACAGCGGTTGAACACAGCTATGGAGTATCTGGTTTAAGCAGGCTCCAATACAGAATTTTGAAACCTAAGTTATAAAATTATTAAATTGAAGTCGTTATGAAACACACAATTATTCATCTAAAATCCCTATGCCTGTTTTTTATGTTATGGGTTACATCAGTAGGGACATTTGCCCAAACCATCACCATCACCGGTTCTGTAAAAGATGAATCAGGCGAGGGGCTCATTGGAGTCAGCGTTTTACAAAAAGGAACCACAAACGGTACAGTCACCGATCTGAACGGAAATTACAGCATAGCAGTAAATCAGCAAAATACCGTACTGGTTTATTCTTATATCGGATATATTACTCAGGAAATAAAAGTAGGTACCCAACATTCCATTGCGGTTATTTTGAAAGAAGACACACAGAGTTTGGACGAAGTAGTGGTCATCGGTTATGGTACAGCCAAGAAAAGCGACCTGACAGGAGCAGTAACACGCGCCAATATGGGAGCATTGGAAAAATCGCCTAACGTCAACGTCCTACAAGGCTTAAAAGGCGTTGTTCCAGGTTTGAACATTGGTGTCGCTACTAAAGCTGGTGATTCTCCCGCTATCTCCATTCGTGGGAGAAACTCTATTTCCGGTTCCACCGAACCTCTGGTAGTATTGGATGGCGTAATCTACCGTGGAAATATTGTAGACATTAATCCGAGCGACATCGAATCCATTGATGTACTAAAAGATGCAAGCAGTACGGCCATTTATGGTTCGCAAGCTGCCAATGGCGTATTAATGATTACAACCAAAACGGCCAAAAAAGTTTCAAAACCTATTTTGGAATATAATGGTACATTTACCATTCAAGGATTGATTAATGGAGACATGAAGCGTTTGGATAGAGAAGGCTTTGCCAATCAAATTGCTGATATTTATTTATCGGAAAGCAGAATGGGAGATGACATGATGCAGCGTAATCCCAATTTCGACCCGACCCTTAAATTCAGAAATGAGCGCGCCATTGCCGGTTACAATGCGGGAGTCGATACAGACTGGTGGGATTTGCTGACCGAACCTACTCCTTATATTCAGAATCACAATCTGAGCATACGCGGTAAAACAGAAATGAACAGTTATTTTCTCTCCTTCGGTTTTACAGATCAACAAAACCTGGTGATCAACGACACCTACAAAAGATATAACATTCGCATTAATCTGGATTCCAAAATCACCGACTGGTTGAAAATAGGAACCGCCTCTTATTTCAATCTCAGTGATTTTTCTGGTGTAAATACTTCTTTCGGCAACCTTTTTAGCATTCCGGGATGTGTTAGTCCTTATCAAGAGGATGGAAAAACTTATGAAACGTATCCCTATCTCACTACACTTAATCCGATGTTGAGCATTCATAATCCAAACAAGGATATGCGTTACAACCTGTCAGGTAATGTGTATGCTGATGTCTCCATTCCTTGGGTGAAGGGTTTGAGCTATCGAATTAATTATGCCAATAATTGAACCAACTATAAGTATTATAACTTTGATCCTTATGCCAATACGCTGCAAGGTGGCGCTGAAAAGAAACATACGCTTCAAAACGAATGGACATTAGATCATATCGTAACCTATAAAAACACCTTTGGCAGACATTCTATCAACGCCACCTTCGTATATGGAGTTGAGAAACGTTCTTATGAAACTACGGATGCCCTTTCCAGTAATTTTACCGACAAAACTTTAGGATACAATAATATGGGGATGGGACAGGCTGATCTAAACAAAATCACATCGGGAGCTTGGGAAGAAAGTAGCCTCTACAACATGTTCCGTTTGGTCTATTCCTACAGAGACCGCTATATCTTTACCGGAACCATTCGCCGTGATGGTTTCTCTGGATTTAGTGCAGGAAATAAGTTCGGGTATTTTCCATCCATAGCCGCTGCTTGGCGAATCAGCGAAGAAAGTTTCTTGAAAGAGCATGTGCAATGGATTGACAATCTGAAGTTACGTCTGTCTTATGGTAGCAGCGGTAATCGCACCAGCGGACGTTATGCTACATTGGCACAGATGCAGAGTCAAAACAATTTCAACACGAGTAGTTTAGGTTATGTTTATGGTGATGGCGGAACAGGCGAATTACTCCAAGTCATGAAGTCTTTACCCAATCCAAACTTACAATGGGAAACTACCCGTTCGGTGAATTTCGGAATAGATTTCAGTGTATTGAACAATCGTCTGTTCGGTAACTATGAATTTTACGTTTCAAATACAAGTGATTTGCTGTATAATATCTCCATTCCTCACATGAATGGTATGGTGTCCAATGAAATACCTACCAACATCGGCAAATTGCAGAATATCGGTCATGAGTTTAGCATCACCGGTATCCCCATTTCTACCACAGATTTTGAATGGACAGTAACAGCTAATTTCTCTACAAACAAAAATAAGGTAAAGACTATTTTGGGCATTGATGCTGATGGTGATGGAAGAGAGGACGATTTAGTTTCTAGTAATATATTTATCGGTAAACCCCTGGATCCCATATATGATTATAACATCATCGGCATGTGGCAGCTGGAAGATTATAATAAAGGCATTATCCCTGAAGGATTCACTTATGGTACCTATAAAATTGAAGATATTGACAAAAGCGGTGATTACACGGCAGAAAAAGACCGGAAGATTATCGGTTACAAAGATCCGTTGTATCGTTTCAGCATCCAGAACAGTTTTAAATATAAAAACTTTGAACTAAATGTATTCATCAACTCCGTTCAGGGTGGTTCCGATCACTATCTAGGACAGCCTGCTCGAAAGATGCAAATCCCCGATCATTTGACCAATAACAGTTTCTTGAAATTCGATTATTGGACACCTGAGAATCCAAATGCAAAATATAGACAGTTGGGGTTCTATACAGCTTCATTGGGAGAAGGTTTTTCCCCATATGTTTCACGTAGCTTTATCCGATTGCAGGAATTATCACTAAGCTACAATATTCCTGCTGATTTTTTGAAAAAGATTCACGTCAATCGGGCAAGAGTATTTGTCAGTGCATCCAACCTGTTCACTATTACAAATTGGGATGGATGGGACCCAGAAGCCGATCAAGGTTTGACTTATGACCTCGATGGTGGTTATCCTACGATGAAGAGTTATACATTAGGCTTAAATTTTGAATTTTAAAAATATACTTACCATGAAAAAGATAAAATATATTCTTGCTGCTGTAGTATTAGGTTGCTTAAATACATCTTGTAATGAGAGCAGTTGGTTGAAAGAAAAGCCATTAGACTTTTATACAGCAGAAAATTCTTATCAAACCACTTCCCAATTTAAAAAGTCACTGAATTATCTGTATGATGTAGTACGCAATCTCCATTGGAAGTTGGGTGACCAGCACGTAATCATGTGGTGTGGTGATATAGGATATGGTGCGACCGACCCTAATAATAAGTTTAATAACTTCAAGACTTTTCTTACCCCGTATACCTATGTAGCCGGTTCATTCTGGGATCCTGGCTTCAGTGGTATAGCCAATGCCAATATTATTCTGAATCGTCTTACGCTAACCGATCTGGTGAGTGAAGAAGATAAGAAAAGTATTCGGGGTGAAGCTTTATTCTTCCGGGCTTACTTCTATAACTTATTGGCAAACTTATTTGGTGGAGTCCCTATCATTTTAGAAGAACCTACCGATTCTCGTCGTGATTATGTGCGTGCCTCTCGTGAAGAAGTGTACAACCAAGTGCGCCAAGACTTGGAGGATGCCATTTTGTGTTTAAAAGATATCACAGAAATTAAAGATGGCGTCATCAATATTCAGGCAGCCCAGCACCTTCTTGCCGAGGTTTACATTTCCCTCAAAAACTATCCGGAAGCCATTAAAGCTGCTTCAGCGGTCATCAACCATCCTGCCATGGGATTGATGAAAGAACGGTTTGGTTCTAGAAAAGACCAAGAGGGAGACCCCTATTGGGATCTGTTTCAAGCAAACAATCAAAGTCGTGGAAGTGGAAATACCGAAACGATTTGGGCTCTTCAGTATGAATATAAGAATGCAGGTTCTTCATACAGCTATGAAATGCCCCGCTGGTTATTACCCTTTTATACCGGTTTGCAAGTAGAATCTGCCAAGAACGATGGCAGCAAGGTTCTGGGGTTTCCCGCATTTACCGAAGAGAAAGGTGGACGTGGCATCGGCTGCATTCGTCCTGGAGAACATTTCCTTAATGACATTTGGGAAAAGGACGGAGATAAAGATTACCGGAACTCACCTTATATGATTATCCGTGATTTCCGAATTGATAATAAAGAAGCCAAAGGATTTGGTGAATGGGTCATTAAAGATGGTTGGCTAGAAGCCGGACAAGAGGTTCGTAACTTTTATCCTTTTGTGATGAAATTCAGCCGTGTAGGCGGACTTCCTGATGACAATTATGCCAAAAACACCGATGGTTCCTATACTATCACCCCTTTGGGCGAACATGCGCTTGTTTATGCATGGGGAAGTCTTAGTGCAAACACATCCATGAAAGACGAATATATGTATCGTTTGGCCGGTACTTATCTTTTGAGGGCAGAGGCTTATTTAGGCAATAATGAACCTGACAAAGCAGTAATAGATTTGAATGAAATCAGACTTCGCTCCCACGCCACTCCCATTGAGGAGACCGATGTGAATTTGGATTTTATATTGGACGAGCAGCTGCGCGAACTTTACTTTGAGGATTTCCGTTTACCAACCTTGTGCCGTTTAAACAAAGTGGTGGAACGATCAAAGAAATACAATCCTTTTGGGCACAATGTAGGTGAACATCAAAATCTGTTGCCCATACCTTATAGTGAAATAGAAAAGAATATTTATCAAAAATTAGAACAGAATCCTGGCTACGAAGGTTTCTGATAAAACCTTGTTGAATATATGAAAAAAGTAATCTTGACATGTTTATCCCTGATATGGGTTATTAGCTTATTGGCCCAAAAAGAGGTGCGTTTGAAGGAAAATTTTGATTTTGACTGGAATTTCTCATTGAGTGATAATCAGAAGTATGCTGACCGAACCTATAATGACGAGAGTTGGGAAAGGATACAACTCCCCCATGACTGGAGTATAAAATTGAGCTTCGATAAAAAAATGGGAGGCTCGGCCGCCCATCTTCCCGGAGGCATAGGCTGGTACCGAAAACAGTTCAAACTTCCTCGCTCTTATAATGGAAAAGTCATTTCTATCTTGTTCGATGCTATTTGCCATCAAAGTGATGTGTATATCAACGGCCATCATTTAGGCTTTCGTCCTTATGGCTTTTGTAGCATAGAGTATGATCTGACTCCCTATTTGGACTATGATGGAGAAAATGTAATTGCAGTGAGGGTTAATCGCTCTGGAGTGAAGGATGTGGCACGATGGTACACTGGCTCCGGTATTTATCGTCATGCATGGCTTCAAGTGACAAATCCGGTACACGTAGCCACTTATGGTACCTATGTCACTACTCCTTCCGTCAGTGAAGATAAGGCTGAAATCAGAATTATGACCACTTTGGAAAATGAATTGAAAAAGGTGCAAACAGTTAGCATTTCACACTTAATTTTAGATAATCAGGGAAAGATTGTTGCAAAAAGCGGAACGGAAAAGACTTTATTTGAGGCTGGACAATCTATCAAGATTACACAAAATCTAACATTGAACTATCCACGATTGTGGACATTGGAAAAGCCAGAACTATATACACTGGAAACCACCGTAAAAGCTAATGGAAAAGTAACAGACCTGTATAAAACACCTTTCGGAATACGTACCATTGCTTTCGACAGTGAGAAAGGTTTCTTGTTGAATGGTAAACAAGTTAAACTGAAAGGAATGTGTTTACATCAAGATGCGGGAAGCTTAGGTACAGCAGTTCTCGATCGTTCCTATGAACGTCGGCTGGAAATCATTAAGGAATATGGGTGTAATGCCATTCGTTGTAGCCATAACCAGCCTTCCCCCGAATTCTTAGACATGTGCGATCGTATGGGGTTTGTAGTGATTGATGAAGCTTTTGACAAATGGAAATCAGGATATTATGAGAAATATTTCGACGAATGGTGGCAACGGGATTTAGAAAATATGATTCTTCGCGACCGTAATCATCCCAGCATTATTCTTTGGAGTATTGGTAATGAAGTGACCGAAGCTTGGGAACAAGGCAACGAAGGCATTAAGCGAGCAGAAATGTTGCGCGACTTTGTTCATAAGTTAGAACCGTCCCGTCCCGTGACATTGGCTGCGCAAAATAATCATCGTGGCGAATTTTCCGCTGTAGCCGATGTTGTCGGATATAATTATTTAGAAGCCCGATTATTAACAGATAGAAAGAATAATCCAAAACAACGCTTCTTGGTTTCTGAAGAATTACCCTATTATAGCGGAGCCGAAGGAAATATTCGCAGCTATACAGTCAATAATCCTTGGAATGTTGTCGCTGCCCATGATTTTATAGCTGGTGGCTTTATTTGGTCAGGAGTCGATTATTTAGGTGAAGCCTCTTGGCCAAGTCATGGATGGCCCAATGGCTTGTTTGATATATGTATGTTTGAAAAGCCCAGAGCCGCCTTTCATCGCGCCATGTGGAATCCGGAACCAATGGTTGGTATTGCCATTATAGATCAATCATTGGACATTGACCATGGACGTGATTTATGGCAATGGCCTAAAATGGTTTCACATTGGAGCTTCCCCCATCGATATTTTGGCTTGATAATGGAAGTACGTACAACAACTAATTGTGAGAAGGTGGAACTATTTATGAATGATAAATCGATGGGAGTTTATAATACGGTAGACTATCCTAACCATACCATTATTTGGAATGTCCCGTATACTCCTGGGAAATTAGTGGCAAAAGGATATAATGGAAATAAAATCGTAGCTACTAAACAGCTGATAACATCTTATAAAACAACAGATATCCTGTTGAAACAAGACCGGACGGAAATCAAAGCTGATGGTCAGGACCTGTCCCATGTAGCTGTTCAATTATGTGATAAAGATGGAAATCCAGTTCAGGTAGATGATCGTAAGTTAACTGTCAGCGTTGAAGGCGATGGTACTTTCCGCGGATTGGATACCGGAGATCTCCGGCGTGAGACTCCTTTCGGAAGTAATGAACTGAAGACTTATTTCGGACAGGCTCTGATTATAGTACAATCAACCCGCAAAGCTGGTCAGATAAAGGTCAACATTCAAGTGGAAGGAATCGAAAAAGTCTATTCTACGATAATTACAACTCATTCGTAGAATGATAATTCATAACTTTACGGGCTAAATCATCATAAATGCTGGGGCTATGTCAGTGTAGTCACTAACATAGCCCCAGCTATCTTCTAACTTCGCATTGAAGAACAATATCAATTTAAAGATTTACTAAAATAACAAATGTACCTATATAAGAAGAAAAACAAGAATTGCTCATTCTTTATTTACTATAACATCTAGCATCGTAATCTCTTCTTTACTGATGCCGGGTGATTTCTTTTCATCTAGCTTGCGGCAAACCAGTTTCGCCACCTTCAAAGCATCTTCTTCTGATGTAAAAGCTGTCTTCTCACCTATGGCAGGTATATAAGGCTGATAAATCAGTGTATCTGCCCCGTAAACCACCACATATCCATATCCCCCTTCCACTTGCATGGAACGGCAGGATAACTTTTCTCCGGCGGCATTCGTACGCCCGGAACAATAAGAAAGGCATACTGCCACAAGGGACAGTACACCTATCTTCACAATAAACATCAGCTTCATAAATCTTTATATAGAAAAAGCACTAATCAACATCTTCCTGCTCATAAGGCAAGAGCTCATAGACATCATCAAAATAACTGGTTCCCGAAGATCCCGACAGTACAAAACCCCGCTTACCTGTGGAGAAAGACACCGCATAAGAACGTGATGAACCTCCGGAACTGACATTATGCACATTCGTCATCGGCGTATAGTCATCATCAGAATCACCATACCACAAATCTTCTTCAGGATCATATACCCAATAATCACTGGTCACCCCACTACGGGTTCCTGTTGCGATATATCCCCTACCGTCTATGACGAAAGATACGGTACCCGCACGGGTAATGGCATAATCGTCGTCATAATCTTCATCACTATCATTATTGGCAATGTCACGCAACTGTTTCCAATCACTACCGTCGAACTTCCATAAATCGTCTACCAAAGTACCATTGTTATCCCCACAACAAATGTAAGCCACATCATCTATAACGAAAGCTGTACCGTACTGACGTTTATATCCACCAAATCCACTCACGATTGTCCATTGCTGTCCGGCAGCGGCATTAGGGTCGAAACGATAGAAGTCCTTCAAGTAGTTGTCATTATACCCCGTACCCACATAGCCATATCCACCGATGGAAAAAGCCAGCGCACCATAGCGCGCACCTCCGCCAAAGTCATCTTTCCGTGTCCAGCTGTCTGTATTGGGATCATACTCCCAAGTATCCGCCAGATTCGTAGACTCATTTTTCTGGACACCGGTGGTAATGTAGCCTTTTCCATTTAGAGCAAACGCAGTTGCACTGTGGCGACCTTGCGCCTCATCGGGCATATCGGCGCATTGTGTCCAATAATCATTGTTGATGTCGTACACCCAAAGGTCCTTCAGGTATGTCTTGTTTGTCCCACGGAAACCGCAGCACAGATAGCCTTTATTATCGATGGTGAAACTACTGGCTTGTCCCCGTGCAACCCCGTCCAGGTCCGACCTTCTCATCCATACACCCTGGGTGTATTCATCGTCGTCCGTACAACTGCCGGCCAGGCATCCAACCGCCAGCAGCATCATTCCAAATAATAGTCGATTCATTTTTTCTTCAGAACTTGTTTTAATTACTATATTTTTGGTAGCAAAAGTAGGCGGCAAGTACTTCATCAGCAAATATAACCGACAAACAGCACTAATTTTTCGGTAAATAGCTTTACCGATAAAACCCGCCCGATAGCCGATTTTAATAGGAAGATATGGAAGATTTCATTTTCCTTTGCGAAAGAATTTAAGAGTTACAAGCTACGAGTGCCTTTCGGTATGATAGCGCAGCCACTTGTAGCTCGTAGCCTATAACTTGTAGCTCAAAAACACTATGAACAATGAAAAAGTTATTGTATAGCCTGATTATAATGATCGCCGCCATCTGTGCCTGCCAGGACGAAAACTCAGAACTGGGCAAAAACCTGGTCGACAGTTCTTTTTACAATATATATGTAGACACTTGCACTGTGGATATCAGCACCATTCTTATGGACTCCATAGAAACCAGGGGAGACAGCATCTGCCAGCTGGGACATTACAAGGATCCGTCATGGGGCGAAGCCTCTGCCACCTACTATGCCGAATACTCCACAAACAGTTTCACTCCCAACGAGAACTACAGTTACAGCTTCGACTCACTCGTACTGCGGATGACACCCTCCGGCCACTTCTGGGGCGATACGCTGACACAGCAACGCATCTCCGTATACCGGCTGAAACAGCCTATTTATCTGGATGATGACGAAGATTTATACACCACCACCGCGTTGCCCACCGAGAGTACTCCCCTGCTCAGCTTTACCTTCACTCCACGCCCCGGACAAAAAAGAGAATTGGAGATACGTCTGCCCGACGAACTGGGTAAAGAACTGCTGACAGACCTCATAGCCGAAGAAGACTACTTCGACAGCCAGGATAAGTTCAAGGAAAAATTTCCCGGACTGGCCCTCGTGGCCGAAAGCAACGGAGGATGTATCATAGGATTCCTGGTGAATGAATCATCCATGGCCATCACCCTGCATTATAAAGAGATAACCAGCCAGCGCACGGAAAAAGAACTGATATTCAGCGTAAATACAGATTATGCCTACACGGGTATTCGTCACGACCGAACAGGGACTTCCCTTGCCACTCTGGAAAGCGGAATAGAAAACCTTATCCACTCCTACGATCTGGACAAGCATGCGTATATGCAGGGACTAACCGGGCTCTACAACCAGATAGAGTTCCCCTATCTGAACAATTTACAGGATGCGGGAGAAATCGTCTCCATAGAAAGCGCCACCCTCTACCTTTATCCGCAGGCCGGAAGCTATAACAAGCTGAACCAGCTACCGGAAGATATCCGCCTCTACATCACGGACGAAAACAATGTGTTGGAAGACTATGTATATGGCAGCGACGGCGTAACGGTACAGACTGGCAATCTGAGTGTGGACGAGATGTTCGGGCGGGATACCTACTACTCTTTTAACGTGACCGAATTCATCCGCAACAACTTCGGCACATGGGGCATCAAACGACAGAAACTACTGCTGAGTCTGCCGGACAATGAAATGATAACGACCTTCAATCAGATAATCTTTGCCAACGACCCCGACCAGGAGAGACAATGCAGATTAGATATCAGATTTAAAATATACAACGAAAAATGAAACATCACCACCGAATTCCCCTTATGCTGTGCAGTTTATGTGCAACAAGCCTTTCTATCGTAGCCCAAAACACCACAAACCTGCCCACTTCCATGTATGGAATAGGTGAATTAAGTACCAGCGACGGCGGACGCTATGCCGGAATGGGCAATATCGGCATAGCCCTGAACAAGCCCGGCTTCCAGAACACTCTGAACCCGGCAGCCATCACCCGAATGGACAGCACCTGCTTTATATTTGATGTCGGTACATCGGCTTCGTATGCCCGCTATTCTTTCCAGAACGATCACAGTTCCAGCTTTATGGGCAATCCCAACCGTTTCAGCATAGGCTTCCGTGTGTTGCCGCGCTGGTATGCCATGGTGGGTGCATCGCCTTACAGCAGTGTAGGATACGTCATCCAGACCGAAGAAGAGGTGGAAGGAATGCCCGGAAGCTATACTTATTCGTTATTTGAAGGATCGGGAGGCTTATACCGCTGTTATCTTACCAATGCCTTTGCACTGACCAAAAATCTGTCGGTAGGTGTGAATCTGGGCATCATACTGGGAACAGTTACTCAAAGTGAAACACAGGAGAGTGCCATTGTGGAATATGAATCTTCCAAACGTGCCTTTTACGCCGACTTCGGAGTACATTATGAATTCAATACTACCGGAAGGCAGAAGTGGGCGGCCGGGTTAGTATTTGCTCCCTCCCTTCAAATCAGCCACGACAATAATCTGACTTATAGTAATTCCTCTACCAGCGACAACCTTGACAAGAGTTACCATAGCCGGACGCAATACCTGCCCATGCACATCGGCAGCGGAGTGTCCATGACTACCGAACGTTGGGTGGTTACCGCCGACTACAATTATCTGGACTGGAGCCGTAACACTTCCTCCTACACTTCCATGAAATATGAGAATCAGCACAAGATGAATATCGGGGGAATTTATACCACAAACCCACGCTATCCCCGGTCCACTGAACTAATGGGAGGGGTAGGTTTCAGCAATTCTTATATAAATCTGAGAGGTGGAAAAATGAAGTATCTGGAGATCAGTGCCGGGGCGAGTTTTCCCATTCGTTACTCTTATCTTTCATTGGGCGCCACCTGGCGGAAACAAATAAATTCACGTAGTAGCCTAATGCAGGAAAGTCGTTTTAGCGTAAATCTGAATCTTACGTTCGGAGAAAGAATATCACGGGCAAAGCTGAAATAAGGGTAATGCAAGAAGCATAACTTCCTGTGTGATAAAACACTTGGTGTTCCACTGAGTTCAGTCGTAGTGAAACACCTGTTCAGTCGTAGTGGGAAGTACCTTCAGTCGTAATGGGAGGTACCTTCAGTCGTAGTGGGAAGTACCCTCAGTCGTAGTGAGAAGATACCCCACCTCTGTACCGATGTGAGCTAATTCCGGAAACAAGCATCGCAACAGGTTAAAGAACAGAATAATCAGCAATATAATTCTTCAGCTTCTTCCGGTAAACCTCTCCGATAGGAATACTTCTCTTGTCCAAAGCAATCTTGCTGCTTTCTATGATGCGTATGCAGTCTTTGCGTATAATAAACGAACGGTGGACGCGTATGAACTCATCGGAAGGCAGTTTCTCTTCCATATACTTCATCGTGCACAAACTCAGCACAGGCTTTGGCTCGTCCTTGCTATAAATCTTCACATAATCACCCAATCCTTCGATATAGGATATCCGGGATATATCCAAGCGGAAAATCCGATTGTCGGACTTCACATAAATCACCTTGAGCGTTTCCGTCTGGCAAGTTTCCGTCTGAGACTTTTCGGGAAGAACGGTAAGCGGCATTCCCGTTTCACCTTTCAGGCTGAACCAACGCGAAGCCTTATTCACCGCTTCGAAAAAAACCGGAAAACTGACTTCAGATATCAGATAGTCCAATGCATCCAACCGAAAGCACTCGGCGGCATACCGGGGAGTATCCGCAATAAATATGACGCGGGTGGACGGAGAGAGTAGTTTACTGAATTCCATCCCGTTGATGCCCTCCATTTCTTCCTGCCCGATTCCTACAAAGTAAAGGTGTACCTTATTATCATAATAACCCTTCAAAGCCTCAATAGGATTATTGTACTTTCCACACAAAGCAAGAAAGGGTGTCTTGGCTATGAACGCTTCTAGTTGTTCACTCACCTGTCTGTCGGCATGCAAAATAGCACAAGTCAAATTCATCATCATTTCTCTTTTTTTTAGAAATTAGACGGACGACTCTCGGGAAGGCTGCAACAGGGGAATAGAGAATTAGTATTTCTTCACTTCATTTAAACGATTCGTAAGGGTTTTTATGAACATATCTTCCTTCACGGGAAGCAGCACGGCACATTTCCCCTTCGTTCCGTACTTCACCAGCACATAGCGCATCACAGCGAAACGTCCTATTTTCATGGACGAGGCCCGCTCCACAGAGATAATGTCTTTCAGGGATATTTCCTCCGAACGGGAAAAGCGTCCGTAAAAAAGGAGGAGCCTGTCGTCTGTGGTCAGCGTATACGTAGTATGAATGAGTCGCTCGATGGCTATGACAAGCAGGAGCATGAAAAGGACAGCCATGACGGCATGCTGCATCCACATGGCATAAATAACGATAATCGTTGTCAGCACTAAAAACAAATATTGCCCTATAGCAATGCGGGCATGGAAGATACGATTCATTTTATTCTGTTTTTGCCGCTAAGATAGGTATTTTTGCGGAACGGTAGGAGTTATCCTTCCAATATCTCCCGCAATTTATCACCCAACAGCTTTTCTTCCTCCAATCTCATCTTCCAGCATACCGACTTACGGAACATATACACCTGCTCGGCCGGCAAACAAAACAGTTGCTCAATCTCATCTACCGACTGCCCAACGGCAATCAGCATACAGAGCAATTCCTCATCTTTCGTAGCACCGGGAACCAACTTCTGCACCTTTTCTATAAAGTCTGGATAATGAAAAATAAATATCTCGCGGAAAACGGCTCCACGCGCTCCGCAAAGCATATCCTTCGAAGCATAGGGCGATTCATCGGAAATCATCTCTATTAAAGCCCTACTGATTTCTTTCATACACAATCGTGACATCTTTTCCACCTTAATTTATTATTTGGTTAGTCTTCTATAGACTGCAAATTTGCAGAAACTATAAGATTAAACCATAAATAACCAATGTACAATCCAATATACAAAAATGTATCTCTCTCATTATCAAGTTCAATAAAACATAAAAAAATAGAGATAGCACTTATTTCTTTTTTAAAATGGAATTGTATCTTTGTCCGGCAAACCAAATAAACCTCCAACTTATGAAGATAAAAACACTTATGTTACTCCTCATGCTGTCAGCCGGAGCCTGTACCGTACCCCCACATTCTTCAAGTAATCAGGACACACAGCAATGGCAGCAGACTATCCAACAACTGAACACATTATTGAAAGAGAGAAAGCATCAGGCAGCCATTGACGAAGGCAAACAAAAGATATCCGAATTGCTGGCCGTAGCAGATCATACCGAGCCTAAAGATACAGTGGTCAAATATGCCCGGCAGATGGTCAACTTCTTCTATTTCAGCTATCTGGGCAGCAAGCAATTTCGTCCCGGCATAGAATATCTGGACAGCCTCAACAACGCTCCCTTTCTGCAACAACATTGCAAACACGAATTGTTATCCACCCGGGCAAGCTTGCACCAGATGTGCGGAGACAACGAGGCAGCCATCCGGCTAGCAGACGAATACTTGCAATTACCCGAATACGATGATGCCGACCGTTACATTCCGCAAGCCGAAATTGTCAGCGGAGTTTATATCTATTCTGGTAACGATATTCCCCAAGCTATCCGACTCCTGGAGAAAGCGATGGAATATTACCATCAGGGAGGGAAATTCCACAATATGCTCCGCATCATATCCCGACTGGGCATCTATTACCGCCTGATCGGTGAATACGAAAAAGCGGTAGCCACTAATCAGGAAGCTATCAACAGCTATAATGATAGCATAGCCCCTCCTAATATAGTGATAGCCTATGGCGAACAGGCCAACCTCTATGCCGAACTGGGCATGTACGACCGTGCCTTAGAACTGAATTCCAAAGCCCAATACTATTCACTCTTGAAGGACAGCTTCGGACTGGGCGATCTCTATCGCTATCGCGCAGAAATATTCCGCAGAATCCAGGATAAAGATTCCGTATTCTACTATCTGGACCGGGCCGGAAAAACTTCAGCCGAACAGGAAAGCTTTAAAGGTGTGTTTGTCAACAAAGTCCTCACAGTAGATAGCTATCTGGACTATCCGGACTCTGTACAAAAGGCATTACAGCTTGCAGTAAGCATTTGTCCGGACAGTACCCGCATGCCTCAATGGGCCAGGTATGACCTGAACCTTCATTTAGGACGTGCTCTGCTGGAGACAGGTAAGGCCTCACAAGGAATACCTCTTATAGAAAAGGCAGCCCGTGGATTTGCCCGGATGGACATGATCGGAAAAGAGAAGAATGCCAACCGGATACTGATGGACTACTACCGGAGGATGAGAATGGACGATGCCTTCTTCCGTTGCTACGACCGAGACCAGCTCTTCGCTGACTCCCTGAATCTGGATGAAAAGATACGTGCCGTTGCCGCCGCCAATATCCGGTTTGATGCCGAGCGTAAAGAGAAGGAGAACAAGTTGCTTTCCGCACAAGTAGAGCTGCAACAACATCAGTTGTTCTTCAATATATACATCTCCATTGCACTGTTGTTGTTACTTATCATTTCCATTGCCTATTTTATCACTAAGAGGAAGGCGAATCGCCTGTTATTGGAAAAGCGTAAACAGGAAATACAAAAGTTAATGGCCCGTCAGCAAGAACTGAACCGGCACAACGAACTATTGACCGGACAGATAGAGCAGGCAATGGCCGCCAACAACCTGAGCACCGTCAGCCAACTGACCGGACAAAGTCTGCTCAGTAAAGAAGACGAAAACACCTTCAGAAAATCATTTGCCGCCATATATCCGCTTTACTTGCCTAAGTTGCGGGAGAAATATCCGCAACTCACCCGCAACGAGGAACTACTGGCCATGCTCATCTGCATGAATCAAAGTACGGACGAAATAGCCTTGATAATGGGCATCAACCGGAGTAGCGTCAACATGATCCGTTCGCGTATGCGTAAGAAAATAAAGCTTACAAAAGAGGAGTCACTGGATGAGGTTATAAAGCAGTACTTATCATAAAATCGTGAATTAATATACAGGAAAAGTACAAGCAACCCAGTTATTTTGTAGCTTTGCAGTACTTAAACATACGAAATATGATTAAAGAGTTCGACTTTTTAGTAATTGGTTCCGGTATAGCCGGCATGAGTTTCGCTCTGAAAGTGGCTCATAAAGGTAAGGTAGCACTCATCTGCAAAACGGAACTGGAAGAAGCCAATACCTTCTTCGCCCAAGGGGGAATTGCCTCAGTAACCAATACACTGGTAGATAACTTCGACAAGCACATTGAAGACACCATGATTGCAGGCGACTGGATCAGTGACCGCGCCGCCGTGGAGAAAGTGGTGCGCGAGGCCCCCGGACAAATCAAAGAACTGATAGACTGGGGAGTGGACTTCGACAAGAATGATAAGGGAGACTTCGACCTCCATAAAGAAGGCGGTCACTCCGAATTCCGCATTCTGCACCACAAAGACAATACAGGTGCCGAAATACAGGAAAGCCTTATCAGAGCCGTAAAGACGCACCCCAATATCGAAATATTTAACCGCCATTTTGCCGTAGAAATCATCACGCAGCATCATATGGGTATCATCGTAACCCGCCATACCCCGGGCATCAAGTGCTACGGAGCGTATGTGCTGAATGAAGACACGGGCGAAGTGGATACTTTCCTTTCCAAAGTGACGCTGATGGCTACGGGAGGTGTAGGTGCTGTTTACCGCAACACCACCAATCCGCTGGTTGCTACCGGAGACGGTATTGCCATGGTCTACCGTGCCAAAGGTTTCGTACAGGATATGGAGTTCATCCAGTTCCACCCCACAGCGCTTTATCATCCGGGCGACCGTCCCTGTTTCCTGATTACGGAAGCGATGCGCGGATATGGTGCCGTATTACGCAATATGGGTGGTGAAGAGTTTATGCAGAAATATGATCCGCGTCTTTCTCTTGCTCCGCGTGATATCGTGGCACGTGCCATCGACAGCGAAATGAAGCAACGCGGTGACGACCATGTATATCTGGACGTCACGCACAAAGATCCGGAAGAAACCAAGAAGCATTTCCCGAATATCTACGAAAAGTGCCTCAGCTTAGGTATCGATATCACCAAAGACTATATCCCGGTAGCTCCTGCCGCACACTACCTCTGTGGTGGCATCAAGGTAAACCTAAACGGAGAATCTTCCATCAATCGCCTGTATGCCGTAGGAGAATGTTCTTGCACAGGTCTTCACGGAGGCAACCGTCTAGCTTCCAACTCTTTGATTGAAGCGGTTGTCTATGCCGATGCTGCCGCCAAACATGCGCTAAGCGTACTCGACCGCTATGAGTTCAACCACGAAATACCGGAATGGAATGCCGAAGGAACTGTGACCAACGAAGAGATGGTGCTTATTACTCAGAGCATGAAAGAAGTGAACCAAATTATGGGAGCCTATGTAGGTATCGTACGAAGCGACTTGCGTCTGAAACGTGCCTGGGTACGTTTGGATATGATATATGAGGAAACGGAAGACCTCTTTAAACGTAGCAAGGCATCCAGGGCAATTTGCGAACTGCGCAACATGGTCAATGTCGGATATCTGATTACCCGCCAGGCTATAGAACGCAAGGAAAGCCGGGGATTACACTATACGATTGATTATCCGCACGCAAAAAAATAGGATAAGGACACCCCCGTTGGCGGAATGAATTCATCCCGGAAAAGAAAAGAACAAAAGTGATTAGTGATTAGCGCCATTCGGTATATTATTTTTTAGACGCGGATGACGCGGATAACGCGGATTTAAAAGGCTGCGCTATAAGAGGTATAAAAAAAATCCGCGTCATCCGCGTTATCCGCGTCTAAAAGATTATTTATCATTTAGTTCATAACCGAAAAGAAAGAAAGTAATTCCGCCAACGGGTTAAGGAGTTATCTCCTTTATTAATGCCGAACGCCCGGATGTTTCTTCAAGCGAAACACCCGGGCGTTCTTTATCATAGAAATAAGAATTTCTTAATAGTTTTCTTTCTTCACTTCGAAGTAAGCCTGCGGATGCAAACATGCCGGGCAAACTTCAGGAGCTTCTTTACCTGTGAAGATGAAACCGCAATTACGGCATTGCCATACTACTTCACCTTCTTTAGCGAATACTGTAGCATTCTCGATATTGTTTACGAAAGCCAGGTATCTTTCTTCATGACCCTTCTCGGCAATTGAAATGTTGCGGTACATAGCAGCGATTTCGTAGAAACCTTCTTTTTCCGCTACGTCAGCAAAGTGGGGATAGTCCAAAGACCATTCTTCGTGTTCACCGGCAGCAGCTTCTTTCAGGTTATCCAGTGTGGTGCTTATAACACCGGCAGGATAGCTTGCTGTAATTTCTACCATACCACCTTCCAGATACTTGAACATACGTTTAGCGTGTTCTTTCTCCTGATCAGCCGTTTCAGTAAAGATAGCAGCAATTTGTTCGTAACCTTCCTTCTTAGCTACACTTGCAAAATAAGTGTAACGCATTCTTGCTTGTGATTCTCCTGCAAATGAGGTCAGCAGATTCTTTTCTGTCTGAGTTCCCTTAACACTTTTAGCCATAGTTCTTTTTCTTATTTAGTTAGTAAATTACGTATCAATTGTCGTTAGTCATTCTTATTAACAACACAAAAGTAAGGATTTTGTTTGATATTTACACACTTTTTATTCATCGGATTTATCTATACAGACATAGATAACATCTATTTCCGATACAACCTATTCAAGCAATAATGAACTAAAGCCTTAACTGTCCGCTATCTGATAAACGTCCAACAGTCGAAGTTAAATAGCTCATCTTCGCCGCCTCTAAAGATGAAGTAAACATCGTGTACGCCTTTTACTTTATCAACCTGAGCCTGGAAAGTCTTCCAACTTTCCGGACCACCTGTATTGCCAATAACGCAGGTGCCGATCAGCGTACCTTCTTTGTCATCCAAACGAATTTCTATTTGCCCACCGGAAGAAGACGATGCAGCAACTGCTTCAAATGACTTCGCCCCTTTCTTGAAATCGACATTGCGCACACGAATATAATCCCCGTCGTGAATAGCCGTAACATACATACCTGCCTCGCTCTTTTCTGTCTTCAAGCCCTCACTCCAAGCTATTGTCTCAGCTTCAATGCGACGGTAAGGATCCAGCTTACCCACCGGTTCTACGCCTTTTGCCGTCCAGAACGGAAGTTGCTGAATTGTGCCATCCGGATTAAAGGTCAGTTTCTCCACACAAATAGAGCGTCGCTCATAGTGCTGGGAAATCTTGGAAAAATGGATATCATAATTGAAGCCAAAGACATACGTATTCCCTTTATAGTCGATAATACCCGGATGATTGCCATTTGATCTTCTGTCACCTTCCATAATCATACCTTTATATACCCAGGGACCAGTTGGAGAGTCACTCATCGAATATCCCATGCCTTCGGGACAGCAGGTGGACGCGAACGCCATGTAATACTTATTCTTTCTCTTGTAAGCCCACGGCCCTTCTTCATATAAAGTGGGGCGTTTCTGATTCCCCTTCCGTTCGCCAAAAGCCTCATGTGTCATCTGCTCATGCACTACTTCACCATCACAGGAAATCATATCTTCATTCAACTTCACATAATATAAATCCGGATTTCCCCAATACATATAAGCCTGCCCATCATCATCAATCAGCACCGTAGGATCTATATCAGCATAACTGTTTTTCACTAATGGCTTTCCAATGGGATCTATAAACGGCCCATAAGGACTATCGGCAACCAGCACACCGATGCCTATCCCACCGGGCATCGGACAATACATATAGAATTTCCCGTTGCGTTCAATACACTGCGGTGCCCAGGCACCATTGTCATAAGGAACCCATTTGAAGTCTTTCAGCGAGGCAACCACTCCGTGATCTGTCCAATTCACCATATCAGTCGAAGTATAAAGTAACCATTCGCGCATAACAAAGCCTTTCGCATTGTCATCGTCGTGACTTGAATAAAGGAATACAGTATCATTGTGCACCATTGGTGCCGGATCGGCTGTATATTTAGTCTGAATAATCGGATTGTTAGTCTGTACTTTCAACTTTTTCGAGATCCTGTACAACCCTGCGCCGTGATAATTGATGACAGGTGAGAACTCCGTTCCTGAGAAATTGCCAAGATCCTGATTCCTCCAGATATCACGTACTTTGGCAGCTCCGCCAAATCCTAATTCTTTCAGATCTACAGTCACTTTCCGATTGGCAGGATGTGACTCCCGGGGTTCTTTCTGATCTACATAGAACAGTGCCAGATATTTATCTCCATTTCTGGGATCATCAGCTGTCCAGGCTATAACGCCATCTTTATTATACCATTGCTTGTTGTTTACAGAGTTCCGATGTACATAGAGCACTTCTTCATTCGTTATCAGCGAATTGGTGAATTTATCATTATCAGGTAAGTGCCCACCGAACATCAGCGGCGACTTGAACATAGCAAACAACGTCATAACCATATATTGTTCATCCCGCGTAAACTTACTCATACGGGCGTTACCTCGAAGATCAATATGCCCCAACGGCAACATATCGGCATCGGGCCATGCGCCACGACCTATATAAGGCGCCCATTTGGGACATACTTCAAACTGATGGTAAAGATGCGGCCAATTGTCCCAGAAATCATCTACCGTACGCCACATATTAGCATGCCCTACAGCGTGATCCGCCTTATTCACATCGGTTTCTCCCGGTGACATGCTCAATACAATCGGCCGTCCGGTACGGTCAATCGCCTTACGTATCATCTCTATTTCCGCCTGATGATAAGGGCGGGAAAGATCATCAATCTTAACAAAATCCACTCCCCATGAAGCATACAGATCGAAGATTGAATTATAATATTCCTGCGCTCCCGGTTTGTCGGCTACAATCGTGTAGTTATCTCCCAACCAGGGGCATTTCCAGTCGGTAGAATAAATATCGGCAGCCGTTACTCCACCGGCATCTTTCACCGGCAATTTCTTCTCTACGGCAAGTGTGGGTACACCGCGCATCAGATGGATACCAAACTTCAATCCCTTACTGTGGACATAGTCAGCAAGAGGCTTAAATCCATTTCCGTTGCCAGCTGATGGAAAACGGTTCACGGCAGGCATATAACGCCCGTATTCATCGAGCACATATTTAGGATCTTTGAAGTTATAGTAACCGGTAGTCTGATTTTCCACAAACCAGCGGATATCCACAACAATATACTCCCAGCCGTAGTCTTTCAGGTGCTCCGCCATATAATCGGCATTGGCTTTCACTTCCGCCTCAGTAACATTAGCCCCAAAGCAATCCCAACTATTCCAACCCATAGGTGGTGTTTCTGCCCATTTATGGAAATCAGCGTTCCGATTTTGATTATTGTTCTGCGATTGTACCCCACAAACCGTTAAAAGGGTAATGAGAAATAAAGTTATTCTCTTGTTCATGATATATAATATTACTTGCTCAATTTACATTCAATCCGCTATTACTTCTTTTTCTACCACAACTTCTTTTTCATCAGTGTATGGATTTACAATCTCAGCTACTTCGGCAGCAGTCTTCGGCTTCACAGTAATACCTTCTTTGGTTTGCTCAACATACGCCATACGTCCGTCGGGTAGATAATAAAGATAGTCAACGCACACGCTTCGGCGCCCTGTGGCACCGGATTTACCATCTATGGTAAGTATTGCATTATGATAGAACAGATAGTTTTGTCCCTTGAATTCAATGATTCCCGGATGTATGGTAAAACTATTTTCTGCCATTCCTGTCAAGACTCCACGATAGGTCCATGGACCTTCCATACTTGGTGCCGTGGCATAACTAATGGTTTCACGCCCCTTACCCATCGATGCATACGTCAGATAGTAAAGATTTTCACGCTTATGAATCCATGGCCCTTCCACAAATTTCGGCATTTTAAGAATCTCTATGTTTCCGTCCAGTTCTGTCATATTGGGTTTAAGTTTCACTAAGAAGCAGGTACCGTTACCCCAGCTCATCCATGGTGTGCCGTCATCATCCACAAAAACGGTCGGATCGATATCGTTCCACCATCCACGAGGACCGTTAGGAGTCATATCATCTGTAATAAGCGGTGTACCCCGAGCATCGATGAAAGGGCCTGTCGGACTATCCGACACTGCAACACCCACCGTTTTACTATTATATGGAGCGCCTGCTTGTACCGTTGTATAATAATAGAACTTTCCATCTTTCTCTATAACCTGAGAAGCCCATGCTTCTCCAACTCCCCACGAGAAATCGGTAGGCTTCAGCACACTTCCATGATCGGTCCATGTTTTCATATCTTTTGTTGAATAACACAGCCATTCGGTTATGTTAAAGTCCTGTCCTTCTTCAGCCTCATCGTGACCCACATAGAGGTACAGTCTACCATTATGCACCATAGGTGCCGGATCAGCGGTAAACTTATCCGTCACTATCGGATTACTTTCCGAAATAAACTTCACTTCATTACTTTTCTCGCCGCAAGCGGATAAGATCAGATATAAACTAGCAATAAAAAGAGTGTTTCTCATGATAAAAACAATTAAGTAAGTAATTCTATTTTTTTATATCTTCATTGAACCGGTGTAAATTTATAAAGAAGTACCCCATGGGCCGGAACATTGATAGACAATGGCTTCCGTCCTGTATCCAAGGTTTTTATATCCTTTTGTCTCCAAAGGTCACGCACAGTTTGTTTACCCGTAATATTCAGTTTATCAAAATCACGGAAAGAGATATCAGCCTTTTCCCGGTCGAAATTACAGAAACCAACCGCCTTACTGCCATCTTCTAGTTCTTTCACATAAATACGTAATTCCCCTATTGAATATACACATGTGGCTTGTTTACCCAAAGGATCCTGATTAACAGCTATCACCTCATTGTTAGTCAGCAGGCTCAGGGTAAAATCATCCATTTTCTCCAAGTCACAACCTATCAGAAGCGGTGCAGAGAATAAGCTCCAAAGACTGAAATGGAGATACTGTTCATCAGGTTTAAGCTTGGTTTGGTGAGGATTTCCCCAACCTACAATACCTAGAACCAGCATGTCCGGATCATTCCAGTTACCGGGTTTCGCCCATGCAGCTGCACGGTCCTGAGAAAGAGCGATGCCTTTTACACTTTCCCAAGTATCAGTGATATCGTTAGTCGTACGCCAGCACTGGCCTCCAACAGCATCTCCCCATTTCCAGACATCCCCCATGCCATACTGACACAGGTTATAAACAATGTCCCTGGGCTGCTGACGCAAATAATCCCCCATAATCTTAAATGGCTTTCTACCGGCAATTGAATCCCCTCCCCCTTGAAACGCCAAGGAAGACACACTGTAAGGATCCTTATCTAAATCACGGTCAAGAACTCCCCCGTAACTGCACCAGTCATATTTCAAATAATCAAGCCCCCATTTACCATACATATCAGCATCTTGCTTTTCATAACCATAACTGCCTACGCAACCTCCGCAAGTCCACGGACCGGGTGAAGAATAAATACCCACTTTCAGTCCAAGTGAATGTATGTAGTCCGTTAACCCTTTCATATCAGGGAATTGGGCATTAGGTATAATATTACCCTGATCGTCACGCAACCGTCCACCTCTGGTCCGGTCGTTGGGATCTCTGTGATGTTGCCATGAATCATCTATATTGATATAAGTCCAGCCATAATTCACTAAACCACTTTCAATCATAGCTCTTGCCGCTTGTTTCACTTTCTCAGCCGAGACTTCGTGTCCGAAGCAGTTCCAACTGTTCCATCCCATCGGCGGAGTAAGAGCAATTCTGTCACCACACTCAATACGAAGTTTTCTTTCTGCCGTTCCTTTCACATTTTTCGCCTGTAAAACCACTTCAAATGTACCAGCCTTGGTTAGCTTACCCGTAATCAGACCCGTTTCCGGGTGAATCTCCAATCCTGCCGGTAATCCCTCCGCTGCAAATCTCATCGGACGATCTCCTGTAGCCGCTATCTGATATTGGAATGGCGAACCGGGACGCACTCCAAACACAGAGGCCCCATTAATTCTCGGCGTCGCGGGAGCGGGTGGAGTCAGTATATAAGGTTCCGTAGCAATAAATTTAAGTGTAGGAAAACTCTTCTTTCCTTTTGATATTATCTTTGCATCCGCCCAGTCGGCATGGTCATAGTAAGGCCCGTCACCACCATCAGCAACTATCAGCTCAAGCCTTTTGACTCCATCCAATGAAACCGAACATAATTTAGGCGCATCTCCTGCCTTTACAATCCCACTGGACCAAAGCCTGGCTCCATCTCCTATTACAATAAATTCGGCAGACGTTTTATGCTCGATGATCTCATCATCCAGCCCTACCTGAGCCGTAAATGATACGGCTTTGCCATCCAATTGAATTGCTATCTCACTGACTGAATGTGTACCTACTCCACGTTCAAACGTTTGTCCTCCGATTGTCAAGGTTTTACCGTCAACCGATCTATTTTTCATAGCTACTCCATTACCTTGAGTCATAGCTGTCAGATCCAAATCATCAAGCCACACAGTATGAGATTGACCACATCCTGTAGTAATGGACGCTATTACAAACCCTACGAGGGTCAAAAACTGCTTCATATTATTCTTCATATTTTAAGATATTTCCAAATCATTGCCTCAAAAAACACTACAGTGATATCACCATTGATTTTCCCTCATAAACAATGCTCTTGTTTACTTTTGATTGATAAATTCCGGTACCTGATTCCGGCGTTACAATTACAATATTGAAGTCCATTCTTTCCTTCATTCCTACAAACGAACCTTTTCTGTCACTGATAGTAAGGGTCTTATCCGAATCATTCCACTTCAGATCAAACGTGCTGAACTGACCTTTCTCATAATTGTAATTGATTCCTTCGTCTTCATAAACAGAATAAGAACCATCAGCCCCCGGATAAATACGGATTTCCCACGGTTGTTCCGTCTCCTCCGATGCATATTGCTTCTGAGGTCCCAACGGCAATATAGAACCCGCTTTCACAAATAAAGGAGTCTTCATAAGATCCACATTTACATCTGTGAATATACCTCCCTTATGAGGTGTGCCATTCCAGAAATCTACCCAGCCGGCCGAACATTCCGGAAGATAAACCTTCATCCGGTTAACACCACTTTCTACCACCGGAGCCACCAATATAGAAGGTCCGAACATGAACTGATAGTTTTGTTCCAGTGCAAAACGGTCTTCAGGGAAATCCATCACCAACGGACGCATCAAAGTAGAACCATTGAATGAAACCGCAGCATTTTGTGAATAGATATAAGGAAGAAGCCTATAACGTAAATCCAGATATCGGGCAATGATATGTTCCACCTTTTCTCCATATCGCCACGGCTCGGTATTACTCATATAACCATGCACACGCATCAGTGGGAAAAATGTTCCTGCCTGTATCCAGCGGATCAACTGTTCATGGTATCCGGTATTTGTATACTGGTCGCCCGGACGGAAAAAACCACCTGCATCATAAGTCCACCAAGGCAGCCCTGTCGCCATCTGCCCCAATCCCCCCACGATTTGCCGACGTAAGGTTTCCCAGTCATGTCCTACGTCTCCCGACCATGTGGCGGCCGCATAACGTTGCATTCCTGAAAATCCACTGCGAGTAAAAATCATAGCTCGCCTGTCAGGATCATCCTGACGTAAACCTTCATAGATTGTCTTGCTGACATACATCGGATATACATTCCGGTACACCTCTCCCGGAGTTTGTTCACGATTAATGCGACGGTTCTGCAAATCATCATTCTCCGGTTCAGTAGCATCCTGCCACCAAGCATCAATACCATATTTCAATAATCCGGTACGGAAATTCTGCCAATAGAAAGCCGCCGCGTCCGGATTGAAAAAGTCAATCCAGTCACTGCCCGGTATGTAATATCCCTTTTCCTTGGCTTGTTTTCCCACTTCGGACTGAGCATCGATTTTAGACCATACAGAGATCATCAGACGCACATTCATCTCATGAAGTTCCTTCATCATACTTCCCGGATCAGGATATCTGTCTTCATCAAACTTCATGGCATTCCAGCCATATTTTCCCCAATATTGCCAGTCCTGTACAATCATATCGATAGGCAATTTCCGTTCCCTGAATTCACGGGCATTCTCCAGCAATTCTGCTTGAGTATTATAACGCTCCCGACAATGTATATATCCCAGACTCCACAAAGGCATCATGGGGGCAGGTCCGGTCAGTTCCCGATAGCTGGCGATCACTTCATCTCCGTTACCGGCGAAAACCGTATAATCTAACATTTGGGCAACCGGAGAACGGAATACAGTCTCTTCTGAAACAGGACGCCAATATAACACAGGCTTATCATTACGTTCACCCTGTACTTCTATATCGTGCTTACCGGCTGTCAGCTCCACAATGGCAGAAGTAGTGGGAGGCAACCATAAATTATTGACATCCACAATCTTTTGTCCGTCAATAACCAGATAATACTTCCGTGCCATTCGCTGTCCCACATCCAGCAACAAAGAATAACTACCGGAGCGAGGTACATCCACCGAAGCTGTAAACGAATAGGTTTGTCTGGTTTCCCTTACATTTCCACTCGTACCGGTGGTATTTACCGTAACAGCCTCTCCACTTGCATTGGCGGGAGTCAACTCCACAAATTGATCTGCCGGATTGAAATCCGTCAATCCATAGTTGTTCCACAGCAACCCATAGCCTTTACTTGAAAGAATAAAAGGAATAGAAATCTGTGTATTCACCTGCGTCAAGCGCCGTGTCAACCCCCGGATATTTAGATAACCATCCTGAAACTGCCCTGTACCATATATGTATTCATCTTTCGGAGAAACAAAACGCTGTTCCACCTGATAGGTAGGTTCATTCTGTACAGAAGAAACCTTCATGAAACGTCCGCCAACTTTCTCTTGAAGAATGATACGCTTATTCGCATCTTTAAAAGTCAAGACTTCCGTACCTTTGTCGAATTCCACTGAAATTCCATCCAGAGATAAAACCAGCGATTGCTTATCTTCTGTAACTTCATATTCAGGAACAGGAAGTTTTTCTGTATAGATAAGCTCTTCCATAGGCGCCGAACCCGGTTGGGAAAACTGTACCCGGACAGCATTCTGATTTAATGGTATCAGCGAAAGTAATCCCTGTTTCAGTTCAAGAACGACTTTCTCTTTTTGCTTTGAAACACATGCCGTATTCAACAAAGCAACACAGAACAACAGGATGATTCCTGTTGTTCTGATATACTTCCTTTTATTCCTCATAGTATTTAGTACAAGTTATTTAGAAAACATCCAATAATCAAAATACATAAGATTGGTAGCAGGCCGCCCCTTTACTACAAAATACAAATCATGTACTCCTGTCACTTTTGTAATGTCAATAGTCCGTAAGTCCCAACGATCACTTCCTCCTGTACGCGGTACCTTCATTGTCCCTATCAGTTGCCCATCAACACCATCCAGACGGATTTCCAGATTTACGGGATCATTATGTGTAGTTCCTATTCTGGCACTGAACTTCGTTGCACCGGTTGCCTTGAAATCTACACCGCGAACACAAGTATAACTGCCATTCTTCATTGCCGTAACAAAAACACCCACCTGATCATTTTTGAAAGACTTGAACCCTTCAGAAAAAGCAATAGTCTCCGCTTCCGTTTTTACATACGGATTCAGTGTCGTAATCCCTTTTGTAATGCCCTCTGTCATCTTCAGTTGAGGAATAGATCCGTCTTTGTTGAATTTAAGCTCTTCCACACATACCGAACGGTTGAATCCACCACCTCCGGGCAACTGTCCGTTATGATAGAAAAAGTAAGTTTTACCCTTGAAATCAATAACTCCCGGGTGAATGGTAAACGCTCCGCCACCGGCAGGCATCACTACTCCACCGTATTTCCACGGACCTGTAGGAGTATCGCTGGTTGAGTATCCGATATGCTCAGGCAGCGGACCTCCCGGCCAGAATAAATAATACTTCTTATCCCGCTTATAAAGCCAGGGACCTTCTTCATACAGAGTGGCTCTCTGAGCATCGCCTTCGCGTTTACCAAACGATTCCGCTACCAAAGGTACACGTACAATATCCCCACTATAAGAAATCATATCTTCATTCAACTTCACATAATACAGGTTGGGGTTTCCCCAATACAAATAAGCCTGTCCGTCATCATCAATAAAAACAGTCGGATCAATGTCTCCCCATTCACTCTGGACCAGTGGTTTCCCAAGCGGATCATAAAAGGGCCCGTAAGGACTGTCAGCTACCGCCACACCGATTGCACCTCTGTTGTTTATATTCGAAATCATGGGTACGTACATATAAAACTTACCATCTCTCTCAATGCATTGTGGAGCCCATGCATCCCCTTTTGCCCAACTAAAATCAGTATATGATAACACAGCGCCATGATCCGTCCAGTTCACCATATCACTGGTCGTATACAAGCGCCAGTCGTTCATCGTAAACCAGGTAGAATTATCCTCATCATGGGTAGTATAAAGATATACTTTATCATTATATACCATTGGGGCCGGATCAGCCGTATAATTTGTCTGAATGATTGGATTTTGTGCTAATCCCGAAGTACTCACCACCACCAATAGCGATGAAAGGAATAAAGATTTCATTTTATCCATATTGCTTTTTTAGTTTGATTATTCTACAATTAATATTCCACCATTGCAAGGAATTGCCAATTGTAACTCCTGTTTCTTATTTACCTTTATCTGTTTTACATTTCCTTGCAATTCTTCATTATCAGTAAATACCCTCACTTGATCACCAGGCATAAACATCGGTAAAGCAATCTTCAACTTTACGGTCTCTTTCTGCGCATTAACTCCTGCAACATACCATTTATCTCCATGCCTGCGTGCCATAACTACATATTTACCGGGATAGCCATCAATAAAGCGTACTTCATCCCACGTAGTGGGGACTTCTTTCATGAAGCCTATCGCCCATTCCGGAGCATCTGTCAGATTGTTCGGAGCCAAGGCAAAATGTTGTACCGGACTTTGGAACAATACTGCAGTAGCTAAAGCAAACACATCAGAAGTCATACGCCGGCTTCCGCGTGGAGCATTATCCGCATTATAATATTTATTCAGTGCACTGCCGCCAAAGTCCATGCTACCCACCGTATTACGAATAAATGGATGCAGACAGGCATTGAAAGCTTCATTGTCACAACTTCCCTGAGAGAAATGCAGGTTCTCACTGGCCAATACAGCTTCACTCGACGCAAAGTTAGGATACATACGTTCCCAACCGCGAGGCAAAGTACACCCGTGGAAAATCACCAGTAACCCATATTCATTGGCATCAGCAAGAATATCTTCATACAGCTGCATGGTGACTTGCTTATCACCACCAAAGAAGTCAACCTTTATACCACGTATTCCAATGCTTTGCATCCATTTCATCTCCTTGCGTCGGGCTATCGCATTGTCCATGATACCACGCGGTGATTGTGGGGCATCATTCCAATATCCATTAGAATTATACCACAGATAAAGCCCCACTCCTTTTTCCGCACCATACTTAGCCAGCTTTTCAACTTTGTCATAGCCTATTTGCGTATCCCACAATGCATCTACCAATACAGACTGGTATCCCATTGCCGCAGAGAAATCAATATAACGTAATTGCTCTTCATACTTCGTACTTCCATCCATACCAATAATCCAGCTCCAGGAACCTCTGCCGTATTCATATTTTCCGGATGCTTCATACAGTGGCTTTACAACATCAAAGGAAACTGTCGTTTCAACAATCGGAGCCAAAGTTTCACCCAAAGTGATCGTTCTCCAAGGCGTTTCTCCCGGCAGGGCAAGTCCAGGTGCAGTTGTACCATTTCCATTCATTTCACCCTCCTGAGGGAAACCGATTGTATACAAGCCATTTTCATGTCCCAGTAAGCGACTTCCACAATATTTGCTATCTACACCCGTTTCCGAAATAAGTATCCATCCCTTATCACTATTACGGAACAGACAAGGGAAAGTATAACCTTCACCCCATCCATTTTTGCCCATGGTATCATCTGCTTTATACGGTGTCTCATAACTGGGAGAAGTACGGGCAAATCCTCCCATAGGTTTGCTTTGCGGACACAAAAAAGTCGTACTCCCATCAGGAAGCACAAAACTTGTTGCCTCCTCTTTCACAATGCAGGATAAAGTATTCTTTTGAGGATACATTTTATACTTGAAAGCAACATCCCGGTCGCTTACACGAAATATAACATCGTAAATCATCTTGCCTTGCTGACTAAACCGGTATACACCCTCTGTGGCTACATAGTGCACATTACTCTGCTTTATATTGGGCAATGTATAGGTCTCGTCAATTCTATTTGACTGAACATCGTGTTCCAAAGACATTTCCCTGGAAAAATCACCTATATTCGTAATAAGTCCCAAAGAAGAAGAATTGATAAAAGGAGTATCCTTATAACTGATGCGATAGGAAGGTTGTCCATTCTTATCAGAGATGGTTACTACTATTTTCCCATCTGGACTTGCTATCTGTTTTTCCTCCGCTTTTATTGTGAAGCAAATCAATAATGCCGTTATAACTAAAAAATATTTCATGAATATCAAGATATTATTTATTAATAGTCACCCTATCATTAGCCCTCTCGTAGTCAAAGTAATCAACGTCGACATAACCTCCCAACGATTTTGTTGCATAGTTAAAGATGGCAAACTTACTTCCCATAAACAGTTTTGTATAATCAAAACGCATTTTGAAATCCGTTCCAATCTTCTTCCATTCCTTATTGTCCAGGCTGTAATAGAAAGTAGCAATATCCCGCTTTGGAGTAAAATCACCTTCTATACGCAAATAAATGATATTCTGATTAAGTTCTACCTGTTCCTTTTCCTCTACATCCACACTTGCGATAGCTTTATTTGGAGTATTATCAAAGTTGACTACATTGGTAGACATTACAAGTCGTTTTGCATCTCCCTCCTTCACCACAGACAAAAGTCCGGAATGTCCATTGAATGCACTAAAACCTGCCACATCACCATCCTTCATATTCGAAATATCAAGCGAGACAGTAGCCTTACATTTCGGTCCCTCCATACGCTGCGTAATTGTATTCGGAGCAAGATACAGATTATCAACCACCCGGCTGGTTTCTAAACGTAAATATCCCGGCCGTTCTGTGAGCGACCACTTATCATCCACCGGGTTGTGATTCCATTGCCAATAAAGTGAAAGTTTCTCTCCGTTGAAATCATCACTTCCAAGTATTCCTTTAGTATTTTCAGTCGGATATATCTCTTTTTCCATCGTCAAAGGCACATGTCCATTTTCATCTCCCAGCATCGGCCATCCGTCTACCCAACGGCAGGGCATAAGAGTAGGTACACGGCCTATTCCTCCGCGGTCTTGAAAAATAACCCCATACCAGTCTCCTTCTTCCGAGTCAATAATACAACCTTGACCTACTCCTCCATAACCATCAAAATCATGCTCCAGGATAACCTTCTTCTCATAAGGCCCTGTTATCTTATCTGCACGATAACATACTTCCCTGCGTACCCGGCCGGGGATACTCCAATCCATGGAAATCATCAGCAAATAATACTTTCCGTTATGTTTCACAACCTGGCTTCCTTCCAGCAAGCCCTGTTCATCAGCATCCCGTTCAAAAATCTTCATACTGACTCCATCGGGTTTCACATCCGACAAGTCACTCTTCAACTCCTTCAGCTCACCGGTTCCATAGAATACATATACTCGGCCGTCATCATCAAAAAACAAAGAGGCATCATGAAAATGCTGTGTTCTTGATAATAACTCCCACTTCCCTGCCGGATCTTCCGCCGTGAATATATACGACCGATAGGGTACATCGTTTGGCGAGAACAATACATAGAATTTCCCATTATGATAACGTATGGAAGATGCCCATTGTCCGCGTCCATAAACAGTTCCACCAATCAAGTCATACTTTGAGTTATCAGTCAGCTTATCGAAGACATAGCTCACTGTTTCCCAATTCACCAAGTCTTTTGATCTCATAACAGGTCCACCGGGCATTAAATGCATAGTGGTACTTATCATATAATAGTACTCTCCTGCACGCGTAACAGACATATCCGGTACATCAGCATAAATTACAGGATTACGATACGTCCCCTTCACCGATGTTTCCGAACCGGAACACCCCATCAGTAATGAAGCAACAGTCAGCCATGCTAACATCATCTTTTTCATGATACTCTTAGTCTTTAAAATCTATATTTCCAAATAACACTAGAATTTCACACTAACTCTTTTCCCTTTGTAGTCAACAACTTTCCGAGTTCCGTCTTGAAGTACGATTGTGAACTTTCTATTATTTAACATTCCCTTGTATGCACCTTTTCGAGCCCCTATGATCAACTGGCGTGATGCATCATTCCATACGACAGGAATCTCTGTATATGCTCCCTGCTCATAATTATAATTATCAAATTCATCCTCATAAAGAACAAAGGAACCATTGGCACCGGCATATACTCTCAATTCAAGATTATCCCACGGTTTCTCCGTTGCATACTGCACTTTAGGTCCCATTGGAATAATACTACCAGCTTTGACATACAAAGGAATGACATCAATAGTCGTTTCCTTTTCTATTTCTTGTCCACCGTCATACTTCTCATTCGTCCAGAAATCATACCAGGTAGCACCCGCCGGCAAATATACCTTTGCAGACTTAGCCTGCATAAAGTCTACCGGAGCTTTATTCTCAAACTTCTGAACGTTATTCTTATCCCAACCATCATTTTCTTTTAGTTTTACCAGCTTCTCCTGAGTATATTGCGCATTAACTATCGGTGCTACCAAAATGGATTTACCGAACATATACTGGTCTTTTATATCCCATACTTTCTTGTCAGCAGCAAAGTCCATCACCAACGCACGCATAAAGCTCGACTGTCGCTCGGTCACTTCCCATGAAGTGGAATAGATGTAGGGCAACAATGCATAGCGCAGATGAATCATTTTTTCAATAGCATCATATATTGATTCGCCTTTTTTCCCAAATTGATAAATCTCCCTCGGTGTATCAGCCCCATGTGAACGCATCATCGGCGTAAACGTACCGAATTGCAGCCAACGCACATACAGTTCCTGATACATCGGATTCTTGGGGGCACTTCCGTCATTCCAACTCTTATTATAGTTTCCGGCAAAGAAGCCACCAATATCTGAATTGAAGTTAGGATTTCCGGTAAGAGTAAAATTCAAGCCTGCCGGAATCTGATTGCGCAACGATTCCCAGGAAGAACCGATATCTCCCGACCATACATTGGCTCCGTAACGTTGCTGCCCGGCAAAAACAGAACGTGTAAGAATAAAGACGCGTTTATCTGAAGTTACGGCACGCTGATTATCATAAACGCCACCCACCGTCAACAACGGATAAGCATTACGCACCTTGCGGAATGACCCCAAATAGGTCTTCGTATCAAAATCCTCCGGCTTCCAATCGAAATGGTCAGGTTCCGTAGAATCCATCCACCAGCCGTCCATACCCAACTTGAAGATACCTTCATTCAGATATTTCCAATAGATATCACGGGCTTTCGGATTATAGGCATCGTATACGCGTACTCCGGAAGGATATTCCATATTGGGCGGCCAAGTATCGAGTCCCGACTGGGGCCATGTAGAAAAGTTAAACAGCATACCATTCTTGTCCAATTCCCTGTAAGGCTTGGTCATGGGTCCAAACGAAGACCAGATAGAAATCAGCATATGCGCATTCATTCCATGCACATCATCAATCATCTTTTTAGGATCGCTGAACGAAGGGTTCTTAAAGTCCATAGCATTCCACAAATAGTTGTGTCCCCAGTATTGCCAATCCTGAATGATTCCATCAAGAGGCACACCTAACTCACGGTATTTCCGTACCACTCCCACCGTCTCTTCTTGGCTCTTATAGCGTTCCTTACTTTGGAAATAACCGTAAGTCCAGAGGGGAAACATGGGAACCTGTCCGGTCAGTGCACGCATTTGCGCAACTACACCATCGGCATCTCCACCGTACATGAAATAATAGTCGATGCAATCTCCCACTTCAGACTGGAAAGAGGTTCCTTCCGGTTTATCGGCAAAATTGGTTGGTGAATAGTTATCCCAGAAAAGACCGTATCCTTTCACGGACTGCACAAATGGAACCACGTCTTCCACATTGCCCTGTACAAGACGTTTAGTCTGATTACGTTGCGACATCTTTCCATTCTGGAGAATGCCCAACCCATAAAGAGGCTCATCCTTATCTAAAAGAAACGTTTGCTTAACAGTGAACGTTTTTGTACCTGCATCATTAAAATCGGTAAACTCCGGCTTTCCATTTTCACTGAGCAACGGCTCTCCTTTCGCATTAAAGAAAGACACAACACCAGATTCCAAATTAAGGGCAACCCCCATTTCACTACTTTTCAGGCTTACAATATTGCCTTCCTGAGTAACGGCAGTCTTCACCTTCTGAGGAGTTTCTATTACAGAAAGACTCTCCTTTGTATACTTCCACCCATTAGGAGATTTTAGTATTCTTACAATTGACGGAGTATAGAATTGTAATTCTACATCTACAGAATTAATGGTCGCCTTAATTCCCTCAGGAACTTGCTGATAATCTTGCCCTGTAAGCGGGATACAACAACACAGCGCCATTAATATAAATACACTTTTAATTGGTTTCATGGTACTTATTACATTTAATGATTAAAACTCGCATTCCATAACTTTGCACGATACAAAAATAGCTGCATATCTTTTACACCTTTTTCAATATTAGATATTTGACTTTCAATATTAGATAAATAAATGGCTATCAATCAGAATATTCCATCAAATAACCATAATAATAAGCTTGATTGCCATCAATTGTATATTCATCCAATGTTCTTGCCCCCCAAGAATCAGCACCTCCTACGCCATGAATATTCAAATCAATATTCACATTCACATAATCGCGTACGGGTAGTTCATAAGCATGCCTGTTCTTTTCCAAATCTTCCTCACCATACGGCCACACACGAAAGCAGAGCGGTTGCAAACCTGTCACTTTTATCGTTCGGCCCTCCTTATCATTCAGTGAAAACCAACGGACATCACATCTGTTTGCATTATCCTGTGGAAAAGCATAATCCGTGACAAAACTATTGAGATCCGTTGCATAGCAACCGACTAAAGCAGCCGTTTTCCTATCCGGATAGTTCTCAAATTCACCACGACCATACCATTTGACATAATCCATGGAAGAAGGTAAACGCATCCTCATTCCAAACTTAGGCATTAATGGGATCTTTTCTTTTTCCGGTTTATAGAAAGCTTCAACTTGTATCTTTCCGCTCCCATTTACAGTATAGCGCAATTGATAAGCAGCACCTACCACAGGCAACGACATACTAACCTCCACTACAGCCAGCCCATTCTTCACAGAATAATCCACACCTTCGACTACACGTTCACCAGCAGCGTTTCTCCATATTCCTAAACGGTTATTATAACCATTATTCATCTGATTACTGTTCGCCGGTTTCCAGAAATAAGGTTCCAAAGGAGCATATAGAATTTCCGTTCCATCATTTTTCCAACTTGTCAAAGCACCGGATTTCACATCTACAATGAAACAATTCAATCCAGCCATTATCTCAATAGCAACCGGTGACGCATTCACTTCAACACTTCCCCCTTCCGAAACAATAGACTCCGGCTTGGCCATATTCACCAAAAATTGCTCCTTACTAATAACAAAGCCTTTTTCAGCCCAGCATGTACTCTGTTTCAGCTTGGCAAATACATTCAGGAAAAGCTCACCCGAACCCGTGAAAGCGGGAATATCCAAATGATCTCCAGCTACAAGCGGTACTTCTCCCGACTTTACAAGTTCACCATTCTGCAACCATTCATACTCATAATCGAACTCATCCAAAGCCGTAAATTCATACTTATTGGTGAGACGTACCTTATTCGGCCCTTCAAGTGAAAAACCAATATTCTGATACACCTTCTGAACCTGATAATAGTGTGGGTGAGGAACACGGTCAGCCCCAATTAAACCATTAAAACAGAAATCCCCATTATTAGGAAAATCACCGAAATCTCCTCCATAAGCCCAGAATTCACCTTCCTTCAATAGCAAAGAACCTGAATTCTCCACTCCTTTCTTATATCCCGGATTTATCTTCTTTGCAATTCCCTGATCGACCCAATCCCAAATAGCCGCACCTGAAACGTGGTCATTAGCCTCAATGACATCCCAATACTCCTGCAAATTGCCTACTGAATTTCCCATGGCATGAGCATACTCACGCATAAAGATAGGTTTATCACGTTTTTCCCGGGCATATTCCTTAAACTTTCCGGGAGTATAATAAGAAGGATCATTAAAAGCCGATACAGAAAGATCGGTATCGCTAAAAATAATACGTGAAGCATCTATGGCCTGTATTGTATCTGCCATGGCCTGCATATTGCGTCCGGCACCTCCTTCATTACCCAAAGACCAAAAGACCACACAAGGGTGATTCTTATCTCGTTGTACCAATGCAAGTGCCCTGTCTACATGCGCTAACGTCCATTCCGGGTTATCACCAAGTATTTTATTACCTAAACCATAATCATGACTTTCCTGATTAGCCTCATCCATCACATAGAAACCATATCTGTCACACAATTCATAAAACAACGGGGAATTAGGATAGTGTGCAGTACGGATCATATTAATATTGGCTTGTTTCATCAGTCTCAAATCCTTTTCCATAGTCTCCCTGTCCACAAGTCGGCCGGTGCGTGGATGATGTTCATGGCGATTCACTCCCTTCAATTTAACAGGCTGTCCATTAAACTTAAATACATTTCCATCAATCTCGCATTTCCATATTCCTATATGTGATTGAAACTCCTCAACCACCTTCTTACCATCGTAAAGCCTAATTTCAACATCATACAAGTTTGGCTTTTCCGCCGACCATAGCTTCGGATTTTCCACAACAGATGACAAAGTATAGCAGCCTGCGGATGTTGCCGGCAAATTCTTTACAGGAGTGATTAACCGTTTCACAAATCTCTCCTCATTCCGATTCTTCCCTTTTAATAGAACCTCAAGACTCAGTTTTCCCGATTTACTGTCCGACAAGTTTCTTAACCAAACTTTTGCCTTAAAACCGGCAGACGAAAAATCATCTGCCAGATCGGTAGTCAGCGAATAGTCTTTTATATGGATTTTAGGGCGTACCCATAACTCTACCGGGCGATAAATCCCACTAAAACGCCACATATCCTGATCTTCCAGATAGCTGCCATCCGACCAACGGTATACCTCTACCGCCAGACGGTTTTGCCCCTCATTTACATATCCGGTAATATCAAACTCCGCCGGAGCCATGGAATTCTGGCTATATCCTACTTTTTTCCCGTTAATCCATACATACATAGCCGACTTAACTCCTTCGAAGTGCAGATACAATTGCTTATCTTTCATATCCTCCGAAACATCAAAAGTTGTCACATAAGACCCCACCGGATTGCGATTCTCATAACTAAAAAAATGCTTGGGAGGTTCTCCTGTCACTTTTGGCTGGTCTTTCTTAAAAGGATATGTCCAATTGGTATAAATAGGTTTTCCATAGCCTTGTAACTGCCATGTCCCCGGTACAGAAATGTTATCCCAGCCACTCACATCAAAATTATTTTTATAAAAGTCCGATGGCCGACTTTGCGGATCGGGAGACCAGTAAAACTTCCACCTCCCGTTCAAAGACACAATCTCTTCACACGAGGATTTCCCGGACGGCAACGTCAATGTACTGTGATACTCCTCTTTATTGATACCTACTACGCGAGGATTTTCCCAATCAGGCACTTGCTGTGCACGCATCTGAAAGGTAAAACAAACAGTTAACAGAAATATATAAATTCTCATACTCATCATTTTATAACAGCTACAAATCCTCCACGCGGCAAACATTTTATTTCCAAATTCATTTCGTCTTCTGACAAAGGAAGATTTTCTTCAATAGCAAAGCTTCTGTCATCTGTACCATCCTCAAATAAAGTTATCTTCTTACCGGCAACGGAAAGGTCTTTCAGCGAAAAACAAAGGGTTCTCGGTTCATTGGTTCCATTAATCCCTGCAATATACCATACATCCCCTTTGCGCCGTGCCATAACAACCTCCATACCCGGATAGCCGGTCAAAAGCTTCGTATCATCCCAGGCTGCCGGCAAATCCGATAATAACTTCTTTACAGGTTCCGGCATATCATAGTAAACCGAAGGCCTGTCTGGCATATGCTGCAAGGCCGACTCAAAAATTATCGGTAATGCCAATTCATGACCGTAAGAGGTGATATGTGGATGCTGAGAATCAGAGAAAGTACCCGGAGTATAATCCATTGGACCTACAACATTTCTCGTAAAAGGTAAGGTAGCATTGTGTTCCGCAGCCCGATTCGTCAAAACCGGAGTGTTATTGTACCATTCCGCCCCATATACTCCCTCCACCGACATCATGTGAGGATACGTACGTTGCCATCCGCGAGGAATAGTGGCACCATGAAAGTTAAGCATCAATTTATACTTCACGGCATCTTCAAGCAGATCTATATAATAATTCATTGTAGAAACACTATCACCCGAGAAGAAGTCAACTTTAATGCCGGCAACTCCCATATCGCTTAACCATTTATATTCCTTTTCCCTGTCTGCCTTTTTATTCAGACGAAAGAGAGGACCGGGACCTATCCAATTCGTGCTCGAATTATACCAGACCAAAGGTTTAACACCTTGACTCAAAGCATATTTCACGGCATCTTGGATATTTCCCCCATTTCTCATTACATCCCATTCCCAATCGATCAAATCATAAGGCCACTTCATCTTGACTGCCAGGTCAATGTATTCCTTCACGATTTGATAATCTTGAGAACCATGGTTGTATGCCCAATAAATCCATGACACCATTCCGGGTTTTATCCATTCCGTATCCTCCACCTTAGAAGGGTCAGACACATCCGTCACCAGTGTAGACTCAGTAATATCAGCTAAAGAACCAGCAATAAGCAATCGCCATGGAGACTCCCACACACCGCTAAAAGCAAGTTTTTTATCGCCCAATCGCACCTGATAATTATCGCGATTATCCCCATTATACAGAAAAGAGCCACAATGCCCCCGTCTGATATTTGCCTCCGTAATCAGCACAAACACAGAATCCCGTGGCTCTATAAGCGCCGGATATCCCCAAAGGTCAACCTCCGGGCGATTGGCAAGCTTACCATCAGTAGACAGCGGGAAAAACTTTTCATAACCCGGATCATATTGTTGTATCCATCTTTTACTCCCTTGTGGCAAGGCGTACGCCGTATATTCATTAATGATATGTTCTTCATCCGAAATAGCCTTAAGCCCATACTTAAATGCAATCCCATCGTTGTACACCCTAAACGTTACCTCCAAAGTTTGCCCTTCATCGTTTTCCAGAGAATAAACCCGTTCGGAAGCCTCATTCACACAATGGCTCCGTTTTCCCGTAATCATCCTATAATCATCAATCACGGATTTCGGTTCCGAAACTGATTTCAGTCTTAAGTTACCGGCAAACTTTTGCGCATCTGTTTCCAATCCCAGTTCGGAACGAAAAAGAATACTATCTCCCTTGTAATGCACAACGAAAGCGGCTTTTCCATAATCGCCATCCTTTGTTGTCACTACACCAACCTTTAAGGTTCCGTCAGGAGAAATAGTATCAAATGTTGCTGAGTGGCACGAACTGATTATAACAGCTATTACAATCCCCCATGTTTTTCTAAGTAAGTTCATAAACATACATATTTAGTTAGTACAACGACCCTTATTTTGTTAACCCAACAAAAGTAGGGAAATACCTCTGTACATATTTGCAATTTTAGATAATCCATTTGTGATTTTAGATAATATCGTCCTTCTATCCCACTGTAAAGCAAGAAAAGCCCGAAGCATATTTCTATCGCTTCGAGCTTTTCAATCATTTGTTATTCCTTTCCCAAAAACTATTTACCATTAAATTCCTATCAAAATAAATGCAAAATTTAACCTCTAACTTTATCTAACTTAATTTTTTCCTACCACTGATTCACTGCATTTTGAAATACAGCGATATTATATCCTCTGATGTCATGCGACCATTTATTTATCCATTACCATTGATTCGGGAACCAACAATCGTACTGCAAAAATCCCTCCTGCTGTAGTATCCGGCTTACTCTGGAACCTAACCGTAATTTTATCTTTCGATTTCAGCAAAGTGGCCGGAATATTATATTCCACATTACAGAACAAGTCTTTCTTCCATTTCCCGACAATATTTTCCGTAACGATAGTTTGACCGTCAACCAGAATATCAAAGCTCCTGCTACCAGACTCAGCTCCCCAATAACGGACCATCAATGAGAGATTCTCATTCCCTTTCGTGGTCAGTGTATATTCGAAATATCCCCCATTACGGGCATCACGCCAAGCCTCACCGGCATGTACTCCACGATGTGAATCCTGAGTTTTCATTGCATGATCCGACTCAGGTTGTTGCTCACCCGATGATACCATATCCACAGTACGCTTGTCGAGTATCATTCTCCCACGTTCTTCAGCTTCCACAGCTTGTTTATATTCCCTGAATGCGGGCTCGGACATTGATAACCAATACATCATATAGCGGCTATCATGAATTCCATAGAATGGTTCAAGTATCAGATTCTTATATTTTTCCTGAGTAAACAAACCGGGAACAGTAAAACTAAAAGATTTTCCTTCGACAGGCCTCATATTATTCAATTTATTCAGAATATCACTTCTTTCCCCTATAATATAAGGTGCGTCAAAAAGTGAAACCAGCGATCCGTGCGCAATATGCTCCCAACGCCCGTCTCCGGCAATTAATCCGGGCATATTTTCCGTTCCCGTCCTCGCACCTAACAAAATAGGGCCACGCATGATCGAGATAGCGTTAGGTACATTGGGCAGTTCTTCAATTTTCACGGTCATCGGAGTCTTTACTTCTACCACATCTCCTTTTGACCATTGGCGATCAATGGCTATATAAGAACCTGGCTGCGCACTTTTTGCATAATCAACCCCGTTGCAGACCACCTGCATTTTTCCCTGCTCCACCCACGATGGATAACGTATCAGCAGTTTAAACTGTGTTGCTTTGGAAGGATTAACAGTCAGCGTAGTCCCCTCTTCATTCGGAAAGTCCGTTTCTTGTACAATCTTAATCTTCTTCTCTTTCCAGTTCAATTCAGAAGGTATAAAAAGATTCACATACAGAGCATTATCCGCCGTATCATGGGTATAAATAAACTGCCCGTATTTACCATGATTCTCCATACCGGTACCCACACAACACCACATTGCTTTTCCCGGTGCCGAATAAACACGATAATGCGAGGGGCAAGCAGGTGTGAAATATACATATCCCCCATGTTCAGGATGCTGGGTAGAAAGGATATGATTATACATGGCACGTTCATAAAAATCGGCATATTCCACTTTGGGATGCATGCGAAACAGACCTTCGGTAAGTTTCAGCATATTGTTAGTATTACACGACTCCGGTCCCTGACGTTCGTGCATATAATCGGAACATTTTCCTGCTTCGGGAAAATGCTCACCCCGACTGTTTCCGCCTAATGACAAAGAGCGATGAGAAACTACAGTCTCCCAGAAAAATTCAGCAGCAGTCATAAAATCATTGTAATCCGGAGCGGTTTTCGAATTAAGTTCGGCCACACGCTGATATCCCACGGCTTTAGGCACTTGCGTATTGGCATGCTTGTTATCCAGATTATCAATGTGCCTTGCCATACTGTCGAAAATCTGCTTATGTGAGAAGCGCTTCGCCGTATCGAGATATTTGGGATTGCCGGTCATTTGCCAGGCATCCGCATACACTTCATTCATACCGCCGAATTCATTATCCAGCATACGCTCCATTTGCCGGTCGTCTAAATTAGAAATAACGTCAACGCCCCAGTCACAAAACTTCAGGAAGATCTTTTTCGCTTTTTCATTTTTACCGTAAAGCCAGGCATCCCGCAGTCCGGCATAGGTTTTATGCATATTATACCAGGCAACCCAATAGTTCCATACAATGCCTACATTCCCTTTTCTTATTTCTTCTGCAAACTTTTTACTGTTTGGAAAACCGCAAATAGAGCCGTCACCATTAGCCTGCTGTACACGTGCAAATTCAGAAACCATATAATCCATGCGTTTTTTGCATTCCAAATTACCTGTAGCGGCATAATGAATGGCTAAAGCAGTCAGATAGTGCCCACCGATATGCCCGTCAAGACCGTCTTTTTCCCAATTACCATACGTTTCCGCTTTCTTAGGTAATCCTGCTTCACGCAGGAAAGGAGCCAGCAAACGATCGGTATCATACTGAAGCAGAACCTTAACGTTCAAATCACAAGCATGCTTAAAAGGACCTGCGGTTATTCTCACATCTCCCAGAGGGAAAGTGTTCGGATAAAGCGCGTCCTGCGCAGTAAGGCTTGTAAAACTAATCGTTATCAGTAACAATAGAATCCATTTTTTCTTCATTTCCTAATCCTTGATTTATTTCCACTTATAATCATACTTTCATATGATCTGACACAATGCAAAAATAGGCCTATTATGTTATAGTCATTGTCAATTTCAGACATTTGATTTTAGATTTCAGATAAAACTTCTTTCGTAGCCTCACCGCAACTCTACCGTACTTACTCCGTACATTTTTCAAAAGATGTAACATCATGAAAGAAACGTGTAACATCATTATTGGGCTGAGAAAACAGAATGCCGTATGTTTGCGACATAAAATTCAGAACCATGAAAAACATTGCAATCATCTTAGTATGCGCATTGGCGTATTGCTTCGGGGTACAGGCACAAAGTAGTATCCCCCACTCCCAGGCCGGTTTCGACGTAGAAAAAACAGGAATAGCCCAAGGGAAAATAGAAACGGTGGCTTATAACTCTAAAACCGTCGGTACGAAGCGGAAAGCATTGGTTTATACCCCTCCCGGCTTCAGCAAAAGCAAGAAATACCCCGTACTTTATCTTCTGCATGGTATCGGTGGCGATGAACAGGAGTGGTTCAATAATGGCAAACCGCAAGTCATTCTCGATAACCTGTATGCCGAAGGCAAACTAACGCCGATGATCGTAGTACTCCCCAACGGAAGGGCCATAAAAGATGACCGCGCTACGGGCAATATCATGGCTCCGGATAAAGTAGAAGGCTTCGCCATTTTTGAAAAAGATCTGTTGAACGACCTGATTCCCTTTATTGAAAAGACATATCCTGTAATCAAGAATCGAGAGAGCAGAGCCATCGCAGGCCTGTCAATGGGTGGCGGGCAATCTCTAAACTTTGGTCTGGGAAATCTGGATAAATTCGCCTGGGTAGGAGGATTCTCATCCGCTCCCAACACCAAAGCACCCGAAGTGCTTGTCCCGAATCCGGAAGCTACCAAACAGCAACTGAAACTGTTGTGGATATCCTGCGGAGATAATGACAACCTAATGTCCTTCAGCGAGCGTACTCACCTCTACCTGCAACAGCATCGGATTCCCCACATCTTCTATGTGGAGCCCGGAGGCCACGACTTCAATGTATGGAAAAACGACCTCTACCTATTCTCTCAATTGCTATTCAAGCCTGTAGATACATCAAGCTTCGATAAATACGGCCTTCACGGGACACGCGCGGAATCCAACGTACGGAATTCCAAATATCCGCAACTGACAGCAGACCACCGCGCTATTTTTCGCATAAAAGCCCCGGATGCACAGAAAGTACAGATAGACCTAGGACGGAAATATGATATGGTCAGACAGGAAGGGGGCATCTGGGAAACGGTAACCGATTCTTTGGGTGAAGGTTTCCATTACTATTCACTATTGATTGACGGAGTGGCGGTAGCCGATCCCGGAAGTGAAACTTTCTATGGCATGGGACGCATGGCAAGCGGCATTGAAGTTCCTTTCAAAGGTGGAGAATATTATGCACTGAAGGATGTGCCGCACGGTGATATCCGCATGAAACGTTACTACTCGGAAGTAAGCCGTTCGTGGAGACGCTTCTTTGTATATACGCCTGCCGGATATGACACCCACACGACTGAAAAATATCCTGTTTTATATCTGCTGCATGGTGGTGGAGAAGATGAACGCGGCTGGGCTACGCAAGGTAAAACGGACCTGATAATGGACAACCTGATCGCTGAGGGAAAGGCTAAACCGATGTTGATAATAATGCTAGACGGCAATATGGCTTCTGCCGGATTCAATGCCGGTGCCTTGAAAGCATTCGAAGCCGAGCTGATGCAGGCTGTCATTCCATTTGTAGAAAAGAACTATCGCGTCAGAAAAGAACCGGACAGCCGCGCACTTGCAGGCCTCTCTATGGGAGGCATACAGACACTTTATGCCGGCCTATACCATACAGATATGTTCACTCATCTCGGTGTATTCAGTTCCGGATGGCTACCTTTCTACCAGAAAATCGCAGATGACCAATACGAGTTTATCAGCAAGAATAAAGCAGCGATAGACTCTCAACTCAGATTACTCTGGATTGCCATGGGAGGTAAAGAAGATATAGCCTATCAGAACTGTCAGAATATGCTTAAAGAGTTTGATACGCTAAAACTGAAGTATACATATTCCGAATACCCGGGTGGACACACCTGGCCGGTATGGAGGAATAATCTGTATCATTTTGCACAATTGTTATTCAACAAATGACAAAAGACACATTAGAAAACAATCTATCTTCTTACTCAATACTTACAAGGATTATCACAAATATATCTGATTTTGAAATTCAAATATCTAATATCAAAAGCCACTCATCCTTCGATAGCTTACTTTTGTCGCATGGTGTCTTATTGAACAAATAATAACATAAATATTTACGTATAAAAAAGATTAGATTGGTTATGAAAAGAATTCAAGTCGTTTTATTATTGTTTGCTATTGTCCCTATGTTTGCAATAACAAAAGCAATAGCCGGTAATAATAATCAGCCCAAAACGTCCAAGTTTGTTTATCATGGAGCCGGTAATCCGTATCTACCGTTATGGGAACATTTGCCGGACGGAGAACCCCGTGTTTTTGAAGATCCCGACAATCCGGGAAAATTTCGCGCTTACATCATCGGTTCGCACGATGTCCGCTTCGGCAGTTATTGCGGGCCGGACATCAGAATGTGGTCGGCACCCGTAGAAGATTTATCAAGTTGGCGTGACGAAGGGCCTATCTTTACCTATCAGGTAGAAGGACAATGGGATGTGATGTACGCTCCCGACCTTGTTGAAGTGAAAAGGAAGGACGGCACAAAAGAATATTATCTGTACCCGCATAGCCGCGGTAGAGACAGAGAAGCGATGGTTGCCAAAGGAAGCCGCCCCGACGGACCCTTTACCCCCATCAACCTGACTGCTGATGGTACAAAAACTCTGCCCGGAAGTATTCTGGGATTCGACCCATCAGTATATATCGAATATATTACGGATCCGAACGATCCGGATTATGAAATCGGATTCAGAGCCTATGGATACTGGGGATTCCAACGTTCATTAGCCGCTCAACTGGACCAAAACACCATGTATTCCGTACGCCCGGGAACAGAGGTTATTCCTTATTTCATGCCGGCAGGCGTTCGCAGAGGTAACAATCGCGGTCCGAAGAATATTTCATATCCGCATATCTTTCCCGGAGAGGACCTCGAAGCATTCAACTTCTTTGAAGCTTCATCCATACGTAAGATCGGAAACAAATACGTGACCATCTATAGCGGACATTCAGGTCCCGACTATGGATTGGGCAGTTCCAACTCCACTTTGCGTTACGCTTATGGTGATTCTCCACTGGGTCCATGGAAAAGCGGCGGCGTTCTGGTCGATTCGCGTGCCCCGGTGTTAAATCAGGATGGTTCACACCTGCAAACAACTAATGCAGGACACAATACACACGGAAGTATAGAACTCATTAACGGACAATGGTATGTATTCTATCACCGTCCGCCACGGGGATTCGGCAACGCACGCCAGTCAATGGTAGCCCCAATCCATGTAGAATGGGATAAGAAACCGGTGTCGGAAGGCGGTAAAGTTTCCATCAGAGCCTACGATCCGTATGCAAAAAATAAAATCTGGACAGCCAAAGACAGCCAAGGAAATGAATACAAAGGAGCAGAAGTAACCTCGGAAGGATTCCATATATTCGGCCTTGATCCCTATCAGTATTATTCCGCGGGATTTGCATGTTATCTCTCCGACGGACGTATCCAGCAGGATTCATGGGACATCTGGGATAATCATGCCCCCATCACAAACGTGAAAAACGGCAATATAATAGGATATAAATACTTCGGCTTCGGCGGATTGAATAAAGACAAACTGGGTTTGAAAGCTTTCGAAGGAACCAAAAAGGGAAACCAAACAGCCTTCAACCTCTTCCTTACACCCAAAACATCAAAAACGTTTAAAGTGAACGTTTGGTTAGATGGTCCGTGGGATAACAAAACCTGGAAAGGGACGAAGATAGGCGAAATTGTTGTTCCCGCCAACTCGGCGCAGAAAACGGAACAGTTTACAATTGATGTATCGAAGTTTGTTGACCACCTGGACAAGAAACATGCAATCTATCTCGTTGCTGAAAGCGAAGAAACGGGCAATCTTTTCGATTTAGCCGGCTTGGGATTCAGCTCAAACAAGAAGAAGATCACTCGCCCTATTGTCCCCAAAGTAAATATAGAGGTCAATGGAAAAGCAATCGAAGTACCGGCAACTCCTGTACGCTCTACTGAAAGCAATGGTATTACCGGCTATGACATCTATGAAGCTGTTTACAAACTTCCGGCCGGAACTACCGGAACCCCTATTGTATCGGCATCAGCGACTGATAAGAATGTGAAAGTAGAGATTATCCAGGCAACATCGGTTTCCGGAACTGCTATTGTGAAATTCGATTATAAAGGAGTAGTTAAAACATATAAGGTTGTGTTTACTCCTCTTGCATAAGAATATCAGAATGTAACCATGAAAAAAACATTTACTATTCTATTATTTATATGTGCAGCCACAGGGATAAATGCACAAGATAAATTGTATCCCAACGAGTTTCCGCTCTCACAAATAACACTCCTCGAAGGGCCGTTGAAACATGCCCGGGACTTGAATATCGAGACATTGCTCAAGTACGACTGTGACCGTTTGATGGCTCCCTATCGAAAAGAGGCAGGGCTGACACCCAAAGCTAAATGTTATCCCAACTGGGACGGATTAGACGGACACGTCGGAGGACATTACCTCACAGCTATGGCCATCAATGCAGCCACCGGCAATGAAGAATGTCGCAAGCGTATGGAGTACATTATCAGTGAAATTGCCGAATGTGCCGAAGCCAATTCCAAGAATCATCCCCAATGGGGTATTGGCTACATGGGCGGAATGCCTAACAGCCAGAATATTTGGAATGGCTTTAAAGACGGAGACTTCCGCGTATACAGTGGCTCATGGGCACCGTTCTACAATTTGCATAAGATGTATGCCGGCTTACGCGACGCATGGCTATATTGCGGCAACGAACAGGCAAAGAGTCTTTTTCTACAGTTTTGCAATTGGGCAATCCACATCACATCAGGATTGTCGGACGAACAGATGGAACGGATGCTTGGCAACGAGCATGGCGGCATGAACGAAGTACTTGCTGATGCGTATGCCATTACTCATGAGCAAAAGTACCTTGACTGCGCAAAGCGTTTCTCCCACAAACGGTTATTTACTCCTATGTCGCAGCGGCAAGACTGCCTCGACAATATGCACGCCAATACGCAAGTACCCAAAGTTATCGGCTTTGAGCGTATATCAGAGCTGTCGGGAAATGAGGATTATCATGTGGCAAGTTCATTCTTCTGGGATATCGTAACCGGTGAGCGCAGCCTTGCATTTGGCGGGAACAGCCGTCGTGAGCATTTCCCTGCCAAGGATGCTTGTATGGACTTCATCAACGACATTGACGGTCCTGAGAGCTGCAACACCAACAATATGTTGAAACTTACAGAAGACCTCCACCGTCGTAATCCGGAAGCGCGGTATGCCGACTACTACGAGCTTGCCACATTCAACCACATACTCTCCACCCAGCACCCGGAACATGGAGGCTACGTCTATTTCACGCCTGCCCGTCCCCGCCACTATCGCAACTACTCCGCTCCTAATGAAGCAATGTGGTGTTGTGTCGGCACCGGTATGGAGAACCATGGCAAGTACGGACAGTTCATCTACACCCATGCAGGTGATGCCCTTTTTGTGAATCTATATGCGGCTTCACAGCTCGACTGGAAGGAACGCGGCATCACGTTACGTCAGGAGACGGCTTTCCCTTATTCTGAAAACAGTACTATTACTATTGCGGAAGGTAAAGGCACATTCAATCTCATGGTGCGTTATCCGGGATGGGTACATCCGGGCGAATTCAAGGTCAGTGTAAACGGAAAGCCTGCCGACATCATTACAGGCCCGTCCTCCTACGTCAGCATCAATCGCAAATGGAAAAAAGGCGATGTAGTAAACATCAATTTCCCAATGCACTCATCCCTGCGCTATCTACCCAACGAACCGCAGTACGTTGCTCTCATGCATGGACCTATCCTTCTCGGAATGAAAACCGGTACAGAGTCGATGGCTTCACTTATAGCGGATGATAGTCGCTTCGGGCAGTATGCAGGCGGTCCAAAGCAGCCTATTGATAAAGCTCCAATCCTCATCAACAATGACATTGCCAGTATCCCGTCACAGCTCACTCCTGTGCCTGGTAAACCACTGCACTTCACACTCAGCACCCGCATGGAGAACAAGATTGAAGGGGAGTTGCAACCATTCTTCGAGATTCATGACTCTCGTTACATGATATATTGGCTTGCCCTCACCGAAGGTAGTTACAAGCAGTATATCGATAACATTGCCAAGCAGGAACAGGAGCGTCAGGCACTCGAAGCAAGCACTGTCGACAAAGTGCAGCCAGGCGAACAGCAACCGGAGACCGACCACCAGATGGAGACCGACGAGTCATACACCGGTAACACAAATAATGTCTTTTATCGCGATGCCCGCAACGGACATTATTTTAGCTACCTCATGCAAACCGATGGTCTGACTAACCTCAAGCTGCGACTCAAGTATTGGGGAGTGGGCGAATGGAAAAGCCATGAATTCGATATCTATATTGATGATGTGCTTCTCCGTTCCATCAACAACACCGGCAAATATCGCATATCAGAGTTCAAGGCAGAAACCTATGACATTCCGGCTACTCTTTTGCAGGATAAGAAACAAGTACGCGTCAAGTTTGTGGCAAAACCCAACAAGCAAATAGGTGAAATATATGAAGTAAGATTAATAAAACAGTAGCTGGATAGCTACTGTTTTATTTCTTTTCCAATACGGATACAAGCTCCGCCACCCGGCGCTAACTTTATATTCAGAACTTCATTCCGCGTTACTTTCTTTTTCGAAACCTTAATAGTTTCTCTGTTACTCAAATAATGGGCATTCTCCCCATCTTCTACAATTTCCACTTCATAGTCTCCTTTACCTAAGAAAGACAGCGGCACACGTAAAGTTCTACTTTCTTCGTTAGTTGCAGCTCCTACCAAGAACACCCCATCTTCCGCTTGACGCATCATTACGATATATTCCCCTATTTCGCCATCCAAAGTCTTACTTTCCAACCAAGGCATCTTCTGTGCAGACAAAAAGCGGAGTAAAGCAGGGTATTTACGATAATATTCAGGAATATCCGGAATAATCGTTGCACCGGAGAAAGTGATCAATGTTCGTGCAGCTTCCGATACCACCGTTGAAGGTACCTCCTGATTATTATCCGAACGCGTCGTTTTCCCCTGTCGCAAGTCAAACATACCATTATTCATATCAATCGGGCCGGCTATCATATTCACAAATACCGAAGTAACAAAGGTCTTGGGATAGAAAATCTCATGGCCGTCCAATTGAGCCTTGCAATATTCACGCGTCACAGCATTGGGCCACGTCCGCATCTGCCCATAGGGATGCACCGGATAATCATGAAAATCTACCAATAATTTATACCGTGCACACATTTCAGTTATACTCTTCGTTCTGGTATTCTTCTCTTCGCCATCTCCAGCCATAAAACCATACTTCACCCCGGCAGCTCCCCATGCGCCATATTGCTTCAAGGTTTCCTCCAACGGATAATTACGTCCTCCTACATCATTCAGATACAGCCAAATGCCTACTCCTTTCTGTTTTCCATATTGAATCAGCTTTCGTACATCCCTGGCCTTATCTCCCTTTACAGGATCTGAGCCTTGCTCAAACTCAGGTCCATACCAGTTGGCATCAAGAACCAGATAGGCAAAACCCTGTTCGGCGGCAAAATCAACCATTCTTTCCCAAGAAGGATAAGACATTGTATAATGAAATCCTTCCCATTGAGCACCATTGATACGCCAGTCCCACAATGCAACTCCCGGCTTTACCCATGAAAAATCATAATCTCCGGAAGGTTCCGGATTCAATAATTCCAAGAGATGAGAATCTACCAGATCGCCCGGACGATTGCCGCAAAGAACCACACGCCATGCCGATTGATACCCCGCATGAAGCAAATGCGGCTTTACAGACACAGAAAACAAACATTGCCCTTTTTCCGACTTTAGTTTCAAAGGTTCCCCTTCATCCAGACAAGCTTCATGGACAGCCAGATATAAATCATCCGCAGCCTTCACCGTCATCACAGGCAAGCGCTCACCATCAGTTTCCGTCAATCGTTCCGGACCGATATTATGCCTTTCACCATTATAAAACCATGCAGTATAATCGCCTGCAAAATTAAAAGTAGTAAGTTCCAATGCAGAACCTGCATCTTGAGGCGACACATAGCGAAAAGCCACACCTTCATTATAAGCCCGTGCCACTACCTCCAAAGCATCCGATGATTTCGCTTCATTCACAAAAGACAGCTTCATCTCATTGTATTTATCGGGTACCACGGCACGCTTTCCCCACAGAGGCTTCCAAACAGAATTCACTTTGTTACGAGTAACCTTTCCCATTTTCCATCCCCGGAAAGGAAAAGTCAGCCCATCTTCCGTTTTAAACCCCAATGCAGAAGCATCAATCACTTGTTTACGCTTCACAGATAATTGATAAGTCAGCTCACCGGCATCCGTTTGAATAATCGCTAACTGTATCTTTCCGTCAGGCGAATCAACCGTATATTTTCTTTCACCGGCATAACAATAGGTTCCTATCAATAAGAACAACAAACACAATTTTCTCATAATCCGATTTTATCACATCAATAAACTTTATTAAATACCGGCTTCATTATAAAACTGAATTCATAATTACCGTACGGCAAGCGGTATTGCGGATAAGCGATAGCTCCCCAACTATTTTCACAAGCCAGCCCCAATTGAGCCTTGTCTATGCAAAGATTCGTATAATCTACCGGGATTACCTCCGGCGAATGACGCTGATCTTTATTCAATCCGTCGTCCAAAGATTCAATCGTATAATTCAGAGCCGATGCCGAGAACGGTGCTTCCGCAACAAATTGCAACCCGGACCCCGCTTCATTCAGTTGTCTCCACCAACGTATATCAGTCTTAGTACCCGTTTCTTGCGGACGGATATATGGATAGAATTGTTCAGCCACCGTCTGGCGATAAATTCCCAAATCCGTTGCATGATTACGGTCCGAATAGTTTTCCACAGGACCTCTGCCATAATAGTTGATTCTATAGAACTCGTCAGGCATCTGCATCTGCATGCCGAAGCGGAACATATCGGGCACTTTCTCTGCTTCACCAGCAACCATTTTCTGGGTAACTTTTATCTCACCTGTATTATTTATCACATAAGTCAGATATAATTTAGCAGATACATCAGGCATTTCATATCCGGCCTCAACTACAATCATTCCATTTTCCTGCTTATTGGTAAATGAAGTTCTTTTCAGTTTTGGATTCAACCATACTCTGTATTTATGCTGCAACCTGGCACCATAATCGTTGTCAGTAGGCGCACGCCAGAAATTAGGCACGAGTTGTCCGCCATCATTCATTAATTCTTTGCCTGCAACCTTATATCTGCTCAGGAAACCATTGTTCTTCGCAAACTCGATAATGAAATCCTCACCTTCAATGATCAGATAATTGCCATCATTATTATTCACAGAAGGAGCAACCGATTCTATATTCGCTTTCTTCACATTCACTAATGCCATATCGGGTGCTTTATAGGGAATGACGGACATTTGAGCTTTTGCAACAGTAAATCCGGGAGATAATAAGGTTTCAGCCTTTTTAAGTTTATAAGACACATTCAGTAATAGTTCTTTGTCTTTATACGAATTTACATCGGAGATGTCCAGTTTTAGTTTCGCCTTTTGTTGAGGAGCAACATTCAGATTGCTAACAGTGCCGGCTTCTACCAATTCACCATCTGCCAATAACTGCCAATCCAGATAATAAGCGGAAAGATCACGGAAGAAATTCTCATTAAAGATTTCTATTTCTCCATTTTGCAGGTTGACGGGATGTGTCCAAATGGACTGATAAAAGTAACCCACTTCGTACATGTGCGGATTTGGTACCCTGTCAGGGCTTATCAGACCATTATCACAGAAATTATTGTCAGAACCATCGTACTTATTAAAATCTCCGCCATACGCATATATTTCAATACCGTCTTTATTTTTCCAACGCACAGACTGGTCAACAAAGTCCCAAATAAACCCACCCTGGAATTTCGGATATTTACGTATCAGGTCCCAATATTCTTTGAATCCACCCATAGAATTACCCATAGCATGCGCATATTCACACTGTATAAGCGGCTTAGTAGCATTACTCTTGGCATAATCCTCACACGCACTATACCACAAATACATCGGGCAGAAAATATCGGTATAATAATCATGACCGGCCTGTTCATACTGCACGGGGCGTGTCGCATCTTCCGCTTTTATCCAACGGTAGCAAGCCTCAAAGTTAGGGCCGGGACCGGTTTCGTTGCCCAATGACCAAATAATAACCGAAGGATGATTGTAACTGCGCTGCACATTACGCTGGTTACGTTCCAGATGTGCTTTGGCAAAAGAAGCATGTTTAGAAAGCTGATTATTAGTATATAACATTCCGTGCGCCTCTACATTAGCCTCAGCTACGACATACAAACCATACTCATCGCACAATTCATACCAAAGATTATCGTCAGGATAATGACACGTACGCACAGCATTAATATTGAATTGTTTCATAATCCGAATGTCCTGCAACATACGCTCCCGTGAAACAACATATCCATAATCGGGATCCATTTCATGGCGGTTGGCACCTTTAATAAGTACAGGCTGTCCGTTCACAAGCAGCTGAGCATCCTTAATCTCCACTTTACGGAAACCCACTTTTACCGGAATAACTTCTAAAATATCATTGCCATTCTTTAAAGTAGCGGTCAGGCAATAAAGATTGGGCATTTCCGCACTCCATTTAAGAGGATTCTTAACCTCCATAACAGTCGAAAGACTGCCCGAACCATTCAACCGGGTGTTTGCAACCACATTGCCTTTCGCATCCGACAGTTCCAACTCTACGGTACCCCGTCCTTTCACCTGGAGAGCAATGTCCAGTGATCCGTTGGTATATTGCTGATCCAAATCGGGAGTAACCCTTATGTCCTGTATACAAGTCTTGTTGCGAGCATATAAATAGCAATCACGTCCCACACCCGAAAAGCGGAAGAAATCCTGATCTTCAAGATATGACCCGTCACACCAACGGAACACCTGAAACGCAATCAGATTTTTTCCCGGTTTGAGATAACCCGACAAATCAAACTCCGCTTCCAGTTTGCTGTCTTCACTATACCCAACATACTTACCATTTACCCACAAATAGATATTAGAAGTGACAGAACCAAAATGCACAAAGATTTGCTTATTCTTCCATTCCGCCGGTATGACAATCTCTTTTCGATAGGATCCTACATGATTGTTGGCTACAGGTATTTTCGGAGGATCAGTTCTGAATTGGTTCTTCCATGGGTACCCTACATTGACATAAATAGGATCACCATAACCATTTAACTCCCATACAGCAGGTACTTTCAGTTCATCCCACGCACTATCATTATAACCCAACTGATAAAAATCATCCGGACGCTGGTCAGCATTCCTTACCCAATTAAATTTCCACATCCCATTCAGAGACAGAAAATTATCAGATTCTTCCTTAACACCTGTACGGGCAGCATCGTATGATTCATAAGCAAAATAATTAGCGTGCATCGGAGCACGATTCACAGCATTTACCTCCGGATCTCTCCACTCATTTTTTTGGGATAAAGCAACCGTTTGCAATCCAATAGCCAACGCAAATAGGCTGAATAGTCTCTTCTTCATATCATTATTATTTGAAATTATCCTATAGGATACAAATGTAGAGCTTAACCTGCCCACAGACTTTCAAAATTAAATATATGATTTTTAAAATTAGATATATCTCAGACTCCTTCCTCCTATTTATAGCTTTTAATAATATATCTTCTTGCCTCTCTTATTGGAGAAGGAAAGATAATCTTTTACCTTTACATCATAGTATGACTTTGCAATTCCATCATCATTGGAAGGCAATTTGTCTTTTTCATGCGGCAACTCAAGAATATCAATTACCTCTACACTCTTTTTCAGTTTAGGGAAAAGCAGACTGACATAGATATATTTGGAGTTAAAACCTTCCACAGTCAATAATCGATCTTGGGGAGCTCCTCCGTCATATCCTCTCACATGGTATTCATCACCTGTTTTTCTGTCTATTATCACAAAACCGGGACTGTAATACAACCATTGCCAATCAAAGTAAATAGGTTGAAGAAACGTTACTTTCGTGTCTTTTGCTCTTCTTTCAATGGAATATAATAAAGGTTTTGTTCCTGTTGCTCTGTTATAGGGTCTGTCAGCAACCTCAATGCTATCTTTAGGAAGCGCATAGGCTGCATCATATATTTCCTGATCCCGATTTCTTGTTTGATCCACTACCTCCGTACTCCTGCCAATTTCCGGATGCAATTCCTTTCCCATATCCATCTGTAGCCTATTAACCAACAGCGGCATGGCTTCGCGCATAATCCCCATTGCCGACTCTTTATACCGCTCGCCCAAAGGAGATTCAAATTCAGACACATTCATCTTTGCCACAGACAGAGTATACGATAGAACCTCATCAATAGAAGCCGACGCGCCGGTAACTTCCATCAACTTTTTCAAAGATACTTCGTACTCATTCGTCTTATCAGGCTGCTGCGCAGAAACCGGCAGAATGAAAGTCGACAATATGATTATACACATCACTACTCTAAAAATAGTTTTGTTTCCCATGATATCATTTTTAAATAGTTCATTATATTTATTGCATAGATAGTGTTTTTATATGAGAAAAACTAATTAAAAGCGGAAATCACATACTGTCGAGTTTACATCAATCTTTCCTACATCCTACACCAACCATCATTTTCATCTGATTATCAAACAGATAGGCGGTGCAGGAAGTGGTGTAGGAAAGTGTAGAAAAGTTCCATCCTACACCCAAAAACAGATAAAAAAGAGGTTTTTAAGTTTGTAACACACTAATTTTCAAAGCTTTAACACATACAATACAAACTTTGCCCGAATTCATACACAGACCTCCTTTTTAGCCTGAATTATTCATCGAAAGAGTTAAAAGAGATCACTTCGCTAGAAATTAAAGAATTAAACTACATAAGCCCATCATATAGAAAGCTGAATTACAGAGGAGAAACTTGATATGCTACTTCCTTTTTCCTATAAAGTATTAAGGATAATGTCATTATGCTATAAGCAAAATCTTGTTTTCCAGTTGTGGGCTGTGTAGCCCGCAATTGCGGGATGAACAGCCCACAACTGGAAAACGTAGAGCCCTCAACTGTAGGACGAAATTTTGCTACAAGCAAAAGAACAAAAACAATAAAGCAAAGTGTAGTTTTCATACTACCTTCTACCTATTCTGCTCATTGTTCCTAAGTATTCTGTTGCCTAACATCATGAAAAGGATCAGAAGTTTTTTTGAAAAAATAATGCAAAGATCTCCTCTATTTCTTATTTAAGTTTCACATATAACCTGAAAGGCTCTCATTTTATAGCATAGGGCATCGCCCTACGCTATAGAATAAAAGGCTTACGATTCCAAACGTCGTCGTTATCATCACTCAATAAACATGCTTTCTTCAGGAGGCTCTCATGATTGTGTTCTGCAACAGAAAAGATAAAATATTCACACATCAGATATATTAGGTATTTAATCAGAATTTACCCTAAAAGTGTTATATTTGCCTTCGCATACTGTTTAAAAATCTATCAAAATGAATATTGAAGAATTTAGAGAATATTGCCTGTCATTAAAAGGTGTTCGTGAGAAAATGCCGTTTCTGAATGTTCCTGATAAATACAGTCGTGATGTTCTATGTTTTTATGTAGCGGATAAATGGTTCTGCTTTGTAAATATCGAAGTCTTTGACTTTTGCTGTATCAAATGCAATCCGGAAGAATCAGGAGAATTACAAACCACGTATATAGGAATAAAGCCCGGATGGCACATGAATAAAAAATACTGGATCAGTGTTTACTTTAATCAGGATGTACCTGACGAGAAAATTAAAGAACTCGTAAGCAAGTCTTATGACATTGTTGTCAAAAGCCTGACAAAGAAAGAACGGGAAATGCTACTATCAAGTGATGAATAACACTCTCACCTATTTAATTTAAGTTTTATAAGTCACAATGACTATTATACAACGTAAGACATTATTCTACATAATAAATAAATATTTTATTTCAACGGGAATTACCGAATATTAGTACTTACTCTCTAGAAAGTGAATTTTAGGATAAGCTCTAATTATACATCATTATGTAAATCAATACATTAATCAAAAATATAAAATTAATACAGTAGCACCGCAAACAGAAAAAAAAGAATACTCTATTCCATAATAAAAAGGTCATAAATTTCATTGTTTAATCAAGCAAAATAATTATGTTTGTGACAGAAACACATTTATTTTTCAAACAGACAATGTATATGCAACACTCGGACTGCATATCATTCATCGCATAACAATATTATGAAAAAGATATTATTTCTAATACTACTCTTCATTCCCATAGCTATGCTGGGACAAGCTGGAAAACTTTTCACTGCTGATAGTCAACTTTCGAGCAGTCTCATTAACAAAGTATACCAAGATGCTAACGGCATGATCTGGATAGCTACCGAAGATGGCCTGAATCGTTACGATGGTGCCAAGTTCACAACATACCGGCATGAAGATGGCAATCCTCACTCACTCAGCCACAATTATGTACGCACCATTTTCAGTGATAGCCACGGTCGAATATTTATAGGCACTTATAGTGGTTTGCAGATGTATGATATTGCAGCAGACTGTTTTTCGGAACCTGCCACTTGGCCCGATGGAAAAACCTATCAGGCTAATGTCATAGATATGACGGAACGACATAACGGCGAAATTTGGATATCAGGAGGTCTACTAGTAACATTACACATTGACAACAATCGACTCACAGTACAGACTCCCTCAATTCCTATTCCTACTTCACTCACCGATTATATTTTGGAAGATAGAACTGGAAATATCTGGGTGACTCGTGGTGAAAACGGTATTTATCGTATAGGACCCAACAACCAAATTCACCATTATTTGGAACAGGAAAAGGGTACCCCCGTAACTGATCTGGCTGAAGACTCACAAGGTAATATCTATGCTGCCTGTATGGGTAAAGGGCTCTACCAATACAATACCGCTGATGACTCATTCCAACTTATCCCTTATCAGGGGAAAAATAATCTGTCCATCAAGGCACTCTTTATAGGAAAACAAGATGAGGTATATATCTGTACTGACGGACAAGGAGTGAAAATTTATCAGCAAGGAAGCAATACCGTAACTGACTATCAGTTTGAAAACAGCTTCTACAACCTGTCCGACAGCAAGGTCCATTCTCTCTTAAAAGACAATAATGATAACTTCTGGATGGCTCTCTACCAGAAAGGGGTGATGTTTCTTCCTTCACAACCCAACGGATTTAAGTACATCGGTAGCAAATCGTCCAACCGTAACCTGATAGGCAAGAACTGTGTCACTGCCCTTTGCCAGGATACACAAAATTCCTTTTGGATCGGTACGGATAATGGAGGTCTATATCGCCTTTCAGCCGATGCCACTCGAAGTATCCATTACCCCACACTCGACAAAGGTGGAACAGCTCCCGCAACAATATTAAATCTGTACGAAGATTCGGAAGGAACTTTGTGGTTTGGCTCTTTCATCAACGGCATGGGACAGATAAACAAACAGAATGGAGTTTGCAGTTACGAGCAAAATCTAAAAGATAAAGGCGGGAACCACATACAACGAGTGTATGCCTTTGCTGAAGATCATAAGAAACGACTATGGATAGCCACCATGGGTGCCGGCCTCTTCTACCGTGACCTTAAAAACGGACAAACATTCTATCCTGAAATTATCAATACGAAAATAAATAGTTGGATAAGCTGTATGCTCTACACACCCGACCATCTGCTCTATATTGGTACCTACGATGGGCTGAGTTGTATTGATTTGAACAATGAAGAAATGATACATACAGAAAGTATATTGAATGGGCATATAATCAATGCAGTGTGCCAAGACACAACAGGAATGATATGGATAGGTACTGCGGACGGGCTTTCATCATGGAATCGCATTAACGGAGAAGTCAAAACCTATACCGCAAAGCAAGGATTACCCAGTAACACAGTGTATGCCCTCATTACCGACAACGATGGCTATCTGTGGATAAGCACCAATGCCGGTATCGCACGTTTTCATCTGCAGAACCACCACTTCATCAATTATTATGTAAGCGATGGCCTACAAGGTAACGAATTTGCTAAGAATACCTCCTACAAGGATCCAGAAGGCAATATATGGCTGGGAGGTGTGAACGGCATCACTTACTTCAATCCCAAAGACATTACTAGTCCGGAGCAGAAGTGGACCGTACGCATCACAGATTTTTTAGTATACGATAAACCGGTGAGGAAAGGTATGAAATCGGGAAACCACGAGATTATCGACCGTCCGGTATTCGAAGCAACAGAGTTCTATCTATCGCACACGGACAATACATTCAGCATCGAATTTGCCACCCGGGAGTTCAATAACCCCGAACGAATCAACTACCTTTATACCATGAACAGTAGCCATTGGATAAGCCTGCCACAAGGAGTAAACCGTATCTCCTTCAGCAAGTTGCAACCTGGGAATTATTGTTTCCGCGTAAAAGCCATGGATTACACTCTCGATTCCGACATTCGTGAAATACACATCTACATTGCTCCACCTTGGTGGAACACCTGGTGGTGTCACCTCATCTATATACTACTAGCCTTAGGAGCCATCCTCTACATTGTGCAGCAAGTACGTCATCGCTACCGCACCAAACAAGAAATCATGCAACACATCCATGCCGAAGAAATCAATGAAGCCAAACTGCAGTTCTTTATCAATATTTCCCACGAGATACGCACACCTATGTCGTTAATTATAAGTCCACTACACAAACTAATAACCCGTGACAAGGACGAAGAGAGACAAGCCATATATCACCTCATAGACCGCAATGCCAACCGCATTCTTCGGCTGATAAACCAGTTGATGGACCTGCGCAAAATAGATAAAGGGCAAATGTCGTTCCTCTTCAAAGAAACCAATATAGTAGAAGCAATCACCGATATCTGTAACAGCTTTCAACAAATGGCTGAAGCTAAACACATCAGCCTGCGATTTCATCACGGTGACCAGCAGAAACTGAATGTATGGGTAGATCCAGACAACTTCGACAAAATCATTATCAACATCCTCTCTAATGCCTTCAAATTTACTCCTGAAAAGGGGAAAATAGAAGTACTCCTAAGTCAGGGTGAGGATACTCAAGCCACTTCCACCCTCCGCCACTATGTCGAAATCACGATTACTGATAGTGGTATCGGCATAGATGAACAAGAGCGTGAACATATCTTCGATCGCTTCTATCAGATACGCAACAGTCAAAACAATTCTAACGTAGGTACAGGAATAGGCCTGCACCTCACTCGCTCACTTATAACCATGCATCATGGTAGTATCAGGGTGAGCAATAACCAGGACGGACAACCCGGTAGTTGCTTCATTGTACGCTTACCCTTAGGGTGTGGACATCTGAAAGCTGAAGAGATGGCTACGGAAAAAGAGAGTGCAAGTAATGCAAAGACTGCAGAAATCGATCTAGTTGAAGCTATGGAAACAAATTGGGAAGAACCGAAAAAACCACGGACTAAATACCGCATCATGGTGGTGGAAGACGACGAGGAAATTCGCAAATACGTCTGCCACGAACTGAAAGAAAGATACTACGTACAGCAGTGCACAAATGGCAAAGAAGCCCTGAAGATGCTCTTCGAAAAAGCGCCGCACTTAGTAATCAGCGATGTCATGATGCCTCAAATGGATGGCTTCACTCTCTGCAGCAAGATAAAGCAGAACATCAACCTCAATCATATTCCCGTGATATTACTCACAGCAAAGATTCGCGAAGAAGATAATATCGAAGGTCTGGAAATGGGGGCAGATGCCTACATCACCAAACCTTTCAACATCGAACTACTCAAGAGAACCGTAGAAAATCTGATACGTAGCCACGAACGCTTGCGTAATACTTTTAGCGGTCAGCAGATTCAAGAGGACAAGTTGAATAAGATAGAAATTGAGTCACCCGATGATAAGCTAATGAAGCGCATCATGAAGGTGATCAATGACAACTTGAGCAACCCCGAACTCTCAATAGATATCATCACCGCCGAAGTGGGCATCAGCCGGACACACCTGCACCGCAAACTGAAAGAACTTACCAACCAGACTACTACACAGTTCGTGCGGAACATCCGTTTGAAACAAGCTGCGATCCTATTAGCCGAAAAGCGCCATAATATCAACGAAATAGCCACGCTCACAGGATTCTCTGACTCCAACTATTTCTCCACCTCATTTAAAGAAGCATACGGTATGACGCCTCGAGAGTATATAGAAAAGCACCAACAGGCTTAATCTACAGTCTACGGACAACTATCTCCTTCACAAACAACTCAGCTCCCTCCGATTGCAACTGCAATCGACCCGAGGTGAGCGGATATGAGACGCCATTAGTTCTACGGCAAATACCTTGATTAACCAATACCGTATCCCCATTGACCACATGCACAGCCTTTTGCCCTATACAAATCAATTCCAATGTATTCCACTCGCCCAAAGATTTCTCGGCATTATGTGTTTTGCGAATCATCCGCCGATGAAAACGTTGTCCGAAATCAACAAACTGAGCAGAAGAATTATACACAAACTGATTATGAAGAGAATCAACTCGAGTACTACATTCCACACTGTCTACCATCAAGAAAGTATCACCTAGATTATCGTGCATCATCTGGCACTCCACCGATGCCATCCAAGTTCCAAAAGCTGTGCCTAATGGACCATAACTGTGATAAAGTAAGCCACTATTCCGTTCAAGAGTAACCTGCTCACCCCATCGGTATACCACCCGCAAATGATAGTTTTCAAATGATTCTTTAGTTACCAGCGAACCATGCATTTCACCCGAAATGCGTATCACCGGAATTTCATCGAGCATCACTATCGAAAACACATTTTCTTTAGTAGCTGTTTTTTCCAATTCCTCATGACCAGGAAATGCTGGGCCCAAATAGCGCTCCCAATTATCCAGATTCTTTCCATTAAAAAGAGATTGCCAGACCGCTACTCCATCTGCCTGATGTACATCCCGAATGTCCATCCACCATACCATGCCTCCCCAAACTGTAAAGACCGCGATAAATAAACAACTAAATAGTTTCATTATATCAGTCTATTATTTCAGTTCCTCAATTAAAATATCCTTATACCACACTTCAGAGGCTTTTCCCTCGTGAATTTGCAGAGCAATGTAGCCTTCTTGAGCAATGGTTCCAATACCTTCGAAAGGTGAATCAGTATAAGGCTCTATGTAGTCAGTGGTCTTCACGCCATTCAGCCAAATGCGGACACGAGGACCTTCACAGCGGATGATGTATTCATTCCAGGCATCAGCTTTATAGTTCTCGACACGGCCCAATTGCATACCAAGGAAATCCCAACGGCGTTGCTCATCATAAAGAGCACCCTTTTTCCACGAAATAATATCTGCTTGGTAACCTACCATTTCAAATGACCGTCCAGAAATGGTAGATGGTATGCTACGGAACTGAATCCCTCCGTTGTAACTCTCATCCATAGCTTTTACTTTATATTTCAGCCGAAGCTCAAAGTTCTTGTATTGTTTCACCGTGCGCACAAACTGATTGTGATTCAAATCTTCCGTCATGCATCCACCCACAATAGCGCGTTTCTCTATACGGAAATGCTTCATACTGCTTTCACCATCGTTACCTTCCCACCCTGCAAAACTCTTTCCATCAAAGAGTGGAACTCCTTTAAACTGACTCAAAATATTTGTCTGCTGCGAAGTAGCTGCCAGTGAAGTGGGGACTAATTCTATATAGTGCACATCGGGTAGCGCCTCATCAGCTTTCAGTTTTCCTTCTTTATCACGCTTAATACCATTCTGAATACCACGCAGAGTGATAGTTACTTCCCCACCTCTCACAATCTTCAGTATCCCTACTTCAGAGGTATGATAATCATACCAAGTAAAAGAGGGTTCGAAAATAGCTGCCAGTTCTTGACCATCGGCCTCCAGGGTCATAGCACTAGAAGCATAGGGTTGAGCATAACGAATAAACACCTGATAATTACCGGGTTTAAGTTGTGTATTCCACGAAATCCGCTGATCTGGACTGTTCCATCCATGAACGGTAGCTTCCTCCTTATTCTTTCCTTCCAGACGCATATCGGCCGAAAACTGTGCCGCAGAAGCATTCAGCCGGATGGGTGTACCCATCTGTGCTTTCTGTCGCTGCTCCTCAATAATCTTCCCGCAAAGACGATTGATGTAGTTCACACTCTCAATAAGATAGGGCATAGGGTTATCGAAATCATGCTCATACTCCATCATCATCAGAGGCTTCACTTCCCGGTCAGCTAACAATTGAAAGAGTTCGGACATCCGTCCCTGTCCAGCGCCCAGAGGTACATCCAATCCATGTGGTCCTATCTCGCTGACATCACGCAGATGAAAATGATACATCTTGCCGATATCCATATAGCGGCGAGCGATATCACAAGCATCAAATCCGCCACGCATGTAGTGGCCAAAATCCACTGAAGCACCTATGAGCTCAGAGTAAGATTCAGTATCTTCTACCGTGAAATCGGGGTTCCAGTACGAAGCAGCCTTAGGATGGTTGGTGAAGACCATCCGCACGCCATACTTCTTAAGGATCTCTTCATAAAAAGAAACCGGTTTTCCTCCCTTATCGGCACGGCGCGGGTCGGTCACTATCATCCATCCCATCTCCTTGCAAAACTTCACCACCTCTTCAAAACCATTCCCGCTACCATCCATCCAATAGTAAATAGATTGGCACTTCACTCCACTTTCAGCCAGCTTCCTCTTGATACGCTCCATCCATTCACGCGGCATACCGGCATAAATTGCTTGATCGCTTTCGTTCGAGATACGTGCACCAATGGTGGCTTCAATGTAGTGAAGCCCTAAGGCACGTGTCAGATCGATACCCTCAAAGAAGGTGTACTTATGCAAAGTGTAGAACTGCACACCCACTTTCAGGCCAAGCTTCTCTGCATTGGGACAACCGTCGGCCAAGCGACCATAGCAATTATAAGGAGGTTGTACCACTTTATTCAAATTCAAATTCTCAGCTGCTTGCGCATAGGTCTTGCCCGAAAAGCCGAGTAAACAGGCAAATACCCCCAACAATAACCAATTAAATCTTTTCATTATATGTTTCTTTTTTCTGTTATCAACTAATACTTTATGTTTTTTCAGTCATTACATAAGACCACACTTGGACGATTCTTTACCTCATAACTGAACTTATCCACATCAACATATCCATCGTCGCGCTGATTATTATAGGTATAAATGCCTATCATATCACCGCGAAAGTTAGCAGTTTCCATTTGATATTCATCACCAAAGGGGAAAAAACTTGTACCATCAGTACTATAAAGAAAATGCTGTGCCTCAGTGGTGTACTGTCGAGCATCATCGCGCGGTTGAAATCCAGATATGGAACGGATATAGATTGTAGTGACTGTAACATCGAGCCGCATTCCCCGTGTCAGCTTTCCATTCTGCTCATAAACGACATATTTTCCGTCAGTCGCATGCATCAGCCCACAAGTGGCATAGCTCACACCACCGTTGAAGTGGACCAAGCCAGCCCGCTGCCCTTCGGAGGTTCCCCCGATATCCATCTTGACGGTAATCACCACACTGTCTGAACTCATATAACGTTGTTCTATCGTGTTGGCGGCACGAAAAAAATCATCCTTACCATTAGCAGTAGAAGCAGCATGCAGACGCAGATAGCCCGGACGCTCAGTGAGAGACCATCGTGTAGTATCGGATTGATGATTCCACGCCCATCGCCCATCGAGCACGGTCGACGAAAAATCATCGCTGCCATGAGGCAGGGCAATAGCGAGCGAAGTTATTGGTTTGGGTAGGCGCCAAGCCATCTTACCATACCCACCCTCGACATCCGTACCTATCACGGGCCAGTCGTCTACCCAACTGACCGGTAACAAGCAAGGTGTACGCCCGTCCGAACCGTAGCGGTTAAACTGTGCTATCCAATACCAGCGCCCGTCGGGTGTATCTACAAAACCACCCTGTCCCGGAAGCTCCTGCCGGTAGGGAACACTATAAGCATCGATGCGGCGCATTTCATACTCACCCATATCGCCAGGACGACCGGGACTTCCATCAGGCTTCGTGCCATAGATATTTCGCGAACGATAAATGTAAGTGCCTGCCCCATTGCCTCCATCAAGAAACTCGATATGCACAATGTAATAATAACCATTACGCTTATAGAGTTTGTTACCTTCGGTAGAATGATTAGGACTATAAAGTGTACCTCCACGAGGATACTGATAAACGATGTCACGAATCTTCATATGCTCCACATCAGCATCAAGTAATCGCAAGCCATCGGAACTCATTTCAAAGAGATAACCATACCAGTTCTTCATGGGATTACTACTCGTAAGGTAAGCCTTGCCATCGTCATCCCACAGCGGACAAGGATCAGTCCATCCTGAAAGGAGTAACGGACGGCCATTCTTATCAAGCAATGGGCACACCTCCCACTCACCGAAAGGATTAGAGGTGCGTCCTACAAACATACCATCAGTGAAGAGATTCACATAAACATAGAACATGCCATCATGATAGCGGATAGAGGGAGCATATACTCCCTCGTTATAGCGCTTCATCTCCCGAGAGGAGAAAGCAGGACTCACTTCTGTCAAATTGGAAAACACGCTTCCGGCAATAGTCCAGTTCACCAAATCCTTGGAATGCAACACGGTGACCCCCGGAGACGTTTCGAAAGTAGAAGTCACCATGAAATAATCGTCACCTACCCGCACAGGGTCGGGATCACTAAAGTCAGAAGCTATCACTGGATTGCGAAATGTTCCATCTCCCATATCCCCCCAATAACCGTTCTGTCGTTGCTCATCAAGCAAACGTTCATCACGCGTCTGCGCCACACCATCTGCAACTCTGCCCACCATCAGACAAACCGCAAGCAACAATATCACAGTTCTTTTATTTTTGTTGTTCATAATTAAAATAATCAACGTCCACATATCCTCCCTCGCTCTGCGTAGCATAGTTGAAAATGGCAAAGCGACTGCCCATAAAAAGGCGACGATAGTCGTAACTCATCTTGAAATCCGTGCCTATTTTCCGCCATTCCTTTCCATCAAGGCTATAGAAGCAAGATGCAAGGTCGTGGTTCAGACGGAAGTCTCCCTCGATACGCAGATAGATCACCTGTTGCCGTTGCTTCAATGCCACTATCTCTTTCACCTCACATTTCACACCAGTTACAAGTTTCTCCTTGTTCGTAAGACTTACCGATTCAGTGCTCATTATCAATTGCTTCTTGCCGTCCGCCATCTTCACCGAAAGCAGTGCCGCATCACCATTGAAAGCTGAGAGTCCAGCTACATCCCCTTCTTTCATCCGACTGATATCCATAGCCATCATACCGCTGCATCGCGGTCCTGTCATGCGCTGACTGATGGTATTTGGGGCAGTGAATATGCTCTCACACTTACGACTTGTCTTCAAGCGCAGATAACCAGGACGTTCGCTAAGCGACCAAGCATCGTTCACAGGGTTATGATTCCATTGCCAGCCTAACTTCAGCTTACTACCGCTAAAGTCATCACTGGTCACTATATTCTTCGCTTCACAACTTTGAATAGGCTTCTCCATTATTTCGGGTATACGGCCTTGGGCATCACCCAACATAGGCCAACCATCAACCCACCGACAAGGCATAAGGGTAAGTACACGTCCCACAGCACCACGATCCTGGAAAATAACACCATACCAATTGCCACTGGCATCATCCACAAGGGTACCCTGTCCCACATAAGGGAATCCGGCAAAATTGTCCTCCAAAATTACCTTTTTTTCATAGGGACCAGTAATTTTATCGGCCCGATAGCATACCTGACGGCGTTTACCACCATTAGGCCATGAAATCATGAGCAGATAATACCTGCCATTGTGCTTGATAAAGCGACTTCCTTCAAGTAATCCCGTCTCGCTGGCATCACGCTTAAAAAGTGTTACGTCCACTCCTCCCGGTTGTATACCGGTAAGGTCAGGTTTCAGTTCACGCAGTTGCCCGGTACCGTAGAAAATGTAGGCCTTATCATCATCGTCAAAAAATAGTGAAGCGTCATGGAAGTGAGGAATACGTGCCACTAATTCCCATTTCCCTGCAGGGTCGGTAGTAGCGTATACATAGCCACGGTAAGGCTCATCATTGGGTGAAAAGTAGACGTAATACTTGCCATTGTGATAGCGCAGGGAAGTGGCCCACTGTCCTCGGCCATACACTGTCCCCTCCTTCATGTCATACTTGGGCACGTCGTGCAGCGAGTCGAACACATAGCTCACAATCTCCCAATTCACTAGATCCTTGGAGTGCATCACCGGTGCACCAGGCATTAAATGCATGGTAGTACTCATCAAATAGAAATCATCACCCACACGAATCACATCCGGATCGGGTACATCGCTCCATATCACCGGATTAGTAAAGGTACCATCACCATTATCGCTTGTTTGCCCCAAAAGGGAAGTCACGGAAAGTAACGCCAACAACGTTGCCATTCCTAATTTTTTCAATTTCATTATATTCTTCATTTAATGTTTTTATATGGTTATTAGTTTAGATTCTTTCAGAACGTATAGCTGATAAGATGTCCTCTGCTACTCACACCTTCTATCGTAATACGGTAATCGGTGGACGCATCAGCTGAATAAAATTCAAAACGTACCACCCCGTCAGCATCAGCCACCGCATTGGGTTTCCAGTAGAGAGTGGAACGCAAGTCAGCACCTAAATTCACCCGAGCAGCATCCGTATCATATCGGGGAGAATAGAAAGAAACCTGCTGCTGATAACCGAGCGGTTTGATTACAGTCATATTCTTGCTCAATTCATGTCGCAAGCCAAAGTCGCCCCGCTTGGTATTGATTACAATGGCACCGTTCGCTCCACGTGGTCCGAGGAAAGCCACGGCAGAAGGCGGTGAAAAAAACAGATCGCCCACATCTGCAATGTCCAAATTTGTAAAGTCATAATCCTCGTAAGGCATATCGTCAATAATAGTGAGCGGAGTGCCTCCGTGATAGCTTATGCTCTGTCCCGTCACGCGCAGTCCGTTAAAGCCTCGCAAGGCATCGAACACAGTATGATATTGGTGACGAGTAATATCCTCCTCGGTAACTACCCGGCTAGAAGATACCGAATGATAAAGCGACGAAGTACCCACTTTAGTCTTGCGGTTGGCAGTCCCCACTATCTCTACTTCAGCCAAATTCACCTCCCGTATACCGTTATGCTGAACATAACGGCGTTCCTCATTGTCCACATAACTACCGTGTAGCGTATCCGTAGCATTCCAGACGCAGGCAATAGGAGTCAGCGTAACAGCTGAATAACTTTCCACTGAATCGAGCCGGATATAAGCATGCTGTCCACCCCGCTTATTCAGTGCCTGAATAATGTACCATGTTTTGTCGGGGTACTCCACTCCGTGGAATTGGAACCGCCCATCCGCACTGATCGCGGTCGTGGTTGCCGCCTCGATAGTTCCGCGCGTCACCAAGCTCACTTCTCCCCCATTGAGGTTGGAAAATAATCCTTCTACTCTGCCCGAAACGAGGCGTTCCGATTCTACCGGATACTCCGTCGGACGTGTAAGATGCCCCTTTAGTAGCGAAGGTACATCATAACGTCGCCATCCCTGTGTGAGAAGTAACGCATCAAGCGCATTCTGCAAGTGGCGATTATCAGTCACAAAGTAATCAGCCGGCTGTTCTATGTACCCCCGCAGCTCAGAGGTGAGTAGGAAAGCAGAAACAAGGGTACAGGTGGTATCAGTGCGAACCAGATTACGATCCACCACAGACACCGACACGTTGCCATGAAGCGGATTCCCCAGCTGATCAGTCAGTTGAAAGGAATAACTGTTCAACGAGCGGGGTTCGCGATGTTGGGGTAGCTGCAAAGGCTGCACTCGCGCAAAAGTAGCTTCCTGATGTGAAAAGACCAACCGTTCACTCAACACATTGCGCATCCCGTCCACCAGCAAAAGGTGCACTACCCCTGCGGGAAAGAATCCGCGCTCGAAAGTTAGCGACTGTCGAGAAGCATCCCACTCCTCATCATAAAGCACCACCCCGCGCACTTGAGCCACTAACCTCATACCTTCCGGTAGCGCCGTGTCTGCAGCTTTGCAGACAGCAATACGAAAATACTTTTTATCAGTGAGCACCCGAAGTGCAAGGGTTCCTTCTACGGCTTTAGGCAAATCAAACCTCAAGGATTTATTGCCCGAAGTGGTACATACTGCGTGATAGCTATGCCCAGGACGGTAAAACATCATAAAGGTACCCATACCACGGTGTACGGAAGCGAAAGTGGCACAAACATTTCCCTCTTCATCATAGACGGTACCATATACCTCCCGCCCCAAACCATCAAAGCCAATGGCCTTAAACGCCATGCGCACACTAGCACCAAGAGGCGCCTGCCCGCCTTCGGGGAAAAAGGCCACATCGAAATCAATTTCCGAAGCTTTCGCATGCTTTCTCTTCATCTTCTCTCCAGACTTTGTTTCAAGGCTTCCAAATTGTATATCGGAACCCATTCCCTTTTGGATGGGATTCACCACATTCAACGCCCGTCGAAAGAAGTATTCCTCACCCATATTCCGCATGAAACGGGTGTAAGCACGAAGCGTGTAGCACCCTTGTGCTAATCCGTCAGTCAACGGCAAGTACCCGTAGAAGCACCCCAACGAATCAGGTCGAATCATCACGCGGTCAATAAACTTACCAGCTTTGTCTATCATCTCCACATACACATAACGGCTGGCATTGGCCTGCTTCAATAATGTAGCTTCCACCAAGTGAATCCGCATCCATACCGTGTCACCAGCCACATAGTCCAGCTTATCGGTATGGATATAGGCTTTCTCCTGTGGATAGACCGAAAGCTGCTGCCAGAAAAGCTGTCCGATAGTGACTGAATCACTCACTATAGAAGGTAATTTCATCGCTACGCAGGTAAGTGAAGAAATAAAAAGAAACGACAACAAGAAAAAAAAATTACGCATACACAATTTATATCATAATACCTATTTTATACTTCTTATGTCCTTGCAAACAGATAATCACATCCAGCTTCAGTCATTACATCATATTCGTAGACTCTGGGCAATACCGGCCATTGGAGATGAACTTCTGCCGACACCAACGGCTCACGAATAACGGCGGCCGCAAAAAGAGGATTGGGACAGTCTCCCTGTGCAGGCTTCAAGTGATCGCCTTTCAAGGGAATGTAAGAGCGGATGCGCAGCATTCCACCAACGCGTGAATGAACCCTGGCTTGTACTAACTGCGCTCCTTCCCACTCCATATCGACCACAAAACCACCACGAGCCACAAGACCTTGTACACTGCCACAATCCCATTCATCGGGTAGGGCAGGAAGCAAATGTACCGCTCCGTCATGACTTTGAAGCAACATTTCAGCTACTCCGGCAGTGAAGCCAAAGTTCCCATCAATCTGAAAAGGTGGGTGAGCATCAAATAAATTGGGATAAGTACGCCCACCAGGATACTCCTTCTGTTCTGCATCGCTGGGAAGCAGGGTAAGCATGTTGCGAATAATGCGGAAAGCATGATTACCATCAAGCATACGCGCCCAGAAGTTTATTTTCCAACCAATACTCCATCCGGTAGCCATATCGCCACGCTGCAGCAGTGTGTTGCGAGCTGCCTGAAAGAGTTTTGGATGTCCGTAGGGTGATATCTGATTACTAGGATAAAGTCCATAAAGATGAGAAATGTGCCGATGATCATCGGTAGGACTATCCACATCTTCGAGCCACTCCTGCAGTTGATTATGTCTGCCTATCTGCATAGGTGGCAAGCGTTTAATCATATCACGAAGTTTATTCTGAAAAACCTCGTTATCACCCACCAATTGAGCAGCGGCAAGAGTGTTACACAGAGCGTCGGCCACAATCTGATTGTCCATGGTACAACCGGCCGTAATGGGACCGTGCTCGGGTGAAACCGAGGGCGATACAACCATCCACTTATTACGTGGGTCTTCCACCAAGAAGTCAAGATAGAATTGCGCCGAGCCCTTCAGCACGGGATAATACCGCTGCAAGAAATTTCTATCAGCAGTAAAAAGATAGTGCTGCCAGATGTGTTGCGCCAACCAGGCCCCACCACTGGGCCACATACCAGCAGCGGCGAAATCTACCACACCGGCAATGCGCCAAAGGTCTGTATTGTGATGTGCCATCCAGCCACTACAACCATACATATCGCGAGCGGTCTGTGCTCCAGTGACCGACAAATCACTGAGCATATTGAAAAGAGGTTCATGACATTCACTAAGATTAGTTACCTCAGCCGGCCAATAGTTCATCTCGGTATTGATGTTAATGGTATACTTACTATCCCACGGAGCATGGATGCTATTGTTCCAGATACCTTGCAGGTTGGCAGGCTGTCCACCGGGTTGCGAGGAAGAGATGAGCAAATAACGACCATATTGGAAAAGTAGGGCAGCCATGGCCTGATCGGCTCCATTGCGAAAAGCAGCTATGCGCAGGGGCGTTTCGAGCTTCGATTGTTTGGAAGCGGGAAGTTGCAGCTTAACTCTATCAAACTGTCGTTGATAGGCAGTCACATGCCGATTTAGGGCTTCTTCATAAGATAACTTCATTGCTGCCTTTAAAGAAGTGGCAGCACGCTTGGAGGCATTACCGCTCACATCATTGTAGGCTACATAATTGGTAGCCGCCGACAGATAAAGGGTAGCCGTAGTAGCACCACTCACTGCAAGGCTATTACCCTGCTTTCTTATTTCTCCATCGGTTTTTATCCTTACCCGGCATTCGGCCCGAAGGGCAGTAGGAATACTTTCCTGTTCGCGCCCCAGACAACTGATAACATAAGTGTCGCCTTGCACAGTAGCTGTGGATTGAAGCGGAGCAGCATGTCCCAACGAAAAACAGAGCTTCCCCTTCTCCGAAACTTCCATACGCATCATAATCACGTCATCAGCCATCGAAGCAAAAGTGGTACGAATATGGGTCACTCCACCAACCTGATAACGAATCGTACTGACAGCACGGTTTATGTCCAGTTCACGTGTATAATGTGTAACCTGCCCATGCTCAGGGAAATCAAGATAAAGGCTCCCCATAGTGAGGTAACTCATGCCGTGTTGGCCGGTAAGGAAATTAGTATCCACCCATTGCTGTGCTTCCCCATTCTTACCTTCGAATATAAGGCGGCGCACCTTGTTTAATACTCCTTTAGCTTTTACGCTGTTATTATTATAGGGTCCGCCAGCCCAGAAGGTTTCTTCGTTGAGTTGCAACTCTTCACGTGCTGTGCCTCCGTATATCATGGCCCCCAAATGCGAATTGCCTATCGGAAGAGCCTCCGTCCAGTTTTGTGCCGGACGGCTATACCACAACTTTAACTCTTCCGCCTTCACGCAGAGACATGAAAGCAGAAGAGTGAGAGAAAACAAGATAGTTGATCTTTTCATATTTGCTTTTATCATCCGTATATTCAATCAATCGTATTTTCGATGTTCATCCATCCAGTCATTGATGATACGTTGCTCATCGTCAGTCTTTCGCTCTTTATAGAGAAATCCACGACAGGTCTTGGTAACACCATTCTCTTCGAACTTATACCACAATTCGTACACTCTCATATCAGGATGATATACGCCCTCGTAACCGAGAATCTTGAATTTATCCCAAGTGGAGAGACTAACGGTATTATCATCGTTTACCGTAATGTTGAAGCAATAGTTTGGACGGTAATCAGTGGCGCCTTTACTCCATTCGTTCTGCATATGATACATACGCACAGTGCGACCATCACGCACGGCTTGCAAGTTACGCGAAGTTTTATAGGTCACCGAATCGCTTGGATTAGCCACGTCCTTAATGATGGCATCCATGTAATAAAGCCCTGAATAGTCATTCACGATATTGAACTTCATCAGTACCACCGTGTCAGTCTTGGTAAGAGCAAAGTCGCTGGTAGACTTTAACTTCAGCGCAATCATATAGAGTGAATCGACATGTAATGTGGCGGGTTCTATATAGATGGGCAATGTGCCATAGGGTTCACCCGCCGGCACTGTTACAGCTGGATCGGGAATGGAGTAAATATCGGCAGGCAGGTTCTGATAAAGCACATCGTTTGTGCCCAACTCACGGTCGTTGTACCGCAAGATGGCTTCGGGTATCTGCTCTACTTCAGCTATCACATTTTTTTCAGTGGGCAACGTACCGCTCACGGCCACCGAAGCATATACCGTATCCTGGTCATAGCCTAAATTGAGTTCACGGGTGATGATCTTATCCTTGGCACCTACCAAATATACAGTCTCCGGATAGAGTGAACGTTCCATAGGTGCTTCATCGTCACAGGCTGTGAGCAACATAGCCCCCAGCAAAAGCGACATAAATATCTTATTTTTCATATTCTTCATTCGTTTTTAATGATATTACACAGGTATAGATTAATTCCATCCGGGGTTCTGCACCAACTTACCGTTCTTCTGCAGCACATTGCGGTCAATAGGCCAAAAGTACATCTTGTTAGAGAACATACGCTTCATATAGACTTCAGTGTTCCACACACGGATAGTGTAAAATTGTTCACGCTGCGACATTTTAGCACTCACATCCAATCCGCGTATGGGCTTGTTGTAAGCATCATAAGCATCTTTCCAGCGGCGCAGATCCCAATAACGGCGGTTTTCGAAAGCAAACTCAATCTGCCATTCGTGCTTCACCAACTTCTTCATAGTTTCATAATCAGAAGCCTCAGCGATAGTGATACCTGGCTGTCCGGCACGATAGCGCACTTGATTGAAGTATTTCACCATCTCATCAGGATTGCGCTGAATAATATTCCCCTTCTCATCAGTGAAACTTTCGCTATCCATCTCATTCATAGCTTCTGCATAACCCAGTAACACTTCAGCATAACGTGCCAAAGGGAATACTTTGCTCTTTTTGGTGGAGTTCCAGTGCCCTATGTCTTCCTGGTGAATATATTTGCGGCAAGTATATCCGGTACGGTTACGATAATTATTGTTACTGGCATCCTTGGCATTGCCATCTTCATAATAAGTCACTTCACGATTTTTCAAATTCTCAGTACCACGATACGAAGTACCTGGCCAAATACAATAGTTAAAACCTATAGTAGCATAGTAACGGGGCTCACGATTGTCATCGCGACAGGCTCGATTGCTCGAAAGCTGATATTCCAACGCAAAAGTGCTGCTACTACCCACCGCCTTATAAGATTTTTCAGCCTCAGTAGCTTCGCTGAAAGCGCGTCCGTCGGCCATACGGTACTCGTCAATCATATCTTGGGTAACGCTAAATGTAGCATTTCCGCCAATGCCTGAAGGGAAATAAAGACGGTCGTCTCCATCACTACGTCGGCAATAATAGATATACTCCTTCACACTATAGGGCTGATAGGTACCATCGAACACTGAACGGTAGGACTTGTAAGGGTCAATGTCACCGGCACCATCGGGAAAATCGGCAGATGACACAGTAGTTGGCAGAGTCAGTGTACCGGTTCCCTTATCGTTCACTATCTTGGCGACGGTATGCAGTTCGTACTTACCCATATCGATAATACGCTTATAGGTAGCGGCAGCAGCAGCCCACTTACTCTTGTCCTCAGTTTGCGAAATAAAGTGCTCACCTTTGGAATTCACCCAATCGGCATAGTAAGTATTACCATTGAACAAAGGACTGGCAGCATAGAGCTGCATACGAGCTTTGAAGGCAAGTGCGGCACCCCGAGTAGGCATATACTGTTCCGCCTCTATCCGGTCGAGTGGCAACATGGAGGCAGCCTGCTCAAAATCAGTACAAATCTTCTCTACGCATTCATCGTAGGTGGAACGCTCATACGAAGCATCAGCTATATCCATGTCGGTGGCAAAGGGTTCATCGGGCAAGACCGGTACAGGTCCATAGAGTCTCACCAAATAGAAATAGAAGTAAGCGCGCAGAAAGTAGGCGCGCCCCATAAAGTCTCGCTTCTCCATCTCGGTGAGTTCTATGTTTCGATGAATATTGGCCAATACAATGTTGGCTTTGCGGATGCCTTTGTAGCAGGTAGACCAAGGATTGATTTTGGTATTACTCTCAGTGATTTCATCATAAAGGATGCTATTACTGTTTAACATAAAAGGAATAATGGCTTCATCAGCACCGGCACCGCAAGGTAACGAAGTACCGCCACCCCAGTCTGTACCCGTTTGCAGCGACTCATCATAGAGCAGCTCAGCGGCTCCGTTAATATACTGCTCTGTACGTGCTTTTGAGAGAAAAATGGAGTCCATCGTAGTCTGGTCATACACATATTTATTGATGTCGAGGTAGTCCTCACATGAATTGAAGAATAACATTACAAGGAAAGCCACGACCGGCATCAATCTCCAATGTTTCTTCGGATGAATAAAGAATGATATTTTGTTCATAACTTAAATTTATTTATTGTAAATTGAACGAATAAAATGTATCCTGAAAACGTCTTTTTACGCACTAACCTATTTCTGTAATTCTTTAAAAAGCCAAATTCAACTGTACGGTATATACGCGCTGAATGGGGTATTTCGTTCCATTGTACTGTGCTTGGCTGGGGTCAAGCATATCTTCCTTTGACCATACAGCCAAATTCTCACCGATAAGACTAATTTGCGCACTTTGCAGGCCGAACTTGCGCAAGAACTCGTTCTTCATCATGTAAGAAATCTGCACATTCTTTAGGCGAAGGTAGCTGCCGTCTTGCAACCAGAAGGTGGAGTTAAGGCAGTTGTTCCAGCTACCACCATAGCTCAGGCGAGGATATTTGGCATTTGGGTTCTCTGTGGCCACCGTACCCGAAATCTCTCGTGAAATCCAGCGGTTAGCAGGATTGGCGTAATCGGTAATCACATTACCTGTTTCTTTGCCCGCAAATGGATTATACATATTTCCACCACGGAAATATTTCATGCGAGCCGTTCCCTCAAAAAGGATACTGACATTAAAGTTCTTCCAGTTGAATTCCGTAGCAAGACCATACTGAATTTGTGGAGTAGACGAATATTCCAAAGGCACATTATCGTCTGAATTTACCAGTCCGTCGCCATTTACATCTTTATACTTAATGTCGCCCGGCAGATAACTGCCGAACTCCTGACGCGGACTATTGGCAATATCGGCCTCGTCTTCGAAAAGTCCTAGAGCAATGAGACCGCGATTGATACCATACATATAGCCTACGGCCGATTGATAAGGATATTTCTTAAGATCCTCTTCAAAATTCAACACTTCATTACGCGATTGGGTATAATTGGCTCTCAACACTACATACTTACTGCGGTCGTTAGGATCGAGTTGTTGGGTATAAGAAATGTGCCCATCAATACCCCAACTCTTCATCTTACCCACATTAGCCCAAGGCAGGGTAACAAGTCCCATTTCTTCAGGCACGCTCTGACGCTGTTGATAAATTCCCGAACGAATATCTTTAAAGAAATCTACCGACGCTTCGAATTTCTCGTCAAACATGCGGGTATCGATACCGAAATTATATTTCGACGCTTTCTCCCAACGCAGATTACTCGATCCTACTTGTGTTTCGGTGATACCACTGCCATTGTTCCAGGTCCCCGAACCAGTACCACCAATCAAAGTCAGATAAGGAAAACGAACCGAATCGTCCCAAGTGAGACGGTCATTGCCCACAATACCATACGATGCCCTAAATTTCAAGTAATTGAGAAAAGGTAGTTTCTCTTGAAAGAACTTATATTGTGAAGGTGCCCAGCCCAACGAGAAAGCCGGGAAAGTACCAAATTTCTTACCTTCTTCGAAAGCTTCCGAACCCGTGTAACCCAAATTGAACTCCGCCATATAAGTATCGGCATACGAATAAGAAAGACGGGTAGCATAACTGTTGTATCGCTTGGGGATAGCAGTAAGCAACTGATTGTATTTAGACGATTCATAATCACTCCAATAGGCATGAAGCAATCCACCCACACGATGCACACGGTTGAACACACGTTCGTAATTCACACGAGCTTCATAGTAAAACTTGCGATCACTCTGAGTATTATTCCAATAGCCAGGTTCTTGATATTCCGATTTCTTAACTAGATTGAGGTCACCCTTGCGGTCACGTCCATCAGCATAGTAGATAGCAGGTGTTTTGGTACGAGCCTGCCACATATGGCTTTCACTATCAAGATTCACTAATGCCATCACCGAAAGACCTTCGGTAATCATGTCAAGCTTTTGATTTAGCTGCATAGTAATTTTATTGTTATTGTAGTAATACTTGCGATAACCAGTCATATTCAGTAATACGTAGGGACTGATGTTACTGTTGTCACTACCATAACCGGGGGCTGCACCATTAGAGTAGAGGATGGGTACCGTGACGGGAGTTAAGTTAGCCTGTGCAGACCATAAAGCATCTGTATTATCACCATAACCAGGATAGTTCTGCGTAGTAATCACACTTTCTTCGTTAAGTGAGAGGGTGGTGGTTGAAGTGATGTTCACATCCACATTGGCGCGGAAGTTGAACTTGTTATAGTCTACATTTGTATTATATTCGTTAACACCCTTGTCCTGCTTGAAGATGGCCTGCTTGTTCAGATAGCCTGCACTAATATAATAGCGGGCAATTTCTCCACCGCCCGACGCACTGAGGAAATACTGTTGATTCCAAGTATAGTCTTTCAGAATCACGTCTCGCCAGTTTACATCAGGATGCAGATCAGGGTCAAGGTGATTAGCATAAAGTGCCAGATCCACATCAGAGTAGATGGGAATGCCGCCGCGTGTCACCGAAGACTCATTGGCTAATTGAGCATAAGTAGCTGCATTAACATACTCCGGCATGCGGGGCGAGTAAGAAATACCGGCATTAGCCTTCACACGAATATCCAGCTTTCCCGCCTTACCTTTCTTGGTAGTGACCAATACCACGCCATTAGCACCACGCACACCATATACTGCAGTTGACGAAGCGTCTTTCAAGATGGAGAAACTCTCAATGTCTTCAGGATCGAGAGTATTAAGGCTACCTTCAATGCCATCAATCAGCACCAAGGCTGACGAACCTGCACCGAATGTACTGATACCGCGAATCCAGAATTCAGAGAAGTCGTTACCCGGCTCACCACTATGATTCACCGAAATGATGCCCGGTACACGACCACCCAGCATATTACTCACCGACGATGCCGGCACATTCAGGTCTTTCATCTCTACCGAAGTGATAGCACCCGTTACATTAATCTTCTTCTGTACCTTACCGGAACTGGTAATCACCACTTCATCCAGTGCATTCACATCTTCTTTCAGTACGATACGCATACGCTCGTCGGTCTTAGTCATCACTACTTTCTGATCTTTAAAGCCGATATATGAGAATACAAGCGTCTGATTCTTCTTGATGCCCGTGAGTTTAAATCGACCGTCGGCATCGGTGATACCTCCGTTACTGGCGTTTTCTTTCACCGATACTGTTACACCGATGAGTACTTCCCCCCGTTCGTCCATTACAGAACCACCAGCCACTATATTGGTCTGGGCAAAGGCACCGGTACACATCGTCCATGCCAAAAGTTGTATAAGGATAAATTTGAATTTCATGGATATACTTTGTTTACAGGTTTATTCTATAGTTAGTTTACGTACCAGTCGCTTGTCGCGATCAGCAATGTAGAAATTGTCTTCATAGTCAGTGACGATGGCCAACGGTTGGTTGAAACCTGATTCGAGCGGTTCGTTCGATACGCCCGTCCACCAGGCATTAGGTACGCCAGCCACTAACGACACCATATCACCTTTAATTTTGAGGATACATGAACCCGATTTACTACCAAAAAAGATTTCACCGTCCTTATTTACCGCAATACCCGAAGGACTACGTAGCACAGCATCGTTCAGACGATGTCCCAGCACAATATTATCACCATTGTTGAATCCGGCAAACTTCTTAGCAATCCACTTACCTTCGGCATTTTGAGTTATCTTGAAAATACCGTTTCCGCCTTCATGTGTGGCAAAGAAGCAGTGATAATATTTACTGTATACCAGATAACTAATCCAATTAGTACCTACGTTCACACCATCCCAATCATCTTTCTCCAAAAGGCGTTCGAAACTTTTTTCTACCAAATCAATACAACCCATGTAGCCGTCACCCGTCATCACGTAAAGATAGCGGTCGTCTTCAGCAAAAGTAAGTCCTCCCACTACGCTACCCCCCGAAAGCATGTCATTGGTGATGGTAAGGTCAGCCACCGGAGTAGCTACCCAACCGTCAGCTTTTGAAAAGCTATATACCGAGCGATTGCCCTCGCGCCCTATCACATAAAATTTATCACGCGTACTGGTCACAGCCGGTCCACCGCACCATCCAACATCACCTATCTTAATCATCTTATTATCGTCGAGCGAGATGAGACTGATACGTGACTCCCATTCCCCTTCTACCATAATAATATTATCACCATCTTGTCCCGTCACCGTACCTAAACCCGTGGGATTCTTGATGCGAGCCTCATCGAAAGTTCCTTCTATATACTCATCACCTTCGTTTTCCTTGCCCACAATGTTCTTAAGTGACTGTTTCTGATAATACTTAAATTGAAAATCAGTAACGATACTATCGTTGCCCACCACAACCGAAAGGCTGTTGAGCCCCGGATAAAGTTTAGGCACCATACCATAGAGTTCGCGCCCATCACATCCCAACACTACTGCCTTTTTAATGCCGAAATAAACGCGGATGTTGGCCGTGTCTTTTGGGAAGTTACCGCGAATGAGATAGTTTTGATCAATCTGTCCCCACGAAGGAAGCATTTCACTGATTACCACAGGTTTTTGTGGGTCGTAATAGTTGCCCGTAGCATGCTGTTTCTCTATTATCTCACTCCCATTACAGGCAAAGAGCGACAGAGAGGTCAGCGTCATAAAAAGTGTCTTTTTCATTTTATATAAATATTAGTTTATGGATAAAATTTCTCACAAAGGCTTTATTTACTATTCTTTCACCGAATACATCGCTCAGCAAAATAATCATCATTACTGTCCCTACGTGTAAAGTAATCAAAGGGAACTTTGAATTTTCTCGCCTGAGGTTTCCGCTTGTTCGATAGTAATCCGAAAACCAAGGTCATTCCCCTGGCCAAAGTTGTCACAAGCAACAAGGCAGGGAGTAACTTAAATGAATGATTCTTTTTCATGGTAAAATTTTAATGGTTCATTTGGATACTGCAAACATAGTAATTGTGTCTTTTACAATAACAATAACACTGTTTCACAAATAACGAAGGATGTTCCATCTTAATTTTCAATGTTCCATAAAACTTTGCCAATGTTCCATAAGAGTTACATCATGCTTATAATCAAGGAACTATATAATGTAATAAAACAGATATAAGGTTAAAGATTAAGTCTACTTTAAAAAGTTTAGCTTACATTATTTGCCCGAGGTTTGCATAGACTCAAGCTATCTAAAACCATAGTATGCAGGTACGGCTGATATAAATATATCAGCCGTACCTGCATACTACCAAAATCAACTATAACAATGTCTGAAAAAACAATACCTAATATAATTGAGAACCTTTTTCAACTTTATAGAGACCTTCTATATAGTCTCCAACAGTATCCACCAATAAGCAATATCAGTAATAATGTAATGCCAAAAGCCCAATAATTAACTACACGGGATTCGGCAACAAGCATATAATCACTGTCCAAAAGACGAAAAGCATCTACTTTCCAAATGAGTGACTCACCTTTTTGCATGGCTGCATTGGTAGAAACCACCCTACCCGGCATGGATAACTCAAACTGCACAGCATAACCAAACAATTCTGCAATCCGCCCTTTTTCCTCAAACAGATCATCCATTGGCTTTTTATTGTCCGCATATAAACTTGAGAAATATTTCGTTTGACTCAATTCATCCAGATAATTGCATACCTCTTCGGGCGATCCGTCATCACCGGTATCTTTTCCGGAAAAGTACTTCCCATAAACCGGTTCCTTCAGATCTGCCAACTGATGTACAAAGGCCGTATCTCCTTTTATCGTAATGAAATGAAGAATTACTTCACAACTCAGTTCATACTGACTACGGTTATACCATTTCCAGAATTTGGCTTCAATGTCATCCAACCTATTATTCTGTTCAATACCATTTAATCCGATCAAAGCCTCTTGATCTCCCCGAAACCATATCCGCTGCTCTTCTTTATTCATATAATTTTCGAGAGGTACCGGACCTTTATCGGGTAATTCACCGTAGGTAGCCGTATACTGATAATATGTATAGAACCAGCGGAAGCTTTTCCGGAGTTTTTCGACCGGAACTACCAGAGGAAGACTGTATTCCTTTCCATCCAAAGTACTGAAGCTATCGGAACCTACCGTTGGATAAGTCCGGCAAACTTTCACATTCAGTTTGTCTTCATCTCCCCAGCAGTTGAATTTAACAACAGAGTCCAGATTGCTCACTTCCCATCCCGAATCTATTCGGAATAAAAACGGATTATGATTCCTGTCTCCTGCAAGGAAAGCAGAGTCGCCATAAGCATATACCTCTCTGTGCATGCTACCATCACTATTTACCTGAGAAACCATTCGGTAATAGGTACCGCAAGAAGTCATACCGAGCAGCAAAACAATGGCTGCCATCCATTTATACGTTCTCATAATGATATAATTTAATAAGTTTTCTTTGTAAGTTCCATTACTCTCTTTTGCCTGAGTTTCTTATACTGCACGTACTGTCCGGACAGGTAATCGCTCTTTTCAGAAAGCCTCATCCTCTCCCAGCCTTCCGGTAGGGAATAAGCACTGTTTTCCTGGAAACGATATTCCTCTTCTACTCTGACACCATCGGGAACCGGACTAAGAAGAGTCTCACTCACCAACAAGCACAACAAAAGTCCTGCGGCTATCCCGGATACCCAACTGCCAATCAGCAGGCTTTTCCTTTTCTTCTTTTGGGGAACGATCCTGCTCACTTGCTGCAAAATGGCGGTAGTCAGTTCATCCGGATTGCTCAATATAGGCTGTACATTTCTCACCTCATCAAGCCATTCATTGTAAAGTTTATCATCTTGTTTCATAAGCCAGCATCTATTTGATTCATTTTGTTTCGTATATTCTTCCGGGCCAAGTAAAGGGTGGTTTTAATGATTCCGGCAGAAAGTCCGGTGATAATTTGCACCTCCGGCACATCCAGTTCCTCAATATCCCGTAATGTAAAAATCAACCTTTGCCGGGGAGACAGCTCATCGGTATATCTCAGGATTAGTTCACGCAGTTGCTTGTTCACCACTGCCAATTCTACATTATCATCTGACGAGATATTCGCGGAAACGGAATAATCTGCTTCATTATCGAGTGGTGAATGGTGCAGGGAGCGCAGACGGTCATAACAGGTATTGCAAGTGATTTTATAAAGCCAGGTAGAGAAACGACACTCACCATTATATTTACCCAGCGCCAGCCACACCTTTACAAAGGTTTCCTGTACCATATCTTTAGCTTCATCCTCGTCGCACAGCAATCGGAAAGCAAGCCGGAATACAAGTGGCTGAAACGTAGAAACCAGCAGAGAGAATGCTACTGCATCCTCCTGCTGGCTCCTACTTATAAGCTCTTGTATTTTTTTCTGGTCCATCATAATAATATCTTCGTTTATTATATGATACGTAAGAAAAAACTTCCGGTCAATAAACAAGAGCTAAAATAATACTTAATAATGGAAAATATCAATCTTTATTCCCGAAACGCTTCTTCAAATATTTCTCCAGGTTATAAGTTCCCGGAGAGTTTCGCAATACAGTACCATCTTTTTCTATCCACTCATAATGAGGAATACCGTTGAAGTGGAATAATTGGCGGAGATAGTTGTAATCTGCCTGAGGAATACGATAGCAAGCCTCACCCTTCAGATTCTTTTCTACATATTCATTATAAGTCTTTTCGGGACTTTCACGATCACTGGTGATATATATGAACTGAAAATCCGGGTGATCTTTATACTGTTGGCGCAAACCGGCAGTGTGTTCAATGCCACTACGACAGGGACCACAAAACGTTGCCCAGAAATCGATAAACAAAGCTTTACCTGCATGGGCTTTAATGATATTACGTAAGATTTCAGTAGCAGGCCCTTCAGGCAAAGCATACGTGCTATCATTTTGTAGCGGGAAAGCTTGGGCATACAAACGCTCCGCCTCAGCAAGCATGAACGGATGATTGATTAGCTGCTTTTCTTTATCCAACAGACTACGGGCACCTTCTCTATCCAATTGTTTTAAATCAAAAGGAAGACTTCGCAAAGCAATGATCTGCGAAACCAACGGGACATATCCGACTATGGTATCCAATCGTCCCGATTTCTCTCTTTGATTTTCAAAGAATTGATTTATTCTCATTATTTTTTCATCTTCTGCTTTCTGATTTTCATCAATAGATACAGAAACATCATTCATTACCACATTTTCCTTTCGATAAGCTTCGAATAAATCCTTATATTTTTCTCTAAGTTCTTCCCATATCTTCGTCTCCGCAATGAGTTCGCTTATCTCTCTTGTCACAGTCTTACCAGCTCTGTCTTCACTATCTTTTCTCATTTTTTCCTGTTCAGGAGTCAATACTACACCATTCTTCTTCAAATAAGTAAGGACAGATTTTTCAGGATATTTATAGGCAATCTTTCCCATTTCAACAGTCGTCGTATCACCCATAGCCCTTGCAAAATTCATATATTCAAGGCGATTGATAAAACTACTAAAATTCTTATCCGCTACGATAATGCTGTCATTAAGAGGCATCTGTCGTAAGAAGTTATAATAAGCCGAATCTTCCTTAACCTTCAGCACCTCATTATCTTTATTCTCCCGCGCCAGATAACTTCTGTTCATAACAAAGTCGAACATCTTATAACCTTGAGAAATCCGTGCCGTATTTCTCACCAAACGTGCCGCTCTTCCCACATATCGATTGGCAGCAACAAGTGAATCGGCCTGCTCCGACCAACGACGAAACATGGGTTCGCAACGCTCTACAAATTGTGCAGGGGTCAGTTCTTTCTGCATTTTCGAGAAATCTTCATAACGAAATACGAATAAATCATCTACATATTTCAATGCCTTTCCTATATATGCGGTAGATCCCATGTAATGGACATTATGAAGAGGATAATAATAATCACGGGCACGACTACGTGCCATTACAGCTTCCCAGTCTACATACATTGTTACAGTTTGCCCTGGTTCTACATAAAAGGGTATCCAATCATTATTGAACACAACCGAACTTACCATAGGATAGTTGATCTCAAACTTACATTCAAACCTTCCATTAGGTTGCAGAGTTACCACCATCGGATAATCTTCTCTTGTCAAATCATTAGAAACATAAATCAGACCATTGGTAAAGCCTAATTTCTGATCATAGCCGGCAATGTATCCTTGCAGGCAAACGCTATCCCGACTGAATACCGGACTCTCATTCTCTTCAACCTGCATCGCCTTCATGCTTCCCGTATCCCGCGAATAAAGCCGGGCAGGTTCTTTATCTTTCCTTATCCGGCACAAACCATTCTTTTGCGGGGTAAGTTCCAGCTCCACTTTATCGCCCCGGTCATCTTTCAAAGTCAACAGCATACTTTTACCTTTCTGACGGATTGCTTCGTACTGATAGAAACGATTGTCCATGACAGCAAGAGAATCGTATATGCCAAAAGCCCATTCATAATAGTCGTCCATTCCCATCCAGTTGCCGGAGACTTTATCGAAAAGTGAGGCTTTGGCATCTTTCTTCTCCAAAGATATATAGAATGTATGCGACTCATCACCTTCATCGTCATCAAGGAAATGAATCTCTTTTGTTGTTTCAGGAAGCGGTGGAAAAAGAAGCACAAAGTCCAAAGTTCCCGAATCCGGCGTATATACTTCTTTCTCCAGTTCAAAACCTTCGCTCCCTGTAAGATAATATTTCTTACCGGTATCCGCATCCTCCAGATAAGTACTCTTACCCAGCATCACCCACCAATGCGGACGGAAAATAACATGGATATGCAGCCTCGTTGCATCCGGAGTACGTTCAATGCGGGTAATATTATAGATACTGCCCGAACGGAATTTAAACTTAGGATTATCAATTACATTTTGTGCCTGAAGCATACAAGTGATGCAAAGCAGGAAAAGGAAAATAAGTTTTCTCATGGTATAGTTGTATATGATTAATTTCTACTAAAATTTAAAGGTTGCTCACTCTGACAAATATAAGCAATAAAAAGGAAAGACTTTTTATTTTAAATAAATATTTTTCAATAACTTATATTTAAGAGTAAAGTATCCTTTTGGAATGACTACACCCTTTATATGAAAAGGTGTAGCCATGAGAGTAAAAGGGTGTAGCCATCCGGACAAAAAGGTGTAGCCCTTTCAAAACAGGGTTATAAATACCTGTAGGCTGGATTATATCATCCTTATAAATATGTTTTCTAAAAAGTTAGTTGTTCACTTATGTAAACTAATCAGATTTTATCATCGTTATTACTTCAATATGGCAACCTTCTCTCTTCCCACAATATAAATTCCTGCAGGTAGTTCCCGGATCACCTCACTTCTGCGCACCTGAGTGCGAAGCTTGATTCCCGTAATGGTATAGACATCTACCAGAGGATCTTTATCCACGGTCACATCCTCGATGCCCGTAGGATCTTCGTAATCATCGGAATTAGTCAGATAGACTTTATCGATAATAATAGGGCTGCCGCCGAACGACCAGAAACCTACACCATAAATGTGGCTCGGATCAAGTTTCACTTTAGAATTACTCTTATACATATTATTCAAATCAACAACCACTTGCTTACTGTTCCTAACTTCATACTCAGCAGCTCCCGACCAATAGCTATTCTCATCAAATAAACGAAATGAAGCACCGTTGTTTGAGTTATCATTGCCTATTTTTGCCACAACGTATTTATATTCCGACAAATCAATACCGTTATCGTACCACCAGCCACCGAAACCATACTGTCCGGTCACCAATGTATGTGTATTCTCATCAAAAGAACCAGTCTCCCAAATATTGGGATTAAACAGTTCTGCAGTTAGCGGAAAAGTAGAAGAAGTGACGTGAATCTTTAAAGACTGACGGTCACCCAACGGGCCTTTATAACTGATAATTATATCACTCTCTCCATCTTGCAAAGCCATTATACGTCCGTTAGTTACACGTATGACATCCGGATTCTGATTTTCATAATCGGCCGCCATGGTAATATCTTCCGTATGACCATCGGCATATATTCCTTTCACTGTAATTGTAGAAGAACTTCCGGTAAGCAAAGTGAGCTCTTCTTTTCCATTGATGGTCAATTCGGTTAAGGTCAATGATTCTTCACTATACCCCTCAAAAGAGTCGTCAAAATAGAATGCTTCATCAAACTCCGGTTCGGTAGAGAACCAGTCTACATCTACATAGCCGCCTGTCTGGACAGTTGCATAATTAAAGATAGCGAACTTATTGCCCGTGAATACCGTCAGATCATACTTCATGTTCAGGTCATCCCCAAATTTCGTATAGGTCTTGTTGTCCAGGCTGTAATAGAAGCTTGCCCTACTTGTGTTGTAATTGGCAATAGCGCGCAAATAGATTACCTGTTCAGTGACCACTTCTCCTATCTGCTCCGATTTTGCAGCTGACGATACTACAGGGGCAGTGGCATAAACCAACCGCTTCTGCCCATCTATGACTTTAACGCCAATAAACGCATAAGGGTCCTGAAATACTGCCAATCCTGCCACATCGCCTTCCTGCATCTCGCCTATCTCCATCCTGACCGTACCATAGGAATGTTCCAAGTCCTGAGGATACCCCAGAATTCTCTGAGTCAATGTGTTCTTGGCTTTATGCAGGCTGTCGGTAACATTTGCCGTATACAACCGCAAATAACCGGCATGTTCAGTCAACGACCATTTTGATCTGTCCGCATTATGATTCCATCCCCATTGTAGTCCTAATTTATAATGCCTGAAATTATCATTGGTAGGCAATGACTTTATGGGGTATTCTCTGCCAACATCGGGCTTACGATAGGTAGTGACTCCTTTTCCGTTCTCACCTATTTCAGGCCAGCCATCCACCCATTTTACGGGTTGCAGGTTAGGGAATCGTCCATAAGCACCTTTATCATAGAAAAGCATAGTCCACCACTCTCCGGTCTGCGTTTCTACCAAAGCTCCCTGATGAATGTTGTCATCGTCTATCAGCTTCTTTTCCTCATAAGGTCCATAGATATCCTTGGAGCGGAAAACAGTTTGAAAAGCAGGCCATCCTCCATACGTAGAGTAAATGTAATAATACTCACCTATCTTATACAAACGGCTCCCTTCAAGCCCTTCGCGGAAAGACCATTTAACCACATCCTTATCACTGCCGGGAATTTTATTGAAATCTTCATCCAATTCGGCTATACGAAGCTGGTTGATACCGTAAACTACGTATATTTTATCATTATCAAAAAGCAATCCGCAATCATAAAAGCCATCATTTAGCTTCTTCTTTTCCCATTCACCTTCAATGTCGGTAGTGGTCAATAGGTATCCACCTTCATCCAGTGTAGTAAACAGGAGATAGAACTTGCCGTTGTGATATTGAAGAGCTGTTGCCCACTGGCCACGGCTGTAACGGTTCTGACCATTTTCAAGATTATAACCATCGGATGCCTCTATGCGCTCCAACGGATTACAGCAATACTCCCAGTTCACCAAATCATAAGATTTCAGAATGGTGGCTCCGGGGAAAATGTACATGGTAGTGGATACCATATAATAGACATCACCCACACGGATTACATCCGGATCAGGAAAGTCACCGAATATAACAGGATTAGTGTATGTGCCATCCCCATTATCACTATGTGACTGATAAGTAAAATCAGGACGTGGATAATTTTCCTTTGCATACTCCTGATACCAATGATAGGTAGGCCACGGACAGGCTTCGGGATCGGTCAGGAAGGTGTACGCTTCTCCCTCAGCAGGTGGAGTATCCTTAAATTTTGCCAACAAATCAGCACCCGTAAAAATAAGCCAGCTTACATTACCCGAATTATCTACAATATGTTTCATATTTGCTCCAAAACCGGGACCACCGAATGTACCGGTATGAGCCTTCCCCCACGAAGCGTTATATTTTGACGGTGCCCAATCCATTTCTGTTATCATGATAGGTGCGAATGATGCTACCGGAGCTACGGAATCATCCCATCCTTTCTGGAAAGGTTCATAGCCTCCCGTACTGGAACCACCATCCCCATTTTCTCCATCACTTCCCATCCAACCCGGATAAAGATGTACCGCATAACCGATGTTATCTCCTTCGATAGGATTGACGGCAAACCCTTTATACAACCCTTGATAACCCAGACCAGGTATCCAAAGAATGTTACCGCAACCTTGTGCACGCATCGCATCTACCACCGACTGAAAATACTCTTTCAGCTTATCGAAGTGTCCCTGCGAACCGGCTCCGTAAGTACCATCGGGACCAAGTATATTAATCGGTTCGTTGGCCAGTTCAAACATAATGTTGGGATGATTCTTCAATTTCGGATGTTGGGCTACGTGTGTCCATACTTTAATGAGATACTGATTATACTCATCTCCTACAGCTATTTTTTCCGGACATACTCCGGGAGGACGCATGACTACATAAAGTCCTTTCGAGACAGCATATTCCGCCATCGGAATAAATACCCTATCAAGATAGTTTTTAAACCGATTGAAATCGAATGCTGAAATGTCATTCTCTCCTTCTACATGAATTCCCGGAGAATTTGACCAATACGGGTCCATATGTAATCGAAGAAAATTCATTTTCCAACCGGCAGCCATAATGTCATCAATCAACCCTTGATTGTATTTCAAGCATTTCTCCACATCATAATTGTCCCACTTCTGCCCCATCTCATTGAACCACGGACTATAGGTCTGTGCAAACCCATGCAGGTTCACTTTATTCCCATGCGGGTCTACCAGGTAACGGCCTTCAACATGCAGTCGAGGCATTGACATATCTTCCCATGCCCAAAGTGCGGAAGAAGACATCAAACAGCATAAAGCTATAAGAAATTCGTAAAATACGTTTGTAATGTTTTTCATAAGCTATATATTTAAATTACTTCAACAAAAAATTAATAAGAATCGCTATGCCGCGATATTACTTTTTCACCTGAATAAATGAGATTGCCCGATGTACAAACACCTTCTATCACTACCCCATAATCGGCAGCAGAATCGGCTGTATAAAAGCTGACGTGAACAGTTCCCGATTCATCAACCTGCACGCTCGGATTCCAGTATATCGTAGAACGTAAGTCTGGCTTGACGGATTCTTTCTTTGCTTCCGTGTCATACGCCGGTGAGTAGAATTCTACAGTTTGCTGATAACCTAAAGTCTTAATAGTCTGCATGTTGCTATTCATTTTATTTTTCTGTACAAACCCATTCTTCGTAGTGACTACTATGGCACCATTTCCCGCAGCCGACCCGTAAAGAGGACCGACAGAAGTGGCAGGGGAGTAAAAAACATCTTTGATGTCATCCACGTCCAACAGGTCAAAATCAAAGTTTTCTTCGGGAACATTGTCCAGCAACACCATGACCGGAGCAAATCGATAACGCACTTCATTATTCGTGATAGTAATACCCGGCAAACGTCGCAAGAGGTCGTATGTAGAAATAAAATGTCCTTTTTTTACATCCTCTTCCGTCAGCACCTTCGAAACTCCCACCGAATAAAAGGGAGATTCCGTTTTTACAGCTCTCTCTCTTCTACCTGTCACTATCACTTCCGCCAGATTATAAACTCTCATTCCATTTTCTATAGTATATTTTTGGTCCATCTTTGCCATATAATTCTCCTCGATATGCGGTTTTTCAATGCGGGGAATACACCCGATTCGGGGAGCAGGAAACGATTTGTAAGAATCCAGTTCGATAAAAACTTTTGAAGAACCTTTCTTGCTGAGCGCCTGGACAATATAGTGAGTACCACTGGGATATTCCAGTTTATCGAATACAAACCGCCCATTCCGGTCAGGCTTCGTCAGTTCTGTCCCGATGAGTGAATCTTTAAGGGCGAGCAAAGAGATATTTCCCTCTTTCAATGCAGAAAACAAGCCCTCTACTTTACCGGAAACTTCATCACCCAGTTCCAAATTATAGGGCAATGCGCTGGTTACGTTGCCTTTCAATACCTCCGGTATGTTGTATTTCCGCCAGCCTTGTGTCATCATCAGCAAATCCAGGGCATAGGAAGAACTGCGGCTATCCTGCAGGTAACTCAACGGTGACTCAATGTGTCCTTTAAGATCGGAAGTGAGCAATAAGGTGGAAACAATGTTGGAAACGGTATCCGGCTTCACGTCTGTTCTGTCAACAACTGCAAGTGCGAAGTTGCCTGACATGGGGTTTCCATTTATATCTTTAATCTGTATATCCATATCTACCTTCTCTCTTGCCAAGTAGTTTTCACGGTCAAGCCGGACTTCAGTCTGCGCCAGTGCACTTTTTTGCAGAGAAAACACTAAACGTTCGCTCAGAATGTTTCTTCCTTCATCAACCAGCAGAAAATGAACGATGCCCGCCGGAAAAAAGTCTTTTTCAAAGTCAACATAATTTTGTTTATCATCCCAGGGTTGTGCATACAGAACGATGCCCCGCAAATGCGCCACCAGTGTCAGCGAAGTACCCAATGGGGTATCGGGTGATTTGGAAAGACTTACCCGCAAATAATCTCTAGACCAAAGTGTATTCAGGGAAATAGCATCCGGAGAAGGTTCGGGCAAATCAAAACGCTTGGAAACACCTGTTCCGTCACTACAAACGGCATGATACTTTTTTCCGGGAACATAATACATCCGAAAACTCCCCATACCCAAATGCTGGCTTTTGAAATCGGCACATACCTGACCTTCTTCGTCAAATACTTGACCTTCTACCTCTGTAGACAAACCATCTGCATCGATGGCCTTAAATGCCATTTTGATCGTGGTGGATTGAGCTGCATGACCTCCTTCGGGGAAGAAAGCCACATCAAAGGTTTTACTCAATTCGGGGATTCTGAAATAGCGATTGGAAATTTTTCCGTCATACACTGTCTGTAACAAAAACGTGCGCGAAGCAGGAATCTCCTTCTTCTTGAAAGTGTAATGGATATTTTCCCCTTCCAATGATAAGACTTTTCCTTCTTTGTCCCTGTCTCCATCGGGGAAAAGAATGGCTTGTGTGGGAGTGACGGATCGGTTGTCCGGTTTACTGAGAAAATGTATTTCCGCATGAATATCGTTGTTTTCAGCAGAATAACTGATTTCCGGAGATATCGCTTCGGATACGGGATCGGATATATAAATCAGTTTATGGGGAAAGTACTCTTCACCTATATTCTGCATGAACCAAGTGTAGGCTCTGAGAGAATAGTTGCCTTCCGGCAGATCTTCACCCAATGGAATATGTCCGTAAAAACATCCCAAAGAGTCCGGTCTTATTTTCACTCTCTCCACCAAGTTGCCCAACGGATTCACCAACTCTACATATACATATCGACTGGCATTAGCTTGCTTTAACATAAGAGCATCTACTAAATGTGCCCTGAACCAAAGGGTTTCACCGGACATGTAAATGCCACGGTCTGTCTGAAGGTAAAGCTTTTCCTGAGGGAAATGCGACATTTGCTGTAGAAAAAGGTTTTCTACACTCATAGAATCCGTTTCCACTGCTAATGGTGCTTGTGCAAATACATTTTGCATACACAGGAATAATAAAGAGAAAAAATAGGTTCTCATGATATAGATTTTATATAATTTACAGAAAATGGTGCTTCTCACGAAGCACCACCTTCTTAAACTAATGGTAATAAAAAATGCAATCTAACTTTACCTTAAAATAGAATCTTTTAATAATCGTACTTTCTATTTTCTTCCATCCAGTCGTTTATCTTGCGTACTTCATCATCGTTCTTACGCTCTTTATACACAAATCCCCGGGTTTTCTTCAACATACCATCCTCTTTGAAAGTATACCACAAATCGTACACTTCCATTTCGGGATAATACTTACCGCCACCACTGACAAGGTTAAACTTATCCCAAGACTTCAAGGTTACTGAATTATCCGGATTTACGGTGATATTAAAGCAATAATCGGGTCTGTAGTCTGTAGCACCTTTCGACCATTCATTCTTTTGATGATACATACGTACAGTGTTACCATCGACTACAGCTTGCAACGTGCGAGGCGACTTATAGATAACGGAATCCTTTGGATTATCAGCAGGCTTAATCACACCGTCCATATAATAAAGCCCTGAATAGTCATTCATCAGATTCAGACGGATTAGCACCACTGTATCTTCTTTAGCCAGTTCAAAACGAGATGTTCCACTAAGTTTAAACGCCATCATATAGAGCGAATCTATATGCAAAGTGGATGGGTCAATGTGAACAGGATACGTGCCATAGGCTTCACCCTTTTTCACAATTACATTTTCTTGCGGAAAACTATAGATACCATTTGTCAACGTACGATACTTTATATCATCCGAACCAAGTTCTTTCTGGTTATAACTTTCAATACCAGAAGGAAATTCTTCAACAGTAACAGTTATATCTTCCTTGGTAGGCAGCGAACCGCTGATGGCAACCGATGCATATATGGTATCTTTTTCATAACCTATATTCAGATCTCTATTTATAATCTTATCTTTTGCCCCAACCAGATAAACCGTTTCGGGCCATAAATTCTCTTCCATAGGTATTTTATTGTCGCAACCCGCCATACATGCCAACAGCAAGGTTATCGAAAAAAATGCTATTCTCTTCATATTATCAGCTTTTATTGTTTTCATTTTAATTCCATCCTGGGTTCTGTACCAACTTACCGTTCTTTCTCAGCACATTTCTGTCAAGCGGCCACAGATACATCTTGTTGGAAAACATACGTTTCATGGTTTTTTCTGTATTCCAGATTCTTTCTGTATAGAACTGTTCGCGTTGTGATTCGCGAGCACTTACATCCAATCCTCTGATGGGTTTGTTGTAAGCGTCATAGGCATCTTTCCAACGGCGCAAATCCCAATAACGATGACTTTCGAAAGCAAACTCAATCAACCTTTCATGCTTAATTAGTTCACGCATCCTGCTTTGGTCGGCTGCATCGGCAGTTGTGATTCCCGGTTGACCGGCACGATAACGAATCTGATTGAAATATTTCACCATTTGATCCACATCACGAGTAACCGTCACCTGCCCATCTTCGTCCGTATACGAACCTTCCATTTCGTTCATCGCTTCTACATACCCCAACAATACTTCGGCATAGCGGAATATCGGATAAGTCTTCGCTTTTACCACTCCATTCCAAAAGATACAATCATCCTGATGCACATATTTCCGGCAGGTATATCCGGTCCTGGTTCTGTTATCATTATTATTCATATCAGATGCACTACCTCCGTAGTAATAGTCGGTAACATAGTTTCTGGTACCTGCTGACAAACCGTCACGGTGGGAAGTTGTAGGCCAGATACAAGCATTGAAACCAATAGCCGCATAAAAACGCGGTTCGCGACCATCATCACGATGAGCTCTGTTTCCGGAAAGAAGATAATCTGACGAGAATGTTTTATCTTGTCCCACTGCCTGCCATGATTTTTCCGCCTGAGTAGCTTCACTAAACGGTCTACCGTCAGCCATCCGGTATTCATCAATCATATCTAAAGTAACACTAAATGAAGATATTCCCCCCAATTTGGAAGGTGTCACAAGAATATAGTTTCCATTATTTTTTGAAAAATAGATGTATTCTTTAACCAACTCAGGCTGGTAAGTACCATCAAACAGCGTCTTGTATGACTTATAGGGGTCTATACCTCCGGCTCCATCAGGGAAGTCGGCATCAGATACCGTCTCGGGAAGAGGCAATGTGCCTGTACCCTTTTCATTCACTATTTTGGATACAGTATGAATGGCATACTTATTCATATCAATAATCCGCTTGAACGTGGCGGCAGCTTTTCCCCACTTAACCTTGTCTTCCGTCTGGGCAATGAAATTCCTCCCCTCTGAGTCTTTCCAATCGGAATAGTAACTGTTACCATTGAAAAGGGGGCTGGCAGCATAGAGCTGCATACGAGCTTTGAACGCCAAAGCAGCACCCTTGGTAGGTATATACTGCAATGCATCTATACGACTTGCAGGCAGCAATTTAGCTGCTTCTTCAAAGTCGGCACAGATTTTCTCTACACACTCATCGTAAGTGGAACGCTCGAATGAAACTGACGCTACATCTTCGTCCGTATCGAAAGGACGGTCGGGAAGTACAACCACAGGCCCGTACAATCTTACCAAATAGAAATAGAAGTAAGCCCGCAGAAAATAAGCCCTTCCCTTGAAATCACGCATTTCCATCTCGGTAAGCTCCTGGTTTTTGGATATATTCTCCAATACGATGTTGGCCTTACGGATTCCTTTATAGCACTCGGGCCACGGATTAAACCATGAGTTCGTTTCTTTCACTTCATCATAAAGTATAGCATTTCCATTCGTTACGAACGGAACGATTGCTTCATCTGAGCCCAATCCACTGGGCAATGTAGAAGCCGCTCCCCAACCATTCATAAGTATTGATTCATCGGGAAGAAGAGCAGCCGCTCCATTGATATACTCTTCCGTTCTGGAGCGGGAAAGGAAAATGGAGTCCAGTGTGGTCTGATCGTACACATATTGGTCAATGTCCAAGTATTTTTCGCACGAACCGAACATAATGCTTGAAACCAAAATAACGGTTATTGCGGCTATTCTGCCGAGAAAACCGAATTCTCTTTTATAATTTCCAAATTTTATCATAATTGTCAGGTTATATTAGAATGAAAGATTAAGCTGTAAAGTATACACTCGCTGGACCGGATAGACTGTTCCATTATCTCCCGCTTGTGCAGGATCCAGCATCTTCTCTTTAGACCAAACTGCCAAATTGTCTCCAATCACACTAATTACTGCTTTCTGGAGACCAAACTTTTTCAGGAATTGGTTCTTGAGTGTATAAGAGACTTGCACATTCTTCAGACGCAAGTAACTACCATCAGACAACCAAAAAGAAGATGATTGACTATTATTACTGCTACCTCCATAATAAAGACGAGGGTACTTGGCGTTCGGATTCTCGGTGGCAGGGTTGCCTGAGATCTCACGTGAAATCCATCGGTTTGCCGGGTTGGCAAAATCTGTAATCACATTACCGGCTGTACTACCCGAGAATGGCTGATACATATTTCCACCTTTAAAATAGGTCACGCGGCTTACTCCCTCGAACAGGACACTTACATTGAAGTTCTTCCAGTTAAACTCTGTGGCAAATCCATACTGTATCTGAGGCACATAAGAATACTTCAAAGGTACAATATCATCCCAATTGACAATGCCATCGCCATTGACATCCTTATACTTGATGTCACCCGGCAAGTAATTGCCAAAATCCTGACGAGGACTATTATCTATATCTGCCTGGTCTTTAAACAAGCCCAAAGCTATCAAGCCTCGGTTAACTCCACTCTGATATCCTACGGCTGATTGGTAATCGTATTTCTTAAGGTCTTCCTCGAAATTGGTGATTTTGTTCATGGACTGTGTATAGTTGGCACGTACAATCAGGTATTTGTCATTGTCACCCAAAGGTTGCGTATATGAGATATGTCCATCCATACCCCAGCTCTTCATTTCACCCACATTGGCCCAAGGCAATGACGGAAGTCCCATCTCTTCCGGTACACTCTGGCGTTGCTGATAAATACCGGAACGTATATCCTGGAAGAAATCGACTGTCATCTCAAAACGTTCATGGAAGAAACGTGCATCAATACCGATGTCAGCTTTCTTGGCCTTTTCCCAGCGCAGGTTGCTGGAACCTACTTGCGTTTCGGTCAAACCGGAACCGTTATTCCAACTGCCGGAACCTGTGTAACCAATCAAAGTAAGATAGGGAAAACGTACCGAGTCGTCCCAAGTGAGGCGGTCGTTACCTACTATACCATACGAAGCCCTGATTTTGAAATAATTGATAAAATTGTCCTTATTACGCCAGAAGCGATATTGCGTGGGAGCCCAACCTATAGAAACAGCAGGGAACCAACCAAATTTCTTACCTTTCTCAAAAGCCTCCGAACCGGTGTAACCCATATTAAATTCGGCCATATAAGTATCATCATACGAATAAGAGAAACGGCTTGAGTAACTATTATATCGTTTAGGGATAGCAGTCAGCAATTGATTATATTTCGATGCTTCATAATCGCTCCATTCGGCCTTCACCAAAGCACCCACCTTATGTACCTTATTAAATGTCTGGTCGTAATTCAGTCGGAAATCCCAATAAATTCTACGCTCAGTGTCATTCCAATTTGTATAATAGGGCTCCACTGCATCAGATATTTTCTCCAAATCGAGTGTTCCATCACGTTTATAACCATGAGCATAATAAATGGCCGGCATTTTTTCGCGAACTTGGGTTCTCGCACCTATCGAATTAATGTTGACCAATCCTGCAATACTCAGTCCGGGAGTTATCATCTTCAAATCCTGATTGAGCTGCATCGTGATTTTATTATCATTGGAATAGAACTTGCGATAACCCGTCATATTCAACAATACATACGGACTAATATTCGATTTATCAGTGCCATATCCAGGTGCCTGCCCTGTGGTGTACATCAACGGTACTGTCACCGGAGTCAGATTGGATTGTGCCTGCCACAATACCTTACTGTCGTTTCCATATCCCGGATAATTCTGAGTAACAATCACAGTCTCTTCATTCAGCGAAAGCGTAGTGGTGGAAGTGACATTCACATCCACATTAGCACGGAAATTGAACTTGTTGTAGTTTACGTTCGTATTGTATTTGTTTACCCCCTTATCTTGTTTAAAGATGGCATCTTTTGTCGTAAAACCGGCACTGATGTAATAGCGAGCTACTTCACCACCTCCCGACGCACTCAGGAAGTATTGCTGGTTCCAGGTATAATCTCTCAAGATAACATCCCTCCAATCCACATCCGGATGAAAATCAGGGTCCATGTGGTTCCTGAACAAATCCACATCCACATCGGAATAGACAGGAATACGTCCACGTGTCACGGCGGCTTCGTTGGCGAGTGCCGCATATTCCGCAGCACGTACATATTTGGGCATTCGAGGAGAATAAGAGATACCGGCATTTGCCTTTACCTGCAAATTCAGTTTTCCGGCTTTACCCTTCTTGGTACTTACCAATACCACACCGTTGGCACCACGTACACCGTAAACCGCCGTAGAAGAGGCATCCTTCAAGATAGAAAAACTCTCAATGTCTTCGGGATCAAGCGTATTCAAGTTGCCTTCGACACCGTCAATCAACACCAAAGCTCCCTGTCCGGCACCAAAGGTACTGATACCACGCACCCAGAACTCGGAGAAATCCTTGCCCGGCTCTCCACTACGTGTAACGGAAATGATGCCCGGAACGCGTCCGCCCAACATGTTGCTTATAGAAGTGGCAGGAGTTTTCAGCGTAGCCACCTCAACTCCGGTAATGGCACCTGTCACATTAATCTTCTTCTGTACCTTACCCGATGCCGTAATCACAACCTCGTCCATTACATTCGAACTCTCCTTCAACACTACGCGCATGCGCTCGTTGCTCTTGTTCATTTTTATCTCCTGAGGATCATACCCCACATAGGATATGACCAACGTATGCCCGGCTTTGATACCCCCTATCTTGAAACGACCGTCAATATCCGTAATGGCACCCATAGAAGGAACTTCCTTTACAGAAATCGATACTCCGATTAAGAGTTCGCCTTTCTCGTCCATAACCGAACCAGAAGCTACCACAGTCTGTTGCGCATAGGCCAAACTCATAGAGCTTACCCATGCCATGAGAAACAGTAATATATGTTTAATCTTCATCTTGATTCATTTTATATGATTTCTACTTTTATTCAATTGTCATTTTCCGGATGGCCTTTGAAGATTCTTCACCTATGAAGAAGTTCTCTTCCGAATCCAAAGCAATACACAATGGATTATCAAACAATGCATCCGTAGGGAATCCGTTTAGTCTTCCTGCCTGATCAGGAGCTCCTGCTACCAAAGAGACAAGCCTTCCTTTGATTTTCACAATGCAATGGCTATTTTTGCAACATACATAGAGTTCACCGCTACTATTCACCGCCATTCCGCAAGGTTCTTTCAATACGGCATCCGTCAATCTATCTCCAAAAGCTGTAGCCAACCATCCCGGTTGGAAGCCGGCATAGCGTTCCACTTGCCATGCGCCCGAAGTATCTTTCCATATCTTCATAATACCATTACTCTCAGGATAAGAGGCAAAAAAGCACTTATCATATTTACTATAAGTCAGATAATGCCTCCACTGGCCGGTGTTCACTCCATCAAAAGCCGGGTAATCTGATGTAGCAAATAACTTTGTATAACCTTTATCTTCCAAATCTATTTCATAAAGACCATCACCGGACATTGCATACAAATAGCGATCATCTTCGGCATAAGCCAATGCCCCCTGGCAATCGCCTTGGAAAGGTATTGTGAGACCAAGAGAGTTTAAAACCCATCCATCCGCACGGGAAGCTGTGTATAAAGCACCTCCATTACGGGGCATGATACTCACTTTTTCCCTTGAACTATCAACTGCAACAGCCCCCATATAACCAATATTAATCAGACGAATCACCACATTATCCTCTAATGACACAAAATAGGTACGGTCGCCCCATCCTCCTCCAACGAAAATGAAATTATCACTCTTTTGTCCTGCAACAGCTACAATTCCCGTACACTCATTCATTCGGAATTCTTCTATTTTACTGTCATCTGACGATGTCCAGCCGTCTTCACCAAATTTTCCCAATATTGTTTTCACAGATTGAGTCTGATAGTACTTAAACTTCACATTGTCAGAGGTGTACTTTTTACCCTCCACTTCCAATATTATCTCGTTATAACCGGGCATCTGCTTGGGGATAAGCCCATACAGTTCATTTCCATTGTTGTTTACGATAACAGCTTCCTTGTCGGCAAAGAAAACTTTGACTTTTCCGGTCGTGTCAACCGGAAAGTTTCCTTTGATAATAAAAGAATCGTTGATTCTTCCCCAGTCGGGTGACATGGATTTTAACTCAATAGGCTTGCTCGAATCATAATAGTTGCCTATTTCAGGCCATTTCTCAATTACTTCTTCGCCATTGCAACTTGCGAACAAAATACTTAAGAAAAGAAAAACAAAATAAAGCTTGTTGTTCTTCATAATATATAAGTAATGGGGTTCTATGTTTTTCATTCATAACGGCAGCCATTGACACCAGCCCCCCTTTAAATGTCAAAGCCACATGAAATTCATTACAGATTACCGAAAGTGATATGCATCACTACGGTTATCTCTGATTTTACAGTCTTTACATAATCGTTGACTTAACCGTCATCATCATACATACATTTCATAAGATTAACTTGATTAGATTTAACATAACAATAACTCCATCGACATACATTCCGTACATCGATATACAAAGCTACAGAAGTGTACCCAATACACTTTTAGATATTAGATATATAATTTTAGATATTAGATAATCTATACTACAAACGATAAAAAACGGGAAAAAGAAGTAAATTAGACCTCTGTAGGAGACTTGCCAAAGTACTTTTTAAACACCGTACTAAAGTAACTGATACTGGAATAACCACAAAGTTCGCTAACTTCCGTGATAGTGTACTTATGAGATTGGAGTAATTCCAAAGCCCGGTTTAAACGAATGGATTTAATAAAGTCAATAGGTGATTGACCTGTCAGTGCTTTTATTTTTTTATACAATAACGAACCGCTCACATGCATTTCCATAGCAAAGCTTTCCTTATCAAAATCTAGATTTTGCATATTATTATGGATCACTTCCACTGCTTTTTTCACAAAATGATCGTTAAGCTCATTGTTCAAAATAACCTGTTGCTCATCATTATCCGACTTTATCAATTTCAAAGCTTTCTCTCTGACGATCTCCCGGTTCCGCATAAGGGACTTTATTCGTTGCTCCAAAAGTGATATATCGAAAGGTTTTGTGATATAGTCCTCTGCTCCCAAACCTAAACCTTCCAACTGGTCACTTTTATCACAAAGTGAAGTTAGCAGGATCACCGGAATATGCGAAGTTTCAAAAGTAGATTTGATCAGCTTACATAACTCAAAGCCATCCATATCAGGCATCATCACATCCGAAATAATCAATTCGGGAGATTCCTTTTGAAGTAATTCCCATGCTTCATTGCCATTGCCAGCCTCTAAGATGTTATATTGATTTTCAAAAGAACACTTCAGGAAGTTCCGCAAATCTTTATTATCATCTACGATTAATATAGATTTCTTCTTTTCGGATTTATCATCTTCCCTTTTACATTCCGATTGATCAGACGGACCATCAGCAGATGTGATATTCCCCGGCTCTTCATGTTCAGCAGGTGCAACCTCAACCACTTCTTTATAAGGGATGTTTATTTTGAATAAAGAACCTTCATTCTCCTTACTTTCAAGTGAGACTTTTCCCTCATGCATCAAAACGTAATTCTTCACCAACAACAGGCCTATCCCGGAACCTACCATGCGTGAATTAACCTTATTATCTCCCCTATAAAACTCTTTGAACAGCTTCTTCTGAGCATTATCCGAGATACCCAATCCATAATCTCTTACCTCCAAGCTCCAATAGTACTCATTACAATTCAATGTAAGTTCCACCCTACCATTCGTATGAGAATACTTTATCGCATTAGATATCAAGTTATCAACCACTTTCTCTATTTTCAATTCATCGACAGCTGACATATAAGATTCCCTGTTAGAGACAAACTCCAATATAACATTCTTTTTTCCCGCCGTAGACTTGAACATTGTTTTCCGCCTGTACACCAATTTAACAATATCAACCATTACCAGAAACAGTTGTCCTTTCCCCATATCCACTTTCTGAAAATCCAGGAGTTGGGTTGCAACATTAGATAAACGTTCAGACTGTTCCGTAGCCAGATTCAGATAATAATGCCCTTTGTCTGATAATTCTTTCTCTTTATTCAATTCCTGAATAGGCGCGTTTATCAACGTTATCGATGTACGAAGATCATGAGCCGTATTTGTGAAAAAACGGATTTTATCTTCAGCATGACGCTGTTTCAAACGGTTTATATAGAATTTAAGCACAAAGAATGTAATGCTCATTATAATAATGAATACCACCAGACGGAACCACCACGTCTGCCAGTAAAGCGGAATAACGTGTATGTCCAATGTACGTTCATCAACTATCTGAGAAAGTGAATTATTGTACATTCTTACTTTAAGCCGAAAATTCCCATTAGGAATATTGGTATAAGTGATTATCTGCTGACTGGAAGGATGTGACCATTCTGTATCAAGCCCTTCCATTTTCCATGAAAATTTTATTTCTTTGGAAGAAACGCCAATAGGCAATACCTCAAGCGTCAAAGTATTCTGATCATATTTGAATGAAATATCTGTTTGCTTATTCACCGGAATTCCACGCAACAAATCCTGATTTTCTCTGATAGAACTACCGGAAATAGTGATATTCTGGAAATAAATCTCCCCGTTGAGCTGGGTATGATATAATTTATCGGGGTTAAACATTACCGCCCCATTATTTGTACCCCACATCAATTCGCCATTACGTAATTTGCAGCTGGCATTCACATTGAATGAAGCACTGGAGAGAGCTAAAGTAGAATAATAAGCATGCACCGTGCTGTCGGCAGGATTATAGCGGCACAATCCATTTTCCGTTCCTAACCATAAATATCCATTATCATACATGACACTATTCACATAGTTAGATGGCAATCCGGATTCCACTGTTATTTTATGAGTTTCACGAGTCGTGTAGTTATGGTGCAGCAATCCGTCTCCGGAAGTAGCCACCCAAATATCATCTCCCATTACTAAAATATCCTGTGCAAGACATTCCGGTAAGAAAGTGATTTTCCCTGTTTCCTTGTCTAGCAAAAGCACAGAATAAGTACAGGCCAACAGCATTTTTCCCGGAGAAAACTCCATAAACGTACGCATGGGCTGTGCACCATACGTATGAAAACGCTTTTCTTTTGTTAAATAACATATTACATCTTGGATACCTCCAATCCAGATATCACCCTCACTGTCCTTATATATATTCATTATGAATTTACCGTCAGATTTCAGTTCCGATGTATTCCGCGGATAATGAACCAATTCTTTTCCGGTATTCCGATCTAAAACATAAAACCCGGATGAGAACGAACCTGCCCAGATATTTCCTTCGTCATCTTCACATAAAGCCAGAAAAACCTGTGCCTGTTCCTGTTTATTCTGATAATAAGTATCCCATTCATTAGTGGCGACTCTCCACCTGCTTATCCCATTATTTGTAGCAAACCAGATATCCCCTTTGCTATCTTCCAATATCTTGTTTACATTATCATTCCCTAAAGAATTCGGATTATTAACCTGATGGGTAATTTGATTAATTAAGGGAGATTTCCAGTCGAAGAAAGAAAGCCCACCAGTATAGGTAGTGACCCACACCCTCTGCTGACCGTCGCAAAAGATGTCATAAACCCCATCTCCACGAAGAGAGAAAGGATTATCAATATCTTCTTTCAAAATATTCAGAACCTTTTTTTTATCCTTATCCAATTCCCATACTCCCTGCCCGTCGATTCCGACTAACAGTGTTGAATCCGAACTTTCTGTTATCACTGCGATAGGTTGCTTTGGGAAATTAGAAAATGGCAATAACGTTTTCTTTTTCATGTCCAGATAGAAAAGACCATCAGTGGAAGTTCCTATCCATACAACCTCTCTTTTATGATCATAAAAAAGAGTATTTATCTGAAACATATCTTCTATTCCACATATACTTTTTTGTTTCAACGTATTTGTATTTAATAATCTAATACTGTCTTGACTGGCTACAAGCAGATGTGTCTGATCATAAGACGTTATGCACTGTGTTCGAATTGGCACCTCACCTATTTGGGTAAATATTCCATTTTTATATTTGCACAATCCCCCGGACGTAGGAATCCAGAGAGCCTGTTCATCATCAATAACAACTTTACCTACACTTAAAAAAGTATTATTGAAAGATATTCTAAGATCCAGAAATAAATCAAACTGGTCATACAGTTCATTATAATGAAAAAATTGCCCATTATTCGTATATGCTATTAAAAATGAATTATTATAAGCCAATTTGACATTTATGATATTGGCTGTTTTATAAGGAAGCTGATAAATGCGATAATCACTTTCCGTAATTCTCAATATACCCGTTTTAGAGGAAGCCCAGATAAAACCATTCCCATCTTTACAAACAGAGGCCATCTCCCGCATGGAAATTCCATACATCGCATTAATATTATAAAACTTCACATCCGAAGCATATATATTAAAAATAGAAAGAAAAAGAAAGAATATAAGCAGTCGTGATTTCATAATATTACAGTTAGCTGCTGCAAATATAATATATTTGAAAGCAATCAACCAATATATGCATTATTTTGTCTAATTTTGCACCTCGTTTCACAAAAAGTACAGATTATCTATGAAAGCGTTCGAATTCAGACCAAAGCTATTCACGGCTTTGAAGAACTACTCGAAAGAATTATTCATGGCAGACCTGATGGCCGGTATCATAGTAGGTATCGTCGCTCTCCCGCTTGCCATTGCATTCGGTATTGCATCCGGTGTATCACCCGAAAAAGGTATTATCACGGCAATCATTGCCGGATTCATTATCTCCATGTTGGGAGGTAGCAAAGTACAGATCGGTGGTCCCACGGGAGCTTTTATCGTCATTATCTATGGCATCATCCAGCAATATGGAGAAGCGGGACTGATTGTTGCCACACTGATGGCAGGAGTCATTCTTATCCTGTTAGGGATATTCAAGCTGGGTGCTGTAATCAAGTTTATCCCCTATCCTATTATCGTGGGATTTACCAGTGGTATTGCCGTCACTATCTTCACCACGCAGATAGCCGATATCTTCGGACTTAATTTCGGTGGTGAAAAGGTTCCCGGAGATTTTGTCGGGAAATGGATGATCTATTTCCAGCATTTCGATACTATCAACTGGTGGAATACAATTGTCAGCATCGTAAGTATTGCAATTATCGCCATAACCCCGAAATTCTCAAAGAAGATACCGGGATCGCTGATTGCTATTATTGTAGTAACGGTAGCGGTATATCTGATGAAAACTTATGCTGGAATCAATTGTATAGATACCATTGGCGACCGCTTCAGTATCAAGGCGGAACTGCCGGATGCAGTAATGCCTTCACTAAACTGGGAGGCTATTCAGGACTTATTTCCTGTAGCCATTACCATTGCGGTATTAGGAGCCATCGAATCGCTGCTTTCCGCTACGGTAGCGGATGGTGTTATCGGCGATAAGCATGATTCCAATACGGAATTGATAGCACAAGGAGCTGCCAACCTAATAACGCCCCTGTTTGGCGGTATTCCTGCCACCGGTGCCATTGCACGTACAATGGCTAATATAAACAATGGTGGCAAAACCCCTGTTGCAGGTATGGTACATGCAGTGGTACTATTACTTATTCTTCTGTTCCTGATGCCTCTGGCACAATACATTCCGATGGCTTGTCTGGCAGGTGTGCTGGTGATTGTTTCCTATAACATGAGTGGCTGGCGCACATTCAAGGCACTACTGAAGAATCCGAAATCAGACGTCACCGTATTGCTGATTACCTTCTTCCTGACAGTTATTTTCGACTTAACCATTGCTATTGAAGTGGGTCTTGTCATAGCTTGTGTACTTTTCATGCATCGTGTGATGGAAACCACTGAAATTTCTGTTATCAAAGATGAGATTAATCTGAATGAAGAATCTAACAGCAAAGAAGATGAAGAAAACCTGTCCATTCCCAAAGGCGTGGAAGTGTATGAGATAAATGGCCCTTACTTCTTCGGTATTGCTACTAAGTTCGAGGAAATCATGTCCAGACTGGGAGACCGTCCCAAAGTGCGCATTATACGTATGAGGAAAGTACCCTTCATCGATTCAACAGGTATCCACAACCTGACTAGCCTCTGCCAGATGGCGCAACGCGAAAAAACCACTATCGTACTTTCCGGCGTGAATGAAAAAGTGCACAAAGCATTGGAAAAATCCGGCTTCTACGAACTGTTGGGCGAGAAGAATATCTGCCCGAACATTAATGTAGCATTGGAAAGGGCGAAAGAATTGCTAAACCAATAAGTTTAGATACGCTATAACTGATTTCCCAAAAAGATAAATTCTACTTCACTACAGATTACACAGATGCACACAGATTAATAAATCAGCTTTTGACTTTTAATTTGTGTGCATCTGTGTAATCTGTGGTGAGATTCAAAAAGCTTTTACGCAATCTTCTTACCGACAAACAGACCAGAAACATCCCCATCGTTCCCGGTTCGTACCTTCCTTATACCCTCCTCGTACCAGCTTCGCTTTTTTCATCTCTCTATAGAAGCGAAGAAAATGCAAACTTGATACCAACCGAAAGAGGTTTAGACCAAAAACTGCCTTCCATTACAGGTTACCACATAATAATCTGTTATATCCTTAAAAAAAACGAACGTAATTAAAAACCAGATAAGCTTACTTTTCCACCAGATAAGCATAGAAACCAGCAAGTGCAACTGTTTCTGATTTAAGAAAATCTCACTTAAATCCTAAAAAAGATTATATTTGTTCCCGAAAAGCTATAACACAACAACATCATGAGAATAAGCATTTACAATAAAAGAATCATATACATCTGTATATTTTTACTTGTTTTACTATCATGCACCTCACAACGTAAAGAGGTCAATAAAATGCCGAAGCCAACCGCTATCGATTTATTATTAATCAGCCGATATGACTCGATATATACTTATCCTGTCAAGATGAAAGATGAATTCAAAAAAGCACAAAAAGGCTTGACCGACAGCACGGAATTTTACAAATTGGATCTGTTCGTAGGATTATGCTTTTATCTGCAAGGAAATGCTGATAGTGCCCTGTACCTTAATCAGAAAGTTCTGGACTTCTGCGACCGTTATCCCGGAACTTCCGCCCTCAAAGCCAATGCATGGAACCATCGCTCCACACTACTGCAAGGAGTGAACCAAAAAGATTCTTCCATTGCTTGCCTCCACCATGCTTACAATGCAGTATACCAGTCCGACGACCGCAGAGAATTACAAAGTATTTGCATAAATCTGGCAGACGCTTATTGCCAGACAGGTGATTTGCCACAAGCCGCCAAATATTACAGAAAGGCTCTTTGGGTAGTCGATTCGCTAGGATCAACGAATATAAAATTCAGTATATACTTAGGATTGGCACAAACCTATGCTAACCTGCACAACTTTCCACTGGCACACCATTATTTCGACCTGGCAGAACAGAATCCCGAACATCGCCTGGAGCATGAAAAATATATATTTGCCAATTCAAAAGGAAATTGCCTTTACTTCGAAGAGAAGTATGCGGAAGCCCTACCCTATTTCCAGCAAGCCTACCAAGTGGTTCAGAACTTTAGCCAGCCCTCATTGAGCGCCCTGGTAGAAGCAAACTTGGGAGAGATTTTCACATTACTCGGAAAAACAGATTCCGCACATTACTATCTGGATAAATCCTGTTCGTACTATATGAATGAACCGACTGCCAATGAGGAAGTGGTTTTCTACATAAACAGTCTTCAAGCAGCCTTGGCATTGCAAGAAGATAAACTGGCAACAGCCAACTATTATCTCTCAAAGCCCTACAATCCTCTACGTATAGGTCCGTCATACATCTACCTGCACAACAAACGTCTAATGGAATATTATGCCCGGAAGAAAGACTTTGAAAAAGCCTACCAGTATAAAATAGCCGTGGAACAATATGACGACTCTATCAGAAACGTACGGAGCATCAACAGTATCAATGAAATTGATTACCGATATAATCAGGATACCACCTTGTTAAAACGCGATATACTCATATCCAATAATCAGATTAAACTATCGCAACAGCATAATATTATAATTCTAGTCCTGGCATTACTCATCATATCGGTTCTGCTTGCCATACTGATTTTCATTCATATCCGTCGAAAGAATGAACAAAGATATAACCGCCAGATGGCATTAGCCACACAACTGCGTATGGAAAACATCAGAAACCGTATATCTCCGCACTATATGTTTAATGTATTGAATACAGTGATGCCCACATTCAAACAATACTCCGAACTGGCACATCCGTTGCAACTGCTGATACAAGTGCTGCGGGGAAACCTGCTGGCATCCGAAAAAATGGCAGTAGAGCTTCAGGAAGAAATAGAATTAGTAAAGAACTATATTGCTCTTCGTAAGGAAACTAACCCAAATACAATACACATTGAATGGGAAATTACCGAACAAGTTCCCCTACAAACCCTTATTCCGTCCATGAGTATACAAATTCCCGTGGAGAATGCACTGAAATACGCATTCGAAGACAATGATGAGCAGACAAATACACTCTCCATACATATTTCGAAAGAAGACAGAAATCTTTCCATATCTATCCGGGATAATGGTAGCGGATATGATCCGGGAAAACATTCCAATTCAAAACGGAGCACCGGAAACGGACTGAAAGTGTTATTCCGTACCATTGAACTGTTAAACAGCAAAAATACTGAGAAAATCATATTTGATATCCGGAATATAGGCATATCCGATCCGTCTCAGCATGGCACTTTAGTGACAATTACCATTCCGTTCAATTATCAATTCAATATCTAAAATAATGACAAATACGATTAAAACAATTATCGTTGATGATGAAATCAACTCTATCCACAATCTGGAAGAAGATTTGAAAGCTTATCCGGAAATAGAAATTCTGGATACGATCACCTCTTCACAAAAAGCCAAGAAAAGTATTATACAATACCAGCCTGACTTGTTATTTCTGGATGTGGAAATGCCTTATATAAATGGTATTGAACTATTGCAGGAAATACGCCCGTATGTACGTAATAACATGCGTGTCATATTTTACAGCGCCTTTGATAAATATATGCTAGATGCACTGCGTGCTTCTGCTTTCGACTATTTATTAAAACCATACCAGACAAATGAACTTAAACAAATTGTAGAAAGAATAAAGAGGGAGAAAACGAATAACCCCATCAACTTCGATCAGGCTATGCGCCAATTGTTAAGCAACGACTGCAAGTTTGCCGTACAAACCATTAGCCGGCTGTTGTTGCTACGTCGGTCAGAAATCCTGTATTTTCAATATTCGGAGGATACCCGCTGTTGGCAAATGACTTTGACCAATATGGAACAATACAGACTACGACTAAGCACTAAAGCCAAAGATATACTGAATTTTTGTCCTTCTTTCATACGGGTAAACACAGACTGTATCCTGAACATTGACTATCTCTCATCTGTAGAGAATAATACACTACGCTGCATTCTTTATGCACCATTCAGTCATCTAGAGATTTCAGCAAGCAGACGACATTATAGTAAAATAAAAGAAGCACTGAATTTTTTGTAAAAAACAGACCACATAAACATTTTTTTCAACCAGTTAAGCGTCGTTGTTTTAAATCTAAGCAGATTCTTTTACAATCCCTCTTTTCTGTTCACTTATATTAGTTTAAATTTGCTTGACAGAAAAGAAGGCGTTTTCAATTTATATCTGTTCCGGATAAGCCAGCATGAACAGTCAAGGAATAAGCAGAAATTGAAGTAGTTCCACGCCTTTCAGTAAGTACTAACATCTACTGTTGGGACTAAGTAGAGCAAAGGTTATAAAACATGAGAAACTTTATTCTATTTTTACTTTGCAGTCTATGTTTTCCACAATTATTCGCTCAAACAACGAACAACGATGAAAAACAAAAATATGTTTATCCACAGAAAGTATCTCCTGTAGGGATAGATAATTACTTGTTTTCAACGTATTACTACAATAATAAAAAGACTTATAATCTACGCAATTCCGTATTGAGCAATTCGGGTATCATATCTGTCTTGAAGATTAATCCGGCAGGATCTTCGTTTGCCATTGTACATGCCAAAGGTAAAAAGAGTAATGTAACGGTATACGATTTATGGGCAGCTAACAAAGTAACGCATGAGTTCGATGAAGACATAGCTCCCGTATCTTTGTGCTACGCTCCGGATGCTAAAAGCCTCGTCATATCCGGCAATAACAAAGAACTGTTTTTCTTCGATACCCGGCAGTACGAATTACAATACAAAATGGAAATACCTTTTGTAGCTGAAAACATAGCCATCAGCAACAATAATTTCTTCATTGCGGCATCCAATGGTACAACTCTGAATATCTGGAATCTCCAGTCCAAAGAATTACGCAAAAGCATTTCAACGGATGAGAAAATCAATTGTTTTACTTTTTCCAGTGACAACAATCTATTGGCAATACTCACAGCTGACGGTAAACTGACGACTTACGACACCCGTACATTCTTCATTCTGCAAAGCTACGATGCGATGGGAACTGCACGCTATTGCTATTTCCATCCGGAAGGCAAATATATAGCTATCGTCACCGGAGACAAACGTATTTCCATCCTGAACCTGATGGACGAAAAGGACCGCGAATACATCGACAATGCAGAAGGAGGCATCACGGATGCCCGTTTTCTGAAAAACGGTAAAGGGGAGATTTTCCTTGCGTACAACACGGTAAACTCCATCACGTACGAGCTGATGAGCAAATTATCCCCCAACTACAGTAAACTGATGAACGACGAATTAAGTGACCGCATGAACACTTGGATGAAAATGATGCCTGGTGAAACTCTGGAAGAATATAATCTCCGTGTAAATGATGAGACACGCGCACAACAGATGCGACTGTTTGAGCAGGAAATCGCTACCCGCATGGCCGACAATCTGGTAGAAAAATCAGAGGTTACATTAGGGAATTATAATCCGAATTCTAACATGCTGGCTGTAGACTTCAATACCATGCCCACCATCTACCTAAACATTCCTGCAGATGAGGTATCCGACTTTATGAATCCCGGTGATCTGGAATTCCGCAACGCTGTATACGGACTTACAAAGAATGATAAATTTGAACTTATCTATGCCGATGTGTATAACAAAGCTTCCGGCAAAACTTATAAATACGATAATCTGGATCGTGAATCATTCGATTACATGAAGTCCGACGATAACTTCATTCCCCTCAACCTGGTTCAGCAATCGAATATGGACGAAATCAAATTGCAAGAAATCAAGGAAAACATCATGAGCATGGCAAAACAGCAGAACACGATATCCGACCATACAAAGATTTCCGTCGATGCAGGCATTGTTTCCGAAATAGACGCTGACGGAAAGAAAATTATGAACTACAACATCAATTTCTCTTATGAAGTGGAACAAGGATTTTCGGCTAAAGAGGACTTCGGACCGGGAAAATACATCACTACCCAATCCGGTGCTGCGATGTCCATGCTTGCCATCATGAAAACAGCTTTCGAAAAAGACTTTGCACAATACGTACATGCGGGCAAAAAACTAAGGGTAAAAATTACCGGTATGGCAGATGCAAGTCCCATTAACGGAAAAATAACCTATGACGGATGTTACGGAGAATATACGAATGAGCCCGTATACAAAGATAATGATTTGTCCAACATCACAGTAACTAAAGAAAGCGGAGTTACCCAGAACGATCAGCTCGCTTTCCTGCGTGCAGTAGGCGTGAAAGATTATATCCTGAAAAACATTCCTGCTTTTTCTGAAATGAACTCCGATTACAACTATTACATCGAGGTAACCAAAGAGAAAGGCAGCGAGTACAGAAGAATCAGTGTAGCATTCACTTTTGTAGATGCATTTTAATCAATCTCTATTAAGATACAATGAAAAAGCAGTTATTAATAGTCGGTTTATGGGTCTGTTCCGGAATGCTTTGTCAGCCGGTACAGGCACAGTCCGTTGATAAAGCAAATGAGGAATACAAGACGTTTGTCCGACTGAATAATGAAAATGGAGACAAAGGTACTCTTTATTCAACTTTATATAGCTGTTACAAAGAGTATGTAGCCGTATTGAGTTCCTTAAAGCCTGGTAATCCGTCTTATGATCAGGCAAAGAGTGCATTGCGGGACATTTATCCGTATTTACAACAAGGAGCCATCTATAACTCACAAAAAGGTAGCCAACAAAATGCATTATTGCTGGCACAAGCCTATATTGACGTACCGTTGATGGAGGCTTTCAGAACAGAAACCTTTCCTAAAGACAACTATTACCCGACAATGGTCTACTTTGCAGCATCAGGTACCTTCAACATAAAGGACTATGAAAAAGCTATTGTTTATTTTCAAGAATACCTGAGAACAGGAGAACAGAAAAACCGGAAAGACGTGTTCACTTACATGGCAAAAGCATGTACAAATATCAAGAACTATGCATTAGCCAAAACAGTGCTCGACGAAGCAGTGAACAATTATCCTTCGGATTTCAATCTTTTATCCATGGGAATCAACTGTTGCATAGACCTCAAAGACAATGAGGGATTACAGAAGTATGTTTCCAAGGCATTGGCAATAAAGCCCGATGACACTACTCTACTCAATATTCAGGGAAAATTGTACGAAGACACGCAGGAATACCAGAAAGCGCTACAAACATACACCATCTTACGAAATGCGAACCCACGCAGCCTGGAAATCTACAAACATCTCGGATTGAATTATTATAATCTAGGTGTGCTGTTCAACAACAAAAGTGCCATGGAGAAAAATCCATCGGCAGCCAAGAAGCTAAGCAAGCAATCCGAAGAATACTTTTCCGCCGCTGTATCCATTTTCAAAGATGTTCTAAGTTCAGATCCTACTTCCTTGAAATATATGGAAGCATTGGCCACCGCTTATTATTGCTTAGGCAAAACAAGCGAGCTGAACAGCTTGAACAATAAGATATCTTCTCTGGGTGGAAATGCCGTATCAGCCTCATCCATACCTTCATTAATGGCTTTCTCTGATGATAATAAATCTGTCCCGGCATCTGCAACCGCAACGAACTACAACACGCAACTTTTTGCCACTCCCTCAACAAATGCTGAGGAAATACCCGAATATCCTAAATTTGCCCAAAGCTATGTGGAAGAAAAGATAAAAGCTTGGCAGGCCAAAGATCCCTATGAAACCGTAGACGAATATAAGGCACGCGTGACAGAGGCTACGCGGGATACTAAAGTGAAAGAGTTGCTGGCAGAAGCCGAAAAGAAATATATCAGCACCTATACGCAAGGTATCCGCTTCAGCGATATGCAACTGAAACCCTATGATGCTGACAATCGGGCTTTCCTGATAGAGTCAAAATTCGGTGAACTGATTGTACCCGTTCCGCGTGAAAATAATGAAGCGCGGATTTTCGAGAGTAGTTGGAAAGGTATGCAGTTCAAGGAACCTCAGTTTTGTATCAACAACGGACAGCTGGCACTGGCAAGTCTGACTTTTGTAACACCTACCGGCAATACTTACCGATATGATAATAAAGAGGCTGTAAACTATGCGGCAACTACGGTAGATGTACGTTTTGATGCTATAGATTATGGTTCGCTGGCACAGGCAGGTACTTCGGAAACTCCTGTTTCAAGAGTACAGAAAAATGAAATCAAAGTAGGAAGTTCGGATGTGGATATCAACATACCGGAAGTACGCACCAATAATGATAAGACTTTTGCTGTAATCATTTCGAATGAAAACTACACTATGGTTTCTAAAGTACCGATGGCTTTGAACGATGGAGAAACTTTCAGCCGTTATTGCGAAAAGACATTAGGAATGCCTAAGGATAATATTCGTTTTTATCCGGATGCCTCTTACGGAACCATGCTACGTGCCATGCGTGACATCAAGGATATATCCAACGCATACTCCGGACAAATCAAGGTGATATTCTATTATGCCGGACATGGTATTCCCAACGAAGCCACCAAAGATGCGTTTCTGCTCCCTATAGATGCCGACGGTCAGCAGACTGAAGGCTGTTATTCTCTTAATAAACTTTATACCGAATTGGGTGGATTGAATGCCAATTATGTAGTTGTATTTCTGGATGCCTGTTTTAGTGGTGCCCAGCGTGACGGAGGTATGCTTGCTTCAGCCCGTGGCGTAGCACTAAAAGCCAAACAGGAAGATCCGAAAGGTAATATGGTTATTTTCAGCGCTGCTTCCGGTGACGAGACTGCTTTCCCTTATAAAGACAAAGGACATGGACTTTTCACTTATTTCCTGCTGAAGAAATTACAGGAAAGTAAAGGAAATGCAACTTTGAAAGACTTGGGTGATTATCTGACGGAGAAAGTAAAGCAGCAGTCAGTGGTAGTAAATCGCAAGGTGCAGACTCCTACTGTGTCTCCTTCTGCAACGCTGAGCAGTAGCTGGAAAGAGTTGAAGTTGAAACCATAACAAGGATCTTTCAAAATGGCAAATCACCTGCAAAGTTTGAATAAATCAATGAACATATAAACTTTAAATAAAAAAACAAATGAAGAAATTACTATTACTGGGCTTCTTCCTCTTGCTGTGCAGCCTCTACCTGTCTGCACAGAACACGGTGAGCGGAACTGTTACAGATAAGAAAGGTAACCCTATCCCAGGAGCTAAAGTTGAAATCAAGGGAGGTACTGAATCGACTATCACAGAACTGGATGGTACGTTTACGCTGGAAACAAAAATACCTGCACAGAAGGTGAAAGTCTATTATGTGGGTATGCAGTCGAAGGAGCAGAAGGTAAAACCGAATATGCTTATAAAAATGTCTGACAGCAACTGGTGGCGGGAAAAACCCGATAAATACCAGTGGCTGATAGGCGCGCAGACAGCCTTACCTGATTGTGAAGATATTAAACCTTCTTTTGGTTTGATGCTGGGAAGAGTGAAAAAGATTGGTTGGTATGTGAAAGGGGTATATAGTAAAGTACCTGATACGGACGGTTCAATGGAAGCGGAAGACTACTATGCTCATTGGCTGACAGGCAAAATAAAGCAAAGTTATTGGAATGCAACAGCTGGTTTTATCGCCCGTTTATGGAGTCCTGTTCATGTATATGTAGGTGCAGGCTACTCTAATCGCAAAGTCGCCTGGGAAACATTCGACGGAAGTTATGTGAAGTATGAACCAGACTGCTATTACGGAGCTGTCATTGAGTGTGGTCTTATGCTGAAAGTAAAGAAGTTCTTCATCAATGGAGGCGTAATGCTGAATAATGATTCAAACAACTTCAAAGATCGTGTAGGAAACTTTGGTATCGGTATGTACTTTTAATTTATAAACAGGAAAATATGAAAAAAATACAATCTATATTAGTAATAGCATTGGGAGTATGTGCAATGCTGACCAGTTGTCAGGAATTGGATACTCCCATCAATAATATCCCTACAATAGAAACGGGAGAGGCAACAGAGATTACAGCAACCAGCGCCCTTCTTTCATTCAAATCAGAAAATGGAAAAGCTGATTGCTCGCTCGTATATATTCTTTCTACCTCACCCGATATGAATGATGTTTGGGAGAGCGAAAGCAATTACATAAAGGACCTGATACCTAATACTACTTATTATTATATGGCTGCACTCCGTAGCACTACGGATGGTAAGAATAATGAAGTACGCGGAGAGGTGAAATCTTTTACAACACTCAGTTCTATCCGACTGATTTCCGTAACCTCCACTTCATGGGATGGTAGTCAGGAAGAATACAATCCTGATATGTTGGGGACTTATCTCTTTTATACAGCCTCTCCCTCCATTTATCAAGGACATGGAAATATGTACGTGGAAAAAAACGTTATCGACGGAAAAATAGGTTGGAAGCTTCCTCAAGAAATCTTTCCTGCAAATACCAACTTAAAAATGTGCGCTTACTTTCCTTATCAAAAAGGAAATTCTGAAGAATATATGATTCCTTTTGGAACCTATAAATATGATGAAGATGTATTATGGGGTACAAGCGACACATTGAACGAACAGACACCGGATGCCTCTATTCAGATGCAACATACTATGGCACGTGTAATATTTTCCATAACAGGTACAGCCAATGTACTGGAAACTACGATTATCACAGACTTTATGCTAGCCAATCGAAATGAAGCAAGCGGAATACCTACTTACGGATACCTGAACATTTATACAGGTAACTTCGAAAATTTCACTTATGAGTTACCCATAACACGTTCAACTAATTTTCATCCGACTGATGTAGCAAAAGACATTGAAGTTTTGATGTTCCCCGCCGAATTTAGCAATGAAGCTGTTTTATTGACTCTGAAGACTGAAAACGGGCATGAATTATCTGTGAATCTTCCTCAAGCCCGCTGGGAAGCAGGACACCAATATACTTATCCAATCACTTACGATGAAGCACATATTACTATCGGTGATGTAGTTGTAGAAGACTGGAATAACAATAAGGGTGGAGATATAACAATTAACGACTAAAAAATAAAAGATAATGAAAAATATTCAAGCTATATTTTACCTAGCAACAATGATAGGTGGGGTACTGTCCGTTGCGTCTTGTAATAATGAAAATGAAACTATAACTGCCAGCAAACAAGTGCCATTGGAGATACAGACAGGCAGCGTACAGACTACTCGCAGCATCATTGAAGGAAGCACACTACCAGAAGAATGTCAATATGGTATCTTTGCCATGTATGGTAAAGAAAGAGAGGTCATTGACGGTGGAATGAATGTTTGCGTCAATTATTCCAAAGGGGTAAGTACTCTTAATAAAAGTGTGTATCTACCTACGAATGTTGACGTCCCTGTATATGCATACTATCCATATAACGCTAACTATTCAAACATTGAATATCTCTTGGAAATGCCGGTCGATGTTACTACTCAAACGGACTACCTATATGGTTATAGTGCCGACAATGATTTCAAGCTGACGTATGTCAAAGATACTCAGCCTAAGGCAACTATATACTTCAAACATGCTATGGCACGTGTGACTATGAGAATTAAAAAGGCAACGGATAATGAGAATACTTATAAATTCCCTTATATCAACCTCCTGAATGTAGATAAAAGTGCTTATTTAAATATTTTAGATGGTGGCACCATTCTTGATCCTACAGGAACCGCCAATCTTACTGCAAAACCTTCTGATTATGTACTTGAAAATTCTGACAATGAAATTGTTGCCGATTTCCTTGTTATTCCGGGAAATACAGAAGGGAAAAAAGTTCTACTGAATATGAGTGACGATATAAGCAGTTTTGAGAACGGGCTTTCCGCAGCCGTACCGGTAACGAACTGGCAGGCGGGACAGCAGTATACGTATACAGTGACGATAGATACTTACAAAGTACTCAGTATTAGTGAGGCTACTATTACACCATGGATTAATAACAACCAAGAAGAAATTAAGATAGGAGATGAAAATTATGCTGGAATTCCAGTTAATGGACCTGTTGGACAAGCTGTAGATTTAGGACTTAGTGTGAAATGGGCAAATTGGAATATAGGAGCATCTGCACCAGAAGAATATGGTGGACTTTATGGTTGGGCAGATCCTACAGGAACTAAAATTTCAATACTAAATGAAGATTATCCAAATTCAAATCCTCCAAGTGACATTTGTGGATCAATATATGATATAGCTCGTGCACAATGGGGAAAAGATTGGCGACTACCATCTAAGGATGAAATAGAAGAACTATTGGCACAGTGTACATGGATATTTACTACTTTAAACGACATATCAGGCTACAAAGTAGAAGCCCAAAATGGTAATTCTATTTTCCTACCTCTAACAAAGGAACGCAGTGGAACAAATTTATATGATTTTGAAAGAGGTTTCTATTGGTCAGGAACATTAGATACAAGTATGAGTATAGGAGGGATATCAAATTATGCTTATAACATATGGTTTAGTAAAGATGGTACAGGATGCAGTAGTAACAATCGGTACAACGGTATGGCTATTCGCCCTGTTACAAAATAAAAAAGAAATATTAATGGTTAATTTATTATTGATAAATATGAAATCAAAAGTAGTTTTTCTATCCCTATGTATATGTATGATGATTCTTTCATCGTGTAAAAATGGCGAAGAAGAATCAATTGCAAACAGTGCATTACTCCGCATCACTACTGATATTCAGACTCGTTCTGTAATTGAATCTACAACATTTACTACAGGCGATAATATTGGCATATATTTTCTTGGAAAATATTACTTTGCAACATATGAAGAAAATGAATGGTCATTTGGAAAAGAACCAGTTCTATTGACTGAAAATCCGACACCGGTTTACGCTTTTTATCCTAATTCGGGAGATTACACTGATGGAAAGTTATCAATACGGCTCGGTGAAGAAGATATTACACAACAAAAAGATTATCTTTATGGAAAATCTAATGAGGATGTAGATAGTAATAACCCTGAAGCACATATTCATTTCAAACACGCGTTGGCCCGTATCACTTTATCTATTAAACGTAATCCTAATGATATAGGTACCGGGTTACTTTCCAATATTCGCTTACAGAATGTTGAAGAAAATACAAGTATTGCAAATGGTGGTTGGATGAACATTATTACAGGAGATATAACAGAAAAGACTGTAGGTCCGGTATCCGTTAACACGAAGTATACACTTAGCAGTGAAACAACTCAAAATGTAGATATCCTTGTAATACCAACTGTAATGGAAAATGAAGGTATGGCTGAATTAGTACTGAATATTGATGGTTTTCCATATATAGTGAAAATGCCTGCCGCAACTTGGGAAGCTGGACAACAATATACTTATCCAATTACTATTAGCAGGACAGATGCACACATTGAAACAGCAGCTCGAATAGGAGATTACTATTATAACGATAACACATGGTCTACTACACTCGATAAAAATAAAACCTGTATAGGAATTGTATTTGCTTTAAGTCACGAAAAAGATGGAAATATAGATATAACACTAAGCGAGTCTATTCACGGAAGAATTGTTGCATTACAGGATATAGGTTCTTATAGTTGGGGACCAGCTTCAGATGTTGAAGAAATACCTAACATCTCATTCCTTGCATACGATAATATCATATATAAAAGATGTTATTTACCAGTAAATGGACAAGCTATTTATCACGAACAAGCTACAGAAAATTTTATTCTACCATATAGTTTCTCTAATTGGCCAACAGAATCAGGGGAAAATTATGGATTAACGGATTATAGTGGGCGTAAACATACCTCATATATAAAAACAGAAGAATATCCTGCTGCAAATGCATGTTATTCATATACAGTAAATGGAGTTAATGAAGGGTTTTGGTATCTACCCGCTGTTGGAGAATTTGCCCGACTCGCAATGTCCTTTGGTATCGGAAAGGTATGTAATAATAAGCAATCTATATTTACAGACTTGAAAAGTAATGGAACATCTTTAAATGAATCATATTGGACTTCCTCTGAACATTATGAGTTATATGGAGCATATGATTATAATATCATGTTAGGAAAAGTAGAAGGCAGTAATAGAACTTCTATAGGATCCAACAATACAAAACGGACTTCTTTACATGTTCGACCTATTTCTTCATTCTAAATTTAGGATTGGTTGTCTGATAAAGCAGCCCGTTATAATAAATATTTTCCAATGCTATATTATCCATAAATCTATGTGCAAACTTATCCTCTCCTTCTTCATACTCATATTCTCCACTACCGCATTTGCCCAAAAAGTAAAAAACGTTTGTGGAGAATATACATTCTATGCACCCGAAAACGTATCGCTAAGCGAAGCAAAGCGCATTGCACTGGAACGTGCTAAACTGCAAGCCCTTGCCGATGAGTTTGGAACTGTGATTTCGCAAGTGAATACCAGTGTGGTTAAAGATGATAACGGAAAAGCGGACAGCCACTTCTTTTCACTTAGCGGCACGGAAGTGAAAGGAGAATGGATTGAAGATAAAGGCGAACCCAAATACACTTACGACACTGATAAGGAAAACGGAACATTAGTTGTCACCTGCTCTATTTGTGGTAAAGCCAGAGAAATTATAAGTGCACAGATTGAATTTATGGCCAAAGTATTAAGAAACGGAATTGAAGCTCAAAATGAAAGTGAAATATTTCGCAGTGGAGATGATATGTTCCTTTCATTTCAATCTCCTACAGATGGTTTTATCGCCGTATATCTGATAGACGAAACACCTACTGCTTACTGTTTGCTTCCTTATAGAAAGGATGGTGACGGACAACAACCGGTAAAGCATGGAGAAAAATACATATTCTTTTCTCCCAAATACGACGTCAATCATCCCGATATAGTAGACGAATATACTCTAACTTGCAACAAAGAAGAAGAACATAACCAAATTTATGTCATCTTCTCACCTAAACCTTTTACTAAAGCACTAGATAATCAGGTGAAAGAAACCATTCCACGCGAACTTGATTACGAAGCATTTACCAAATGGCTGGGAAATTGTAGAAAAAGAGACAAGCAAATGGGAGTTGTGATAAAGAACATTAATATAAAAGGGGAATGAAAAAGAATTCCATTCCCCTGATCCTTCTATTTAAAAGACATTTATTCTCTCATCCATGCTCCGGTAATCTCTGCCACATAAATATGATGCAAACCGCCATGAGCGCCACCATACCATTGCTTACAAACACTTGGATCGATGAAACAATCTTCTTTCATTACATCCGTATAAAGCTTGCGGCATTCCAGACTGAGACGTCCTTGTTCAAAAAGAATATTTCCTTTTTCAGTAATGACCGGTTTCAGTCCCGTCTCTTTTACCTTGTCTACTTCCCTACCCGACTTGCTTCCACATATCTTATGGATAGCTCTGTTCTCTTCTCCCAGGAAAGAGAGCGTGAAGTATTCACTCTTCTCAATAAACTCAAACGTGTAACGTTCCGGACGGATAAAGACATAGACCACCGGTTTGTTCCATAGGAAGCCTATACCGCCCCAACTGGCAGTCATCGTATTGAAATGATCTTTATTACCTGCCGTCACCAGCATCCATTCTTTACCGATAACTTCAAAGAAGTTCTCTGAAAGGTCCTTAATTGCAATAGGTTTCATTGTATACATATTATAAAATTATTCACTTTAATATTTCTGATAAATTCCATGCTTGTACATGACGTATACCTTCTCTTGAAGGAAATTGAACTTCATCCATTGAAACAACATACTTCTCATAACTATCAGCAATTGATAATAAAGAAGCATATTCACGCTCCATTGTTTCTTCCGTTTCCATCATGTAAGCAACCTGAATATAAATAATACGGTCGTCTTTCATAGCCACAAAATCGACCTCTTTATCACGAATAGTACCCACATAAACTTGAAAACCAAACCTGCGAAGCTCGATATATACCGCATTTTCCAACAAATATCCTACACCGTATGCAAAGCCCGGATATAAAAAGTTCTTAAATGCCAAATCATTCAGATAATATTTGCAATTACCTGCCAGAACTTCTTTTCCTTTAATGTTGTAACGCTCTGTTTTATAAGCCAAAAAGGCTTCTTCTATATAACTTAAGTAATTCGATAACGTATCGTATGATACTTTACGGTTCTTCGATTTAAAGAAATTGATTACATTCTGAATCGAAAATAAATTAGATGCATTATTCACCAAATAAATAAAAACATCATCCAGAAGCCTGACATCACGAACAGGTTTACGTTTCACTATATCACGCAATAATACAGTATCTTTGACAGAAGCAACATATTGCTTCTGAGATTCAGTATCAGGCAAATTATATAATTCCGGTAACCCTCCACGTTGTAAATAAGATAAATAAGAGGAACGTCCTCCCACCGTATCCGCCACTTGAATATATTCCATATAATTATATGGAAAAATATGAAATTCAACGTAACGACCGGAAAGCAAAGTGGCCAGTTCACTGGAAAGCATCCTTGAGTTTGAACCGCTGATAAACAACTCACATTCTTCCACAAAATCCTGAGAATGAGAATTGACAAATCGTTCCCAACCATCTACATTTTGTATTTCATCGAAGAATAAATAAACTTTTCCTTGAGGATTAAGTTTTTCACGATAAAGTTGATATAGCTTTTCTAACTCCTGATAATTGTCTATGAAATCAAATTCCAAATATTCCTTATTGATATACAGAATATTATTAGGGTGAACACCTAAGTCAGAAATCAAACCGGAAGCTATTTGCCTCAAAATATAGCTTTTACCGGAACGACGTTGACCTACAAGTACTTTTACCAATTTATTCCCCACAAAAGCATGAATCTTATTAATGTAAGATGTACGTAGTAACCCTAATTTATAGGAATTTCCATTCCAAAGATTATACTTTTCCAGTGCACTCCATTTATCGTCCATAGCTTAAGTTTTTCACAAAAATAAGAATAGTTTCGATTATAATCGAAAATTCATATACTTTTATTAGAAAATTCATATATAATCGAAACCACTCAGTTGCTTTACTATGCTCTTATCACTCCATTACTTCCCGTTTGTAGGATCTATATACCCAACGTATTGGATATATAGATGGGACGCGCTGGATATATAGATCGGACACATTGGATATATAGACCCAATACGTTGGATATATAGATCCTGTAAACCGATTAATAAGAGACACTTACCAATATTCCTGCTTCTTTAATTAAAGCGGCAATGCGGTCCAGTTCCTCATGAGTAGCCTTACATAAATCATGGTCAGGCGTTTCACGATCAATAGTATAAATCATCACCTGACGGGGTTTTATCTCTTTCACAACCTCCAGCCACGGAAGAACGTACTTATCCGAAGTATTATCCACATCTTTCCCCTGATAACTGCCTTTCATGAACATGGTCTGAATAATGCAGTTGCCTTGAAAAGCTTTCATATGTTCTACGATTTCGCCCACAGAATAATGCCCTGTAGGCCGATCCACAGTATGAATATAATCCTTGTCTACTGTATCGAGTTTCAATATGTTGTTATCTATTTTATTCAGCGCATCAAACACTGCAGGGCGGTGAATAAAGGTGGAATTACTCAATACACTGACTTTGGCATTCGGGAAATACTTATCACGAAGCATCAACGTATCTTCTATGATTTCAGGGAAATGCGGATGAGCTGTAGGTTCACCGTTTCCGGCAAAGGTCAATACATCCGGTTGAGGTCCATTCTGTTGCATATCCTGCAATTTGGCTTCAAGGGCATTGCGGACCTCTTCGCGGGTAGGCAATGCTTTCTTGGGACGATGGTCTGCATTGAAACCGCATTCACAATAAATGCAGTCGAATGAACACACCTTACCATCTTCCGGCAATAAGTTAATCCCTAAGGATACTCCCAAACGGCGGGAATGAACAGGACCGAAAATGGGAGATGGATAAATTACAGTCATTTTATTTACAGTATTTTCAGCGTTTATAACGGCAAAGTTAACTAAATCTTTATACGAAGCTGCATTTGTAAGTCGGCTTTTTTGTTTCCTTGTATCAGGTCGTTACCCGAACCAATATTCTCACGGTCTTCGTAGATAGTCTGCGCGAATTTAACAAGGAACATAAAAACTTTGTTCACATCATACCGGGCACAGACAGAAAAGCGAAATCCTTGTCCATAAAACGAAGGTGTATAGAAGGTGTAAAGCAGACCTTTTTCGGAAGCATAAATACGGGAGTCGTAATCATCCGTATGGAAATAAGTGCCCTGCACAGATATCTTTATGGGAAAAGAAAAAGCATACGAGCAGGATTGTGTAAACTGATATCCCTGGCTTCCCTCCTGCCCCCGGGAATGAAAATGATTATAATCCACCGTTGTTCGTAACTGTAGATAATCCGGTGAATAAGTCAGTCGGTAACGAAGGCGGTGCTGGTAAGTAGGAAGGATAACTTTTCCATCCGTCCCCGCTACATCTCTCTCTTTTCGCTTATAGCGATAGTTAACATACATAGATAAGTTTCGCTTAGGAGAATAGATTGACTGAAACATGCCATCCACACCTTGCGACGGTTTACTGATGCGGTATTTCCACCAGGGAAAAGAAAATAAATCCAGCGAAGCGAAGAATTTCCAATGTGCCAAAGGCGATGCTTCGGCAGCCAGATACCAGCCATTTTCATTTTGCGGCGTACTACTTTCACCAAACGAACGTGCAAACATTGCCCAATAATCATGACTATAATATCTATGAACAATCAGCAGTTGATAACCAGTTAATATATTATATTTCAATTGGTTTAGTAGTGAATAACCTTGTTTGCCCATAGCTGCTTCACCTGTCAGAGTAAATCGATTCCAGCGATATTTATAATCTACACCCACATTATGAAAGTAATTCCCTTGCAAATTATACTTGGCATAGGTTCTTAACACCGGTTGATAACTACGGTTGAAAAAGTAGTAAATGCCTGTCATTCCTACTTTTAGATTGTTCTTTTCATAGGTAATATTTCCACCCAGCAACTGTAAAGTGAAAGCATTTACTTTATCCGCTTCCTTCTCCGTACGATGCAATCCGGTTTTATAAATAGAGGTAATTTCATTCTCTTCTATGACTCCATCCATAGAACGATGTGAATAAAAACCGGATAGTTGAAGTGCAGGGATAACCTCCACTGTTGCCGCAACACCCCTGAAATAATTATATTCATCCGTTGAACTGTGTTTCCGGATGCCACCACTACGGTTATCTACCGTTGAGAGAGAATAAGTTTTCCCTAAACGAAAATCAGTGCTGACTACTAGCCCTTGTCCGAAACTTAATCTGTAATTTCCCAATGCCAACGTTTTCAACTTACCCAGATTACGAAGCAGAAAGTAGATAGAATAGTAATCATATCCTTTTTCATTATGCAGGGCAAAGAAAGGTTCTCCTGCATCCTTTTCGGCCGTAATTCCCATTTGGAGATAGTCTCCGTAACGATACCCATATCTTAGAGAGTGGTACATTGCAGGTCCCAGATAATTCTTCTGATAACCTTTACGGGTATAGAAAGGCACATCCAGCCGGGTTAATACCTCCTGTTTACCATATTTCAACAGACTTTTCAACCGGGGAAAACCTATCCTTTCGGGCACAGGATGTACACAAACAAAAGGGAGCAGCAGGTCGATGGTACGCTTATCCACCTCTTCCACCAATTGCAATTCATAAATGGTTTGCATCTGCCCGTGTATATACACATAAGCCAAGATATTTTCAATCTGAATGTCCGAAAGAAAAGGAAATTGCTCTAATTCACGTTTAGTAGTAACATTGATATTAACAGGTTCCTGCAGGCGATTGGAAAGCTCTTCAAGTTCATCTTCCCAGTTCTTTTCTTCTTCATCCATAGAGAGTTGCTCTATATTCTCTTCCCACAAGGACACACTTGTATTTTGAGCTTCAAGTACAGGAGTCATCAGCAGCATACTCAGAAAAACTCCCAACTTGAGTAATTTCATTCGTGTAAATAAGTTTAATTGTCGCGAAATTACCATAAATAAGTTAACACGGCAAGGAAAACATCGACAATCAGATCAAATATAAAGATAAACACTTAATTTTGTGGCATGAACGCACGACTGAACATATTCATCATCGTAGTCTTCCTTCTGTTCGGAACTTCTCTATGCCAGGCACAGGAAACGAAAACCGAAGGATACCTGGTTCCTATGTGCGTTTACGAAGGAGACACTATCCCGTATATAAAGATACCCACCGTTTATATTTTCAAACCTCTCAAATTCAAGAACAAGAAACAGTTGAATGAATATAACCGACTGGTATATAACGTAAAGAAGGTATTGCCTATCTCCAAAGAAATCAACCGTGCAGTTATTGAAACTTACGAATATATGATGACTTTACCCGATGAGAAGAGCCGTCAGAAACACATGAAAGCAGTAGAAAAAAGCCTGAAGGAACAATATACTCCACGCATGAAAAAGCTTTCTTTCTCTCAGGGAAAGTTATTAATCAAGTTAGTGGACCGCCAAACCAATTCCACGGGTTACGAACTGGTAAAAGCCTTCATGGGACCTTTTAAAGCAGGTTTCTATCAGACTTTCGCCGCACTGTTCGGTGCCAGTCTGAAAAAACAATATGATCCTACAGGAGATGATGCGCTTACCGAACGGGTTATTCTGTTAGTAGAAAGCGGACAGCTTTAAAATAGAAGTATCCTACTGCTTATTTATGTAATTTTTCAATCCCAACAGCCCCCTGTAATAACCTTCAAAGATCGTATGACTGTGTTTTTCTATATTCAAAGAATCATAGTTCAAAACAATCTTCGGACAAGCGGATAAGATCTTTATTGCCTCCTCTGTGGCAGGCTTAAATGACTCTTCTATTTTATCCTTCTTGCCGCTTGCCAGATACATATAAAGTTGGTTAGCCCCTTTGTACTCTTTAGTAAATTCTGAAAGTTTATCAATCATCATCTTCTTGCTATACATATAGTTAGGAGATACAGACAGAATACATTGGAACAAACCGGGATTGCTAAGTAAAGCATACGTCACAAACGTACCGCCTAACGAATGTCCTACCAATATATTCCGCGAACCCGTATTATATCTGCTCTTTATAAAAGGAATAATTTCCTTTTCCAGAGATAATAATAAAGAATCCCCCTTTCCAGGATCATCATACCCCTTTACCGATTCTTCATCCGTATAAGGAGGAGTTAATTCACTCTGCCTGTTAGGATTCGAAATACCAACGATTATACAGGGAACACCCGGATACAGCAATTCAAAGGTGGAACAAAACAAATTGAAAGTAGGCGGATATTGAGCATCAAATACATAGATAGTCAACAATGAATCACTCTTCAACATAGCATCTACCCCACTCCGGTATACTTGTAGTTCGCGTGGATCATCGAAATATTCAGAGTCATAAATATACCTGTCGCCCAATGGTTGCAGCGAATAAAAGTCTGCTTGCGCTTTACCATTCCAGCTATGGAAAATACAGAATAAAAGAATTAATAAAACCTTTTTCATAGTTTGAACCCTCCTGTTGATATGATGTTAAGAACATTGTTAGTAATGAAAAACAGTCATTATAGAAAGCCATGTATTTCAAACACTTATCTATGTTGAAAACTTCTATGAACCATTGTTCATTTCTCTATTGATAAGGACATGATAACCACTGTTTGAACAGGGTTCAAACAACTTATCAACACCTTATTATTTCAGTTTCTTGAATAAATCCCAGATAACGATACCGGCAGTTACAGATACGTTCAATGAGTGTTTCGTACCATATTGGGGTATCTCAATACATCCATCGGAATGGTCAATAACCTCCTGCTGAACTCCTTTCACCTCATTGCCCATAACTACTGCATACTTCTTAGTACGGTCTAAAGACAGCTCATCCAGCATGATACTGCCTTCCGCCTGCTCTACGGAATAAACAGTATATCCTTCCTTTTTAAGGTTATCAACAGCTTCAACACAGTTATCAACATACTTCCAGTCGACAGTGAATTCAGCACCTAAAGCTGTTTTATGCATCTCAGGATGGGGCGGAGTAGCTGTAATGCCACACAGGTAGATACATTCCACCCGGAAAGCATCCGAAGTACGAAATACAGAACCAATGTTATGAAGACTACGGATATTATCCAATACCACCACCAGGGGCAGTTTCTCAGCTTCCTTAAACTCCTCTATACTAATACGATTCAGTTCTGTTATTTTCAGTTTACGCATAACAACTATACTCTTTAAATGGCTTTTATTAATAGATTGATTTACAAAGACTTGTTTAACACAAGTGTTTCATTTGTACCACACTTGTGTTTCATTTATATAACACAAGCATTACAGACAAGCCACACAAGTGTAGAACAAACAACGTACTTATACGTTATCTTTTTATTCCTGTTGCAAAGATACTTCTTTCCGTTCACATCCCTGTTAATAACCGTTGAAAAGCTGTCAAAAGAGTAGGGAAAGAAATTCAAAAATAATTCTTGCAATATTCAAAACAACGTATATGCACCCACCGGAATGAACATTCCAAAAAAGTTAAGAGAAACTTTCCGAGGTTATATAAACACATTTTTCAGCCCTATTACACCGGTTTATAACCATAAAGTTATTAACTTTGCACTTTATCAACAAGGTGTTGAAAGAGTTTTATAGATGGCTTATTATCAAGAGATATACCTTTTATTTGCCCGTTGATAACGTACGGATAAAGTTTTATCTCATACTAATAACTTCATAGACAAGAAAAATCGTATTTACTTGTCGACACTATTAACAGCCTATCATCACCATCAAAGGATTTTTAAATTAGAAAGAGAAATAAAAAATATAATTATGAATAATCTCATAGAAGCTATCAAGCAACTTAAAAAGGAGAAGAACGCGATTATTCTGGGGCACTATTACCAGAAGGGGGAAATACAGGATATAGCCGATTACGTCGGCGATAGTCTGGCATTGGCTCAATGGGCAGCCAAAACGGAAGCGGATATCATTGTGATGTGCGGTGTTCACTTTATGGGTGAAACGGCCAAGGTGCTTTGTCCGAATAAGAAAGTGCTGGTTCCTGATATGGCAGCCGGTTGTTCGTTGGCGGACAGTTGTCCGGCGGACAAGTTCAGTCAGTTTGTCAAAGAGCATCCCGGATATACGGTGATATCTTACGTGAATACGACAGCTGCCGTGAAAGCAGTGACGGATGTTGTGGTAACTTCTACCAATGCGAAGCAGATCGTGGAAAGTTTCCCAAAAGATGAGAAAATAATCTTTGGTCCTGACAGAAACCTGGGGAATTATATTAACTCTATCACAGGACGTAATATGTTATTATGGGACGGCGCATGCCATGTACACGAACAATTCTCGGTTGAAAAGATTGTTGAATTAAAGGCGCAGCATCCCGATGCAGTGGTCTTGGCACATCCCGAATGTAAGAGTGTAGTTCTGAAGTTGGCTGATGTGGTAGGTTCAACCGCAGCATTGCTGAAGTATGCAGTGAATCATCCCGAGAAAGAGTATATTGTTGCTACCGAATCGGGCATCCTTCATGAGATGCAGAAGAAATGTCCGCAAACGACGTTTATTCCGGCTCCTCCTAACGATAGCACCTGTGCCTGCAATGAATGTAGCTTCATGAGATTAAATACGCTGGAAAAGCTTTATAATTGCCTGAAAGACGAATCTCCGGAAATAACAGTAGATCCTGAAATTGCTGAGAAAGCAGTGAAGCCTATCAAGAGGATGCTGGAGATTTCGGCAAAACTGGGGCTTTGATAAAGTGGTAGGGTGATATCACTTTATCACCCTTATTCTCCTCTTATAAATGCAATTTTCGTAACAATCCCCTCTTTTCCTTCACTGTCTGCGGCAAGTACCATATATATTCCTGTGGCCACTCTCCTACCTTGTTTATTTCTTCCGTCCCAGGTGAATTGCCCTCCCAGGGAAGTACCTTGGTAAATAAGATGTCCGGCAGTATCCACAATCTTCACATCACTGTCGTAAACCATTCCCGTAACAGTAATCACTCCGCTGTAGTCTGGACGTACCGGATTAGGATAAGCACGTACATTACTCTCTTTAAAGCTGTTTTCAGCCTCTGTAGCGTCACTTTGGTAAGAAACGAGCCCCTTGCCTGTTCCGATGAAGACTTCGCCGGTACGGGGATGTATGGCAATAGATACGATGCTATTGGAAAGCAGCGGACTGTTTTCTTCCGTAAAGTGATGAATCGTTTCCATTCCATCCGCACTTATCAGGTAAATTCCATTGGACGCCGTGCCTATCCACTTTCTGTTGGCACCATCTATTGCAATGGCATTAATCGCTTCGTTCACCAATAAGAAATCAGCCAACCCGCTGTCATCATTACGCGGAACTTTAATTTGTGTACAATAGAAGTTATCATTGAAATAGCGGGAAGGATTGTTCAGTACCAAAGGACCTCTGTTAGTACCGATCCAGATGACTCCCTCTTTATCCTCGGCAATGCAATAAACTGCCAGCTGTTCTAAAAGTGCTCCGTCCTGATTCGTAAACCGGGTAATGAACCTGTGTTGGTCGTCCGAAGTATCCGCTATAGTGCCGTTATAATTCAAGCAGAACAATCCTCCCGACTCTATACGCGAAGAAGTGGCCCACAGCCAACCTCTTTTATCAAAGATAGTTCGTCCGAAATTACTTGCCTTTACTATTTCCGGATAATGAAGACTTGCCCAGTCACCATTTTTCATCAATACACTCACTGCATGTTGTGTCTCGCAACTCACCATCCAAAGGTTATTTTCTTTGTCATAAATCAGTCCGTTCACGCGTACATAACTATCTGCCCAAGGTTCATTAGGTACAGCACTTTCCAACGGACTGTTATGCATACTATACCAGTTTATGAACTTCCCATCTTTAAATTCGTAAATCCCTTCTCCTGCCGATGCAGCAAAATGATGAGCAACGTCTTTAGGATCCTGCACAATACAGTTTATATCATCGTATCGATGTTTGGTTTGTTCACTGATGCCTTCTTCCTGAAAACTGTTCCAGGTATTATTTTCAAAGGTCATAATGGTTCCGGGCCTGTCAAGTCTGTTGGCTATATGTCCTCCTCCGGTAATCAGCAATCGTTCTCCGGCAAAATTCATATAATACGGATAGTTCCGTACAGGACTATTCGGAGTAATGTTTTCGGGCACTTCTCCTTTGAAAGGAATATCGTGGTATTGCGAGAGGAATTCAGAGGTATCATCCGACACTTTCTTCCAGTTCTTAATATCCAGTAGATTATCTGTCAATAACCCTGCAAACAATCCTTCGGATGTAGCGGCATAAAGATGATTATCCGATACATTACATGCCAGAACGTTTTTATTCAGAGGATAGTAATTGCTGATTTCCCGCTTTTTCAGATTGATACAAAGAATACCCGATGCAGTGGATAAATACGTGTATTCCTTATAAAAACAAGCGTGGTTGACCGTCTTATCCTGTGTCATATTCTTGTTTTTATAATCGGGAAGGTTATAGATATCCTCCTCATTCACCAACAGGTCTATATTCGCATTGGAATAAATAATGACCAATGATTTATAGGCTGACTGGTAAGCAATATAAGATATTTCCGTATCGCTTAGCGGAAAGGATTTTGAATAAGTTCGTATGCTGGTATCTTCTTTATCATAAGCATATAAATCACCATTGGCAAGGATGAAGAGTTTACTTCCAATGACTTCACTGCGGGTAGGATTATGATAAGAAAGGTAAGTTTGCCACTCTCCTATCGTATTTTGCGAATAGGCAGGCAGAAGATAGATTAAGCAGAGAAGAAATATATATTGAAATCTCATAAAATCAGAGTTATATTAGTTTGTAAGCAACACACTTACAAACTAATAACTCTATATTTACGGGTTTATTGTATGCTATTAAGGAATTTGCAAAGTTTGTTTGTAGCTATGGCACGGTGGCTGATTTTGTTTTTCAGTTCGTTGCCCATCTCTGCAAAAGTCTGCGTATATCCTTCGGGAACAAATATAGGATCATATCCGAAACCTGAGTTTCCTCTTCTGGTTTTGATGATTTCTCCTTTGATTACACCTTCGAACAAATGCTCTTTTCCGTCGATAATCAGTGCAAATGCAGTGCGGAATTGCGCTTTCCGGTTCTCTATTCCTTCCATGGCATGCAGCAGTTTCAGCATATTTGCTTCTGCATTATGTCCGTCTCCGGCATAGCGTGCCGAGTAAACTCCCGGTTCTCCGTTTAAAGCTTCTACTTCCAGACCGGTATCATCGGCAAAACAATCCATCTGGTAGTTTTCATAAATGTACTGTGCTTTCAGTAAAGCGTTTCCTTCCAAGGTATCGGCTGTTTCAGGTATGTCCGTATGGCAATGAATGTCTTTCAGACTAAGAAGTTCTATTCTGTTACCTAAAATAGCGGTTACTTCTTCCAATTTGTGTGCATTGTTTGTGGCAAATACGAATTTATGTTTCATATGTTGATTGGTTCTTATTTCACTTTCAGTCGGTCAAAACCTTCTCCATAGACTCCGATAACGGAACTTTGAGAGATAAATGCGTTCGGGTCAATGTCTTTCACCAAACGGAAAATATCAATTGACTGGCGCTTATAAGCTAATACAACGAGTACTTTTACATTGTGTTTACTGTACCATCCTATACCGTCCAGAACGGTTACGCCGCGGTGTGTCTCTTTTGTAATGCGGTCGGCAATCTTTTCATATTCTTTGGAGAAGATGAAGAATTGCACAGACTGGCGGGCACTGTTCACAATATAGTCTAATACAAAACCGATAACAAACAAAGTTACAAAACCAAATATCACGCGTCTCCAGTCATGGAATACGAAGTAACAGGAACTGATGATAATCACATCGCAAAGCATAACCATACGCCCCAGTGTGACGTCTTTATACTTATGTATGATAGCGGCAATAATATCCGTTCCTCCCGTGCTTCCGTTGCAATTGAATACGATTCCAAGGCCTGCACCGCACATGACGGCACCTATCATACAAGCCATGAAGTCCTGCCCCGGTCCCAGTATAAGCGGTGGCGTATTGTCGGGACCATTCACAAGCATTTGGAAAAACCATAAAAAGAATGTCAGCCCGAAGATGGCGAATGTGGTTTTAATACTGAATTTAGGACCCAGTATTTTAATGGCAAATGTCATTAAGACAGCATTGATGATGAAGTATGACCATTGGATAGGAAAGTCCGTGGCGTAATAGATGATTGCACCGATACCCGTAGTTCCTCCTGTCGTTATCTGATAAGGAATCAGAAACAACGCCCATCCCAAGGCATAACTGATAAGACCGACAGTGATGAAGATATAGTCTCGCAACTCCCTCATCATTTCGGCTTTGGTTGGTTTTGTGATTTGCATATTAATCAGTTACAAGATATTAACTACGAGTTACAAGTTACGAGCTACAAGGGAGCGAGTCAAGTTACCTTTTCTCTCTCTACTTGTAGCTTATAGCCCGTAGCTCGTAACTAATTTATTTAATAACAATGTTTACGATCTTCTTCGGGACGACAATCACTTTCACTACTGATTTGCCTTCCATCCATTTAGCCGAACGTTCATCTGCCAATACGGTGCTTTGAATGGCTTCTGATGTTTCGTCAGCAGGGAATTCCATATTGAAGCGTGCCTTACCATTGAAAGATATGGTGTAGTTGATTGTATCTTCCACCAGGTATTCTTCGTTGTAAGCAGGCCACTTGGCGTCGCAAACTGAGTCTTCATGGCCCAGTGTATCCCACAACTCTTCACATACGTGCGGAGCGAAAGGAGCCAATACAATAACCAGTTGATTCAATATTTCTTTCTTGCTGCATTTCAGACTGAATAACTCGTTTACGCAGATCATGAAAGCACTGACGGAAGTATTGTAAGAGAACTGTTCAATATCACCCGTTACTTTCTTAATCAGTTTATGCAAAGATTTCAGTTCTTCCTTGGTTGCAGGTTCATCCGTCACTATATAACTGCCGTTACGGTCGTAGAACAGTGACCAGAATTTCTTGATGAAGCGGTACACACCATCGATACCGTTCGTATCCCAAGGCTTGGATTGCTCTACCGGCCCGAGGAACATCTCGTACATACGCAATGTATCCGCACCGTATTTCTCAACAATCATATCGGGATTAACGACGTTGAACATGGATTTACTCATTTTCTCCACAGCCCAGCCGCAGATGTATTTACCATCTTCCAGGATAAACTCAGCGTTGGCAAATTCAGGACGCCATGCTTTGAAAGCTTCAAGATCCAGAATATCATTGGATACGATATTTACATCCACATGGAGTGGGGTAGTGTCGTACTGATCCTTCAGATTCAGGGAAACGAACTTATTGCTGTCTTTGATACGGTAAACGAAGTTACTACGTCCCTGTATCATACCTTGATTAACCAACTTCTGGAACGGTTCTTCCACGATAGATACTCCTACATCGTGCAGGAATTTATTCCAGAAACGTGAATAAATCAAGTGTCCCGTAGCATGTTCCGTACCACCTACATAGAGGTCGACGCTTCTCCAGTATTCATCTATTTTCTTATCAACCAATGCTTTATTGTTATGCGGGTCCATATAGCGCAGATAGTAAGCGCTGGAACCTGCAAAGCCCGGCATGGTATTCAGTTCAAGAGGGAATACGGTGACGTTATCTATCTTTTCATTCTCTACTACACATTTGTTTACGGTGTCCCAAGCCCATTTGGTAGCGTGTCCCAACGGTGGTTCTCCGGTTTCGGTAGGAAGGAATTTGGCAACTTCCGGCAATTCAAGCGGCAAACTACTTTCGTCGATCATATAAGGCATTCCATCCTTGTAGTAAACCGGGAACGGTTCGCCCCAGTAACGCTGGCGGGAGAAGATAGCGTCACGAAGACGATAATTCACCTTTACGCGTCCCAGATTATGTTCTTTTACGTAGTTCTTAGTCTTTTCGATAGCTTCTTTGATGGTCAGTCCGTTCAATGTAAGATCACAGTAAGGAGTTACATCAGGTCTCGGAGAGTTACAAACGATACCTTCTTTGGCATCAAAGCTTTCTTCGCTGACATCACAACCTTCTACCAACGGACGGATCTCCAATCCGAAATGTTTGGCGAAAGCATAGTCACGACTATCGTGTGCAGGTACAGCCATGATGGCACCTGTACCATAACCGGCAAGTACATAGTCGCTAATCCAGATGGGCACTGCCTCACCTGTGAAAGGATTAATGGCATAACTTCCGGAGAATACACCCGTCACGCTGCGGTCTGTAATACGATCACGCTCGGTACGTTTCTTAGTGCGTTCCAGATAAGCGTTAACTTCATCCTTTTGTTCAGGAGTAGTCAACTGAGCTACCAATTCGCTTTCCGGCGCCAACACCATGAAAGTAACACCGAACATCGTATCTGCACGGGTCGTGAAGATGGTAAATTCCAGATCGCTGTCTTTTACTTTGAACTGTACTTCGGCACCTTCGCTGCGACCGATCCAGTTTCTTTGAGTTTCTTTCAGAGAATCTGTCCAGTCGATGGTATCCAGTCCGTCCAACAAGCGTTGTGAATAGGCAGAAACGCGAAGACACCATTGACGCATCTTCTTCTGAACTACGGGGAAACCTCCGCGTTCGGATACACCGTCTATCACTTCATCGTTGGCCAGAACCGTACCCAATTGGGCACACCAGTTTACCATCGTTTCACCCAAATAGGCGATGCGATAGTTCATCAGGATTTCCTGTTTCTCTTTCTCGCTCTTGGCTTTCCATTCTTCGGCAGTGAAGCTGAGTTCTTCGCCACAAGCCACATTCATGCCGTTGGTACCTATTTGTTCGAAGGCCTGTATCAGTTCTTCGATAGGGCGAGCCTGCTTTTCATCATTGCAATAATAGCTGTTGAACATCTTCTGGAATGCCCATTGCGTCCAATGATAATATTCCGGTTCGCAGGTACGTATTTCGCGGCTCCAGTCAAAACAGAAACCTATCTTATCCAACTGCTCACGGTAACGGTCGATATTGTTGATCGTAGTAATTGCAGGATGTTGTCCCGTTTGTATAGCATATTGTTCGGCGGGAAGTCCGTAAGCATCATATCCCATGGGATTTAGTACATTGAAGCCCTGCAGTCGTTTGTAACGAGCATAAATGTCCGAAGCAATGTATCCCAGCGGGTGTCCTACGTGTAGGCCCGCACCGGAGGGGTAGGGGAACATGTTTAGTACATAGTACTTCTGCTTCGTCTCATCTTCCTTCACTTGGTAGGTTTTCTCTTCCACCCACCTTTTCTGCCACTTCTTTTCAATCTCCCTGAAATTGTACTCCATAATGTTTTTCTTTCGTTATTTTATGGTTGATACTTAGTTATATACTTTATTAAACGGTGCAAATTTACGGGTTTATTTTCAGATTCATAGCTTAGTACAACAAAAAAGTATTTGTCTGTACCATACCAGGGATACACTTGCTTCGTACCAAAGCCGTACTTTCTCCGTGTAGAAGTACTTTTGACCGAAGAATGTACGGAGCAAGTACGGTTCGGATACGTTTCAGACAGGTAGCGGAACATTTGAAAATATATATTTTTTCCTGTTTAGTGATATCTAAAGACACAAAAAAGCCAACTAATTCATTGTGAATTAGTTGGCTTTAGCTTTACTATTGAAAGAATATTCCTGCAATATTGAAAACAAACTATTTACTGATAAACACTTTTGTTAGTTTAAAACAATTTATAAATCAGTATAGATTAGAAAGTTATTTGATAACTTTTCCCTGCTTCCGTTGATAGTTCTTTTACTTTTCCTTCATACCGCAGAAGACATTTCCCTCCCTTTAAGGATTTTATATTAGTAGAGATGAGTTTTCCGGCTTTCCATTCCATATCAAAAACAAATGCACCACGTGCACACAAGCCCGTCACTTTTCCATCTTTCCAGGCAGTAGGTAATGAAGGCAACAAGTCAATATAATCTGTATGACTTTGAAGTATCAATTCAATCATTGCCAAAGGAACTCCCATCATATCGCCTACTTGTGGACGACCGTGAGCATCGACAAACATATTAGGGTATGCTTTTGTGAAATAATTGTGCTGCATCATATCTAAACTCTTATCACCCTCTTTCAAACGAGCAAGCATAGAAGTAACCCATCCTAAGCTCCAACCTTGGGCATGATAATTATGATTTAATCTGTAATCCAAAGATTTACGTACAGCATCAACAAGATGCGGAGTTTTGTCTTGAGTAATTCTGTTTCCTGGCATCATACCCCACAAGTGCGAAATATGACGATGTCCCGGTTCTGTTTCTTCTAACTCTTCTGTCCACTCCATCAAACGTCCATCGTTAGCAATAGTTGGCATACTAAGTTTTTTCATACTTGCTTCAACTTCAACTGTTTCTTCGTTGTTAATGCCTAATATTTTGCATGCTTCAAGAAAATCTCTAAATGTATTCCATATAATTTCTTGGTCGTAAGTACAGCCCATAGTTAAACTTGCAACTTTTCCATTTACTTTAAAACGATTTTCGGGAGATGCAGTAGGACCAGATACAAGTTTTCCACTTCGTGGGTCAGGGACAAGCCAATCAACGAAGAACAATGCAGTTTCTCTTAATACAGGTAAAGCTCTTGTTTTTAAAAATTCTTTGTCAAGAGTATATCTGTAATGTTCCATGTGGTGTAAGCATAGCCATGCAGCATTTGTGATAGACATACCCCAGTGTGCTTTGAGGAAAGTGGGAGGAGCATAAAACCAGGCATCAGTACGATGACCTGCAACTGAGCCTCTTTTAGTTCCAAACATAACTTGGGCTGTCTCTTTTCCATTCTTAATAAGATTCTCTGTCAATGTAAATATAGGTTCATGACATTCAGACAAATTAGCTTGTTCGGCAAACCAATAAGCTTCTTGTATATTTACGTTGATATGGAAATTAGATCTCCAAGGAGCTAACATTAATGGATTCCAAATTCCTTGAAGATTCATAGGCAAGCCACCCTTTCTTGAAGATGAGATAAACAAATATCTGCAATAATTGTAGTATTCAAACAGTAGTTCCGAATCTATCTGCCCACTTGCCGCCAACTGAATGCGCTTGTCGATAGGGTTATTATTAACAGGTGTGTTAAATGCAATATCAAATGACGAACGATTGTATAATGCTGAATATTCGTCAATGTGAGTTTGTTTAAGTTTTTTGTAACCTAACTTTTGTGCTTGCGATAATTGCTTTTCGCAAATCTTTTTACGATTATGAGTTAAAACATTCTTCGTATCGTGTATATTGTAATCTGTGCTAATAGCTATCATTATTGTTACACTATTGGCATTGTTTATTTCTATATCTGTTTCGTTAGCTTTTATTTTACCGCCTTCGTTATAATAGTTAATTATTCCTTCAAACTTCACACCTACAAACTCTCCATTTTCAGCATAGGCTTGTCCTTGTACGTATTGACTACGATTGTTTTCTGCCTTTGTAGTTGCTCCAAACGGACGTGTATATCTAGATTTAAACGAAACTTGTCCCGGTTTGTCGGCAGTGATTCTCACAACCATTACTTCATTTGGTTTACTTACAAAAGCCTCACGGGTATAGGTTACACCGTTTTGTGTGTAGCTTACATAAGTTATGGCTTTTGTGTAGTCCAACCATCGTTTGTAGTTGCTTATTACTCCTTTATCTTTAAAATTAATATTCAAGAATCCAAAAGGTTGATAACTTCTCGCATTTTCGTGTACTCCATCTGCGAACTCTTTCTCACAAACGATTACTGCTTCTTCATATTTTCCGTTGAAAATAAGATTACGCATTTTATTGATTAATTCGGGACCTTTAGGATTGTTTGGAGGAAGTGGAGGACCACACCAAATTGTATTCTCATTAATCACAATTTGTTCTGTTGAAGGATCACCAAAAATCATACCTCCAATTCTACCGTTACCTATTGGCAATGCCGATTTCCAATCAGATGCTGGTTGTGCATACCAAAAATGGCTACATTTGTCTTGTGCAAACGTTAGCTGCAAACTTGACATAAGCAAGATAATTACAAATAGTAAATTTCTCATAAATTGTTTTTATTATGTTATTCATGCGAATCAAAACTTGAAAGATTACTACTGATTCATGGTTAAGATTTTGTAATTCAGTTAATTATCTTATTTATTTACTGTGCTTGGATATAATTTTCTGAACCATTGATTGCAACTACTTCACCAAAAAAATGGGTTTTCAAATTTGATTAAATAATTGTATTTTCATCACTGTTATTTTTTCGACTAAACTATTCAGATAAATTTCTATGTTCGGATATATTTTGTCAACTGTTATAAGATTTGCATCAGTTGGATTACTATGATTGGAATACTGAATGATTTTCCACGCATTCGGCATCCTATTATTGTCTGTATCAAGTAGCACAGATTATATAATCAATATTCATATTTTACTTATTTTGATTGGATATCCGCTCTTAACTTAACGTGAATAGTGCTATTGGGCACAGGAGATTCTATTACGAATCGAGGATTGTTTAATAAGCGAATAATTTCCGAACCAGCTCTCATTACGGTTCCGTGAAAATTGGTGGTACAGCTTTTACCTCTATTAAAATAATAAACATTATCATGAGCAAGCGTTGTACCTTCCACAATATCGCACACTTCGCCTGATTCAGTAACTTTTGTAGCAAGTGCATTCCATCCTGCAAGAGCAGCAGAGCCGTAAATATGACTGAGCCAGCCTTCATTTACCTCTTTTGCAATACTGTAAACGAAAATGGCACTGGCTGAGGTTTCCAGATATGATCGGGGTTGGTCGAGTAGATTGTGCCAGAAACCGGTTCCATCCTGCAAATGTACCAATGCTTGTGCATGCCTGCGGTATAGCGCTAACACTTTATCCCGACCTTCAAAGTTTTCTGGTAACACCGACAATAGCTCAGCCATGGCCATAATACACCAGCCATTTGCCCGTCCCCAATAAAATTGTGGGTCATCTGCTGCTGAGTTCACATTCCAACCATGGTCGTACAAGCCGGTTTGCTGATCAAAGAGTCTTGCAGATAATTGTATTACTTGCCTAACAGCATCTTCGTAATATTTTTTATCGCCGGTTAAAGATCCCATTTGTGCCAGAAAAGGAATACACATATATAAATCATCTGCCCAAAACGATTGAGGTTGCGGTCGTTGGCGGGCTATTGTCCTATCGCGCAAACGGTACTGCTTGTTATAAATATAATCTGCTATGGTATCTATCCATTCCCTGAATCTACGGTCGGGATATCTTTTCTGGATTTTTATCAACGCTGCCCCGATTGCACCACAATGGTCTAATGCTGCCATATGGATCATTTTTTTATACGGATGATGTCGTATCAGGCCGTTTTCTTCCATTGTTCGGAAATAAGGCATAGCTTTAAAAGTGAAATCAAAAAAGCGTATGGCATAATTGAAATATGTCGTATCATTGGTAGTTTCATAAAGATCGTTGCAGGCAGAAAGTGAGACACCATTCGGATACGACCACTCTATAAAGTAAAATGCTCCTTGTGGATAAATCGCATTTTTATTAGGCTGAGAGTATGAAATCGTTTGTCCGTTAATAGAATCAACAAGATAAAAAAGCGAGTTTTTCTCTACTCTTTGTTGTATCCGGTCTACGATATTTTTTACATCTTTAACCGTAGGTATTACGTAAGGGGTACTGTAAGTCGGCAATGCCGGTTTCCTTGCTGAAATGCCTGTTCCTAATTGCGAAAAAGCTACAGTATTGCAGCCAAGAAGCAAAAAAAGAACAAGGTGTTTTTTCAATGATACTTTATTATTCATTTTGGATAAATATTATTTTGTTTACTATTCAAATAATATGTTGTAAAATTTACCAGGATAGATATTCACCTCTTTTCCCATTCCATGTTATTTCCTTTTTAGTTGTTTTTATTTCAAAACAAAAAATTCAATCGATTGCAAATATAATAGGTTTTTCAATCGATTGCAAACTTTTTCCTATATTTCTTTCAATCGATTGAAATTATTCAAAAAAAAGCTCTATTTTTGCAAGCAAATCAGAATTAACAAAGATGAATAATAAAAGAGTAACCATTTATGATCTTGCTAAAGCAATAAACCTGTCACCTTCTTATATTTCCAAGGCATTAAATAATCATCCTTCGGTGGGAGATAAGATGAAAGAGAAAGTGAGAAAGGCTGCCAAGGATTTAAATTATAAACATAACTCTTACGCTGCCAATCTCAGGATGGGAATTTCTAAAACGATAGGAGTAATTGTTCCTCATATAAATAAGAGTTTCTTTTCAGAATTGATTGCAGGCATTGAAGAAGTTTGTTTTGAACATGATTATGGCTTAATTATCTGTCAATCACAAGAGTCGTATGAAAAGGAGTGTAGAGCTATTGATACGTTAATACGCCAAAATGTAGATGGTATTTTAATTTCTGTATCTGCTGAGACTAATTCTTCAGAACATCTTCAGAATATCATAAACCATGATACTATCTTGATTCAGATTGATAGATTTATTGAAAACTTTAATAGTTATAAAGTAACTAATGACAATGAAAAGCTTGCATACAATGCAACCATGCATCTGATCAATCAAGGATACCAAAATATAGTTTTTTTGGGGTGGACAGAACAGCTTACTATTGACCAGTTAAGAAAAAGAGGCTACCTGCAGGCAATGAAAACTTCAGGGCTTACCAGCCATATTTATGACAATGCTATTCAGAAAGATAAAACAAAGGAAATTATAACTCTATTGTTGTCATCCAATACTCCTCCAGATGCATTTTTGACTTTTTCTGACGAGCAAGCTCTATGTGTGTTGCAAGTAGCTAACTCTTTAGGTATTAAAGTTCCCCAAGAATTAGGAATAATAGGCTCTGGAAATGATATTCTGACGGAGATTACTACACCAACTTTGTCTGCAGTCAATCAAAAAAGCATAGAGATCGGCAGAAAAGCCGCTAATCTTTATTTTGAAATTTTAGCCGGAAAAAATGATAATCCGGTAGAAATAAAAGAAGAGATCATTCAAGCAGAAATAATCGGCAGGGAAAGTACTGCAAAAAATAACTAACCATGAAAACATATTTAATTTTTGCAATCAGTTTATTGTCAACATCATTCACTTTTTCGCAAACAGTAGTGATAGACGGTGTTCCGCGTGATACTTCCTTTGCGTTAAACACTACTTATCAGAAAGAATTACGTTACCGTCCCTACATTGAACCCGTAAGAGCTAGCCTACCCGATGATGTATTAGCCAATGAAGGTGTAACTTATAAAACAGTAGAAAATGCATGGGGTAAGCATGAATTAAAGATGAATATATACCGTCCTAATGACGGTAAAGAATATCCGGTTTTAATGATGATTCACGGTGGAGGATGGAACTCCGGAAATTTGGGATTACAAGTACCAATGGCACAACAAATTGCAACTAAAGGTTATGTAACTATTCCTGTGGAATACCGCTTAATTCCAGAAGCGCTTTATCCGGCAGGGGTGGAGGATTTGGAAGACGCTATTGAATGGATATACAATAATGCAGGAAGATTCGGCATTGATAAAGAAAAGATTGCCGTATCCGGTTGTTCAGCAGGTGGTCAGTTAGCGATGTTAATTGGAATGAAGAATGCTTCCGGCAAGATTAGGGCTGTCATCAATATGGATGGAATCTCTTCTTTTGTCACAGACGAATCGATAAACCGAGCCAAACAAGCACGAGATAGTAACAAGCCATTGCCTATTGATGCTATCTGGCTGGGTGGAACCTATCAAGAACAGAAGAAAAATTGGGAAGAGGCTTCCGCTTTATACTGGATAAGTAAGAATTCGGCACCGGTTTGTTTTATTAACAGTTCCATTCCTCGTTTTCATAATGGCCGGGACGAAGCTATTGCTTTACTTAATAAATATGGAACTTACACCGAAATACATACATTTGAAGATACCCCACATCCTTATTGGTTTTTCAGACCCTGGTTCGATCCCACAATCGAATACATGACTGAATTCATGAATAAAATTCTGAAGAATAAAAGATAGGATATTCTTTCTACAATCTATTTTTTGGTAACATAATGAACTTTTTGATAATGTCAGGTCTAAGCACAATTATTAGTACTCAGCCGAGAAAAAACGATAAACAGATAAATATTTTTGTTAATTCAGAACAATTTCTAATTTTTATTGCTTATATTTGTGAAGTGCTTATTAAAACTAATTCAAGTAATGTAATACAAAAAATGGCAAAGTTAATTCAATAGGATTTTACACAAAAGTGTTTTTAGGATATTTCAAGGGATGAAGTCTGAGAAGATTGCATCCCTTTTTGTTTATTTTTCTGCCAGATTGCTGAAAAACACTCTAATCACGTTGTTAATAAACGTGGGTAAAGTTTTTAAAAAACGTCACCCTTATTTATTAAAAACGTTTCCGGCGTCTATTAAATCCCCTGTTTTATTGTACAAAAAGTAGAAATGGTATATCTTTGTCTCCAATTTATCGGGAACGTATGAATGAGAAGAAAAATTACACCTATCATCTGATAGCGATCTTCACCGTAGGAGTGTGGGGATTAACTTTTATCTCCACCAAAGTTTTAATAGCCAATGGACTTTCTCCGAAAGAAATCTTTCTGCTTCGTTTTCTGATTGCTTATATTGGTATCTGGTTTATATCTCCCCGCAAGCTGTTTGCAAATAACTGGAAAGATGAACTTTGGTTGTTGTTGGGTGGCATCACGGGCGGTTCCGTCTATTTTCTGACGGAGAATATGGCTTTAGGCATTACGCTGGCTACCAATGTGGCGTTTATTGTTTGTACGGCTCCGTTGCTCACCACTATCTTTTCACTGATGATTTATAAGAAGGAAAAGGCTACCCGTACTTTGATAGGCGGTTCACTGATGGCATTGATAGGGGTGGCAATGGTGGTTTATAATGGGAGTTTTGTTTTGAAAATATCTCCATTGGGCGATTGTCTTACTTTGGTTGCTGCTCTTTCATGGGCGTTCTATAGTCTGATAATGAAGAAGATGACGGGTAGGTATAATACTATTTTTATTACTCGCAAGATCTTTTTCTATGGCATATTGACTACGCTTCCCGTCTTTATGTTTCAACCTTGGAAGGCTGACCTTTCTTTGCTCATTCAGCCTTCCGTTCTGTTGAATTTATTGTTTCTGGGTGTCGTTGCTTCCCTGATTTGTTTTGCAGTTTGGAATGTCGTACTGAAAAATCTGGGAACGGTACGCGCTTCCAACTATATTTATCTCAATCCGCTGTTCACTTTGGTAGGATCGGCTATCCTGTTGGATGAACATCTGACAGTTATTGCACTGATCGGGGCTGCTTGTATTATGGGGGGAGTATATATGGCAGGAAAGAAATAACCGGCAGATTATTCTTCAGCAAATAGTATTATTCTTCTTCGATACCTTTCTCCGAGTGTTGCAGGCGGTAAAATGTTTTTTGTAGCTCAATCTCCCTGCGTAACTCTTCCTCCGTAGGCATATACAACATATATTTGGAAGCAAAAAGTTGATTATTGTCATGTAGTACTGAGTAGCGGGCTATATCTTCGTCTGTTTCTGAACAGAGAACGATACCGATGGTTGGGTTATCTCCTTCACCACGTATCCGTTCATCATACATCCGCACATACATATCCATTTGTCCCACGTCCTGATGTGTTATAGGATTTGTTTTCAAATCGATAAGGACGAAACATTTTAATAAATAATTATAAAAGACGAGGTCGATGAAATAGTCTTTCTTCTCGGTACGCACTAATTTTTGGCGTGTTACATACGAGAATCCTTTTCCCAGTTCAAGCAAGAAACGTTGTAAGTTGCTGATGATAGCCGATTTTAGTTTGGATTCGGTAAAGTCGGTATTTGGAGACAATCCGATAAACTCCGCTACCGTAGGATTCTTGATAAACTCCAATTTGTCCTGCTGATACGGAAGCGTGAGCGACTTCATTTCCGTTTCCACTTTTTCCCTTGTCGTGCGAGAGTAGCAGACGTTCGTAATACTGTGAACCGATGTTGCGATTGAGTGTGCGGTAACTCCACATCTGCTCTTGTGCTTCTTTTAGATACCATGCACGGGCTTCAGAATTGGGAACTGTTAATAAGCGCTTGTAATGAGACCAATTCAATATTCTCCATGGTGTAGAGAATATTTCGGGAAAGGTTTGATAGAACAGTCGATAGTTGTAAAGACTGGGGACTGAGAACCCCTTCCCGAACTCTTGCGTAAGTTCTGTCGAGAGTTCTTTTAGCAGTTGTGTTCCGTAGTCGGCTCGTTCTTTTCCCTGCTGTTCCTCTTCCACGATACGCTTGCCCATCAGCCAATAGGCTTCTACCATTGCCGAATTAATGGCGGTGTAGGCTTTCTGTCGGGCTTCAGTTACAATTTGCTTGATTTCATGAATGAAACTTGTGCTATGTAAGGCTATATGGTTTTCTTTTTTCATTGTCAAAATGGTAAATGATTTAATGACAAAGTTAGGAAAAAAGCAGGATAAATGCACAATTAAGGTACTGTGTATTTGCGATGCCTGAATTTATTTCTCTGCAAACAGAATGATTTCTTCCGGTTGTGTGGAGTGTTCTACCATTAGGTTCCAGCTACTTTCTTTTTTGTTCCATTCGTAGCTTTGGTAATTTACGCCCATTCCATTGATTTGGTAAACGGCTTTGGTCTTTACATCGGTGTAGGCATTGTCTTTTCTGTTCCATGCTGCGTATTCTACGTTTACTTCTCCACCGTCGTATGAGAAGTTCAGGCAATACTGTTTCTCGAAGCGTTGGTTGCCTTTACTCCATTTCGATACCTCTTTGCTGGATACACGTCCTTCGGCATCATACGCATAGTTATATTGCAGATGATTCTGAAGATATTTATCCTCTTTCACTTTGTATACGTTTTTGGTTTCTACACGATCTCCATCCATGCGGGTGTTGTAGGCAAAACCTTCCAGACTGTTGTTATTTACTGCGTTTACGATTGAAGTTACTGCAAATACTACTGATAATACTAAAGTTTTCATAATGGTGTTATTTTTTAGTTATACATTTTTGTTTCTTTCGATGTTGCAAAGGTAAGGCAGAGGCTCATGGAAGAATGTTATTACAATGTTATCTTTAGGTTAACAAAGAAAATCCGTTGATTTGTCTACTATTTCTTTTTCAAAAAGAAAGTTTTTTCTATTTTTGTCTTTTCAAGAAAGAAATAATTTCAATATGTTATCTTTATGAAGAAGAAGGAATTACTAAAACAGTTGATTGCAGGTTTCCAGGCGGGTTTACCCGTGGAAGTATATCCCCGTGAATTGATGCTACCTGTAGATAGTAACAAAATTATTACGGTTCCGGGTGTGAGACGTTGTGGCAAATCTTCTTTATTCTTATTGGTAATCAATCAATTGATTTCGGAGAAAGGCATCCGGAAGGAACAAATACTTTTTCTGAATTTCGACGATGAGCGTTTGCAGTTTGATGCTGAAAATTTAGATGAAATATTGCAGGCTTATCGGGAACTATATCCTGATATTTCCTTGAAGGATGTATATATGTTCTTTGATGAAATACAAATGGCGGAAGATTGGCAACCGTTTGTGCGTAGGGTGTATGAACAGGAGTGTAGACACATCTTTATTACAGGCAGTAATTCAAATATGCTTTCGTCGGAACTTGCCACTTCCTTGCGGGGACGTACATTGCAGTACGAAGAGTTTCCTCTTTCATTTCGGGAGTATTGTTCATTTGTAGGCGTGGATACCAATTATTATGTACCTGAATATAGGGCGCGCATTGTAAATGCATTTAAAGTGTACCTGCATCAAGGTGGTTTTCCCGAAGTCAGTCTTGCTATTCCTATGTTGAAAGACCGTATTCTGCAGGAATATTTCTTCGTAATGCTCTATAAGGATTTGGTGGAAAGATATGAAATAAAGAATCCGGAACCTGTCCGTTACTTCATTAAGAGAGTAATGAGTAATTTGACGAAACCGACCTCTATCAATCGTATTTATAATGAGTTGAAGTCACAGGGGGTTAGTATCGGAAAGAATACCCTGTATGATGTAATTGTACAAACAGAATCTATCTATTTGTTTTTTTCATTAACGAAGTATGAGCCTTCGGTCGTAAAAGAGAGTAGTGGAGATAAGAAATACTATTGTATTGACAACGGTTTACGTTCCGTGTTGCTTAATCCTCTAAGTGAAGATAATGGTAAATTACTTGAGAATGCCGTTTATCTTCATTTACGCCGGAATTTGCAAATACAGGAAGGTTTGCATTATTATAAAGGTAAGAAGGAGTGTGATTTTGTAATTACTAACCATGAAGAAGTGAATCAGTTGATTCAAGTGACTTATACTTTGCACGACGAAGATACTCGTCAACGGGAGATAGACGGTCTTTTGGAGGCTGCTCAAACTACAGGCTGCCGTGAATTATTTATTCTGACTCTTGAAGAAGAAGAAGAAATAAATGTGAGTGAATATACGATTCATGTTCTTCCTGTATGGAAATGGATGCTGAAAACATTATATTTGTCCCCCAAACAATAGCAAGATGAAGCTTCGCTCACTCTATATCCTCTCTATTATAGGATTGTTTCTCGTTGTGGTAATACAATTGGGAGGCATGATATATGCTTATGACAGCTATAAAAATGAGGCGAAGCGTACACTGAACGAATGTTTCCGGCAAGCTTTTATAGAAACGGTAGATAACCGGGTGAATAACCTGCCTTTTCCTGATTATACCGTACCATTCTATTCGTACATCCGCAGGGATGAAAAGATGCCTTACGATGAAATGGTATTTTTGGGATATCAGCAAGTAGCCTCTTTCCTGGAAGATGTTTATCATGTGGAGATACCGCTGGATGAGATGGAGAAGGTATTGGAAAAGAAGCTGAAATGGAAGAATATCGATAGGACCGTATGGATTGATTCGGTAGAAGATCACAGTAAATATTCCGCTTACAGGCGTTTCAAAACGGTTATCTCGGAGCAGGCATGGCTGAATGAAAGTAAGGGTAAAGCGATAGAAGCTACCATCATTTCTCCTTTCCTTCCACTTGTGAAGGATGTGTTTTTCCTGTTCCTTCCTACTCTGCTATTAACTGCTTTCCTTATTTACAGTTGGGCACAGCAGATGAAGTATATCATCAGCCAGCGCCGGGGGATTGAGGAACAGCGCTCTGCTTTCTATGCTCTGGCGGAGAAAATGAGGTTGCCGATAGGTAAGGTGCGCAGGCAGATTCCCGAACAACAGTGGGAGGCCATAGAAACATCGAGCAGGCAGATTCTGGATATGACGGAGCAAACACTTTCCATGGCTAAAGAAGAGGAGTGGAAACGTCAGGCCCGTAAACAACATTCGTTTAAGGTATTCTTCATAGTCAGCCTGTTGGCAAGTTGTTTGTTGATGGTAGCCTGGTTTGCTTATTTGTACCGCACAGCTGCCCGTGAGACTGCTTATCAGGTGAATGATTGCTTTGAAGCGGCTTTCTATGACGAGGTGGTGGAACGTTATCCGTTGTTCCTTTTACAGACTAAAGGAGGGAAAAAGCCCGTAGAACAGAAATTGCCAGAGGAAGCTCCTTTTGCCAAGGAACAACAGAAATTTCTACAAGGAAAGGAGGCTGAGTATAGCATAAACCGTTTGTTTGTGGTACATACCTATAATACGATTGATCAGAATTATCGTCTTCGTGCAGCCTTGATTATGCAACGTGAGATCAATGAAAGTAGCATAGAAATGCCCTTGTCTTCTTTATACCTGGATTCAGCTTTTGCAGAGCGCTTAAGCCGGTTGGGCATAAAGTCACGTAGTGGTATTCGTCAGTTTCTCCGTTCTTCGGATAGTACGGTTACAGAGGTTGGATACGCTTCCAGGAAGTATGGTGATTATACTTCTCAGTTTATTCCTTTGAAAGAAGATAGTACGCTTTGTGTGCAGGGAGTTGTGAAGAACCCTTATCGTCATGTGGCGACTTCTATCTGGTATCTTTTGCTTCCCTTGTGGATTACATTCCTGGTAATGCTCGATTGTATCTTCGGCCAGGTGAAGGTGCTTCGGATGCAACATCGTCTGGAGCAGTTCCAGAAAGACTTTACTTACGCCATGATTCATGATATGAAGTCTCCGTTGAACTCCATATTGATGGCGGCACATGTGTTGGCAGGGGGGAAACTGACGGGTAAACCTGAAAAAGAAGAGAAATATCGCCTGGTGATGACGGAAGAGAGCGAGCATCTGCTGGCTTTATCAAACAGGGTATTGATGCTTACACAATTGGATGAAGGGCATTTGGAGTTGCATAAGGAAGATGTTTCCCTGCGTCCGTTGATTGATGATCTGGTTGCGAAGATTTCTCTGAAAGCCGGTAAGAGGGTGGAATTCAATACGGTTTATCATCGTTGTGAGACGGTCTATGCGGATGCTTTCTGCCTGCGTGAAGTGCTGGGAAACTTATTGGACAATGCGATCAAGTATTCTCGTGCAGAGGTGAAAATAGACATTATCTGTGAGTCGGAAAGGGGAGTTTGCAAAATTAAGGTATGCGATAACGGATTGGGTATTTCCTTGAAAGACCAGTCGCGTATCTTTAATCGCTTTGAACGTTCTGCGGCGGCAGTACGTAGTAGTAAAGGGGGTGCCGCGGGTTTTGGTTTAGGTTTGAACTATGTACAGCAAGTGATGTTGGCACATGAGGGCAGGGTAGAGGTGGAGAGTGAAGAAGGCCGTTTCAGTGAGTTTACTCTTTATTTTCCGGTACGATCCTGATCTTACCATATATGGAATCGCAACTCCTGTGAACAGTCGTTGATAAATGCATCTTTGCTGAATGAACGCAGTTTCCAAAGGATGCAGATGTCGTCCATGCTACCGATAAGTAAGAATGTTCCGAATAATGTGAAATAATAATTCCCTGTTGCCATGCCATACAAAAGCGGAAGTATGCCTAACAACAGAATAGGTAAGAAGCAGGTTGTGCGATATTGCCACATTCTGATGGGTTCGTTGCAGTGACAGAAACGTATGCCTCCCTTGTGCTTTACGAAAGAGATGGACCGGAAACCTTTGGGCGAAAAGATTCCGAAGAATAGTGCATGAAGCAATAGATTTACTCCAAAGCCTGCCAGGGCGCACGACCAGAATATCAGCAATGATACATGGGCCATATCTTCTCCATGTATCCATCGGAATAAGAGCAGTATGGGTACTGTAAAAAGGATTGCAGCCAGTATTCCATACTTATTGATCTTATTTCCCGAAACCATGATTTCGGTTCCTTTCTTGCTTTGTACAATTGAGATATCCGCTTTCATCATTCGTTCTTTTAATTGAAGAATATATTTGCAATGGCGTGTTTGAGTCCTGTGTACGCAGGATTGACTGTGGCCATTAATACGTAAGCTGCCAAAACGATTGCAATACCTTTTGCTAATTCGATTCCTATTTTCTGAAATTTCTTCATGACTTGTTTATTATTTAAGTGATACATTGGGGTTATTTCGATGTTGCAAAGGTAAGGTGGTAGGGAAAGAAGGAATGTTATCGCAATGTTATCTTTAGGTTAACGATCATAAGTTGATATGCAAGTTTAGTAAGGTATAAAGAGCTAATAAAACTTGCTGGCAAATCCTTTCTGTATGATTATGAGGTAAATGGGTATTCCAATATAAATTGAGATAGTATTGCTCAGCATTTGATTCATTACTATTTCAGCATAAATTAGCTCATTATCCTTAGTTTTGTTTGTTATTCTATTGGACTATTCCCATTATAATTGAAAATATCCCCTTGCTTCTTCTCTGCTTAATGATAATAATTAGTTGAAAAACATAGATTTATAATAAAAATGAGACTCTTTATTTGTCCCCCATGTTTCTTTCCTGTTTTATGTCTATCTTCTTATTTTTGTTCTGTTCTCGTAAGTAGATACGATACAACTATTATTAATCTATATCAGAAAGTAAAATTATGGAAAACCAGGGAATACTTCTTTATATCGGAATAGCCCTTATCATCTTATTGGTACTTTGGTATATCTGGACTGCCAATAATCTGATAGCAAAGCGGAATCGGGTAAAGCAATGCCGTAGCGGCATTTGCGTGGCATTGAAGCAGCGGAACGATATGATACCGAATTTGGTAGCTGCCGTAAAGTCCTATATGGGACATGAGAATGAGACGCTAACCCGTATCGTAGAACTTCGTTCACGAACTTTTCAGCCTTCACAGGAGAGTGAACAGATAAAAACCGGTAATGAGCTTTCTTCTTTAATCTCCAAACTTCAATTATCCGTAGAAGATTACCCGGAACTGAAAGCAAGCGAACAGTTCACCCGACTGCAAAGGAGCATTGAAGATATGGAATTGCAACTGCAAGCTATACGCCGCACCTATAATGCTGCGGTCACCGACTATAATAACTCCATTGAGATGTTTCCTTCTTCCATCGTGGCCGGCCGGCAGAATCATCATCAGGAAGAACTGATTGATATTCCCGAACAGGAACAACGGAATGTGGATGTCAGTGCACTTTTAAAGTAGATGTAATATGGAATCAATTGACTTCAAAAGCCTTTCCGAAAGGCTTCGTACCGAACTTTCCCGTATATATTTCTGGCAGAAGATCGTTCGTATTCTGAGCATCATAGTCTATCTCTTTGTCTTTTGCTGGATGATGTTCGTCCTGTTTGGGGGCTATCTTGTTGGATACATCGGATTAGAGAACTACAGTGTGGTTACGCAATACATTTTCCCGGTTTTTATGGGATTTATTGTGCTGAACTTTGCATTCAGCCGCTCTCTTATGAAATTCCAAGGGCAGGAAAATGATATCATGCGCAGCATTATGTCTGCTATGTTTCCATCGGTTCTTTTCTCCTTCTCTTCGCAACTGGACCAGCGTATATTATCCGGTAGCAAGCTCTTTAATTCTTCTTTTTCCGATCCGGCATTGGCGGCTACCACCTATGCTTATCTGGAAGTGCCGCGAGGGGATCGTACCCTTTATATAGCCGATATAGGGGTTTCCTATGGGCTGATGAATAAGTTGGAGCTCAACTCTGTAGCGGGCTATTTCGTGATGCTTTACCGCTATGTGCTCCGTCCGCTGTTTGCTTCCAGGTATGAAAGCAGTGCGCATAACTTCCGCGGCATGTTTGGCTGGTGTCGTCTGGAACGTAGTTTTAAAGGCAGCACGATTATCCTGCCCGACCATCTGGAACAAAAGGTCGGCTATCTGGCAAAGAATATCCAGGGCTTGAAGAAACGCTATAATGCCCGTTTCGTTCATCTGGAAGACCCGGATTTCGAGAAGTATTTCGTGGTTTATGCCGATGACGAAATAACCGCCCGTATGATACTTACACCGGCAATCATGCGTCAGATTACCCGTCTGCGCGAAACATTCGGGCACGATATGATGCTCTCTTTCAGTAAAGATACTTTTTACTATGCGGGAGTGATGCCCGACGGCTTCCTCTGTCTTCGCAAACAGGCACTGGACAATGAACATCTGCTTGAAGAGATATACAATGACATAAACCTTGCCTGTCAGGTGACAGATATCCTTTAAAACCATATTATAACATGAAACAAACACTTACATTTATTCCTCCCGTAGTGGACTCCACGCAAAGTTCCATTCATACGGAGGCTTACGAAAAGAGCGTGGACTTGTATAACCAAGGCGAGTATCTGCAAGCTTTCCACAGTTTGCTGGATTACCTGAGTGCGGACTTCCGGACGAAGTATGGCAATACGGATGGTACTGAATTTCATATTCCACACGGTTCTATCCTGGTGCATATCTCTGTAAAAGACGGATTTTACCGTATCAGTGCCGACTTCCTGAACTTGCCCGAGAAAGGGCGTGTAGCCATGCTTCGACAGATTGCAGACCTGAATCTGAACAAACTGCTGTTGCCTCGCTTTGTGAAGGACAACGATAAGTTGAGAATGGAGTACACGTGTTCTCTCTCGCAGAGCCATCCCCATAAGATGTACTTCGTGTTACAGAATATCTGCCACATCGGTGATAAATATGATGACGAGTTTTGTACGAAGTTCGGTGCTACTCGGTGCTATGAGCCGCAGGTCACCTCTTATCCGCAGGAAGAGATAGACCGCATTTATGAAGGTCTGCAAATCTTGGGCCGCGAAACACTGGAAGCCGTGAAAGAGTATGATGTCGACCGGAAATATGGCTACTCCTGGAATGTACTCGATACGACTTTCTATCAGATTTCCTACTTTGCCCGTCCGCAAGGCCAGCTATTGAATGATCTTGATAAAGCGGTGGATGATATGGATGCCGAACTGCCTACTGCCGAGGTGGTGGCGAAAGGTAAGGCCTTTCTTGAAAAATTGCTTGCCATGACTAAAGAGGAACTGGCGGCTGATCTTTATTTCGTAGATACATTGGTGTCTACCAAGCGACGTTCGTCTCTGAAGAATATGCAGGAGAATTTTATGAATGTCTATAAAGAAGCTACTGAGGCCATTCAGACGGAAAACTATGAGCGGAGTGTGGTACGTCTACTCTATATCTTCTATGAGGCTTATTTTTATAATGATGTGCAGGATGACATTAACGTAATTCTTTCGCATGCGCTTAAGAAAGCAAGCGGTAAGCCGATGGAGGATGCATCTGAAATCCTTTATAACGCAATGGATAAAATAATGGAAGGTGATCTGGAACCGGATGAGGATGACCTGGAAGAGATATCGGCAGAAGCCATCGAACAAATACAGGGCATGGCAGCATCTCTGCAAGAGGAAATCATGAAGGCACAGGCTGATATGCAGTCTGCCATGATGAAGGGAGATATGGCCGAATATATGCGTTTGGCGCAGGAACTTCAACAGAAGATGATGCAACAAGCACTTGGCGGACAACAATAACAGATTAAAAACAATGAATCAATGGAACAGAACAATATATATCAGTTGGTTTTCAAAGTAACCCATGCAGGTGGATCAGGCAGCTGTTTCTATCTGAAAGACTATGATCTTTTTGTGACAAACTATCATGTGGTGAAAGGCTTTCATGCAGTGGCGGTACATGATAATGACCGGAATCCTTATCTGGCTAAGGTGGTACTGGTGAATCCTTCATTGGACATAGCCCTTCTGTCTGTAGACGGTGATTTCTCGGCCCTGCCTTCCCTGAATCTGGCAGGAGATAATTCCTTGTCCATTGGTGGAAAGGTTTGTGTGGCCGGTTATCCTTACGGTATGCCTTTTACGGTGACCGAAGGCTCTGTGTCTTCGCCCAAACAACTGGTGGATGGAAAGTATTATATACAGACTGATGCGGCGGTGAATCCCGGCAATTCCGGCGGTCCTATTTTCAATGAAAAGAACGAAGTGGTAGGTGTAACAGTGAGTAAACTGAGTAATGCCGACAATATGGGTTTCGGTATCCGTGTGGAAGCATTACGGAAGCTGCTTGAATTTGTGGAGGCTGCGGACCGTACAGCTTTTCAGGTGCAGTGCGACAGTTGTGACGAACTGATATCGGAAGAGGAAGAATTCTGCCCTTCATGTGGCGAAAAGCTGCCCGAAGGTATCTTTGAAGAGCGCGAACCGTCTTCATTGAGTACTTTCTGCGAACGTGCCATCCGTGAGATGGGAGTTAATCCGATTCTTGCTCGTGATGGTTATGACTCCTGGACATTCCATAAAGGCAGTTCCGAAGTGCGTATCTTTGTTTATGAAAATACGTATCTGTTTGCTGTTTCTCCTATCAATCTGTTGCCAAAGAAAGAGGTGGAAAGGGTGCTCGACTATATCCTGAGTGAAGATTTTAGTCCTTACAAACTGGGTATTGAAGGACGCCAGATTTACATAGCATATCGTGTACATCTGTCTGACATTACGGATGCATCGGAAGATGAGATCCTTACTAATCTGGTGAATCTGGCATTAAAGGCCGATGAGATGGACAATATGATGGTAGAAGAGTTTGGTTGCGAATTCTCTGAATATTCTAAACACGAAGACTGACTTTAAGTGATAATTGCAAACGCGGCTGTCTGAAAGATTATCTTTCGGCAGCCGCGTTTTTCATTGGAAACTGTAAGAGAGAATTCTTGTTAGAGTAATTATCTGTTTGCCAGCAAAGCGCTGTTCCAATTTGTTGCATTGTGCTCTGTTACCAGATTCCAGGAGTTATCTTTCTCATTCCAGTTGTAAGCCATGTAGTTCATGCCGTTCTCGTTCATCTGGTAAACGGCTTTAGCTTTCACATTTGTGTAATCGCCGGCTTTGCTGTTCCATGCTACATATTCCACGTTTACTTCGTTGTCGGTGTAGCTGAAGTTAAGGCAATACTGCTTTTCAAATCGGCTGTTGTCTTGGTTCCATTTCAGAATTTCCTTGGCGGATACACGTCCTTTTTCATCATGTGTGTAGTTGTATTGCAGGTGGCGTTCCAGATACTTGCCTTCTTTTACTTTATAGACTGTCTGGGTTTCTACACCGCTTTCCTGTTTCTCACTGTTGTAAGCGAAGTCTTTTACGTTGTTACCACTTACTGCGTTTACTACTGATGTCAATGCGAATACTACTGATAATACTAGAGCTTTCATAATGATTTTATTTTTTAAGTTATACATTTCGTTACTTTTGATGTTGCAAAGATAGGGCACGGGCATGAGGATGAATGTTATCGTAATGTTATCGTTAGGTTAATAAAAAGAGTTTCTTAATCCGATGGTGGAATTCTGCAAATAAGCCTGTTTTCAAGCGGGAAGTATAGTCGTAAGATTATGCCTTTCCTTGTGGTTGAGGAGGGAGACAGCGGTGCTTTGTCACGCCTCTACTTGTTCCATTTTGTTTCTTCCTCTTGGAACAAAAGTGCCTTGCCTGTGGAACAAAAGTTTCTTGGTTAAGAAATAAAAGTTTCTTAGGTAAGAAACAAAGGTTTCTCAGAGAAGAAACTCTTGTTTCACAATAAGGAGACAAATGTTCCGATAAAGTGGAGCTTACGTTTCTCCATAATAGAACAATATCTGATTAATAATGTCTTATTGAAGAAGTAGGCACTGGTCTTATTTACAGCGGCTTATCACTCTTCTTATTTATAGTATTCTCATATGCAGGTTCTATCTTGATTTCACCAATGGATACTCTATAGATATAGACTATGGAGATACCTTATTTGTAACCTGTTGGCGGAATTGATTTATTTAGGTATAGAAAAGAACAAAAGTGATTAGTGTTTAGTGATAAGTGATTAGCGCCATTCGGTATATTATTTTTTAGACGCGGATGACACGGATAACGCGGATTTAAAAGGCTGCGCTATAAAAGTGGATAAAAAAAGATCCGCGTTATCCGTGTCATCCGCGTCTAAAAGATTATTTATCATTTAACTCATAACCCTACAAAAAGGAACTAATTCCGCCAATGGATTACTTGTAATAATCTTAATCTTCAGACTATTGTGAAATCAGGAACTTTGAATGATTAAGGTAGGAATTCTTTGTTTTCTTCCTTTAAAACGTCTGCTGTTTCTTTGGTAAATTGAAAATGTCCCCTTTTCTTCTTACTTTTACTGGGTAATAACATCTTGATAAACATATTCTTACGGGATAAAACCTCCTCTTCATTTATCCCCCCTATTTGTTTTCCCGTTCATGGGTATCTTCCTACTTTTGTTACACCTTCCTTAGAGGCTTAACTAATATGTATTATTATATTAACTATTTGACAGAATATTAACTCTTAAACTAAAATTATTATGGCATTTTTTGTGAACCCCGGCAAAGACTGGGAGAATAACCTGACAGAAGAAGATATTGCGAAGCTGGAAGCGCAAGGGTGTGACGTAAGCGGACTGCGTAACAGACCGCCCGTGCCGGAAGATGATGACGAAGAAGAGGAGGCTTTCGATAATCCTACGCGTTTGGATAGACTGAAGCCTTATCTGCAAACACCTCGGGACATGGAAACTCCCTTCTTCAGGGCAGTGGCAGGCAATGCTCCCTGGTTGTTCAAGGATCGCTGGAAGAAGAAATATACGGAGTCTCCCGTTATATATGCAGCAGTGGTGCAGGCCAACAGTGCTTTGTGGAGACCGGGAGACAACGATTACTATCCGGCAGTGTTTGTTTTTGCCCTCGACAAGAAGCACATTCACGATGTGGAATGGTTATCGCAAATGGCAGAAAAGATCAGCGAATTGTCAGATAGTCCTACTGTGCCGGATGATTGCCGTAAACTGATTAATACGTTGCGCGATAGTCAGAGTGAGTTTTGCTTCCGTATCGGCAAAAGCGTATCCGGTGATGCCGATGCCTGGTGTGCTACTTATAAATTCGATAAGCAATCGGCTCTTCCGCGCAAAGCGCTTCCTTCGGATGGTATCGTTCCTTTCTTGTTGAAAGCCAATCCGGTAGAGAACCAGTTTGTGGATTTTAAACTGATTCCCTCCGAATTGTATATTAGGTAAATCAAAAAATGCGGCTATCGGAGGATTGCTTTTCCGGTAGCCGCATTTCTTTAGGAATTTAAAAGAGGGTGTTTATTGTTAGAGGAAAGTTACTTGTTTGCCAGCAGGACACTGCTCCAGTGGGTGGCGTTGTGTTCTGTTACTAGATTCCAGGAGTTTTCCTTTTCATTCCAGTTGTAAGCCATGTAGTTCATGCCGTTCTCGTTCATCTGGTAAACGGCTTTAGCTTTCACATTTGTGTAATCGCCGGCTTTGCTGTTCCATGCTACATATTCCACGTTTACTTCGTTGTCGGTGTAGCTGAAGTTAAGGCAATACTGCTTTTCAAATCGGCTGTTGTCTTGGTTCCATTTCAGAATTTCCTTGGCGGATACACGTCCTTTTTCATCATGTGTGTAGTTGTATTGCAGGTGGCGTTCCAGATACTTGCCTTCTTTTACTTTATAGACTGTCTGGGTTTCTACACCGCTTTCCTGTTTCTCACTGTTGTAAGCGAAGTCTTTTACGTTGTTACCACTTACTGCGTTTACTACTGATGTCAATGCGAATACTACTGATAATACTAGAGCTTTCATAATGATTTTATTTTTTAAGTTATATATTTCGTTACTTTTGATGTTGCAAAGATGGGGCAGGGGCATGAGGATGAATGTTATCGTAATGTTATCATTAGGTTAACGATATCTTTGCAACTCTGGAAAGCTTTCCTTGTATTTTTTTAGAGTTGTATGTATTTTTATATTCCTCTTTTAATCAGTGAGATGCTGATTTTCGTTCGTTTCTTTTCATCGTACCTTGCCATTGGCTGGAAAGAATGCATTCTCATCGCATATAAAAAGTAGTACATTACTCCGCGATCCATAGTTATTTGCTATTTTTGCAGGCGAATATAAACGGATAAGATGAAATTACGTACTGTCATCTCTCTTTCACTTGTGAGTCTGATTGCTGTTGTGTTGATACAGTTGGGTGGAATGCTTTATGCTTTCCATGCACAGATGCAGGAAGCAGAGAAGTTACTAAATAAGTGTTTTTGGATGTCTTTCACGGAGACAGTGGATAATTTGGTGAACAACCTTCCTTATCCTGATAATTCAATAGCTATCATAGCGTATGCACCCAATCCTAAATATAAGCGGATTGATGGGAATGAAAGGAATAAGCGTACTTCCCAGCAAGTGGCACAGGCTTTGCAACGGGTGTATGGAATAAAAGAAATTCCGTTAGCTACCATAGATAGCGTGTTGCACAATAAGTTGCGGAAGTTAGACATGGATGGAACGCTGACCGTGGAGCGAATTAATGTAAATACAAATGAGGTACTGGCAAGTACCAATCCTCAGGTAAGTATCCGTAACTTTGCCGCTGTTACTTCCGAAACTGCTTTTACCTTTAAATCCCGTGGGGAGGCTGTCCGTGCCATTCTTTCTTTCCCTGCCAAGGAGATGGAGAAGAGACTCCTGTTACTGTCATTCATTACATGGCTATTGCTGGGTACGGCTGTCTATGCCTTGATTGTGCAGATGAAGTCGGTGTTCCGTCAACGGCATGACTTGCAGAAACAACAACAGGACTTCTATACGTTGGCCGAAGAAATGAAACATCCCGTCAGCCGGATGAAGAACTTGATAACCACAGAAAACTGGCAAGAGATAGAGGCACAAAGCAACGTACTCTTTGAGAGAACCAATGCTACTCTGGCACATGCCAAAGCAGAAATCCGGCAAGGAAGTACAGGCAGGCCTATTTCTCTTAAAGCAATTTCTATAGTCAGCCTGGTTGGAGTATTCCTGTTGCTGGCTGTCTGGTCGGGATATTTGTATTATATTACATCTCAAAAGATACGGTATCAGGCGGAGGAGCAATTGGAAGAGGCTTTCTACCGGGAGGCAGACTTACATAGGTATCCGCTTTTCACTAAGGCTAATCCTGATTTTAATTGGGATAGTTCACCGGGAGAATTTCTCCCTTATCCGAGGCGTATGATGAATGAACTTTATAAGGTATATCTGGAGAAAGGTTATCGTTACCGGGTACAGTTGAGTGTCATACGACATCTTTACAATAAGTTTGATGAAGATTTCCGCGTAAAGATGGCTTATGATATACAGGATACGATTAGTCTGCGTAGCCGTGTGCCCATTCCGTTCTCCTTGCAGTTTGCCGACAGTGTTTTCAGGAAACAGCTTTTGGAAACAGGCTTTCCGGATAGGGCGGATATCCGTTGGATCAGGTATCCGTCCCGGGAGTTGGTACTTTATACAGGTAGTCCGACTGTTGACTTCGGGGATATTACTACCCGGTTGTTTCCGTTGGATAAGGATAGTACGAGTTGCATCTTTGCTGTGGTTCGTTCACCACAACGTACTATTATGAGTACCACATGGTATATGCAAGTGCCGCTGCTTATTGCTTTCCTTTTCGTATCTCTCTGTGTTTTCTTTCAGATACGTATGTTGCGGGCACAGCGTCGGTTGGAGCAGTTTCAGAAGGACTTTACTTACTCCATGATACATGATATGAAGTCACCGTTGCAGTCTGTCATGATGGGAGCACATATCCTGGCAAGTGGTAAGTTGGCGGATAAGCCTGAGAAGCTGGTCCGTTACAGGCAAGTAATGGGAGATGAGTGCGAACATCTGTTGACACTTTCCAATCGCGTAGTAATGCTGACAGAGATAGATCGTGGGGAATTGGAACTACATAAAGAGGAAGTTGCCTTAAGGCCGTTGTTACGGGATATAGCAGAAAAGTATCAGTTGAAAGCAGCGAAGACGATTCATTTCGATATAGATTGTGAAGAAGGATGTAGTGTTTATGCGGATGCTTTCTGTCTGCGTGAGATACTTTCCAACTTGGTGGACAATGCCGTCAAGTACTCTAATGAAGAGGTTCTGATCATTCTTTCAGGTAAAAAGACAGAGGATGAAACCATTGTTAGAGTGCATGATAGCGGTATTGGTATTCCTTTGAGCGAACAGCATAAGATATTCAATAAGTTCGAGAGGGTTGCTTCCGGCAGTCGTAAGACGGGTGCATCAGGCTTTGGGTTAGGATTGAATTATGTGTTGCAGGTGGTGAGTGCCCACGGTGGTATGGTGAAGGTAGAAAGTATGGAAGGGAGTTACAGTGAATTTACGCTACAATTCCCCTTGCGTTAAAAAAGCCTGCTGGCAAAGATGAAATGTGCTCAACTATTTGTTATTCAGATAGGCTTTTACTATTTTTGTATACAGAGTCCGTAAAAAACAAAGGAGGTAGATTATGACACGCAGGGTTGGCATATCTTGGCTCCCAATTCGTTGGGGATTATTTTTTCTGTTCATTTCTGGTTTGCAGTTGCTTTCTGCACAGGAAGATAGTACACGCTTCACTCTTGATAGCATGTTGATAAAGCCGAAAGCTGCATTTCAGCTTCCATCTGTCAATCTGCTTCCCGAAAAGACTGTATATCCTTTGATTAATCCTATACAGTTAGGTGATTTACCTTCTTTCTCCTTGAAAGAGGAACTCCGTATCCCTTATCATATAAATCCTTCTCCGTTATTCCGGGGCGATTATAGCACAGGAGGCGTATTAAGGCAATTTCCCCATGGAGCGGTATTCGGTTCCGGAAGCCAGACCAGTCTTCCGGGCATCGGGCGTTTTAATAATGCTTCGTTAGGATATCAGCATATCTTTAACGATCGACTATCATTGCAACTTCGTGCCAATGCCATGAAGATAAATATGTCTCACATCACCGGGCAAGCCTTCAGTACTGCGGGCAGGCTGACTTATCGTGCTTCCGACCGGGTTGCCTTCAATGTCTTCGGTTCGTATGATATCGGTAATTCTTATGGGATGAGCACTAATAGTTATGGTGCTACGATGTCTCTTGATATGTCCGAACGTTTTGGTATGGAGGTAGGTGCCCAGCGCTATTACGATGCCATGCGTGGAGGTTGGCAGACGGTTCCCGTTGTGATACCTTATTATCGCTTCGAGAAGTTTAAGCTGGGGTTGGATGTAGGCGGAATAATGTACGAGATTCTGCGCAACGTGGTGTTTGATAAACGTGGCGGTGGTGACTTTGGTGGCGGCCCTACGATTAGGCCGCCAAAGTTCTCATTTCCGATAAAATAGAAGAAGCAGATATTTACTTCAGGTAATCGTTTATATTTAGTAGTTTGTATTCGGGCGAACATTCAAACAGATAGTTCAGGATGTTCATGTGCGCTGCGCCGAAAATAACCAATATCCGTTTGCCGGCGGCATCGGGAATCCGCTGGATATTCCTGAGTATCCTTAGATTCCGGTTGAACCATCTTCCGGATTCAAAATCTGTTCCGGTATAATCGCCTTTGACGGATTCATACTTGAAATGCTTGATAAGATAGTTTCCTAAATCTTTCTTGATACGTACCGGATCATTGAGATGTATCAGTTGTGCAAGTATTCCCTGTTGCTTGAAGATGGGTTCATCTTCATAGTATAAAGCAGAGTCGGGAGAGTTCGAGAAACTTTCTTCAAAAGCCAGATATTCATTACTTTCATCATCATCCAGCAGTTTCTCTATGTGGGTAGTGTGTGCTCCCCAAGCATCTGCACAGTATATCTTGGCATTGCACATTCGGGCTATTCTGAAACCTAACTGCTGAATTTCGTTTCTGTTCAACTCATGCTTGCCGGTAAGGTATGAGTTATAGAGAGAGTCTATCTCTGATTGTTTGTATAAAGGCCATTCAATGACAACGGCATCCGGCTTGAATTGTGCCAGTTTCTTGGATATTAACTCTATCTCTTTTTGATATTGAGGAGATAGTACATCTATCTGGTCTTCTTCGGATACTTGTTGCACATCCAGATTGGGAAATTCGAAGTGGAAGACTCCCAATGTAAGGACTTCTGCCTGCTGGGCATATCCTTTTGTGAAGAACATGCTTGCGGTAATCAGAATAAGAATGAATGATATCGCAATGTTATCTTCGGGTTAACGAATAATTTATTACTTTTGTGGCTGATATCATAACTGATAAAGATGGAGTTAGATAAGTCATTAAAGGTAGATTTTCTTTCAGAAATCAAAGGAATCATCCAGCAGGCACGCACTAATGCTGTACGAAGTGTAGACTTCTGTCGTGTACAGATGTATTGGACACTTGGGAAGCGTATTTTTGAAGAGGAACAAGATGGAAAGGAGCGTGCCGATTATGGAGCTTACTTACTGAAAAATCTCTCTAAGGAGCTTGTCCCGGAATTTGGCAGTGGGTTTTCTTATCGTCAATTGGCTTTCTGCCGCCAATTTTATAAAACTTATCCAATTGTGAACGCACTGCGTTCACAATTCAATTGGACTCAATATAGGCTTCTTATTCAAATAGATAATCCGGATAAGCGGGAATATTACGAACTGGAAGCGATGAATAATTGTTGGACAGCGCGTGAGTTAGAACGCCAAATCAATTCAGGCCTTTATGAACGTTTGTTATTAAGTAATGATAAGGAGGCTGTTTTGGCTGTAGCACGTAGAGAGCGTATCCCAGAGACACCTTTGGAAATCATTAAAGATCCTATGGTGTTAGAGTTTCTTGGTTTGAAAAAGGAAGCGGCATATTATGAAAAAGACCTTGAACAGGCATTGATTACCCATTTGCAGGATTTCTTGTTAGAATTAGGAAATGGTTTTTCTTTTGTGGCCCGGCAAAAGCGTCTGCTACTTGAAGATGACGAATTCTTTGCAGATTTGATTTTTTATAATCGTCTGCTGCGCTGTTTTGTTGTTATAGAGCTGAAAACCCGGAAGATAACCCATGAGGATATAGGACAGTTACAGATGTATGTGAACTATTATGATCGGGAGGAAAAACTTCCGGAAGAGAATCCTACTATCGGGATATTGCTATGTGCAGATAAAAATAATATGGTAGTTCGTTATTCGCTACCAGAAAATAACACTACCATATTGTCAAGTAAATACCAGATTTATTTACCTTCGGAGGAGCAACTTGTGAAAACGCTTAAGCAAGAATTGGAAGAGAGAAGGTTAATTGATAATTTATAGTATAGAAAGTTAATACAATTCATATCAAAGACATGGATACAATAAAGTTATTGTTAGTTGAGGACGATCCCAGCCTGCGTTACATCGTTCAGAGCGGATTGGAAGATATCATAGAGGGCTATGAAGTGTTGGCAGCCGCCAATGGTGAAGAAGGATTGGCAATGTGGAGGGAACACCGTCCCGATGTCATTCTCTCGGATATAGAAATGCCCATCATGGATGGTTATGAGATGGTGAAGCGTATCCGTGAGGTGGATAAAGAGACGCCTATAATCTTTTCTTCCGGTTTGGTTTCTCCCAAAAATGTATTGAAAGGCTATGAGTTGGGAGCCAACAATTATATCAAGAAACCTTTCATTCCCGAAGAACTGGATGCCCATATTCATGCTTTGTTGAAACTCTCCAAAGGTGAAAAGAGTAAGGACGAAAGCGAATGTTACAAGATTGGAAAGGAATATGTGCTTGATGCTACGCACGCCATATTGAAGCATTCATCCGGTGAAAACAAGACATTGACCGCCCGTGAAGCCGGACTGTTGCAAATGCTTTGTGAGAACAGAGGAGATGTAGTACGCCGCGAAGCCATTCTTGATAAGTTCTGGAATACGGAAGATGATTATTTTGCTTCCCGCAGCCTGGATGTATTCGTCACGAAACTCCGTAAGTTGATAGCTGAAGATTCATCAGTCAGCATTAAAACGGTGAAAGGTGTGGGGCTGATGCTGGAAGAAAACATATAGTTCCGGCTATTTGATTACTATATTTATTCGGGGCACTAAACTGTGTCTCGAATATTTTTTTGTCCTTACTGTTCGTTTTCATGCGGACACTTGTCCGGAAATGAACATAGCTTGAAATCGTATATTCGTTGATAATCAGTGTTTTATTGTTTTGGCACGCCAATTGACTATATATAGTCGAAGGCGGTTGACAAAGACTTCCTCTCAAAACCAAGAAGTAATAACAATAAAAAAATAACGATTATGAAAACGAACTTAATTTCTAAAGCAGTGGTAATGTTGGCAGTAGTAATGGCCAGTGTAATGAACTTTTCTGCAAGTGCAAGTAATCCTACCCAGTATGTGAAGAACGAAGAGATGACCGGCGAGTTGATGACCGCAAAGACTATCTTTAAGAACGAAGATGGACATCTGTATCGCCACCTCCGTTACACCTACACTTACGATACAGAAAATCGTGTGACCAGCAAGGAAGCTTCTAAATGGGACAGCTCAAAAGAAGCTTGGGTTCCTTACTTCAAGATGGATGTTTTCTATGCCAACAATGAAGTTGAACTTAGCTATGCCCGCTGGAACTCCAAGAGCAATGCTTACGACAGCAGTATTAAAAAGACTGTTTATGAAATGAATGATGATAATGTTACTTTAATGTTGGCAAGTACGAAATAAAACATCAATAATTAGGAAGTAAATGCCGGGATGATGAGATTTATATCTCATCATCCCGGTTTTGTTTTGGAATACAAGTTATGAAAGTAATTGCCTTTTTTGCAGATGAACCAGAGAAAATATCTGATTCCAGAGAAAGATGTTATCCGATTCGGGAAAGTGAATCAGATAGTAGTAATTATAAAAATATGGGGACAAGCAAGAAAGTATATGTCTGGTAGCAGGTAATGTTGCTCCTTCATTGGTTCTTTATGAAAAGCTATTGATGGAATCAGTTCCTTTATGCAAATGTCCCCTTATTTGTCTATCCTTTATATAGAGTTATCATTTGAAAAACAGCTGTTTAGTTTATGGATTATCCCCTTCATTTATCCCCCACGATTGTTTCATTATTTACAGGTTACTTTTTACTTTTGTTTTCATACGATAACCAGGAAAGATGGAACTATTATTAATCATTATAAAAAGTAATATTTATGGAAAATCAAACAAAACTCTACCCAAGCTATATGGGTGAATTCTATGCAGCAAACCCGGTGAAATTTGAAAAAAGAAAGAACAATGTTAAGCCGATGCTTTATTATGGATTGGCTGTAGTCGCTGTTATTATTGTTATTTTTCCTGGTTTTATCCCTGTAGCGGGTTGGTTGGTTCGGACGGTCGGAGTAATTGCTGTATTAATATGTCTGCTTGCAGCGTATTTGAGCAATTTCGATTATTATAATAGCGAGAGTGGAGGTAAGATAAAAGAGGTGGGTTTGAAGAAGTTCAAACGCGATGAAACCGATATAAACAGAATCCTGGAAGCGTTTCTCAGAAAAGACTTTGAGTATCTGGCAGAGTTGCCCGGAGCATATAGCGCACCGGTCCAGATTCATGTGGAAGAGGATAAATTAGGGCAGGAGATGTATTGCTTACTGACTTCTTACGATTCTGACAGCAACATTATCGGTCTGACCAATGTCCTGACCTTATCAGGAAACGATTATCTCGATCATGCGGATGTAATAAGGCAGATGCTTAAAGATGCGGAAAACAATTGATTCTTAAATTGTAGGACATAATGAAAAAGCTGATTTTATTTATTGGCCTTTTGCTTTTTGCCTTTCTGAATGTCTGTGCGCAGAAAGAGTATCAGATAGAGCAGGTGTCAGCTATAAATATGGGAGACGGCCGCATCTTGTTCCGGGACTTGAAGACTGATAAGCCCTTGGATGGTGAGCACCGTATCATAGACGGTTATCATTCTGCTTATATCCTGGCTGACTTTAAAGAAGGCCTTTACAATGGTAAGTATGAAGAGCATGAATACAACAAACTGATATGTGAGGGTGCTTATAAAGAGGGACGCAAAAACGGTGTCTTCAAGATGTACTCCGATGAGGGGAGACTGAAAGAAGAGAAGTCTTATAAAGACGGAAAATTGGACGGTGCGCACAAAACCTACTATACCACCGGTAAAGTGGAACGCGAAAGGAACTACCGCATGGGAAAACAGGATGGTAAGGAATTAAGCTATGACTTTGACGGCACATTGCGCATGGATCATACATATAAAGACGGTAAGCAGGTAGGCAAGCAATTCACTTTCATGAAAGGGACCTATGAGCTTCATGAAACCGTTTATTATAATGAGAACGGGCAGAAAGACGGAGATTATTCCTCCATATTTATCTTTGGGCTTCCTCATGTACTGGGGCATTATAAGAATGACCAGAAAGATGGGCGATGGATTACAATTGCCGAAAGTGGTGATACATTGATGATAGAAACCTATGTCAATGGCAGGGAAGAAGGCTTGCATGTTTCGTTTGATAGGAAAACCGGTACCCGTAAGCGTGAATTCTACATGAAAAATGACCGTAAAGACGGGCTCTATCGTGAGTACGATCCTGAGAATGGTGAACTTATTTATGAAGCCACCTATCAATACGGTCGTATCAATGGAAAAGAACGTCGTCTGATAGTTACAAATCGCTATGATTACTGGGAAATATCCACCTACATAAATGGCCGGCAGAGCGGTCCGTTTGAGTCGCGTTACGTGAAGAACGACCGTATACGTGAAGTGGGTGAATGTCGGAATGGGCGGCGCATCGGGCGATGGAAACTCTATGATATCGATGGTAAGTTGGAAAAAGAGTGGGAAGAAACCAAGTAATCACTTCGCTTTTCCGTATTTATGAGCAGAAAGAAATTTAAACCCAAACAGCAACCGGTTCATGGCGAAGATGCCTCCCGACAGCAGCCGAAGAAAAGAATGGCACTATGGAAAATTCTGGTGCCTGCCTTTGTCTTTCTCTTCCTGTTGCATTGCAGGATGTGGTATATAGAAGAGGAAATGCTGATACATACTGCATTTTCTTCCGGCAGCTATTTAGGATTGAACCGGAAAATCGTTATTCTCCTTATGGCAATAACGATGTGTGGCTGCATGGTTTATATCTATAAGAAAAGCACTGGGCGGTGGTATCATTGGAGAAACTTCGTTTATGCCTTTATGTGTGGGGGTATTGTAGTGGGATTATGTACCAATGTGCTGGTTGTCTTTCTGTTCTGGCTGAACAGTTGCTTTACTTCCGGGGTACAGACCCGTGAGTATATAATTGTCAATATCGCTCCACACGACAGGACGCGTAAAAGTAACATTCCCCGTTCTGCTGCATGGTTGCTGAATACATTTTCTTACGGGGAGATATTTATACAAGGTGATCGTTACACTCGCATTTACTTGCCCATTGACTCTGCATACCGGCTCAGCGGTGAACGAGGCATCTATCTTAAAATAGAGTTGGAAGACGGCTGGCTAGGATGGGGAGTAATACGGAAGATCAATTCGGTGACCGCAACAAAAGTATCGGAAAAAGTAGAAGTTCGTTTCCCTGAAGATGAGCAGACACAGGCGCCTGACTCTTGCTTGCACGAAAAAAGTGAAAAAGCTTTTAAGTATACATGGAGAGATATTTATATCTTTGCCAAACTGAGGAATATTAATTTATCGGATACCACCCATGTCAGTGTAAATCAGTATATAGACGGGCAAAAAGGTATTCCGGTGTGGGAGATTGATATACGCGATTCCATTCAGCCGGATATGGCCAGAGTGATATTGATTCATGGAGAGACTGGAGAAGTGATGATGGATTCGTACGAATAACACGATATTGAAGATGAGATTGAAGAGTTTGATAGGGATAATCCTATGGGGTGGTATGTTGGTTGCTTGTGGTCCTGATAATCGCGTGGCCTTGGCGGAGAAGTTGATGGCGGAACGGGAGACGGATAGCGCCATAACCGTAATGAATGAGATTAAAGAACCGTTGCATAACTTATCGAAACGCGATTATGCACTTTATGCCTTACTGATGTCCGAGGCTGTCCACAGGAAACAACAGTTGAATGCAGCTACAGATACCCTGCTGCTGCCGGCAATTAAATATTTCAGCCAATCGGGCGATTCTCTTTATGCCGAACGGGCCCTTTACTGCAAAGCACATCTGGACAGACGGCTTAACCGGATGAGCGATGCCATGCAATCTTTTCTGAAAGCTTTGCTTTTCCTGCAAAATAGTGGTAATCATGAGCAACTCTACCGGGTGAATACCTGGTTGGGAGTTGTTTGTCTGAATCAGGAAGAATATTCCGGTAAGGTGCGTTATTCCAAAGAAGCCTTGAAGGCGGCTTTGGATTTGGGAAATATGTTCTATAAGAATATGGCCTTGTGCGATATTTCTACCGGATATTTGTTTCTGAACCAATTGGATAGCGCCCTTTACTATGCTCAGGCGGCCTATGAGGCAGCTTTAGCCGATTCTGTTCCTCGGCAACTTCCTTTCATCTATACAAATCTGGGTAGTATCTATTCTCAGCAAGGAGAGCCTGCCAAGGCACTGGATTACATAAATAAATCAATAGCTCTTCGTCCGGCTAAAGATACTGCAAGAATTCTTTCGCTCTATGGAGTAAAGTTGGAGTTGTTTGGAAAACTGGGACAATATGATTCGGCATATCACTATTTTCAGAAAGTTATCTCCAGCCTGGAGCCTTCTTCGGTGGCCGACGCCTATAATAATATGGCGAAAATATATCATAAAATGGGTCGTGCTTCAGATGCCTATCCTATGCTACAACGCTTTATTGAATTATCCGATACCATACGAAAGTATCGTCATACTGAGGAAGCCATTGCATTGCAAGAGCTTTACAAACACGAACAGCTCTCGGTAGAAAACCTGTATTGGCGCACCCGGGCTGCGGAAAGGCAGCGTAATGTGTATTGGATGACCACAATCTCTTTGCTGTTGGTTTGGGTGGCAAGTGCGGTATATTTCATCTATCGCCGTAACCGTAATCGCCTGATGGCGCAGCAACATCAGCTCGTGCAACAGGAAAAGGAACTGAAGCAACAACGTAAGGCCACTTCCGAGAGTCTTCGCCGCATGGTGGAAATGGAACAAAAAGAAGCAAGGCTGAAGGAAACCTTTTTCAGGAGATTAAGTCAGAAGGTGGTGCAGGAATTAGAGAAGGGCGGCAATGTCATCCTTTCAGATGAAGACTGGGATGACATTGTGCAGAATGCTGATATTATCTTCGACAACTTTACGAAACGCTTGCAGCAGACTTACCCAAGTCTCAATAAAGACGACTTGCGTTACTGCTGCATGGTGAAAATGCAATTGTCTCAGTCGAGTATGGCACAAGTGATGCATCTGGAGCGGGATTCCGTGAAGAAACGCCTGAAACGTATCCGTATGGAAAAGATGGGAGCGGATAGTGGTGTTACGTTGGAAGAACTGTTATACAATTTTTAATTGTGCCGATGTACCCAATTACATCCACTTGGCAGGGTGCCCTAATGCCCGTTTTATCGTTTCCATTTCGGCACTGTGCCACATCTCGTGTTTGAAGCACCAGGACAGCGCTTCGTATTTATTATTGGCAACCGGATGTTTGAAAGGAATAGGTTCTAAGTTCTCCGATAAGATACGGTTGTCCAGCAGGGATAAGTTGCGGATACCTTTCAGTTCATCCATTGTGGCGACTCTCTCGTTCCGGGCATACCGCAGTATGGTGCGTTTGCATATGTTTGCGTTTTTGACACTTTGCTTTTTATGCATAGTGAGAATGCGATATTTCCGTCCCGATGCAGGGAAGAACGGAAAGAAACGAACGAAAATCAATATTTTGTTGATTGATAGTGTAATACATAAATACGTACAACTCTAATAATAGAAAAACAGATGGTCTGTGCACTGAAAACAGATGGTCTGTCTCCCATCTATAGACCGTTTGTTTCCCATCTATAGATAGTTTGCGTTACATCTATAGATCTTTCGCGTTACATCTATAGATCCTTCGCCTCAGATCTATAGTTCCTTCATGGAAGAAGTATAGTTCTCTTGCATAAGTATTGTATATACGGCCTGCTTTATGCAGAAAACGTGCATGTATATTCCATGGATTATGCGGCAGGATTCTGTTTGGGGTGTTTTCAGAGAGGCATCTGTTAGTAAAAAAGACATTCCGGTAACTTTTTGTTCGGAATGATGTGCTTTCCGGTAGCCGGTTTCTTGGGCTGTTGGCATTTGTTATGTTATTAAGTCTGAACAGCCATGCTACCCTAAGAATAAAAAATATATCTTTGTGAATGAACCTGTTAATTGTCGGACGTAAATCGAAAACACAAATGAGAAATATGTTTTATTGGGCTGGTATAATAAGTATTCTTATCTGCCTGCCGCTTCGGGTTTCCGCTCAGTCGTATGAACAAATGTGGAAACAGGTTGAAGTTCTGGAACAAAAGCAACTGCCTAAATCTGCAATACAAGAATTGCGAAAGATTTACGAGTATGCCAAACAGGAAAAGAATGTGTCTCAGATGATGAAAGCACATTTGACGAGAGCATCCTTATGCATTGATATTACTCCTGATAGTCTGGATAGCGAATTGTCTGCCTTGAAAGCTTGGATGGAGGAAGAAAAAGATACGGTATATCAGGCCATACTGAATAATCTGCTGGGATATTATATCCTGGATACAGGTAAAAAAGATGAGACTGCAATTGATACTGCCATCGCTTATTTCCAACGTTCGTTGCAAGATAAAGAGATACTTTTCCGGAAGTCTGCTGTGGATTACCGTCCTATGACCAACAGCAAAGAACTGAGTGAGAAATATTGTGGTGATAATATGTATCAGTTGCTTGCCCGGCAGGCCATCTCCCGGCTAAGCGGCTATTTTATTGCTAACCCTGTATCAGCCGAGAAAATACAAACCGAGATTTTATCTATTTATGACGGACTGATTGACTTCTACCGCCAACAAGGCATGACAGACGCCCGATTATTATTGATGCTGGATAAGTTACATTATAAGGGAAACGACGTCAGTCGGGGCGGAGTGAATGAAAGGCTGAGGCTGACCGATGAGCAAGTAATAACGTTATTAAAACAATGGGCGGAAGAATTTGCTGATTCCCCGCTTTGCGGAGAAGTGTACTGCCAGTTGGCAGAACGCTATGATAGAATGCAGGATTACACCGCAAAACTAAAAGCAGCACAAACCGGACTTGCAAAATATCCCCGGTCACTTTCTGCCAATGATTTGAAAGAACAGATAGCAGAAGTATTGACTCCCAGGCTGATGGTGGAAATTCCTTTTGCCTATCCGGGAAAGGACGTTGACTTGAAAGTAAAATACCGTAATCTGGCCGGACTTACGGTAGAACTTTACCGGATGAATCTGCCTGTCACAAGTCCTGTCCTGGAGAGGGAAATAAATGCTTCCACTTTAAGTCAATATGGAAAACTGGTCAGTAGTCGCCATTATGATTTGGCAGCTACTCCGGACTACAAGGAAACAGATACTTTACTGCGCTATAAATTCCCCGTTGAGGGCATTTATGTAGTAAAGTCTATCCCTGACGGACATCGTAAATATACGGCTTATGGAAAGGCTTATGTCTCCTCCTTGCAGGCCATATCATTAGGATTACCCGATGGAAAGCAGGAAATCAATATCGTAGACCGATTGACCGGACATCCGGTAACGGGTACCGAAGTGGCCTATTACCGTGTGTCACCGGGAGAAGGTTACCGTTTGATCAAAGCATATCCTGTGAATGGCAAAGGGAGTGTTATTCTGACTCCACCCAGTGTAGGAAACTGGCTGGGAATAAATGTCCGTAAGCCGGGAGCTGATTATATGGAGATCAGTTATGCAGGCTTTTCAAATGCGGGATATCATGTGCCCGGTTCACGAAAGTGGGAAAAGCACGTTTCTCTTTTCACTGACCGTGCGTTGTATCGTCCCGGCCAGGTGGTGCATGTTTCGGGAGTAGCGTATGAGCAATCAGGTGATTCGGTCCGTGTTTTCTCCAGAGTTCATAATGACGTAGTGCTCCGTGATGCTAACCGGCAAGAAGTGGGTAAGATATCCCTTGCTACAGATGAATTTGGAGCCTTTCATGGCGATTTCGTACTCCCTGAGGTACTTCTCCCGGGAGAATTCGAAATATCGGTGCAAGATGGCGAAAGCCGCTATATCCGTGTAGACGAATACAAGCGTCCTACATTCGATGTTGTCTTCCATCCCTGTCAGGATACTTATAATATGGGTGATACACTAATGGTCAGTGGCGAAGCAAATACATTTGCGGGAGTTCCGGTGGGCTTGTGTAAACTCAGTTATAAAGTAACCCGTTCACTGAATGAGTTCTGGAAGATCTCAGACAATGAAACGGTTCTGGCTGTAGGTGAGATGCAGACCGATGCAGACGGGAAGTTCCGCTTCCCTGTCTTTCTGCGTGAACCGGATGATTTCCAACCTGATAAACCGGGGCGCTACTATACATACAAAGTGACGGCTGAAGTAATCAGTCTGACCGGAGAAATAGAGAGCGGAGCCTTGTCATTACCTGTAGGACAGCAGTCTGTTGCCTTACAGATTAAAGGTTTGCGCTCCAAAGTGGCACGTGAAAAGCGGGATACTATACAAATTCTGGCATTGAATTTAAGCCGGCAGCCTGTAACGCTTCAAGCCACTTACGTGGTGTATGCCTTGGATGAGAAAGGCGACAAAGGCAATGAGGTGTGCCGTCGTACAGTTGGGACCTATCAATCATTTATTCCCGAGGATATACTTGCTCTCACTCCGGGACGTTATAGAATGGAGGCTTCAGTCCTTGACGGGCAGGGAAGAACCTGTACGGCGGAACAGGACTTTATTCTCTTTTCATTGGCAGACGCTCACTTGCCGGCATACTCACCGGAATGGTTCTATCAGGATGGGGCAGAGCTTGATGCCCGGCATCCGGTGAATCTGTATGTAGGCAGTAGTGAGAAAGAGGTCTATCTGCTGTATGATGTATTCTGTGGCGATAAACGTATTGAATCCGAACGAATGATCCTTAATAATGAAATCCGGAAGTTTACCTATCTCTATAAGCCGGAATATGGGGATGGAATCACCGTAAACTTTGCTTTTATGCGCGAAGGTAAGCTGTATACAAAGAAAGTACAGATAGCACGTCCCCGTCCGGAAAAGAGCTTACTGCTGAAATGGGCTACTTTCCGTGACAAACTGCAACCGGGAGGAAAAGAGGAATGGAAACTTCAGATCATGCATCCGGACAAGAAAGCGGCTGATGCGCAATTGCTTGCCACTCTTTATGATGCTTCACTCGATAAGTTATACATCAATGACTGGAACTTCAATCTGAGTCTCTCCCGTTTTATTCCTGATACCGGGGCGAATCTGATATCTTCCGGGCATTCCATCTGGATGTATAGTAACTTCCCCTATTCGGGCAGCACTTTGCGTGGTCTCCGTTGGTGGGATATATATAGTACTCTGAATACTCCGTTCTGGCAAGTTCCGCGTTCTGGGGGTAATTTCCGTATTAAGCAAGATAGCCGGATGATGAAATCCGGAAATACCAGCTTTACGGATGAAGTTACGCTGGATGACGGTTTTGAGGTAGGGGATGGAAATTCCGTTGTAGCAGTATTTGAGTGTTCTGCTGCTGTGGCATTGGATGATGGTTCTCCTTATGTTCCTCTTCGCGAGAATTTTGCAGAGACTGCTTTCTTTTATCCTGCCCTCCGTACGGATACGAATGGAATAGCCAGTATATCTTTTACGTTGCCCGAAAGCCTGACTGAATGGAAGTTTATGGGATTTGCCCATACCCGGAACATGGACTACGGACAGATAACGGCTAAGGCGAAAGCTGTCAAGTCGTTTATGGTGCAGCCTAATATGCCTCGTTTTATTCGTGTGAATGATAAACCTGTTATCAGTACGGGAATAATCAATCTGTCGGGAGAAAACATTCAGGGAACAGCCCGTATGGAACTGGTCGATCCGCAGACAAATCAGATAATATCAACCCGGGAACATGAATTCAGTGCGGATGCCGGAGCAACCGTTTCCGTATCATTTGATTTAGAAAGCCCGGAGGAACCTACGGTATTGATTTGCAGAATTATTGCCGAGGGTAGTAATTTCAGTGACGGCGAGCAGCGCTATCTTCCGGTTTTATCCGATAAACAATGGGTGACTGAAGCGATACCCGTTCAATTGAATGGTACGGAAAGTAAATCGATTACACTGGGGAGTCTGTTTAATGATGGAAGTAAAACTGCAACAAACAAACGGCTGACGGTGGAACTGACGGCCAATCCTGACTGGTATGCCATACAGGCTTTACCCGTCATCGGCAATCCTGTGGATGAGGATGCTTTGTCGTGGGCAAGTGCTTACTATGCCAATTCATTGTCTGTGGCCATCCTCGATGCCAATCCCCGCATCCGGCAGGTATTTGAAAGCTGGAAGATACAGGGAAGGCCATTGTCGGGCAATCTTAATGATAAGGAAGAATTAAAAGAGCTGTTACTTAAAGAAACTCCCTGGCTGGCAGATGCTCTTGATGAAACAGAGCGGAAGAGAAATATAGCGCTTTTGTTTGACTTGAACATGATGAGTAACCGTAATCGTATTGCGGTATCCCGCCTGGAAGCATTGCAGCTCCCTGACGGTTCCTGGAGCTGGTATAAAGGGATGACGGGGAACCGTTACATCACTACCCGGATCGTGGAAATGCTGGCACGGCTTCGCACAATGGGTGCATCTACCCTTCCGGTGCAGGGAATGTATGAAAAGGCTGTAAGCTATCTCCATACCCAATGGCTGAATGAATACAGACAGATGAAGGAAAACGAAAAGAAAGGCAATAAGAACGGATTACCCGGTGAGCAATCCTTGCATTATCTGTACATCTGTGCTTTAGATGAGCAGGTGGCAAAGCGAACTGATAAAACCGCTTATTTGTATATGACTGATAGATTGGAGGCCGGTAGTCCGAGTGATGCGATTTACGACAGGGCACTTATCGCTACCATACTGCATAAAGCGGGTAAAAAGGTGAAGGCGGACGAATTGGCGCGATCCATTCTGGAATATTCCGTTGCTACTCCCGAGATGGGGCGCTATTTTGATACTTCGAAAGCCCGGTATTCATGGGGCAGTTACAGAATTCCGACACAAGTGGTTGTTATTGAAGCCTTATCCGGTATTCTGAAAGAACCGCTGGCAATTGCTGAAATGAAGCAATGGTTGCTTAAACAAAAACAAATGCAGGTTTGGGATAATCCGGTAGCTACTGCCGATGCTGTGTATGCTTTCTTGAGTGGAGATGATAACCGATTGGCGGAAAACAGTACCATGAAAGCGGAAATAGCCGGGACAGCAGTAGTGACTCCTGATGATGCATTAGGGTATGTCCGTCGTTCTTTCTCCGGTAATGAGGTCGGAGCCCGGCAAATAGAAATTGTACATACAGGTGCAGGAATAGGCTGGGGAGCTGTATATGCTCAATGCCTGGAGGATATGGATAAATTGCAATCAGCAAAAGGCAACGGATTGAAAATCAATCGTACCTATTATAAAGACGGCAAGGAGGTTTCATCAAAGACGGATTTACATGTGGGAGATGAGCTTACTGTCCGGCTGACCGTGAGGGCGGATCGGGATATGGATTTCGTTCAGATAAAAGATACACGTGCTGCATGTATGGAGCCCAAGGAGGCATTGTCGGGATATCGTCATTCCGATGCTACCGGTTATTATCAGGTAATGCGTGATACCTCTGCTGAATTCTTTATTGACAAACTTAAAAAGGGTACTGTCCAAATAGAGTATAAAGTTTATATAGACCGTTCGGGGACTTACCAAACCGGTATTGCTACTGTCCAATCGGCCTATGCACCTGAGTTTGCCGGATATGGAAAGAGCCTGTCTGTAACGGTGCGCTGAATTTATTAGTCATTTCTTAATTATAAAATACGTATGAAACATCTATGCTTACTGTTTGCAATTTTATCTTTCTTAAGCTGTAAGGCTCAGAAGGGTCATGAAGATTTGGCGAAAGAAGTGATAATCTCGGGCCGTGTATTTAACAGGGAAGTTTATCCGAAGGAGAAGGAGGTGAAACTTGAGATACCTTATCTGTCCGGTCTGGAAACAGTTTACACTTCTCCCATAGCGGATGACGGTACTTTCTGTTTCCGTTTCAGTCCTTATGCTTCAACTCGTGAGGTTGCTCTTCGCAATTATGCGGAACATTTGTATGTACACCCGGGTGATAGTCTGCATGTTGAGATTGACTTCAACGATTTGTTGCATCCCCGCATTACCGGGACTTCCGGTGCGCTGAATCAGTATATGGCTCTTTTTACCGAAGGAGGATACTATCGCAGACTTAGCTCCTATAACAGAGAAGCATCCTTTGATGAATTTGAAAAAGAATTGAAAACAGAGTATGCCAGTCTCCTGGAACGTCGTGCCGACTTCCTCAAAGAACATTCGCCGGGCGCAGAAGTTGAAGAGTATACGGCGGACTTATTGCTGATAGATTATTATACTGCACTCTTTGGTAATGCTATATCACAGGCGGCAGATGGCAAGGATGTCAGCGGATATAAAGCATTATTGCCGGAACTTGACCCTGTCTTTTCAGGGAAAACCGTTTTTTCCAGTCTTTTTTCGCTTGCCGCGAATGTATATATCTTCCTTTATTTTGAGCATACCCGAAGAGAAAAAAGTGATTTTGATTTAGCAAATGTGATTGAGGTTAGCAAAGATCGTGCTATCCTTCCCTATTTATACCTCCAACCCATAGGTACCTCTTTATGCGATAATGATACAACTTACATCGCTGATCACAGGTCTCAATTCGATTCTATAGTTCGGGCTCCCTATTTAAGGCAACCCATGCTTAAACTATATCAGGATAAAGTGAATTATCTGAAAGCCCCCCAAGCGATATCCCATTATATGCTTTATGGCGATAATGCTGATGAGGCGACTGCCAGGGAGAAAATGCCGTTCATGATCCCTGTGTACAATCTTTTGGAAAAGTATGCGGGCAAAGTGATTTATGTTGATTTCTGGGGAGTAATCTGTCCCCCTTGCCTGGCGGAAATGGAGCCTTTGAAGGAACTGAGGAAACGTTATTCGCCCGATGATGTGGTTATGGCCAGTATCTGTGGAAGTAGAGATCGGGAAGCATACCATAAGATTCTGGAACGTTTCTCTTTGAGAGGGAAGAATATTGAATGTATCTATTCGGAAGATTGGGCGACTTCTGATGATTATCATCGTATCATGGCTCATTGGAATATGCACAGTATACCACAATTCCTTCTCATTAACCGTGATGGAATTATTGTAGATTACGGAGGTTTGTTGAGACCCAGTAATCCGCAGACAGTGGTAAAGATTGATGCTCTATTAAAATAAGAAACCGATAAAATGTACAGTTGACTTCGGAAGATAGGGAGGATAATAGAAATGTCTAAATGATGATATAATTCCTGAATCGTGTTCTTAATGGTGGAATATTCCTGTTTTCTGTAACACGCTTAATTGTGCAGATTCGCATTCCAGCATATTCTGTGAATAAGTAAGGAATAAAAATGCACTGTTCCTATGTGTTATTGCATTTTTACAAGCTATTTATACAGAAAAGGGTTACTACTTACAGGTGATAAGGTTACTACTTATGGGTGATATCATTACTACTTCCGGGTAAAAGGGTTATTTGATACGTGATTTTCTCCTATAAGGATGATTTAGGAGAGATATTTCAGTCTGGAAGAAATGTAAGTATTTCGATAGTGTATTAACAATCTGATGTTTGCTTGTTTTCATTCGTGTATTTCCATTCTCGTAAGGTTCCGGTTGGAAGTAACGGATTCTCGGCTAACTAAAAATACAAAATGACAATTTGATCAGTATGGGTTTATGTGTAAAGTGGGAAGATTCAATCTCCCCACTTTATATATTCATCCTATTTGGATTGCCTGAACAACCATTCTAAAAAGTCTGGTTGATTAAATGCCGGGTCCCAACTGTTATGTCCACATCCGGGGAACTCAATGTATCTTGGTATTTTGCCTATCTTTTTCAAGGCCCGGTATGCAGCTCTTGAATTCTCTACGAAAACTGCATCGTCTTTATCTCCATGATAAATGGTTATTGCTGTGGTTGGTGAAGCCTTTTCCAAACGTTCAGGATTAATTCCCCCGCAGATAGGAATGGCTGCTGCGAATAAATCGGGAAAGCGGCACAGTAAATCAAAAGTACCCATTCCTCCCATAGATAATCCCATCACATAGATACGGTTGACATCCACGTTGTCGTTGTTCATATACATGTCAAGTACTGCTTTTACAGCTTCCATAGGAATGGTAATCTCCGGGTTTTCGGGGAATCTTTCGCCGCCGGACTTACCCTCGCTGTTTGGTTTACTGCTATTAGACCAGGAACATTCAGAAGGGCACTGAGGATAGATTACGAAGGTCGGGTGTTGATCCCGGATTACCGGATTCAGGAACATGTTTGCTCCGTGGACCAGTTGAGCTTCATTGTCACTTCCTCTCTCACCTGCACCGTGTAAAAACAGGACCAGCGGATATTTTTTATTCTTTTCTATTCTTTCAGGTTCTAATACCCTGTATCTGAGCGTATCTCTACGGGGAGATATATATTCCTTCTTAGCATAATATTTATCAATATCCGAGGCAAAAAGGCCGGCACTCAATAAAAAGAGGAAAACTCCTGTTACTAAAATACATCTATTCATGGTAAAAAGATTTATGATTAAAATGCGAGGGAAGGCAAATAACAATATCTTTTTCCCTTGTCTTTGGCTCAACCTGCATAAATTCAATTTTATTATTTCTCAGCGTAACTTCTACGGTGGTTTGTTTGGGAGCGTGCAGCCTGAAGTGAACGTCTCTGTTTTCAGGCCATGCAGGGAATAGGAGAATAGAATCACCGTTTGCTTGAAGTAACATCTCTTGCAAGCCGATCATTCCACTTCCTCCCCAGTTATGATCGGGTGTCCAATCAAATCCGGGTCCCCAGAAAGCGGGAAAACGATGAGGCCCATCGGACAGTTTCAATAAGGTGAGCCGTTCAGCTTCTTCAGTCAGGCCGAGGCAGGCGGCAAAGATATTGTCTTGTTTCCACCCTATATGACTTCTGAATTCGATGGCTTCAGGGTCATACAGATACGTATTAATTGCAGTTTGTAACTCCGGTTGGCCTATTCCGTATATTCTCCACGGATATACGGGATAGAGTGACGGAACTTCTGAATTATTGATTCTTTCCCACATCTTTGCCGGTGAGATTGCCTTTTTACCTTGCACTTCACGATAGGAAATGGGGGGAATACGTTTTAGGAAACCCGACCAATGTTCACGTTGTGTAGCGTCAAGTTCCGGCAATTCCAGAAGCTTTTCCGTAATGACTTTCAAAGCTGCAACGGTAGAAGTGGCGTTGGTTGCCATTTTATAGGTTTCGCATGCCGAACCGGGGTACAACACCAAATGACCGTCTCCATCGAGCTTGTTCGTTCCCCGTCTTAATGCCAGATAGCTATAATGTTCGTCAAAGAAGGTAAGTAGGCTTTCAATGAATGGAAGATGCGGAACAATAGGCTCGTTATTATATAAGTGCGCATCGAACATCATGAGTGCAAATTCCAAGGCTGTGTCCCAGGTGTATTCCAACCACGGGTTACTGTCTACTCCTACCGGGAATCCCTCATGGCGTGGTTTCCAATCGTATTCGGCCAGATTAGGCAGACCGAAGTTCTCGATCTGTTCGCTAAAACAGGCTCCTTCGTGGTTCCAGTAGACTTTCGTTCGTAGTTTGGCATTGTCCAGCATACGTTCGTAAAAGTCAAACTGAGGTTTCATCATATCGAAATCACCGCTTTTCAACATGGGGAAATAGACTAACCGTTGATTTTGTGCCGTCATGGTTCCTCCACCCCACAAGCGGAAATCGGGAGTGAATACCCGGGTAGAATCTATGTGTACCGGGTCAAACGTAAACAGTCCGCCGTTGAATTTAGTCGGTTCGCTACCGTACGCATTACATCCGAGCATGTATCGGAAAAGCTGATAGTTACGGCCCACTTTCCAGTAATCACTCCCTATTTTACCGGAATCGATGAAGACATAGCTTCTTTTCCAATACGAGTTCCACCACTGCCGGGTTTTCTGCTTTGCTTTTTTATCGGTTTGAACTTTCGAGATGGTTTTATTGAGCATTGTTTCCCAGTCTGCCAGGTTTTCACATTGCAAAGTAGCAAGTGCTAACCGAATCTGATGCTCCTGTGCCGGTTTTCTGCTCTTTAGACTCCACCCTTTAAAATCTGTATCAGTGTATATTCCCGTATATGTCTTTCCGGCTACGAGATTATCGCCATATATTCTTCCACCAAAGGTGAGATGTTTCAGAGGATTCATCATCTGATCTTTCACATCATTCAGCCCTTGTCGTTCTACGGTTCTATCAAACACTGTTTCTGCTGCGTTGCGATGGCAAAATCCGATTTGGTTGTCTATGAAACCAATTGAATCCTTCGCTGTAAACAGACCTTCGGGAGGGTTGCCTTTATAAGAGTTGAAATGAGATTCATTCTTGCGAAGCAACCTGTTCTTGTATCGCCAGCTCTCATAAGAAACTTCTATATCCGTTTTACGACTACCTTTCACATCTACGTGAATGACCGGATGGAATACATCAGCCCAAATCTCGATGATGTTTTTTTCTTTGCCGGCAGTAATTTCAATGTATCCGTCTTCAAGTTTTAGCTCTTGGCGGAAGTCTCCCGATTCGAAAGGATTAGGGGTCAGGTGTATCTTTACCCGGCCTCCTTTCAGAAAGCCGTTATTGGCGTCGAATGTGCCGCTACGTGAGAAATAGAAATAAAGCTCCCCGTTCTCCACCCATACGTTCATACCGATTGATCCTCCGCCACAAGGCATCGATTCGTGTGAACCTTTAGACGGGGTGTTCCAGATGGGATTATAGTCGGAAAGCGACTGCCCGTAAAGCGGCAGTACCAAGAGTAAGCAAATGATTATTATTCCTTGTTTCAGGTTCATACATCTTTTAGTTCAAAATGAGTTTTTAAAGATACGATTTTCTGACGGGTTCACCACAGAGTGACACAGAATGAAACTCTGTGCCACTCTATGGTGAATACTCGTTTAGAACATGTTATTGGAGCCTTCCCAGCCTGGGTTTTGTTCCAATACCCCGTTCGAGAGCTGAATCTGATCATTCGGAATCTGCATAAACCCACCGGTTTCTTTTACTCTTCTATCAAACTGATCAAAGTAGCCGTTACCTCTATCTTCGTTGATGGTGGTTTGCTGCAAATTATTGTAAATGATGCAGTGGTTCAGATTTTGCTTGATAATGGTGCCTGCATCTGTTCCGTACCAACGTAGCAAATCATGATATCTCAATGCTTCGAAAGCCAGTTCATATCTGCGTTCGGAACGGAGAGCTTCATCGGTATAAGCAAGAATCGGTGGAAGTTGTGCTCTGGTCCTTACCCTGTTGATGCCATCTATCGTCCGGGTCATTTCGGCATGCATCAATAATACATCGGCAAAGCGGATGAGTACCAAATCCTGTGTTGTATCTTTCATGTAGTGCGGACTTGTTCCATATAACACGCAGCTATAATTACAGATAGTAACAGAACCATCCGCATTGACTTTCTTTACATTTACCGGCAGGTACTTCTTCGGCAGATAACCGGTTTCCTGCCATGCTTCCCAAACTCCGAAGTCATAACCGGAAAGGCCTTCTTCCGTATCTCTGACATCTAAAATAGAACCTTTCTTCCGCAAATCTTCATCGGGCCATTCATTCCAGAAATTGGTACTTACCGTACAAATGCCCCATCCCATTCCGAACGGAACTTGTGTCTGCCCTCTTAAACCGATATTCAGTGCAATGGGATTGCTATAGTTATCCGACCAACTGGCAATGGAAGAGTACTTTACGGCAAAGATGGTTTCATTATTATCACCGCTTTCTCCTACCCATGACAGATTATTGTCTCTCGCGTATTTGTAATCCGCTTCGGGTATATCTATAGCGTATGGCCATTGGTTGCGGAAGTCGCTTAACAGATCATGACCACTGTTCTTGATGCAATCTTCCAGCCAGGCAATGACATTCTGCGAGGTAACAGAGCCATTATCCAGGGTTACGTTTTCCCTCCTGTTTTGTTTGTAATATCCGTCATAGAACAGGTAGGCCCGTGCCATAAGAGCTTCTGCCGCCCATTTGGTGGCATATCCGATTTTATTCTTATCAATATCCTGAAATTTTATATTGGGCAGCAATTCAATAGCCTGTTTTAAATCAGATAAAATCACCTTGAACATCTCATCGGCACTTGCTTTAGGATTATTCTGAGGAGTAGTGTCTAAAACAAGGGGCGCATTGCCAAAAGTTATAGCCATGTAGTAATAGAACATGCCTCTTAAATAATAGGTTTCACCTAAGATCTTGTTTTTCTCTACCCCGTTTTCCCATTGCACATTTTCGGTATTTTCCAATATGTTGTTACAACGATAAATGCCGGTGTATAGGGCAGACCACAAGGGACCAAAGTCGTTTTCGGACATTGCTTTCAGATAGCGGATAGGTTGAGATAAATCTCCCAGGCCTCCTCCGGCTAAGCAATCGTCAGATAAGATGTTTCCGGCCAGGAATGGGTGGGAAGGGTTCGTACAGATGTAGAGTGCGGAGTATGCTCCATTTAGCAATTCCCGTGCATCCTCTTCTGTCTGGGGGTAGTTTGAAGAGTCTTTCTTTGTGAGATTCTCTGTATCCAAGAAGTCTGAACATCCAGTTATTGAAAAGGATATTGCAACGATTGCCAATAATATAATCTTTTTCATAATGCGTCTAAATTAAAATTTAATTGATGCTCCAACCATAAAGGTGCGTGGAGTAGGATAGAAACCAAAATCAACGCCGCTGATCCAGTTTTCACCGGTACTTGTACCAATTTCGGGATCCATGCCGGAATAGCCTGTAATGGTGAACAGGTTCTGGGCCGAAATATAGAATCTTACTTGTTCAAAAGGTAGTGATTTCCATAGTTTCTTGAAATCATATCCTAAGGTTACATTGCTCATTCTTACATATGATCCGTCTTCCAGATAAAGGTCGGAGATGTAAGAACGGTTGATGTGGTTACCACTGGATATGCGGGGGATACTGTTTGATGTTCCCGGTCCGGTCCAGCGTCCCAGGATTTCACTGGTATAATTCTGGCTGGGACTATCGGGCATGCGATATGCTCTTAATATATCGTTTCCAAAGACACCACTTGCCACTAATGTCAGGTCAAATCCTTTGTAACTCATGTTGAGATTAATGCCCAGGTTGTAGTCGGGATTAGATTTGCCGATCATTGTCTTATCTTTATCGTCAATGATTCCGTCGTCATTACGGTCTACAAAGCGCACGTCACCGGGTACTGCATTCGGCATGATTACTACTCCTTCCGAGTTTTTGTAATTCTGAACATCTTCCGGGGTTTGGAATAATCCATCAGTCTGATAGCCATAGAAATAACCGATTGGGTATCCTTCTTCGGCACGGGCAAACTCCGACGCTACATTTCCCAAACGAACCCCTGAGTGAATAATCTTTTCGGTATTGGCGATACGAGTCACTTCATTCTTGTTATGGGAAAGGTTAATTAAAGCACTGTAATTGAAATCGTTGATGTTATCACGCCATCCCAGTGATAATTCAACACCCTTATTTACAACGTCACCGCCATTGATGTAGGGTGCCGCCGTACCGTAGCTGGCTAAAACGGGCGCTTGTACAAGCCAGTCTTTCGTTTTTTTGTGGTACCAATCGAAAGTAAACGATAATCGGTGGTCAAAGAACCGGGCATCCAATCCTAAGTCCAACTGTTCGGATGTTTCCCAGGTCACGTCAGGATTCGGCATGATGTCCGGATAGGAGCCGGTTTGCTTGTCACCTTTGTCTTGACCGGGGAAGTAGTCGTTATTAGACATGGCAATAGTAGACAGATATTGGAAAGGTGTTATGGATTGATTACCATTTTGTCCCCAACTGGCGCGTATTTTCAAAAAGCTGATTTTGTCGGTGATATTCTCCATGAACTTTTCATTACTCAATACCCAACCGGCTGATACGGAGGGGAAATAACCCCATCTGTTACCTTTAGCAAAGTTGGAAGAGCCATCAGCACGCATAACTACGGTTAACATATAAGTTTCTTTGTAGTCGTAATTGATACGGCCAAAGTAAGACATCAATCCGGTCTTTTCCCATGGTGCTCCACCGAGGGTGGTCTGTCCGGGGATAATCAGTTTGGCATTATCCAGATAGGCGTATTTAAAGGAGTCGAAGATTAATTTCTCGTTCGTACCGTTTATGCTTTCACCCAATCCGCCTCTTTCGGCTGACATACCGATGAGGGTATTGAAGTTATGAGTATCTTTGATTGTAAAATCATACGATAGGGTGTTTTCAAATGTCCATCCCAAACCGGTACTCATACTTTGGTATACAGAATTATTATCTCTCTTAGCTGCATCTCCCAAATGGTATTTCGGAGAAAAACTACGGTATGAAGAAGCACTGAAATTATATCCGAAATTCGTTCTGAACTTTAAATTCTTGATCGGTTGAATTACAGCGTATATATTACCATTCAGGTTGTGGTTTTTGGAAAGATTGTTTCCATTTTCATAGACCATTTTACCAATCGGATTCACTTCTACATTCAACAAGGGGATGGCTTGATGGTATTCACCTACGATATCATTTCCATTCTCATCTCTGGCCCACATGGGCAGCATGGGATTCGTTTGTAAGGCTGAAGAAATGTTGTTACCGTACATATTGCCTATGGCAAGTCCTTTCTTTTCACTGTATGAGTAAGAGAGGTTTTCACCTACTTTAATCACATCCATATCTTTAATGCGGTATAGCGTATGCTCGGAATTGATTCTGGCAGTGTATCGGTCGTAGTGCGGTTCTACGGGCTTGCCGAAAATACCTTCGTGTGCAGTATAAGACAGGCCCATAGAGTATACGGATTGTTGTGTTCCGCCCGAGATATTAAGCGAATGGCTTTGGATAGGAGCATTTTTATTTTCCATTTCATTCAGCCAGTTAGTTCCGTTCCATTTGCCTTCTTGTATCCTTTTCCAGTCACCCGGTGCCAGGAGCTTATCAAAATCGAGCGGTTCCATGTTGTCATTGGACTGCCCTTCCTGTCTGATCATTGCATAATCCGTAGCGTTCAGCAGGTTGAGTTTCTTGTATACGTTTTGTACGCCATAGTATCCGTCATATTGGATGGAAGCTTTTCCTTCACGGCCTTGTTTGGTGGTTACCAGGATAACACCGTTGGCGGCGCGTGCTCCGTAGATGGCTGCCGATGCGGCATCTTTAAGTACATCCAGTGATTCGATATCAGCCGGATTCAGATAATCAATGTTCCCTCTGGCCACTCCATCTACAATATAAAGGGGATTGGAAGAACCTGTAGTACCGATACCACGAATGATTACCTTGAATCCTTCACCGGGCTGACCGGATGTTTTGGTGATATTTACCCCGGGAGTCTGGCTTTGCAATGCAGTCAGTGGGGAAACGGTATTCATACGGGCTATGTCGTCGCCCTTAACCTGTACAGTGGCACCGGTGACCAGTTTCTTCTTTTGTACGCCATATCCTACAACCACAACTTCATCAATGAGTTGTGAGTCTTCAGTCATAGCTACAGTGTATTGTGTCTTTCCCGGAGTGAGGTTCAACTCAAGGTCGTTATAGCCGATATAAGAGAATACCAGCGTAGCATTAGGGGACACTTTCAACTGGAAGTTTCCGTCTACATCTGTTATTGTTCCGCTACTGGTACCTTTCAGGAGCACATTTACACCGATTAATTCGGACTGGTCGGTTGCTGAGACGACTTTTCCCCGTATGGTTATGTCGCTCTGACCGTACATCGGAATAAGGACAAGCCCAAAGAGCAGGAACAATGAGAGCCGAAGCCATTTCATGGCAGCAACATGGCAGGAATCAATTCTAATTCTATTTTTCATAAAATAATGGATTTAAAGAAATAGGCAATGTAGAATGTCTACACTACCTAAATTAATGGTTTGTAAACTCTTGACTGTGATTTAGTGGTTTTTCTTACTTATGTTTTCATAGGCTGATAGATTTAAAATAGGACAATATGAAGTTATTTTACGCGTAATTCAATTGTATTGAGATCCTCGTCTCGGGAAGAAGATCCCACCATGATCTTGAATGTTCCTTTCTCCACTTTGAAGTTCATATCCGTATCATAAAAAGACAGCATATGGGGAGTGATATCAAATGTCACGGTCTTTTGCTCTCCTTTTTTAAGAGATATGCGTTTGAAACCTTTGAGTTCTTTGAGTGGGCGGGTGACGGAACTGAAATCATCTCCGATGTATAACTGAACTATTTCGTCACCATCCATTTGACCGGTGTTGGTGATGTCTATACTGGCTGTCAGAGTTTCATCCGTGGATATTTCGGATTTAGAGAGGCGAAGGTTAGTGTACTGATAAGTAGTGTAGCTCAAACCATAACCAAAATGAAATAACGGACCGTTTTTGCCTATGGCGTAGGGGAACCAGTTGCTTGTGAGTTTATGATTGTATACAGACTGGATTTGTCCTACGTTACGAGGTACAGTGACCGGCATTTTGGCCGAGGGGTTGACTTTTCCATAGAGGATATCAGCAATGGCTTGACCACCGAATGAACCGGGTTCCCAGGCCTCGATGAGAGCAGCAACATGATCAGCGATCCATTCCACGCCCAAAGGCCGGCCATTGACAAGTATGACGATAGTGGGCACACCTGTGTTTTGAATGGTTTCCACTAATTCTTGCTGGAGTCCGGGCAGGTTAATATCAGAACGGTCGGTATTTTCTCCACAGGTTTTTTCTGACCAGTGCTCACGCATAGAGTTTTCTCCTACGACTACGATGGCAAGATCAGCCTGGCGGGCCATGCCGGCAGCTTGTTTAACTTTAGCCGGATCCATGGTACGGATGTTCCAGCCAAAGTCAAGAAATGAGAAAGTAGTATTGGGTGCCGCATCTTTCAAGCCTTTTAGTACGGTTACTACATTTCCTTCGGGCTGTGGTACAGCCCAGTCACCCAGAATGACATGGGTATCGGCATTAGGACCTGTAACAAATATCTTTTTGTATTTGGAAGCATCGAGTGGCAATATGCCGTCATTCTTCAATAGTACAATGGATTTATGCGCAATTTCGAGGGCTGTTTGCTGATGGGCTTTATTGAAGAGTAGGTCTTTGCTTTTGGCTTCATCGAAATAAGGATTTTCGAAAAGTCCGAGTTTAAATTTTGCAGTGAGTATCCTTCTGACAGACTGGTCGATACGTTTTTCTGTGAGTTTGCCATCTTTCACAGCTTCCAGTAAGGCTTCCATGAAGTCGGGTCCGTGCATGTGCATATCCATACCCGATTGCACGGAGAGCACAAAAGCATCGGCATAGCTTTCAGTAACACGATGGTAATCATGCAATCGTTCGATGTCCATCCAGTCGCTGACGATGTATCCGTCGAACTTCCATTCGTCACGCAGGAGATCGGTCATTAGGTATTTATTACTGTGCGAGGGTATTCCATTCACCTCGTTGTGTGCCATCATAAAAGTGTAGGCATTGGCATCAAGGCAGGCTTTGAAGGGAGGAAGAAATATTTCGCGGATGGTGCGCTCAGAAACATCGCAAGGTGCTCCGTTGATTCCGTTTATAGACTGGCTTCCACCGATGAAGTGCTTAGGACACGCAATGACGTTTTCGGGATTGGAGAAATCATTTCCCTGTAATCCCCGTACGGTTGCGGCACCCATTACCCCTACCAGATGAGGATCTTCGCCAAAGGTTTCTCCGGTGCGTCCCCAACGTGGGTCACGTGCTACTTCCACATTGGGAGTGAATGCCCAGTGTGCCCCGGTGGCACGCATCTCAAGAGCGGTTTCACGAGAGGCCTGTTCTATCAAAGCAGGTTCGAATGTGGCTGCCTGACCGATGGGAGTAGGGTAAATAGTTGTTCCGCTACATAGTCCGTTGCCATGGACGGCATCGATGCCTATGATCAGGGGGATCTTCAACCGGCTCTTTTGTGCCAGACTTTGCAGGTGGTTGGCTTCTTCAAGATCGGTGACGTGGAGGAAGGAACCTATTAAACCTTCCTCTGTCATCCGGGCTACATCTGTTGAATGGAGATTTTTATAAAAGCCTTGTGCATGGCTTTTCTCCATTTCTGTGATCAGCAGGTCACGTTCTGCGGTCTGCATGTGTTTCAGGCCGACATACTGACACATCTGGGCCACTTTTTCTTGTAACGTCATCTGTTTCATTAGGTTATCCACCCTTGCCTCTATAGGTTGGGCAGGGTCCAGATAAAGATTATCAGGGGTATTGCACCCGGAAAGAGCCAGTGACACTACGGTTATCCTTAATCCTTTCAAAACTAAATCTTTCATACTTCTTATTTCTTAATTTTTGTATTGACTTTTGAAATAGGGGGCAGTTGCTGTAACAGCCGGAGAACTATTCTCAACGGTGGGCCAGCCATCCTCCCAGACGATTTTGCTCATCATAAGTACACGTCCTTCGGGGTTTTTTACATTGACGCCGTGATAGAATATCCAGTCATTACCGGCATCGTCTGTCACAAGTTGAGAATTGTGCCCAGGACCTACAAAATCTTTATTCTTCTCAATAACTACCTCGTGATGGTTGCTGAGCATAAGTTCGCCTTTTCTATTGACATAAGGGCCAAACAGATTCTTCGATCTGCCTACAACAGTGGTATAAGTGCTCTTCAATCCTTCACAACAGGAACCTGTAGAGGCAAAGAGGTAATAGTAATCACCGTGTTTATGCAGTAGTCCGGCTTCGTAGCCATTTCCGGCTATAGGAATTTTGGGCGTATTGGGTTGGAGGGCAAGACCATCATCGGTCAGTTCCACTCCCCACAGTCCGTGCCAACTACCCCAGAAGAGGTATTTTCGGCCATTTTCTTCCATATAAAATGCGTCAATGGAATTCATAACCTCAATTTCATCGCTGAGAAATAACTTTCCTGCGTCGGTGAAAGGACCTTCGGGGCGTAAAGACCACGCTACGCCAATACCATTTGTGTGTTCTTCACCCCAGGAAGAGTTGGCGTAGTAGAGCACATATTTATCGCCTATTTTACGGATATCCGGTGCCCAAATCAATTGCTGGAAAGTGGGACGAGTACTGTCCGTAAAGGCTGTGCCTACAAACTCCCAGTCAACGAGGTTGGCGGAACGGTGTATGGGCAGGTTGCGTATATCTTCAGTAGCATAAAGATAAAAGTAGCCGTCGTCAGCCTTGATGATTGTTGGATCGGGCAGACTGTAGTCAATAACCGGATTGTTATAGGTTCTTTTTTCTTTTACTTTTTTGCCTGGCTGAGCCATGCAAGGTATACATAAAAAGAGAGTAATTAGTAAGGTAACTGTTTTCATATGTTTTCTATTTATAAGATTAAAATCAGTGCGAAGGTTTTCTGCCTGCAAGATTACGCATAGTAAGCGGAAATGGCTTTTTCCAGTTATTAAAATACTTTTGTTTCCTGTTAAGGGGAGATTTTTATCAGTTATCAAAAGTATTTTATCAGTTATCAAAAAAGGAAAGGAATAGGGGTAGAACGCCTTTCCGTGTTGGATTCACACAGAAACTGAACTTCGAACCTTTCAGATAAGTCTGAAAGAGAAAGCTGAATTCTATAGAAAGCGGGAATATGTTGTAATACTTATCCGGATACGTCTTTTAACCGGGGTCTTCGGACAAGTATTTGCGCGGACTCATTCCATACTGCCTTTTGAAAGCTGTACTGAAATAACTGGAGTCGGGGAAACCGGTCATGGCAGCTACTTCCGAAATATTGTATCTCCTGCTGCGCAAAAGCTCCGCAGCTTTTTTCAGGCGGATGATACGTATGAAATCATTCGGTGCCTGATCTGTCAGAGCTTTAAGTTTATTATACAGTGAGGAACGGCTCATTCCGAGTTTAGCGCAGAGATTGTTGATAGAAAATTCGGGATCTTCCATACATTCATCAATCAATGCAAGAATTTTCTCCATAAACTCGCGGTCTAATGTATTGGTGTATGTTACATCCTGAGCAGGTGGATTGTCAGAAAGTAATGCTTCTCTTATCTTCTTCCTGTTGGCGAGTAGGTTACGTATCCGGGCCTTTAGGATGGATATGTCGAAAGGTTTGGTGATATAATCATCTGCACCACAGTCCAGTCCTTTGATAATATCTTCTTTATCTGCCAAAGCTGTGAGAAGAATGAAAGGAATATGGCTTGTTTCTACTGAAGTTTTAATGCGGCTACATACGGCATCTCCGTTGAGAACAGGCATCATGATATCACATACAATGATATCGGGGTTCAACTGTAGGGCCATATTCATAGCTTCTTCGCCATTGGAGGCCTCCACCACATGATAGTCTGTTGAAAGACTGTTTTTGAGGAACAGGCGCATATCATCATTGTCTTCGGCTACAAGAATAGTGACTTTCTGTGACTGTTTTTCTTGCTGCTCCGCTTCGCGGGGGATGACCTGGACTTTTGGATAATCGCTTCCCTGATATTCGGTTAGTTTGTTGCCGCGCATAAAATACTGGTCTCCTTTTGGAAAAGTCAGTCTAAATTCTGTTCCTATACCTTCTTTACTACTGAAGGATATTTCTCCTTTATGCAGTTTCACTAACTTTTTAGTCAGTAACAGCCCGATACCGCTACCTGTTTCTTTTGAGTTGATGGCATTTTTAGCCCGGAAAAAACTCTTGAATAGATGTTTTTGTTCGGATGCCGGAATACCAATGCCGGTGTCCGACACAATAAGAGACCAGTTTTTATCATCCTGACAGACCTTGATGTGGACTTGTCCGCCTTCTTTCGTGTATTTGATGGCATTGGAGAGGATGTTATTAACTATTTTATCCATCTTCTCGCGGTCAAACCATACGCTAAGCGAGTCGAAACCGATATCGTATGTCAGATAGATTTGCTTGTGCTTAGCTTCGACATTAAAGAAAGATATCTTTTCCTGTATGTATTCCGCCAGCTCATTGGGGCTCACAATGAGTCGCAATGCCGAAAGATCTGCCTTTTCGAAATCAAGTAATTGGGAAACCATCTGAAACAGTTTTTCAGTATTCTTTACGGCAATATAAAGAGAGGTTTTGCCTTTTTCAGTTAGTGCCTCACTCTCTCCGAGGTCATTTAGAGGACCTTTGATTAGAGACACCGGAGTACGAATGTCATGGGCTACATTAACAAAGAAACGTATCTTTTCTTTTGAATACCGTTTGTCCATCTTGTTTTTGGCATACTGAATAATGAACCGCAGCAATATTGCAAACAGAAGCAGATAAACTGCCCAGGCCCAACCCGACTCCCAGTAAGGTCGGGCGACTTCAATGTCCAACTCCCTTTCGTCAATGATTTCCTTATTGTCTTTGTTTAATGCTCTGAGTCTGAATGTGTATTTTCCGGGATTGATATTGGTATAGCTGATGATATTATTTTCGGGTGCAGCATACCATTCATTATCAAAACCTTCGAGTTTATAGACATAAGAAATCAAGTGCTGATGGTGGAAATTGACGGAAGAAAAGGCAAAGGAGAAAGAGTTCTGGTCGTAGGCCAGCGAAAAGGCAGAGGTTTCGTTGATGGCCTGTTTCAGCGGTGAACCTTCATCTTTTGCCTTTACTGAGTTGTAGAATAACTTGAAATCGGTGATAATCAGCTTGGATTCCAGTTGAATATCGGTTTCTTGCTGGGCGGAGAACTCAACGGCGCCATCTGTTGTTCCAAATACCAGATTACCATTTTTACGCTTACAGGCGATGTGGTAGCTGTATTCGAGGTTGTTCAAACCGATATATTCGCCAATACTTACCACTTTTCTTGTTTTGAGATCTATATAAGATATTCCCTTGTTTGTAGTAAACCAAAGGCGGTTCCAGTCATCGAGCTTCATACTATGAATGTAGTTTGATTTGAGCCCTTCTTTTTCAGTATAAGAGGTGGAGGTTTCGGACTCAAGATTGTAGCAAATGATTCCGTTCCCTTCTGTACTCATCCAGATTTCTTTATTGGAAACAGGAGCAATATTACGGATTGCACGATTCTGTATGCGCTGACCGATATGGAGGTATTCTTTATAGTGGTGGGTGTTCTTATTAAATACTGCCAGGCTATTGGCTGTACCGCAAAGCAGAATACTGTCATTGAGAGGTTTTATATCGCCTATAGCTTCGATGCTGTGATAATTGAAAGATTTGGTGCGGAGATTATATTGGATCATACTTTTGTCGAGGCTGCCTAACCATAGGTTCTCATCATCGGCATACATGGCATAGATGTGATAGGCATCAAATGTCCCGGAGGCATTGGCTCCTTTTTGATGCAAGAGGGAGTGTATCTTACCACTTTGTTTATCTATGCGGAATGCGCCTACACCGTATCCTCCCGTCCAGATATTGCCATCTTTGTCTTCACAGAAACATAGAATAACAGCTTTATTCTCCTGGTTGTCGAGGAAATGTTTCCATCTTTGTTTCCGGGTGTCATAAACACTGATTCCGTTATTGGTTCCATACCACAGATCGCCGTCGGAATCTTCGAAAATAACATTCACATGATTGTTGATTAGCGAATTGGGTTCTCGGTATTCGTGACGTGTACGTATGATTTCCGGCGAAAACGGGTCAATAATGGTAATTCCGTTAGTATAGGTGGCTATCCAGAGGCAACCGGCATTATCCACGTAGATATCATAAACGGTATTTCCTCTTAGACCGTCTTTCACATCATCGTCGGCCACATAGGAACTGACCAGCTTGTGGGTTTGAGTATCCACCACATAAACACCGGATCCATCAGTACCAACCAGAATATGATGGTCTGCCAAACGTTTTATAGCCCGGATGGGGACATTGGGAATGATTGGGTTCAATGATATGCGCAGGTTGCGTTTAGAATCAAGCATGAAGACACTTTTGGACTCGGTACCGATGTAGAGGTACTCTTCATGACATAGCATGGTTGTTACCGGCCCGGAAGATTCGGGTAGGGCGTTCTTTTCGATGATTGTATAATCGTCGGGTATTTTTTCCTTTATCTTATAGATACCTTCATTAGAAGCTACATAATAGGTATGGCTGTTTTGTTGGGTTACAACATATGTGTTTTTATCTTTAAAAACGCGTACGAACCGGAGTTCTTGGCGGGGGGTATAAGTGTACAATCCCATATTCGAACATATCCATAGTCGGTTAGCTTCATCGAAGAACACGGAAGAGATAATGTGACTGTCGGAATGCAGGTCTTTTCGGATGTCCAGCATACACTCAAAATCATCTATGTTTTTGTTATATCTAAAAACTTTTCCGGTATAGAGTACAATCCAAATGCCACCATCCCGGTCTTTCACCATCTTTGTGGAAGGGAAATAGATTTCTTCGATGGTGTCCTGAATACTGAGTTTGTAGTTGCGTATCTCTGATCCGTCATAACGGTTAATGCCCATGTAGGTCACAAACCACATGAATCCGGTAGTGTCTTTCTCAATCTGGAATACACGGTTGCTACTCAATCCGTTTTCTGTATTTATATAACGGTAAGAGAAGGAATAAACGTGAAGAGAAGTACAAAGTAGTATAAGTAAGAGTGTTTTTCTGTTTTTCATGTTTAGCTAATATAAGTAGAGCTGATTTGAAAACAAAGTTATAAAACATTCGGCATGAATGATTTTCTCTTATATCGAATTCCTTGAAATTAACAAGTATTATAACTGGCAAAAATGCAATAACATCCATTTACCGAAGTTTTAACTTGAAGGGAAAAGTGTACTTTATTCTTGGTTTGTCCGCTTTTATGCGGACACTTGTCCGGAAATGAACATAGCTTGAAATCGTATATTCGTTGATAATCAGTGTTTTATTGTTTTGGCACGCCAATTGACTATATATAGTCGAAGGCGGTTGACAAAGACTTCCTCTCAAAACCAAGAAGTAATAACAATAAAAAAATAACGATTATGAAAACGAACTTAATTTCTAAAGCAGTTGTAATGTTAGCAGTAGTAATGGCCAGTGTAATGAATTTCTCTGCAAGTGCAAGTAATCCTAACCAGTACGTAAAGAATGAAGAGATGACCGGCGAGCTGATAACCGCTAGGACTATCTTTAAGAACGAAGACGGTCACTTGTTCCGCCACCTCCGTTACACTTATACTTACGATACAGAAAATCGTGTGACCAGCAAAGAAGCCGCTAAATGGGATAGTACACAAGAAGCTTGGGTTCCTTATTTCAAGATGGATGTTTCTTATACCAATAGTGAAGTTGAACTTAGTTATGCCCGTTGGAACTCCAAGAGTAACGCTTACGATAGCAATATTCAAAAGAGTTTTTATGAACTGAACGATGCTGACGCAACTTTGATGCTGGCAAGCACTAAATAACTATATCAATCGCATACAGGATGAGGGAGACTTGAACGGATCTCCCTTATTTTATTATGCCTAGTTTACTATTTATGACGTTGATGTATTGTTTTTGCATCGTTTCCGGTAATAAAGATTGTCTTATAAAATCTGACCAGCTTTGTTCGGCTTTCGCGAATTTTTTAAATAGATTGTCTATGATTTTATCTTCAATTCCCGAAGCGGTAATAGCTATAATAAAATCCTTCTTTTTTATTTTACTTTTCTTTCCATTCAAGGTCAGTGCCAGTTCTTCCGTGTCTTCAGGCATAACTAATACTGTAGAAAGCATATCATAAGCCGGAGTTAAAACATAGTTTCCTTTACTCTGGCTATATAAAGAAAAGTTCTTCAGGTGCATGTCAGCATTCCCTGTAATCCATGAAAATATCACTTGTTCCCAAAAGTTGATGAGGTCTAATTTTGGGGTGGAGGAATATTTCTGTATCAGTTTTGCTATCTGTTCATAAGAACCTTTATACTTGTATTCAGTTAATCGTTCGGCTAATTGGCACATGTCTTCCATAGGGAGCTTCGTCCCGTTTTCACGTCTGTCAATGCGTCGTGTTATGTAACAAAGTTCGCCATCCTGAAACCGTATCAAAGAGTGTGGCACTACTTTGATTCTGACTATTTCAGCCAAATGCATAGTAAGATCTTCCAATTCCGGAAGGTAAGGATATAAATCAGTTTGTGGTTTCAGTATGTATCGTCCCCAGAGACCGACGATTGTAAAACGTTCCGGTTCGTTCCTTTCTCCTTTGTGAATGTCTAAAGATAACTTTGCCTGTACTCCTGTTAATGTGGTTTGGCTTCGGATCACCTGTTCCGCTAAGTCGGCTAATTGATTCCTGACGTATGGGAGGATAGGAGGTACTTTCGTACCAAATATTTTTTGAGAGCAAGCCGGATGGAAATCGCGGTCTCCTTCTCTTAATTTTTTATAGCAATACAAACATTTTCCCATATTATTCCTCGGTTTGATTAGGTATGATACTTACTGCGCCAATACAATCTCTACAACATGCAAGTAATAGAGACATTCTGTCCCGTTGATTAATTTTCCAGCTTTTTTCCGCTATATTCAGTAACCAGCCTTCGGGGATTAATCCGTCAAAAAAAGGAAATAGAACTTTATCCTGATAAGGTTTATCGGTTAGCGGCATAGTCAGACTAATTGCTTCCGCGTGAGCAGATTCCAGAAAATCTTTATCATACAAAAATGTATATCCGTTTTCATCTTCTGTCAATGTTCCTGCCTTATAATCGTGCAGATAGACTGATGCTCGCTTCATAATTCTGCATTTTTAGGCATTGGAACGGCACCTACTTCCATTCCAAAAAGATTCAATACTTGATTGACTTTATCCAATCTTAAAGTCTGTTTACCTTGCTCTAATTCGCGGATAAAGCGGAGCCCTACACCGGACTTTTCTGATAAATCAACTTGTGTAAGTTCATGCTGCTTACGCATCTCTTTTACGTATTTTGCTAAAGCCATATATTCCATATTATACCCGTTTGGGTACAAATATAATAATTATCTTCTTGTTTATACCATATCGGGTATAAATAGTTTGTCTTTATATCTTGATTATACCCACTAAGGTATAGAATAAGTATTCATGATTCATTTGCATTTGCTTTTTTATTATTTCCATACCTATCGTCCGCTTTTATGCGGACACTTGTCCGGAAATGAACATCGTTTAAATTTGAATATTTGTTGATAATCAGTGATTTACTGTTTTGGCACGCCAATTGACTATATATAGTCGAAGGCGGTTGACAAAGACTTCCTCTCAAAACCAAGAAGTAATAACAATAAAAAAATAACGATTATGAAAACGAACTTAATTTCTAAAGCAGTTGTAATGTTAGCAGTAGTAATGGCCAGTGTAATGAATTTCTCTGCAAGTGCAAGTAATCCTAACCAGTACGTAAAGAATGAAGAGATGACCGGCGAGCTGATAACCGCTAGGACTATCTTTAAGAACGAAGACGGTCACTTGTTCCGCCACCTCCGTTACACTTATACTTACGATACAGAAAATCGTGTGACCAGCAAAGAAGCCGCTAAATGGGATAGTACACAAGAAGCTTGGGTTCCTTATTTCAAGATGGATGTTTCTTATACCAATAGTGAAGTTGAACTTAGTTATGCCCGTTGGAACTCCAAGAGTAACGCTTACGATAGCAATATTCAAAAGAGCTTTTACGAACTGAACGATGCTGACGCAACTTTGATGCTGGCAAGCACTAAATAAAGATAGAGGCACCACTGAAAGCCGGATACGGAGAATTTATTTCTCTGGCATCCGGTTTTTTCGTTATTGGATTGTGGAGATAGCGGGTTAAGTCTCACATCTGTAAGTCCGAATTTCATTAGGTGGAGCGGATAGCGAATGTACTGTTATGCGTGATTGGTGTACTGTTCTTTTATCAGGTAATATTCTTTTGTGCGTTGTATCAATGGATTCCGTTTGTACGTCTATCTCTTCTTCCGGTATTTCTATTACTGATATTGGTAGACAGATGCTATTGGCTACACAGTTCCCGTCAGTACTGCAAAAGCTGAGATAGGCGACTAACTCATCATCCTGCCAGTCTTCCGGGAGCTGTAGTCCGGCATGACAGTCAGAGCGCAGGGCTGCTTCTGTATCATAGACAGCCGCTTCCCTGTCTTTGTTATATACCAGTACCATCACAATATCTGTTCTCTCTGCATTCCCCATACCACTATTATCTTTCCAGTTGAAAGTCATTTGATGATTGCTGACGGTGGCTGCCCCTTCAAATATCGGCATCAGGGTTCCCATAGAAACCAATGCCCGGTCAAAGTCTATTTTGATTTCTTTTCCACTGCCAGTCACGGCTCTTTTCAGTGTGTAGGACATAGCGGAGTTGAACGCGGATTTCTCCTGTGTAAATTCCTTGTAGCCAATACGTATGAAAGGTTTTATAGCTTTCAGGAAGCTGAATGCCGTGGCGAATTTACCGCGTTGTTCCTGTTGTTTCGGTGTGCGCGGATTGCTGACTTTGGCGGCCCGTGCGCGTATATAGTAGTTTGATTTCCAGCGGAACCCTACTATCGGTCCCACTTTACCGGAGAAACCTCCGAGAATGCCCTGGTTGATAATTCCCATGATATCGTGTTTTTAATTACTTGTTTCTGTCACTGCGCAAATATATGGAAAATAAATCTCTTCAACCCGCTTCCTGTGATTTTTGCGTTCATTTGCGTCATTTTGCGTAGTTAACTCTTTGATCTTCTTCATTGTATTATGACCTGTCTCCGTTACACCCGGAATGCACTTGCTCCGTATCAAGGCCGTACTTTCTTCGGTCAGAGGTACCTGTGAGTGGAGAAGGTACGGAGCAAGTGCGTCTCAGGTATAATCCGGATAAGTTTTTTTGGCTATAAATTGGTAATGATGAAACGTGAACGAAAGTTTCTGTAACATTGCTTTTCTTCTTTAAGTGTATGAATCCCTACTTTTGCAATTGAGAAACAGCTATTAAAATGGAGCGGGAAGAATGATGAAAATAAAACGCAAAAAGATACTATGGATAAGGCTGCTTGTGTATTCGTTGGCTATGGGAGCCGGAACTTTTCTGGTTCATCAAAAATGGGATGAGCAAGCACGTACCACATTTAAAACAGCATTATTGCAGGAGTTGCAGAAAAGAGATACTCTCTCAATTCCCTATATAAGCAATTGGACAGCTATATCTGCTTTAGAGGAGGTAAATCCCGGGGTGGTAGAGATTGCATTGGATTCAGGCAAAAGAAAATATGAAATCCCATGTTTTAAATTTGAGAATAGCCTTGTGAAAGGGGGTATACAGCGCGGACTTCTTACTGCACTTTTGGATGAATCTCCCTTAGATGCGGACTCATTACATGGAACCTGGAACAAGTTGTTGAAAGAATCTGATATATTTCTGAAAACCCATACTCGTATTACTGTTTGGGATTTTCAGGAGCAGCCCTCTTCTGCTTTTTCCAAAAACGTGCAGAAGTTCTCCCAGACTGACAGCCTTCTTTCTTATTATATGGGATTTCGTTGTGAGGTGGAAGCTACCGGTTATGCTTCTTGCGAGTGGTGGTGGCTGCTTAGTGACTGGCGTTTACTTGCCATAGGAGGCGTTTGTGCAGGTATTGAATTGTTATTTTTCATTTTTGGAAAAATGTATTGCTATAGAAAGAAAAGGCAGCCTGAGGAGGTCGAACAAGAAGGTCTCCCCGTTATAGTGGTGACTGCAGAACAATCACCTGTTTATCAGTTGGGGGAGCATACTGTTTTTGATGCGGAGCGAATGGAATTGATAAAAGAGGAGCAAGTAGTAAAGCTTACTCCCCAAACGGCTGTCTTATTGGAAAAGTTTCTTCAGGCAGAAGGACACACGCTTTCTACGTCACTAATTAGTGAGACTCTATGGCCGAATGGTAGCGGAAGTCAGGAAAGAATACATACGCTTATTCGTCGTTTACGAAAATCACTCGGTGAGTTAACAGCTTTTCAAATAAAGTTCAAAAATGATTCCTATCATCTGATAATCCCCCATTTCATCGAGAAAAATGCTTTGACTAATGCCTAAAAACATGGATAGTATGTGGCTGACAAATTCTGACAGGGACTGACAAATTCTGATAAATGAAGCTTGGTCAGTGTTTGTCAGTCAGATTTGTTGGAGCGGATTTCCTTGATTGCTACCTTCGCTTCCGAGACAGATATGATCTAAATATCTAATACTAAATTTAATATTGTATGAAAAGAAAATCTTGGGTGCTTGGTGTGCTGTTTGTGTTAATTGCTTTGGTTTCCTATATGGCTAAGCCGGAGAAGGAGCAAAATGATTTATTCTTAATGAATATAGAGGCTTTAGCTGCTGGTGAGGATTATGTGCCAATACAATGTATAGGTACAGGAACGGTGGATTGCCCTTTAGGCGGAAAGACAAAGTTTGTCATGATCGGTTACAGCCTTGAAGTACCTTATTGACATATTGTTTCTGTTTTCCTTTCTTGCATGTACTTCTGTATCTGTGCATAAGGGAATACCGTATACGGATTTTCCGGAAACGAAAAATCTGACTGCATGTATTTTGCCTATGGATACAGCCGTATTTCGTTTTCCTTTCCGGATAAAGATGCAAGGGGATACTGTAGCAATAATGGATTTGCATGGTATGGATCATTTTATTCATTTGTTCCACTATCCGAACTTCTCTTATATCATTTCTTTAGGTAAGCGTGGAGACTCACCGGAGGAGATGCTTTCTGTTGAAAATATCCGATGGAATGGAAATTCGTTGTGGGCATTGGATGCAAATAGTTCAAAATTAACTCGGTTTGGTTTGTCTTTATCCAATGACTCATTACTCCGTGAAGAGGCAGTGAGCTTGGATAAGGAGATACTTCGAGGGCTGGATTTTGTGATTTATAATGACTCTACTTTTATCATTCCTGATTATTCAGGAGAAAGTCGTTTTTGCTGGGTGGATCGAACGGGTAAGTTATTACATAAAATGGGGATTATTCCCACTACGAATGAGGAGGCTTTAAAACATGCTCGTCCGGCATTGGCGCAGGCATGGCGCAGTTTCATTGATTATAATCCTCGTAATGGGATTCTGGCTACCGTTACTCAATTAGGAGAAGTACTCGAAATCTATAATCTGAAAGATAGTACCCATATAGTTCGTGTTGGTTTGCATGGTGAACCTGAATTTCAAATAGCAGAAGGTTATGGTGTGCCTACTGGAATTATGGGATTTAGTGATGTACAGGTGACGGATACTGTTATTTATGCCGTTTTTCAAGGGGATACTTTTGAAGAGATTTCGCGGAAAATGCAGAAAGGTGATATGACGGATGGTGGGAGGTATATATATGTATTTAGTCTGAGCGGTGAACCTATAAGGAAATATGTGCTGGATCATAATGTTTACGGTATATCGGTAGATGAACTAAATGGTGAGATTGTTGCTACGGATGTGAATAGTGATGAACCGGTGGTGAAATATGCGGTGGATTGATTATTTCATAAAAAATAAAATAAAAAAGGACAGGTTGCGAATGTTTAATTGGTTAGTTGTGGGCAGTCTGTTCTATTCTAAAAGAAGGGAGGTTGTGGTAGAAATGTAATTTTAAATTAGATAATAGAAGATGTTTTCGATCTTTACGATAGTATGGAAAGAAAAGTTATTACAATATATTTGTGTCTTGGCTTATGATGTACACATTAAATGTGTTTAATATAATGATTGAAACAAATAGTATTGAGCAATAAAAAAATATTATTTTGATTATTAAAGATAAAAGAAAAATGAAAACATTAATAAAAGTAGTATTCTCTGTAGTATTTGCTGTGGTGGTTGGTTATAGCCTTTATACTTCTCAAAGTACAAACGCATTGCCAAATTTAGTTTTAGTTAATGCCGAAGCATTGGCACTGGATGAGGGTGGAAGTACTTATATGGGGACTGCAGCTAAATGCGAAAGCACTGAAGTTGTAGAAACATATGAAGCTACAGGAGGTTATACATGGAGTGTCGAATTAAAAGCGTGGCTTGTTAATGGTAAAGTAACTAAAACACCACCTCCATCCTATGAGAAAAAAACAACAACTAAAAAATCTACATGGGATGGCTGTAAAAATTTCGGGAATCAGGCTTGCGATGCGCCTCCTTGCTAAATTGCAAATTATCTAAATCTACTTAAATCTTTTGCATAATAGATTTAAGTAGGTTTAGTTGTATTAAAAATTATATACTATGAAGAAATATATATATATTTATTTATTTGTTTATGGAGCTTTACTTGTCAGTTGCAATCTGCAAAATAGCACCTCTATAGTAGATGTTAAATATGAAGTGAATATAAACCCCGATGAAAGCAAAACATTGAACTTTTCAAAAACGGCGGACTTTATTAAATACGTACCGTTGGAGACGACAAAAGAGGCATTGATAAAACATGTGGAGAAGATGTTTATAACGGATTCCTTGATTATCATTTTTGATGATATGTTGAGTGATATTTTTTTGTTTGATCAAGAGGGGAAATATATAAATAAGTGTGGGAGAAAAGGAGAGGGGCCTGGAGAACATATCTTGTTTAATGATGTGTCTTTTGATAAAAGCACAAACTTAGTTTTTGCTCACGAAGCAATAAAACGTGTGATGTATATTTATAATATGTCGGGGGATTTAATTCGGGAGATACCAACAGATCATATTTGGTTTAGATCATTTTGTAAGGTGGATAACGGGTATTGGATTTACACTGGTTATAATAATGATGATACAGATAATAGTCTATTGAAAGTCGATGATGATTTCGCCATTATTAGAGGGCAATTTCCTCAAAAGGTATTTTTTCGCACAATAATTCACTCTACTTTTATACAAAAAGAAAATGAGAAGTACTTTATCTCTCCATATGATAATATTATTTATCGAATTTATAATGATTCATTAGCTCCTTATATCAGGATTGATTTTGGAGATAAAACTCTCCCCTATGAAAAGATAGCAACTTTTTCAGATGAGAAAGAATACAATAAACTCATTGAAAAAAATAATTATTTAGGGTATTTAGGCGATTTCTTATTTTATAGGGATCAACTCTATTTTACGTTTTCTAGTATTTCAGAGAATTCTTTGCAATATATAGCATGCTATGATATAGAATTAAATAAAGTGAATATTTATGATGGGTACTCTCTGTATCGTAAGAAAAATTTTAAGTTCAATGATATGACATTTATGCAGCCTAAAGCAACATTTGAAAATGATTTGGTATTTCTTATTCATCCATATGAATTACAAGAAAAAGATATGCAAATTTTGCAAGAGGATGTTAGGTTTCATGTAGATTTAGACTCTAATCCAATTCTTTTTTTTATGAGATATTAATATGAAAAATTCTTTTTTATTGATGCTTCTGCTTTTTTTATCTTTAATTTTCTCTTGTCAGGATGGCAAGAGAAGTCAGATTATATCTTTGCTGCAGGAGTGGGAAGGAAAGGAGATCATTTTTCCTGAAAAATCAATTATTAGTATTCAATATTCTGATACATTAAGCCAATTATTAATAGATTCTGAATATAAAATATTGACATATATAGACTCTGCTGGTTGTACTGACTGTAAACTGAAATTGTTTCTGTGGAATAAGTTGATACATGCTGTGGATTCTTTAAATGGAATGAATGTCTCTTTCATATTTTATTCAAATATGAGAAATAAGGATGAATTGGAGCGGTTAATCCGTAGAGATAATTTTGCATATCCAATATTCTTGGATGTACAGAATCAGTTTTATCAATTAAATAATTTATCAGCAAATATAACTTATCAAACATTTCTGTTAGATAGGAGTAATAGAGTTATTGCTATAGGTAATCCTATCCATAATCCTCAAATAAAGGAGTTATATTTAAATATCATTCAAGAAAAATGTCCTGTTTCTAATAAGGAAGTAAGGACAGAAGTTGATATAAAGGATAAAAGTATATTTCTTGGTAAGTTTGATTGGCAACAAGAGCAGAAGGCTGTGTTTACATTAAAGAATACAGGTACTAATCCTTTGGTAGTTGACAACGTAAGTACTTCCTGCGGTTGTACTTCCGTTGATTATTCCAAAGAACCCGTTCGTCCGGGAAATTCTATATTACTGAATGTGACATATAAGGCAGACGATCCCGAACATTTTGATAAAACTATAACAGTATATTGCAATGCGGAATCTTCTCCTGTTGTTTTGAGAATAACCGGTGATGCAGAATAAGATGACATAAATGAAATACTTATGAAGAAACATGGTATCCTATTAATAGTCTGTATTTTTTTGATATTGGCTTCTTGTACTAAAAATACGGTTGGTCCTTCCTTAGAAGATATTTTATCAGCCAATCCCAAGTTGCAGGTTGTTCTTGACAAATACCAAGATGATTCCTTGAAGCATAAATCTGCCGTTTTTCTTATCGAAAATCTGCCTTTTCACTATAGCTATGAAGGTGAAGCTCTAAATGATTACCTAAAGCTTTTTGAACTTCACGGCAAAGGTACTATGTATCCGGATAAAGTGTTGGACTCCATTAAACGTGCTTGCGGCCCTTTTCATTTGGATAGACTGGAAGCGAAGAGCGATATCTATATTGATCCGGTCTATTTGATTGAGAATATTGAATGGGCTTTCAAAGTATGGCGTGAACAGCCTTGGGGGAAAAACGTCTCTTTTGAAGACTTTTGTGAATTCATTCTCCCTTACCGTGTGGGTGATGAAAGGCTGGAACCCTGGCGCGAAAGAATCTATAATAAATATAACCCATTGCTGGACAGCATTCGAGGACTTCCGGAAGCCGAAGATCCGAAGTACGTTTCTCAAGTACTGATGGATACCTTACATAAGGCTCCGGTCTATTTTACCGAACTTTTTTCATTTGGTCCTCATTACGGTCCCAAAGTAGTGGACTGGCGTTCGGGAAGTTGTGTAAATTTCACTGATTTGCAACTGTATGTCTTCAGGGCTTTGGGCCTGCCTTGCAGCGAGGAAATCATGTTGATGCGGGGAAATAAAAATGTTCCCCATTACTGGAATGCCGCCTTTGACAAAGATGGCAACTCTTATCGTTGCTCCATTTTGGATCCTACTTCCGAACTGAATAGCCCTGATAATTATTGGGATCCTAAAGGAAAGGTTTATCGTCGTACGTTCAGCGTTAACCGGGAAATGATCAGGGCTATGGGAAAGAAAGCGGAAGAAAGACATCCCTCTTTCCGTTATCCCTGTTTTCGTGATGTTACTGCTATATATGCGGGGAGCAAGAACCGCACATTAACGATTGGTCCTGAAAATCTCTACAACCCTTTAAAGAAAGGTGAACCGGTCTATCTCTGTTCCGCCAGCTTTATGGACTGGGCTCCCATCGGGTGGTGTCTTTACGACAAGCGTCTGGGCGCTGTCTTTGAAAATGTGGAGGGGCAGGTTGTCTTCCGTTTGGGAACTTATGAAAACGGCAGTATATGCCCGCAAAGCGATCCTTTCTTGCTTGATAGGGAGAGCGGTGAAGTACGGTTTTTCCCTTCGGGCGGTAGGGAGGTCGAAGTTACGCTGCTCCATAAATATGAACTTTACTTTGAACCTTTTGTCCGGCGAATGGTAGATGGTGTGTTTGAAGGTAGCAATGACTCTCATTTCAACAGGAAAGATACACTGTTTATCATCAAGGAATTCCCCGAGCGGCTTTGGAATGTTGCACGGGTAAATAGTGCCCGATCTTACCGTTATGTTCGCTATTATGGCCCTAAAGACAGCTATTGTAATATTTCGGAGGTTGCTTTCTATACATCTTTTGCTGACAGTGTCCCTTTGAAAGGGAAGATTATCGGTACACCGGGGTGTAACGGATTGGACGGTTCACATGAGTACACAAATGTGTTTGACGGCGACCCTTATACTTCCTTTGACTATGTCCAGCCTACGGGTGGTTGGTCGGGGCTTGATTTGGGTACTCCTCGACGTATTGAGAAGATTGTGTTCACTTCCCGCAACCGTGATAATTTTATTCGTACGGACGATGAGTATGAACTTTTCTATTATAATGATGGGGAATGGGCATCGGCAGGTAGGGTCCGTCCTCATTCCGATTCTTTGCTTTATAAGGTTCCTGAAGGTGCATTGCTCTATTTGAAAGATCATACCCGTGGAAAGGATGAACGTATATTTGAATATAAAGATGGAAAACAACAGTTCTGGTAAGAAAAAGAAAGGGGTGTCTTGGGTTGTTGACAAGTTCCTCAACCTGTTCCTGATAGCTTGTGGAGTAGTGGTGATATGGATACTGCTTCAGGTGACTAGTATCGCTACTTTCAAGATTCCTTCCGACTCAATGGAACCTGCCCTGCTTGCCGGAGATAATATCTTGGTGAATAAATGGGTGATGGGTGGACGCATTTTTAATATTTGGGATGCTCTTGAAGGGAAAGAAGTCAAGATTTCCCGTTTGCCGGGATTGGGAAAGATACGGCGGAATGATGTGTTGGTTTTTAATTTTCCCTATCCTGCACAATGGGACAGTATAGGCCTGAACGTGATGTCTTACTATGTAAAACGATGTGTGGCTTTGCCGGGGGATACGTTTGAGATCAGGAAGGCTCACTACTGGGTGCGTAGTTGTGAAACGTCGTTGGGAAATGTGGAGTCACAGGATGCACTGATGCGTATAGTAGCAAATGGCAGAGAAAAAGATTATGGAATAGTGATGAGTGGGTATCCTTATAATGGATTGGTGGACTGGAATATCGTGAACTTCGGTCCCCTCTATCTTCCTGCAAAAGGAGATGAGATAGAGATGAACCCTAAACATGCTGTCCTATATCGGAATGTGATAGAATGGGAGCAAAGAAAGAAACTTTTCCTGTATGGTGATACGGTTTTCCTGAATGATAGCGCGATTCATGCTTACCGTTTTAAAGAGAACTATTATTTTGTTGCAGGCGATAAGGTGATGAATTCCCAGGATTCCCGTTATTGGGGCTTGCTTCCGGAACCTTTTATTGTGGGTAAGGCTGTTAGGATATGGAAGTCGGTGGATAGGGGAACGGATGAAATTCGGTGGAAGCGTATGTTGAAGCAAATTAAATGAGGTTGAAGTAAATAAGAAATTAAAAACACCATATGGAAGAGAAGCTGAAAAGTGTGGAGGAGGTTATTTGTAATCTACTTTTGTTATATCATCAATGTTACTAATAATACATTATATATGCCTACAAAAATATTACTTTTACTTTTGATAATTTGCTTTTTGGAAGGATGTTCTTCCGAAAGGAGGAAATATATTTCTGATAGAGAAATAAAAGAGATTATAATAAATCCAGAAAAGACAGAAGATTATTTAGATATATCAGAGGTACTTTCTGATTCAATAGATATTATACCTTTGGAAGTGACAGAAAACTGTTTGATATCGGATATTAAGAAACTTGAATTTTATAAAAATAGAATATTCATTTCAGATAGAATAAATGCAAAAATTTTTGTATTCGATTCTGAAGGAATTTTTTTGAGGTCTATAGGAAAGCAAGGTCGGGGCCCCGGAGAATATTCTTATATGGGAGATTTTAGCTTTAAAGGTGATTCTGTGATTATTCAAGACCTTTCGCGAAAGAAATATATTGTTTATGATTTGTATAGTAGTGGATATAGAGAGATATTGTATGATCTGTACCATTTGGAGGTTGTGGTATTTGATAGTATAGCATATTTCATTTCTAATTACGAACAATCTAAATATGGTGCCTTTAATTTGGCTAAGTTTGACCTTGATAAATCTGAAATAGTGTCGTTAGGAATTCCATTTGATAAAGGTGGTTTAGATAAATCGGGTTATGGATTAAAGAGATATGCCAGTAAATGTGGTGATGACGCTATGCTTATTTATCCATTGAATGATACTGTTTATTCAGTAAATAGAGACGAAGTTTTTCCCTCTTACGTGATACGTTTTACATCAAGAAACCTTCCTGATAATCTGGATATAGATAGAGATGCGCTTTATGGATATGTTCATAAGAATAATTATTTGAAAGGATTGGAATATATGCAGAATTCTCATGATTATTTGTTAGGATATTATGCAGACAACTATTATTTCAGATATTGTATATACAACAAAAGTGAATCTGATATAAGAGTCGGGAATCGGTTGATAGTCAAATCTCTTGGGGGAATATGGATTCATGAGTTTTGCATAATGAATAATAATGATTTTGTCTTCTTTCAATATGCTGATATATTATCTTCCAATTGGAATTATGTAAGAGATAAGAGTGATAATATTCGTTATAAAAAAGAGTTGGATTCAATTATTTCCAATATGAATGAAGACTCAAATCCTGTTGTATTTAAATGTCATTTCAAAAATGCAAGAAGATGAAGAAAAAGGATTATTTATTAGTGCATTTATGAAATAATAAGATGCTAAAGATGAAAAAACATATAGCTAAAAATGCCATAATAGCATTGCTTCTGTTTGCTGGTATAAGTTCTTTATTGAGCCTTGTTTGTGCAACGACTCCCGAGCTTCCTTCAGGAGAAACAGTCGGACAATGGGTTTGGTTAGGGAAGGCTGCATTGTTTTCTTCCGGATGCCTTCTTATTGCTTCTTTCCTGCAGTTGTTTGGAAAGGCTTGTAAGGAAGATGCGTTGGGGTTCCCGTATTTTTATGCTTATGTAGCGTGGAGTTTAGTTTTTATAGGGGCTGTTGAGGCAGTGTGGGGATTGTGCCAGCTTTATGGATTTTCTGTTTCCGGTCATTCACGTTATGCACTTACAGGTTCTTTTTTTAATCCCGGTCCGTATGCGGGCTATCTGTCAATGGTTTTGCCTGTGTGGCTTCATTTGTATTTGCGCATTTGTGGCTGGAAAGGAATGCCTGTTCGTTATAAAATAGAAAAAGGTGCGGCTGCTGTGGCGGGTATGCTTATTCTTTGCGTATTGCCTTCCACTATGAGCCGCTCCGCCTGGATAGCTGCGGCAATAAGCTGTATCTGGGTGGCATATATGCATCGTGACAAACGGAAGTGGAATATATTGTGGCGTCGCTATAAAAAGCGTTATATATTGTGGGGAACCGGGATATTTTTAATTCTGTTGTTGGCTGCTGCGGGAATGTTCTTTTTAAAACCCGATTCAGCATTGGGGCGTCTGTTTATGTGGAAGATGACTTGCCGGGCCATCGCTGCTCATCCGTGGGGATGTCATACCGGATTCGCTTGTGCTTATGGTGGGGCTCAGAGTTTATATTTTGCCTCAGGGAACTATGCTGCTTGGGAAGAACGTGTGGCAGGAAGTCCTGAATATGCATTTAATGAGTATCTGGAGTTTGCTTTGACGTATGGTATTGTTATGTGTATATTGGCGCTGTTTGTAATCTTTGCTTGTCTTTGGATAGGAGTGAGACTCCGTCGCTATGGTGTCTGTGGTGCCCTTATCTCCTTGCTTGTATTTTCTTTTTCTTCCTATCCGCTGCATCTTCCGGCTTTCATTGTCGCTGGTATATGTTTGCTTCTTGCCTGTGGGATAGGTGATGTAATTGGTAAGTATCTTATTCTGTGTGTTTGTCTGGTGGTGTGGCTCGGAGGCTATACGGAAAAATGGACGCAAGAAAAAGACGCTTGCCGGGACTGGATGAATGCGAGAATACTCTATCATTCGGGGGCTTACGAAGCTGCCAACAGGGCTTATGAAAAGCTTTATCCGTCTTTGAGGAATAAAGGAACATTCTTGTTTGAATATGGACATAGCTTGCACAAATCCGGTCGTTATGACGAATCTTTTGAGTGTTTGGATCGGGCACGGTTGTATAGTAATGATCCGATGATATTGAATATTATGGGTAAAAATTGCCAGGCGTTGCATGAATATAAATGTGCCGAGGCTTTTTTTCTTATTTCTGTCAGTCGCCTGCCGGGCAGAATCTATCCTTACTATCTACTGGCTAAACTCTATTCTGAACCGAATTATCGGGATAAAGACAAGTTTGAGGATATGAAATGGAATGTGCTGAACCGGACGCCCAAGGTTCATTCCACGGCCATTGAGGAGATGCGTCAAGAAGTGGAGGAGATGGCGAAAAATTGGAATACGGATTATATGGAACATTAAAAGAACGAGAAATAGAATATGGAAACTTATCATGATAACTGGAATGCTTGTTTGTTATTCCGCAATAAGCAACTGACTAAACAACTGAAAGAGTACCAGAATGCTTCGGTACTGGCTGAATGTTCTTCTTCCTTACTTGTGTCTTTGGGACAGTTGCTTCGCCTTCATCAGAACCCCTCCTATGGCATAATCCGGGAGGAAACTGAATGGACGAATCTGTTCACTGTTATTGATATGTTTTATGGCGGTTGCCTGTCAGAGCAGTTATCTTCATACGGGTTGAGTATGCAGGAGTTAAAGGTATGCTATCTGATTCGTGCACGGTTAGGAAATAAGGCTATTGCAGTTCTTTTTAATATTACTCCCTGTTCAGTGTTGAAGGCAAAGCAACGTATAAAAGGGAAATTGACTTTATCGGCTGCGGATTGTTTGGATAAGTATATTCAAATTGGGTAGTCGGAATGCTTTATTACAGATTTTCATCTGTAATTTCCGAAAAAGGAATAAATTTGCCCCGGATTAATCTTTCTTATCTTATGCTATGATGAATACAAAAGTAAAATTATTACTGACCATAATATGGTGCCATCTGCTTCCTGTACTGTCTGCACAAGAGATGATCAACGTACGACATTATTCAATAGAAGATGGCTTGTCACAAAATATTGTGCAGGATATGCTTCAGGATAATGATGGGTATATTTGGTTGGCTACATGGAATGGACTGGAAAAGTTTGACGGATATACTTTTAAGAATTATAAGTCGTATCCTACAGATGATACTAAACTAAAATACAATAGATTAGTAAGCATTGTCAAAGGAGCCGATGATGCTTTGTGGTGTCATACATACGATGATAAGGTCTATCTATTTGATGTGCGCCAGGAAAAATTTAATGATATTTTTGTTTATCATCCACAGATAGAGGAATGCAAGTTGGTAGAGAAAATGATTCCATTGACAAATGGGATCATATGGATAATAGCTTCTGACGGTAATTTGTGGCGTATTGATGAAGCCCTGTATAAAAAAGATAAAGGGGTTATGTTCCTTCCTTCCGGTTCTGTTCCGCAACATGGTAACCGTGTTTATTCAGTCGTACGTGATGCTCATGATAATGAATGGGTATTGACTGATAAGGGATGCTTTGTCTATGGAAAACGGGAATTATCGGACAGCCGGAATTTTAATAATGCAATATGTATCGATCATATCCTTTATATGTCTTCTCCGGATGGAGAACTGGTGACGTATACACCGGAAGAAGGAATAAAAGAGGTATCTATAAAAGAAACTGATTACGGTATCATAGACTTGTTGGAACTACCCAATGCGAAAATGGGTATTATGACTAATCGGGGTATAATCATCTACGATACTCAAAACAACCATGCAGAAAGTATTTTGGTGAATGAGAATCATCCTGATATACAACCATCTTATCATTTACTTTCAAACAATGGCATACTGTGGATGATTAATGGAAAGGAAAATGTTATCCGGTGTGATTTAAAGCAGAAAAGCATTAGCTTTATAAATTATCCTTTGAGCCAAAAGGAAAAAGCGAATATTTTTATCCATGAAGATAATTACGGACGTATATGGATATTGGCTCCAAATGGCGAATTTTCATTTTACAATCCTATAACAAATGTTTTTGAGCAAGGCTATACGTACATAAATGGAGAACATACATATTATCATGCAACCGGGAGGAAATTTCTGATAGATAATCAGCAAAATATATGGTTAAGCTGTGATTCCGGTGTCGATCAGCTGACCTTCTTAAATGAAAGTTACAGCTACTTCTCTACAGGGCACAATGATAAGATACGCGGGCTGTTTGTTGATTCCAAACAGAGAATATGGGTGGCTGATAAAAGTGAAAGAATAGAAATCTACAATGATAATCATGATTATTGCGGTAATCTTAGCCGGGATGGGCATTTGGTAAAAGACAAGCAACTTGTTTTTGGTGCGGATATCTATTGCTTTTTTGAGGATGAGCAGCACAGGATATGGATGGGGAGCAGGACAGGAGGAATCTATGTAGCAGTTCCGGAAGCGGGAAAGTTCCGGATTTATCATTTCAAGCATAATGAGAAAGATAAAAATTCATTGAGTTCTGATGCTATTTTCTCTATTTGTCAGGATACAAAAGGAAATATTTGGGTTGGAACGTATGGGGGAGGACTGAATGTAGTGGAGGGGAGCTTTCCCAATCTGAAATTTACGCATTATCAAAATGGGCTGGAACTCTATCCCAAGAACAAATATCTAAGGGTGCGAAGTCTGCTTTGTACTTCAGCAGGAATTATGCTGGCAGGAACCACTGATGGGCTGCTGACTTTTTCTACAAATGCGGATCAATGGGAGAAAATACAGTTTAATCTGAATCAATGCGAAACAAAACGTGCCAATAGTCTTAGTAATAATGATGTAGTATATGTATTTGAAAGTCGCAAAGGAGATATTTATGTGGTTACTCATAGCAGTGGACTAAATCTGGTTAGTTCTAAAGATCTTCTATGTGATCATATAGAATTTATTCATTTGAATAAATTAAACGGCTTGCCTTCCGATCTGGCTTATGCAATTTTAGAAGGAAAGGATAATGAGTTGTGGATTAATTTTGAGAATCATATCTGTAAATATAATCCGGTTGAGAATACTATAGATACTTATGATCGCTTTTATTTCCATTCTCACCTGGCCGTGTCCGAAGTACCATTCATCAGGGATAAAAACAATGGTATGTATGTAGCCTTGAATAGGGAAGTTTTATACTTGAATTTGGATAAACTTAAAAAAAGCCAGTTTGCTCCACATATTGTTTTCACAGATGTGAGGACCCGAAAGAATTATAAACAGGAAAGATCTTCTCCTGTTATCAATCGGGAATTAACGCTGGAAAAGGATGAGCGTAATGTCTCAATTACTTTTGCTGCTTTGGATTTTACAGGTTCGGGGCATTTACAATATGCTTATCGGCTGAAAAATATAGATGAAGAATGGAACTATATAGGAAATAGCCGTACGGCAAGTTTGGTGAATCTGCCGGCGGGAGACTTTATTTTAGAAGTGAAATCAACGAATGGAGATGGGCTTTGGGTGGAAAATACGGCACAGCTGGCTATTCATGTGAAACCTATCTTCTGGGAGACAGGCTGGGCATGGCTGTTATATATAGTGTTAATAGTAGTGGTAATTCTGGCTATCTCGGCTACTTTTGCTTACATATTTAATTTGAGACGGAAAGTGGACTTTGAACAGCAACTTACCAACTTGAAACTTCGCTTCTTTACTGACATATCTCATGAATTACGCACTCCTCTAACTTTAATTGCAAGCCCTATAGAAGAGATTATTAATCGGGAGGAATTAAGTGAGGAGGGACAGGAAAACATACAGCTTGCAAAGAAGAACACTGATCGTATGTTGCGTCTTATTAATCAATTGCTTGATTTCAGGAAGATACAGAACAACAAAATGAAGTTGTATATTGAGCAGGCGGACGTCGTAACACTGTCTAAAAAAATCTATGATAACTTTACGGGCTTGGCTCATCAGCGGAATATCGGTTTCCATTTTGTTTGTTCTTATGATAATTATACTCTTTACACAGATATAGATAAACTGGAAAAAATATTGTTTAATCTACTGTCAAATGCCTTTAAATATACTCCGGATGGGAAGAATATTGATTTAATTCTTGAATTTAAAGAAAAGAACCTGCTCATTAAGGTTAAAGATGAGGGAAATGGAATTGAATTGCATAAAATAGATATGTTATTTAAACGTTTCGAGACCTTGGGACAGACAGACGCTAACTTATCAAGCGGTATCGGGCTTTCTTTGGTAAAAGAATGGGTTGATATGCTGCATGGGACGATTACGGTAGATAGTAAACTGGGGTATGGAAGTACTTTCTCTATTTCCCTGCCGGGAGAACATGAGATTTTTGAGTCCGATAAAAATGTCGAGTTCATTTTAAGTGATTCCGAATCTTCAATGCCGATGGATTCCGGTATAACGCAAAATAATGAAGAAGCAGAAGGGATATCGGTTTTAGTAGTGGAAGATAATGAGGAACTGAGACATTTTATGGTGAATATACTTCGGAAAGATTATCATGTGATTGAAGCAGAAAATGGGAAAACAGGGCTGGAGAAAATCAAGTTGAAAATTCCGGATTTGGTTATCAGTGATATTATGATGCCTTGTCTGGATGGTATAGAATTACTGGAAGAAGTAAAGAAGAACTATAATGTAAGCCATATTCCTTTTGTTTTGTTATCAGCGAAAGCTACGTTGGATGACCGTATAAAGGGGCTGGAATATGGGGCGGATGATTATATAACAAAGCCATTCAGTTCCGGGTATTTACGTGCGCGCATCTCCTCATTATTAAAGCAACGCAGCATATTGCGTGAACATTTTATGAAAGAAGTATTACCTGTTGCCGGTAAAGAGCCTGTTGCTATTCAAGGTGATGCTTTGGAGAACTTATCTCCGTCGGTACCGCAGATAACTTCTTATGATGAAGAATTCATTCATAAAATCATTCAGGCTGTGGAAGAAAGGCTGCAAGATTCTGATTTCAAAATTGAAGACTTGGCTGATAGTATGAATATTGGACGTTCTGTTTTCTATAAGAAGGTAAAATCTATTTTGGGGGTATCTCCCATTGAGCTTGTAAAAGATATGAGAATAAAGAGAGCTATACAATTATTGGAAACAGGAAATTACAATATATCCCAAATAGCATACATGAGTGGTTTCTCTTCTTCTCAATATTTTAGTCGGGTATTCAAAGAGTTGAAAAATTGTACTCCGAGTGAATATAAGATAAAGAACTAAAATAAATAGTGCACAGAATCACATAAATAATGCACAGGCGTCTGTTCCACCTGCGCTACCTTTGCCCACAAAGCAATACGAGCTTAGTGGGCATTTTTTTTATAACAATATTTTAAATGAAAGTACTATGAGAATATTTTTTCTTTGCTGTGTAGCTGTTTTTTCTTTTTTAAGCTGTAAAACAGAAATCAATGATGTTGGTAATGTTCCGGAACGGGGATTTCATAGCAATCGTCCGGCTAATATTTGGGAAGAATCGTTGGTTACCGGAAACGGTGTGATGGGAGCTATGGTAATGGGAGACCCATACAGGGAATCTATTGTTCTTAACCATGCTTTGCTTTATTTGCCTATTCATTCTCCGAGAAAGCCTGTCAGCCAGGGAAAGAACCTGGAGAAGATTCAGCAAATGATGCTGGATGGTAAATATACGGAGGCTTCTAAGTTTATTGTAGACTTAGCTAATTCCGAGGGATACCAAGGTAAACACGCAACAGACCTTTTCGTTCCGGCATTTCAATTCAACATTTCAAGTGATACTTCTTCTGTGAAGGAGTATAATAGGACTGTGGATTTTACTACGGGCGAAGTAGAGGTTAAATGGGAGGATAATAATGGAATCTATTCGCGTAAACTATTTATTTCCAGAGCGGACAATGTGGTTGCCCTACGGTTATCTTCAAAAAAAGGCTCTATCCATACAACATTGAATCTTTCACAGATAATGAGGCATGATGCAGGACGTAAGAAGAAATTTACATTAAGTGAGAAGAACTGCATTGATAAAGTTGAATCCGGTGTAATGGAAAACGGACTTTATTTTAAAGCATGGTACGAAAGGCCTTGGGAATTTGAATCCAGAAAAAGCTTTAAGGGATACGAAGGGGTAGTGAAAGTCGTGAACATGGACGGTGATATAGAGATGAACTCGGATCAAATAGTCATAAATGGTGCTACGGATGTGCTGATATTAGCTCGTGTTGAACCTTCTGACAATATGGAAATATCGAAAGTGCCTGATATGATGAAAGCCCTCAGTTTATATCCTACTAATTATGCGGAATTACTGGATGCGCATAAAAAAATCCATAAAGAATTATTTGAGCGTGTATCGATTGATTTGGGTGCCTCTAAAGAAGACCGTATGAAATCTTCCGAAGAATTATTGGAAGCAGGTGGTTCCAATCCGGCTTTAATAGAGAAGATTTTCGATGCTGCACGTTATAATGTTATTTGTGCCACAGGCATCAATCCTCCCAATCTTCAAGGTATCTGGGGAGCTACTATGACTCCTCCCTGGTCTGGTGACTATACGACTAATGGAAATCTGCCGGTTGTCATTTCCCATTATTTGCAGGCTAATACTCCGGAGCTGATGTTGCCACTGTTTGACAGGCTGGAAGCATATATGGAAGATTTTAAGGTGAATGCACGTGAGCTTTATAACTGCCGTGGTATTCATGTTCCGTCACGTTTTAGTTCACATGGCTTAAATAATCATTTTGATGCTACCTGGCCGATGACTTTCTGGGTGACCGGAGCGGCATGGTACTCACTCTTCTATTATGACTATTATATGTATACCCTGGACAAAGAGTTTTTGCAGAAACGGGCACTTCCATTCATGGAACAGGCCGCCTTGTTTTATGAAGACTTTCTGAAAGAAGGGGCTGATGGGAAGTATGTTTTTAATCCTTCATATTCTCCTGAAAATCATCCGGCAAATCATCCCAGCCAGGCTTGTATAAATGCCACGATGGATGTGATGGCAGCTAATGCTTTGTTGCGCTCAGTTATAGAAGCCAGTCAGGTTTTGGGTGTCAATCAGGATAAAATTCCGATATGGGAGTCTATGCAGGCCAAAATGCCTTCTTATATGCTGAATGAGAATGGAGAAATCAGAGAATGGATGTGGAAGGACTTGCAGGACAATCATAAACATCGCCACGCTTCTCACTTATTCGGACTGTATGATTTTCATGATCCCCTTATTATGAAAGATAAGGATTTGCTAGAAGGATGTAAGCGGGCCGTTAATCGTAGGATGGAAATACGCCGGCAAGACAATGGCGGAATCATGGCGTTCGGTATGATTCAACTGGCTTTCTCTGCGTGTGCTTTAGGTGAATCTGAGACGGCTTATGATATGCTGACCTGGTTGGGAAACAGTTATTGGAATAATAATATGGTTTCAACCCACGATCCTAAAAAGACATTCAATCTGGACATCTGCGGAGGATACCCGTCTTTAGTGATGAAAATGTTGGTTTACTCGGAACCGGGTCTGATATCCCTTTTACCATGTAAGCCTCAGCAATGGCGCAGTGGGCATATAAACGGAGTAGCCTTGAGAGGTGGAATTATAGTGCAAGAGCTGTCATGGAATGAAAAGGAAGTGAAAGTCACTTTATTATCTAAAATAGATCAGAACGTAAAAATTCAATTGCGGGAAGCGGAAATGCAGGAAATAGTGTTAAAAGCAGATACTCCTGCTACCTTCAACTTTGCATATGAATAGAAAAACAAATACCTTATTTACTAATTTTAAAAGCACTTTTTTATGAATCAGAATGTATTTATTCGAAGGGCATGTATGTCTTTGATGTTTAGCATGCTTTGCTTGTTGTCTCTGGCTCAGACACATCAAGTTTCCGGTATTGTGAAAGATGTTACCGGAGAGCCGGTGATTGGAGTCAATGTATCTGTGCAAGGAACCGGTAACGGTTCTATTACGGATTTGGATGGTAAATTTGCAATTCCGAATGTGAAGGAGAAAGATGTTTTAATTGTCTCTTACATCGGTTATCTGACCCAGTCTATACCGGTTGGAAAACAGACTTCATTTACTATTACCTTGAAAGAAGATGCACAGGCTTTGGATGAAGTTGTTGTTGTAGGCTATGGTGTACAGAAAAAGAGGGACTTGTCGGGTGCTGTGTCTTCCGTAAAGTCACGGGATATCACAGCTATACCGACAACCAATGCTTTGGAAGCTTTACAGGGAAAGGTTGCAGGATTGGACCTGACTTCTTCTTCAGGTAAGGCAGGAGCTGATCTGAGTTTCACTATTCGTGGAGAGAGATCATTAAAAGCCAGTAATAAACCTCTGATCTTGGTTGATGGAGTAGATTATGGTACGACCCTGGATATTAATCCTTCGGATATCGAATCTATTGAAGTCTTAAAAGATGCATCTTCAACCGCCATTTACGGAACACGTGGTGCAAATGGTATTATCATCGTGACTACTAAGAAAGGAAAAACAGGAAAATCAAAAGTTTCTCTGAATGCTTTTGCTTCTGTTAATATGATTTCTTCTTATCCATCTATCATGAATGGAGCTGAATATGCACAGTTAAAACGTGAAGCATACCGTGACCAGACAACTAATGAATATTTGCCGGATGATCAGGTCTTTACAGTGGCGCAGGAATTGGAATATGTTAGAGAAGGAGTGTCTACTGACTATCGTGACTTAATGATGAGCAATGGTTTCAATCAGAATTATGAACTATCCATATCGGGAGGTACAGACAAGACACAACATAATATCTCCTTGGGATATAGAGGTGAGAATGGGCTTTTCAAAAATGATAATTATAAACGATTGAATGCCAGGGTAGCATTGGATCATGAATTACTGAAAACCCTGAAGATAGGTACAAGCATTACGTATACTTATAAGGATCAAAACACACGTCGTGATCCGTTGAATATGTGTAATAAGATTGTTCCATTATCAAAACCTTATGATGAAAATGGAGAAGTGGTAAGATTCCCGGCACCGGGATACAATTCTCAGACCAATCCATTGGTGGATGATGTGGAGGGGGCAATAAAGGATAACACGAAAGGCACCCGTTTCTTTGGCAGCTTGTATGCGAACTGGAATATCACAAAAGATCTTCTTTTCAGAACAACATTAGGGGTTGATGCTCAGAATTCAAGAAGAGGGTATTATTGCTCGGCAAACTCTTTGGACGGAGAAGGCAAAGACAGTAAATCATTGAAAGAACATACTATTCAATCGGGTATTACCTGGGAAAACATCCTGACCTATTCGAAGATATTGGGAGAGCATGATTTTCAGATAATGGGTGGTACCAGTACGATTTATAAGAGTAAAGAATATACATTGGCTTCAGGTAAAGGGCAGACTTATGGAGGCAATATCTATCATAATCTGGCATCAAACACCAAAGAAGTTATGATTGACAGTTATTTACAAGAAGAGAATTTGGCTTCTTTCTTCGGACGTGTAAATTATAAGTTTATGGACCGTTATATTCTTACAGCTTCTTTACGTGCAGACGGCTCTTCACTACTTGCCAGTGGACATAAGTGGGGATATTTTCCATCTGTAGCATTAGCGTGGAGAATGAATGAAGAAGCTTTTCTGAAGAACATTGATAATTTATCCAACTTGAAACTTCGTTTAAGCTGGGGAGAATCCGGTCAATCGGCCATTGATCCTTATCAAACGATAGGTCTTTTGGGCTCTTCTACTTATTCATTCAATAATGAGCTGGCCAGTGGTCTGTATCCTAAGACTATGTCGAATAAGAATCTGACGTGGGAAACAACTTCTGTATTCGATTTGGGAGTGGATTTCGGACTCTTCAATAATCGTCTGTCAGGTTCTCTGGACATTTATAAATCATATACGAGGAATGTTCTTATGAATCGCAAGATCCCATCAACTAATGGTTACTCTGATGTGATGGAAAATATTGGTAAGACGGAAAACTTTGGTATTGATATAACGCTAAACTCAGTAAATATACAAAAGAAGAATTTTACCTGGACCACAGATTTTACGCTTTCTCATAACAAAGAGAAAATAAAAGAACTGGCATCGGGAGCACTGAGAGATGAGGCTAACTCGTGGTTTGTGGGTGAAGCGTTTCAGGTATTTTACGATTATAAGAAAATTGGTATCTGGCAATTAGATGAAGCGGAAGAAGCTGCTAAGAACGGGCAGATTCCTGGTGACATAAAGATACAGGATACGAATGATGACGGGGAAATTACTCCCGAAGACCGTGTTATTTACAGTAAACGTCCGAAAGTGACTTTTGGTATCAATAATGCTTTTACCATTCATGATTTTGAATTTTCGTTTTTCATTTACAGCCGTTTAGGTCAGTGGATCGATTATGAATTTAATAGAGGATATAAACCAGACGGATTGGAAAACAGTTCGAATGTAGACTACTGGACTCCTGAAAATCCCACAAACGATTTTCCACGTCCTAACCGTTTTTACGGATTCGGAAAAACCAGATATTCTTCAACCTTGAAATATGAAAAAGGCTCGTTTGTGAAAATCAGAGATATAACTTTAGCTTATAATCTTCCAGCAAAAGCACTGAAGAATATAGGACTGGACCGCGTACGCATTTATGCAACAGCTAAAAACTTCTTCACTTTCAGTAGTATTGAGAATTATGATCCGGAACGTGGAGGAGGTATTTCATTCCCTATGACCAAGCAACTTGTGTTTGGTGTCAATTTGGATTTTTGATAAACGATTCAGTATTTAAAGGAATAACATTATGAAAAAAAGTATATTATTAGTAGCATCGTTGATGCTGTTTCTGGGAAGTGGTTGTGATAGTTTCTTAGATGAAACCAATTATAGTGATGTAACTTCCGAAGGGGGATATTATGATACGGAAGAAGGGTTGAATGCCATCGTGAATGCATGTTATACACCATTGCGCTTTTGGGCAGGTAAAGAAGATGCCATTGGATTGAGTGAAACTGGAACGGATATTATAGCAGCAGCTTCCGGATGTGTGGATAATAATATGGCGGCATATACGCAGTCGCTTGATGGTACCAATTCTGCATGTACCTTTTATTTTGACCGATTCTATGCAGCTATAAACTGGTGCAATACCGCAATCTATCATGCGGAAACTGTACCTAACCCATCGAAAGATGAAACATTGGCTACAACATTGAATAAGCGTGAGGCGGAAGCCAGAGTACTGCGTGCATTTTATTATTGGATATTGACTGAAACATTTGGAGATACCTATTACATAGATGTGCCTTCAAGTAGTATCGTAATGAATCCGGTTAAAACATCGGTAAGTGATATTTATCAGCATATGTTTAGTGATCTGGACTGGGCTATTACAAGTAAATTATCTACTCAGCAGAATGACGGTGGTCGAGTTACGGTATGGACTGCCAAAGCACTTAAAGCCAGACTACTGTTAACGCGGGCTAGTGTAACGAAGGATGCAAAGATGTATGAACAGGCTTATAATTTGGCCAAAGACGTGATAGACAATGGTCCTTTTGAGTTGGCTAAAGATTTTGCTTCTATCTGGGATATGAAGAACAGTGATGGAAATTCCAATAATGAAGTAATATGGTATGTCGATTATTCAACAAATCAGCTGTATAATTCGGAATTGGATGATAAACCGGTTATCAGAAATGGAGGAAATAATGCGCATCTGCTTTTCTGCATGAAATATGATGATCAACCGGGTATGACACGTTCCATAGAGTATGGACGTCCATTTAACCGTTACATGCCAACCCGTTATTTGATTGACTTGTTTGATGAGGAAAGAGATCAACGTTATGGTGGCAGTTTCCGCCATCTATGGATCATGAATAATGAGAAAGGAAAAGGTAAGTACACGGCAATGGCTGATACGGCTATTTATATAATTAAAGGGGAAGCAACTGCTGCGCAACGTGCCTGGGCGGAAAACCGTTACCAGCTGTTTGACAGAAATGATATTTATAATGCAGATGGTTCTACTAAAAACATGAAGCAATCTTTAGAGTTATGTAAGTTTGCAGACCCTGCACGTGCTTCTAAAGATGAAGATAGAAGTACGCGGGACGGTTTTATGATTCGTATCGCTGAAATGTATCTGATTGTAGCAGAAGCTGGGGCTCAAACGGATAAATCTGATGCTTTGGATTATATGAATAAGTTACGTATGACCCGTGCAGTTGCCGGTTATGAGGAGGATATGTGTGTCAACCTGTCGCAGATTCAAGATATTGATTTTATTTTGGATGAACGTGCGAGAGAATTGGCAGGGGAACAACTGAGGTGGTTTGATTTAAAGCGTTTTGGTAAAGAGCAGTTTGTAAAAAGAATAAAGAAATGTAATCCTAATGCGGCTAATGTTGATGAACACCATTGGGTACGTCCATTTCCGCAGACATTTTTGGATGCAATTGAAAATAAAACAGAGTTCACTCAGAATACAGGTTATAAATAATTAAGTATTGTTTTATATGTACCCGGCTATGGAAAATGCTTTTTTCCATAGCCGTTTTTTTTGAAAAATAGTCTTCAAAATATAAAGAAAAGACTTGTACTTCTTGCTCTTTCTCTTGTGAATATAATGACATTTATCCTACCTTTTGGGTATCTTCCTGAATAAATACTAAATAAAAGTTCTTTGGAAAAGCAAATTGACAGAATAGAATTTGCAATTTGTCATGGTTTCTATAAAATAGCCATTATCCAATTGTAATTTTTTATGGCAGTTTATAGAGTGGATAAACTGAGTTTTTATATCTTTGGACATCATTAAACCACAATGAACAATGGATGAAACATTAAGGAAACAAATTGATGCTTGGACAGAAACTGACGAGCATGGTAGAATTGTTGATATGTTAGGACAGATTTCGCCTGAAGAAAGAGATTCTGAAGCTACAGGTTTGCTGGCACGTGCATATAACAACCTGGGTGAATATGAAAAAGCTTTGGAGTTACTTGATTCCATCGAGGAGGAAGAAGCCGGAGATACTAATTGGAACTTTCGGAAAGGGTATGCACTTTACTTTCTCGACAGATACAAGGAAGCTTTGGCTTGCTTTAAGAAGGCGGACGAACTGACTCCGGAAGATGAAGATACGATTGAGTTCATCCGTAGTTGCAACAGTCACCTGCCTTTCCGGAAGCGGGTGAAGGACTTTTGGAAGTGGTTTACCGATAACGAGGAGGAGCTCTCCCGGATTGTTGAGAACCGCGGGCAGCTTGACGGTGGTGATGCTGTTGAGTTTGTTACCGCCGGTACGAATTTGATAGATGAGGATGTGCATTTTAATCTGGGTGGAGACTATGAATTCACATTCTCCGTAGAGGGCAATACACATTTGTTCTATCTCTATCCCTACATTGTGTCGCAAATGCCTGCACAATTCAAGGATAAATGGCACTTTTTTCCTTTCAATCAGGGGACGGATGCAAGTTTCTCTTTCGGCATGTATGGGGCGAATGTAGATATGGCTCAGGTGCAGGTATCTGCTGCTTATCAGGAAGATATCAATGCTTTCAATATCCATTTCTATGAAGAACAGTTATGCTCTCTGGAAGAAGCACAAAGCTATAATGCTTATTATATCATGATGGAGATTATGCTGGGTGAGGGACTTTCTTACCAGTATATTGCCAGTGTGGAGCGTGCAGATGCTCCATTGGAGAATATGATAAAGCTTCCTGAACTCAGAGCCTACATTACAGATACATTAAAGGCTCATGGTAAGGAGATATTTGATAATCCGCAGCAAGTCTATACCAGTTATCGTTTTGAGCCTCAGGAGAACGAGGAATTACGTTTTGACGTCATGGCAGGCAGCTCCTGCTTCCAGCCTTTGGTGGCCAATTATTATAATGGTTCCACAGAACTGTTCGACCGTTTGAATGGATTTGGTGCGCAGGCTGTATTTATCGCTTTCCCCTATGAAAATAAGGAAGAAGGTGATGGGAAGAAAGTACTGGATTTCCGTTATGAACTGGAAGACCGCCTGGCGGCGGAATTGCTTGAACCGGAAGGTTTGGGACTTTTATTAGGGGGAGCTATCGGTACCGGTACCTGCTATATTGATCTTCTTTTGTTTGATGAGTTGGCATTTATGGAAAAGATTGTTCCATTTCTGAAAGACTATCCCCAATATCACTTCTATCTTTCCGACTTCCGTCAGGGTAGTGACTTGTGCAGACTGTATGAAACGGAGGATGACGAGTCTGAGGAATAAAATGAATCTATAATTATAAATATATCACAACCATGAGTATAGGTTTCAGATTAACAACGAAATGCAAAAGTATTTCTTCATTCCAGAAATTGTTGGATGTAGTTGCTGCCCGGCACGAGGCATCTGTCAGTCATACAGAAGATTATTCTGAATTATCAGTCTGCCGTTTAGGAAATATATTCTTCAATTATGAACAGGAAGAAGATGATATAGCTGTCATAGGTGATTGTCAGACTAACCTGTTGGGAGCAGGTTTTCATAAGGCTGCGATAGATATCGTTGACGAGTTGGTAGAACTGAGAGACTTCTCTACTGAGGTGGAGGACGATACGGAATATTATGAGCACAGGGACTTTGAGCGGATGCGTTCCGAACATTTCTATTGTTGGTTGAACGCCATCGTAGAACTCTGCCGTGAACGTATGAAGGAGAATTGCAGCATGTCTGCCATTTGTTGGGATTGCAATAAGTACATGCCCCGTGGGATAGAAGGAACGGTGGTATCTCCTTTCGGAAGAATATGTCCGGAGCACTTAGTCGAACGGATAAAAGATGAAGGTATCGAGAGGTTGGCAAGCGAATTTTTCATGTGGAATAATGAAGAGCGTGATGCATTATTCTATCGGAATACGGCTTTGAGTGCCTTGTGGGAAGATTGCTATTTTATGCCTTCCGCGCGTAGCGAAGAAGATATGGAAATCAATTCGTTTATTATAGAAAACTTGGAGAAGGCTGCCGCAATGGATACGTCTCTTGCTTTCCCGAAAGAAGACTATCTGTTGCTTTGTCGTTTGGCGGAAAAAGAGTCGGTAGATGTTTCTGCATTGCCGGATTTCATAAGTGAATTTCCGATTGGTTATCGCAAGGACAAAGTGACCTATACATTAGGAAATCTGAAGTTTGATCTTCCGGGTAATTACCTTTATTTTGAAGAGGATGATTCTCGCGGGTATTATGATGGAGAAGACGAGAATTGGCATGTAGTGCGGATGTTGGCGTATTCTATGCCCGATGACGAAGCGGACTATCTGGAAGACGATGAGAATGTGCTGATTGAAGAGAAGTTTTTTGAAAACGGTAAGTGCAGGCTTTATGATCTGGGTGGAGAAGAAGACAGTGATGAATATGTGTGCCAGTGCCAGATTATCACTGAACATCAGTTCACCCTGTTTACTCTTTCGTGCGAGGGAAAGGATGAAGCAATGGGCTTTTCAGCTGACTTTATTGATCATCTGACTGCTACCAAAACGAACAAGCATGATAAGTTGCTTCAGCAAATAGAACAATGGAACGCGGACGATGAAGAACAGAAGATAATTGACGCTATTCTGAAAGTTCCTGAAGAGGAGAGAACTGCGGAATTGACGGGGCTTCTGGCGCGCTCATACAATAATCAGGGGAATTATAATGAAGCCATTGAACAGCTTCTTTCAGTAAAGGAAGAATGTAAGGAAGATGCGCTTTGGTTCTATCGACTGGGTTATGCTTATTATTATCTGAACCAACTGGATAAGGCGCAGAAAGCCTTTGAACGTTCATTGGAATTGGATCCCAGCGATGAAGATGCGAAGGAATACATTGAAAATTGTAAGAATGGTGTTTTGCCTCATAATCCTGAGATGTACGAAGAGGAGGAATTGGATGCTCTTGAAGCGCATATTGACAAGTTCTTCGGTCATTCGGATCATGTGTTCCATGAGATCGCCTCACCGGATATCCATGTGGATATCTTTATTGTCGAGCCGACGGCTGAAAGGAATTATTACACGCTGGTCACATCGGGCATGGGTGCCCATCGGATGAATGTACCTAAGGAACTGGCTGAGTATAAGCTGGAGCGTGCGGAGATAGTGGTATATTTACCTGCCGACTGGAATATTTCTGACCATGAAGAAAAGAATTACTGGCCGCTACGTTGGCTGAAGATACTTGCCCGTCTGCCATTGGAAGAGGACTCCTGGTTAGGTTGGGGACATTCTGTACCCAACGGGAAACCGTTTGCAGAGAATACTCAGCTTTCCAGTGTATTATTGATCAATCCGGAGAATGTGGAAGAAGGAGCTGCTGTTTGCCAATTGCCTAATGGGGAAGAAGTGAATTTCTATCAGATGATTCCATTGTACGAAGAAGAAGTCAATTTCAAGATTCAGAATGGTGCGGAAACATTGTTAGGGAAGATGGGAGAAATAAGTGCAGTGGTAGATATTCATCGTTTGAATGTCTGCGAGGGATTTGGGCGGCCGAAAGAATAGGGATTTCACCACAGAGTAACACAGAGGTTCACAGAGTTCAATAATTTCTAAATCAAGAAAATAAAACTCTGTGAACCTCTGTGTTACTCTGTGGTGAAATCTCTTAATCCTGAGAAACAAAAGTGATAACGGAACGTGCAGGAATTACTGCTATCTGTTCGTTTTTCAGTTTCTTAATGGGTAGAAGATCTTCACCTGCTTCATCTGAGGTGCGGTAGCCTTGCCATGACTTTACTTTGGAACCATCCACTTTGAAAGTGAAATTTTTCTCCTGATCAGCGTAGTTGATAACTACCATTACCCATTGTCCGTTTGTATTCTGATAAGCAGAACACATGAGTCCTTGGGGATCAGTATCTCCTTCCGGGATTACCTGTCCGGATTTGTCTGTTGCCTTAATAGACATGCGTACAGCTCCCGGGCGTATAAAGCGGCTGTAATTACCTAATATCCATAATAATTTGGAGTCTTCCACTTTACCGTCATGAAGATCGGGATCAGTGTATTCGCGTAGCAATCCGTCTTTGTAGTCACCTCCTATGGCACGCCACCACTGCCAGCTACGTGCTCCTGCATAAACAATGTCGTGATGAATGATACGGGCCACATAGAGGGCTGTTTTCATTGTATGATCAAATCCACCGCCTCCGCCAATTTCTTCATCGTTCCCCATAATGCAGGTTTCCGTTTGCCAGAAGTCAACTTTGTATTTGTCCAATGTATCACGTAACTGACGACGGTAATCTCTCAGACTTTCTAAAGGTGTATTGGTCCAATAGCTGTGCCCTGCAATGAGATGGGGGACATTCGGGGTGTTTCCCAAATAAGTATCTACACTGTCGGGGCAGAAGAAAGATTGTATTTCGTATCCACGTTCATGGTTTGTCATATGTGTGGAGAACATACAACGATAGTCTGACGCTTCGCAGATGGTGATTTCCGTATCAATACCCTCTTTCACAAACTCTTTGCTGATGAGGCGTACGGCACGGGCAATTTCTTTCTTTGTTGCCGGGGTACCTTCTTGTTTGGGACCTATCCAATTCCAGTGTCCGTCCGGTTCGTTGAAAGGGGAGAGGTAATCGAACTTAATGCCGTCTTTCTTTTCAACTCCTTTGATCACATTTGCCAGAAAACGGGCGAAGTCTTCATAATGTTCCGCTTTCAGATTCAGTGTGCCGTCACGTCCGGTGTTGGTGGCAAGCCCGTTTTGAGTGAAGTAAACGGGTGGAGAGTTTAGGAAAGCAAGGAATTTATTGACTCCACGTTCCTTTGCTAATCGGAGGAAATTACGCTGTCCCTGTTGTTTGTCCCAATCATAACTTCCGTCCGGTTGCAGGAAACATTCGGTACGCATCCAAGGGGAGCCTATCTGACTGGCTTCGCCCTGTTCCGTACTTCCTGCACCTACATTGAAGCGCCACAGAGAAAGCCCGATTCCTTTGGGCTTTCCGTTAGTGTCATTGTCAGTACTGAACAACCAGTCAGCTACTTGGTCCTGTTTCTCCTGAGGCCATTTGCCTATGATGTGCATGCTCCAGGCATCCGAAGCACTGAAATGATCCATGGTTTGCTGAGGCTGTTCGGGAATAATCTGATAGTTTATATCTGCTTGTGGTGAACACGAAGTAGTTATTGCGGCGAGGGCGAGTAATAATACTTTGTATTTCATATAAATATTTGTTTTTAGAGGATTATTTAGCATTCAAGACAATCTCTGTTCCTTGTAAAAGTGGTGAAGTAAACTTTACGCGAATCTGACCTTTCTCACCCGTGGTCTGTATGTAGGTAAGTAGACGTCCGTGGAAGGCACGATGGCGATTATCGGTGTAGTCACTCATGTCGCTGTTATCGGAACCTTCGAGCCCCAGTAAATGTGCCGGACCTTCGATGGTACAAGTAATGTCATTATCGCCTAATTTCACTACGACACCCTTTTCATCTATCACTTCTACAATGAGATGCGCTGTAGCGCGGTTGCAAGATAGATTGGTACGATCGGCACTTACACGGAGAGCGTAGGGGCGACCGGAGGTTTTGATGGAATAGCTGGACAATATATTTCCGTCTTTATCGCAACCTTCGGCTTTCAATTCACCCGCCCGATAGGGAATATCCCAGTAGATGATACCTGTCTTTTCATCATAGGGCTTCATCTCACCTAGCACTTTTCCATCAAGTAACAGACGTGCTTGTGGAGCATTGGTATAGCAGACTACACGTATTTCCTGACCGGGATCATAGTTCCATATATCCCATGCATCGGGTGACAGGAAGGTACGCCGGGAGTTTTTGAAACGATCCGGTATAGGATAAGTACCCACATAAGTAACCGGTTTTTCGCACCATAAGGAAGCACGGAAGTGTCCGCGGGGTTTGGGGAAACTACCAAAGTCGAGCAATCCGGTATATAGTCCGCGTGAGGGCCATGCACCCGATTCACCAAGGTAGTCGGTACCCGTCCAGATGAATTGTCCGAAGATGAATTCTTTATCCTTTACGGCATACCAGGCTTCAAGACCGGAACCGTTTTCGCTACCATAAATGACACGGTTGGGATAGGTGGCATGATCTTCATCATAGCGGTTTTCAGTATAGTTGTATCCTACTACATCGATGGCTTCGGGATATTCTGTTTGATTGGACATAACAACTCCTGCCAGTGCTCCCGTTACGGGGCGTGACGTATCGACAGCACGGACGCATGCAGCCAGTCGTTTGGCTATCTTTCCGATACGCATGGCATCAGGAGCATCCGGTTTGTAACCGCCAAACATGGGTTGATTGATGGTTGATCCGTCAAGAATAGGATGCGAGTAAGGATCATTCGGATAATCTACTTCATTACCAATACTCCACATGAAAATGGAAGGATGATTGCGGTCGCGACGTACCATATCGGTTACATCCTGTTCAATCCATTCTTCGAAGAAATCGAAAGAACCGTCATAGGCGGGTTCCCCCTTATTCCAGCCTTTCACCCATTTACGTTTCGGGAATTCCCATTCATCGGATGCTTCATCCATGATGAGAAGTCCCAGTCGGTCGCATAGATCATATACAACGGGAGCCTGTGGATTGTGGCTCATGCGGATAGCATTTACACCTATTTCTTTCAGATTGTTTAAACGGCGCTCCCATACTTCCGGAGGTACTACAGCACCGAGTACACCGGCATCATGATGCAGGCATACACCCTTGACCTTCATCCAGTTGTCATTGAGCGCAAATCCTTTATTAGGGTCAAACTTCAGTGTACGGAGTCCTACTTTAGTCTTACATCCATCGATACGCTGTCCATTGCTGAGCAATTCCGTTTTTAGTGTATAAAGGTAAGGATCGTCCAGATTCCAACGGTGAGGGTTCGTTATTTTCAGTGTGAGATTTTCTTTAGTAATACCTTCTTTACCGTCAGAAACACGAGTGCGGCGTTGCGCTACTTGTTTGCCGACAGCATCGTATAGTGTAGCCGAAAGTTCAAGTCTGTCGTTGGTTGCTATGTGTTTCTGTACTTCCATATCGACGGCTATGGTAGCCTGTCGGTTGGTCAGAGAAGTGGCATGCCAACCTGTGCCCCATTGTGCCAGGTGTATTTCAGGGGCGGCAATTAGCCATACGTCACGATATATGCCCGATCCTGTATACCAACGGGAATCAGCATAGCGGCTATGGTCCACACGTACACTTAATACATTGTCCCCCTCTTTCAGATAAGGAGTCATGTCGTAGAGAAATGAGATATAACCGTTAGGGCGTTTGCCAAGCAGATGTCCGTTTAAATAGACTTCACTGCGATTGTATACTCCTTCGAAATAGATATAATGGCGTGGAGCGTCATCCGTGATCTTGAAATGTTTGCGATACCAGCCGATTCCGCCAGGTAAATAGCCGGTGCAGCTTGCTAAAGAAGGTGAAAGTTGTCCTTCAATAGACCAATCATGCGGCAATCTGAGTTTGCGCCATTCGCTGTCATTGAAGGCGGGATTTACAATGGTTGAGTCATCGGTCAGCCGGAAGAGCCAATCTTCATTGAATTTGGTGGCATTACCAAATGAAACCTGCGCCTGTGCCGGAAGGCCGGTGAGCAGGGCTGTCATGAATACAGTCAGCGTGAATATAGCGTTTTTCATTTTGGATGATTATTTTAGATTATACACTACTGTGGTTACACTTTCCGCTTCCAAAAGTACAGATTCTCCGGCAGATACGGTGGCTTCTGTCAGTTTTTTGCTATTGGTAGTGGTGTAGGTCCGGATTGACGTAGCTTCGTTGCTCCATCCTTCATGAGTTTCGCTTAGGCGGACATTCTTGCTGGACATATTGGTGAAGACGGCTACTATTTTATCTCCTTGCGGGGATAGCCATGCAGATCCAAAGAAGTTGAGCGATTCGGTCAGCTGCATGTTGATACGTTGGTATCCGGGGCGGATGAACAGACTATAATTACCCAATACCCAAAGGGTGGCAGTGGGTTGGAAGGTACCTTCTTTTTCTATGTTGTCATTGTTGTCGTTGATTCCTCCACCAGGTATGAGGGATATCAGAAGAAAACGGTTTTTATGTCCCCAACGGGCTACGTCCATGGAAGTCCAGTAGCTCCATGAAGATACTCCTGCTACGGTAAGGTCATTGTGTATCACTCTCGACATATAAAATGCGATATCCATTTCTGTAGCATTGTCATATCCTACAAATTCTGTGTTGCTGTAGTTGTCTCCCAGCATGCTCCATTCACTTTGCCATACATCTACACCATATTGCGTTGCTGCTTGTGCCACTTGCTTACGTACGCTGCGCATACCGTCCCAAGTACCATCGGTCCAATAGCTATGACCGCAGATTAGTTTCTTTACATGATTTAAGTTACCTACATAAGCTGACGAGCCGGGGGTGAAAAAGGCAGACATAACGTTACTGCGATTGGCATCGTCTTTGGTCTTATATAAGTATTCCCAATCGCCCGATTCACCGAGCAGGATATCGGTAGACAAATTACGTTCGGTTAAGGCATCATCCAGTTCGCGGGCCAATCTGGCAACTTCGTCATTGGTCCAGCCGCTTCCTTCTTGTCCTCCATCCCAGTTGTATTGCGGTTCGTTGACCGGTGAGATGTGCGTCACAGGATAACCTTTATCTATGTAGTATTGAGCTACATCGCCCATGTAAGCGGCAAAGTCATCGTAGCAATCGTTTTTCAGGTTTGATACTCCTCCTTGGTTGGAGAAACCTTTGCCGTTCTGTGTATATTGTACGGGTGGTGTATTGCTGAAAAGGACGATACTTTCGCAACCGAACTCTTTAGCACGGTTCAGGAAATAACGTTGCCCTTCGCAACGATTCCAGTCAAGGGTCAAGTCGTTTGTCAGGTATGACTCTGCGCGACGGGATTTATCGGTAATGCCGCTTGCATCACCTTGTTCGGCAGTTCCACCGCCCAGGTTTACACGCCACATGGAGAGACCGATACCTTTGGGGCTTCCTGCCTGGATTTCGGAAGAGAAGAGTAATTCGGTGATTTTCTCACGGCTGTTGGTCCAGTATTTACCTACATAGGAAGGATTCCAGCAGTCTGATGCACCGAATCCTGTGATAGTCTGATAGGTTTTTCCGGCATTAATGGTGACTAGTTTCTCTACACTATTCGGTACATCCGGTTGATCGGGGGTATCGGGTGTAGAAGGAGAATCGTCACTGCAAGCCATAAAGGAAAGCAGGGACAGCAGAGTGAAATAATATTTTAGCTTCATAAATATTCGATGGTTTAAAAAAGACTGTCGCGGATAATCTATTATGAAACTATCCGCGACAGAGTATAAAGACCTATTGAAGAATTCTATTTAGACATTCACCGGGGTTAATTCCAACCCGGATTCTGAACGATAGAACCATTAGACATTGTGATTTCATACAAAGGAATGGGGAATACCATGTCGCGGTTTTCATCAAAGCCAGCACCTTTATTACTTGCTTCGCCCTGGTTCTCCCATTCATAGAGGTCGCGGGTAGCGGCATCTGTGTTATATTTAACGAAAGTACCATTGGTTCCCAGCAGATTGGAAATCACCTTCTTGCCATTGTCGTCGGTCCAGCGGCGGATGTCATACAAGCGATTTTGCTCCCATGCTAATTCCAGGCGACGTTCCAGACGGATATCTTTGCGGAGATCGTTGCCGCTTGATTTTACATCCTCCAGGTTTACGCGGTTACGTACTTCATTGAGGTATTTACGTGCTGTAGCGTCATCACCCAGTTCGTTGCAGGCTTCGGCATACATCAGCAATACATCGGCATAGCGCAAGATGCGGTGATCCAAAGGAATCTTGTCTGTATTGTACACTTCCGGACGCTTTTCGATAGGTACGAAATATTTGCGGACGATACGTGCCGATTTATGTTGTGCAGGGTCAATTATATAGCAATCCGGATCCCAACCATACTTCTCGATATAAGTCTTGTAATTAGCCATGTCTTTGCTATTTTCAATGAACTTATCGAAGTTATCTTCACCGGCAATCTCGGTACATCCGGTTTTGATGATAGTCCAGCGAAGGCGTTCGGTATCACCTGCGTCAATGTAAGCCTGTTCGAGGTTGGCAGTAGGCTGACCCCAAGACCATCCGTCGCCGGGACCATTACGTGCACCGGTGATTATTGTCAGTGAACCACCTAATGAATAAGTACCGTCGTACATATACTGTACTTCAAACAGACTCTCTTTACTGTTGTTGTGATCAACACTCCATACGTCACCGAAGTTATCAAGCAGTTCGTACTCTTTGCTGTCGATAACGGTTTCCAATACATCATGTGCTTCTTGCCACTTTTCCTGATAAAGGTAAACTTTACCTAGCAGGCCTAAGGCTGCACCACTGGTAGCACGCCCCATATCGGTGGCAGCATATTCACTACGTTTTGGCAACGCGTCGGCGGCAGCTTTTAGATCATCTTCGATGAACTTATATACATCTTCGGCAGAAGCGCGGGTAATGCCTTGTATCTCCTCGGGCAACAGGAAGCTTGTAACGAGAGGTACACCGCCGAAGTTTCTTACCAGTTCGAAGTAGAAATATCCACGCAGGAAGCGGGCTTCGCCTATCAGACGATTCTTCATGTCTTCGTCCGAGAATTCGGATTGTGAGATGCGTTCTACGGCTACGTTGCAGCGTAAGATGCCTTTATAACGGTATTGCCAGAAGTTTGAGATGGCTCCGTTGCTCTGTCCTGTACCCTGATAATGTGCTAAAGAGATATAATCACTCTGGCTTTGGGTTGTATTTCCCATCCAACCGTCATCGCTGCACATTTCGGAAAGTAACCATACCGTATTGATGTTCCACCAGCCACCGAAAGTGATGGCCTGGTAGCAACCGGTGATGAATGACTCGGCTTCCTCTACACTTTGGAAATAGGTGTCGAGATTTTGTTGCCCACGCACTTCCTCGGTCAGGAAGTCCTCGCAAGAGGTGAATGTCAGCGAGGCAATCAATGTCAATATTGCTAATATCTGTTTCATTGTTATCAAGGATTAAAATTTAAAGTCAATACCAAACAAGAATGTACGTGGGTTGGGATAGGCAATGCCATCGATACCTGTTTCGATTACACTTCCATCATTACCAATCTGCGGACGTTCGGGATCCATACCTGAATAACCGGTGATAGTGAACGGATTCTGTGCTGAGAATGAAAGACGCAACTCTGTTCCGCGCAGCAGCTTCTTGGGAAGAGTATAACCTACCTGAAGCAGTTTGCATCGCATGTACGAACCGTCTTCTACAAAGAAGCTGGATACGCGTGTATAGTTCTGGTTCAGGTCGTTGTATGACAAGCGTGGAATGTCATTGCTGGTACCTTCGCCATGCCATGCTTTTTCCAGCGTACCTGCCCATACGTTCTGCCCGCTTACCCCGGAATATAATCCTTTGGTTTTATTAAAGATATCGTTGCCGAGTGTTCCGTAGAAGTTGGCTGTGAAGTCGAAGTTCTTGTAATTGAAGCCCAGATTCAAACCTACCATAAGGTCTGGATAAGGGTTACCGATCCATGTCTTATCGTTTTCGTCCAGTACACCGTCATGATTCAAGTCCTTGAAGCGGATATCACCTGGCTGTGCTTTATCCTGTATCAGTTTTCCATGCTCGTTGGTATGAGCATATACCTCGCTCCAGTTTTGGAAGATACCATCTGCCACGTATCCGTAGAACCGTGAAATTAAACCACCGTCTTCGTTACGGATGATCTGATCACTATTGAACCCACCAGTCTGAATAGGTCCGTCTCCAGAGAATTTGATAGCTCTGTTTTTCACAGCTGAAAGGTTTACACCTACATTGTAAGAGAAATCAGATACTTTATCCTGCCAGTTCAGGCTTAATTCCCAACCGCTGGCTTTCATACTACCGATGTTCATCCATACAGTGCTGTTCCAATCGGGATAACCGATAGCGAAGATATTCTGTTTCTGATAGAGCATGTTGCTGGATTTCTTTTGGAAATATTCAAAAGTTACACCTAGGCGGGAGTTTAGGAATGACATGTCCACACCTACGTTCCAGTCTTCCACTGTTTCCCATTGCAGTTGATTGTTTCCTACACCTGATATCATGGTACCGGGTACACGGACGGGAGTTGAACCAAATACATAGTCAGCTTGTCCCAGTAGGGTAAGAGTAGCATCGTTGTCGATGTTCTGGTTACCTACACGACCCCAACCACCACGTAGTTTCAGATTGCTGAATACCTTCTGGTCTTGCATAAAGCTTTCGCTGATGATGCGCCATGAAGCAGATACCGCGGGGAAGATAGCATATTTGTTTCCTTTGGGGAAGCGGGAAGAACCATCGGCACGGATAGATGCTGTCACATAGTAACGGTTATCATAGTTATACATGATACGTCCCAAGTATGATATCAGCGTGTTGTAGGTGGTAGTACCGTCACCTTTCTGATTCTGTGTACCGGCATTTACTTCCTGCATGATGTCCATATTGTTGGGCACATCGTCGCGTGAAGCCTTGGTCTGGAACCATGCAAAACGTTCTGCTGTGAAACCACCCATTATATTGAGGTTATGCTTTGAAGCAAAAGTGTCAGAATAAGTTGCAGTATTGGTCCAGTTCCAGTCGAGCCATTCTTGCATCTCACGGGAAACATTACTCAATGTAGATTGTTCCAAAGCGTCGATATAGAATTCGGGTGTGAATCCATCCGAGCGACGGAAGTGAGCATTAGCTCCGAATTGTGTACGTAAGGTAAGCTTTTCAATCGGATTTACTTGTAAATAGGTGTTTACAATGGCACCCATTTCACGTGAATGTCCATTCTGGCGTGACAACGAACCGGCTGGGTTCCATTCCTGATTGTTGTAAGAACGCTGATAGTTGTTAAACTCATTATCCACCCATTGATCTTGTGGTTTAAATACAGGAGTTGTCGGATCCATGGACATAGCAGCTGAGAAAAGGTTGGGAGTATCATCCCATGATTCTACGCGCGGTGCAATGTCAAAACCCATTTTTACGTATTTGTTGAAGGTATATTCCGTATTGAGACGTGCATTGATTTTATCCCAGTATCCGTAGTCGTATTGTGAATTATTACGGAAATAACCTAAGCTAAGATTATAAACCAATTTGTCATTACCACCGGAGATGTTGAGTGAGTAATTCTGTACTAAAGCAGTCTTATTGATTACCTCATCCCACCAGTCAGTACCATTCGGATTGGTAGTGGCACCGGTGTCATTCCAGATAGAGGTACCTCCATCATTTGTATAGCGGGTATTGAACACTTCTTTGTATTCGGCAGCATTGGCCATCTTGGGTTTAGCCAACGTTTGGAAACCTGCCGATGCACTGAAACTGATATTTGTTTTTCCGGCAATACCTTTCTTGGTAGTAATCAGGATCACACCGTTAGAGGCACGCGTACCGTAGATAGCAGCCGCAGAAGCATCCTTTAGAACTTCCATGGACTGGATATCATTACTGTTTAGGAAGTTGATGTTCGTACCTACCGGCATACCATCTACTACGTAGAGCGGATCGGTTCCGTTAACTGTAGTTACACCACGGATCAATACTTTAGGTTGTGTACCCGGGCCACCACCGCTGGTTACCTGTACACCGTTGATCTTACCTTGTAAGGCGTCCATAGCATTACCGGTTACAGTTTCGGTGATTTCATCGCCTTTCACTGTAGCGATGGAACTGGTCAGGTCGCTCTTTTTCACGGCACCATATCCGATAACCACCACTTCGTCCAGTAGTTCGGCAGATTCCGACAACACAACGTTGATGGTGGTCTGTCCGTTTACTTTGATTTCTTGTGTCTGGTAACCGATGGTAGAATACACAAGTATAGCGTTTGCAGGAACATTCATCAGTGTATAATCACCATCGATGCCTGTGATGGTACCTGTTCCACTGCCTTTCACTTGAATTGTAGCTCCGATTAAGGGTTCCTTATCGGTAGCTGAAGTCACTATACCTTTTACTGTTATCTGTTGTGCATAGCTGCATATTGACAGTAACAAAAGACATGCAATTAATAGTTGCTTTCTCATTTGTCAGACTATTATTAGGTTAATTTACTCGTACTAATTTCGCTCTACCCAGGTGGGAATCAAACCAGAATTGATAGGTGCCGGTTACAGTCACTTTGGGTTTAGACCATACATCTTGTGTTGTAGTGGGACCGGTGTAATTGGAATTTTTAAATGCACTTCCGGTGTAATAGCCGAATATTTCAGGCTCTTCTTCAGTATCGCTGCACCAGCGAACAAAGTTCCACCATTGGTCTGTGTGATAGTTGTGAATAATGAAGTTCATTGACTCTCCTGCTGTCAGTGACATAGGCTCATTGTAGAACAAGTGCGGGTTAGTGGCATCTTGTTTGAAAGAGACTACTCCGGTAGGATTGTCAGATGTCAGACCGAACGTAAAGTCCATCATCTCACCGCTGTTGTTGTTCCATTTATCCATGGTAGGTAAGCCGTATTTCATGCTTGCAGGCCATGGGTCTACAGCTTCTGCAAGTGAATAAGTTTCCATTTCATACGTCTTCAGCAAGATATTGATATTGATTTTATAGTATACATTAGCTTCTGTCAGTACAATTGGTTTAGCCAGTGCCGGATCATCGGTCAGCATGGCTTCATCTGTTGGATCAATACCATAACAAACAGGAGAAAAACTTGTCTTTTGCGGTAAGAAGAAGATTTCCGTATTAGCTTTCTGGCAATAATAGAGAGCTTGATATTGGAATTCGCCCACATGATCTATGCGCATCGGTACGCCGAATACATCGCTGTTTAGTTCTGCTTCGGTAGCTACGTCTGCCAGATACATCTTTTCGAAATCCTGCACATCGGTTACAGATACGGTACATTCTATCATTGTGCTTTTTCCTGTCTTGTCGACAGCAGTAAGTGTCATCGGATAGTCCTTCTTTTCATTAGGCATTGTGATGTTGAATGAGTGCTCAAAAGCTTTTTCACCATCAGCATCTATTTTCAGGTTTTCATATCCTTCGATGCCTTCGATATTTACCAATAGATAATCCAGTCCGCGGTCGTCAGTTATCGAGATATTCATGTTGAGTGTAGGGATTTCACCTTCTCTCAGCAATACGGTGACCATACCACCCTTTTCGGGTGCAATAACGAATACTGGATCTTCAAAGTCTCCGTCCAACGTTACAAGTACATCTTGTGAAACAGTACGTCCGCCTACGTCGGTTACGGTAACTTTTACGGTGAACTGTTCACCGATTTCATCCGGTTGAATTTTGAAGTCGTAGCTCAATTCGTAAGTTTCGAGAGGTTTCTCATAAATCTCGATCAAATCGATTGTTTTGTTGAGGTTCAGGTCGGCACATTGCAGTTGAATGGTTGAAATACCATCAGCATCTTTAATCGTTCCTTCCAGTGTAAATGTGCGACCATTTGCAGTCTGAATGTGTTCAAGTGTCATTTCTATGGAAGGTGCCTGTCCGTCCACATCAGGATAGCCATCGTCGTCGCTACATCCTGTAGTCCATAAAGTCAGTGATAAGAATGCCCAGAGTAGGGCGGCATTGAATAAATGCTTCTTCTTCATACATATTACTTTTAAAGTTAAACAATTAGATACATTCTTTACTAAAATATCACTTTTAGATAATGCAAATGTAAGCTATCTTAGTTTTCTTGAACTGCATAAATCTTGCAGTGAGGGGATGTAAATCTTGCAATGAACGATTTGTGTATCTGAAATAAAGAATTTATTTATACTTTTGGATTGCAATAGAAAATTGATGTCATGAAAAGCAGATTATTACTTTACTTACTGTTGTTACCTGCCCTTCTGACGGCACAACCTTATGCTGTCAGGCAATTGGGAATTGAGAAGGGATTATCCAATAACTATGTGGTTAGCATAGCCCAGGACAAAGAGGGCTTTTTATGGTTTGCGACTGAAGAGGGCTTGAATAAGTTCGATGGAACGCGCTTCATTACTTACTATAAGAATGAAACAAAGAACGGCTATGGCATTACGGGGAATGAACTGAACTGCCTGCTGGATGATCCGAAGGATTCCATCTTATGGATTGGCACACAGAGGGCGGGGTTGAATGCTTATAATTATGTAAAGGACACCTTTACATTCTACCGGCATAATGAGGCTGTGCCTGAAAGTATCATTACAGATGACGTAACCAATGTTATTGCCGCTGCTGATGGAAATCTGTGGGTGACAACTTATTGGAAAGGAATTGAATATTTCGATAAAGAAACCGGTCACTTTTCTCATTATAATACGGCAAATATACCGGGGCTTGTCAGTGATAACATCTGGACTGTTGCTGATGGGGGGAATGGTAAGTTATATGTAGGTCATGTCCATAATGGTTTTAGTATTCTTTCCATTAAAGATAAAAGGGCGAAGAACTTCGTGCATGATCCGGGTGATCGGCACAGTTTGCCGGGTAATGAAGTGAGATGCGTATATAAGGATCTGAATAATAATATCTGGGTAGGGACAAACAAAGGTCTGGCATTGTTTAATCCTGAATCAGAGAATTTCATCCAGTTTAATTCAGACGGGAATCTTTCGCACTATATCTACGACATTAAGCAGCTTGACGGGAATAAGTTGTGGATAGCTATGGAATTTGGCGGAATAGCCATAATGGATTTATCGCAGCGTTTGTTCCTGCTACCCGAACAGACTCAATTTCATTATATCAGGGAAGGAGATGACGGATACAGCCTCTCTAATTCAAGTACGAGGTGCATTTTTCAGGATTCATTCAAGAATATCTGGACGGGTGTATGGGGTGGTGGCATAAATTTCTTAAGCTATGAGCCACCTTTGTTTGGCGGTTATTACTATTCTCCCAATCAGAATTCAATGAGTCGCCTGAATAATAAAACGGCAAGCAGCGTTTGTGTGGATAGCCAAGGTAAATTGTGGATTGGAACAGATGGGGGAGGAATCAATGTCTTTGATCAAGGTAAACGGGTATCCGTTTATCAGGAAGAGATTGAAGATATGAGTGGAAACTCTGTACTGGCCTCACTGCGCGACTCGGAAGATAATCTGTGGTTCGGCTTATTTATGGGTGGAGTGAATTATTACGATGCGAAGAGAAAGATATTCCACCGGAACTTCCTTAAAGAATTAGAGCACGAGGATATCCGTTCGTTCTATGAAGACGACCGGCATATTCTGTGGATTGGTACCAGTCGTGGTATCTACAAAGTTAGTCTGGCTGATAAGAAGATTGTGGGACATTATGAGTTTGAGAACAATCTGGTGCGGTGCGTTATGAAGGACTCTCAGGGACGTCTGTGGATCGGTTCTTTTGGGAGTGGCCTGGGGATAGGAGATGATGAGTTGCAGGATATCAAGCTCTTTAATATGGAGAACCAGTTCCCTTCCAATACCATCAATGCAATTTATGAAGACAGCAGGAAGAATGTATGGGTCGGGACAGGAGAAGGTTTGGTGTGTTTCTCCTCGCCATCCGATTGGGAATATAAGGTTTATCGCCGTGAAGAAGGCTTAACCAATACACATATACGTGCTATAACGGAAGATGCGAATCATAATATCTGGGTGAGCACCAATAAGGGAATCAGTTGTCTGTTGCGGGATAAGGATGTTTTCTATAACTATGACCATTGGGATAATGTGCCGATGGGAAATTTTATGAGTGGCAGTGTAGCTAAGGATCAGAATGGAGAGATTTATTTCGGTTCCATCAATGGACTTTGCCACTTCAATCCGGATTTTGTTCTGACAAAGCGTGAGTCTCCTGCGGCTGTCATCACGGAAATGAAGATATTTGCTCCTTTGGGTAATATGGGAGACAATGAAGAAGTGGTCAGTATTGACGGTCAGTCGAAAGTAAGGCTGAAGTATATGCAGAATAGCTTTAATATTACTTTTAATATACGGAACTATGCATTGGTCAACCAGGTGGAGTATGCCTATATGCTGAAAGGACTGGAAGATGCATGGTATACGGTGACAGACCCCAATAGCGTAACCTTCCGTAATGTGCCTCCCGGTGATTATCATTTCATGGTAAAAACCCGTATCAAGAACCAGGAATGGTCGGATGAGGTTACAACTTTGGATATCCATATTGTTCCGCCTTTGTGGCTTACCTGGTGGGCGAAATGCAGCTATGTATTGTTGAGTGGAGCCATCCTGTTCTTCATTCTTTATGCTTACAAGAAGAAGCTTGATATGGAAGTTCTGTACGATCTGGAAAAAAAGAATCATGTGCAAGAGCAGGAACTGAATCAGGAGCGTCTGCGTTTTTATACCAACATCACGCATGAACTTCGTACACCGCTGACATTGATACTGGGCCCACTGGAAGATATGCAGAAGAGTAATTCGCTTTCTAATAAGGATGCCCAGAAGATATCAGTCATCCATCAAAGTGCCATACGATTATTGAATCTGATCAACCAGATACTGGAATTCAGAAAGACGGAAACACAGAATAAGAAGCTTTGTGTGGCTCATGACAATATTGCCAATCTGGTGTACGAAATAGGACTTAAATATAAAGAACTGAATCGTAAGCCGGATATTGAGTTTCGCATCGAACTGGAAAAAGAGGATATGCCTCTATACTTTGATAAAGAGGTAGTGACTATTATCCTGGATAATCTGATTTCAAACGCCATTAAATATACTGAGAAAGGCTCTATCAGTTTGGGGTTGCACAATGTAGTGCGGAATAATATCAATTATACCGAGATAAAAGTAAGTGATACAGGTTTTGGCATTACTCCTGAGGCATTACCCCATATCTTTAATCGTTATTATCAGGAAGGAGGCGATCATCAGGCTTCGGGTACCGGCATCGGCCTGGCACTGGTGAAAAATCTGGTGACGTTGCATGAGGGGGAAATAAAGGTGGAGAGTACCTTAGGCACAGGTAGTACCTTCTATTTCAGTTTATTGACTGATAATACTTATCCTCATGTATTACATGCCGATTCACCGGAAAGAACTGTAGATGAAAAGGAAGAAAAAGAAGAGATACCTGAGTCTGTTTCCGGTGGAAAGCGTATTATGTTGATAGTGGAAGATAATCAGGACATCTGCAATTATATTGCCGAATCCTTCTCTGATGATTTTGAAGTGAAAACAGCAGCGAATGGCGAACAGGGGATGGAGCAGGCATTAAATAGTATTCCTGATATCATTGTGAGTGATATCATGATGCCTGTGATGAATGGAATTACGATGTGTAAAATATTGAAAGAAGATGTGCGCACCAGTCACATTCCCATTATTCTGTTGACTGCTAAAGATTCGTTGCAGGATAAAGAAGAGGGATATCAGGTGGGAGCCGATTCTTATCTGACGAAACCTTTCAGTGCTACTCTCCTGCATAGTCGTATCAACAATTTGCTTGAATCCCGCAAGCGGCTGACAGAGCGTTTTAATACCAGTACTCCACATCATAATATGGATGAGAAACGTGCTTTATTGGCAGAGTCTTTGAATAAACTGGATAATGAGTTTATCGAGAAGATAAATCAGCTGATAGAAGCCCGGTTGTCATCCGAGAAGATTGACATAGGTTATCTGGCTGATAATATGTGTATGAGTAAGTCTACGCTGTATCGCAAGATGAAAGCTTTGACAGGCTTGTCTACCAATGAATATGTTCGTAAGATAAAAATGCAGCATGCTGAACGGTTGCTTCTGGAAGGCAGGTATAATATCTCCGAAGTTGCTTTCAGGGTAGGTATAAACAGCGTGGTTTATTTCCGGCAATGCTTTAAGGAAGAGTTTGGGGTATTGCCCTCAGAGTATTTGAAACAATAGTGCTTTGTCGCACCTCTATTTGTTCTATTTTGTTTCTTCCTATTGAAACAAAAGTGCCTTGCCTATGGAACAAAAGTTTCACAGGCAAGAAACAAAAGTTTCTCAGGTAAGAAACGAAAGTTTCACAGATAAGAAACAAAAGTCTCACAGGTAAGAAATGATGGCTGATCAATAATGCTTGTAGTTATCATTAAATATTCGTGCTTAATTATCTGATACTATCTGTCATCCTGAGCTTATCGAAGGAGCTCATTCTCTTCATCATTTCAAGAGAGGAGATACTTCGACTACGCTTAGCATGACAGATACTCCCAAAGCATAAACTAATTATGCTCACTTGCTTATCATTTCATTGAAGAAATTTATTTCTCTTCGAATGTATTGAAAGAGTGCGGTTGAAGTTCAATGTTCAGGTAACGGTCCCGCAACTTCACAGTTACTTTTTTAGCCTCATCATTAAAGTTTCCGGCTATCACTACCTTTTTCTTTTCTGGAGTTTCCACTACCAAGACCGGTGTTCTTCCTTCTGTTGAAGGCTTGTAGGCTATAACGCGTGAACCGGGTGTTACGAACTGGCTATAATGTCTTACTGCATAATACTCCGGTGTAAGAGTTGCCGTACGGGATTTTGAATCAACATGTATCAAAGCATTCTGTTTCCAACCCCAGGGACTTTCACCGTTATCGCAGAGGGTATTGTTCCAGAAGGTGTACTCTTCGCAGCCATTACCCAGATAGTGATTAATCAGATGGAAGGTGTGTTCGCCCGCTCTCCAGTCGAAGGTGCCCCCACCGCATTCGCTTTCTGTCTGCATATACTTGTACTGGGGGTATTTGGCACGTATTTTAGGTAGTATCTGTCCTCCTTCCCACTGAAAGCCAACTCCCTGAACGCTTTGCGGCATGCGTGGATCGGAAAGTATTTTATCAACATAGTCATAGCGGTTGGTATTGAAAGTACCAAGGTAGAGAGCTACTTCCGGATGATGTTTCTTTAATGTGGGCGCCAGATACTCTACGTTGAAACGTACGGTACCCTCAGCTGTCCAGGCACAACCGGGATACGGGGTATAACTGTATGCTTCATTCTGATACATGATCATATCGATGGGAATTCCTTGTTCTTTATAAGCATCAATGAACTTACAGAAGAAGTTGGCATAAGTTTGCAGATAGCGTGGGTCCTGAATCATGTAGTCATTCACTGCGAGTTGTCGGGGGAAGACGTTATCGCGTGTCTCCGTATTATCCTCATAGAGTACTACATCAGACAGAGGCGACATCTTATTAGTCCTGTCACTGCGAACCGGATAGTCATTGTTAATTTTCATCCAGCTTGGAGGCGACCAGGGAGACATCCAGAAAGTCATACCCGGATTATACTTTTGCGCTGCACGGACAAAGGGGATAATAGCCAGTTTATCACGGTTGATATTGAAATACTTCAGTTGGAAGTCGCCTGATACTTCGTCACAGCTATACCAGTCGCGGGCATAGTCATTGGCATTCATCGAAATACGGCCTCTGTTGAAACGAAGTTCTCCTTCAGGGGAAAACATTTTCTTCAACAGGTCGTCCTGTTCATCACGGGTGAGCATGTTCAAGGCATCCCAGCACAGTTCGTTGAAGGTGGTTCCCCATGCTTTGAATGTGGTGCCTTCTTCCGTTCCGCTGATATCTAAAAGCGGGGTTTGGCCGGCGCTCGATTGTAATTTCACTTTTGATTGTTTCCAAGTGTTGCCTTCTGTACTGCTGACCCAGTTGAAATTCTGGGCATAGGTATTAACAGCCAAAGCGGTGAGACAACACAAGAACACTCTTTTGATGTTTTTTTCTCTCATGATAATAGTTCATTTATGTAATTAATAATTCACCACGGATTACACTGATACTCACAGATTGTTTATATTGAAGAAGCAAGTATCCGTTTTTATCTGCATAATCTGTGGTGGTTTTTAATATATCCTTTCCGGTTACGATTATTCTTCGCTTGCCGTTGCCGATATTAAATAGGCTTCCACTTCATTCCCATTCACCTTGCATGTAAAACTGAATGTTTTGTTTTGGGGATCGTAGCTTCCGCTTCCCTCTGTAACATTCAGGTTCTTCCATCCGGCAAGGCTGAGTGTGTTATCTTCGTTCACTGTAATGGTGAGTCCGGTATCTTTCGCTCTTGCCAGTTCCTCAGTGCCTGTATAATAAATACGAATTGTATTCTTGTTTACAGCAACAGCATTACGAATCAAACTAAAGGAAGCTCCGTTGTTGGTACCGATGTAATTGTAGTATCCCGAGTAGTTGTTGTAGGTCTTTATAGCGAACAGAACCACTGTTTCAGCTTGTGCAACAGGATACTCTTTGCAAGATTCCATTTTCAGCGGAAGGGCGTATAAGGAATCACAATGTAATCCTTCCGGGTGGATGGCGACAGGTATGCGGGCATAAGATTCTCCGGCACGGATCACTGCATTCATTGAAGATATGTTGTAATTGGCCGTGGGAAGTGCCTGATATTGGATTTCCGTACTCGATTTATATTTTTGATTGTAAGAAGTGATGCCTGAGGGATCTTCAATCAATGTACAGTGAATGTCCCCATCCGGATTCAATGAGCCGCTGGTGCCTACCGATACGAAAGTTTCTGCACTTTCGTCCGCATAGTTGACGTTGCGGGTCACTAATGCTCCTTCTTCTCCGATACCTACCAGATAGGCTTGTTTTATATACTGTTCCTCTTCCCAAACATTGGTGTTCTCACATCCGGTGAGTACAAAGAGCGAACCTATTGCTAATGAAAATAAAATATGCTTTTTCATAATTGTCTTAATATTAAAGTTAATTACCAGCCTGGATTCTGAACCAGTTTTGCATTATGATCCAACGTTGTCTGTGGGATGGGGAAGAAATACATCTTCTGTGTAAATACACGCTTCTGTATTCTCTCTGAATCCCATATTGTACGGGTGTAGAATTCGGTACGGTTATTTACTCTGGCTTTGGTGTTCCAGCCGATAATCTTTGTATTATAAGCTGCGTCCGCATCGCCCCAACGGCGTAAATCATGGTAGCGAAGTCCTTCGAGGGCAAACTCCACTTTACGTTCCTGCTTAATAGCTTCACGCATATCGTCTCTACTATTCAGTTCGGCATCGGTGATGCCCGGCATACCGGCACGATAACGTATCATATTGAAATACTTCTTTATTTCTTCTGTATTACGGGTCACGGTGATACCCGTGGCTTCATCCGTATAACTTCCTTCCAATTCATTTAATGCCTCTACATAATTGAGGAGGATTTCCGCATAGCGGAATACGGCAAATGTTTTGGCACGACAGGAACCTTTCATGTTATCTTCCTGATTGATGTATTTACGGAGAGTATAGCCTGTACGGTTGTAATTGTCCGGGTATTCGGGAAGCGGGCCTGCATTACCATCAGAGTAATAAGTCACTTCTACATTGGTCACCGGGTCATTGCCTACATAAGAAGTTCCAGGCCAGATACAATGATTATATCCTATGGTTGCGTAAAAGCGAGGTTCACGGTAGGCGTCTACTTTGGCTACATTGCCATTCACGGTATAACCGTCAGATACCCTGTAAGCAATATCTATCGGATCACCTGCATGAGAGGCATCAGGGTAAGGATAGTTTGCGCTGGAATGGTGGATGTCATATCCATCTATCATTTTATAGGAATCAATCAAATCCATACAGAGGTTTATACCGTTGGCACCTCCCAGAGCGGTAGGAGTCGCCAGCCATTGAGGAGAGTTCTCTTTCACTATGGCATTGCAATAATAAATATATTCCGGAACTAACTCTGCATTCACAGAACCATCGAACAGGCTCTTGTAAGATGCGTAAGGATCGATATTACCGGCCCCGTCAGGGAAACCGGCCTGTGAAATATTGGACGGGAGTTCCTGTGTTCTTTCTGTACGGGCAGTTGTATAGAGTGCGTATTTTCCCATATCAATGATTCGTTTGGCAGCTACAGCGGCTACACCCCATTTAGAGTTATCGTTGTTTTGAGAAATGAAATTCCGCCCATCGGCTGTTTTCCAGTCCGCATAGCGGGTATTTCCGTTGTACCATGGACTTGCCGCATAAAGGCGTAAGCGAGACATTACCGCTAATGCTGCACCTTTGCTTGCAATATACTGGAATTGTTGTGTACGGGAATCCGGGAGGAACTCCGCTGCCTTTTCCATATCACTACAGATGTAGTCTATGCACTCATCGTATGTGCTTCGTTCGATAGAGGCTTCGTCGGATGGGGTATCGGCATCGAAAGGCTTGTCGGGAACGATAGGCACCGGTCCGTATTGGCGCAGTAAACTGAAATAGAAATATCCGCGCAAGAAGTAAGTGCGTCCTGTATAGTCACGGCGTTCCATATCTGACAAATCTTTGCATTCGCTGATGCGGGTCAACACGATGTTGGCTTTGCGGATACCTTTATAAAAGCTTCCCCAGTTATTATAGTTCGCGCTTTGGGGAGTTTCATCTCCCAGCAACAGAGCCATTGCGGCATGTCTGTAAGGGTCTTTCTCATTTTTCCCATAATCGTCCGCCCACGATGCGAAGCATTCGTCGGAACCCATGCCGAACGGGAAATAAGAGGAGGTGAACAGTTTACTTTCATCCGGCAGTATGGTGGCAATGCCGTTAATGTATTCATTGACGCGAACTTTACTTTGAAAGATTGAATCAATATTTGTCTGGTCGTAGAAGTAAGAATCCACATCCAGATAAGACTCGCATGAGGTTAATCCGAGACTCATCCCTGCCCAAATGGATATGCCGCAAAGAAGAGCTTTAAATGTATATTTGGTATTCATAATCATATCGTTTTTTAGGTTTAGAACTGAAGATTTGCCTGTATGGTAAATACACGTTGTAGCGGGTATACCGCACCGTTGTCAGATGCTTGTGCCGGATCCCATAGTTTGATCTTGTCCCAGCAGTGAAGATTATCACCGATCAAGCTGATCTGGCAACCTTGCAAACCGATCTTTTTGAAGCATGGCAGAGTGATGTCATACATAATCTGTACATTCTTCAAGCGTACATAAGATCCGTCTGCAATCCAGAATGTGGATGCCTGACTATTGTTTTTGTTTTCTCCGTAGGTGAGACGCGGAAAACGGGCATTCGGATTCTCCGTGTCTTTGGTTCCGGAATAAGAAGCCGGTGTCCAGCGATTGCTGGCATCCGCTACAATGCTGAGTACGTTTCCTGTTTGTCCACCGTTGAAAGGGTGAAAACCACTGCCTCCATACAGAAAGTTCACTTGGCCTACTCCTTCAAGCAGGGCACTTACAGTCAGTCTTTTCCAATGGAATTCCAGACCGAAACCGTATTGCAGACGTGGAACATTGGAGTAGCAGATAGGTACTTCATCGTAACTGTCAATTTTACCATCGCCATTGATATCTTTGTATTTGATATCACCCGGCATTACACTGGTTACGAAGGTTTGTTTGGGGCTTGAATCGATATCTGCCTGGTCTTTGAACAGTCCTAAGGCAACTAATCCGCGTTGAGTTCCCCAAGGTGTTCCTTTCCATGCTTGGTAGGGATATTTAATTCCGCTTTGTTCGTATTCAAGCAGTTTATTGTTAGAGTAAGTGAAGTTGGCGCGTCCTGTCAGGCTCATATCATTTTTGAACCGGTAAGTGTATGAGATGTTACCATCCGCTCCCCAACTTTTCATTTCGCCTACGTTTGCCCAAGGCAGCGTAGCCAATCCCATTTCATCGGGAATACTTGCACGTTGCTGGAAAATTCCCGTACGGCGTTCACTGAAAAAGTCGACTGTAAACTCCACACTACTATTAAATAGTTGTCCGTCAATACCTATATCGAACTTCTTTGCTTTTTCCCAGCGTAAGTTTTGGGAAGCCTCCTGGCTTTCTGCTATATTCTTGCCACTTCCCCAGATACCGGCTCCACTACCTTCGGTCATGGTAGAAAGGAACGGAAAACGTGTGTCGTTACCAAGTCGGTCGTTACCTACGATACCATACGAAGCTCTGATCTTGAAGAAATTGATAAAAGACAAGTTCTTCTGCACCCATTCATATTGTGTAGGTACCCAACCTGCTGAGATGGCTGGAAATACGCCGAACTTCTGTCCTTTCTCAAATGCTTCTGAACCGGTATAGCCGATGTTACCTTCCAGGAAATAGGTATCCTTGTAAGAGTAGGTTGCACGCCCAGCCAAACCTGTATACCGTTTTGGGATAGATGCGATAAGTGTTTGCGCTTCACCGGTTATGAAGTCTTCCATATAAAAATCGGCTAATCCGGTTACGCGATGATCATTATTGAACAGGCGGTTATAGTTAACACGGGCGTCAAAATAGATTTTCCGTGTAGACAGATTGGTGGACTCGTATTTATCATCTGTTTTGGCTACTTTTTCTATCAGATTTAAGGAGCCGTCTTTGTTTCTTCCTTGTGCATAGTAGAGCGCCGGAGTTTTTGTTTGAGACTGTGTTAAGGCTGAGTAATTATTGATTGACATGGTGGCTTCTGCCTTCAGACCTTTTATCCATTGGTCAAAATCTTGTTCAAGGCGTAGGCGGATACTGCTTGTCGTTTCATTTTTCTTCTTATAACCTGTATAGTTTAGTAAGATATATGGGTTCTGTTGGTCGGCACTGGCACCGTAGGCTGGAAGCGAACCATCCGAATAAAGTACCGGAACGGTCACAGGGGTCAGGTTGGCTTGTGTTTGCCACAAGGCTTTCGTATCATTGGCATATCCGGGGAAAGAATTGGTTACAATCTCTGTTGATAAGCCCAGCTCAATAATAGTACTTTTGGTTAGGTTAGCATCGATATTTGCGCGAAAATTGTATTTATTATAACCTACACTGTTATCATAGTTTTTAATTCCTTTATCTTGCTTATAGATGGCATCCTTATGTTGAAGACCCACACTCATGTAGTAACGTGCATTCGTTCCACCACCATTAATACTAATGTGATGCTGATTGTTCCATACATAATCTTTCAGCATAACATCACGCCAGTTTACATTGGGATATAAATCCGGGTCCAGTCCTGTTTCTATCAGGTTTAACTCGGCATTACTGTATACGGGACGTCCACCTCGTACGACGGAGGCTTCGTTGGCCAGTTGTGCGTACGTATATCCGTCCACATATTCGGGATTGCGTGCAGAATAGGAAAGCCCGACATTACTTTTCACACTGATATTCAGTTTACCCGATTTACCGCGCTTTGTTGTAACGAGTACCACACCGTTGGCACCGCGTACACCATATACAGCTGTAGAGGAAGCATCTTTCAGGATGGTGAAGCTTTCAATATCGGCAGGATCAAGTATATTCAGGTCGCCTTCCACACCGTCAATCAACACTAAAGCGGATGCACCTGCACCGAAAGTACTGATACCACGAATCCAGAATTCAGAAAAGTCATTGCCAGGCTCGCCGCTTCGGGTTACGGCAATGATGCCCGGTACACGACCTCCCAGCATGTTTGTTACCGAGGATGAAGGAACCTGTAAATCGGATGCCTTTACGTTAGTTACCGCACCTACTACCGAGATTTTACGTTGAGTACCGCGACCTACAATCACTACCTCATCGGTTTCATTTACAATTTCTTTCAGTGCAATCTTTTGCTTGGTTTTATTTCCGTTTACCACCAGTTCCTGGGGTGCATAACCTATGTAGGTAAACACCAATACTGTATTGGCGGGAACATTGTCCATGCGGAAATTACCATCAACATCCGTGATAGCTCCTTTGGAGGGATTGTTTTTATATTGAATCGTAACACCGGGTAATTCTTCACCTTGCTCCGTCATCACAATACCGGATACGGTGAAACCATTCTGTGCGGCAAGTGGAAACACACTTGCAAACAATAGGAATGAAAGTATAAGGAAAAATCTATTTTTCATATATTAGTTTATTTATTGATTTACGGGAAGGAGTTTATTCTATAGCGAGTTTACGCACATTCAATCCTGCACCTCCGGCTATATAGAAGTTTTCTTCAGAATCCATAGCTATATCTTTGGGATATAGGAATGTACATTCCAGTGGAAGTCCGTCTGTTTCAGTCTCGCCCGACATGGTGCCACCAGCAGCAATTGTTACGTAGCCATCCGGGTAGGATATCTTTCGGATGGATTGTCCGCCTGCGTTTACTACATATATGTTGCCCTCATTGTCAACAGTTACTCCATTTGGCCAGGCAAACTGTATGTCTTCCCGATAACCTTCCGTATTGGTCTGGTTAGGCCAGCCGTTTCCGGCATATCTTTCGTCCGACCATGTGCCGTCAGCGTTCTGCTTAATCCGGTATACAGCATGTGTCCTGTCTTCTGCAAAATAGAAGCAATCTTCTACACGGCTATAAGCCAGATAGCTACAATGATCGGAAACCCAAGCTTCAAAGTCCCAGCGGTGTTCAAGGAGTTTTTCTACTTTGTACTGTCCGCTATCATCTTTCTCTGTCAGATTGATACGTACGAAGATCCCCAGGTGATTTCTTGTATAGAGGTATTTTTCTTCATCGTCAATAACGCAGGACCAGGTTTCACCACTGTTGGCGGATAATTCGGTGATACCTTCGCGCAATAGCTCCGGCTGCCAGCTATTTTCACGGCGCAGGATATATACTTTAGCTGATTTGACATCAATAAAGTACATTTTATCACGGGTTTTATTGATTGCAGGTTTACCTGCTTTGAATCCGCTTATCAGGGTTGTAACCAAGTTCTCGCTTTCTGAAATCAGGCGTACCCGTTGTTTGTCCGACTCTACTGCTACAATGTTATCTCCTGCCACTATACCGACAGCAAATACATTATTGAATAGTGCATCGTAGATGTTTCCATCGGTATCTCCTCTTTTATTGTAGGTTCCGCAAACTGTAGAAACTTTCTGTACCTGCGTGTAGGCAAATGTCTTGTCGATGGTAAGCTCTTTATCGTCTACAACGACTTTAACAGAATTATTACCGCCCGGTTGTTTAGGTACGGTACAGTAAATAGAAGTTCCGTCGCTTGATATGATGTTAGCCTCTTTGGTATCGGCAAAGATCACTTTCATCTTGGATAGGTCTGTACCGAAGTTTCCCTGAACAATGATTTTGTCACCTATTCCTCCTTTTTCCGGGATAAAGCCGGTCAGTGCCTGAGGCTTTGAGGGATCATACTTGTTGGTGATGACGGGATGTTTCACGATGTCTTCATTGCTACAACTGCTGATGAAGAACAGGGCCAGCAACAGCCAGCTTTTTCTTTGGATTGATTTAAGAAATTTGTCTTTCATATATATTATTATTAAAAGGATTGGTCACTGAAACTCTTTATCCTTGTTGTTGATTTACGGTCTTTAAGGCCGATGCAAATAAATATAGAAAAGAACAGGGAGGAGTACTCAAATGAGGCAGAAAGGGGTACAGAGCGGGGAATGCGTTATTTGTATACCTTAACTGCGTCAAAAATACACTTGTTGCTGGAGAGGGATTTTGTTGTAGTATAGGGGAAAGCAAATAATAAAGTAGCAATTGGTTGGAGGAATTCAAAACGGAAAATGAAAGGAATAAAATGATGAGCAATACTATCTTAATTCCCCTCCTCCCCGGAGGAGGGGAATTAAGATACTCATTTACATCATAACCCCTCCAGCAATAAACTCCGCCAACGGGTAAGTCGTTTATTTATCTTCTTCCTTTTTCTGATATTCGGTAGGCGTTACGTCAAATTCCTTTTTAAAACACTTTGTGAAATACTTTGGATTGCTGAAACCAACCGCATAGGCAACCTCGGAGACATTAATGAAAGGCTTTTTCAGGAGTGTACATGCATGTTTAAGCCGGATGTTGCGAATAAACTCTACTGGGGAGAGACCGGTCATTGCTTTCATTTTTCTATTTAGAGTGGACTTGGAAACGTTGAGTTCAGAGGCAAAAGTATCTATATCAAATTCGGTTTCAATCAGATGTTGCTCTATACATTCGATGGCTTTTTCCAGAAACTGCTCATCTGTACTCTGATATTCCAGTGCTACAACATTGATTTCCGTATCGACTCTGAACTTCTCTTGTCGCTTCTGGTTGGATTTCATCAGATTGTCAATGCGTGCATTAAGCATTTTCATATCGAATGGTTTCGTCAGGTATCCGTTTGCTCCTGCATTGAAACATCTCACTTGGTCTTCCACTGAACTTTTTGCCGTAAGCATCAATACCGGTATATGGCTGGTGTTGATGTCCTGTTTCATTGTTGCACAGAGCTCGATTCCATCCATTTCGGGCATCATATAGTCGCTGACCATCAGGTCTACGTCTTCGCTTCTTACAATTTCCAATGCTTTTTTTCCATTCGTAGCAGTGAGTATATTGTAGTGTGTTGCCAACTTTCTTTTCATCAATAGCAGGAACTCTTCATTGTCATCTACCAATAATATCGTATCTTCTTTCTCTTCTGTATCTTCATTCGGTACTGTTGACGGTATTTCACTGGTTTCGATAATGTCCTTTATTTCCGGATAATAATTCCGGTCGATAGGGATTAGAACAGTGAATCTGGAACCTTCTCCGATGCTGCTTTCTACCTGGATGTCTCCTTTATGCAAGGTCACCAATTTCTTGGTTAATGAAAGCCCTACACCGTTTGATTGAGGTGCATAAGCTGTTTTGTTCACATAGAATGGAGTGAATATCTTGGATATTTCTTTCTGATCTATGCCGATTCCTTCATCCTGCACCTCTATCCGGAGGAATCGGGAATTATCCTTTTGCAGAGTCGATACATTCAGCTCTACTTTTTTATCGGCAGGTGTATATTTGGCCGCATTCGAGAGTATATTGTACAGAACCTTGTCTATTTTGTCAAAGTCCATATATCCCCAAATGTCTTTTTCTTCCAGATGAAGACTGAAATGAAGGTTTTTCTTTTCAATGATCGGTCGTATGCCTGTATGGTAGATTTCACGGATGAAGCTGCTGATATTGCCATAGGTAGGGGTGAGTACAAACGAGTCGTTTTCTACTTTCCGAAAATCTAGCACTTGCTGGATTAAGCGTTTTAAGCGGAGCACATTACTTTTCAATATATGTACATCTTCCTGTGGAGATGCCTTTGTTTCTTCCAAATCATCTGCTACGCAGCTGATGGTAGTGAGCGGGGTGAGCAGTTCATGACTTATATGGGTGAAATATTCCAGTTTAGTCTTGGTCAGTTCTTTCTGGAATCTAACCTGGTCGGACCGTCTTATCCTGTGCAGGTAATAGAACATGATGGAATAAAGGATCAGAATGATGAGAGTTATATAGGTACCGTATGCCCACCATGTTTCGTACCAAGCCGGCTTTTTATAGATACGTAGTTCTGTGACGTCGTCTTTCCAGTAGCCGTATTCATCTGTAGAGCGTACCTTGAAAGTATGATATCCTTTAGGAATTTTATTGTAGAAAGCCGACCGATTACCGGTTTCGGTGTATACCCACTCTTTGTCCACACCATCCATCTTGTAGGCGTATCTTATTCTCGATGTTGCTGTAAATTGAAGAGCGGAGAAGAAGATTTCAAGATTGTTATCTTCGGGCTCCAACCAGATGCTTTGGGTTGATAAATCATTCGACTGGCGCTGGGGATTGAAGAAGAAAGAATGATTGGATACTTTGATATCTGTTATGATGACCGGATTGGAATTGATCTTCTTAGATGGGAATTTTGAGGAAGCCATCGATACAAAGCCACCATGCCCACCGGCATAAAGCTTGCCGTTGAACAAGTCTATGACGTCCTTCTTGAACGAGTTTATCTGAACGGATTCGTCTGAATTTGAATAATGAATGTATCTATCTGACTGGATATCATAGGCAGTCAATTGTCGGTTTGTTAGTATCCAAAGGGTATTCCTGTCATGTTTCATCCCTAAAATAGACTGTCCGGTCATTCCGCATGAGTTGCTGAAGTCCTTCATTATCTCTGAGTTGAGATCCATTTGCAGGATGGAACCTTGAGTAGTGGCAATCCATAAATGGTTTTCCTGGATCACTATCTTGTCAATATTGTTACTGGGTAAGGATGAATTTTGGGTTGAGTATTGTTTAATCGGTTTCAGTTTATCCCCTAAAGAAACCTTATGTAAACCGGAATCTTCGGTTGCCAACCAGATGTTACCGTGTCCGTCTTCTGCAATAGATGTAATGTTGGGCAGAGAGAATTCGGGGATGATAAAGTCTTTGCTGTCCGGTTTTAGATAGAGCTGTCCGGTGGTAGCTACCCATAAATTCCCCTTACTGTCTTCATACATGGATGTAATGTTGCCAGTAGTCCCCTTTGGTGTATATAAGTCCTTTGCCAGTAGGTACTCAATTTCTCTTTTACTGTTTAGTTTTGCCTTGTAGAGGGTGGGTTGGTCTCTGCATCCCAGCCAGAATTCTCCCGGCTGTTTCGAACGGAGGATATATCCTATATTATGCACTCCGGAATTTGTATTCGAGTAGTCATAGAATTTATCTTGTTCTATGTCATACCAGTAGAGTCCCCAACGTTCCTGATTGAACCAGAGCCCGTTGTTGGGGTCAATACCCAGAGTGGTTATATTCGTGTCGAAACCTACATGTCTTTTCAGTTTGGGCAAGAAGTTATTAGCTATGGCAGGATTTCCCATTAGCAAGTGATACCCGCTGTCATAGGCCCCGGCCCAAAGGTTGCCTTCCCTGTCTTTGATGATCTGGCTGAACATTTTGTTATAATCGAACATATACGAGCTGAGGTCCACTTTTTCCAGATGTCCGTCCGCCACTTTGAAAGCATAAAGTTCGTGGTAGCCGAATATCCATATATAGCCGTAAACATCATCTTGTACTACACTGAAGAAGGCGGTTTCAGGCTGGTGCAGTTTTTCATTGAAGATTTCTTGATGCGTGTACATTCTATCCTCTGTTGCATCCGGATGAAAACGGTAGATACCGTCTCCCCAAGTCAATATCCAATATTGGTCATCTTTGTCCTGAAATATTTTAAACGGATTATTATTCGCTCCGAGTGTAGGGAAACTCATAAATGTATCTGTATTCTTGAGATACTTATATAAACCTCCTCCCCATGTGCATACCCATATATTGCCGAAATGATCTTCATATATTGAGTTTATACCATTATTGGGAACCGCCGGGATCAAATTTCCGTAGCGCTTTTTCAATGAATAGTCTGAATTATAGTGAGAAACCTGATTACGGGTACATATCCATAGTTCTTTCCGGCTATCTACCAACATGAAGTTTATCCATGTATTCTGGATTTCTGTATCTGGGAATGGCCGTATCTGATAGTTGCTTTTATCCACCAAATTAACCCCCTGTCTTGTTCCTACCAGCAGGCAATTATCATCTTCAGCAAAACACCAGATGAAGTCATCGGTTAATAAATGAGGCTGGTTAAAGTCTGATTTGAAAGTCTGGAGTTGGTATCCGTCATATCGTCCTAAGCCGTTTTTAGTTCCTAACCAGATGAACCCATTCTGATCCTGATGTAAGTCTATTACTTCATTGGAAGGCAGCTGCTCCAGAAAAGGCATTTGTTTGGCTATTATTTGCTGTGCATATGAGGAAATGCTCATTAATAGGAAGATGACAATGAGAAAGGGGGATACATATATCTGAATTTCTGTACGATGAATTCTGTTTTCCATAATGTTACAAGGTATTTTCTTTGGTGGCGATTGCAAAAATAGGGTATTATTGGCAATACTTCAATCAAAATGGCATTTTTGTGAACCTCCCTGTAAAGTATGGGCATAAAAAAAGGAGTACCGCTGTACTCCAACCTTTGTTAACCTTAAATCTAATACTATGAAAAACACAGTGCAAAGATACGGACTTCTGGGATATCTGCAAATAAAACAAATAAAAAAGAGTGTTTTATAACATGTTTTAGTAAAAGTGTTGTTTTTGTTAAGGCTTACTAAGGATTTGAGTCCCCCCAGTACTTGTTTTCTAAAAAAGAATTATCTTTGCATGGCTGCGAAAATAGCTGCACTTTTGCATATTAATAAATTTATAAAGAACAACTACTGTGAGCGAAGAAGATATTGTCCTTACCCCGATGATGAAACAGTTCTTGGACCTGAAAGCCAAGCATCCTGATGCCGTTATGCTGTTTCGTTGCGGCGACTTCTATGAAACTTATTCTACTGATGCTGTTGTTGCAGCCGAAATCCTGGGAATTACCCTGACTAAGCGTGCCAATGGTAAAGGAAAGACTGTTGAAATGGCGGGATTCCCTCATCATGCACTGGATACGTATCTGCCTAAACTGGTACGTGCCGGGAAGCGTGTAGCCATCTGTGACCAGCTGGAAGACCCGAAAATGACTAAGAAACTGGTGAAGCGGGGTATTACGGAACTGGTAACTCCCGGTGTTTCCATCAATGATAATATACTGAATTACCGGGAGAATAACTTCCTGGCAGCCGTACATTTTGGTAAGGGAACGTGCGGTGTGGCATTTCTCGATATATCTACGGGTGAGTTTCTTACAGCAGAAGGGCCTTTTGACTATGTAGACAAGCTATTGAATAACTTCGCGCCCAAAGAAGTACTTTTTGAACGTGGTAAGCGGGGGATGTTCGAGGGAAATTTCGGAAGTAAGTTCTTTACTTTCGAACTGGACGACTGGGTATTTACAGAGACCACCGCCCGGGAGAAACTTCTGAAGCATTTTGAAACGAAGAATCTGAAAGGTTTTGGTGTAGAGCATCTCAAGAATGGTATCATCGCTTCGGGAGCCATCCTGCAATATCTCATCATGACGCAGCATACCCAAATCGGGCATATCACTTCTTTGGCACGTATTGAAGAAGATAAATACGTCCGTCTGGATAAATTCACGGTCCGTAGCCTTGAGCTGATAGGCAGCATGAATGATGGAGGCAGCAGCTTGCTGAACGTGATTGATAAGACTATCAGTCCGATGGGTGCCCGTTTGCTGAAGCGCTGGTTGGTGTTTCCGTTGAAAGATGTACTGCCTATCAATGAACGCTTGAATGTAGTGGAATATTTTTTCCGTCAGCCGGATTTCAAAGAACTGATCGAAGAACAGTTGCATTTGATAGGCGATCTGGAACGTATCATCTCTAAAGTGGCTGTAGGACGTGTTTCTCCTCGTGAAGTAGTTGCATTAAAGGTAGCTTTGCAGGCTATTGAGCCTATTAAGGAAGCTTGTCTGGAGGCGGATAATGCTAGTCTGAACCGTATCGGTGAACAACTGAATATCTGTAAGTCCATTCGTGACCGCATTGAAAAAGAGATTAATAATGATCCTCCGTTGCTGATAAACAAAGGTGGTGTTATGAAGTCAGGCGTCAATGCCGAATTGGATGAATTACGCCAGATAGCTTATTCCGGTAAAGATTATCTGCTACAGATACAGCAACGGGAAAGTGAACTGACTGAAATTCCCAGTTTGAAAATCGGTTACAACAATGTATTCGGTTACTATATTGAAGTGCGCAATACACATAAGGATAAAGTACCACAGGAGTGGATACGTAAACAGACCTTGGCCAATGCCGAACGTTACATTACACAAGAACTGAAAGAGTACGAAGAGAAAATTCTCGGCGCCGAAGATAAGATATTGATACTGGAAACCCAGCTCTACATGGAATTGGTGCAGGCTCTAAGTGAGTTTATTCCTGCCATTCAGGTGAATGCAAACCAGATCGCGCGTCTGGACTGTTTGCTGTCTTTTGCCAATGTAGCACGTGAGAATAACTATATACGTCCTGTCATCGAAGATAACGATGTTCTGGATATCCGCCAGGGACGACATCCGGTTATCGAGAAGCAACTTCCCATAGGAGAGAAGTACATTGCCAATGATGTGGTGCTGGATAGTAGCTCGCAACAGATCATCATCATTACCGGTCCGAACATGGCGGGTAAGTCTGCATTGCTGAGACAGACGGCGTTGATAACGCTACTGGCGCAGATTGGCAGTTTCGTACCTGCCGAGAGTGCACATATCGGTTTGGTAGATAAGATATTTACCCGTGTAGGTGCCAGTGATAATATCTCTGTCGGAGAGTCTACTTTCATGGTGGAAATGAACGAGGCGGCTGATATTTTGAATAACCTTTCTTCGCGCAGTCTGGTGCTTTTTGACGAGTTGGGACGAGGTACGTCTACGTACGACGGTATTTCTATTGCCTGGGCAATTGTAGAGCATATCCATGAACACCCTAAAGCAAAGGCACGTACGTTGTTTGCTACGCACTATCACGAGTTGAACGAGATGGAGAAAAGCTTCAAGCGTATCAAGAACTACAATGTTTCCGTTAAGGAGGTGGATAATAAGGTCATTTTCCTGCGTAAACTGGAACGTGGCGGTAGTGAACACTCCTTTGGTATCCATGTGGCAAAGATGGCAGGTATGCCGAAAAGTATCGTAAAACGTGCGAATGACATTCTGAAACAGCTTGAGGCGGACAATCGTCAGCAAGGTATTGCAAGTAAGCCGATGGCGGAAGTAGGAGAGACGCGTGGCGGCATGCAACTTAGCTTTTTCCAGTTAGAAGATCCTGTGCTCTGCCAGATACGTGACGAGATTTTGAATCTGGATGTGAATAATCTGACTCCGCTGGAGGCATTGAATAAATTGAATGATATTAAGAGGATTGTAAAAGGGAAGTAAAGCTTCCCTTTTTTATTCTTATCCAGTGACGCTATTCGTTGATAGAATCCATATCTGTCAATTCTTTCTTCACACTATCCTTCTGCTGTTCCCTATATTGGCGTGGTGGCATACCGAAACGCTGGGAGAATAACTTATAGAACGTTCCGCGGTTATTGAAACCTGTCTTGTCCATAATTTCCTCAATGGTATAGTTCTTTGTCAGCAGCAGTCGCTTGGCCATTGTGAGGCGATATTCTTTGATGATATCAGCAGGAGATTTGTCTGTTATAGGTTTTAATTTACGGTAGAACTGACGGGTGCTATAGCCCAGGTCACTGCTCAATAGTTCAACGGATAAGTCAGGGTTTGTGATATTCTTTTCTATGGTTTCTATCACCTTATCCAGGAATTCCTGATCTTCTTTGTGGATACAGTTCCCGTTTTCCACTTTGAATGAACTGAATATGGAACTATAATATTCTTTCAGGTCCGATTCTCTTTTAATCAATCGGTAGACTACTTTCTCTAAGTATTTTACATTGAAAGGTTTCGTCACATACACTTCTGCACCAGCCTCAATGCCTTTCACCTGATCGTCTTCGTGATGAAGGGCAGACAGTAGAATGAGTGGAATATGGCTCCATAACTTGTTTTGCTTGATTTTCTGGGCAAAGGAAAGCCCGTCTATTTCAGGCATCATCACATCTGAAATAATCAGATCCGGCTGCTTCAGTTCCAGGCTGGTCAAAGCTTCTGCAGCGTTATTGAAAGATAATACATTGTATTTATCTACAAATATTTCCGAGACGAACCATAACATAGAAGGATCGTCGTCAATGATCATAACCGTGTGCTTGGAAGTGTCAAAATTAACAGTGGTCTGTTCCAGTTCCATGGGCTCCGTATTTGTATTCAGAGGTCCTGTTGCATACACTTTTTGGGGTGTTTCTGCTTCCTGTGCAGTGGGCGATAGTTCCGGTAAAGTGACTGTAAATGTAGTTATCTCATTCTGAATACTGCTGACATTGATTTCACCGTTCAACAGAGTAACCATATTCTTACAAATAGCCAATCCCAGCCCATTCCGTGAATTCTTGCCATTCATTTCAAAAGAATCCAATATCTTATAGCGATCGAATATCTTTGCAAGATTCTCTTTCGCTATCCCCTTTCCTGAGTTGGATATATTAAGGGTTAGAAGCTGGTTTTCTACTTTCAGACCGATGGTGATATTCCCTTCTTCCGGAGTATATTTGAAGGCATTTGAGATCAGGTTATTAACGATCTTATTGAAACAACTGATATCCGTGTTCCATTCGATGTCCGGTTCAATATCCAACCGATAGTTCAGATTCTTATTTTCAGCCAATTCACAGAAGGATTCCGCTATGTTCTGGAGTTTGTCCGATACGGATAATCTTTGGATAGAAAGCACCTTATGACCGGTTTCCAGCCTGCGGAATTCCAGCAGTTCCAGAATCAAGCCATTCAGTTTTTCTGTATTCTGCTGTATCATCTTCCCGTATTTGCGGATGTACGAATCAGATTGCGGGTAGGCAAGTATCTTTTCGCACGGACCATAAATCAGCGTCAGTGGCGTACAGAATTCATGAGTGATGTTGGTAAAGAAGCGCAGCTTGGATTCATAGACTTCTTCTTTCTTTTCCCGGTTCAATTTCTCAATCATGCGGTGCTGCTTCCGGCGGTATTGATGAACTATCCTGTAAACAGCAAGAATGCAGAACAAAGCGATTAATATGAAATAGAGAATATATGCCCAATTACTTAAATACCAGGGAGGAGTAATCTGAATCAGAAGTTTCTGCGGTTCGCACTCTTTTCCATTCATGTTATTCTTGTATTTCACTAACAAAGTATATTGTCCGGGTGCAAGATTGGAGAAGATGGCGCTGGCCGATGTTCCACTTTCTATCCATTGGCTGCTTACTTCGTCCAATTTGTAAGAATAAGAGTAATTGTTACCATTTATATAATCTATTGCCATAAAGTCGATGCAGAAGAAGTTCCGGCTATAATCCAGCTGAAGTATCTTCTTTCCTTTTTTGTCGTGGAGAAAATCATGAATATTGTATTCTTTTCCGAAGATAGATAATCCCTTCAGGTTTATTTGAGGCATATAGTCTGCCATAATATAAGCATTAGGCTTGACGGTAACAAATCCGTTTGTCCCTCCGAAGAACAAAGTTTCGGTCCGCGAGTCTTTATAGAAAGCTCCATCACTGAATTCAGTGACTTCCAGTCCGTTTTCCCGGTCGTAAGTCTGCCCGGTATTGGTTTTAGGATTGAACCTTACCAGTCCTTGATTCGTGCTGATCCAAAGGTTATTTTGCTGGTCTTCCAAAATGCCATGTACTGTGTTGTTTGAGAAAAGGTCAGCCCTGTCATGATAATGTGAGTAATCTTCATTGAAGTGAAGTAGTCCGGAACTGGTTCCCAGCCAATATCCTTTCTCATTTTTATAAATGGCGAAAATATCATTGGCCGTCTGACTGTTCACTACATTATCAAACCTGTATGGAGTTAGCTGTTCGGTTTCGACATTGAGCCGGTAGGCTCCATAGCCACGATTACCGAACCAAAGGATAGAATCATTCTCCTGGAAGGAGGTAAAGAAATAATTGGAAGCCATACGCCCGTCATCCAGAACAATTCTGGTAGCCGATTTAACGGAAGGAGAGCTACCGGCTTTATCCAAAATAACTTTTACGATACCTTCACCTACAGTGGATACCCATAAAGTGGTATCATTTAATTCGTTGATGGAGTGTACATATTTCACCTTCTTTCCATCGGCTATCACTGTAAACGCTTTCAGCTGTTTATTCTGGTATGAATAGTAGTTAAGCCCGTTTTCCGTTCCAATCCATAGCCTGTTCACAGAACCGGGGGCAAAGCAATAGACGGTGTTGTCGGTTAAGGTACTGTTGCTGATGGAAATCCGGTCGAAAGAAACTGCTGCATTGGTTTCCGGAGAATAATTCCTGATACGCAATATACCTCCTCCTTTGGTTCCTATCCATAAGGTTTGTTCCTCGTCGTAGTAAACGGTACGTACGGGGTTGTTTATCTGGTATACAGGAGTATCCAGCAGTGTATTGGTAATGGAGAAAGTATCATTGAAATACATGTATACCCCTTGTCCGTCTGTTCCTATCCAAACAATATCCTGATATTTGTCCTTCATCAGACAGAAGATGCCGGAATGGATTTCTGTATCTTGCATCTGGTATTTTATTTTCTGATCGGACATATATTTCAATACGATCAATCCGCTGCTTTTGAAGCCAATGTAATAGTCGTTTTGTTGTTTGATGATGGAAGAAACTTCTCCGCGTGTTTCGACTTCTGCTTTGAGATCTGCAATAAAGTATTGCTGTTGATTTCCGAAGTCATATTCATAGAGTGAGTAGGTCTTATCGATGAAATAGACCAGGTCTTCTTCTGCGAATGCCCATAATAACTGTTCGGAATGTTTGAAAAGATTGTTTGGGGTGAGGGCTATCTCTTCTTTATTCTTGATTATCTGATAGCTGCGGGTGTCATTATTCGAAGTGAATACCCATAGAATATTGTTTTTGTCGATGATAGTGGATAATACGTGTCCGAATGCTATTTGAGGTATTTCCAACTTTTGGAAGAGTTGTTTTTCCGGTTGATAGTAATAGATATATCCGTCGTCTTTTACAATGAAAAGGTCATTATCCCTGCTTTTTGCCATATAGTTCTTGTCTTTGAACTCCGTAAAGCTTTTGGATGTCTGGAGTTTAGTATCCAGACGGTCCAGTCCATAGTTGGTCTGTATCCATAATACATCCTTTTCAGTCTCCATGATGTCGTTAATCAGGTTTCCGGATAATGGGGCTTTCGTCGGGTTGACAGGATTATATACATGGATATTGGTGCCGTCGAAAATATTCAGACCATCACATGAACCGATCCAGATGACTCCCTGATGATCCTGGTAAAGGGATAAGATAGCACTGTTGGATAAGCCGTTTTTGTTTGAAAATTGCCGTAGACTGTATGCATGAATCAAATGCGGAAAGCAGCATAAGATGCAGATAAGCAGTGAAACTTGAGGGAAGTAGTGTTTGTTTTTCATATCTGTATATCGGACTAATTAGGTATTGCAAAGATAGAGAATTATGGTAGGATATGGTTGGGAAGTATAGAAAAAAGAGTAATACTTTTCTGACTTTTTTGTGCGTTTTACAGCCATAGCCATGTAATTACACTTTTATGGCATAAATATAGGTATGCTTTTAGGCAAGTGCCGCTATTTTTGCGATTGATAAATATCTGTATTATTCACAATAGAATATTTTACTATGAAATTACCAGTTATCCTATTAGCATCTGCGCTGCTTTGTTCAGGTAGTATGCATGCACAGAGTGCAAAACCGGAGAAAAAAGCGAAAGCTTATATGGTGGCAGATGCCCACCTGGATACTCAATGGAATTGGGATGTCCAAACCACCATCAAAGAGTATGTTTGGAATACCTTGTCCCGTAATCTGTTTTTGTTGAAGAAGTATCCCGATTATATCTTCAATTTTGAAGGAGGTGTCAAATATGCTTGGATGAAAGAATACTTTCCCAGTGAATATGAGCAACTCAAAGCATTTGTGCGTTCAGGTCGCTGGCATATCAGTGGCAGTAGTTGGGAAGCATCGGATGTGCTGGTACCCTCTGTTGAGTCTTCCATTCGTAACATCCTGCTTGGACAGGAATATTACAGAAAAGAGTTCGGGACAGAAAGTACGGATATTTTCTTGCCCGACTGTTTTGGCTTTGGCTGGACGTTGCCTACTATTGCCAAACATTGCGGTCTCATCGGGTTTTCTTCGCAGAAACTCGACTGGCGTAACCATCCTTTTTATGGAGAGAGTAAACATCCTTTTATGCTTGGATTGTGGAAGGGGATTGACGGTTCTTCTATTATGCTTGCTCATGGCTATGATTATGGTAAGCGCTGGAATAACATTGACCTGTCGGAAGATAAAGAATTGTTGGGACTGACTAAGCGCACTCCATTGAATACGGTTTATCGCTATTATGGTACGGGTGATACGGGTGGTTCTCCCTCAATAGGCTCTGTCAGTTCTGTAGAGAAAGGTATCAAGGGGAACGGACCGTTAGAAATAATCAGCGCAACGAGCGATCAGTTATTCAAGGATTATCTTCCTTATGAAAAACATTCGGAATTGCCCGTTTTCAACGGTGAATTGCTGATGGATGTACATGGAACCGGATGTTATACTTCGCAAGCTGCCATGAAGCTTTATAACCGTCAGAATGAACTTTTGGGAGATGCTGCCGAAAGAGCGGCCGTAGCAGCGGATTGGTTGGGTATAGCCGGTTATCCGGGTGAAAGTCTGACAGAAGCATGGAAGCGTTTCATTTTCCACCAATTCCATGATGATCTTACCGGTACCAGTATCCCACGTGCTTATGAGTTTTCGTGGAATGATGAATTGCTTTCATTAAAGCAATTTTCAGGTGTTCTGACAGCTTCGGTAGGGGCTGTTTCTGAGAAAATGGATACTCGCGTCAAGGGGATTCCGGTTGTGTTCTACAATGCACTCGGATTTCCGGTTACGGATGTAGCGGAGGTAGCGATTGAAGCTCCCAAATTCCCTAAAGGTGTCAGTGTTTATAATGCGGAAGGCAAGCAAGTTGCTTCCCAATTACTTTCTTACCGGAATGGAACTGTGTATTTATTGATAGAAGCAACTGTACCTGCTACAGGATATGCCGTGTATGATGTCCGACTTTCCGGAAGCCAGAAGCAGGCAGATTCTTTTGTTTCAGAAACAACAGTGGAGAACTCTGTCTATAAAATCTCATTGGATAAGCAGGGAGATATAATCTCGCTTTACGATAAGAAAAACAATAAAGAACTTGTTATGGACGGCAAATCTATTCGTCTGGCTCTTTTTACTGAGAATGAATCATATAATTGGCCAGCTTGGGAGATTCTGAAAAAGACTATTGACCGTGCACCTGTTTCTATTACTGAAGACGTGAAAATGAATCTGTGTGAGAATGGTGCCCTGCGCAAGACTTTGTGTATAGAAAAGCGCCATGGCAAATCGTTGTTCCGTCAGTATATCCGGCTTTACGAGGGAGAATTGGCTGACCGTATAGACTTTTACAATGAGATAAACTGGCAGTCAACGAATGCACTGCTGAAAGCAGAATTCCCCTTGAATGTTGATAACGAAAAGGCGACCTACGATCTGGGTATAGGCAGCGTTCAGAGAGGTAATAATATATTGACCGCTTATGAAGTATATGCCCAATATTGGGCGGATTTAACCGATAGTGACGGCAGTTATGGTGTTTCTATTATGAATGACAGTAAATATGGCTGGGATAAACCTGATAATCATACACTCCGCCTGACATTGCTTCATACCCCCGAGACTAAGAACAACTATCCGTATCAGGACCGTCAGGACCTGGGATATCATACTTTCACTTATAGTTTGGTAGGGCATGCCGGTGGTTTGGATAAGGCGCAGGTCGTTAAGGAGTCTGAAGTATTGAATCAGCGTCTGAAGGCTTTTGCTGCCGAGAAACATTCCGGAACATTGGGCAAAGCCTTCTCTTTCGCATCTTCGGACAATAGTAACGTTGTTATCAAAGCTTTGAAGAAAGCGGAAAGTTCGGACGAATATGTGGTGCGTGTGTACGAAACGGGTGGCAAAGCTCCACAAAATGCAGTGCTGACATTTGCAGGAACTATTACAAGTGCCGTTGAAGCAGATGGTACGGAGAAGAGTATAGGAAGTGCGGACTTCAGCGGTAATCAGCTGGAAGTCTCCATACAGCCCAACAGCATCAGGACCTATAAAGTCCGTTTCAATGATAATAAGAAGGAAGAATTGCGATGCGAACAACTGCCTCTCAATTATGACCGTAAATGTTTCAGCTGGAACGAATTTCGTTGGGAGGCTAATTTCGAAGCCGGTTATTCTTATGCCGCTGAATTAATACCTGCCGATATAACTGTTAATCGTGTTCCTTTCCATCTGGAAACAAAAGAAGAAATGAATGGTATGTTATGTAGCGGAAATACCTTGCAGCTGCCTGCCGGACATTCCTATAACCGTTTGTATATACTGGCTGCTGCGGCAACTGCTGAAGAAGATGTTAGAGGCGTATTCCAGGCAGGGAAGAATTTGCAGGAGATTGTCGTTCCTTCTTATACCGGTTTCATCGGACAATGGGGGCATACAGGCCATACACAAGGCTATTTGAAAGATGCAGAAGTGGCCTATGTCGGTACACACCGCCATTCCGCTGAGGGAGATCATGCTTATGAGTTTACTTATATGTTCAAGTTTGCCATTGACATCCCTGCTAAAGCAACTGAGGTTATTCTGTCCGATAATAAAGATATTGTTATTTTTGCTGCTACATTGGTTGAAGAACCATATGCACCTGTTAAAGCACTATCTACTTTATTCCAGACTGCCAATGAAGATGATACCAGCTTGCAGAAGACAGCAGAACTGAAGATCAATCTGTTGAAACCGGAACATATCGTTGCTTGGTCGGGATATACCAACGACAATGAGAAACCTGCATTTCTCATTGATGGAAACGAGAATACTAAATGGTGCGATACCTCTATGCTTCCTAACTATATTGATTTTGATTTGGGAATGGAAAAGGAAATAAGCGGTTGGAAGATGGTGAATGCTGCTCAGGAAAGCTATTCTTATATCACTGGCAGCTGCTTCTTGCAAGGCCGGAATAACCCGAATGAAGCATGGCGCACATTGGACTTTGTAACCGGAAACAAGCAGAATGTTATCAACCGTTCTTTGGGTAAGACTGAGAAGGTACGCTATCTGCGTCTGTTGGTTACTCAACCGGTACAGGCCGCTAATGGCAAGGACACACGTATTTATGAGTTTGCAGTTTTTTAATAACTCGTTGACGGAATTAATGTCTTTCTGTAAGGTTATGAATTAATTCACCACAGAGTCTCACAGAGTTTTTACCAACTATCCGTTCTGAATAAATCACCCATGCATAAAAAAGGACATCTAACTTAATAGATGTCCTTTTCAAATAATGTATATGATGTGTTACTTCTTGGAATAATGAAATCTCATAGAGAAGATGTGAACCTCAATTATATCATCATTCACAGAGTAGACAAGACGATGTTCAACACTGATTCGTCTTGACCATTTACCTGCCAATTCATATTTTAGCGGCTCTGGCTTTCCTAATCCTGTGTAGGGATGTTCTGCAATGTCATTCAGCAAAGCTGCGATTTTATTCAGAATGGCTTTATTACCACTTTGTGAGAAGTAAAGATATTCCTTTCGTGCTTGTTCTGACAATGTTATTCTGTACATGACACCCTATTTAAGAAATCGTCTATGCTTTCTCCTTCATTTTGTGATATGAAATTGCCATTCTTTATGTCTTCCTCGCCTTTGCGTATGGCCTCCATCATTTCAGGTGAGGACATGATATATTCAGTTTCTCTCAAAGAGTTATATTCATCCAGAGAAATCATCACTACTCCCTTCCCATTTCCGCGATTAATAATTACTGTATCGCAATCGTCAACTACTGCGTCAATGTACCCTTTAAGGTTCGCTCTTAAATCTGTATAATTAGCTGTTCTCATAATTCTTCCTTTTTATGATTATGCAAATATATGTACTTATATGCGTACCTGCAAGTTTAATTAGTTAATATTTAAAGTCATTGATGGGCTTACTCCGTTCACTAATGAAGCGTCAGGATCAGCCCCCCAATTTTCCATAAACAATTTGATATTTATCCTATTATCCATTTACTGCCCGGTATAAATGAGATGATCTTTGCTGTTACGAAACAGCAAATGAATGTACTCACTGCAATACAAGGTATAGCCGCAACGGTAGGCAGTGCCAGAGTGTGCTTGAATACTGTTACCCACAACCCGAGCCAGAATATATGCATGAGATACATGCCATAGCTGAGTTTTGATGCTTCTGTTAGAATTCGTGGGGGATTTGGGCGATTGATGCATGTGAAAATAAGGAATGTACCCGTTGTAAGAAGCACACAATTGATTGTACAGAAAGCCCATCCTATTTCTATTACAGGTGTGGAAAGAATTTCTCCGGGCACAGCCTGGATATAGAATGAATAAATGGTCCATACAGCTCCGATGATCATTAGAATACCTCCTACGGTGAGACGTTTGGAACGGTTCCATGTAAGGTGAACACGTATGTAATGTGCCAATACGAGGTACCCCAGATAGCCTGAGAAATACCATAGCATGTGGTACTCATTCCAGAAACATTGCCCCCATACTTCACCACACCAGCGGTTGAGATACGGCATACACGTTGATAACAGGAATAGCCCAATGAAGAAACGTTCTTCTTTCTTTGTGGCTTTACTCAACCACGGTGATATGATGGGTATGAACAAATAAAGACTGATCAAAGGATACATAAACCATAAGTGCCCGGCCTGTGATGGGAAGTTCAGTAATATTCGCGACATATCGTTCAATGATGTCTCTCCATTGATCGCTCCCCACAACATTGGTAAGGTACTATAGAGTATCATGAAAATAAAAAATGGTGGCAGGATGCGTAAGCAGCGCTGGCGGTAAAATTGCCATGTGGTCTGTTCTTTTTTCATCGGTGCAAGGAGGAAGGCGGAAACAATCATGAATAGTGGTACTGCCATGCGTGAGAAACCGTCGTAAACTGCTACCCATAGCCGGTCTGTTTCACTGGCCAAATAAGACTGAGGTCCTACCATATCTGTAGATCCGGCAGCGCCATAAAAGTTTTCACTGGCGTGGACCAAAATGACAAGGAAACATGCGAATACGCGTACATAATCTAAAAAAACAATACGTTTCATTTTTTATTTGAGTATTTCTGTTAATAATTTTGTGTTAAAGTAATTCTCAGGGGGAGGAGATTCAAAAAACTTCTCCGGATTAACTGTTAGATTATTCAATTACAGCTGCAAAACCACCATTGCGTGCCAGACTTATAGTTAACTTATCTCCCTTTCTAAGTGTGCGCTCTTTCATACGATAATCCATAGCTTGGCGGTTAGCGTTTATTCCGTCTTCAAAAGAGGTCATACGGTAGGTTTGTCCTTCTTTCAGGAAGTTCAGGTTTAGTTCAAAGTCTCGTTGTTGCTCTCTATTATTGGTCATGCCACCGATATACCATTTATCTCCTTTGCGTTTGGCTACGATAGCGTATTCGCCAACTTTGGCTTTCAGAGCAATGGTTTCATCCCAAGTTTGTGGCACTTGGGTGATGAAGCGTGTACATTCGTCATTACGGTAGTAGAGAGTTGGATTGTCTGCCATCATTTGAATTCCGCTTTCGAATATAATGAATAATCCCATCTGATAAGCGCGTGTACCGATACTGGCTGAATTGGGACGCTCGGAACGATAGATCTCCGGTTGCATACTCAGCATAGCGCCCGGAGTATAATCCATCGGGCCTACTGCATTTCTCATGAAAGGCAGATAAACGCTATTGTCCGGTTGGCATCCACCCATTTGCTCCATACCTCTTACCCCTTCATAAGAAAGGACATTGGGGTATTTGTATTCCAGACCTGCCGGTTTAAATGATCCGTGGAAATCGACGAACAGATGATGTTCGGCTGCTTCTTCGGCAACTCTTTCATAATAGTTTACCATCCATTGGTCGCTTCTGTCCATAAAATCAATTTTGACACCTTTCACACCCCATTTTTCAAATGTCTCGAACAAACCGAAGTTCTTTTCTACCGTTAACCATGTCAGCCAAAGTACAATTCCTACATTCTTTTCTTTACCGTAGCGGATAAGTTCATGAACATCCACTGTTGGATTGGGAGTATAAGGATCTCTTGTGGACATGGCCCAGCCTTCATCCATGATGATATAAGGTATTCCATAGTGGGCGGCAAAGTCAATGAAGTATTTATAAGTATCCAGATTACAGCCTGCTACAAAGTCTACATCCGCTCCGTAAGGGGTGGCACCATTCCACCATTCCCAGCTTGCCAATCCCGGTTTAATCCAAGAAGTATCCTTCAATACATTTTTTTGTGCGAGCTGATAGGTCATGGTATTCTCTATTAATTGTTCGTCGTTTGTGCTGATGACAAAGTAGCGCCAGGGGAAACTGCGTTTTCCATTGGTTCGGGCAATGTAGCTTGCTTCTTTCTCTATTTTGAGGCTACGGTCTCCGTCTTCACCGAATTCCAGAGGAACTTTAGGAAATATGGAAGACATGCTGTTATCGCCATTACTCTTAAAAAACAAAGCCGGATAGTCTGTCAAATCTGATTCACTGATCAGGATTTTATATTCTTTCTGTGTATCTATAAGTACAGGTAGGAGTATCATTGGATCTGACGTTTTCCATTCATTACTTTGTATGTGGCGGTACTCTTCTTCATAAGCTGTTTTAAAACCGCCCGGTTGCTGCACATGAAGCAGATAATTCTCCGGGAAGTTTATCTGAAGAGTTTCGCTGTTCACATCGATTATTCCTTTCTTGTCTGTAATGAAACGATAGGCGACTCCGTCATTGAATGCACGGAATTCAATAGAATAATCTCCTTTGAATTTCAGTAGTAGTTGATTGTATGTGTTGGATACGATGGAATATTTTAGTGGAATTACCGGTGTAAGAGATTCGTTTATGCTTTTTCTGCTTACTTTTGTGAGTTTAGGATTGCTTCCCAATTGTTGGTTACCTACTTCCAATCGAAGAGCACATTGTTGCAGCAATATGTCGTTCCTGTACATCACGTCGTACTGAATCTTATCTGAAAGGTTAATGACTATCCGGAGGTTACCATCCGGTGATTGAAGTTCGTGTGCTTTTTGTCCGTACATGCACAGGATTGTGCAAAAACTTAGTAATAAAAATGATAGTTTTTTCATGATAATAGTCTTTGATTTCCTATTTGCAAAGGTAGCGTGTGACATGAATAATTAGTTATAGATTTGTGACATTATAGTACGTTTCCAGTCTTGTTAGATCTTTAGCGTTACTTAACACCACCAAGCAGTGCAAACTGATGAACAGTTCCAATATCAATCGCCTAAGATGTCTTACCTGCCATAACAGCTTTGCAAATTACGGACTGAAAGTATACTTTTTTCTAGAAAAGAAAAATGTATTGCAACAATTAATGCTTAAGGCATTCGTTATAACTTCAAGGAACAGATATGATTACTCTATTTTAGTGCGCATGTATTGTGCAGGAGTCATTCCTGAAATCTTTACAAAAGCTCGATAGAATGTGCTACGGCTATTGAAATTAGCCTCTTCGGCAATCGCGTCAACAGAAAGATAAGGTTTTTCTTTCATCAGTTTAATGGAATACTCTATTTTCAGACCATTCAGATAATCGTTGAAATTGTCAGAGCCCGCATATCTCCGCAACAGGGGGCTGAGATCATTCTTGTTGATATCGGTGACACGTATCAAGTCGTCACGCCCGAATCCGGGTTTCAAAAAAAGCTTTTGTTCGATAAGTTGGCTTTCCATCTTCATGAACTTAGCATAATTTTCATCACTATTTGTCCCCGGAGCTGCCACATCTGTTTTTGTAGCGGCTGTTAATGTCTCTTCCTCAGGCAGGGATGAACCAGTTCTGATTTCTTTCGTTGTTTCATGAGTATTTCTTGTTTGTGTAAACACCTTACGCAATTCTTCACGTTGCGCCAACAGTTCATCTATCTGTTTGGCTGCGATACGGTTCCGCATCTTTGTTTTTTGCAAATTCACAAAAGTCGTCCAAAGGATGATAATGAGCAGAACCGTCAGGACACACGAGCCTGCCAACAGAAGCATACGCCGTTCGGACAAAGCGTGAGATTTGGCCAACTGCAACTCTTTTTCTTTCAGCTCGAATTTAGAAGCGTACTCTTGTGCCTTACTTTTGCTCTCGCGGGTATAAATGCTATCTTGCACCACCCAGCCACGTTGGGTGAAGACATCGGCTAAGTCAAAACGTTTCATTCCACGGCTGGCTCGCGCACGATAGTTGAGCAAAATCAGATATTCATAGCTTACGGTATCATTTGTAAAAGCAGAAATGCATGTATCGCTTAGAGCTGCCGCTTCCGCATATTGATTGATATTCAGTAAATAAGGTACACTATACTGTTTGCCGATAAGAGTTTTCGAAAAGCTGGTAGATTGGTATTTCCTGAATATTTCTGTTGCCTCTTCTTTCTTACCTTCATCGTGCAACAGCACAGCCATTTTGGCATAAAGGAAGCCATATTGCTGGTCAATATATCCTGGAGGAGGTCCGGGGAGCCCGCTCATACGCTGTATGACGGTTTCACGGCGGTAACCTATTTCAATTGCTTCCGCCATCCGGTTCCGATTGATATAGAAGGACATGTATTCACCATAAATAGTCGAGAGACGAGACATTTCACGCACATCATCTGTTCCTTCCAGCAGCTTCACCGCCCGCTGAAAATACTCCTGTGCCATTTCGTCGTTTGTCATGCCTATGCAGACGCGCGCCATTACGGAGTACATATCTGATTCTTCTTTTTTACATGCCAGATTGCGTGCCAGATCAATACCTTCATGGCACACACCGATGCTTTCCTCATATCTGTTCTGTCTTTCCAAGATATTTGCCAGCATCGTTATAGATGAAAGTTTACGCTCCGGTACCAAACGTATTGAGTCGTTCTGCAACGCACGGCGCACACAGATTTCCTTGGCAGTCAGGTCGTGCTTGATTTCATAACACATCGCTCGCAATAGATCAATCCGAAAGGGAATGATACCGGAAGCCGGACTTTTTTCCGCTTCGTCCAACAGTCGTAAAGCGCTATCCGGATAGTTTACATAAATAGAACGGATCGTACGTTCGGTCAGCAGGCTATCGGGAACCGTGGCACTCGTACGAAAAGAATTAACCACCCAAAGGAGGAAGAATGCCAAGAAACAACTCAATTTCATTTTTATTATATTTAAAACATTGGCAAATGTAATAAACCGTCTTGATTAAGCCAAAAGATCATCTCTTCAACCTTGTAGTTTTCGCTATGTTTTCCAGTTTACACCCACATTGAGTAGGCATCATAACAAATTATATATCAACGTGTATAGACAATTTGAGATATACTAGGACAATTTGAGATATACTAGGACAATTTGCGACATACACTCTCGAACAGTTCACTTATTTTTGCCCAGGTTAAAAAACATCCCGAGTCATTATGAAACGAAGTAAATTACCATTCTTTTCTATAAACACAGATATTGTGTTCATTATTCAAATAGTCACGACGATAATCTCATTGGTAATTGTGGTGGTGTCTATTATTTTTTTAGTGATCGGGTAATGTGCGGGAATGATACGAGAACAATAAAACAACAAGAAGTAAAACAAATATTAATCAAAAAAAGGATCAAAATGAGAATACATAATTTATGGAAAAATGTGTCTGCCTTGCTGGTGGCAGGTTGTATCTGTTGTACCATGCCGTTGTGCAACAACGACGAAGCACCGGCAACCATGCAGGTACAGCACTGAGTTCATTAGCTAATAAACGGAATGAAGCAGGCGAGGCAACCTTGAAATAACCGTTTGATATTAAGTAATAAGAATAAAAGATAGATTTCATCATGGCAAAAAACAAGACAAGAATTGCAGATGCGACACGATGTCTGATGTGTTATCAGCCTATTTGTGACATAGCTTGTCAGAAAAAGGTTTTCCCGGCCGGAATTATACATGCTTTACATTTGAAGAATGAGGCTGGAGCATACTTGCGGTCAGTAGAAAATGTTTCCTGCCTCCATTGTGATGATGCAAAGTGTGAAAAAGCCTGCGCACGCGGACGGGTAGATTCTCCAATCCGAATACAGGAAATTTGCAGATATGTATCCCAAATGGAAAACATATCACGAGAGAGCACACAAGCAGAGTTGTCGGTCAACTTTTGTGGCATCAGATGTGAAAATCCGTTTTTCCTTGCTTCATCGCCAGTGGCTTCGTCGTTCGAGATGTGTTGCCATGCTTTTGATGCCGGATGGGCAGGAGTATCATATAAGACAATCAGTTTCTATCAGAGCCGGGAAGTTTCTCCCCGCTTTGATGCGCTTCCCGGAGAACATCCCTTTTCATTCTGCGGATTCAAAAACCTGGAGCAGCTGTCGCCTCACTCCGCCGAAGAGAATTTCGAGATTATCCGTCGTTTAAAGGAACGTTACCCGGAAAAGGTCATTATCGCTTCCATTATGGGTAGAAATTGCGACGAATGGACTGTCCTTGCACGCATGGCAGAAGAAGCCGGTGCAGACTTGATAGAATGCAATTTCTCTTGTCCTCAGATGGCCAAGCAGGGGTTGGGAAGCGATATCGGACAAGATCAGGATCTTATTGCGCTCTATACCCGGGCTACACGCAAAGGAAGCCGTTTACCTATCATAGCCAAGATGACACCCAACATAGGCAATATGGAACTTCCGGCAATGACTGCGATTGCCAATGGAGCAAACTCTTTGGCCGCTATCAATACGGTGAAGAGCATTACGCGCATCAATACTGAAAATTTTTCTTCCTATCCTGATATAGGCGGACAATCAGCTGTTGGAGGTTACTCCGGGCAGGCGGTGAAACCGATAGCCCTCCGTTTCATTCGTGACCTGGCCTCCTATCCACCGCTCAAAGGTATCCCTCTGTTTGGTATTGGAGGAATAACAACCTGGCAAGATGCTTTGGATTTCATTTTGCTGGGGTGTACGGCATTGCAGGTGTGCACATCAGTGATGGAATATGGTTATCGCATCATCGATCATTTGAAGGAAGGGCTTTCTATTTATATGAAACAGCACGACATCGCTTCGCTTGACGAGTTGCGCGGATTGGCTTTGCCCAACTTAGTTCAGCCGGAGCAGTTAGACAGAGAACGCAAACTTCATTGCGAGATCGACAGCCGACGGTGCATACATTGCGGGCGTTGTTACATCTCGTGCCTTGACGGCGGACATCAAGCCATCGGATGGGAAAAACGTACTCCGATGATTGACAAATCGCTTTGCGTGGGTTGCGGGCTTTGTACGTTAGTCTGTCCGACCGAGGCCATTTCATTAGTAAACAGTTTATAAACAACGATTAACGCTCATTGTCCCAATAGTTGTTCCGGTCATTTCATTGGTAGTTGAGCCATGTGCATGGAAAAGCATGAAGACAATAGCACAAAGAAATAATATCATACTAACTAAAATAAGAATCAGAATGAGAATATGTAACTTATGGAGAAATGTGTCTGTCTTGCTGGTGGCAGGTTGTATCTGTTGCGCCATGCCGTCGTGCAGCGATGATGATGCACCGGCAGTCATTGAAGCCGCACAGCCGTGTGCATCCGCTTACGAACTGAATGAAGTGGGTGATGTCGCCTTGGAATTTGAAGTAATCCCCGAAAACGCCCAAGTGAACGAGGTAAAAATCATAGGAGAAAACAGAGCGTTCGAGGCGCAAGGCTTCACATCCAAAGGAGGAGGCAAATGGCTGTTGAATGCCAGGGTAACCGACTTCACGCAGATCAAGCAGGAGAATACAGTCATTCTATCCGTTAGACAGACCGGCGGAGCTGCCAGTGAAGTTGAGCTTGTCGTAACCGACCCGTACACTATAGAAAACAAGTTCACCCTTGCCAATCCCAAAGGATTCAACTACTACAGTGCTGATAAGGAAAACCTGTATGAAACCGGTCTGCCGGTAGTCATCGCAGCAGAGAAACAGGAAGACCTTGCCTTGATCGACAGCAAAAACATCAAGGTGGTTGACGGAGCAGTGTCCCATAAAGTGGGAGCCGTCCACTTCAATATAATTCCCATGACGGAAGAAACCGGCTTTACGCTGAATGTGAACCCCGAGAAGCTGGAAGAGGTACAGGAAGCCATCCCGACATACAGTACGTTAGACTTCAACGTGCAGCTGACCTCCAAGAACAGCCGAGTAGCCAGCCTGCCACTGACAGTTACCGCCTGTGCACCGCAGGCAACCGTGGAAGATGATGCGCTGACCTTGTCGCGATCCGACTTGGGCAACCCTGACTTTGAAAAAGGCTTCGACATTGATGTAACCCATAAACTCAGACAAATGGGCATATTGGAAAAGAGTGGATTCAAAGTAAAAAGTCTTGGTCTGTTGGACGAAAACGGGAAATCGGTGGACGATGGGCCTTTCATCGAGACACAGCTCGAAATCATGGATGCCGAAGGCAACACCAAATGCAGTGTGAGCCTGACAGGAGATGCCCGATACAACTATGCCCCGGGCACCTACTACTACGTACTGCGTTGCCGCCAGCCGTGGGAATACAATGGCAAGACATACAATCCTTCTTGTGCCAATCTGAAATTCAAAATCGTAATTAAATAAACAGACGGGCAGGCGATGAAACAGTTTTTTGATAAGGATTTTTGGAAGAACACGGCCGGGTGTACCGTAGGCACCTTGATCGGTATCCTGCTGACTTTTGGTACGAGTTCCTATTTGGAAAACCGGAACAAAACCGAAATGGCACAGAAAACCGTGATGCTTACTTTGCACAACCTGGATGCATCCACCCGAAATATGCAGACACTTTTGGATGAATTGCAACAGTACGATACGCTTTTCACACGGGCCGCTTCCCTTATGCCCGACCGGCTCGGCCAGATGGGGAGTGACTCGCTGCAAATGTTCGTCAATGCATTCGGCTCACGCCGGTTGCTGATGACGGACCATACCACAAGCAGCATTTTCTCCAACAGTTTCGAAGTGTGGCAATGTCTGGACGACGAAAAGGTAATCGGACGGATAGGCAACTGCTATAGTGTCCTGGATGTATGTCGCAAAGAGTACCTCAGAATGGAAGAATTGCGCCAAAAGGCCTATCAAGCCTATTGGCACGAATGTCCGCCCATGGATTACCCCGATGCCGAAAAGGCCGCAAAGGCACTCCTCGAACGGTACGACGTGCGTTATGTATTGTCCATACATTCCAACGTCATCCAAATGCTGAAACATACGCACGGTATTGTCTGCCAGCTGAATGAACGTAACAAACAGGTGCTTCACATCACACAGGAAGAATTGGATGAAGTAGGGAAACTCTTGGAGCAAAACTCCTACAACATCAAATCGGACGATATGCAGACACCGGAAAACAATTTGAATGAAAACGAAGTAAATGAATAGAATTAATGCTTATGAAACGAATGATTTATACCACCAAATTTATATCGGTTCTTGTCTTCGTCGCCCTCATGCTGGCCGCTTGCAACAAAGACGAGTGGAAAGACGACGTGGATGCGCTCAAGCAACCGATGCCCACGGGTATCGTCATCATGGACGCCGTGTCAGTCACGGCGGTGAAAGGAACCTCATTTCAGCTGCGTTTCCGGGTGAACCCTTCAGGCGTGGCAGTTACGGAAGGTAATCTTGAACTCGACTTGCAGAACAGCGACACCTACCTGCTCGTACCACCTACTCGAAGTGCCTTCTCTGCCCAGTCGCGGGCCTCTTACGTTACCCCGTCCGACTGTTATAAAATCACCGGAGTGGAACCCGACCGCAACGGTAGCGGCGAGATTCTCGACGGCCAGTGGATTGTGACCATCAAGACCCAGGGTGAAGGGAATTTCCGCAACGTTTCGGACCTCTACCTCGTCATGAACTATACCGATGCAGCGGGCGTGGCTCATAAAGTCAGCTCGCCGGTTTTGCCCGTGCAGATTGTCCCCACGGCGGACGAAGGGGTGGAGTTTCGCTACTCGCTGGTGCAGACCCTACGAACCGCGCATGGGGAGCTTAATCCCTACATACTCTACACGGACGTAAACACTTATCGTAATGCCTCGGGCGGGGAGTGGGTCTACGATATCAGCTTCATCACGAAGGCTGAGTCTCAGGGCGAGGCGATGACCCTCGATTGGCTCACCCTGCACGAGAAACAATACGTGTCGCTGATTCCCAAGAAAGACCATGAGTTGTGGACCCCGCTCGAAGAGGGAAAAGCGAAGAAGGTGAGCACCGCGTCGCAAGTGGCAATCACCGACTTCGGCGGCACGCAGAAGATTATCGACCTGCCCATTACCTACTGTCCGCGCACGGTTATTATTCGCCGAGACATGCCGATTGCAGAGCTGAACGCCAACCGCGATGACATTGATTACGTCATCGACCTGAGTGCCGAAGCTGCCGAATACGGGCTGACGGCGGACATGGCTTCGCATCTGACGCGCAGGCCGACAAGCATCGACTTCCACGGTGTTTTCATCGACAACTTTGGGATAGACGAGATCAACACGGTGGGCGAGGACAACACGTTCGTCCTCCAGGCGAGTCCCTTCATTCCAGACGAACTGACAGCCGGTTTCATAACGGCTGACGCTGATGCCGCCATCGCGAACTATATCCTGCATAGCTTTCCTCAGTATGGTGATCCCTTGGACAAAAACACGTTCCAGTTCCTGCTCGACATGGAGATCCGTATCCTGATCAACGGTGTGGAATAGACCGAAAGAAAGGATGACTATATGAAATGAAATACTCACAAAAAGCATTGAAAACTTATAAAATGTACAGATATCTCAAAAAGCAAACAATAATGTTTATGAAACGAATGACTTATACTACCAAATTTATGTCGGCTTTCGCCATCGTTACCCTACTGGCGTTGCTGACTGCCTGCCGCGACGAGGCAGACGACGTGATACAGCCCGGCGTACTTACTGCCGACAAGTCCCTGACCGAACAGTTTGATGCAATCTGGCACGGAATCAACCAGAACTACGTGTTTTGGGAGGCAGACCCGACCGATTGGGATGCCGTCTACAGCCAATACCGTCCGCGCTTCGTGGAGCTGGACAAGCAGGAAGCGGTTCCTACCGCCGACTTGCAGAAACTGTATGAAGAGATATGCGGTTCGTTTATTGACCATCACATGTTAGTCCAGTTGAGGAATGTGAAGGCAGGTCCGGAAGAAACGGAGCAGCTCTTCTATGTCCAACCCGGCGCAATGGAGGTGAAGAAACGGGAAGACTACCAGGAGTATATCCCCCGCGAAGGCTTCCAGGTATATCGTGACAAACTGAAGAAGGAGGGACGCATCACGCACGACCGGGAGTTCGTCGATAATAACCCCAATCCCGACTTGGACCACATGTTCACCTACGTTATTGACAATGACATCCTCTACCTAAGATTCAGCAACTTCAGCATCATTGCCCAGTTGGGGAACCATAATAAATCGGGCGAAGAGGTGGCGCAGGCTGCCGCCGCGGTCTATCGCGAATACGCCAACCAACTCTTGTTCAACCCGAACATCAAGGGAGTCATCATTGACGTTCGCAGCAACGGGGGAGGTTATTTGTGGGACATGTTCACCGTATTGGGACCGCTGTTGAAAGAAGACATACACGTGTTCGACACAAGAACCAAGATGGGAGTGGGACGGCTGGACTACGGCGAATGGGTTCCTTTCCGGGCGCAAGTCATCACGCAACGGAAATTAGGCGAACTGCTCGAAATGGAGGAACCACTGCCCGAAACCGACTGTATCGGTGACCGCCAAGTGGTAGTGCTGACAGACAGTTGGTCAGTGAGCATGTCGGAAATGACAGCAGAGCCGGTCAAGAAATTGCCCTATGCCACGGTGATAGGCACACGCACGTTCGGAGGTCATGGTCCCTTGACTTCTGAAACACACTTCTCCTTCTCCGGGCAGTTTGGCGACCCGGATTGTGCAAGTGTAAGCTATTATGTTTATACCAGTACATCGATGTCACGTACATCCGAAGGCGAAATACTGGAAGGCAAAGGGATAACACCTGACATCACGGTACCACTGGATGTGGAACAATTTACCGGCCAGCACATAGACAACCAACTGGAATACGCCATCGACTTCCTGCATGGCAAAAAATGAGACAATAACAAGATTAAGACATAAAAATAAACAAGAAAAAAGATATGAAACAAAATAAATGGATAGTAACCAGCCTGCTGCTTCTGGCAGGATGCCTGTTGCCCGACCGGGCAGCAGCGCAGTGGAAAGTGGGAGTGAGCGCCGGTTATGCTTACAACCAGTACAGCATTGATACCCAATATGCATACGACTTCAACTTCGACGGGCGCGGTGGAGTGACCGTTGGTATTCCCGTGGAATACGGCATCCTGGACTGGCTGGCGGTACGTGCCGACTTTGTATATCTGCAAAAGGGCTACTCAATGCAACGTGCCTATGACCAAGACTTCCGCGACCGCCGCGACCACTACCTCTCGTTGCCCGTAATGGCACGCTTCTCTTTCGGCGGTGAAAAGTTACGCGGCTTCCTCCATGCCGGCGGCTACATGGGCTATTGGGCGGATAGCCGGGTGAAAGGTACAGAAAGAACCTACGATAGTCTGATAGATGATTTCTTAGCCGAAAAAGAGTCGTTTGTCTTTGCACCTTACGACCGCCGGTATGAATTCATCTCCAAACGCGACAACCGTTTCGATGCCGGACTGGTGGGCGGCGTGGGCGTGTGCTACCGTATCCACCCCCATATCGAGCTGGAAGCGGAAGGCCGTTGCTACTATGCACTGACCTCCACGACCAAGGATTATATGAAACATACCAAACAACCGCAATACAACACCACCTTCACAATACAGGCTGGGGTAAAGTATTGTTTTTGACAAACATATTCTTTAATCACTCAAATTCTCATTCACAATGAAGAAAACAACTACATTCACCTTCGCACATCTCCTGCTGTGGTTAGTGTGCGCCACCCTGCCGCTCGGCTTCACCGCCTGCAGCGACGATGAAGACCCCACCACCGAACAGAGCGCCGAACCGGAACCGGAGCCGGAACCTGACGCCGACTACACCGTCATGCTCTACGGATGCGGCGGCGGAAACTTGGATGATGCCCTCATCTACAACCTCTCGCAAGTGGAAGGCTACGGCTATTCGGACAAGGTGCAGTTCACCGGACTGGTGAAATTCTCAGTCCCCTATCAAACGGGCGATGATGCTCAGTTCCAAGGCACGCGGCTCTACAGCCTCACGCCCACAGGTATGGAAAACGAGCGCATAGCCGATGCCGACTACCGTCTGGACAATCCCGACCACCTGGCCTCGTTCATCAGCGACGCGGCAGAGCGGATGCCCGCCAAGCGGTATGTCCTCGTGCTGTGGAACCACGGCTCGGAGTTCACGCCTGTCTATGACCAGCCCAGCAACTGGCCCGGCAGCAGCACACGCGGCGTGGTGTTCGACGACAACGTTAAGGAAGCCGGCGTGGACAGCCATCTCTCCATCTTCGAGCTGGAAGAAGGGCTGAAGCGGTCGGGGGTGCACTTCGACCTCATCTATATGGACGTGTGCCTGATGAACATGATGGAGAACATCTGCCAGATAGCCGACTACACGGACTACATCCTCAGCGCCTCGCACATCACCCCCGGCTACGGCGGTCATTACGGCCGGCTGATGGACAAACTGGAGCAACACAGCGAAGTGCTGCCCGCCATGCAGGAATATGTTCCGCTGACGGTGGAGTTGTGGAAAAGTCTGTATACCAACAACTCGTACGACCTGTCGCTGACCGACACCCGCATGTTGCAACCCGTGCTCGACGAGATGCGCCTCTTCACCGACGCGCTCATCGAAGAACGCAACAGCTGCCAGAATGACGCCGAGTCCTTGGAGCTGTTCGATTATTACCAACTCTATTCCATCTACCAATTCGACCAGTATCCCGGCAGTTACTCCATCGACCTCGACTATTATGCCAACCACATCGCCAACTACTGCATGAACGGGACGCTTTCCACCCAAGCCTACCTGTTGTCCAACGCTTTGCAGAAAATGCAGCCCGTGCGTGCAAGCCACCATAACGAAGGCATCATACCCGAATTTACCGTAGGCATCACTTGGATGCCCGCCGAATACTACAACAGGAACGACTTCGTGATAGAGGACGCAAACGGACAACAGTATGAATATGCCGACTATGCCGTCCTCTACCCGATGCTGAAGTTCCACCGGCAAACAGGATGGGGCAATTTCCTTAGCATCAACGAGTTCCAGCCGAAATCAGAGAATCCATAAAAAAATTCAAGTATGGCAGAAGACATCAAGTACCAGATTAACGGCCTGCCGGCCGACAACATCGTGAACATCATCGGAAGTGGTGCCGGAAGAAGAAGCGGCAAAGGCGCTTGGCATGTGGATGAAGAAAGACGATAAAATAGAATCTTAAATAATACATTGTTTACATTAAAAGAATGAACAACATGAACAAATACCTGAATTATCTCGTCGCCTACCTCCTTTCATTGGCGGCCTTGTCATCCTGCAGCGATGACAACGAACCGACACCCGTTCCCGTGCCAGACCCCACACCGAGCGGCTATTGCCTCATGTTCTACATGTCGGGCGGCGACCCCGAACACGACATTCTCCTGATGGAAAGCGCACGCCAGGCTGCCGAGGCCACGGGCGACGATGTGGCGGTTACCATCCTGATGAAAGCCTCCGGCAAAGGAGAAGGCGAAGCGCACAACGGCACGTGCCGCTACACCGCACAGGACGGAGTGTTGACACAAGATACCGAGTTCGGCACTGTCGATGACTTCGCCGTCACCGATCCCACCAACCTTGCCGAATTCATCCGCTGGTCAGCAGAGCAATACCCCTGCCGGCGCTATCTCCTTGCCTTCGGCGGGCACGGCATCACTTTCTCGCCCGAAACCGACTTGCCCGATCCGGCGGATGACACCCGTGCCGACCGGCCCGGCACCCGCGCCTCGCTGTCGGACAACGGCAATCTCATGACCGCTGCCCAGCTGGGCAATGCCATCCGCCAATCGGGCGTGGACCTCGAAGCCCTTATTGCCCACTCCTGTCAGCAGGGAAGCATTGAGATGCTGGCCGAGTGGGAGGGCACGGCCGACTACCTGCTCGGATCGCCTTTCTCCATACCCGACTATGCCTATGATTATACCTCCCTCATCAACGACCTCCGGGAAGGCTGCTCCGTGGAAGAGACCCTGAAGCGTACAGCCCATCGTGCCATCAACCTGTGGCAGGAGTTCCACAATCAGGGCGTCAGCGGCATGGTGATGGAAGTGACCCGTCTGCGCGACCTCAGTCCCCTGTGGGACGTGTTGCGGCAGACCCTCGACCTGATGCACGAATCAATGGACGAGGTGAACCTCACGACCGACGCGCCGGCCGTTTACGGTGAGACCTACGGCAAAGGCTACATGCGTGCCTTGGTTGACAAGTATGAGAGGGACCATTCCGACTTTTTCCAGAACACACGGGCTTTTTACGCTGTTGATCTGCCGGGCTACCTGCATGCCGCCTTCGTACATAGCGGCAACATGAGCCTTGCCTCCTACATCAATCGGCTGGACAAGGTGCTGGCCGACATCGTGGTCACCCACCGGCAAACCGACGGGAAGTACGACTTCCTCTACAATGTCTACACCAACCTTTCCAACTACAGCAGCAGTGAAGAGGCGCGCGAACGCTATCACGACTGTCGTTTCGACCAACTGACGGGTTGGGGCACTTTCTACGAAGATCTCATGGACTATGTGAACCAATTGCCGGACGAGCCGGGTCGTATCCTGACCCCCATTGCCGATCACCTCACAGGCAAATGGAAAGTTACGAAGCTTTTCTATAAGGAGTATGGCGAGTGGGTACCCGAAAAGCTGCCCGTAGGCTCTGCACAGACCTTCACGCTGCGCGCCAACGGCGAGTTGTTCAGGACTCGTACTTCTGCCTACGATACCAACTTACACCTATCGGACTGGGGAGACACGGACGATACCGACTTTACGTTCCGGATGGACAAAAGCCTCTGCAAAATCCACCGCCTCACCAAGAACAAGCTGGAGCTTACCGAAGAAGGCTTTCCCCAATACAAGATGCGTCTCCGCCGTGTCAGCGACGAAGACGAGAAGACCCTGGCCGAGCGCATGGTGGGCAAGTGGATCCTGTCCAAACGCTACCAGAAGGTGGACGGAGCATGGGTGGAAGTGACGGACGACCTGCCTCTGGAATGCTGGAGTGAGTACACCGAAGCCGGTAAGTTCACCACCTATACGCGCTGGGCCGACGAAGAACACCTGAACAAGGACATGAGGTGGAGAGTACACGAACTGACCGGAGTAATAACCTATTGGCCATCAGAAGAAGCCTCGCTTGCCTACTTCCGGATTGCCTTGGAAGACGACGACACGCTGGTCATGAACTACGCCGAGAACTACAACCCGACCCAGGAAGAACAAGTTAACACAGAGTATAAGGACATATTGGTAAGAAACTGAGTTTACGAAACGACATAATTTATGAATCTCAAATTTCAAGAAACAATGAAGAAATATCTCAACCATATACTGGCGCTATTTATTGCGCTAACGGCTCTGTCATCCTGCAGCGATGACAACGAACCTTCTCCGGTTCCGGAACCGGATCCCGCACCGAGCGGTTACTGTCTCATGTTCTACATGTCGGGCGGCGACAAAAAACATGACATTACTTTAATGGAGAGTGCCCGGCAAGCGGCAGCAGTATCGGATGACAACGTTGCCGTTACGGTACTGCATAAAAATTCCGGTGAAGGAAAAGACGAAGCGCACAACGGCACGCACCGTTACACCGTGCAGAATGGCGTTTTGGCCGAAGACCCGACATTCGATTTCGGTGAGGATTTTGCCATTACCGACCCCAAGGAACTGACGGATTTCATCCGCTGGTCGGCGGAGCAATACCCCAACCGCCATTATCTGCTTGTAATTGGCGGACACGGTAAAGCGTTTGTTCCATATGAAGATGAGGATGCTTCCGCACCTAAAACACGGGCTACCCTCTATGATGACTACAATTATATGTCGTCAGCACAATTGGGAAATGCAATCCGCCAATCGGGTCAGAATCTTGACGCTCTTATATTCAACTCTTGTCAGCAAGGAAATATTGAAATGCTCGCAGAATGGGAAGGAACTGCTGATTATCTGTTAAGTTCTCCGTTCAGTATTCCCGACTTTGGTTATGACTATGCCTCTCTTATCGGAGATTTGCAACAGGGGCGGTCTGTTGAGGAGGCTCTTGCCCGCACTGCCCACCGCGCAATCAATCTTTGGCAGGAATTTCACAACCAAGAAAAATGCGGGATGGTGATACAAGTTTCCCGAATCCGAGACCTCACTCCCCTGTGGGAGACAATGCGGCAGATTATCGGCGCGATGAACAGCTCCATAGAAGATAGAAACTTCACTACAGATGCGCCAGCCGTGTATGGACAACCTTATGGACAAGGCTATGCAAGAGCGCTTGTCTCCAAATATGTCGGCGACGAGGATGATTTTTTTGAGTATCTGCGCCCATATTTCGCATTGGATATTGTGGGATTCTTTCATGCAGCTTATGTGCAAAGCGGCAACATGAGTCTCGCTCCATATATAAATCGTCTTGACGAAATTCTTGCGGATGTAATTGTGACCCATCGACAGACCAATGGAAAGCATGATTTCATTTATCTCGTCTTCAATGCCTTGTCAATTTATGATGAGGAGCTTGATGGGCAACTTTATCGTGAATGCCGGTTCGACAAGCTCACGGGTTGGCGTGATTTCTATGATAGCCTAACGGATTTCGTCTATAATTATGAGGAGAAAGGTGAGATTCTCACCCCCATTTCGGAACACATCGTCGGGAGATGGGAGTTCAAAGAGTCTTTCACAAAGAAATTCCATGAGTGGAAACCCATGGGCACTGTTACAGACAGTTATTTGGTTGTTCGTTCTAATGGCGAGATACTTAAGACTGTTATGATTGGAAAATTCACACGTCTTAATAAAACCAGTTGGAGTGAAGTTGCTGGGAATAGAATTATTATTAACGGCCAGAATGCTGAAATTTATCAACTTAGCGAGAATGATTTGTCTATAGTCCAAACGTTGACTTATTCAAAAATAAAGAACAACTTTCAACGATCCGAAGACTTGGGGAAAACTCTCGCTGAAAGAATGGTAGGCAAATGGACGCTCTCCAAACGCTATAAGAAAGTCAATGGCGAATGGGAGGAAGTAACAGAGAATCTTCCATTGGAGTGTTGGAGAACTTTTGATGAATTTGGTTTATTGAACACCTATTCCCGTTGGTCTTCTGAAGAAAAGAAAAATGAAAATATAGCCTGGATGGTACATGAACAAACAGGTACGGTTGGATGCGTCTCCTATGAAAATCCACAGGATGAGACATATTTCCGCATAAAATTGGAAGAAAACGACAATACAATGATTATGAACCATTCGGAAAACTTCAACCCGGAGTTGGAAGAACAGACAACCACCGAGTATAAAGACATTCTGATTAGAAATTGAATTGGATTATATATTTTTTAATTCTAAAACCCAAAAACAGTGAAGAAATATCTCAATCATATACTGGCGTTGATTATTACGCTGCCGGGATTGTCATCTTGTTCCGACAAAGACGAACCGTCACCTATACCAGAAGAGCCGGAGGTGAACGGATACTGTCTGATGATGTATATATCGGGCGGCGACAAGGAGCACGACCTTATTTTTGCAGAGAGTATTCGTCAGGCAACCGATGCTACCGGTGATGATGTGTCGGCAACTGTGTTGTTCAAAGCTTCCGGAAAAGGGGAAGGAGACCAACACAACGGTGTTCGCAGATATACCGCTCAGGACGGAGTCATGACAGAAGACGGGACATTCACCCCTGGCGATGACTTTGCCATCTATAACCCCGGAGAACTGACGGAATTTATCCGCTGGTCGGCAGAGAAATATCCCAACCGCCATTACATTCTTGTTATCGGAGGTCATGGAAGCAATTTTACTCCTTATAACGATTTGAAAGAGCAAGAAACTCCACCTTCAACAAGAGCCACTCTGTACGACAGCTACCATAGAATGACGTCTGCCCAGTTGGGGGACGCATTACGCCAATCAGGTCAGCATATGGATGCCGTGATATTCAACTCCTGCGAGCAAGGAAATATCGAACTGCTCGCTGAATTGGAGGGAACGGCCGACCTAATGCTCGGCTCCCCCTTCGTCATACCCGACCTCGCCTACGATTACACCTCACTTGTCAACGACCTGAGACAAGGGCGTTCTGTGGAGGAAACCCTTACCCTGACCGCACACCGCGCCATGAATCTGTGGCAGGAGTTTCACAATCAGGAAGTTGTTGGCCTTGCGGTTGTGGTTAGCAGGATTGCAAATTTGACACCTTTATGGGAAGTCCTGCGTGAGACTATTGACAAGATGAGCGACTCAATGCAGGATGTCAATTATACCACAGACGCTCCGGCAAAATATGGTCAAACCTACGGACAGGGCTATTTAAGAGCCATGTATTCAAAGCTGAGCCATGATTCGGATGATTTCTTTCAAACAATGCGTCCTTATTACAGTATGGATCTTGTAGATTTTCTTCATGCCGCATACGTTCAAAGTGGCAACATGCAACTTGCACCGTATATAAACCGTCTTGACAACGTGCTTTCCGATGTTGTTGTGACTCACCGCCAAACCAACGGAAAACATGATTTTCTATATTCGGTTTATACCAATGAATCAGATTACCAGGCTGATGTGCGTGAACTTTATCGTAAATGCCGTTTTGACCAACTTACGGGATGGTGCGATTTCTACGAAACTCTCAAGGTCTATGTCAATAATCTGGAGGAAGGTAAGGGAACTGTTCTGACACCAATCGCCGAACACATTGTCGGTGATTGGGAACTGGTTGAATCATTCTCAAAGAAAATAGGGAAATGGGTAGCAAACGACAATGACGACGATTATATCTTAAAATACTCATTTAGGTCTAATGGCGAATTTTTCATGGTTTCCTCCGCTGACGATGAAACAATCCTCTCGCTCAATAAATGGGGTGATGTTAATGATGCTGACCATACACTGAAAATCCGTGATGATAATTTCGAAGTTTATCAACTGACAGAAAAAGATTTAGTGCTCGTTACCACATTTGCTGAGACTAAGTATAAAATGCACTTACAACGCGCCAATCAAGATGATAAAACCCTCGCGGAACGAATGGTCGGCAAATGGTCACTTTCCAAGCGCTATGCCAAAGTCAATGGTGAATGGACTGAAACAACCGATGATTATCCATTGGAGTGCTGGAGTGATTTTACTGAAAGCGGTGTCTTCACAACCTATACACGCTGGCCTGCTGAGGAATGGAAAAACGACAATATGAGCTGGGCTGTCAATGAATCAACCGGTGTCGTCACTTACTATGTTCCCGGAGAACGGAAAGAGAGATATTACCGCATATCGTTGGAAAACAATGACAACACGATGGTGATGTATTACTCCGAAGACTTCAACCCGGAGTTGGAAGAACAGACAACCACCGAATACAAGGACGTGCTGGTGAGAGAGAACTAACTAATAATTAACAAAAGAATAATAAAAGGAACAGACTATGAAGAGACAATTACCAGCCCTCCTGCTCCTCGCCGCAGCGATTGTGGGAGCGGCAACCCTCTGCGGATGCAGCGACAGTGACAACCCTATCAAGAAACCCATCGCCGAACACATCTTAGGCAAGTGGGAACAGGTGGAGACCTACACGAAGATAGACGGCGAATGGGTAAAAGACAAATCACCCGAGGGGTTTGCCGAGAACGACCATTACCGGTTTCTGCCCGGCGGGAAGTTGATAAGAAGTACCGAAGACATCAAGAGAAGTATGGTATATCTGATGAACAACGAGTGGAGCGTAAACGAGTCCAACCACACAATGACAGTAAACGGATACGAATATACCATACTCCGGCTGACGGACGAGGAATGGGAGTTCAGCTATGAACCCAGTATTGACAAGGAAACCGGTGAGGTGGTGGAACAAGAGGGGAAAGCCATCTACCGCCGCATTGACGAATCGAAAAAGTGCCTCGTCGAGAAGATGGTGGGCAAATGGAAACTCTCCAAACGCTACGTGAGGAAAGACGGTGAGTGGGTGGAAGACACCCAAGACCTGCCCGATGAATGCTGGCGCGAATATACGGAAGAAGGCACATCCATCCACTATTCACGCATGGGCAGCGAAGAGAAAAAGACTGATTACAAGGCATGGTACATCTTCCCGTACGCAAGAACAGGAGGCATCTTTGGCTTGGGTACCGACATGATATACCACCTTCACGAGGACAAGCAACTGATAACCTTCGATGGCTTCCAGATGGACGATGACAATACCTTCTCCATCACCTATAGCAACTCCTTTGATTTTGATGAGGAAGGACTGAAGGAGAACGGTGGTAGTAAGGAGGTGTTCGTCAGAGAATAACAGCCAGGGTGCCGTCACCTTCACCGTGGGTGAATGAAGAATGAAGAATAAAGAATAAAGAATAACAAATATAGAATAAAGATGAAGAGAAGATTTAGAACTATGTCAGCACTGCTGACAATGGTGTTGGCTGAGATGTTTTGCGCCTTCACCTTCACTGCTTGCAGCGACGATGATAATATTGAAAATGAAGTGACTTACACCTACGGTTTCGCCGAGATGTCGGCCTCACACCCCGACTTTCTCGAAGAAATGGGTAAGATAGAGAATGCCTTCAAATCAGCCCTCGGCACTACCGGGAGCAGCTTCACGAAACGGGGCACAGTGGAAGAGTGCGACAAGGAAGTCTATGCAGCCTGCGAGAAAGCCTACCAGTCGCTCCAAGGTGATACATGGCAAGGTGATTACATCTTCGAGGTGACAAACACCCTCACCGGTGAGGTAGTGTGCATAGCTGTATTCAATGCTGACAACGAGAATATTTTTGGTGGCTCCTCGAAGGGTGCGATGTATAGAACGTCAAAGAACTTTATCCAGTTCGTTAAGAATTTGGATCCTGACTTTCCTACTTCAGTGTCCAAGACTCTGACGTGCACCGATTTCAGGAGCCAGCAAGAAGCCCATATTTACCTACTTAATCAGATTGACTACGATGATGTTAAAGCAAGAGAGTATTTTTCCCAATTAAATTACTTTGCTACAGACTACGTGCGGGTGAATTATCAAACTGAAAATGTCAAGGATGGTTTTGCCAAACTGGATATCACCTTTAGAATGGAGAAAAACAGCCCGAGATACTACATTATATTCAAAAATCCGGACAACTGATGAGACCGGTTAAAGCTAATAAAAGAATGAGACAGCTTATATATATTATGATGGTTATGGCACTTCTGTCGTCATGCCAACAGAAAGGAGACAAAAATATGACAAGTGAAGAACTTATGCGGAAAGCCATCGTGCTTGCCGAAGAAAATGTGGACAATGGCGGCGGTCCTTTCGGCGCTGTGATTGCACGCAACGGAGAGATTATCGCGACCGGGGTGAACCGGGTTACTGCCGAGCACGACCCCACCGCCCATGCCGAGGTAAGCGCCATCCGTGTAGCCTGCAAAAAACTGGGCACATTTGATTTGTCCGGTTGCGAGATATATACTTCATGTGAACCTTGTCCTATGTGTCTGGGCGCAATCTATTGGGCTCATATCGACAAGATGTACTATGGTAACGACAAAGCCGATGCCAAGCGTATCGGTTTTGACGATTCATTCATTTATGAAGAAATCGCTCTTTCGCCTGAAAGCAGAAGACTGTCTTCTGAGAGGGTGTTGAAGGACGAAGCTGTCAAGGCTTTTGATATGTGGATGAAGAAAGACGATAAAATAGAATATTAATTAAGAAATACTTTATGGGAAAGAACTTTTTAACGATAGTGTATATCGCAATGATGGGAATGGTCGCATTTACAGCTTGCGGCAACAAGGAGAATAAAGAGGAAGCCATCGGCAAATCTATGGCCGAGAACCTTCCCGGCAAGTGGACAATAACCAAGAGCTATGAGAAAAAGGATGGCGAGTGGAAAGAAGTGATCGAGCCGGAAGGCAGCGGCACAACCTATCTTTTCCGCACCGACGGCTCCATGATGTCCGCCGTTACCTACGCCAATCACGACACCTATCTGAGATCTCGGACTTGGGCGGTAGAAGACCATGACAGTACATTGAAAATCAATTATAAAACATATCCGGTGGAGTACACCCTGATGCGCCTCACTGCCGACGAACTGGAATTCGGCTACGACAAGGCAACCGATATGACCACCGGCGCCACGCAAGAGGGAGAATTCAAATGGCTCTTCCGCCGCATAGACGAGGGGCAGAAGAACTTTGCCGAACGCCTTGTGGGGCGCTGGCATTTCAGCAAGAGCTATGAGAAAAAGAATGGAGAGTGGAAGGAGATCACCTATGGCATCCCCGATGAGGGGTGGCACGAATATACCGAGCAAGGCACTTTTAGCACCTACTCGCGCCAAGGCGACAACGAGCATACCACCGACCCGATGCAGTGGAAAGCGAATGCCGTCACCGACACAGTCTCCTACAAGCCCCTCGACAGCGACAAGGTGTCCCGAGTGCGCATCACCTTGGAGGATGACCGCACGATGTACGTGTTCTATTCCGTGAATTTCGACCCTGCTACAGGAGAAATGCGCGAGGGTGAGTATCGAGACCTTCTTCTGAAAGAATAACCACTAAAAATATTGACAGATATGAAAACAATCAGACGCTACTTCTTCTTGTTACCCGTCCTCATCGGACTGGCAGTTATTGCCACGTCCTGCGATGACAACGATTCTCCCGAAGATCCCATCCTGCGCCCCTTGGAACAGCATATTCAAGGTGTCTGGTAGGAATGGAAAAACTACGAGGTGAAAGATGGCAAGTATATTGAAACGCCAAACCCTGAAGGCTACATGCTGGAGCATGACCTGCGGCCCGGCGGTGAAATGATAATCAGCTACAGTTTCTGGTATTCGACCATCTATGCTGGTACATGGTCGGTAAACGAAAAAGAAGACCTGCTTATCCGGGATAATTTTTCCTTTCGCATTTATCGCCTGACTGCCGATGAAATGGAGATAGGCGCAAACATAGCCACAGATGTCGAGACGGGAGAGACACTACACGGCGAATTCCGCTGGATTCTCCGTCGCTTCGACCGTCTGCATGACACATACGCCACAAGACTGTTGGGTAAGTGGAAACTCCTTCATCGTTATGAAATTAAGGATAAGCAGTGGGTAGAGACTTCTTTGGGAGCGGACGATGAGGGATGGCGCGAATTCCGCGATATAGGCACGAGCACCTACTACGAACGTATAGGCGGAAAAGAATTGCGTATCGATTATGACTACTGGGGAGCCAGAGATTACGAAGGTTGGGAGAATGTATTCCAATCATATGAAGGTATCGACGGAGAGTCATACAACGACTACAGCGCTTTCACTTTAAACCCGGATGGCACTCTGACCGCCTATTCGCTCGACTTCTTCGACGCTGGTGGCGAAGGTGTGGCAGACGTGGGACGCAAGGATATATTGGTGCGTGAATAAATCAGGTGAAATAACCATTTACAATATCAAATACAGAAATTTAAAAAAATAATTAAAAATGAAACAGAAAATTTTAACGATCATGTTTGCTTCAGTGATGGCAATGCTTGCTTTCACTGCTTGCAGCAACGACGATGAGCCACAAGGACCGTCTGGAGAAAAAATGTTGGAGAATATCGACAAGATAATAGTCGACCAGGCTGATGCCGGAAATCTCTATCAGAAAAAGGATGATGCTGCTTGGTTTATATTGGTAGCAGACTCAAAGGAGGTTGCCCATGGAGTGTGTGAGAAGTTCATTCTCGATCAGTGGGACGGAAAGCAACGCACTGTCAAACTCCCTGACAACTGCGGCAGAATCTCACTCACACCCGGTTCGGACGAAAGTATATTTTACACCGTTTCGTTCAATGCTCTCAAGAATTTCAAAGAACCGGATATGACAGTCGTAATTGTTCCAGAGGAATACATGGACGGGGATAATCTTGCTATAGACCAATACTTCCCGGCAAGATGGACTGAAAAATGTCCCAATTGTGGTCATAAGTGGAAAACATTTGCATCCGGACCATATACATGCTCCAAATGTGGTCATAAGTTTGATTAGTATGCACAATACTTTCCGCGCTATCTTGGCTATGACAACGTTCCTGGTAACAGGAGCGTTGTCATCCTGCAATCATGCCGATGAGTTGGAGCCGGTTTCTCTGGCACCACAGATTGTTTTTCTTTTTTCTCCAAGCGGATTGGGCGACATGAGCTATAACGACTGCATCCTTGAAGGCGTTCAGAAATTCAAAATGGAACATAAAGAGATTGACATTTATATCTATTCGCCCGAATCATTGCTTGAAGCCGAGAAAATCTTCTCCGACTGGCTCAAACGACCGGAAAGCGAAATTCCGGTGTTGTTTGTTTTGGGTAGCAGCGATTATGAGCCAATGGCAGAACTTCATCTGGCGGAGCACGACTTGACACCCAACAAAAGTATCCTGCTTTTTGAAAGCCGGAAACAATATAAAGCCGAGAACATTCATACATTCCAGATTTCAATGTTCGGAGCTTCATACCTCGCAGGAGTATGTGCAAAACAATGTTCAGAGATGACACCTCTGATTTTGCTTGCCAATAATACCGACAGTCCCATCAACATAGCCAAAGACGGTTTTATTGCAGGCTACGGCAGTGACTGCAATGTGGAGTATCTTGCGGATGATTGGACGGGATATGTGTCGGCTTCGCTCGCTTACCGGAAAATGAGTGATTGGGTGGTTGATTACGACTTCATTTTCCCAGTGGCAGGTGGCTCTAATGCCGGTATATACCGCTACTCCCGGGAATTTGAGTACTCACCATTTCTGGTGGGCATGGATATCGACCAGTCAAGTCTCTCCAACCGAATCACTGGCTCGGTTATTAAGCATATCGACCAATTGATTTACAGGTATCTGACGGAATGGGTAGTCACGGGGATTATGCCGGAGAATCAACTTTACGGTCTTGAAAGCGGGTATGCCGACTGGCTGGTCGCCCCCCGATACGTGAATGATTTCAGCAGCTTAGTCAATGGAATGCGTCACCAGGCTATTCTTTTTGAGAAAGAGTATTATGAAACGAGTGGTTATTAAACTTATTGCGCCGCTCCTCTGCCTGATTGGTCTGTGGAGCTGCTCGGACGATGAGCCTTCTTATTCTCCTGACAACAAGCAGTGGACAGAGAAGGTTGTTGCCGTGGTGCTTCCCATGGAGAAAGGGCTTGATGTACATTGGAAAAGGACATTGGGAATGTTTACAACCAACTTTGAGCGTGCATTCAAAAACCACGAAGCAGGTATAAGGTTAAAGTTTGAATACTACGATGAGGCAAAGGTCGATGTGCAAGAACTTGCCCAATCGCTGGCATTCAACGATGAGGTGTATGCCGTAATCGGTGGGCTGTATTCATCCAACGCGGCAATCCTCGCGGCAGAACTGACCCTTGTGGGCAAAACATTCTTCACTCTCGCCACCGCCGAACAACTGGTTCGTGCATACGCATCGACAGGCTATCTCTGGGCGATGACCGAGACCGACATTACGCAATGTGAGGTGCTTCTCTCCAAGGTGATTAACTATGAGGGTGAAAGCGTGGCGCTTTTGGCCAAGGAGAACGACAATTACGGACAAACGTTCATTGACTGGTTCGCATTTCAGGCACGCGAACTCGGACTGAAAAACATGGGATGCTATACTTACACCTCCGAAAATGTAGCTGATGTGTCTCGCCAAGCCATGCAGTCAGGTGCAGAATATGTGATATGCATCCCCTCTGAAATAGAAGAGATGGGACCGATGCTTGAAGCGCATAAAACACAAAGCCTGAACGGGTGTAGTGTACCGAGAATGCTGTTTTCGGATACTGCCTACGGTGCGGATGTGCTCAAGATTCACGGTGATGCAGCCGAAGGTATAGAGGGAGTCGCATTTGGTGCCGATCCTGAATCGGGATTTGACGTGAGTTACAAGACGTTTTTCAATGCCACACCTACTCTTGGTGAGTCACAGCTCTACGATGCTGCAATGCTCATCGGCTATGCCGCATGGTACCAGCAGTTCAAACCGGAGTTGTCGTTACAAAAATCATTAAGGGCCGTTGTTTCGGGTGAAGGCTTGAACATGGGTAGCTGGACAGGTGAGGATATGGGGCTTGTGGTGGATGCGCTTGCTGCCGGAAAGTCGCCATATGTTCGCGGAGCTTCAGGGCATTTAAGGTTCGATGCTAAGGTGTTTACCAATGTACTTGCCACCACCTACTATAATTTCAAGGTTTACAACGGACAGTATATCATCCTTGACTATAACACCAGCGACGGAGGGAACCGCACGGATGCGACACTTGCCGGTTGGAACTGGAAAGCCTCTCAGATGCAGGATTTCAACAATTCAGGGGAATTCAATTACCCTGCACATACCGGCAACTGGGCACTCCTTGTTGCTTCCTCCAAGGAATGGACCAATTACCGCCATCAGGCAGATGTGCTCGCTATCTATCAGCAGCTCAGACAGGCCGGATATACCGACGACCGTATCATTCTCATTGTCGAGGATGACATAGCCGATAATGTCTCAAATCCCAACAAAGGAGTTATACAGGTGACTATTGGGGGAAACAATGTGTATGAGAATGTAGAGATTGATTATCGTATGTCATCGTTGAAGGCAAAAGATATACTTGCCATTCTGAATGGCGAGAAAAGCGAAAGTTTGCCTACAGTGATCGAATCTACTGAAAACGACAACCTGTTCGTTTTCTGGAGCGGACACGGTGTACCGGGAGCCATGTGCTGGGATGAGGAGCCTTACGCCATGACAGGCGATGACCTGTCCACTGTTTTTAAGGATATGAACCTCAAAAGGCGTTACCGTAAACTTCTCATGATGGTGGAGGCATGTTTTTCGGGTGGTGTGATGGAGCAGTGCGAGGGCATCCCCGGAATGCTGTTCATCACTGCGGCCAACGGTGACGAAACATCCAAGGCTGATGTCTTCAACGGAGAGATGAAAGTGTGGATGAGCAACCGTTTCACCTCCACTTTTATCGAACAAATAACCGATAACAAGGATGTAGCTATGCGCGACCTCTATTATCGGCTGTTCATCAATACTGTCGGAAGTCATGTAATGGTTTATAATGCCGAAAACTATGGTAATCTTTATTCAGCCAATATGTCAGAATTTATAAATTTCAAAAACGATAAATCAAAATGAAAAGATCAATCAAAAAAATGTCAGCACTGCTGACGATGATGGCTATCGCCATCCTTACTTTCACCTTCACCGCGTGCAGTGACGATGACGATCCTGTGACAGAAGTGACTTACACATACGGCTTCTCCAACATGTCGGCATCGCATCCCGATTTCCTTGCCGAGATGAGCAAGATAGAGAAAGGCTTCCAGACTGCACTCGGCATCACAGGCAAACCATTCACCAAGAAGGGTTCTGTAGAAGAATGTGACAAACAGGTTTACGAGGCTTGCCAGAAAGCATTCGATTTGCTCAAAGGCGAGGCATGGCAGGGGGATTACACCTTTCAGGTTACGAACGTAGGAACGGAAGAGGTTGTGTGCACAGCAATATTTAGTGCAGATAACGAAAACTTCATTGGTGGGCAGATTTCTCCTATCGGCAATAAAGCGATGGAGGATACCGATACAGGCGACTTCTACTTTTCCGACGGCTCCTTTGCCGACAAATCTACCGAATTGGCATCCTGGCAGAAAGCCGTCTGTATAGGGGTTGTGCTGAAAAAAGGCCGCGACGATTCAGGTGACTGGGCTGACAATGGCAACTATACATTGAAAGACGGTACGACTCTGATGCAGAAAGTCCACGGTTATGTGCTTGCTCTCCATGATGCCAATGTCGGCAACTCATGCCAATGGGGTAGTTATGGAACAGAGGTAGGTTGCGACAGAAATAACAATTCCGGTTTCAATGGCTACAGTAGCACGCAGACCATTGTAGCATTCAATAAAGACAAAAACTGGAATCTTTCAGATGCATTCCCTGCCGTCTATCATGCCGTGAATTATGAAACTGTATGTCCTGCGCCATCCCAAACCAGCGGTTGGTTTCTTCCTTCCGGCGGACAATGCCGGTATTGGCTCGAAAACAGGGATGTCATATTGAGGAGTATCCAAAATGTCGGAGGTGACGGATGGAAAGACGAGTATTGGTCGAGTTCAGAGGACCGTTACGATCCTGCATACTTTGCTTACGGCTTGTACATGCGCTACGGCGACATAGTAGACTACGGCAATAAGGACCAGCGCGGTTACGCAGTTCGCTCGTGCTTAGCTTTCTGACCTATTTAACAAGAATACGATGCAATAAATAATGAAAATCAAAATGAAAAGTTCAATCAAAAAAATATCAGCACTGCTGACGATGATGGCTGTCGCCATTCTTGCTTTCACCTTCACCGGTTGCAGTGACGAAGCGACACCCGAATCTGATGATAAAATCCTGAAACCCGTCGCCGAGAATGTTATCGGCAAGTGGAGCATGAAGGAGAGCTACAAAAAGCTGGATGGCAAGTGGGTGGAAGATCCCATCCCTGAAGGTCAGGGACAAACCTATACTATCCGCACGGACGGCACAGTGTTGAGCGCATTTACGGCTCCCGATGGATACACGAAGCTCAACCTGGGCGAATGGGAAACAGACGAAGCCGCCAACAAACTGACACTCGGAACAATGACCGTAGATGTACTCAGCCTGAATGCCACTTCATTTGAAATGGGGTACGGCGAGGCTCTCGATGCGGAGACAGGCGAATTGATGGATGGTGAGTTCAGATGGAAATACTCCCGCATGGATGAAACACAGAAGACGCTTGCCGAGAAGCTCATAGGCAAATGGAATTACTCTAAGAGCTACGAAAAGATAAACGGTGAGTGGGTGGAGATTCACTCCGGAATGCAAGATGAAGGTTGGTTTTTGGGCGAAACAGACATTCTGTTTTGTGAGGACGGTTCATCTACCGTATACGCACGCTTCGGTGAGCATGAAAGAACGCTCAGCATGTACTGGCGCGTGAACAATGCTACCGGTGAACTGCGCATGGTGACTAAAGACGGACAGATTATGGAATTAAATGTAGCGATAGGAGTAGACGGAACACTCTCGGTATTCTATAACCTTGAACTTTCTACGGGACAGACTGTCACCAGAGAGTTTAAGAATGTATTAATTCGCTGAAATCAGAAAAAATATAAACAATAAATCATCATTTTATTATGAAGCAACTATTTTATATCGTCAGTATCGTCTTGATGACAACAATTGCATTTGTATCATGCAAAGGAACAACAAACAAAACAAATTCCACAGAATCCGGAATGCCGGATTTCGTTGGCACATGGCATTATGAAACAGTGACTCAAGCCGTGCTGGGAGCCGTTTCTGATACCGTAGTTTTCGACTACATCAATAACCCGCATGAACAGCAATTCTACGAAGTCTATACTCCGGACAGTATAATGACCTTCTACACCATCCAAAATGATACGCTGTTGAATAAGCTACGGTTTCGATATGCTTTCCGCAACGATACCCTCTATATGTCAGACCCCAATAAGCCGGTACAAACCGTACATGTAAAGAGCTTTACAGACAACACTGTGACCATAGACTACATTCGCACTTACCGCGACACTCTCTTCTACTGTACCTCCACTACTCGTCGCAGCGAACTGCCGACGTGGAAATTTGAGAAGTAAAGACAAATAATAAGTACATTAACAAATATGATAAGAAGAAAATACCTGCTGCTCTTTGTCGTGTCCTTTACCTTACTCTTAGTTGGATGTGACAACGACCTCGGACATCAAAGTCCTAACGATGAGTGGATAGCCGAAACTTTGGTGTCCGAAGTTGACGTAGAACACTCCGGTGTGGATGCCTGGTTCTATTCGGAAGCTATCAGCGACCAGATATTCAGCCGCATGTGGCTCAAGTCATGGAAAGAGGACTGTCCTTTGAATCGGTCCGAACTGCGTTATCTAAAAGTATTGCATCGCAACGCTGACGGCAACCCCCAACGGGGTGAGATGGTGGTGAACGCCGCCATTGCCGATAAAGCGATCGACATATTTCGACAGCTCTACCTGGCGGACTACCGCATTGAGCGGATGGTGCTCATTGACAACTACGATGCCGACGATGAAAGTTCTATGCGTGCCAACAACTCCTCATCGTTCAACTTCCGCTTCATGACCGGCTCCACTACCAAGATTTCCAAGCACGGACTTGGCCTTGCCATCGACATTAATACGCTTTACAATCCATACGTCAAGGAAAAAGCTGACGGCTCCTGGCACATAGAACCCGCTACCGGTGAACCATACGCTTTCGATCGTGATAACAGGACGGATATACCGTACAAGATAGATCACAACGACCTGGCATACCGGCTTTTTACGGAAGCCGGATTTGAATGGGGAGGAGACTGGATCTCATTGAAGGATTACCAGCATTTTGAGATTGACCTATAACAATTGTATGTCGAGATACCATTGTTGCTGAAGGTGTGGGACTGGAGAAAGTTGCTATTTTCCTTTTCATATTGTTTGATATCATGATTATTTTTCTTTATCTGAGAAAGAATAGGGGAAGCTATCCGGTTCTGTTCCGCGTTTATAGTTGGGTTGGCTGTCCATGTCGAACCTGATTTTGGCACCTTTTATCAATAATGAGTGGTTCAGATAATTCTTGTCATACTTCTTGCCATTGTATCGTACATCGCTGATATAGCGGTTTTCATCGCTGTTTAGGGGCGCAGAAATCTCGATAGTTTTGCCATTTTCCAGATGTATCTTGGCATTTCTGAAGAGTGGTGCGCCCAACACGTATTCGTCCGTACCCGGGCAGACGGAATAAAAACCTAATGCCGACATGACATACCAGGCTGAAGTCTGTCCGTTATCTTCGTCTCCGCAATATCCGTCAGGGGTTGGCTGGTAAAGACGGTTCATCACTTCGCGTACCCAATACTGTGTTTTCCAGGGTTGCCCGGCGTAGTTATAGAGATAAATCATGTGTTGTATGGGCTGGTTGCCATGTGCGTATTGCCCCATGTCAATGACCTGCATTTCGCGCATTTCGTGTATCAGGCTTTGCCGGGTATTAGTGTTTGCGCCGAATACGGGCGGCGTAGTAAATACAGAGTCGAGCATAGCAACAAAGTTCTTGTCACCTCCCATCAGGTTAATTAAGCCCCGCATATCATGGAATACGGACCAGGAATAATGCCAGCTGTTTCCTTCAGTGAAAGGTCCCCACCATTCCACCGGATCGAAGTGCTGCGGGAAGTTGCCGTTGCGGTCTTTGCCGCTCATCAGGCGGTAAGGAGCATAGAACAGGTTCTTATAGTTCTGGCTGCGTTTCTTGTAGATGTCCAGTTCCGATGCGGGTCTGCCCAGTTTTTTCCCCATCTGATAGATACACCAGTCATTGTAGGCGTATTCAAGGGTACGGGCGGCACTTTGACCGATATCGGAAGGTACATATCCCAATTCATTGTATTCCTTGTAGCCCATGCGGCCGGAAGAAGGAACCGTGGGATGCTGGTTGTTTGCTCCATGCAACAAACCTTCATACATTTTCTCGGCATTCTGTTTGATGTTGCCTTTCACATAGGCATCTGCCACTACTGATGCGGAATTATTGCCTACCATGCAGTCGCGATGTCCCGGACTGGCCCATTCCGGGAAGAAACCACTCTCCAGATAGGCATTCAGGAAACCTTCTTCCATTTGTCGGCTCATGGAAGGGTATATCAGGTTAATCATTGGGAGTTCTCCGCGGAAGGAATCCCAAAAACCGGTATCTGTAAAGAAGCGTCCGGGCATCACCTTGCCGGTGTGCGGGCTATAATGCAGGATGTTTCCCGCCGCATCAATCTCATGGAACGTCCGGGGAAATAAAACGCTGCGGTATAAACAGGAGTAGAAGGTGCGAAGTCGATCTTCGCTGTCCGATTCAACCTCTATTCGGCCGAGTACTTCGTTCCAGCGTTCTTTACCTTTCAGCTTTAGTTCTTCCAGATTCATTGAACCGAGTTCTTTCAGATTCTGTTCAGCCTGTTCGGGACTGATGAAAGAAGATGCGATCCGGGCACATACTTTTTCTCCCTTGCGGGTGGCGAATCCGATAATGGCGCCGGCATGATTTTCTTTAACGTCTGGTTGGCCTACTTTGATTTCACCATTGCTTACGGTTGCCGAGTAAGTGAAGGGCTTGTCGAAAGTAATGGTGAAGTAGTTCTTAAAGTTGGCCGGTACGCCACCGCTGTTTTTGGTCGTGTAGCCGATGATCTTATTCTCGGCCGGAACAACTTTCACATACGAACCATTGTCGAATGCATCAATTACTACATAAGAATCCTTGCTCTCGGGAAAGGTAAAGCGGAATATGGCTGCCCGCTCCGTAGGTACAATTTCTGTTGTAATATTGTGATCGGAGAGGAATGCGCGGTAGTAATAGGGTGTAGATACCTCAGATTTATGATTGAACCAGCTTGCACGCTTGTCCTGGTCGAATACGGGCTCACCTGTAATGGGCATGATGGCGAACTGTCCGTAGTCGTTTATCCAAGGGCTGGGTTGATGTGTTTGTTTGAAACCTCTGATACGGTTAGATGCATAGGTATAAGTCCATCCTTCTCCCGTCTTTCCGGTTTGTGGGGTCCAGAAGTTCATCCCCCAGGGCATTGCGATGGCAGGATAGGTATTACCATTGGATAATTCGAAACTGGAGTCTGTCCCTACTAGTGGGTTTACATAGTCTACTATATCTTTCTTGCTTTGGGAGAATAAGAGAGAACTGGCTCCCAATAAGAATGATAAGAAAAGAATCTTTTGTTTCATGTTATTGGATTTATTGATATAATATTTCCTGCAAATATGGTGGTTTATAGTGATTTGCGTGTTATACATTTGTGACGTATATGTCTTCTTTCGTGACAATTAAAAAGAACTTTGCAGATAATTCAGTACGCACTGATTATCTGCAAAGTTCTTTCATCTTTCATTGTTGTCTCATTCATTGGCTTTTCCGCTGAAACTGCCGTCTGAAGGATGGGGAAGTGCTTTCAGGAAGATTACATTACTTCCTCGCACACCCGCATTTCCATCCCTTTATATACCACTACAATCTTGTGCAGTTGGGTGTGGCCGATGGCACGTTTCACTGTGTCCGTGTCGGCGTAGCGGTTGGCTTGGACAATGGCTTCTTGGCGTAATTCTTCCACGCGTGTTTCGGGGTCTTTATACTTGGCATACTTCAGTTCCACGATGTAACTGTGCGTCATGTCGGAGTAAATCTCCAGCATCGGACAGAGGAAGATGTCGACATATCCAGCCTGCGTGTCCTGTTCGGAAATGGGACGATAGAAGCGGTTCTGAGCAGTCATGGCGAGGGTGAAACCGTGGACGAAGAATTCGCCCTTTTGCTTGTCGCGCTGTGAGGCATAACGTTTCAGGCAGTCGGCGATGTAGTCGAAGTAAGCTTTCCAATCACCCCGATAGGCTAATGCGCTGGATAGTTCGCTCTTTTCATAGCTGCTGAAGCTCAGGTCGGCATCGTTGTAGGTATTCAGCAGATAGGTGTAGAGTTGTTCCTGTACCACCATGTTGGGGATGGTCAGTTTGGTTTTTCCTTCGTGCATGCCGCTGATGGTGAGCATCCCGAAATAGTAGAGCAAGCTCACGAAATTATCAGGATTGGTGATACTGGCGGCAGGGAAGCCGTCTTTCAGATCACCGGTGATAAATCCCTGGCTCACTAAAGTCTGAATGATGGAAGCGTCATGGGCAAATTCCTTGTCCTTGCGGATAAGCATGCGCAACTTCTCGTAGTCGATGCGGATATTGCTTTCTATCATGTTTTGCGGTGCTTTACCGCGTATAATGTAGTTTTTGACGAAGTAGAGCACCATATTGGAATTGTACATTGTGGTTTCACCGTAACAATCCTGCGCAAAACAGTAATTGTCGTACCATGGTTTCATCATTTCTATCAACTCGTCAACGGTATGATGGAAAGGGCTGGTGGTAGAATAATAAGTCAGCATTTCGCGTACTTCCTCTTCCGTGAAACCCATCATTTGATTGAAATCCGGTGAGAGTGAGTAGTTAGTACCGATGTTGAATCCGCTGGTCAGGTCGTCCATCGTCACGGGGCTTACACCGGTGATGAAGCAACGCTCGATACTGGAATAGGTGCCTGCTTTCACCTTGTTGAATAGATTCCGCAAATAACCTTCGCCATGCGTCTCGTCAGTGTATCGGCGTAAACTTTCGGGATTGGAAAGGATAGCATTGGTGAAGTGGTCGTATTCATCGATGAAGAGATACATTTTCTGTCCGGCACGCTCGCATGCCTGATAGATGAACTCCAGTTGCGCTACAGCTCCGCTTTTGGTGTGCAGTTCTTCCCAGGTGTCCGGGGGGAGGAGGTCGGCATATTTCTTACAAAAACTCTCGATGGTAGTACCGCAGTGTTCATCCAACCCTTTGCGGTAATCATTCAGCTCGCCGCTGATGCCGGAAAAGTTGAGATAGAGCACGAGGTAGCTATTTCGGTTCGGTGTGGGGTGTTCACCAATGTAGAGGCCACCAAAGAGGTCATCGAACTTATCGCGGGTGTTTACATCGTAGTAGTGTTGCAATATGTTCAGTGTCAGGCTCTTGCCGAAGCGTCGCGGACGGATGAAGAAAAAGAAACGATCCGCCTGTTCTATCAGGGGGATAAAGCGGGTTTTGTCTACATAATAATAGTCTTCGCGGCGAATAACCGCAAAGTTCATCATTCCGTAGGGAAGTCTCTTTCTGTTCGGTACTATATATTCCAATGGATCCATTTTCTGTCCTCCTACTATTGTTTTTTAATCTGTTGCTTTGTAGCATAACGACACAAAGATAACAAAAGTTCTTATAGCGACGATGCGTTTTCTTTCACTTATTTTGAAGGGAAGTGTTTCTAACTTTATCTCTTGAGTTCCGCATCCCTCGACATACCGTAATATCCCGGCATGGGGCGATAGATCGGCTGTGCGCGTCTTCCTACATTTGTCAGTTTGCCCTCTTTTTGCAATCGTTGCAGATGGTTGTTGGCGGTGGTGCGTGCCATGCCGCATAATTCCTGGAAATCGATGCGAAGCAGCAGTTCATGTTCCGTGAAATACTCTTTCAAGCGCATATCTATCTCTACTTCGGAGAGTCGCAGGGAGTGGCGCGTGTATTTACTTTGGGTGGCTGTAACACCTGCCAGTGCGGCTTTCAGACGAATGTCCGGGCGAAAACTAACACCTTTCAAGCGTAGTTTCAAATGCTTGTTCTTGGTCTTGCGGGTCACTTTCTGTGTGGCCTCCAAAGTGGGGGAAAAATAGCCCAATCCCTCGATGTGCACCTCCCGACCTTCGCGTAGCTCTTCTCCGCAAAGCTGAGTTAAAGTGTCTATTGCGCTTTTTGCATCACCCACGCTGAGCGAACTGCGTTCGTGTACCCGATAATATAATTGCTCCATGCTCACTTTGCCGTTGAGCAACGGGCGGGGATGCAGCCCTCTTTCTTCCGATTCCCCTTCCGCGTTGGGGTTCTCGTACCAATCGTAAACTATTGCCATAATGCTTGTTTCTTAATGCTTTAAATGTATATACTTGTTGACTCGAAGGTGCTGTCTTGAAAGTGAACCACTGGAGTCGGTCGAGTGAATGACTGGAGTTGGTAGAATGAGTGACTGGAGTTGGTCGAGTGAACAACTGGAGTGGGCCGTTTATAAGTCAGCATACAAAGATAGTGATATTAGTAAGATTTACCTATGAAAGTCCTTACTTTCTTTCTAACTGTGTTCTCTGAAAAATAGTTGATGGAATGCTTGCAAAGCGCTTTCTCGTTGTAGTAAATTCGTAGCGTTGGTACTGACAAAACGAAACCTGTTTACTATTAAAATGAAAAGAAGTTATGAAAAAGAAATTAATGACATTGGAACAACGTCGCTTGTTGCGCGAGGCACAACAGTTGTTGGCTTTATCGGAAAGGCAGAAAGCGAAAAAGAAAACATCGGAGGCGTCGGAATCCGGAGACAACACGAATACAACGGTTCGCCTGACGAGACAGGTTATGGATTTTCTGACGAAACGTTATGATTTCCGTTATAATCTGTTGACGGAAGAGACCGAATTCCGTCCTGCCGGGCAGCGTGATTTCGCTTTCCTGCCTGTCGGTAAGCGAAACCTGAACGCTTTCTGCATTGAGGCTCATGCTGAGGGTATCCCTTGCTGGGACAAGGATTTGAGTCGCTATATCTATTCTACTTACATTCCCGATTATCACCCCTTTCAGCTCTATATGGAGGAATTGCCGCAATGGGACGGCGTTGACCGGCTGACACAGCTCGCCTTGCGGGTTTCCGACTGTCCGCATTGGGTGCAGGGATTTCATATCTGGATGCTGGGGCTTGCCGCGCAGTGGTCGGGGCTGGCAGGCATACATGCCAACAGTGTGGCGCCTATTCTTGTAAGTCAAGAGCAGGGACGGCAGAAATCCACATTTTGCAAGTCATTGATGCCGATGGTTCTGCGGCGATATTATGTGGATAATTTGAAGCTTACTTCGCAAGGGCAGGCGGAACGCCTTTTGGCGGAAATGGGCTTGCTGAATATGGACGAGTTTGATAAGTATGCCGAAAGCAAAATGCCGTTGCTGAAGAACCTGATGCAAATGTCTGATTTGAATATTCGTAAGGCCTATCAGCAGAGCTTCCGCCAACTGCCTCGTGTCGCCTCTTTTATTGGTACCAGTAACCGTTTCGACTTACTTACCGACCCTACGGGAAGCCGCCGTTTTCTTTGCGTGGAAGTGGAGCGGGTGATCGATTGTACCCATATAGAACATGACCAGATTTATGCACAACTGAAGGCGGAACTGCTTGCGGGGAGGCGCGATTGGTTCACCAAAGAAGAGGAACAGGTGTTGCAGGTGCAGAATGAGGCGTTCTACCGTGTTTGTCCCGCAGAGGATGTTTTTCATAGTTATTTTCGTGTGGCGAATTCCGGTGAGAAGTGTATCGGTCTTACGGCTGCCCAGATTTTCAGGGAACTTCAGCAAAAGAATTCCGCTGCCATGCGCAGCGTCAATCCTATGCGCTTCGGCCAAGTGCTGCTGAAAGCGGGGGTGGTGCGTCGGCACACAGAGTATGGAAATGTGTATCAAGTGGTAAGGAGGTAATGAGACTGAAGAATGTTTCTGCAGTTGTGGTGACGGCTGAAAGCTGAAAGCATCCCCTAAAGGGATGCTTTCAGCGTAAAGGTCGATAAATAAGGGAGATAGGATTATGAAAGCTATATGAAGCTGAATTTATTTACTTGATCTTACGTGCTCCTTTTAGAAAGCGATTGGTCAGCCATTTGCGTACCGGTTCGTCATAGAGCTTCAGGCAGGCATAAGCAAGAACGAAAGCTCCGACAAAGGTCAGTATCATATAAGGAAGACCTTCGGTGATGGTCGCATTATTATTGCATGCCCAGGCTGTATATGTGTATATCAGCGGATAATGAGTGATATAAACGGGATATGAGATATCGCCCAGGAACTTACAGATACCTACAGAGCGTTTTCCCGTTACTTTGCCACCGGCTCCCATCGAAACAATGACCGGGAAGATAAAGATAATGCAAAGTGCCTCGTAGAGTCCGTTCATCCAGAAGCCATCTTCACCGCCAATACGGGGAACGGAAAGAACTATCACAATCATCAGGCTACACCACCAGAATGCACGTTTCTTTACCCGTATGAGCCAGCCCAGACGTGAAAGCAGCAAACCTGCAAAGAACGGATAGAGCAAACGGACAAAGCCCACATACTGCTGTTCCCAATTCAATGCCCATCCGCCCACGATATCACCATTGGGCGCCGTAAGACAGAGATGCAAAGTGGCACAAGCTGCCAGAAAAACAAGGATGGACAAGGCAACCTTGTTGAACTTACGGACAAACAGTGCGTACAGGATATTGCCGATATATTCATAATAGAGCGACCATGCCGGCCCGTTCAACGGGTGCATTTCCGTCCACCCGCGAATGTCCCACTTCAAAGGAAGGGGAAGCAACGTACAGCCATAGAGCATGATTATCAGGACTGTTCCTACCGATACGTTATCTATATTGGGAAAACAGGGGGATTTCTGGAAGAAAAAGAAAAGGGCGCCGATAATGCTGCCCATAATTACCATAGGATGCAGGCGGATGACACGACGTTTGAAGAAAGTGCCGATACTCATCCGGTTCCAACGGTCATCATAGGCATAACCGATTACAAAGCCCGAAAGCATAAAGAAGAAGTCAACGGCAAGATAGCCGTGATTAATGATTTGTGCGAGATGGTTGCCCCCCGAATGTGCTTCAAGAAGATGGAAGGCTACGACCATAACAGCTGCCACTCCACGCAATCCATCCAGGATTTCATAATGCGGCTTTGAGGCGAGATAAATTGTCTGAGTATTCATTATATATTTATAGTTGAATTTCAATTCCCTCTGTGAGGTTTCCACTTCCTTGACGTATACCTTGTTTGGTAACTACTTTTACAATGGCCATGTCCTTGTTTTCTGTCTGGTACTTGCCAGTTTTTCCTGCTAACTTCACAATTACCTTGTTATTTGCTCCCTTTTCGGCAGTGAACTGTTGCAAACTGTAGTTTCCTTTCTTGAAAGACCATCCTTCTCCTTCATCCCAGTACATACTACCACTTGCTTTGCCCTGTTCGTCCAGACAAACCAGTAGTGTGAGCGGGTCTAGTGATTTCTCAGTAGTGTTCTGTATGATCTTCCCTGTAGGAATAATGGCTCCTCCACGTATTTTGAGTTTTGACTGATATTTATCTTTATTGTCTCCGGGGAATAAGGAGAACTCTTCCCAAATACCTTTAGGCAGTGCTGCTTGTTCAGCCCAGGAAGGTATAACCAGTAGATCGCTACCAAGCAAGAATACTTTCTCCTCTCCACGCAAGGATAAATCCTTAGGATCGGCGAAGAAAGCTGGTTGCATGATAGGCATGCCGGTTTCAGAGGCTTCCTGTAATAAAGTATAGAGGTAAGGTAATAGCATGTATCTGCGTTCCAATGCTGTACGTGCCGCATCTTCTACTTCTTTACCAAATGCCCAAGGCTCTTTATCATTGGTTCCGGCACAGGCGTGAGCGCGGGAGAACGGGTAGAAAGCGCCTAGACCAATCCAGTGTCCCCACAAGTCTGCGTCCGCATTGAACAGGAACCCACCTATATCTGCACCGCTAAAGGGCTGTCCGGATAATCCCAGCGTGATAGACATAGGAATGGACATTTTCAGATGTTCCCATGAGGAGCCGTTATCCCCGGTCCAAGTTGCTGCATAGCGTTGTCCTCCCAAAAAGTTAGAACGAGTCAGAATAAACGGGCGTTTTTCGGGCCGTACAGCCTCTATTCCGGCTCTGGATGCTTTTACCATCAGAAAACCGTACACATTGTGATATTGCAGGTGACTACCGGCAGGTAAATTGCCACCACCCCGGTGAAAATTGTCTTCAGGCATGGTTCCAGTGGGAGTATTACTAATTTGAGGTTCGTTCACATCATTCCATACACCGTCTACTCCTTGTGCAAGGAAATCCTTATATAGGCCACTCCACCATTTAGATACTTTGGGGCATGTAAAGTCCGGAAAAGCTGCGGAACCGGGCCATGCATCTCCATTATACTCCTTTCCATCTGCAGTTTTTACCCATACATCATTTTCTGTTCCTGATTTGTAAACAAAATAATCGGGATCAACTTTTGCTCCCGGGTCGATCATCCAGGCACTGTGGAAACCACGCAAATGTAAATCTTGATTTAATTTCTTTGGATTTGGGAAACCTTTCGGGTTAAAAGTGAAGATGCGATATCCGTCCATGTAGTCAATATCCATCCATATAACATCACAGGGGATACGTCTTTCACGGAAGTTATCGGCAATTTCAAGTACGCGGCTATCTGGTGAATAGGAGAATCGGCATTGCTGATAACCCATTGCCCACCGGGGAATCATTGGCATGGTTCCAATGAGCTCTGACAGACCTTTTACAACAGCTTGGGGAGACTCTCTGTCAATGATGAAGACACGGAATAATTCACCTTCACTTCTTAACTCTATCTTGTCATCCATACTGGAGAGTTCGGCTTTCCAGGTAGTATCAAATAGAATACCAAAAGAAGTGCCGTCTTTGCGTACACCCATAATCCAAGGATGTGATTGATACAGGCGTTTACCGCCATCTACTCCATAGGCTCCTGAATCTGTGTTCCATAATTTAATCGTTTTGCCGTTTCTCAGTAGCGTACCGGTAACTTCACCACCTCCATAAAGGCTTGTGCCTTCAGGTACTGCCAGAGAAGCTCCTGCTTTTCCATCATTCAAGAAGAATTCCGGCATTAGTGTCCAGTTTGATGCCAGTTCGCCTTTTTTACGTGGTTCACTTTGTAGGGCAAATGATGGAATTTTCTTTGCATCATACCCTGTGGGTATGAATTGAGCAATACCGTCTCCAACCATGAAAGAGCGCTCGATATTCACTTGCTGTGTGCCGGCATGAGTGATCTGGATGCATACTGCCAGTAGGCAGATCATTGCTGTTTTCAGATGATTAAAATTCATATTGTTATTGATTTTAGTGATATTGTTAACTAAATTATTTTCCAACAATGGGGAATTCAGAGATACGTAGGGTGGTGCAACCATAAGGTATTAATGTGATTTCCTGTTCTTCTCCTTTAGCACCGTTGCAGAAGGAGAAAGGTTGAGGCCCTGCCATTTCATTGTAAACTGTCCATGTGGGAATAAGGCGGGCTTTCATCTTGATTTCAATCGGTGCATTCTCTTGATTCCAGGGGAATATTGATTGCTGTTTTTGGCTATCAATACTAACTTGTGCTATTTTATTCACTTGGCTGCGATCAAAGTCCACCAACCCATAATTCCAAGGTTCGGATGAAGTAACTTGATAATAATGGGGGCCATACCAGCTATTATTGAGATTTTCTTTTTTCCAGTTTTCCTTTATTTTAAGAGCATATACTAATGGGCCTCTTTCAATAGTCACAGCATTCTCGTACCATGTACTGGTAGAAACTTCCATGGGTAAGTGTAATTCTACATTGTCATTTCGCTTCCATATACGATTGATAACAGCGATCCGCCCTCCTTCAATGTATTGTTCTGCCTTGCCGTTTACTATTATCTCAGCACGTTTGCACCATTTCGGAATGCGTAAGTGTAGCGGGAATTCGACTTGTTTGGTTTTGTTCTTCACTTCTTTAATAGTGAAGGATATACGGTTATCCATAGGATAATAGGTATCTTCACTAATTACGACCGATACATTGTTACCTACTTTAGCTGTGACTTCTGATGGAGAATAGGTAAAGGCGGCAATACCATTATCGGGCGTTGCATACCATAAATGCTGTGTGAATTTTGGCCAGCCTTGATGCATATTTGAAAAACAGCAAGGATAGCCGGTCAATGTGCCGAAAGTAATATCCGTACCTTCATGATCCTGATCGAAATTACGGCGGTGACGAGTTACCATAATCTGGTTGGGTTGCTGGAAGTATTGTTTAGTCATGAAGTCGTCTGATATCTGGGTAGGCAGAGCATTGAAGGCTATGCGTTCCAGGTGATCGGCAAAATCAATATCTCCTGTAATTTCTACCATCTTTTCAAGGGAGTACATCAATTCTACAGCGGCGCATAATTCAGAACCCTGTGTAGGGTTGTTTCCATGTAATGCTTCATCTCCACCATACATTCCTTGTGGCTGTCCGTGAAATTGACGGATATCCTGAAACCCTCTTTTTACAGCATCAATGTATTTAGGATTGGTGTCTTGCTGATAATAAATGATCGGTTCTTTGATACCTTGTGCCAGATTTACACAGTGTATTGTACAGATGCGGCGCAAATCCCCTCGGTTTACCATATCAACAAAGCTGTAACTCTGTTGGTGCAATAGATGCCCTAATTCGAGTAAGAAAGCCTCCCCTGTGAGATTATACAGCCAATATACAGCCTGCAGGTTATCGCAGGCACGGAATTCAGCCCAAAAACTCCAGTGTCCTAGGGGTTTCTGTGGTAAGGTATTTAGTTGATAACGGAAGTATTTGGTCATAAAGGTGATGATTCTCTCATCGTTGGTTGCCGAATAGTATTGTTGTAAGATTTTCAACATTACCATACGTGGCCACCAATCATGTGAATTATCACGCTGTAATCCCGGTTCACCCGGATAGTCTTTTGCCGGACCAAAAAAGCCGTCTTCGCGTTGGCTTTGCAAAGCCCATTCTATCCAAGGCTGCACCTTAGCTTTCAGTTCTTTATCATCCAGGATATAGGCAAGAGGCAATAAGCCGTCAATCCAATAAGGACCACGTTCCCATTGGTCACCATCACCTCCTAGCCAACCATTGCGTTCGCCCATGACTAAAGGATAGAGGGTGTCCATCTGTCCGGTGGCACCATTCTTTTGCCGGATTAGCATCTCTCTTAACCAACCTTGGGGCTTGATACTGCCCAAGGGAAGTTCTATTAATGGCTTTTGAAGTAGCGGATAGCGGTTATTTCTGTAGTTATCCGTTACGTCTTTTTGAGGTTCGACAGCTTGTAGAGTGCAGCCGAATCCGATTCCTACCAATAGGTAAAATGCTTTCTTGATAGTAGATATATTCATATTTATTCTATTTGCTACTGTGTATTTTATCCATTAAAACTTTTATCCAGTATCCACCAACCACTGAACGGGCTTTGAAGCCTACCATTTTGCCACTATCCGTATAAAAATAGTCACTCATAGGAACTCGTGATACGGTCTCATTGATGTACTTGTACAATGGGCTTACGAACTTTTCAAATTCCGTTTGATTGGCTGACATAGAGGCACTCCAGAGAATCCAATCCGATTTACTATAAGTGTTGCGTGAATCGAGTGGCAAGCCATACGTATTCTGTTTGGTCAGGTAGTAAGCAATTTCCTTTTTGGCGATTTCATCCGGAAACAGGTTTGTCTGCCACATTTTATCCCAAATCATGTTGTACTTTTGGCTCCAGGTGTCTTTACGGTCGAAGGCTAGACGGTAGTGATCACCCTCGCGGGCCATGCTTTCCCATTTGCAGGCCATATCTTTGGCAATGGTTATGTATTTGTCTGCTACATCATTCATGCCCAACATGCGTGCCATTTCACTGTAACCGGTGATACCCATTATGGCTTTCAGCGACAGGTTAGCATTATGTGCCCAGTGACCGGCAAAGTCGTCTGTACAGAGTTGATTCTCTGGATCGAGTCCATTCTCCACCAGGTAGTTAGTCCAGATAGTCAGCAAATCCCAGTATTTCTTGGCATAGTTGGCATTTCCTTCTATCATGGCAATGGTTGCGGAAAGAATAACCATGTTACCACTTTCTTCTACCGGCATGTCAGCGCCATATATCTGTCCGTTTGCTATCGGATATACCCCTAAATCGTGTGCCGGATAGGGTTTAGTCCAGCGTTTGCTGGCATTATAGTCGAAGATACTGGTCATCATGCCTTTCACCAGGTCTATATTGTAAGTCAAAAAGAGTGGAGTGGAGGGATAAGTTACATCTACTGTATTGATAAATCCGCCACTGTTATTTTCTTTGGAGAAAAATAGTAAGTTTCCGTATTTGTCGGTGAATAGCTTGTGAGCGGATATAGCTTGGCGATAAGCTGCGGAGCAGATCTCAGCGTATTGTTTGCCACCAGCTTTCAGGGCATCATCATAAATAGTTTCATCTTGCATACGGCAACGTTGCATAATCTGTAGGTAATTATCTCTTAATTTCTCAAATGCATCGAAGATAGACACTTTGCCTTCATGTTTCCAATACCCCATATATCTTTCATACATATATTCTATGGAGTAGATATCATCATATCCTAACATTAGGAATCCGGTATTTCCGGTTTTATCTACTGCACCCAGGTTGTGTACGAATGTCATGGCAGGTTGTTCTTCGGCACATTTTGCCCACCAGTTGAGTGTGGAAAGTCCACTTTTTCCGTTTTGTATGAAAGACCGCTTCATTTCATAATAATCGCCTAAACCGATTTCTGTTCCTGTTCTGCTGGGAGTGGCTAAGTAAGTATACCCCCAGTCAATGCAGATTCCATCACCCTTATGATGGCATACAGGCTGATCTATGGTTCCAGCTTCTATATAGCGGATACCGTTTTTAGAAAATATCTTGGCGGATGTGGGCTGTGTGTTTTCATTGACAGCCAATTCCGGGGTAGTTTCAAAGTAAAGTTGCACGTCGTGTGCCTTTTTGTCTAATGATCGGACATGGTAAGAAATGTAATTTATAGGAGTAGACAATAAATCCAGATCATCAATCAGTTGCGGTGCTGTGAATACAACATCCAGTTCCACCGGACCGCATGTGAAAGTATAATAAGTTGAAGTTGCCAGTACATCTACTGAAGTTTGTACCGCTTCTGCTGCAAATTTTACAGCATCTTTCTTTTCACAATAGAGTCCGAAATCGACATAAGCGCCTCCGGTTGTGTTGTGGCAGTGGGCTGCTATAACGTTCTTTCCCTTGCGGAGTTTCTTTTTTGCTTCATCTGTAAGTTTTAGGTATACATTGTTTTTCCACTCTTCGCCTGTAGTAACAAGTTTTTCCCCGTTCAAGTAAAGTTCAAATACATCATCGTGGGAGTAAATGATGTAAAAATCTCTTTCAGATTCCAATTCGTTTATATCAAATGTACGTCGTACATAAATGTCGCTATTCTGTTCGCTCCATTCTGTATGGACACGTGGGAGATCACGGCTTCCGAAAGCGGCTTTTCCATGTTTCCATTCTTTGTCGTCGAAATCCAAAGATATCCAATTGTCGGCTGGCTTTTTTCTTAAAAAAGTGCCTTCCCAGATTTCTGTGTCGGTCATTGGTGCTATGGCTTGCAGATCCAGTTTCTCTTTTCCCAGAAAACGGTAACTTTTACCATCTACACGCAATGCACCTATCAATGATTTGGGTGCATCGGTCCAGTGCAGAGTTGTTCCATCCATCAGTTTATCGCAGGGAGACCAAATAGAAAAATTGGGGTCTGATACGATTAAGGGGACAGAAGGTAAACGTAATTCTGTATTTCGGCTGGGACGATAGAGGTCGCTCGCTTGTGCAGTGATACACAAAACTATTGACAAAAAAGAAAATATGGATTGTTTATGTCTCATAATAATATCAATTCAATGAATTATTTAACTAAATTTCATATGCAAATATGCATCATTAAAAGAAGTCAGCACATCACCTCTATACCCAGGTAGAACATAAAAAATGAAATTATAGTCTTTTCCTCCAAAGCCCATAGTTATAGTAAATGTTGAATTTAAATAGGCCTTAACTGTTTTCCTTTCAGAGAAAGAACAAGTGAGACAATTATATCCCTTTGTATATTGCAGATATTTAGTTTGACTGCCAAACTGACACTTATAAGTCCCACTGTGATTCGCATCCAAGTCTATGGTGACATTTAATACCATTTCAGCAACAACATTCACTTGCTGACGGCTGTCTTCACTATCTTGATTATTCTCTATAAAACCATTAAAGTTGTTTCTAAATTCAATATAGCTTCCATTACTTGGCCACCATTCTGTCATTGTTTTTACTTGCTTTGTTCCAAATGATGTAATGCCATATAATCTTCCTCGAAGATCAAAAGGAGCTTGTGGAAAACTTGCAGGATTAAGATATAATCGAAGTAACCGAGAGTCATCTGGATGATAAAATGGAACTTCTACGTAATAAGGGATTGTAGCATGTATTGAATCCGGATTATAGTAATACCATGGATTTTCAGGGCCACCTATCGCTTTATCATGTAACCTATATTGTAGGAAACAACCTGTATTAATTGTTACATTAGTCTCAGGTAGGTCTGGGTATTTTCCATTATTATAGACATATTTTTTATCTAATCTGGGAACATTTATAATCAACTTACCCTCACTTATACGTTCTATGCTAAAAGATACCATAGGATAAAGTATTGTATCCATTGCATCATACATATTATTCATAACTGCGATAGAATCTTTATTAAGGATATCTAAGGAACTTCTATCCATTATAGTATTTTCTTCCAATGCTAATAAAGAACTATCTTCATTCTGAAATAAACTATTACTGCAAGAAGATAAAAGGGCAATAAGCATTAATAATAAATTACTATTTTTCATAATTTTATTTATTAAATGAGACTGCGTATTGCTTTATACACAGTCTCATTTAGAGTTGATTTATTGTACTTACCAGATAATGGCTTGGTCTTCGTCTGGGATTGTTGTGTTAATCTTACGTTCCATAGTCAATGAACCTTTAAAACGATATGGGATATAAAGGTTATCCGTAATCAGCTCATTGTATTCATATTCCATGTCCAGTTTGATATAACGATGCTTCAGATATGGCTGCAAGGCATCCATTTCTTCGCTGATCACATAACCACCGGAAATGAAGTTAAAGCCTATCTTATCTTTATGGGGAGCATCTAATGTCAAAATTCCATCATCTTCAAAATGAGCTGTGACTTTATACAGTTCGCGGTTTTCTAGTTCTTCTTCAGTTACACCTGCATAGAAGAAAATTGTATTATCGTCAACTACGAAAGCTGTACGGGTATCCATAGTCATCGGGGTTTGCTGGTTTTCTTCTTTGTCCCTTTGATAAATTAATCCGGCACTAGCAGAATAACTACCTGAAAAATTATTGAAGGGAATAACATTCAATAATGCTTTGCGGTAGTGTTTGCGGTAGTTGACTTGATAACCATCACCTTCTGCAATAGTCAGAGGGAGGATGTATTTCTCTGTCATGTTGATTCCACCTAATGAGAAATCAATGTCAAGCAGCCCTACACTGGTGCCCTTCTGTAATGTTACTTGAGTGGAAGGCAAGTCATAGTATGTTTCATCCAATAATTTGTAGTACAGGTCTTCCCGATATCTGAAGCGTTCAAAATTCAAATCGGTTAGTGTGTCTACATCCAATGCTACATTCACTGTGATATTACCGTCGTTCATAGTGGTGCCACTTAACACGACTGGTACCTGATAGGATGTTTTTCCATTCGGTTTATATTTCACATAGATATCAGCTACACCGTTTTTTCCGAATGATACGGTTTGCTTGTACAATTCATCTTCCCACTCATTGTTGCATGCATAACAAGCGAAAACCACCACTACGGTGCATAATATACGATATATTGTTTTCATAAAAGTATTCCTTTAATGTTAATCATAATAGGTCCAGCCCGGGTTCTGTGTCAGTCGGCTATTTTTCTTTAATTCATCATGAGAGATAGGCCAAAAATACATCTTCTTGGTAAATACCGAAGGCATAGAAGGGATTACGGTCGGTATATAGAAAAGATCTCTGTTGTTTTCTCCGATATTGGTGTTGCAGCCATACATCATGGTTGCCTCTTCTTCCGGAGCATCTTTCCAGCGACGGAGGTCATAATAGCGATGTCCTTCGGCAAATAACTCAATCTGGCGTTCGCGTTTCAATGCTTTACGGAACAAATCTTTGTTGTTATATACCTCTGCTTTATAGTTGGGGACACCGGCACGAATACGGATAGGCTCAATTCCTTTTGCCATTTCTGCTTCGTCACGCTTAATGGTATAGGTTTTGGAACCATCCCAAGATGAGATTTCGTAACTACTTGAAAGCTCATTTAATGCTTCAGCATAAATAAGTAAAACTTCGGCATAACGAATAGCTGGTTCTGTTTTGTGAATGATGCGGCCACCATTTTGATAAGAATCCTGAGGGTTATAGAACTTCTTTACACCAATACCTGTACGCAAATAAAGGTCGGGTGATTGAGCTAACTTGCCATTTTCTGAGCCATGATAGTACCATGCCCGATAGAAACGTTTATCTTCATCATACGAAGTAGTCATTTCCCAAACGCTGCCATTGTAAGCAACAGAAGCGTAAAAACGAGGTTCGCGATTAGCATATTGCAGAGATACCCCGACAGGAAGTGGTTTGTATTGGTCTTTGTTTTCTTCAGTTACAAATCCAGTTACGCGTGAACTACCGTCACCACGTCCCAGACAATCATCTTTACCTGGAACATCGCTCCCATCGCTCATATAGTAAGCATCACATTGCTTTAGAGTTATTCCGTGGCAATTGTACCCACCCATTTGGAAGGGCATTTGGTGCTGTACCATAACTTGTATATCTTCTAGTCCCATGTCGCTAATTTCACCTTCTTTTCTGGTATTTACACCACGGGTGAAGATCAGTTCCGGATTGGCTTTAGGTTGTACATCACCATTAAAAATAGAACGGTAAGATTCGAAGGGATCGATATTTTTCCATCCGTTAGGCCATTCGTTTTCTGAATATTCGCGGTTTTCATTTGTGATGGGAGGCATGATAGTTTCGGGATAAGCTTGGCCTCCGTCATTATTGTAACGTCGGTTAGCCACATAGAGTTGGTAGATATCTAAATCCATTACATCTTTTGCGGCAGCAGCAGCTCTTGCCCATTTTGACTCATCGTATTCTTGAGAAATTAGAGAGTTGCCTTTGTCATCTGTTAAATCCGCCATTTCTGTATTTCCATTTGCTAATGGACTGGCAGCATAAAGTAAAACTTTGGCACGTAGCGCTAAGGCGGCTCCTCGTGTAGCACGGTTAATATCACTATTCGTGCGGGTCGTCTCTAGTTCACCTGCGGCTATAGCCATTTCTTCGGCAATGTAGTTAGCACATTCATCATAGCTGTTACGAGGTATTGCTAAATCCCCATATTCTGCGGTATAGTCCATCTCTCCATCATTAGGGAGCAAAGGTATTGGACCATATTTACGTAACAGCAACCAATAGTAATAGGCGCGAAGGAAGCGGGCTTGGCCTCTATAATCGGCAATCTCTTTTGGAGAGAAATCTTTGTTCACATGGATATTTCGGATAAAAGTAGAAGCATCGCGGATACCAATATAGCATTCTCTCCACGAAAATTGGTAAGAACTTTCATTATATAATCCATATTTCAAACTGCGATATAAGCCGCTACGATCACCAAAATACATGTCGTCAGAGAAGTTATGAGGAGTATTTCCTTTGCTGCATACATCGTCATTACAACCTAATAGGTGTGAATATACACCAGCTAGCCATTCTTCAGAGTACTTTTTGTCTTCAAAAAGTTTTTCTTCCGTCATTCGGTCATTGAAATAACGGTCTACATTCAAATAGTCGCTACAAGAAGAGAAAGCAAAGGCGCCTATTCCAAGTGCAACTGTTAGAAAAATATTCTTTGTTTTCATGAAAATCAATTTTTAGAAGGTTACATTCAATCCTAAAGTATATGTCTTTGACAACGGATATTTCATGCCATCGCCACTTGCTAATTCTGGGTCCCAAAGTTTCAAAGAATCCCAAACAGCTAGGTTGTTTCCTAAGATATAGAAACGTGCTTTTGTCATGCGCATTTTGTTTACCCACTTTTGCGGCAGTGAGTAACCTATTTCTAAAGTTTTGAGGCGTAGATAAGAGCCGTCTCTCAACCAGTAGGAGGAGTTCCGATAGTTATTGTTGTTACCGCCATAGCTTAGACGTGGATATTTGGCATTGGGGTTTTCGGTTTCAGAGGTACCGGATATTTCACTGGAAATCCAACGATTACCCGATTTTGCCATATCTGTAAGAATATTGCCCCATTCACCATCCTTAAATGCATAAATGCTGGAACCGTTGATGAAATAAGAAGACTTGCCCGCTCCCTGGAAGTGGATATTGAAATCAAGCCCTTTCCAATTGGCTGAGAATCCCAAACCGTAGATTAAACTTGGTTTATCGGAGGCACCGATAGGAGCCATATCTAAATTGTTAATAACGCCGTCTCCATTCACATCCTTGTATTTGATATCACCAGGCATATAATCCCCAAATTCTTGTTTGGGACTGTTACGAATATCATCGTAATCTTTGAATAACCCCAATGCTATCAGACCTCGCGCCTGTTCGAAGCGGAAGCCTTCCGTCATCTGATAGGGATAGGAATTCATTTGTTCATCATATTCTAAAACTTCATTTTTAGTATAGGTCATATTACCGCGTACAGTAAAGTCTACTTGACCTATTTTCTCATGGAACATGAAGTTTCCGTCAATACCTTTTGAGCGCATTTTGCCTACATTAGCCCATGGCTGGCTAGTGACACCGACGATTTGTGGCAAATACTGACGCTTCATATAAATCTGTTCGCGAGTATCCTGATAAATATCTACAGTTGCTGTGAACTTTCCACTATAGATAGACAAGTCTAAACCTAAATTATGCTTCTTGGCAATCTCCCATCCTAAGTTTGGAGAGGAAATTTGAGAATAGTGGTATCCAGGAAAAGGATATGAATTGTTATTATCGCCATAATCCCAGCCATTTGTGGAACCAAATGTATATAAATAAGGGAAACGGTTTACCCACTCATCCTTATCAAGTCGGTCATTACCTACCTCGCCATAAGAATAGCGGATTTTAAGCATCTCCAGCCATTTAAAGCGGTTTTTAATAAATTTCTCTTCAGCAATATTCCAACCAGCGGATATAGCTGGGAAAAAACCAAACTGATGACCACTCATGAAATTCTCAGAACCGGTATAACCGAAGTTAAATTCTGCAAAGTAGCGGTAGTCGTAAGCATAGGTTATGCGACCGGAGACACCCATCGAACGTCTGGCAATAGCTTTCATGATATCATCACCTACATTAGCGGTTTTTACTTTTTGGTACTGGAAATATTTCAATGTAGCACCAACATCATGCTTCTTGGCAAATAAACGATTGTAATGCAGCTCTGCTTCTAGGTTTTCGTTACGGTATCCATCGGCTTCACTGTATTGTGTCATCAATTGCTCTTCTCCTACACGCTTCATCACTAATTTACCATTTTCATCACGACGATTCTCTGCTTGCCATAATTCGGGGCGTTTGGTTCTGTTATTCTTATTCTTGTTTTCTGTATCAAAGCCATAACGGCCAACGAATTTTAGCCCTTTAGTAATAAAGTCCAGCTTTTGTTCCAGAGTGATGTTTGTCTGAATTTTGTTTAACCAATTTTCCTGATAACCGGTTTGGGTAGACATGACCCACGGATTGATGCGGTTGTCCATTCCATAAGTCGGAATTTTACCATCTGAATACAAAAAAGGAATGCTTATCGGATTTTGTCCTACGATAGACTCCCAGATTTGGTCATTGTTCATACCTGGCATATTCTGCAAATCTAAAGATCCTCCAATGCCAACGCTGACTAATGTAGTGGGAGTTACATTCAAATCTGCATTCATACGATAGGTCCAGCGGGAAAGATTGGCGTTAGTGTTGTAATCCTCCTTTAAACTATTATCCGTATTATACATACCTTCTTGGTTCAGATAACCTATAGATACATAATAGCGGGCGGTAGATCCACCACCGCTGACATTGATTGTAGCACGTTCGGACCAAGCACCATCTCTCAACAATGCGTCTTTCCAATCTACATTGGGATAAAGGTCCGGGTCTAAGCCCTGACGTAAGATTCCCATTTCCGTAGGAGTGTAACGTGGTTCTAGATTACGAGTAATTCTTGCTTCATTTAATAAAGAAGCGTATGTATACCCATCTACAAATTCGGGAGTACGGGTACGGGTGTTATAACCACCTTCTACTTTCACATCAATATTTACTTTGCCTTCTTTACCGCGTTTGGTAGTAATTAATACTACACCATTTGCACCGCGTGAACCGTAAATAGCAGTTGCAGAAGCATCTTTCAGTACGGAGAATGATTCAATATCTTCAATATTCAATTCATCCATAGAACGTTCAAATCCATCGACTAATATCAAAGCTTTTGCATTGGCACCGAAGGTAGAAATACCACGAATCCAAAATTCGGAAACCTTGCCTGGTTCACCTGATGTCTGCATACCAATGATACCAGCCACATTACCTGCCAATGCATTAGTGATGCTTGTTGAAGCGCTACCGGAACTTTTCAACGTATTTATGTCTACTGTTGTGATGGCACCAGTAATAGTAGCTTTCTTCTGTACACCTGTACCGGTAATTGTTACTTCGTCCAATACGCTATTGCTAGACGGTTTCATTTGTATATTGATTACCTTGTTACCGGCAATAGGTACTTCCATTTTGTCATAACCAATGTAAGAAAAGACCAATACTTGATAGGCAGTAGCTTTGATGCGAAACTGGCCGTCTACGTTAGTAATGGTACCCAATCCCGGGTTATCTTTTATGACGATGTTTACTCCAATCAGTGGTTCTTTATTTTCATCAAGAACCGTTCCGGTTATTTCAGATACATTCTTTTGTGCCCATATCGTAGAGAGGCATCCCAAAAGTAGCACCCACATTAATAAATACTTTTTCATAATATAGTATGTTTCTCATTAATATTATTCCTTCGTGATGATGCGGATTCTCTTATTATTCTTGTCCGCAATGTAAAATTCACCGGTATGTTTATTGTAAGCAATGCCGTGGGGACGGTCGAATCTAGCTTCTTTTCTTAAATCACCGTCAGCCCAACCCCATTCATATTGGCGTCCGGCAAAAGTTGTGACTTGCCCACTAGGTTCTACTTTGCGAATCAGGTTATTACTCTGATCGCAAACATAGAAATTGTCATCATCATCAAAACATCCTTGCTGAGGTTCGTCAAACATGGCTTTGCTACCAGGACCGTCAACATATCCCTTTTTACCCTTGCTTCCACATAAAATATAAGGTTGCATTAAACGGCCTGTTGCATAATCAAAGTTAGCTCTGTAGATACAATGGTGTCCCATACTTACAATGTAGGCAAATTTACCACTCGGAGCAAACATTAATCCGGAGTTGAAACCATTATCCAAACGGAATATCTGGTCTTTGTCTTTTCTATCAAAATCCCATTTATAATATTCACCACCATTCCAACGATTGAAGAATAAATCGCTTGTTTCAGGGTGAACGTCTCCTCCACAACAACTCTTCATACGGGCTACTGTTACCCATGAAGCGAAATCTTCTTTTGATGGATCATTGCTACGTTCTGCCACAGCTACAGCTACACCTTCATCACTATTATCTTGGTCATTAAAGAAATATAGTTTACTATGATCTGCATTGAAAGCCATAGAACGCGGGTGATTAACTCCGCTTCCGGTACGCCATATAGTAGTTACTGTGCGGTCTTTCATATTGAGTTTACGTAATCCTTGCTGGTCTTCCAATAAATAAATATTATCTTCATCATCTATCTCCAGCCAGTAAGGAGCTTGGAATTGTGCATCCTCAAAAGAACCGTCTTTAATCGTACTATTGCCATCTATATCAATATGTCCGGTCAGTGTTTTTACTACCAAAGAAGGAACATATTCAAATTCCTTTTCAGCTACAGCTTCCTGTGCTGATTCGTTTAAACCTACAGTAACCTTCACTGGACCTACTCCTGCTTTCTTAGGTACAAAACAATAGAGACATGAACCATTAGAACTGATAAGGACAGCTTCTTTGTCATTAACCGTTACCTTGATTTTACTCAAGTCTGTTCCGAAATTACTACCATAAACCAGAAACTGAGCGCCTCCTGCAGCTGCTTCTGGTGTGAAGCTTGTTATTTCTACAGGTACAGAAGGATCGTAGATGGTAGAATTATCCTCATCCTTATCATCCTTACAGCCGACAACACCCAAGATAAGGAGCAGTACTAACAAGTACCACTGTTTCCATTTAACATTTAAATGTGTTTCCATAAAAAATTATTAGAGTTAAAAAATACTATTGTTGAATTAATTTTTATTTGAAGGCTCAAAATCAAGACTTTGAGCCTATCTATTTAGTGAATTTGGATAGATTTCTGTCCCTTGATCTCTCTTGAAGAAAAACCTAGCATGATATTATAAATACCCGGATCTGTGACAAATTGTTTATCAATTGTGCTATAGTAAGTAAAAGCATCTTTTGGAAGGGTCATTGTAACAGTTTTTGTTTCGCCTGTTTTCAAAAATACCTTTTCGAATTTCTTCAATTCTTTTTCCGGCCGATCTACTATACCACTTTTATCTCTTCCTACATAAGCCTGTATAACTTGTGCTCCATCTCGTTTACCTGTATTGGTCAGTTTACAGGTAACCTTCACAGTACCATCAGCATTGGGAGCTGAGGCAACCATATCAGAAAGCTTGAAAGAAGTATAAGAAAGGCCGTAACCAAATGGGTATTGTACATCACGTCCCAGTTTGTCGTAACCACGATAGCCGATGTAGATACCCTCGGTATATTTCACATGTTTGTCACCGTCGGGATCGTGATAGCTATTGTAAGCAGGATTGTCTTCCCATTTCTTTTCAAAAGTCATTGGTAGTTTACCGGAAGGATTAACTTTACCAAATAGCACGTCTGCAATAGCGTGTCCACCTTCTTGCCCGGCATACCATCCCCAGAGTAATCCCTTTAATGAAGGTTCCCAACTTTGCATTCCAATGTTTCCTCCGGCATTTACTACACCTATAATGGGCTTTTTACATTTAGCTATTCTCGTTATCAGTTGTGAATCTGCTTCAGGAAGGAAGAAAGAACGATCGCCACCTTCTGCTTCCGAATCAGAGCTATGTCCAAAACAAGCAACTATCATGTCAGCTTTGTTTAAGTGTTCAATAAACAAATCTCTTGTTTCATTTTTACGTTTCCATGTGAAGCTTGCAGCAGCGCCACCACCTTCCTGGAAGTATTCAAAGCGTATCCGGTAGTTTACACCAGCTTGCAAAGTTCTAGCGATTGTAGAGGTTCTGAAACCACCTACTTTCCATTCATCAGCTACTAACTCATCATTGATGTACATGCGATAACCGTCATCGCCACCTGTCAGAAATTCATACTCAGCTGTTTCTGCCGGACGGACAATTCCGCTCCAACGTACAGAATAATGTTCTTTGGACATGCCTTCAATGGAAGTACCGCCACTCCATGAATAATTTACTTTTTGTTCGGTTCTCTCCAATAGCGGTTTCCCTTCAAGATGTTGATTGGTGAAATATTCTGCATGAAGTCCTTTCTCCTGAAGTTTCTCATTCGTGTACATGATTTCGGGCATGAAGTCCATCTCATCTACATACTCTACTTTTACTCCATAGCTTTCGCCCACTTCGCGGATACCGTCGAAGGCACCTACATAATGAAATGGAGTTACATTACCACTACCACCTCCACGAACGTAACCATTAGCATTCTTGCCAACTACTACGATATGTTTGGTGCTTTTGGGATTGATAGGAAGAACGTTTTTCTCATTTTTGAGTAATACAATACCTTCCTGGGCAACTTTCAGTGCAGTAGCTACTGATTCGGGATCATCCAATGGGATACTGTTATCCACTTTGGTTCCATCTTTGAATCCGAAAGCAATGAGAACACGCAAAATGTGGCGTACTTTTTCATCAATCATATCCATAGATATAACGCCTGTTTTCAAGTAATAAGCCAAATCTTTCGGATTCATTTTCTCTCCACCAGCCATTTCTAAGTCCAGGCCACCTTTTACAGCAGGTACGCAATGATGAGTAGAACCCCAGTCAGACATTATAACTCCATTGAAACCCCATTGGCCTCTCAATACTCCTTTCAGTAACCAAGGTGCTTCAGTTGTCCAAATGCCATTTACCAAATTGTAGCTGGTCATTACTGCACCTACTTCTGCTTCTTGTACCGCAGCTTTAAAAGCCGGGAGATAAATTTCGTGTAATGTACGTTCATCAATATCGTTGCTGATATTGTTACGATCATAATCGGAGTTATTGGCGATGAAGTGCTTCACAGTGGCCATTACACCTTGATCCTGTACACCCTTGATATAGCCAACAGCTGTGCGTCCTGCCAGATAGGGATCCTCGCCCATATACTCAAAGTTGCGTCCACACATGGCTGCACGATAGATGTTCACTGCCGGCCCTAGCAAAATATTGATGCCTCTTGCCTTACAATCGCGACCTAATGCCTTACCATATTCGTAAGCCAGGTTTTCGTTCCAAGTGGCTGCCAGCATTACTGTGGCAGGATAAGCTGTAGATTTACCGTGAGTACCCAATCCTTGGGGACCATCTGTCATTTTCATACGATTGATGCCCAGACGATCAATGTTCCTTGTGTACATCCAATCAACTCCACCTACGTAGGATAGCTTTTCTTCTACGGTCATCTGCTTTAACAGTTCCTCTACCTTTGGGTCTATATCAGGGGTATACCATTTCTGTGCTGATACGGTCAGAAAACTGGATGCAAGCAAGAGTGCCGCGCATAGTTTTTTAGTATTCATTGTTTTAGGAATTATAGTTTTTAGTTATGGACTACTGTATTTGAATTGCTTTCACTGCCTTTATATCTCTTGAAGAGTAACCTAACATGATGTTGTAGGTACCGGCATCTGTAACGAATGATTTAGCATTAGTGCTATAGTACGTGAATGCATCTTTGGGTAGTGTCATCTTGATTGTCTTTGATTCACCTGCTTTCAGGAATACTTTCTCGAACTTTTTCAGTTCTTTTTCGGGGCGTTCAATCGTACCTCCTACTTTACCTACATATGCTTGTACCACTTGTGCACCATCGCGCTTACCACTATTGGTCAATTTGCAGGTCACTTCGACAGAGCCGTTTGTATTTTGTTTGGATACTGATACACCGGACAAATTGAAAGTAGTATAAGACAGGCCATAACCGAAAGGATATTGAACGTCGCGTTTCAGTTTGTCATAGCCCCGATAACCAATGAAGATACCTTCTGTATATTTCACATGCTTATCGCCGTCGGGATCATGGTAACTGTTATATGCGGGGTTGTCTTCCCATTTCTTTTCGAATGTCATAGGCAGTTTACCAGATGGGTTTACTTTACCGAATAAAACCTCACCGGCAGCTGTTCCGGCTTCCTGACCTCCATAGAAAGCCCACAGAAGAGCATTCATGGAAGGTTCCCATTCCTGCATCTCAATATTGCCACCTGCGTTTACGATACCTATAACAGGAGTCTGGCTCTTGAAGATACTTGCTAGCATTTTCTTATCTTCTTCTGGTAAACCAAATGGACGGTCGTGTCCTTCGCCTTCCGTATCAGAGTTGTGTCCAAAGCAAGCTACTACCAGGTCTGCCTTTTTTAGGTAGTCTGCAAAATAGTCAGTGTTATCACCTTTCACTTTCCAACGGAAATCTACATTAGCTGAACCACCTTTCTGATAGTATTCAATCGTAATCTTATATTTTGTTCCGGCTTCTAGTTTTTTAGTGATATTGGTTTTGTGATAGGCTCTTGCCTCCCAATCATTGATAGCTGTTTCACCATTAATAAACATGCGATAGCCGTCATCTCCACCGAGTGTGAACTCGTATTCAGCAGTTTTATCCGGACACATTACGCCACTCCATCTAACTGCATAGAATTCTTTGGGCATATCGTTGAGGCCTGTTCCCGTACCACTCCAAACATAATTGATTTTCTTTTCAACTTGCGAGACTATAGGGGCACCTTTGAAATCTATATTATTAAAATATTCGGCTTTGAACCCGGCTTCCTTTAAATCATTACCTGTATACATAATTGCGGGGAAGAAATCAAATTCATCCAGAAATTCTACTTTAACTCTTTGGCTGATTCCTTCTTTTTGAATACCATCGAACATATTTACATAGTGAAATGGAACAACTGCACCGCTACCTCCACCATGTACATAACCTTTGGCATTCTTTCCAGTTACTACAATGTGTTTGTACTTGTTCGGATTAATAGGAAGGATATTTTTTTCATTTTTCAAAAGTACCATGCCTTCACGAGCTACTTCCAAAGCGGTTGCTGTGGATTGAGGGTTATCCAAGGGTATATTACTATCTGCTTGAGTACCATCTTTGAATCCAAAAGCAATTAGGACACGTAAGATATGACGTACTTTTTCGTCAACCATATCCATTGTTACATCACCTGTTTTTAGGTAATAAGCCATATCTTTCGGATTCATTCTCTCACCACCTGCCATTTCAAGATCTAAACCACCTCTGGCAGCAGGTATGCAATAGTGTGTTGAACCCCAGTCAGACATTACTACACCATTGAAGCCCCATTGATCTCTTAAAACATCTTTTAGTAACCAAGGAGATTCCGTTGTGTAAACGCCGTTTAGCAAATTGTAACTAGTCATTACTGCACCGACTTCAGCTTCTTGTACAGCAGCTTTGAATGATGGGAAATATATTTCATTCAGAGTTCTTTCATCAATATCGTTACTGATGTGATCACGGTCATAGTCGGAATTGTTTGCAATAAAATGCTTGATAGTTGCCATAACTCCTTGGTCTTGTACACCTTTGATGTAACCCACTGCTGTGCGTGAGGCTAGATAAGGATCTTCGCCCATGTACTCGAAATTACGTCCGCATAGTGCTGAACGGTAAATATTTACGGCAGGACCTAATAAGATGTTCACGTTTCTTGCCCTGCAATCACGTCCCAATGCTTTGCCATATTCATAAGCTAAGTTTTCATTCCAAGTTGCAGCCAACGTGATGGTAGCGGGATAAGCCGTTGATTTACCATGAGTACCCAATCCTTGAGGTCCATCGGTCATTTTCATACGATGAATTCCCAGACGGTCAATATTTTTAGTGTACATCCAGTCTACACCACCTATATAGGCTAACTTTTCTTCAACTGTCATTTGGCTCAAAAGTATGTTTACCTGTTTTTCTACATCAGGTGTAAACCACTTTTGGGCAGATACCATGAGACAATTGGCAGCTAATAAACATAAAACTGTAATTTTTTTAATCTTCATATTTTATTGTATTAGTTATTAGTACTTAATCTATTTTGATAGGATTACTCTGTTTCCCTTTTCCTGATTCATTAAAAGCTTCAATGGTGATGTAATATGAAATATTACAATCGAAGAAACCAAATTCAGCTTGACTGCCACGTACCATGACCGCATTATCAATGTGTTCGGGAGAGATACCCCAGCGGATAATATATCCGTCGGCAACAGGTTGCTTTGTCCATGAGAATGCAATTCTTCTTCTGTCTTTCCCTCTGTTTATGTTTAATCCGGTAACAATCTGTGGGGTTTTGCCTTTAGCCTTACCGAACAAGCGCATATCTGCTATAGAAAAGTTTCCAACAGCAAACTCTTTCTTATTTTTTATGCGAACAAAGCGCGTCTTTATAACTTTGTCAAGGAGGACTAATTCATAAATCTGATCTTTAGTGTTTTGAGAACGATCTACTATTGTCTTCCATTTTATACCATCAAGAGAGGCCTCTATAATGTACTGATAGATAGGAATCACTTTGTCACGTCGATAAGTTTGAAAACTTTCATCGGCAAAACTGACTTGTATGGCTGATAGTTCCATTGGAGTTCCTAAATCCATTTCTAGCCATTCTCCTATTTTACCGGAAGCAGCTGACCACCAGGTTTTAATATTTTCATCGGCCGCCATGGCAGCTGTATGTGATTCTAAGGAGGAAGATGCTTTCATCTTTTTTCCGTAAGAAAGCAGATTCATATCAGCAGAAATATTATATCGGCTGAAGTCTACTTTTTTTTCAGGCAGAATGAAAGGAAAATCGGTATAGTCGGTTATTGCGTGGGCATATCCATCCTGATAATAGGCCGGGAATATGCCAATCCGGCGTTCAAAGTGTTCTTTAGCAGAAACAATCATGGTACCTACATACCAATTATTTCCATAACGGTCCTTAAATGGATGACCATGACCAGCACCGGTAATAAATCCTCCCGGTTTGATGGCGAAAGGAGCACCCGGCATACAGGTATAGGGTCCTAGAGGGTTTCTGGCAGTGTAAACTCCTGTGCAGTAGCTAGTAAATTCTGTACCAGGAGTTGCATACATCAAATAGTAATAATCGCCTTGACGGGTGATACAAGGAGCTTCATTCCAACCTTTCTTATCATATTGTTCATTTTTCTCACCGAAAACTTCCCAACCTAAACGATCAGAGGAATGGGGTATCAGGTCTACTTCAGGACTTATGGCTCTGAAACTGTTCTCAGGATCTACTTCAAATCCCCTGATAGGTTCATTATCTGAACATCCATAATATAGATATACCCGACCGTCATTGTCTTGGAAAAAAGCAGGGTCCCCCAATCCTCGCAATTCATATTTCACTTCTTCCCATTCATCTGCTTCTGGATTGGTACTTTTGTAAATTCGGCTTTCTCCCATTCCCAAATAATATATTGCACCTTTGTACACGAAAACAGCGGGTGCCCATACCTCTGCGGCTTTTAGAGTTTTGGTTTCGATATAATCCCAGTCTCTTAGATTGGAAGAGTGCCAATATCCGGAAGAATGAGATGCGAATAGATAGTATTGGTCTTTAAATAAGATAATAACGGGATCAGCAGCTTCACGTCGGCAAACACCGTCTGTTTGAAACCGATAACTCAGATTCAAGGGATTGGACATAATAATCTTTCCTTGTTCTTGAGCCTGTACTTCACAGGTTATGATTAGTATGATTAAAAAGAGGAACTTTTTCATACTGTATTGTGTTTAAGGTAAATTATGGGTTACTATTTATAGAGCCTTATCAATAGCTTTTTTGATTAGGCTTTCCATTATCGTATATCCTTCGGAGTTCGGATGTACTCCATCTTTGGTGTATGCCGGATTCAATGCTCTGTTGTTGCCTGTCACCATTGCTTGATAATAGTCAACATAGGGTATTTTATTCTTTTTGGCATATTCCTTGATTCTGTTATTGAGAGAAACGATCTTATCTGCTCCGTCTTTGATGGAAGGATTCCACCCAAATGAGGCAGCAGGTAAGGTAGAGGTCAGGATAACCTTTATTCTATTGGCTTTTGCCAATTCAGCCATTGATATGATATTTCCAAACGTGTATTCTTCATTATAAGGACTTGTATTTTCTGCTATATCATTGGTTCCAGCATTAATCACAACCAGCATAGGAGAAAGTTTGATGACATCTTCACGGAAACGTAATAAGAACTGATAAGAACTTTGTCCACTAACACCACGTCCTATATATCCATTGTCTTTAAAGAAGTTAGGATGTGTATTTCTCCACCCTTCAGTGATAGAGTTGCCCATAAAGATAACCCTTTGTTCTTTCTTACCGGGTTGTGATAGTTCCCGGTTTTCTTTTGCATACCGGTTCAATCCTCCGAAGTCTCGATTCTGAGCGTTGCCCTCTGCCCATGACATGCAAAGGCAGAAAGCACCCAGATAGACATAATTTATAATCCTCGGTATTTTCATGGTATATTTTTTCTTTAAAGGCTATTTAATAATTCAAGCTTTCCTTCATTTACCAATTTCAGTATCAGCTCTCCAAAAAGAGTATTCTGCCATGCAAACCAGGCGCGAGTAAAGTTTGCCGGATCATCTTTGTGGAAAGATTCGTGCATAAAGCCTGTACCTGCATCCGTATTAATCAACATCTTGATACATTCTTTAATTTCCTGATCGTCCTGACTGGTGAAGGCTTTCATCATGATGCTCATGGGCCATACCATATCATATCCTATGTGAGGACCGCCAATACCTTCTCCCGCTTTCCCTTTGAAAAAATAGGGATTATCTTCGCTCCATACGAAGCGGCGGGTATTCTGATAAATAGGATCGTTCACGTCCACATCACCCAGATAAGGCATAGCGAGCAGACTGGGTACATTGGCATCATCCATTAGCATATGGTTGCCGAAACCATCCACTTCGAAAGCATAAATAGTGCCGTATTTCGGATGATTGTAAGTGGCATACTTCTGCAAAGCCAACTCTACTTCGTCAGCCAAAGCTGTACATTCCTGGGATAAAGAGCCGTTATGGTTTACAGTTGAAAGAATTTCCGCAGCTTTTCTCAAAGAAGATACAGCAAAGAAATTCGACGGAACCAGAAACTGAAGTGTGGTGGCATCATCCGAAGGACGGAAACAGGAAACGATGAGTCCGACAGGGTTGACCGGAGCACCCAGACCATTATTGTTCAGCGTGTCGAGAGCACGCTCTGTCTTGCGTTGAAATTTGTAAGGACCTACACCGTCTTTGCGTTGCTGTTCTTTGAACGTTTTCAGGATGTTGGTGATAGCCTCTATCCATGCTTCGTCGAAGACGCTGGCATCACCAGTCTCTTTCCAATATTGGTAAGCCAGTCGGAGAGGGTAGCAGAGGGAGTCTATTTCCCATTTGCGTTCGTGCAGTTCGGGTTTCATGTCTGTCATATCTGACATCCAGTCGCCACCAGTAGGGCCATCGTTGTATCCGTTGGCATAAGGATCGATATTGATGCACATGAATTGACGACGGATTACGCCTTCTAACATCTTCTTCAGTTCAGGATCTTTATGTGCCAGTTGCACGTATGGCCAGACTTGTGCACCGGAATCACGTAACCACATGGCATGGATGTCGCCGGTATAGACAAATGTATCGGGTTTACCATCCAGCAAACGATAATGTACGGTGGTATCCAGTGTGTTCGGGAAACAGTTTTCGAACATCCATGCCAGCTTGGAATTGGTCAGTAACTTTTTTACCCGCAGGATTTCGGCCTCTACGGCTTTAGACGTGTAGAGTCTGTTTTTTACGGCAGGACGGTTTGTCTTGTAGGCAGCGGCTATCTGAGCATGATTCACCACTGTGGTGTTGTCCTGTTTCAGGGATGGTTCCATAGCTTTGGCATTGTTGTGCATACAGAACAACGCTACAGCGCATAAACCGATATTTCTCTTTTTCATGTTTTTAGGTATTAGTATTTTTTTTCTTATTATTTGATGGCTGCAAGGCGGGCATACATTTCTACCATGGCAGCTTGTGTAAGTAACCATCTTCTGTTATCCTGGGTCTTTCCGCTGAAGTCTGTGTTGAACAGTCCTTTCTCATCCCGTGCATGTCCCCAGGCGTAATCCAGACTTTTGCTGAAAGAGTCCAGATAAGTTTCGTTTTTATCCGCTTGATAGAGCTCGATAAAACCTCTCAGCATGACTGCAATGAACCATACATCTCCTTTTTTCAATAGTTTGAATGGTTCTCCGTTTTCCGGTGTATAGTCCTGAAAGAAGTAGTTATGGCATCCTTTAGCGATGTTTTGTGCATCAGTCAGATACTTCTCTTGGCCCGTGAACTGGTATAGCAGGCTGGCTGACTGCATCATTTGTCCACTGTTGTAGGCAAATTTGGCTTTGTCGACTTTTCCGTTCAGATTGATATTATCAAAGTATAAATAGTCTGTAGAATCTTGCAGGTTTGTTTGCGTCCATTCATAGAGGCGTTGCCCTTTTACGAAATAAGTACTGTCTTTAGTAGCTTCGAAAAGCTTTAATGCGAAGACTGAACCGGGAGCGTTTGAACAAGTGTTCTTGGATTCTTTCCTTTGTTCGCACCAATAGATACCACCTCCCAGGTTATCATCCGTACCGCTTTCGATGAAGTTCCAGATGAGTTGTGCTTTCTGTAGATATTTGGGTTCTTTAGTGAGCATATATGTATCGGTGAAATCGATGCCTAACCAGACATTGTCATCGTAGAAACGATCGGATTGCGGTGCACTGTTGATATATGAAGCATAGGCTTCGGGAGTTCTCCGGTTATCGAAGTATTCTTCCAGACCTACCAGTACTTTATTGTCGAGTACTGATTTGTACTCTTTATCTCCTGTTGTGGCGAATAATGCATTTACGGCTGAGAAGGTTCCGGAATAGGGCCATAAATAAGAATAGAGATTGGGCATATTCTTTTGTTCCTCAGATGCCAGATAGGTTGCTGTATACTCTCCGATATTGGAAGGGTAATTTTCACGTAACAGGCATGTACCGGAAACGGAATAGTTCAGGTATAAAGAATCCAATGTTTGCTTAGCTCGTGTTAAGGCAAGTTCGTTGCCCACGATAGCTTGTTTTTGCGTGTCGCAACCTGCTATTGCCAGTACACACATTAATAGACTGAAAAGCGTTTGTTTTGAATTCATCATTCTTAGTTTAAATAGTTATGTATGTTTGTATATTCATTTTTCTTTTCTTAGAAAACAGGTAGTAGTTTTAAATCTGAACTACCTGTTTTTTGTTCTCCTGTTTTGGAATCTTTCTTACCTATTTGTTTTGTTACCTATGATATCTTTTTCTGTTTGCAAAGTTACCGGTATGTGTCAGATATGATATATGATTTCACGACATAAATGTATTCCTGAGGGGAAATGGCATAAAAATAGATAGATGTGTCACAAAAACATAAAGCAAGAGTAGGGGATCACAGGCTACACGGATTTGCACAGATTAAAAATGAATCATATCAGATAATCCGTGTGAATTGGTGTAATTGATAATGAAGAGGATTTGTGAGATAGTGATGGCAGACGAAAAGAATATAGGTATTCTTGGATAGAAAGGTCGTTAAAACAGGAAGAGAAAAACTTCCAATACAAGTTTTTCTCTTCCTGTTTATTGTTTAAAGTGTCTGTTTTTATTCTTCTTTATTATTGAAATGGATAGGTTGTCTAGACAGTAATTCCACAAAATGTTTTTTAATCTTATCTGCCTGAATTGAATCTACAGTGAGATAATATTGCTTTCCTTTGTCATCAGATGTAAACTGTGTGGCTCCTTCATCTGTTACGACAATATGTCCGGGTGCAGAAATATTGAAGTAGGAGGGACCTTCAACTGCATATAATACGGATGTTAAATCCCATGTTGGACGGTCGTAGGGCATTTTTTGATAACTTTTGTAAGCCTCCACCATCGGATGTGCGGTTGCCCATTGAAAATCTTTCTCAATACTACTGGCCGGATAGTTGATTTTAATGCCTACTTCGAAAGGAGAAGTAACTAAACGTGTTGGCCATTCAGCAAAAACTTTCTGTGCTGCAGGAATATCTTTCACAATATTGTATTCAAGAGGATTGGAGTTGTCAAAGCATCCTCCCATGGTACATAGCAGTTTCACTTTTTGGGCAACCAGTTCTTTGCCTGTAAGTGGTGATATGTTATCAGCGGGAGTGTCCAGTAAACGAGCGAGGTTGGTAGAGAAGCCTACGGAAATGATTGTGACAGAACTATCTGGTTGTTGTGCCAATATCTTGCGATACATTACAGGAGCTTCTGATAATTCATCATAGTTTTGCAATGAACGTTTAAATGTGGGCTCACCGTTCTCTTTTTGCATGAGACATACAGCCTTTGCATAGTTTATAGCGTCATTTTCACAATCTATGCCATTGTGTATAATACCAATGGGAATTTTGGGGTAGCCATACCAGGTATTCATAATATCGACGAACTCTGCAGGGTATACACCTTCCTTATTGATCATAATACCTAATAAATTAATCTTGTCTGTATCCAAGTATTTGTAGAGCATATCCAACGCCAGAGCATCGTCGACATCATTCCCAATATCTGTCTCCAGGATAATTCTGTCTACATTTGAAGTGATTTCTACTTCCTGTTGTTTCTTAGAAGAAGTGCAGCTTGACAAAGCTATTAAAAATGCACTTAAGAGATAAATTTTGCTTTTGATCATAATGATGTATTTTTATGAGTTATTGTAAGGTTGAATTGAAATAACTGTGATATACAGGGCTTAATATGAATGAGAATTCATAGTCTCCATAAGGAATCTGGTATTGAGGTAATGGCCATGCCCCCCAACTGTCAATACAACCTAATCCCATTTGTATCTTATCAATGCAAAGATTGGTTAGATCAGATTGTTTCACTTCGGGAGAGTGGCGTTGCGCCTTATTAATGCCATCGTCCAATGATTTAATGGTGTAGTGCAAGGCAGAAGCGGAGAAGGGAGCATCTGCCACGATTTGTAGTCCGTGACCGGCTGCATTCAATAGCTTCCACCATCGAATATCTGTTTTGGTTCCGGTTTCTTGCGGGCGAATGTATGGGTAGAACTGTTCGTTAACACTCTGACGGTACAATCCAATGGTTGTAGAATGATTACGATCACTGTAGTTTTCTATCGGGCCACGGCCATAATATTCTATGGTTTCAAATGCTTTAGGCATTTGTACTTGCATACCGAAACGGAACATGGGAGGTATCTTTGCTTGTGGATTGGTTACCATTTTCTGTGTTACTTTAACAGCACCTTCGTTATTGATAATATAAGTGAGATTCAACTTTGCTGAAACGTGTTGCATTTCATATTCAGCATATAATATTACCTGTTCATTGACAGTCTCCCATTTGAATGAAGTCAGTTTCAGACCAGGATTCCTCCAAACGGCAAACTTTTGTTGTAAACCTGCTCCAAAGTCATTGTCTGTTGGGGCACGCCAGAAGTTGGGCACCAGTTGAGCGTCTTGATTCATCATTTCTATACCTGCCACATTATAGCGGTTCAAGTAACCGGTGTGTTTATTAAATTCCAGACGGAAAGCTTCACCATTAACAATTAAATAGTGTGAATCGTTGTCTTGTATTTGTGGAATAACAGTAACAGTGTTGGTTGTCTTTGCATTTTTCAATTCCATGGAAGGAGTTTTGTAAGGGCTCAGTATAAGCTGATCCTTGGCTACGGTGTATCCCGCAGGAAGCATGTTTTCTTGATTCTTCAGACGATAAGTTATATTTAGTAGACATTCTTTGTCTGAGCAGATCTTGCCTATATTGAGCTTGAGTTTGGCTGTCTGTTGTGGAGCCACATTCAATTCAGTTACCCTACCTGTACGTACAGGCTTTCCATCGAAAAGCACTTCCCATTCCAGGTAGTAACCGGAGAGGTCGCGGAAGAAGTATTCATTGTACACGTTTATTTCACCTTGTATCAGATCGGCTGGTGTGGTCCAGATGTTTTGATAGAAATAGCCAACTTCATACATATGTGGGTTGGGGATACGGTCGGGACTGATAAGGCCATTGTCGCAAAAGTTCTTATCTGAAGCATCGAATCGGTTAAAGTCGCCACCGTAAGCGTAGATGGTCGCACCATTTTTGCCTTTCCAACGGACAGACTGATCTACGAAGTCCCAAATAAAGCCACCTTGCAAATGAGGATATTTACGAATTAAATCCCAATATTCTTTAAATCCTCCTAGAGAATTACCCATAGCATGAGCATATTCACATTGAATCAATGGCTTCTGGATATCATTACGTTGAGCATATTTTTCCATTTGGTTATAATCAGCGTACATAGGACAGTCTACGTCTGTAAAATCATTGCCATGTGCCTGTTCATACTGAACAGGGCGACTGATGTCCTCGGACTTTACCCAACGATAAGCTGCTTCAAAATTTGGGCCAAAACCAGCTTCGTTGCCTAATGACCAGAAGATGATACTGGGGTGATTGAAGTTTCTCTGTACATTACGTTGGTTGCGTTCCATGTGTGCTTCTTTGTAATCATCCCGTTTGGCAAGTGTTTTTACATCATAGCCCATGCCATGTGATTCTATATTTGCTTCGGCTACTACGTAGATGCCATATTTATCGCACAAGTCATACCAAAGGTTATCATCTGGATAGTGGCAGGTGCGCACGGCATTTATATTAAATCTCTTCATGATCTGAATATCCTGTAACATTCGTTCAGGAGATACCACATAGCCACCATCCGGATCCATCTCATGACGATTGACTCCTTTGAAGAGTATGGGCTGTCCGTTTACTAAAATTTGCCCGTTCTTCTGCTCTATTTTGCGGAAACCTGTTTTTATGGGAATTACTTCATTACTGCCTTGCAATGTAGCCTGCAACGTATAGAGATATGGAATTTCAGCTGACCACTTATACGGATTCTCCACATGTATCACGACATTTCCGCTACCTTTGATTGTTGACATGGCTACTTGTTTTCCTGTGGCATCCAGTAATTTCAAATCAACATTACCGCTACCTTTTACGCTCAGGCTTACATTCAACGAACCATTCTTGTAATTTTCATCCAAATCAGGTGTAATGCGGATATCCTGAATACGTTTCTTACTGCGGGCATATAAATAACAATCACGACCTACACCACTGAAACGGAAAAAGTCTTGGTCTTCCAAATAGGTACCATCGCACCAACGGAATACCTGAAAGGCAATCAGATTCTTTTGTCCTGGTTTTAAATAAGAAGTCAGATCGAATTCTGCTTCCAATTTACTATCTTCACTATAACCTACATACTTTCCATTTACCCACAGGTAGATATTGGAAGTCACAGATCCGAAGTGTGCAATGATATCTTTACCTTGCCAGGAAGCGGGAATTATAAATTCCCGGCGGTAAGAACCTACATGATTGTTTTCTGTTGGTACCTGAGGAGGATTGTTCTGATATTGGTTACGCCATGCATAACCGATATTGACATAGATAGGATCACCATATCCGTTTAATTCCCATACGGCAGGTATTTGCAGATCATTCCAACCTTTATCGTTGAAATCGTATCTCCAAAAGTCTGTAGGACGAGAGTCGGCATTTCTCACCCAGAAGAATTTCCAAGTACCATTCATGGTCATGAAATTAGATGAACATTCTTTTCTACCCTGCATAGCGGCATCTGCTGATTCATAAGCAAAGTAGTTCGCATGCATAGGAGCACGATTTACAGCATTCACTTCCGGGTCGGTCCATTCTTTGAAGGATTGTGCATTTCCTGTCATGGCCAAGACTGTGAGCAGTCCGGTAATGAGTCGTCTTTTCATGATATTATAAATTATTTCCGATATTTTCAATCGTATTGCTAATTAAAGGTTGTTGAGAAGAGTATGTCACTTTATAGAGCACGCCACCTTTCGCATGGAGTGTCTGGTTATTTAAAACTGTGTTTCCTTCTTCAACAAAGGTACCTTTATCGTTATACTTTCCGTAAATCACTTTTTCAAATGTACCATTGCCAAAATGGAATTCCGAATCACCAGTAGAGTAAACAAGCAAATAACTGCCTTTATCGAGTGCAAATGCCAAAGAGGCATTGTTGGTTGAGAAAGTTATTTCCACGTTTGTGGTGCGTATTTGTTGCTGTTTTACTGCTATGGGGTGGTTGTCGCTGATGTTGAATGCAGCAAAGTTTTCTGGTTTCACTGTAGCAACGTCTACATTAGCGTCAGTCAGCCCTTTAATAATCATTCTCGTGGGGTTTGTGAAATCTTTTTCTTGTAAATCCCACGTATAGATGCCATGGTCAATTTGGTCCGGTTCGCTTGTATTGTTGATAAAGAAGTTACTTGTTGCCAGGTCGTAAATATCATATCCTCCTCCTAATGCCAATGCCGTCAGTATAAGGCTTGGTGTATTGGAGTAGCTGCCTTTGTTTTCAGCTACCAATGCATAGTTGCCGTTTATGGAAGCATAAGATGATACTTGCTCTTTTAGCTGCTTGATATTGTCTTTATAAGCGTCTACTCCGATGAAATCAATACCTTGCAAGTCAAAAACATCTTTGGGACATGCATTATTGGCTTCCGGGAAAGGATTTATTCCATCACCGTATATTAGGTTCACTCGGGTTGCAACTTTATAGGAACTGTTCTTTACGGCATTCCCAACGGCGTTGAGGGCATTCGTTGTCATGTTCCATGCTTTTTCTTTGGAAAGTGGGGTTCCATCACGATATTTAAGATCTTTTTGTTCAATTCTCCAACGCATCAGTGCATCCGGTTCATTGTGTATTTGTGCAGTGATAACCGGATGTTTATCACCATTTTGCGAATCCCAGTATCGTATATGATTGAAAAGTGCCGTGATAGCTTTTGTTTCTCTCTCCAACACCCAACTGTCATCAAGAATCATAGTATATTGGTAACCGTAATAATTCCAAAAGCTGCCTTCGTCGTTCCTACCGAATCGTTTATGATAATTCTGAAGGACGTATTGGGGGGTTAGGTAGGTGAAAGAATCACCTACCATGTTAGTACTGAACCAGAGAAGTTCTATTTTCAGATCATATTTATTCGCAAATTGTAAGATTGAATTTACGATATTGAAATCATACTTCTCTTCCTTTGCTTCTATCATATTCCAGGAAATAGGAATCTGCACACAGTTCACTCCTAGTTCTTGAGCTTTTTTGAAATAATTCTCTACCTCGTTTATACTCATTTTGTCACAGTTGAGCAGGGCATCAAGGCGTATTTGTGCCCCGAGGAGTGGGAAGGGCTTACCATCCACCTCAAGATAAGTTTTACCATTTTCTGTTGCAACTTTACTTACTTCTATCTGAGGTAGTATCGGTTCCTTTCCTGTTTCGTCAACTTCACTGTCTGAGCAAGCTATGGCAAGGAAAGAAAAACAGGCCAAAGTATAGGCTAATAATATTGCTTTTTTATACATCATATTTTCCATTTATCTGTTAATGAATCTATTTTATGAACTTTGTCCGGCTACTATTCGGGAGTACCTCCTCCGATCATAGGCCATCCGGGATTCTGGTAGATGGGGGAGCTATTCAGGTCTCCTCCTTGTGAAGTCACCAGAAAATGTTCTATGGCAATAGGATCAAGATAGTGCGCCATGTGCCATCGATAACCATTGTAGGCGATGTTATTGGCAGTGATGTGGTATGGAGCTAAATAGGTACTGAAATTACGGGATGATACATTTTCTCCTTCTTTCAATATTGAGTTTCCGGAACCGTCTTTATACCAGTCCCAATTGTACATCTCTTGCCATAGATTCATTCCCAGTATATGGTAAGGCTTAGTGATCATCTGATCCATAGCGCGCCAGCGGTGCAGATCCATTGAACGAAGCCCTTCGGCCATCAGCTCACATCGGCGTTCACGGCGGATGTTGTAGCGGGTGGCATCAATAACTTGTCCGGCGGAATAGGCTCCCCAGTCAGTTTCAGCTTCTTTGGCCATATCCGTTAGGCGGATGGTTTTTTGGAAATCTTCATTCACGCCGGCTCGACGACGTATGGTGCGCCAGTATTCTTCTGCAACGTCATTAAGTGTACCGTAGCGTTCGTAGTAGGCTTCTATATAATTGAGATAGGCCTCTGCTGCACGGAATACAATGGAGCCAACGTTACTTTGCGTATTTGCTGTATATTTGCCATCCGGATTTAAACCTTTACGTATGGCGTAGCCGGTATTGTATTTATCAGTAACGGTGGCAGCTGTGATGTCAGGTTTGGTTTCATATTCTCTGCCGGCTGCTACAGTGCCTTGTGGAGGAGTATGCAGATTGCGTTGTCCTGGTTTCTTGATAAAGATATCAGCGCGTGTATCACGATTTTTGGTAATATGTTCCATATTGTTGTCTCCCCAATAGGAATTATTCTCGTCAGCCCACATGGGTGAAGCGTATATTGGTTCGCCGTTTTTCAAGATAAAAGCATCTACCATACTTTTGGTTGTTCCCACACCATGATTTCCCGTACAAGCATATTCGCATACTTCATTAGCCACACCTTGTGCCCAGTCATAGCGCTTCCACAATAATACTTCGTCATATTTATCCATGTCTGTGCTACAGAACATACTGAAATAAGGATTTTCTGTGTCTTCTGGATTCTGTGCGAAGTAACCTGTATTGGTAGTCAGAGTGTGTTTGTCGGCAATAATCTGAGATGCTGCAATAGCTTCGTCAAAGAAGAAATTGATTTCGTTGTCAATACTTCCGGATGGGAAAGTATAGCCGGCATTGTATTCTTTATTTGCTCCAGCCCATCCCGGACCGCCAGGAACAAAAGCTGTTCCTTTGAAGTTTTTCAGCCATGATGCTTCATACAATGCCACTCTGGATTTGAGTAGGATGGCGCAATCTCGGGTGACACGGTTTTTAGTACCGTCTGGTGATTGTTCCTTCAGCATTTCAATGGCTGTATTGAGGTCGGACAGAATGAAACGTGCAACTTCATTACGAGGAGATCTTTTACTGATTTCCGTTAGTATTTCGCTTTCATTGGGATAAGTTTTTGTAATGATGGGGAAATCTCCTACAGTCCTTAGCCGTTCAAAGTAGTCAAAAGCACGGAAAAAGTAGATTTCACCAATATAGTGACGGATGTTTTCCCGGTTGCCGGTTATAGTATTAGCTTCATAGGCAGGTAACACATTTTCCAGGAAATAGTTACAACGGTAAATATTTCCGAAATACCAGGTACCGTCACTTTGTCCTACTCTCCAATAACCAGGAGCGTAGAGAGTACTGGGTTGCATGGCAGCCATATTGTCGGTATGCTGATCTGATTCGAAAGTACCGTAACCATAAGTACCATGTGTAGGCAACATTTGATATTGGTCATTGGCGTAAGAGGCTACATTCGTCTCCGTAGTCATGTACTCGTCGGGTGCGAGTTGGTCAAGCGGTTCCTGATTGAGGAAAGCATCGCAACTTGTCAGGAGGAATAACATTCCTGATAGCGTATATATGAGATGATTTTTCATAAGTGTTTTTTTTAATTTGAGCATTAAGATTTTCATTTGGTTTACCGATTAGAACGTAATGTTCAGCCCGAAAGCATAGGTTCTGGAGAGTGGGTAAGCATAACCATGTGCAAAACTACCACTTTCTATTGTTTCGGGATCGAAAAACTTGACCAGATCGGTAATCGTTAACAAATTCTCACCGGAAGCGAAGAAACGCAGGTTCTGTACTCCCATTTTTTGTACTATCTTACGCGGTAACGTATAACCGATTTGTAGGTTTTTCAGGCGCATATATGCAGCATTCTGTAAGTATTTGGTCTGGCATTGCTGGTTCTTGTTTGTATTGAGTAACGGTCTGGGATAATAGGAATCCAGATTGACTCCCAACGGGCTGCTTTCGTCATTACGGAAATAATCTTCATGGCCTTTGAGAGCAGTAGAGAACCAATATCCTTGTGAGCCATTTGCTCCCCAAAAATAGTAACTTCCCTGAAAATAGTCCCGTTTCAGCGTTCCTTGCCAGAACATACGGAAGTCGAATCCCTTCCAGTCAGCTGACAGATCAATTCCTACATTATAGCGTGGTGTAGAATTACCAATGCGTTTCAAGTCGCCATGGTTGTCTAAGGTACGTGCACCGGCATCTATTTTACCATCTTCATTGAGATCACTGTACATGATGTCGCCGGCTTGCCAATCTTGACCCAATGCGCTTTGTCCACCATTTACTAAACTGCCTACATGCTCGGCCATCTCATCATCGGTTCTGGCTATTCCGATGGTTTCATATCCCCAGATTTCACCGCAATATTTACCTTCATAGAAACTGTCTATCAGGCCTGATGGATTTGAATAACGGGTAATTTTAGTACGACTGTCTGCTAGTGTGAAGCGCAGGCTGTAATTTAACCCGTTTTGCAGACGGTCTTTCCACATTAATTCCAGTTCCCAACCGGCTGTTCGCAGATCGGTATTGTTGGAGGGTGGTACGGCAATACCTAATGTAGCAGGTAACTTTTCTGACGGACCTACCATATCGTTGGTGTTTCGGATAAAGTAGTCAAAAGAGCCTGTCAAACGATTGTTAAACAGTCCAATATCTATACCGACATTCCAAGTACGTATCTTTTCCCATGTAAGATCGTAGCTGACCAATGCAGGTGCCCAAGCTATGTTGGGTTTTACACCATTCATGAGCCACTTGTCGCTTGTACCTGTTCCCATAACAGTATAAGTGGGGTAAAGTGCTGTAGTGTTTTGATTACCTAAGCTACCATAAGAGGCTCTTAGTTTCAAGGTATTCATTATACGCGTAGCTGGTTGGAAGAATTCCTCTCTTGCAATGTTCCAACCCAATGATGCAGAGGGAAAGAATCCCCAACGGTCATCACTGCGAAAACGTGAAGAACCATCGTAACGAAGATTGGCTTCGACTAAGTATTTTTCCTGAAAATCATAGTTCACTCTGCCGAAGAATCCGGCAGTGCTCCAGCGATTGTGTCCTCCGGATACATTGGGAGCAATAACTTTTCCATCTTTGTCTATACCTGTAGAGGTGTTTATGGTTGGTTTACCAGGATAAGTGATACCAATCTTCTGTGCCCATATATTACGGTAGTTGTTAGCTTCAGCCTGAAATCCGGCCAGTGCTTTCAGATGATGAGATTTAGCAAATGTCTTCTCAAAATCGGTATAGAGATTTACATTGAAGTAATCACTGGCGAAGCTACTTTCAGATACAGAAGAATTCTCATCCCAACTTCTTACTTTGGTTACTCCATCTACACCAATTTGACTGATAGTAAGTAAGTCCTCATGTGCATATTGAGTATTATACCGATAACTTAGGTCACCAATCAGACGCCATCCTTTAATGGGCTCTATGGTAAGATTGAATTGCTGGTACAGCCAAGTGTTGCGTTCGGTTTTACGACCGCCATTTTTCATTTGTTGTACATGATCGTCAAATAAGTTACCGTTCGGGTCGTACAGAGGTTTCACAGGCCAGCATTGACGGCCGATATCAGAAAAGAAGGAATCATTCATGTGGGTAGGTTGTACAAAATCATTACGTACAAAACGGGTGTTTGAAGATAATGATACAGCTCTGGATAATTGGGCGCTAATCTTGGCTGACATCGTATATCGCTTAGAGTAATCCTCGCCCATGCGGAGAGTTCCATCCTGATCGAGATAATTGGCTGACAAGTAATATTGTATCTTGTCCGTACCACCGTTTACACTGAAATTATGTTCATGTGCAAAAACATTCTTCTTGAAGAACAAGTTGTAGTAGTCTATATTGTCATTTCCTTCTTGGTAACCGTCGGCCCAGGTGTTGCTTCCATTCAGAGGGATAGTAGTATAAGAGATTTTTCCATCCATGTAATCTTTGATACGTTGCAAACGTGTTTGGGACACCCAGTTATAAGATCCCCAGCCAGAATTGTAGCCAGCATCATTGAAAAATAAAGCATACGTGTAAGAATCTAAGGATGAAGGCATATTAATGGGGCTGCTTAGGCGGAAACTGTTATTATAGTTTATTTGGGCTTTACCAGCTTTTCCTTTTTTGGTGGTTACCAATACAACTCCGAAAGGTGCTCTTGATCCGTATATAGAAGAGGCTGCGGCATCTTTCAATACTGAAATAGACTCTATATCCTGTGGATTTACGGAGAAAATATCAGCTTCCATACCATCTATCAGAATGAGGGCATCACCCGTGGAACCTTCACCAATGGTACCTATACCACGTACATTGATACTTTGTTTTTGATTAAGCCCTCCACCTTTGTTACTGTAAATATTCAGGCCGGGAACCTGCCCTTGCAGTGCTTGTACAGCGTTGGCTACAGGCACGGATTCGAAAGCTTTTGAGTCTATTACACTTACGGAACCTGTAAGATTTACCTTTTTTTGAGTACCGTAACCTACAACGACTACTTCTTCAAGTATTTGGTTGTCTATTTCCAAGGTTACATTTATTACTTTTCTATTGCCAACCTGTTGCTGTATAGATTTGAAGCCGATAAAGCTAAATTCTATGGTAGCATCAGGAGAAGCTTTTAGCTGATATTTACCATTTATATCTGTCACTACTCCGGATATTGACTCTCCTGCTTTTACGGCAACAGAAACTCCTGGCAATGGTTCTCCTTCGTTGTCTTTTACAAGTCCGGAGATTGTATTGTCTTGTGCATATATACTGATAGAATGCACTAGCAAGAAAACTATGATTACGATTGGCTTCTGATTTCTGATGTAATCAGATACCGACAAAGCCATTCCTTGCAAAAGTCTGAAATAATGTTTTGAATAGTCTTTCATAATTTATCGATTTAATATGTATAAATTAGAATTTTCTCATGTTTTCGTTTTATTTTTTATTTGCTACGCAGCGTACTGGGTAAGCTGCTGCATTTCCGGCAAATTCGTTGTTGCTTATACTGTTGTCTGCGCCTATCCAACAAATGTATCGGTCCCAGGTCTGTCCGGGGCGTGTGATACTTGTGATATTGGCCGGCCACCAGATGATTTGTGCACCGGAATCTCTGTCACGGAAACCAGACTGCGGCCAGAAAATAGCACCTCTCATATTGTCTTTGTTTGCAAGAGCAGCTTCTTCTCTCGGGATACCTACAATGGCTCCGGGTACGAGGAAATGACTGTTTGTTGGTTCTGCCCAAATGAAATAAGGGTTCCCTGAGTTTCCAGTCAATCTTTGTATTTCTTCATATTCGGGAATTCTCCAGCCTTCCGGACAAGGATTCTTTTCAGCTCTCCAGCTTGGAATTCCGTCGTCGTATGCTCCCGTTCTGAAACCATTAGGTTTATTATTGTCTTCTTTCGGACTGGTGTTGGGATAGCCGATAGCTGAGTCATATTGATACAATAATCCTTTGGTGTCGGGAGATGCTGCAAAATATCCAGGTTGAGCAACATCGCTTTTCGCCCAGATCAGACCATTAATTTCAATTCCGAATCCTTGTTGTATGGTTATGTCTGAAGACAGGTTACCTGAACTGACCGTAATAGTAGCCATTCGCATTTCATTATCAGATACTTCTGACAAGTGAATGGTAATATTTCCTACGCCTTCTCCTGTATCATTTTTTAAAGTACACCAGGAGGCTGCTTCTCGATTGACTGTTGCTTGCCAGGTTCCTTTACATAATACTTTTACCTGATAGTCTCCTGCATTATTACTAATAGGGGCGATGTTTGCAGGTTCTGTTGCCAGTGAGGGCTTAGCTAGTTGGGTAATATGAATTTCTTTTGTTTCGTCACCGGCAGTTACAAGGAAAGTGGCAGTACGATCTTCCAGTACATTACTGTATTCGTCAATCCACAAAGTGAATATCCCATCTCCGTTTAGCACCGAAGGTAAAAGAAAGATCCACCCGGATTTGTCCGGTGAGTCGTAGGTAATGGTTGCTTTGGACGGCATATTGCAGAATACAGGTATGTTGATTGTATCTTTCTTACATTCAACTTGAATATTAGATTCTGCTTCTATTCTCAAGTTGGGAGAATCGTCATCTTTGCATCCTGTCAGGAATAGTATTGTGCATGCTATTCCTGTGATAAATAAATTTCTTTTCATTGTATTTTCTTTAGTAGGTTAAAACTTTATTCTATAGACTATACAAGGCTCCATGGCAAGCCGGTTATCGGGAGCTTCTGCTTTCTCTTCAGATACCCAGTTTCCGTCAATATCATAATGCCCTTTTTCTATGCTTTTTATTTGTATGTTCCTGAATACCATCTCATCACTTTTGGTGGAAGCAACAGTCAGGTGGTCATTATACTCTATCGCAAAGGCCACTCCACGAGATTTGGTACTCCATTTGATACCTGCGTGAGTAGTGTTTTTACTCTCGGAGGTTTGTTCCATTCCGTCATTACTCTTTAAGTTGAATCCCGCTATATCCAAATAATTTGCATTAGCGAGGTCTACCCATGCTTCTTTAAAGATTTTAAAGGCATCCACTATTTGCTGTGTATGTACCTTAGGAGTAAAGTCGGGATTGTAGATCCCTCGCAGTGTCCATTCTGTGAGGAATGGGTGAGGGGTAGTGATGACTTCGAATATCTCATATCCACAACCCAGACTGAATGCTTTTAAAGCGAGAAGGTCATTATTTGCATATTCACCTCCATTCTCTGCAATGTGTGCATAATTACCTTCAATCTTTCTCAATTGTCTGAGTTTTCCGTCTATAGCTTGGATGCTATTTTCGTAAGGATCTACTCCTACATAATCGATACCTTCAGTAATTGCAATAGCTGTACTTTTAGTTAGATATTCAGGATAGGTTGTTGTCTGATTTACCCGTGTGTAGCAATCGTATGGAGAACTTTTGACTACTTGTCCTAACTTGTCCAGCATGATTATTAGGTCGGGCCATATTTGCTCCGGTGTATACCCGTGTGCTTCGTTATGCCGGGTTGCCAGCATATCCGGTTCATTTTCAATTTGAATACCTATGACCGTGTGTTTTTGGTTATGTATATTGTCATAGTTGTAGATGGCTTCCATCATTTTTCCCAATGCCTTTGATTCACGCTCTACCAAAGCAGGTGTATTAGGTTTCAAGTAATAGTGCTTTCCTAACCATCCGTCAAAAGCAGCATCTGGTTTGAGATCGGGATAAGTCACAGGATCATTTACTATATACTCCGGTATATACCCCTCTACAGAATATCCGCACATATAACTACCAAACCATAAGATTTCCAGTTTCATCTGGTATTTGTCGCACAGTTCGATATACTTTTCTACCAGTTCTGTGTTATAGATGTCTTTTTGCACTTCTATATCCCTCCAACCAACAGGAACTTGTATGACTAATATGTTCATATTAGCTGCCAGTTCAAAATACGGTTCCAGTTCATTTAGAGTTTTTTTATCTAATTGCAGGAAATAGTCTGTGCGCAGTTGGGCTCCTAACATTAAGAATGGCTTTCCTTCCACTATTAGTTTTTGAGGATGGACGGCAGGAGGTCGTTCAGGCTCATTAGTATTACTGCATGCTAGTATGGTAAGTAGGAAGCAGTATAACAAGATGTTGATAACTCTCATAATTTTACGTTTTTTGTTGATACAAGATTTTTGGTTTTAAAGCTTTTATTTCTCCTCCCCTCTTATCTTTGAGATAATAGAAAAAGAAAGCATAAAAGAGAGGGGCGGGAGTTCTTTTTTAATTAGCTCCGGAGATAATAATTGCTCCTAAACCGGATATAAACAGAACGAACATGCAGGCCAGAAGAATATTTACCGCACGGGAAGAGCCTTTGAATTCTTTCCAGATAAATATGCCCCACAAGGCTGCAATCATGGGTGCTCCTTGTCCTAGTGCGTAAGAAATAGCTGCACCGGCTTTTCCTGCTGCAATATAACTGAGAGCCGTACCCAATCCCCAAATAGCTCCTCCCAGCACTCCGACCATGTGTGTGCTGAACTTGCCTTGGAAATACTCCTTATAGCTCACGGGAGTACCTACAAACGGCTTTTTCATCACGATGGTATTGATAATGAAATTGCTTATGAAGATACCTATTGCGAATATAAAGAATGCTGAATATGGAGTAGCCATTGTGGGGGTAGGTGACTCAAAATTGTTCAAGTCCATGGCGGCAGCAACAAACCGATAGAAGAAAGACATCAGTACACCGGCTATAATGGCAATGATAATCCCTTTCTTATTGATGCTGCTTCCTTTCTGATTCATCTTTCCGGCAGCTATGGCATTAAAGATTATGGCTAATACAACGAGTGCCACACCACTGAACAGAATTACTGCATCACCTTTAGGCTCACCGAAATAATTGACGAAAACACCTAATACCAAGGCTATGCCGACTCCTAAGGGGAATGCTACCGTAAGCCCTGCCATAGAAACGGAAGCTGATAAGAGGATGTTGGACAGATTGAATATGACGCCTCCTGCAAAAGCGCTTGCATAGTTCTCCATACTGATCTGCTTCAAATCTTCAACAAAACCGCGTCCGGCATCTCCCGTACTGCCCAGGGTGAAACCTAAGAGGAGAGAGAAGGCAAGGATACCGATTACGTAATCCCAGTAGAATAATTCGTAACGCCAGGTTTTCCCGGCAAGTTTCTGTGTATTACCCCACGAACCCCAACAAAGCATCGTGACAACGCAGAAAATAACTGCTAATGAATAACTGTCGACTATAAACATGGTATTAGATTTTTAAATTACTATTTATAAAACATCAATTTCTTTACGATAGGGTAGGGAGGGCTGGGCTCCCATTCGGGTCACAGTGATGGATGCACATTTATTTGCGAATTTAACTGCATTCAACACATCTACATCTTCGGATAAAGCGACGCACAATGCACCGCAGAAAGTGTCTCCCGCTGCTGTAGTATCTACGGCTTTAACTTTGGGTACGGGCACTTCATGAAATGTATCTTTCTCTTTAATCAGTGCTCCTTTGGAACCAAGAGTGATAACCACGATATCCACTCCTTTGGCACTGATAATATCCGCGGCTCTACGGGCGCTTTCCCAATCGGTCACTTTGATTCCCGAGAGTATTTCAGCTTCCGTTTCATTGGGAATGATCATATACAGGTTCTGTAATAATTTGTTGGAGAGTGCCCGGGCGGGTGCCGGATTCAGGATTACTTTGATACCCTGTTCGCTGGCTATCTGAGCGGCATATTCCACTGTTTCTATGGGAATTTCCAGTTGCATCAACAAGATGTCACCTTTTTCAATGGTAGGCTGTGCCTTCCAGATGTCTTCGGGACTCAATGAACCATTGGCTCCGGAAGCGATGGCGATGCTGTTTTCTCCATTCATATCCACCATAATTAGCGCTACACCTGAAGGAAGTGTGAGATCTGAATAGATATTTTCAACATGGATTCCTTCGTCTTCATATTGTTCTATGGAACGTTTGCCGAACAGGTCGTTTCCGGTTTTGGCAATGAAGTGTACATTCCCCTTTAGTCTGGCAGCAGCTACAGCTTGGTTGGCTCCTTTGCCTCCGGGATTCATCATGAAACTACCACCTATGATTGTTTCTCCCGGTACGGGAAGACGGTCAGCTTTGATGACCATATCTGTATTACAACTACCTATTACAATAATATTTTTGCTCATGGCTATTTTATTAGTTTAAGATTAAATAATCGGGAACTGTGCTTTCTTTTTCTATGCCAAAAGTATGCGATACATAATACATAAGCAAACAAAAAGAGCACAAATATAATACTGGTAAAATTATATAATTCTGTTAATTGATGTGTTAAATAATTGATATACATCTGTTTGTATTTGTATTAGATGCTTTATTTTAATATTTGTAATATAGGTAAAAGCTATATTATTCCATGAAAAGATTGCTTTCTTTCGTTTTTTTCTCTACCTTGCTTTCGCTAAGATGTGTTTTTATAAATCTGCTAATGCTATGTTGAAGTCCGAATCACTCATTCAATTGATTAATAGTCTCACGAAACAAGAGAAGAAAGAGTTCTCCATGTATATATCCAATAAGCCGGAGAAAGATTATATTTTTCTTTTCAGGTTGATTGATGATAAGAAGATAAGCGATCCTGAGGAGTTGAAACAATGCTTTCTGAAAGCAAAACCTACTTCTTCTTTCAATACGGTGGTTATTTACCTGTTTGATCTGCTGATAGAGATATTGACAAAACTGAGAACAGAGCAGGATAGCTATTATCTGTTATTCAATGAGCTGCTGCATGCCAGGGTGTTGTATGAGAAATCAATGTATCAGGAGTGCTTCCAGGTACTGAAAAAAGTGAAGGAAAAAGCTGTCTATTATGAGAATCATTTTGCACTGCTTGTGGCGCAAAGGCTGGAACTGAATTATCTCTTGACTCTGGATTTCGAAGAGGTGGATGAAAAGAAGCTCCTGAACAAGCAATATAAGATGAATAATACCCTAAAGAATATCAGGCAGCTGAATGAACAGTCTTCATTGCATGAGTTATTGAAGTTGAGAATGCTTAATAGGGGAGCTTCACGATCATTGGAGGAAACACAGAAGTTGGATGATCTGGTGACGAGTGAGATCAGTATCGTGGCAAGTGCAGGCGTCGAAAACTTTGAGATAAAGAAAAACCACCAGCTTTTTCAGGCCAATTACTTTATGATGGTGGGAGATTACAGAGCAGCCTTCAATTCGTTTGTGGAACTGAACAAGCTGTTCGAGGAGAATACGCATCTGTGGAATAATCCTCCGGTATATTATCTGATGACTGTAGAAGGAATGTTAGAGAGTCTTCGCATTATGCATAATTATGAGGGTATGGATTACTTTATAGGGAAGTTGGAGAAACTGTCTTCACCGTCATCAAGTTTTCAGTTGAATGTAACTTATGTGATATTCATATACAGGCTATTTTCCTATATCGATAGAGGAGAGTTTGAACAGGCGGGTTTGTGGATTGCTGAACATCAGGCTTCACTGATTGATAAAATGGCCTTATTAAAAGAACAGCAACAGGCGGAAATGTCCTTGTATGTCGCCTTGATCCATTTGGGGAACGGGGAGTACAGGAAAGCCCGGAAACGGTTGAGTACGACTATCGGGAGAGGACACCTATATTCTCTGCCACTGTTTCGCACCATTAGGATCGTGAATGTGATGATTCATTATGAGTTGGGGGATGTAGACTATATCCAGTCCGAAGTTCGCTCTATTAAGCGGGAAATGTCCAAAAATAAAGGGTATAATCTGAAGGTAGAATCATTTCTGCTTAAATTTCTGAATTACTCTTTCGTTGATACGAATCGGAAAAAGCGAGCGAGAATATGGGAAAGCATGGCGGAAGAGGTTCATACTTTGTATGCGGATAAATATGAGACTCAGATTTTACGTAAGTTCGATTTTGTGGCATGGGTTGAGGCCAAGATATTTGAAGTTCCCTTAAGTGATATTCTGAAGCGGGAGCATGCCTCGAAAAGTAAGTGGCAACGTAAATAGTGTAAATGAGGATGCATCAGAATCGTGTCTGATACATCCTCATTTTTCTTTTATTTCTGTGTTTTCTTCTTTCCGTAGAAGAACATGAAATACACTCCTATGATTACAAACGGAACACTGAGCCATTGTCCCATATTCAGTGACATGCTATTCTCGAAATCTACCTGATTCTCTTTCAGGAATTCTACGAAGAAGCGGAATACAAAAATTTCTGTCAGACAGAGTCCGAAGAAGAAACCACGATGCAGCTTCTTGCCGTAATTCTTATACAGGAAAATCATCAGCAGGAAGAAAATGAAGTAGGCGATTGCTTCGTAAAGCTGTGCCGGATGCCGGGGAAGCATATCTACCCGTTCGAATACAAATGCCCAAGGCACATCGGTCGCTTTACCGATAATTTCAGAATTCATCAGATTGGCAAGGCGGATGAAGCAGGCGCAGATAGGAGTTGCTACGGCAATCATGTCCAATACGTCCATATAGTGCATTTTCATCTTGCGGCAGTACAGCCATAGGGCTATCATCAGCCCCAGCGTACCTCCATGACTGGCGAGACCTGCATAGCCGGTCCATTTCCAACCTCCATCGGGCAGGAACTGTATAGGCAATATCATTTCCCAGAAATGATGAAGATAGTATTCCGGCTGATAGAACAGGCAATGTCCCAGGCGTGCTCCGATGAGGATGCCGAAAAAGCAGTAAAAGAACAGCGGTTCAAACTTGTCATCGCCGATTTTTTTGTCTCTGTACTGGTAGCGGACTACGAAATAGGAACAGGCGATACCGATGACCCATAACAGACCGTAATAGCGTACGGGAATATGACCGAACAGATTGAATAGTTCGGGGTTTGGGTCCCAATTGATGCTGAGTAATGGAAGCATAATATATTTTTTTATTAAGTTTATTGTTTCAACTTCTGAACTTCTCCGCCACCATCCGATACGTCGGAATGTCGATTCCTTGTTCCTCAGCAGCAGTAATCATATCGAATAGCAGTCCTTGTACTTCGCTTTCATGTCCTTTGGCTATATCCTTCTGCATGGAGGCGGTACTTTCCGGGGCAAGTTTATCGATTACTTTGAGGTTATACTCCACAATGTCTTCTTTGAACTCAATACCCAATTTCCGGCCCAAAGCGGCACTTTCTTCTGAAAGACCAATGAATGTATCCCGAACCTTACCGGGCTTTTGTACTTCGCCCATAGGCACATCGTAATAAGCTCCGGTAACAGCCATGGCAGAGATGAAAGACCACTTCACAAAGGTATCCCGATTGATGTCCGGAGATATCTCTGCTTTGATGCCACTTTCTTCTAAATCCTGCCGAACAGCCTCCAACGTTCCACGGGGAACAACCGTGCCTTTATGTGCTCCGTAAACCAAGCGGAATATCTTTCCCATCTGGGTAATTTCACCTTTACCTGATACGAAACCGACAATGTAAATACAGCCGTCCAGTACCGTTACTCCGGGTACAAGGCGCTGAATGCGCGGGCCTGTCCCATATACATTGAGAATAGGGATGACAATAGTGTCTTTATGCGATACACGCTTGATCAGGTCAGTGATAGAATCAACCGAATAGCCTTTGACACATACGAAAATGACATCGGCACTGCCGTTATATTCTTCGGCAGTATATGCTTTTACCGGTAGTGTATGTTCACCTTTCAGATCAGAGTGCAGACGCAATCCATGTTCGCGTATGGCAGTCAAGTGTTCGCCGCGGGCTATACAAGTCACATCTTTCCCGGCAAGAGAAAGAAAAGCGGCGATACTGCCTCCTACGCCGCCTGTACCGGCTATGAGATATTTCATAACCTGTAATTGATTATACGTTAAACCGGAAGTGCATGATATCGCCATCCTGCACTATGTATTCTTTTCCTTCCACGCCCAGCTTTCCGGCTTCTTTTACAGCAGCTTCGCTGCCATATTGCAGAAAGTCTTCGTACTTGATAACTTCAGCGCGAATGAATCCTTTCTCAAAGTCTGTATGGATAACGCCGGCGCATTGCGGAGCTTTCCAGCCTTTTTCATACGTCCAGGCACGTACTTCTTGTACACCGGCAGTGAAGTAAGTTTGCAGGTTCAGCAGGCTGTAGGCTGACTTGATGAGGCGGCTTACACCTGACTCTTCCAGTCCTACTTCTTCGAGGAACATCTGGCGATCCTCATAAGTTTCCAGTTCGGCAATATCCGCTTCTGTCTTGGCGGCTACCACCAATATTTCGGCATTCTCATCCTTGACGGATTCCCGTACCATATCTACGTATTTATTACCTTTTACAGCACTTGCTTCATCTACGTTGCATACGTACATCACAGGTTTGGAAGTCAGTAGGAAGAGTTCGCGGGCAAGTTTTATCTCATCTTTAGTTTCAAAGACTACGGTGCGTGCTGATTTGCCTTGCTCCAGTGCTTCTTTGTACTTTACCAGTACGTCATAGGCCAGTTTAGCGGTCTTGTCTCCACCGGTCTGCGCTTGCTTTTGTACTTTCTGTATGCGCGACTCGATGGTTTCAAGGTCTTTCAGTTGAAGCTCATAATCGATGATTTCCTTGTCACGTACGGGGTTTACACTTCCGTCTACATGTGTCACGTTCTCGTCGTCGAAGCAACGCAGCACATGGATGATAGCGTCTGTTTCTCGGATATTTGCGAGAAATTTATTACCTAATCCTTCACCTTTGCTGGCACCTTTTACCAATCCGGCGATATCCACGATTTCCACTGTAGTGGGGACAATTCGTTGCGGATGTACCAGGTCGGCGAGCTTATTCAAGCGCTCATCGGGTACGGTGATTACACCTACATTCGGTTCTATTGTACAGAAAGGAAAGTTTGCTGCCTGCGCTTTTGCGTTTGACAGACAGTTGAAAAGTGTTGATTTACCTACGTTCGGCAAACCAACAATACCACATTGTAAAGCCATTATCTATTTTGTTATTACTTATTTTCTTGCTGCAAAGATAGGTATTCTTCTGTTTATCTGATAAAAGATTAGGTTTTAATTAACGTTGTCCTATGTCTTTCAATGCTATGTAGCGTTATTCTGTATATTGTTTCCATATATCTATATGGAAATAGACAGGCAATATAAAGGTACTTTCTACACACAAACCTCTTTGTCTGGCAGGCTTCCAAGCTGGCATGGAAAGAACGAGGCGTTTTGCCTCTTGATCCAGCATTGGTGATACACTCCGGAGGATTTTAGGATCGGTAGCTTTACCCTTTTCATCAATAGTGAACTGTATTAGTACTTCTCCTTCTTCTCCTTGCTTAAAAGCTTCCTGAGGATATTGTTGGTTTTCTTTGAAGAATTTGTATAAAGCTTCTTCACCATCTGGGAAATAGGCATCTGCATATACAAGTTCAAACGTACCATCACGGTCGTCTTCATAAGGTTCACCTTTTTCAATGATTTTCTTATCTTTTCTTACATGTACATTTTTCAATCTTTGAATACGTGGTTGCATTTGTACTATGAAGCCGGTAGTATCTTTCTCCTGTAATTGTCTGTATGCATCTTCTTTTCCTGCATAGGTAAAGTATAGGGTTTCTTTAGGTTTGGCATCTATGTAGAAATTTCCGTTTGAGTCTGAAATTGTTCCACGCATACTTCCGGGTATGTAGATACTTACCTTGGGGAGAGCGTTGTTATCTGTATCCACAACCTTTCCCTTAAAGAATATCCTGTCTGGATTAAGTGGTTCAAAAGGTCTGATTTGCGCTTTCAAAAATGAGGGAAAGGATAGTAATATGCCAAGTATGGCATTATAATAAAGTGCTTTCATTATTGGAGGTTTAATTGTTTTTTTCTTCTGAAAATAATTTGTTGAATGTTTTTTTGAGCAACTCTTCGTTTAGGATAATAGTTTGTAGTTCTTTCAGGCGTTCTGTATTCTTGGAGTCTGGAAGCCAGAGCTTCAGATATCCTCCAGGCGCATATTTGTCCATTAAATGCTGATGAAAACGTTGATAGTGCCATTCTTTATCTGCTTCTGGTTGTTGTTTCAGTCCGTATTGTACCGTGCGGCGTAGAGTGATAGTGGGGTCAATCACGCGATCTGCTTCTGCGACTATTTTTCCGTAAATACTCCGAGGTTCATGGTCCGTAGATGCCCGGTGATCTTCTACCGCTTCTTTCATTGTTTCTATTTCTATTTCATTAAACCATTGGCGGAGAGTGACATCTTGCTTCAGAATCTCACCTGAAATTAGGTGATGTGTAGCACGATCATGACAAAGCCCGGTGTCGTGGTAAGCGGCAATAGTATATGCCATACTTTCATTTACATCATACTGTTTGGCAAGTGAAAGGCTCTCTTCTATAACGGCCTGTACGTGCGAGAGGTTATGAGCCTTGTCGAACTTCTCATAACGTGGAATGATTTCTGTTTCAATGTAGTGGGTGAGGTTGGCAGGTATCATAAATAGATGTTTTTTTTGAAAGGCAAAGTTATGAAAAAAGCCGGAATACATCGCGTATTCCGGCTTTCATTGGTGTACAAAACTTATAAAGGTTTCGGTTTGTTCAATTTGTTAGAATTTTAAGAGAGTATCTGTAAGATTTACAGGCTTGGATTGTCCATTGTAACCGTCATGTCAGGTACAAGGACGTATGCTTTTTGTTTGCTGTTCCATTTATAATAAGTGGTAGTGATACTTTTTCCCTGATAGGCGTAGCAAATGCGGAGGTCGTTTTCCCAAGTATTCTTTTGGCTGTTCCACTTCATAGTTTCGCTTTCCGTCATACGTTTTTGGTCATCATACTTGTAGCTGTACTTCATGTAGTTTGCTAAAGTTCCACTGTCCATCTTGTAAACGGTTTGCCCAACCATCATTCCGTCTTTCTCTTCCGAATTGTAAATAAGGTTGTTTTTGTTAGCTGCAGAAGCTGCCATAGCACTAAAAAGAATAACTGCTGATAAAGCAACTGTTTTTAAAAATACTTTTGTTCTCATGGTTCTATATGTTTTTAAGTTATCTCTTACTATATTCTATCAATATGTCATTGAATTCGCTGCAAAGGTACGTATTTAATTGACATAAATATCATATATGAATTAAATATAGTCAAAATGTCAGATATGATTGCTTTCTTATGCTTTCTTTTTGCCAAGATTGATGACAAAAAAATATCCGGCAGTGATGTTGCCGGATATTATGGTGAGCAAACTGTATTTCGAACAGATTACTTCAGTTGCTTTCTGATTGTAAGTTAAATAAAGTTATAGGTGGAATTAATGGGCTTCCAACCAGTTCTTTCCCCACCCACAATCGGCTCTCAGGGGTACGTGCATGCGATATGCGCGTTCCATTTCTTCAATTACAATTTGTTGCACAAACTCTTTTTCAGCCTCTGGAACGCTGAAATTTAGTTCGTCATGGACCTGTAAAATCATCTTTGCTTTCAGATTGTTACTTTGAAAGCGTTTGTAGATGCGTGCCATGGCAACTTTAATGATATCAGCTGCACTTCCCTGGATAGGCGCATTGATGGCATTGCGCTCTGCATATCCGCGTACGGTTGCGTTGCGGGAGTTGATATCGGGCAGGAAACGTTTGCGGTGGAAGATCGTTTCCACATATCCTTGTTCGCGTGCTATCTGAATACTTTTATCCATATATTCACGAACTTGCGGGTAGGTTTCGAAATATCCGTCGATCAATTCTTTGGCTTCTTTACGGTCCACATTCATACGTTCTGCCAATCCAAAGATAGAAATACCGTAGATGATACCGAAATTGGCTGTCTTAGCTTTGCGACGCATGTCGGAAGTGACGTCCTTTATATCTACCTTATATATTTTAGCGGCAGTGGCGGCATGAATATCATAACCACTGAGGAAGGCGTCAATCATATTCTTATCTTCGCTTAGATGCGCCATAATGCGCAACTCTATCTGTGAATAGTCGGCGGAGAAGAACTCGCAACCATCGTCCGGAATGAAGGCTTTACGGATTTCCTTACCGTCTTCGTCGCGGATAGGAATGTTTTGCAGGTTCGGGTTGCTGGAACTTAGTCGTCCGGTAGCTGTGACTGCCTGGTTAAAAGAAGTATGAATACGCCCTGTGCGTGGATTGATCAGCAGGGGGAGAGCATCGATATATGTTCCTAATAATTTCTTCAATCCACGGTATTCGAGGATCTTTCCGATAATCTCATGTTTATTGCGCAGGCTTTCCAGCACCTCTTCCGAAGTGACGTATTGTCCTGTCTTGGTTTTCTTCGCCTTATCCGTAATCTTCAGTTTGTCGAACAGGATTTCGCCCACCTGCTTGGGTGAAGCTATATTGAACGTTTCCTCTGCCAGTTCATAGATTTCTTTTTCTATCTCTTGTAGGCGGACAGTGAAATGTTCGGAGGTTTGTTTTAGCGCTTCGGTATCAATGCGCACCCCGTTACTTTCCAGATTGGCGAGTACGCGTACGAGCGGCATTTCTATTTCATAGAAGAGATGTTCAACCCCCTGTTTCTTCAATTCTTCTTCAAGTACATTCTTTAGCTTTAAAGTAATGTCTGCATCTTCGCATGCATATTTGTAAACTTCTTCTGGTGGAAGGTCCCGCATGTTCTTTTGATTCTTTCCTCTCGGGCCGATAAGTTCATCAATGTGGATGGTTTGATAATGCAGATAAATTTCTGCCAGATAATCCATGTTATGACGAAGTTCGGGTTGCAAAACGTAATGTGCGATCATGGTGTCGAAAAGTTCACCTTTCACTTCCATCCCGTAATTTTGAAGAACAAGAATATCGTACTTGATATTTTGTCCGACTTTCATTGAAGTTTCATTTTCGTAGAGCGGCCGGAACTCATTTACTATTTTTAACGCTTCTTCCTGTTCTGCCGGAACCGGAACATAATAAGCCTGATTTTCGGTATCGCTGAAGCTCATCCCTACCAATTCTGCTTCCATTGGTTCGGCTGAAGTGGTTTCTGTATCTATTGAGAGAATTTTCGTTGTAAGCAACTTTTTAATAATTTTGCTCCTTTTCTCTTCTGTATCAATGAGTTGGTAGTCGGCATTGATGGTTTCTAAACGCGCGAGATTTGAATTTTTGGAATCTTCCGGCCCGTTGGACGCAAATTCTTCAAACAAATTGCCTTGAACTGGACCGTTATTTTGAGTAAAAAGCGGGCCTGGTGAAAAAAGATCGGGAGCAACGGAAGAAGGGGAGGGGGAACTACTCTTCTTGAGTACACGGTCAATGAGTGTACGGAATTCCAATTCTTCGAAAATTTTCCTGAGTTCTTCTTCATTCGGTTCTTCACGAACGAGAGCTTTCATGTCAAGTTTGATGGGAACATCGATTTTGATTGTTGCAAGGAATTTGGAGAAGATAATCATTTCCCGGTTATTTTCGACTTTCGTCTTCAATGCACCTTTTAGTTTATCGGTGTGCTCCAGAAGATTTTCGATACTGCCGAATTCACTGATCAGCTTTTGTGCGGTTTTCTCTCCGACGCCGGGACATCCGGGAATATTATCGGAAGCATCCCCCATTAATCCCAGCATGTCAATAACCTGCTGGGTGGACTGAATGTCGAATTTAGCTTTTACCTGTTCTATTCCCATAACCTCAAACCCGCCGGTATGTTTGGGACGGTACATGAATACATTTTCAGATACTAATTGCCCATAGTCCTTATCGGGGGTCATCATGTAAGTGGTGATGCCTTGTTGCCCTGCCTCAGTGGCAAGCGTGCCGATGACGTCGTCAGCTTCGTATCCCGCTACTTCCAGGATGGGAATGCGGTATGCACGTATAATATCCTTTATAATAGGTACGGAAAGGCGGATAGCTTCCGGAGTTTCCTCACGTTGTGCCTTATATTGTTCGTAGGCCTCATGGCGGAAGGTCGGTCCGGCGGGATCGAAAGCGACTCCGATGTGAGTAGGGTTCTCTTTTTTAAGTACTTCTTCCAGGGTATTTACAAAGCCCAGAATGGCGGAAGTATTGAACCCTTTGGAGTTAATCCGAGGGCTCTTGATGAACGCGTAATAGGCGCGATATATCAATGCATAGGCATCGAGAAGAAACAGTTTATCGTCAGAATTCATATATTTATCCTTTTTTTCATGGTAAAAGTACAAAAAAATACCGTATTAAGTGTTTTATTACTATTTTTGTGGGAAAATAGCGATGCATGGACAACTCATCACTCATAAAAACTCCGATAGCGGCAGAACTGGACGATTTCAAAAAGCTGTTTGACAATTCGCTTACCAGTTCCAACTTTTTGCTGAATGAAGTAATCTCACACATTCGACAAAAGAATGGGAAGATGATGCGTCCGATTTTGCTGCTGCTTGTGGCAAAGCTATATGGACGGATTTGTCCCGAATCACTTCATGCGGCGGTTTCCCTTGAATTATTACATACGGCCAGTCTGGTTCACGATGATGTGGTGGATGAAAGCACCGAGCGTCGCGGACAGCTGTCGGTGAATGCTATTTATAATAATAAGGTAGCGGTACTGGTGGGTGACTACCTTTTGGCAACTGCACTTGTGCAGGTAGGCAAGACGCATAATTACGCTATTATTGATGTGGTTTCCCGTCTGGGACAGAATTTGTCCGAGGGAGAACTTCTTCAACTTTCTAATGTAAGTAATCTCCAATTCTCCGAAGAAATCTATTTTGATGTGATCCGTAAGAAGACGGCTGTGCTCTTTGCAGCTTGTACCAAATCGGGTGCTCTCTCGGTAGGAGTGACCGATGAACAGGCGGAATTTGCGCGCCAGTTCGGTGAATATATCGGTCTTTGCTTCCAGATTAAGGATGATATATTCGACTATTATGATAGTAAGGAGATAGGTAAGCCAACAGGAAACGATATGTTGGAAGGCAAACTGACCCTTCCCGTTCTTTATGCCTTGAACTCTACCAAGGATGAAAGTGCGGAAGAGATTGCCGTCAAAGTGAAAAATGGTACTGCCTCGGCCGATGAAATCGCCCGATTAATCGAATTTGCCAAGCAACAAGGTGGCATTGAATATGCAGTGCAGACCATGTTTGCCTATAAGGAAAAAGCACTTTCATTATTGGCGTCCTTGCCTGATTCAGATGTAAAAGCCGGCCTTGCTGCTTATTTGGATTATGTAGTGGACCGCGATAAATAATCAACCAAACTTACATTTTACCCAAGGGCTTTCGGGACTTTCGGTCGAAAGCAGGAAATAGCGGATTGCTTCCTGGAAGTTCTCTTCGCCGGGATAGCTCATGATTTGTCCTAACAGGAAGCTTTTGCCTATCTCTTTCCAGCAAGCGAATGTTTCACGGCATTTCTTACCGGCAAATTCTATGTACTTCCAGGCTTCTTCTTCAGCTAAAAGTCCATAGTCATAAGATACGCGGGCGAGACTTACCAGATGCCCTAAATCCCATGCTAATATACCTCGTTGGAGGTCTTCATTGGTTATTTCGATTGTGTTATTCTCTTTGATATACACCAGGAAGTCACTCAGATTTCTGCAATATTGTACGAAGCGATCGATGCCAAGAAAGCGTTCTTTGATGAGTGCTTCGCGTTTTTTTTCGTTATGCTCCGATAGAAAAAGAGAAATCATGATGTTGTATGCACTGCGTTCTCCTTCCTCTTTGAGAAAGTTAAATACCAGTTGAATGTTAGGTTTGTCTTTTAGTCTTACGGCTAAAGAAAGATGTCGGGATAGCTCCTCACGACTTCTTCCCGTAGTCAGACTGTTTGTGTAAAAAAACTCTTGCTCTCCGCTCATCAGTCCGATGAGAAGGGCTTGTTCACGATTTCGGTTCACAGGAGGTGCCTGTGGATTCCGATGGAAGAGGGGTGCCGAATTTGTTTCCATACTCTTATCTTTACGTTTGTTATCAAAAAGCGTGAGAACTGTTACTTGTACCATTCCTGAGGCTTCGGCAAACCTTCTATGAAATACAAGCAACAGTCTCACGCCTATTCGATATATAACAAGAGTATATACACGAAAGTGCGTGAGACCCGTTTGCTCATTACCTTTCATAGATTGAATTTTGCCGAATTCCAGGAAAAAGGTAATAAATGAAACGTTCTCTAATACAATGCTTTAGCCAAAACTCTATTGGCTTATGTTGTCGCAAAGATAGGAAAAGTTTCGCTTTTCCTATCAAGCTTCTTTAGTTTTTATTATGGTATGGAAGCTCTTAGAAGAACTTCATTTCCATGCCTTTGATGTCCGAAAGCAGAAGATTGGCCAGGCGGCTGGTGCCCAAGCGGAACCATTGGTTGTTGAGCCATTCTTCGCCAAGCACCTCTTTGACGATAGTGTAGTAGATGACAGCGTCATTTACAGTATTAATGCCTCCGGCAGGTTTGAAACCTACTTTATTGCCGGTTTTATCGTAATATTCTTTAATAGCCCGGCACATTACATAAGCAGCTTCCGGGGTTGCAGCGGGTTGTTGTTTCCCGGTAGATGTCTTTATGAAATCTGCGCCCGAATACATGGATAGGATAGAGGCTTTCATGATATTGGAAGCACTCTTCAGAGCGCCTGTTTCCAGAATCACTTTCATGTGATGTTCCTTGCAGACATCTTTCAGTTCCTGTATCTCTTCGCACATATTTTCGTAGTCTCCACTCAGGAATTTGCCTACTGAAATTACGATATCTATTTCGTCTGCACCTTCCATCAGTGCCATGGCGGTTTCTGCTACTTTTACTTCTGTGAAGGTTTGTGAGGAAGGAAAACCTGCCGAAACACAGGCTATTTTTACATCCTCTACTTCCAGGGTACTCTTTACGATTTCTGCGAAGTTAGGGTAAACACAGATAGCAGCGACATTCTCCAAATCAGGGAATTCTTCGTCGAACTGATTTACTTTTTGAGTGAATTTCATCACGCTTTCATCGCTGTCCGTAGTGTTCAGTGTAGTGAGATCAATGCAGTGGAACAAGAATTTCTTGACCTCCTCCGTATGGTTTCCGGGCACTTTTTCTGCAATGATTTTCGCTACCTGGGCAGCTACTTCCGTATCGTCCAGCTGTGTGTTGTACTTTGCCAATGCGGCATCATACTTGTTCTGGTTAGGTTCATTCTTCTCCATGGTCTTGCAATTTAGGATTATTGATATGGCGGGTGTTATCCCGTTGGGTTTTCTTCTCCAGATTGCGGGCAAACGCTTCAGTGACGTTTACACCTGTCTGATTGGCAATGCAGAGTAGTACCCAGAGGACATCCGCTATTTCGTCTTCGATATTATCTTTTTCTCCTTCTTTGAAGGATTGGTCACCGTATTTGCGGGACATAACTCTTGCCAGTTCACCTACCTCTTCAGTAAGGACAGCCATATTGGTGAGTTCGCTGAAATAGCGTACACCATACTTTTTGATCCAGCAATCTACCTGATGCTGAGCTTCTTCTAATGTCATCATTCCTTGTTTTTTGTATCCATACAGATGGTCACAGGGCCATCGTTCAATAATTCTACCTTCATGTCGGCACCAAATTCTCCGGTACCTATTTCTTTGCCTAATAGAAAACTCAAATCTTTGCAAAACTGTTCATACAGCGGAATAGAAATATCGGGCTTTGCTGCACGTATATATGAAGGACGGTTGCCCTTCTTTGTAGAAGCATGCAAGGTGAACTGACTGATTACCAGTATTTCACCGTTAATGTCGAGGATTGATTTGTTCATTACTCCATTCTCGTCGTCAAAGACACGCAGGTTGACAATTTTTTTGCAAAGCCAGTCAATGTCTTCTTGTCCGTCTGTTTCCTCAATACCTACCAATATCAGAAGCCCTTTCCCTATAGCGGACTTGCATGTTCCGTTGATTGTAACAGAAGCGTGTCCGACACGTTGTATGACTACTCTCATGTTCTTTTTATCCTAATCTTTTAAAAACTTTTCCGGATGCAAAGTTACGAATAAATTCGTGATTGCCTGCAATTTGTATGTATGAATATGTAGAAGGAGGGGTTAACTCCTAAAATATTCTTCAATAACTTTTGCTTTAGCTTCTCCTATAACCTTCGTAAGCGCCTCCAGGGATGCTTCTTTTATGCGCTTTACGCTTTTAAACTCTTTTAGCAGAGCTGCTTTAGTCTTTTCTCCAATGCCTTTTATCTCATCCAACTCGGAAGCAATCTGTCGCTTACTGCGTTTCTCGCGGTGGAAAGTAATGGCAAAACGATGTACTTCATCCTGTATCTGCGTCAATAATCGGAACAGGGGAGTGTTTTGTTTTAAACCGATAGTCTGCGGTGGAAAGCCATAAAGCAGTTCGGATGTGCGGTGTTTGCCATCCTTGGCAAGTCCGGCAATGGGGATATTCAGATTTAGTTCGTCCAGAACTTCTTTCACGGCGCCCATTTGCCCCTTTCCACCGTCGGTGATAAGGAGGTCGGGTAGGGTTGCTTTCTCTTCAATAGCGCGCTGATAACGGCGTCTTACGACTTCTTTCATGGAGGCGTAGTCGTCTGCGCCTACTACGGTCTTGATATTGTACTTCCGGTAGTCTTGTTTTGAGGGTTTGGCTTTCTTGAATACCACGCAGGCGGCAACCGGATCGGAACCTTGGATATTTGAGTTATCAAAACACTCTATTTGTATGGGTAAATGTTCAAGGTGTAACTCTTCCTGTATCTCTTTCATCAAGCGGACGCTGCGCTGCTCCGGATTCAGCTTTTCGGCTTGCTTCATGCGATCGGCCTTATACTGCTTTACATTCAGAATGGAAAGATCCAGCAGTTTCTTCTTATCCCCTCGCTGAGGTATTGTAAAGATCACGTCTTTCAACTCCATATCCACCTCGAAAGGCACGATGATTTCGCGTGAAAGGCTCTTGTATCGCTCTCTCATTTCAATGATGCCCAGTTGGATAAGTTCTTCTTTGGTTTCATTCAACCGTTTCTTGTACTCGAATGTAAAAGCCTGGTTGATTGCCCCGTTTGTGATATGCAGATAATTGATAAATGCGGATTTGCCATCGCTGTCTTCCTCTATGGAAAAAACATCGATATTATGCAGAACATTGCTTACTACCTCTGACTTGGCACGGTAATTTTCAATCAGCATGTATCTACTCTTGACCTTTTGTGCCTCTTCAAACTTCATTTCGGCAGCCAGTTCCTGCATTTGCTGAAAAAGCATCCGTTGTATTTCCTGCGTATTACCTTTGAGGATTTCCTTGATTTCTCCGATGTTTTTCATGTAATCATCCAGTGATTGCTTCCCGACGCAAGGTCCGGCGCAGTTCTTGATATGATATTCCAGACAAACATTGAATTTTCCTGCCCGGATATTTTCGGGTGAAAGGTTCAGGTTGCAGGTGCGTAACGGATACAGGTGCTTGATAAGATCAAGCAATGTATTCATGGAAGGTACATGGCTGTAAGGGCCATAGTAAGAGGAACCGTTGCGTATGATTTTACGTGTCTTGAATATCCGGGGAAAATACTCGTTTTGAACGCAAATAGACGGATATGTCTTGTCATCTTTCAACAAGACATTGTACCGTGGCTTATATTTCTTGATGAGATTATTCTCCAGCAGCAAAGCGTCTTCCTCAGAGTTCACCACAATGTATCGGATATCGGCTATTTTGCTGACGAGTACTCTTGTTTTCCCCGGTTCGTGTTCTTTGTTGAAATAGGAGGAGACCCTTCGCTTTAAGTTTTTAGCTTTACCTACGTATATGATAACCCCTTCGGTATTCAGATATTGGTAAATACCGGGGCTCTCCGGAAGGTTCAATACAATTCCTTTCAGATATTCGCTGGTTTTAAGTTCAGGGTTATTCTCCATGTGGTTCTCAGGTCTCTTCTCTTTGTTTATAATGAAAGTACCGACTGTACGTCTACGTCTTTGTTGAATAAGTCTATTCCGTGCAACTCCTTCAGTTCTATGATGAAGTTTACATATGTTTTCTTCGGATTCATCTTTTGTACTAGTTTGCAGGCAGCCTCCATTGTTCCGCCTGTGGCGAGCAGATCGTCATGTAGCAAAACTACGTCGTTCTCGTTGAGGGCATCCTTATGTATCTGAATGGTGTCTTTGCCATATTCTTTATCGTAGCTTTCCTCAATGGTTTCTGCAGGAAGCTTTCCGGGCTTGCGGATAGGAATGAAACCTGCACCCAAGCGGGTGGCGAGAATAGGTCCCATAATGAAGCCTCTCGATTCAATGCCTACCACTTTTGTGATACCTTTGTCCTTGTACATTTCATACAATGTATCTGAAAGTTCCTGGAGTCTTGCAGGATCTTTAAACAGTGTAGTTACGTCGTAAAATAGAATTCCCGGAATAGGGAAATCAGGAATTTCCCGAATGCTTTTTGCAAGAGTTTCTTTGCTCATAATCAGTATTTTTAATGCGTTTATTGAATTCTTTGTTTCACGTGGAACGTATTCGCTTTATCTGCCCGAAAGCACCAGTAATACGTTTATATCGCTTGGTGATACGCCCGGAATCCGGCTTGCCTGAGCTATCGTTTCCGGATCAATCTTCACTAGCTTCTGTCTTGCTTCGGTGGATAGGGATTGAATGGCATTATAATCAAACTTCCCCTTTATTTTGATGCTTTCCAGACGAGCCAGTTTATCTGCAATCATTCGTTCACGTCCAATGTATCCTTCATACTTAATCAGGATTTCAGCTGCCTCAATTATTTCTTCTTTTCTTTCAGTAACTTTATCCAGCTCCCGGCGGAAAGCGCTGACATGCTCCGCCATGTTTTCAAGCGTAACTTGCGGACGGTTTATAAGGTCGATCAATTTGCATCCTTGGCGAAGGGGAGTGGTACCCAATTGCTCCAATACCGGATTGATTAATGCCGGTTTCATCGAATAGTTACGAGTGAATTCTATGATACTATTGATCGAGTCACGCTTCCGTTTCAGTAACTCATAACGGTCGCTCTTTACAAGTCCGAGCTTCCATGCCTTTTCGGTAAGACGCATATCTGCATCGTCCATACGTAGCAGGATGCGATATTCGGCGCGCGAAGTAAACATACGATAAGGTTCATCCACGCCTTTGGTTACCAAATCATCGATTAATACGCCGATATATGCTTCGTCTCGTGCAAGGGTAAATGGTTCACCGCCGTGACAGTTTATATGTGCGTTGATTCCGGCAATGATTCCTTGTCCGGCTGCTTCTTCATATCCGGTGGTCCCGTTTACCTGCCCTGCAAAGAATAGATTTTTAATTTTCTTCGTTTCCAACGTATGTTTTAGTTGGGTAGGGTCAAAGTAGTCATACTCGATAGCGTATCCGGGACGATAAATCACCAGATCTTTGAATGCGGGAACCTTTTTCAGCGCTTCTATCTGTATATTCATCGGGAGTGATGAAGAGAAGCCATTTAAATAAAGTTCCTGAGTTGTTTCTCCTTCCGGTTCCAGAAAAAGCTGGTGTTGCTCCTTATCGGGGAAAGTAACTATTTTAGTTTCGATGCTGGGACAGTAACGTGGACCGATACTCTGAATCTGTCCGTTGAAAAGGGGAGAATCCGGCAGCCCTTCACGTAATACACGGTGTACTTCCTCGTTTGTGAAGCAAGTCCAGCATGGGAGTTGTTTTAAGTGGCGTACACTGGTATCCAGGAATGAGAATTTATGAAAGTCACATTCTCCATCCTGCGTTTCCATGTATTCATAGTGCACGCTTCGTCCGTCTATGCGAACAGGCGTACCGGTTTTCATGCGTCCGTATTCAATGCCATGTCTTGCGATGGATTCGGTTAATTCGTAAGATGCAGGTTCTGCCATACGTCCTCCGGCAAGTTTGGTACGTCCTACGTGCATTAATCCGTTCAGGAAAGTGCCGGCGGTCAGTACGATGCACTTTGCACGGAAGGTTACATCGAGTAAAGTGGTTAAGCCTACCACTTCTCCGTTTTCAACGAGAATTTCACGTACTGTATCTTGCCAGATATGCAAGTTGGGAGTATTTTCTAAGATTTCACGCCATGCCCAGATGAACTTATTGCGGTCACATTGTGCACGGGGGCTCCACATTGCGGGGCCTTTGGAACGGTTCAGGATACGGAACTGGATGGCGGTCTGATCGGTCACTAATCCCATATATCCACCTAAAGCATCTACTTCGCGTACAATTTGTCCTTTGGCAATACCGCCTACGGCAGGGTTACAACTCATTTGTCCTATCTTATTCATGTCCATGGTGATAAGACAGGTTTTTGAACCCAGATTTGCCGCAGCAGCTGCGGCCTCACAACCGGCATGTCCGGCGCCAATCACGATAACGTCGTATTTAAACTCCATTCATTCAATGTCTTTAAAACAGTGCAAAGTTACGAAAAAAACTACTACTCATCCAGTTTTTCTTTTTCTTATCATTGTTTAAGGGATGGTTAGTGGCTTGTGAAATCTTTATTTCTGACGGGTTATGAATTAAATGATAATTCCAATATTAAGTAAATAGAGATAGTATTACTTTATCATTTTATTCATTACTAATACATTTTTGAGAGAAATGCTCTTTCAGTCTTTCAGCCCTCCCGAGCTCCCTGTTCATCGACATTCCGGCTGAAACTTCAGCCTGCTTGTTGTTTCAGGCATCTTTCAGCCGGAACACCGATGAACAGGGAGCTCGGGGAAAACTGAAAGAAGAAAAAGAATTTTTTATGACTTAGTAATGCTTAAAAAATAACTTGATATAAATGGACGTTCTATTTCCCCAATTGGGAAAAAATAAATAGGGGGGGGATAAACGATCATTTATGTACCAAGCTGTTTTATGAAGAATGATCAAGTTCTCTTTGAAGAATATTTGACCTGAAAACTGAACTCTACAGAAACTATACATTTATAGGAGAATAATTCTTGGAAAGGGTTACATACCGCCGTCTATGCGGGGAAAAAAAGCTAAAAATGCCGGATTACGGACCTATACGGTATCTACGTTAAATACGGGATATCTTATTGTGTTATAGCAAGTTGATCTGTAGAAATGAAATTTTGGGCGTGAGGGTAAGTTCCTTACCCTCACGCCCAAAATTTACTCTCACTCATACTTAATGTTTAGTCTATCAACCGCTTATTTCAAGAGTGAGAGTAGTGAGGGTAAATCACATCAACTTTTATTTAGCGCTCAGCTTTGATATATAAGTACCCGAAATGCCACACTTAAGTGTTTGAAATGCCGCATCTGAGTACCTTAAATGCCACACTTAAACACCTGGAATGCCATGCTTCGCACTTCTTCAAGTGTGGCATTCCGGTTACCGAGATGTGGCATTTAAGGTACTCAGATGCGGCATTTGGAGAACTGTTTTTCGAGGATATAGGAATATCTGTATTGGAAAGACTGAACGCTTTTATTTCATTCCGCTCTTTTAGCATCTATATATCGGTGGTATTGGATATATAGATACTGCATGTCCGATATATAGATGCGACATGCCCGATATATATAGCTAATATCCAGAATATGAGTTGAATTTCTGTTGGTTATGTTTTGTGCACTTTTGTAGGGTTATGAATTAGTTCACCACAGAGTAACACAGAGTTTCACAGAGTTATATTCTTTTGATTTCAAATTGATTAAACTCCGTGAAACTCTGTGTTACTCTGTGGTGAAAACTCATTACTAATACAAAAAAGAGTTTTTTCTATCTGCCGCCATCGTATTCCGCAAATAATTTGATATATTTGGAAACTTAAAATCTGGATGGTCAACTTATAGTCTGAATACGGTTTATGGAACAGCAACATCAATCTTTATCGGAACAACAGATAAAGGCGCAACAGAAGACTTCGGAGAAAAAGGCGGAACAGCCGCAATGTTGTCCTAATTGCGGGACACCTTGTCACAGTGGTGATAAATTCTGTGAAGAATGTGGCATGGCGCTTAAAGGAACTTCATGTATGCGTTGTAACTCTCCTGTTCAGCCTAATTGGGAAATATGCCCTCATTGCGGACAAGGGCTTCATGCAGAATTGTGCTCATTCTGCGGTGCCTCAATGGAAGCGGATGATTTCTTCTGTCCTGATTGTGGTAATCCTCGCACAGGGATTATCTGTCCTGACTGCAATACCCTTAATTTCCGCAGTTTTTGCCGAAAATGTAATCGTCCCCTGAATGAGATGGCAATGCAGGAAATGCAGAAGGCGAAGAAAGACCCCGTCTTTCAGGAAATGCTGGCATTGGCGCAGGAACTTGCCGATTTGGAAGAACAAATACTGAATACTGTCTCTGAAGAATTTCCGGTGGGGGAACCGGAACTGCCTCCTGTAGAATTGAGTGAAGCCGATAAGAAACTGATACAACAATATAAAGATCTCTTTTCAGGAAGCGGTTCTCTTGAAGGAATGCAGGTTGCCAGACCTGAACCGAAAGTGGAGGAACCTGTTCAAACTCGTCCGAAGATACAACTGAATGTGAAGAAGGTAGATCTTGACGAAGCAAAGCAATCTTATAAAGAGAAACTGGAAGAGATGAAGTTACTGATGGAGAAACTTCGTCCGGAAGGAGATATGACGCCACAGATGCAGCGGAATTACTATTCGGCAAGGAAATTGCCTGTTTTGCGGAAATCCGTAACAAAAGCGCCTGTTTGTTGGATATGTAACCTCTGCGGTTGCCACCATAGTCACCCAAGTGAGTGTGCCCAGCCGGAACTGGGGGGTACTTGGGTATATGAAGATGTGGTGACTGTTACAAAAACCTTTGAGTATCAGGATGATTGATCCTTCAGGGTGCCTTGCCGAATTGGCTAATCTTAAAACTATATAGAATTATGAGCAACTTGAGAGACAGTGATAAAACACTGCGTCCCGGTAGTGCGGACGGTGATAAAACTTTGCGCCCTGCCCTGAAAGCCGAGAAAACCCTTCGTCCTGGTGAAGAAGAAAAAACTCTTCGCCCGGAAGATGATAGTAAGAAGACCTTGCGCCCTGGTGTAGCTAACATTGACAAAACTCTGCATCCGGGTGTAATGGAGGATAAGACGTTGCGTCCGGTTTCGTCAGATGATGCGACCTTACGTGCCGAACAGCAAAAGGCGATTGAGGCTATCACTCGCCAGCATGATACGGAATATCTTATTAAAGGACTGAATTACAGGGTTATAAAGGTAATCTCGGATGGAACGGGAGAAGCTCAGATCTTTCTGGTGGAAAATAAGGGAAAGCAGTACGTACTAAAACTCTATTATGTTGGTATTGAGCCGCCTCCTAATCATCAGATACTTGAAATTATAAGACAAACTCCGCGCTCGGGATTATTAGTGGATATCATAGATCATGGTCAGTGGGATAATCCGCGTGTTTCCGGTGAATTGAGGCATTATGAAGTAATGACTTACTGTAAAGGAGGCTCTTTGGATAAAATAAATCTGAAAGGAGACGAAAGGAGGCTTTGTGAAATTGCTAAACAAGCTGCTGCCGCCATTGATTTCTGCCATAAGCATGGGTTTATTCATCGGGATATAAAGCCGGGTAATTTCTTTTTTGCCGATGAGAATCAGAATCAGGTACTGCTGGGGGATTTTGGTATTTCGGTAAGATGCGATCAGAATGGAGTTGCCCGTACGGACCAGGCTCGTACCCGCATTTATGCAGCTCCCGAAATGTATTATACGGTTCCCGGTGAGAATCGGGTGGAGATTGATACGAAGAGCGATTTTTACTCTCTTGGTATGGTTTTGCTCTGTCTGTGGATGGGCGAGAAAGAGTTTAAAGAAAGAGAATTTGAGCTGATGAAGCGTAAACGCACGGGGGATTTGCCTTTTCCTGCGGATTTATCGGGACGAACGCTGCAATTAATAAAAGCATTGACCGCACCTCAGCCGGAAAAACGTTGTGGATTTACCGAAATCGTTCGTTGGGCTCGGGGAGAGGATGTATTTAGTGATTTTGTCGGGCAGGAAAGTAAACGTCGTTTCAGTATTATTTTTAATGCCGGAAAGAATCAAATAGCACATTCACCCGAACAATTGGCTGATTTTATGCGACAGGATCAGAATCTTGCCATAAAATATCTCTATACCGGTAAGCTTACTAAATGGCTGAATGATAATCAGCGGCCGGAATTGGTTTCGGAAATCGAAGATATTGTGGAAAAGCGCTATCCGAAAGACCAGACTGCAGGGCTGTATGCCGCCTGTTATACGCTCAATGTGGATATGCCCTATTATGATGTCAAGGGACGTCCGCGGACTACCGCCGAAGAAATAGCGCAATCTCTCATTGAGAATTTCAACACTTACCAGACTACCTTGGCGAATGCGAACGATCCCCTGTTTCTCTTTTTTAATGCGCACGATCTGAAGCGGCTTACGGATAATGCAGCTCCCTTGTTTAATAAAAAAGGTCGCCAAAGGGAGGCTTTATGGCGTTTGATCTATGAACTTGATCCTTCACGTCCTTATGAATTGATCGATGAAAAGGGGAATTTGGGGCGTTGCAATACACCGGAAGAAGTTCTTCATTATGCTTATAATCATATGTTGAGTGCCGACTCGTGGAATGATTTGGCAGAAGAGTCTTTCCTGATATGGTTGGCAGGCCGTGATAAAGGATTGGTAGGGAAGATACGTACTCAATTGAAAGGCTTCAGTACATCGGATGCTGCGGTAACTTACGGTGTACTTTATAATTTGAGTCCTAAAGTTTCCTTCACCCTGCAAATGGACGAGACAGCAAATAATTATTATTTCACACATACTCAAATAGCCCAATTCATCAATCAACAGTTGATGGTTTACAAGAATACACCGAAGAATGATCCGGATCATGAATATGCCGATTATATTCTCGGTATGCTCTCAAGTCTGAAAGGTTCGCGGCTCTATTTCTATCTGAAGTCTAAGGGTGTGTATGAGGATAAGATTGAATGGATAAATTATTGCTTTGAACTGAAATCCAAAGATAATCTCCGGAAAGCAGGTCCTTACAACTGGATAATAGCTACTTTTAAGATGATCAAGGGATTGGGTGCTTTACCTTATTATTACTTCAAGGATAGTGATAAGAGTATAAACGATTTGGACGGATTGAGGTCCATTCCATCGAAAGAAGTTAAGGCAGAACTGGAGAGTGGATATCTGAGAGACTGGCTTACTACTTTCTTTCAGGAGAATCCGTTGAAGAATCTTTCTCCCAAATTCGCATACGAGCAGGAAACGGTGAAATATCTCGAATTCATCGAAAAAATAGATAGTAAAGATACAGATGTTTCCAATTTCCGTATTGCCACCAATTTTGTGAATAAGAACCTGCGGAAAGTGCGTTTGCGTTGTAGGACGCTGACGGTGATGCGTGTCTTGCTGGGAATACTGTGTTTCATTCCTATTTTGGCTTTTGCGGTTGCATTATGCTTCTACGGGCTTCCGTTTACAGAAAACCCGTTGTCCGGTTTCTCAGTCGGTTCCATTGTGACGATGGGTATCATCTTCGGTATTCTTATTTTTGTAACTTCTGATTTTGAGAATCTTATCGGAAGTGCTATTTTAGGTTTTATTGTGGGGGCAATTATCTACTATACAGTCTATTTTGTGCTGGATCTCATCATGCCCTATGCTCATTATGTACTGGCTGGACTTTTGCTCCTACTGGCTTATTATCTGATGAAAAGCTGTTATTTCAAACTTCCGGTTGAGCGGAGATTGCATGATCATTTGCTGAATCCCGGTTTTGAGGAAACAGGCTTGGAGCCATTGCATTTTGCTTTTAAGGCGAGTGTGGGGACACACTTTGAGTCTTCTATTGGCGGTGAATCGGCGCAATATGCTAAATATCTGAAAGATTGTATCCGTAAGTTTTCTTATCGTGCTGTACTTTCCATGGTGGTGGTAGGTTGGCTGGCCTATTTGTTTGTGCAATATACTCCGGCATTCGGACTGGATGCCTCCCGTTTTCTGCAAAACGATGGAAAGCTTAAAGAACTGGTAGGTACATGGGAGGGTACGTTTGAAGGGCGTAATGCTACGCTGAACATAACGACAGCAAACTCGGAAGGCTTGAAAGCTACCATACATGTGCAATATACGAATCTGACCAACGAAGCATTGACGGGCACTGTGAATACCGTTACGAATACTATCCATTTTGACGATGTATACAAGAACGGTACTCTCGACGGGCAGTATAACGGTACGTTCACCGGCGATGGAATGGATGCTTTTGAAGGTACTTATGAGAATTATACGACCAAAAAACAAGTGAACTTCAGTTTCAAAAAAGCGAAAGCAGATGTAGAGAACTGATAAATGAAGATGACTATGAATTGTCCGAAATGTAATAAGCCGAACCGTGAAAAGGCTGTTTTCTGCAAATGGTGTGGTACCAATGTGGTTACTAAAGCTACCGAACCGCTGCGTGAGTTGGTGGGGATGGAAACCGTCAAGAACCAGTTGCAGGATTTGGTAAATACTTGTGAGTCGCTCGCTTTGCGTGCACAGCGTAGTGGCATTTCCATTCGTCTGGGCATGGACATGATTATTACGGGAAATACCGGAACCGGTAAAACCAAACTGGCAGGAGTATTGCAAAAACTATTGTATTCCAGTGGTATTATCAAGAAGCCTGCCATGAAAGTAGTGGATGCAGTGGATTATGAGGAGTTTGCCAAAGAGTGGGAAAAGAATACCGCCGATCTGAAAGGGGGGATTCTTTGCATTGAAAATGTGCAGAAGCTTTTGCCTTCGGGTGCAGCCAATGATATCAATAAGCTTGATAAGCTGTTCAGCTGTATGGATAAGTGGAACAATGATCCGATAGTCATTCTTTCCGGGCTTTCATCGGCCTTTAAAGAGTTTCTGGTATCCAATCCTGATGTGCGCAATCGCTTTGAGTATTACTTCGATCTGAAAGATTTCAGTATGGAGGAACTGAAGCAGCTTTGTATCCATGAACTCAAAAAACGTTATGGGATTGCATTGAGTGAGGAAGCGGATGCTAAATTGGAACGTGTGTTTAAGAATGAGATGCGACAGAAATCAGATGATTTCGGGAATGGGCATTTGGCTGTGAAAAAGGCGGCTGATATCTTTGCCAATACTATCAAGCGCGATCCGAATGCATCGGTTGCCATTCCTGAGGATATTCCCGGTAAAGAGTTCCGGCAGAAGAGTTATGAGGAGATCATGGCAGAGCTGGATGAGTTTGTCGGTATCGATGAAATCAAGGCAACGGTGCAGAAAATCATTAATAAGATAGATTTTGAACGGGAACGGAAAGGTGCCGGAGCAAAGCGGGAGGTCAAAGATCATTTTCTGTTCCTTGGTAATCCGGGGACGGGGAAGACAACGATTGCCCGTATCTTTGCTGATATCCTGAATTCGCTGGAAGTGCTGCCCATCGGTCAGTTGGTGGAAGTTTCACGAAAGGAGCTGGTTGCGGGATATGTAGGTCAGACGGCCTTGGCAGTGGAAAAATATGTGGATATGGCTATGGGCGGAGTACTGTTCATTGACGAAGCCTATACATTGAAGCAAGGTGATAATGACCAGTTCGGCCAAGAGGCAATTGATACGTTGTTGAAACTGGTAGAAGATCGTCGCGGGCAGTTTGTGGCTATTGCTGCCGGATATACAAAAGAGATGGGAGAATTTCTGAGTTCCAACTCGGGGATGGCCTCCCGTTTCAATGAAACGGTGACTTTCCGCGACTATAAAGCCGATGAATTGACGGAAATCTTCCGCCGACAGGTGAAGAAAGAGCATCTGACCCTGGATGAAGAGGCCGAGGCATTTATCCGTAATTACTTCTCGAAGATGTACCTGACCCGTACACGCAATTTCGGTAATGCCCGTGAAGTACGGAACGCAATGGATCGTGCAATCAAGAATCAGGGAGTCCGGTTGCTGGAACTGAAGGGTACACCGGATTATGATGCGTCTATGGTGCATGTACTGACGCGTGCCGATATTGAAGGTGAAGAAAGCAAAAATATCAAGAGTCTGGACGTTGTACTTGCTGAATTGAATGAATTCGTCGGTATGGACAGCGTAAAAGCAGAGATACGTGCGCTGGCGAACAAGATAGCCATGGACAAGGAAATGATGGAAATGGGTATTGCTGACGCTGAGGTGACTCCTGTACACATTGTGCTGACGGGTAATCCGGGGACAGGTAAGACCACCATCGCCTGTAAGTTGGGAGAGGTCTTTAAAGCCATCGGTCTGCTGCCTACCGATAAAGTCGTGGAAAAGGAGCGTAAACATCTGATAAGTACGTATCAGAATGAGACGGCCAAACTTGTGGATAAGGCTTGTGACGAAGCAATGGGCGGTATTCTTTTTATAGATGAAGCCTATGCTCTGATGCCTATCAGTGCGGGTGGAAGTAAGGATCAGACTGGAGTGGAAGCCGTGGAGGCACTAATGACCCGAATGGTGAAGGATGCCGGGAAATTTGTGGTTATCTGTGCCGGTTATCGCGCTGAAATGGAGGAATTTGTCAATAATGCCAATCCGGGTTTCCGGCGCCGGTTTAGTAATTTTCTGCATATCGAGGACTACTCGGCAGACCAGTTGATTTGTATTTATCGTTCTCTTATCAGGAAGAAAGGGAATATACTGACATCGGATGCAGAAGAGATGCTGATTAAATTAGTCGATGAAATGGTGACATCGAAAGATGAGAACTTTGGAAATGCAGGGGAAATGGTGAAACTCTTTGAGAAAACCAAAGCCCGCCGTGCCAATCGGCTGGCACAATTACATGCCGGAGGACAGACCTTGACTCGCGAAATGTACCTGACCATCGAGGCGGAGGATATTCCGTATGATCCGCCAAAGATGATCGATGAAGAAGAGTGCATGGCTGAATTGAACCAATTGATCGGATTATCCAGCGTGAAACGTGAAGTGAAGGAGATTGCCGATTATATCAAAGTGGAGCGTGCTAAGGCGGAAGCTATGGGTAAGAAATTCCAGGGTGTAGTGGATCACTATCTCTTTGTCGGTAATCCGGGAACGGGAAAGACTACTGTGGCACGTATCATGGGAAATATTTTCTACTCATTGGGTGTATTGCCCAGCAATCGTTTGTTGGAAGTAACCCGTAAGGATTTGGTAGAAGGCTATGTGGGACAGACTGCCACTAAAACGGCACGGGTTGTGAAGCGTGCGGTGGGCGGTGTGTTCTTTATTGACGAAGCTTATTCACTGATGGGCGATAACTTCGGGCAGGAGGCTACGAATACCATTTTGCCGATGTTGCTTGATTATAAGGGGAAGATGGTTTGCATTGCTGCCGGGTATCCGCGTGAGATCCGCCAATGGATTGATACGAATTCCGGTTTGGAATCCCGCTTCACTAAGGTGATTCATTTTGAGGACTATAATCCCGATGAATTGGCGCAAATTTTTAGGATGAAGGCAAAAAAGGATAAGCTTACACTGACTCCTGAAGCAGAAAATGCCATGCGTGTTTACTTCACGGATTTATATAATCGTCGTGAACGTAATTTTGCCAATGCCCGTGAAGTGAATAATTATTTCGATCGGGTGAAAAAGAATCAGAGTTCCCGTCTTCGTCACGAAATGGAGCGTCCTGACTTTGATCCGGCAAGTTACAGTATATTGTTGCCTGAGGATATGGGATAATTGAATCACTAATTGTTAATTACTAAAGAAATGAGTATATTAGTCAACTGCCCTAAATGCAGAGTTGAAATAGAAAGTGATAGTTACTATTGCGATCAATGTGGTGTTGAACTGTATATTTGCCCTCAATGCCATGTGTTTGGAAAGGGGAAACGATGCACGCAATGCGGTCAGCCGTTAGTATCCGCTGCAAATCAAGTGGTGTCACCTGTGCATCCTTCGACTTCTTCCGTGAATTCCTCGGCTTCTTCTGTGAGTCCGGCTCCCTCTGAGCCTGAAAAAACAATGCGTCCGGGAGTATCCGTACCTCCACTTCCTGTACGTTTGGTTTGTTCTGCCGCAGGCATTCGTTTAGGTTTGGGAAATGGTGCGGTGATTGGGCGTAGAAAGGGTGATTATGTATCTGCATTCGCTTCTCAGGGATATGTTTCCGGTACCCATGCCCGCTTACAGAAGAGCGCATCCGGACAATGGGAAATAGTGGATCTGGATTCTACCAATGGTACGTTTGTAAACGGTAACCGTCTTTCGCCGAATGTACCTGCGGTGTTTAGCATCGGAGATATCGTTCGTATAGCCAATCTTGATTTTAAGGTTGAATAGATTCGGATGGAATAGAGATCATTTTAATCGTAGGTTGTAATCATTAAATCGCAAAATTGCCTTATGTTATTATTGAAATGTCAGCTTGCCAGTGATATGGGGTGCATACGTACCAATAATGAAGACATGATACTTTTCAATGGAGGACTTTATCGTGACGAAACATACGAACAGAAGTTTGAACTCATTCCTCAGGCTCGATTTACGGCTTTTGTAGCGGATGGTATGGGCGGACACGAAGGTGGAGAATTTGCCAGTGAGTTGGCTACCCAGGCATTCGACCGTTTTATTACCGATCTTCCTTCCGATCTTTCCCATGAGGTACTGTCCGGCGAGATAAAGAATTGGGTGAATGAAACTCATGCTCTGATAACAAACAAGGGCGTTGAACTTCCTCAATACGAGGGAATGGGAACCACTTTTGTAGGCATGTTCAGTTATGAAGAGCGCATCTATATGGTGAATATTGGAGACAGTCGCCTGTATCGTTATCGTGGCGGTATTCTGAAACAACTTTCGTCGGACCATTCTATGCGGGAGCTGACCGGAGATATGACTACTCCATCCAACGTAATATATAACTCTTTGGGTGCCGGAACATCTGCTTTTGCCGATTTCACCGAATTAACCGGTCAATTATTGGATGAAGATCTCTTTTTGATTTGTTCCGATGGTTTAAGTGATATGCTTACAGATGATCAGATTGAAGAAGTTCTTCATCAAGAACCTACTGCAATCAATCTGATAGAAGCTGCAAAGGCGGCAGGTGGTAGAGATAATGTGAGTGTTGTGCTTCTGCGGGTAACAGAATAGAAAGAGGTAGCGGATCAAATGAACCATGTAGGTTTGTGAGTCAGCTTTTTTTGAAATATATATTGCTATTTCTCTATATTTTTATTTTCTTTGCTGTCAGATAACCGAATATTTTAAAGTGAAGATGCAGTTTCCATTTATCTATCTGATCGTTTTCTGTTTACTCGTGATTCTTTTTCTGGTCTGGTATATTCAGCGGACAAAGCAGCGGAAGAAGTTTCTCGAACAGGAGCATAAATACGATCAGGCTTTATTGGAAGTACATGCGATAGAGACTGAGTATTATATTTCTTTATTGAGGGATAAACAAGAAGAAACTCAAAAACTGCTTTCTCAGAAAGAAAATGAAATCAGAAAATTGGCCGATGAAAAGGCGCAATTATGCAATGTGATCTTTAAAGAGACATCCATTTATAAAACAATAGAACGGCTTAGTCGTCAAGACAAGACTAAAAACAAACAGGATTTACGTATTTTATTGGAAAATGAGCAGAAGAAACTTCGTTCTACTATTATGGAGATATACAAGGACTATATAGAGTATCTGCACCAAACCTATCCTAAATATACGGAAGATGATTGTCTATGTTCATGCCTCTCAATTTGTGGGTTAGATGATTTTACCATTGCTCTTTGCTTTGGGAATGTCAATAAGCAAATTGTGGCTCAAAGGAGGCATCGGATAAAATTGAAGGTTGCTAATTAGCCTGCTTTTTGAAGATTGTTATTACTTCTCTTTGTAAGTAAGTGATAAATAGCTAATTGTGAAAATTAGATGTTATCACTTATATTCTCTTTTTATGCTTTTATGTCACTAACTTTGTCACATTACGAATCGGGATAAATGTGAAAGGCATATGGGTGAACGCATTACTATTAGTTTTTATCCGGCGGAAAAGCCTAAGAGGAAAAAAGGATTTTTTGCTCGCTTATTAGAATGCATAAAAAGATGGATTAAGAGACTTCTGAGTTTTAGTTAACATATTTAATAACTTCTTCAAAACGCATTATTATGGATACAAATTTATTGTCGATGTCGCAGCAATTCTCCGGGCTGCCAATGGAAAGCTTAATCGGAGGTCCTTTGAATGCAGCCGCTAAGGCGAATTCTGCAATGGCTCTTACGCAAACGATGTTTATGTTGGACACTTGCTTCAAAAAAAAGAATATTAGTGGGAGCGAAAAACCACCTGTTTATAATTATGAGCCTATCATGATTGATATGGTATTAACTAGAAGTGTTATAACTCAGGGTATGGATACTACTAAAGGAATTCCTCAGGCCAGTACTAAGTTTACTCTACCTTTATTGACGATCCTGCCAATTAATTCATTGGCTGTGGAAACTGTGGATATTAACTTTGAGATGGAAGTAAAATCAAGCTTTTCAGAAGATGACAATCAAGCAAAAGAATCTGAGACTACAGGCGAAGGTAGTTTTGAAACTAAAATAGGTTGGGGGTTGCTAAGTACAACTATTAAAGGTTCGGCCAGTTATTCTTCAAAAGATTCTTCGAGCCATAATACACATTATGAGAAGAGCAATTCTGCCAAGTATACGGTAAATGTACATGCAGGTCAATTGCCACTTCCTAAAGGAGTAAACACTATTATCGAAGCATTTACGCAAGCAATTCAGCCTATAGAATTGACGCCTGCCCCTTCTACTCCTACTCCTCCAGCATCCTGAAAGTAGTTTGAATGATAGAATGGTCAGGAAAGTTTAATATCAAGTCGAAATAAACGATTATGTCTGAAAAAGAGCAAGGTACATTCAAACCTCAATTTGGGGCAGAACTTAACATTGAATCAATCATTGGCGCACCTTTGGTGGCGGCCTCGAAAGCCAATGTTATGATGCTGACCGGGCAGGCTCAGTTCTTGCTTGATTATTGCTTCACAAAAGAGGAGGGAAGCGACTTGCGACAACCTCTTATGATAGAGATGGTACTGAGTCAGCCGGTTGTTGATCATACGAAACAACCCACTGATCCGGGATACATCTCTATCAACAAAATGGCTTTTCAGGTTCCTTTACTGTGCTTATTGCCTTTAAATTCTCTTGCAATAGATAAGATCAATGTGGACTTTGATCTGGAAATCACATCGGTGGGTTCTTATGATTATAAATCGCAAGTAAATGCGGATGTGCAGCTTGTAGAGAAGAAGGCGGTTCTGAATGGAAGAATTGCTCCGGCCAAACAGGAATATAAGAAAAACTCCCGTGAACAATATGATAGTACTTTGTCGAGCCGTCTTAAAGTGAATATACATGCGGGCAGATTACCTTTGCCTAAAGGAGTATTGACTTTACTTGATTTGTATACAAAATCGATACAGCCCATACAAAAGATAGATAAACAGTCGGAAAAAGAAGAATAGAAGTATGATAGATCAATATATCCCATGTCCGGTATGTAGGACTCAAATACCCATTGATTTGCATTTGCTAATTCAAGGTGTGCAATTCTCATGCCCTAATTGTCAAGCGGCGATTGGGTTGGCGTCGGAAAGTCGCTCAGTAGTGAGTGAGGCGGTCGACAACTTTGAAAAGTTGAAGAAGATGGCACCTCAGAAAAAGTAAAATAGCATAATGTCGAATCATAAAACTCATCGATATGATTAGCTTTAAATTGTTTGTAGAGGCTATCCATCATGCCATTGTAAGTGCCAGCGACTCACTGATGGATAAGAATGAAGGTTTGCTGGATAAGTATTTTGAAAAGCCTGTTGACGGGGAGGGGAAAAATAAAGGGGCATTGGTTCCGAAGATAGTGCAACTTGAATATCCCGCTTTGGATGATACCGGAGCAGTTACTACTACAACAGTTCAGGTCCCTTTAATCACATTGGTACCTGTTACGGCTTCTAAAATAGAGAAGGCTACTGTGACGGCAGAATTTGCCTTGGAAGTTATAAACGATGAACTACAGATCAGCTTCCCTAATAAAAAAATATCAGAAAATGCTACGGTGGGAAAATTGGAGATTGTTATTTCGCCACAAGAATTAACGGATGGGTTGGAATTGATTATCGAGGGATATGCAAATGCTTTGAAACGACAGATTACCTGATAGAAAAGGAGCTTTTCTTGAGAATTAAGTCTTTGCAAGGTGTTAACCTCTTGTTTTTTATAATTTCCCATCTTCTTTATTTTTTGCTATTGGATCTCACAAATTGGTATGTTTTTCTCGTGTATCTTTCTATCTTAGCGAATAAATGGAAAGATTATTGCATTTATTGAGTCAATTGCGTTATTCTGAAAATAAATTTGTAGCTAACTTTGCTTCCAAACATTAAATAGAGTTACATACCATGAAAAAATTATTCATCTCGTTATTTTTAGTAACGTTTTTTATTTTGGAGAGTTCGGCTCAATGGAAACCGGCCGGAGATAGAATAAAGACAAAGTGGGCAGAACAGATCAATCCTTCCGATGTATTGCCCGAGTATCCAAGGCCCATCATGCAGCGTAATGACTGGAAAAACCTGAATGGTTTGTGGGATTATGCTATTATTGATAAAGGTGGACGCATTCCAACGGATTTTGAAGGCCAAATTCTCGTACCTTTTGCTGTAGAATCGTCTTTGTCCGGAGTAGGAAAAAGAGTGAACGAAAATCAGGAAGTAATCTATCAGCGGAGCTTTGAGATACCTTCAGCCTGGAGAGGAAAACAGGTTTTGCTACATTTTGGTGCCGTTGACTGGAAAACCGATGTATGGGTGAACGATATTAAGGTTGGAAGTCATACCGGAGGATTTACTCCATTCTCCTTTGATATAACTCCTGCCTTGTCGGCTAAAGGTAACAACCGTCTGGTTGTAAAGGTTTGGGACCCTACGGACAGAGGCCCTCAACCACGTGGTAAGCAAGTCAGCAGACCGGAAGGCATCTGGTACACTCCTGTAACAGGTATCTGGCAAACTGTATGGCTGGAACCTGTTGCTGGTAAACATATTGAGAATCTTCGTATTACTCCTGATATTGACCGTCATCTGTTAACGGTAAAAGCTGAACTGAACACCAACAGCACATCAGACTTCGTGGAGGTGAATGTGTATGATGGTAATCAATTAATTGCTGCCGGTAAGAGTATTAATGGGGAACCTGTAGAAGTGGCAATGCCTGAAAATGCAAAACTGTGGAGCCCTGATTCTCCTTTTCTCTATACTTTGAAAGTTACTTTAAAAGAGGGGAATAAGATTGTGGATAAGGTGGATAGCTATGCGGCCATGCGTAAATATTCCACTCGCAGGGATGCCAATGGTATCGTACGTTTGGAACTGAATAATGAAGCGCTGTTCCAGTTTGGCCCGCTTGATCAAGGTTGGTGGCCTGACGGTCTGTATACGGCTCCTACGGATGAAGCTTTACTGTACGACATTCAGAAGACAAAAGATTTTGGTTATAATATGATCCGTAAACATATTAAAGTAGAGCCTGCCCGTTGGTATACATATTGCGACCAGCTTGGAATTATTGTGTGGCAAGACATGCCGAGTGGTGACCGCAACCCGCAATGGCAGAACCGGAAGTACTTTGATGGTACGGAAATGAAGCGTTCAGCCGAATCAGAAGCTTATTATCGCAAAGAATGGAAAGAAATAATGGACTGTCTGTATTCTTATCCTTGCATTGGTACCTGGGTGCCATTTAATGAGGCTTGGGGACAGTTTAAGACCGTTGAAATTGCTGAATGGACGAAACAATATGATCCGACCCGTTTGGTGAATCCAGCAAGTGGCGGTAACCATTATACTTGTGGTGATATGCTTGACCTGCATAATTATCCGGCACCTGAGATGTACTTGTATGATGCTCAGCGTGCAACTGTTTTGGGTGAATACGGTGGTATCGGTCTTGTTCTGAAGGATCATATCTGGGAGCCGAACCGTAACTGGGGTTATGTTCAGTTTAATTCTTCCAAAGAAGCTACGGATGAATATGTGAGGTATGCCGATATGCTGTATAAGATGGTAGACAGAGGATTCTCCGCAGCTGTCTATACGCAGACTACTGACGTGGAAGTGGAAGTGAATGGCCTGATGACCTATGACCGTAAGGTTATTAAACTGGATGAAAAGCGTGCTAAAGAAATAAATACACGTATCTGTAATTCGTTGAAAAAGTAATCTTCCGGGAAGGAGGAGGTTATGAACCGAACGATTATAAAGCTTTTCTTTTATTTGTGCATATTGACGGCGTTGCCGTCATATGCACAAAATGCTGTTCATTACTATTTTAAGACAATGGACATCCGGAACGGTCTCTCACAAAATACGGTATATCAGATTTTGCAGGACAGGAAAGGCTTTATGTGGTTTGGGACTAAAGACGGTCTGAACCGTTATGATGGTCTATCTTACCGCGTATACAAAAAGGAAAATTCCGGTTTAGGCAAGAATTTCATTACTGCACTTTATGAAGACCATGAAGGGAATATCTGGATAGGGACGGATGGGGGAGTCTTTATCTATAATCCGGTGCTTGATTCTTTCACAGCTTTCAATCAGACAAGTGATAAAGGAACTGTCATTAAAGACTTCGTAACCATGATTGGAAGCGATGAATACGATAATATTTGGATATCGGTGGAGAATCAGGGCTTGTTTTGCTACAATCATGAGAAAAGGTTACGGAATTATCTGCATGATTCGGGCATGTCCAATGTAGCTCGTTTCTGGCTTAACGAAAGTACCTGCTGGTTGGCTTTGTATGCTGACAATCTTTACTACACAAAGGATAATTTTGAAAGTCCGCTACAACCTTTTAAGGATGCAGATGGCAATGAGATATTTAAAGGAGATATCATTAACTGGCATGTCAGTGGGCCGCACAATTGCGTTTATATAGCTTCGGTTAACGGATTGACTGAGATAAACTTTACCACCGGCAAAACTCGCAGATTGTTGAACGCTTATGTACGCGTATTGCAATTCAAATCCGATGATGAGCTGTGGGTAGGTACGGAATCTGGTCTGTATATATACAATCTGGCAAATGATAAGGTGACACATCTGTCGGTTCCTGATCAGGATGATTCTTATGCATTGTCGGATAACGCCATTTATTCACTGTGCCGTGACAAGGAAAATGGTATGTGGATAGGTTCATATTTCGGTGGTGTGAACTATTATCCATATCAATGGACTTATTTTGAGAAATTCTATCCAAGAGATGATCTCAGGCACTTCGGGCGTCGGGTACGAGAAATATGCGAAAGCAATGACGGTACGTTGTGGATAGGTACCGAAGATAAGGGATTATTCAATTATGACCCTGCGAACGGTAAAATAGTGCCTTTTGATCATCCTGCCATTTACAAAAATGTTCATGCACTTTGTCTGGATGGAGATGATCTATGGGTGGGCACTTTTTCCGGTGGATTAAACCGGGTGAATTTGCATACCAGGCAAGTGAAGCATTATTCCAGAGGTAAAACTCAGAACTCTATGTCCGCTAATGATGCTTTTACCATTTGCAAAACCACTACAGGCGATGTCTGGATCGGTACAACGGCCGGTCTGCTGAAATACAACCGCTCTTCTGACGACTTTACACGCATTGCTGAACTGAAGAGCATGTTCACTTATGATATATTGGAGGATTTCAACGGCAATCTCTGGTTTGCTACTTTCTCCAATGGAGTCTTTTGCTATAATGTCCGAAGTCAGAAGTGGAAAAATTACCTGTCGAATGAAAAAGACTCTGCTTCGCTCTCTTACAATAAGGTGATCAGTATCTATGAAGACAGCAGAAAATGTCTGTGGTTTATGACCTTGGGTGAGGGCTTCTGCCGTTATAATCCGGAGACGGATAACTTCACCCGCTATGATATGTCGAAAGGTTTTCCAAGTAATACTATCTATAAGATGGTGGAGGATAAGCGGGGAAATCTCTGGCTTACAACTAATAACGGTCTTGTCTGCTTCAATCCGGAGACAGAGAGCAAGCATGTCTATACCACGGCCAACGGATTGTTGAGCAATCAGTTTAATTTCCAGTCCGGATATTGTGACAGAAAAGGACGTATTTACCTGGGCAGTATCAATGGGTTTATAGCTTTTGACCCAGAAACTTTTGTAGAGAACACTTTTCTTCCTCCGGTGGTCATTACTGATTTTTACTTGTTCAACAAGCGGTTATCAGTGGATAGTCCGGATTCTCCTATGGAGAAGAGCATTACTTATTCAGATGAAATAGAGCTTGATGCCAATCAGAATTCCTTTTCTCTTCAGGTGGCTGCCTTAAGTTATCAGGCTCCCGAGATGAATCGGTTAGAGTATAAGCTGGAGGGTTTTAACAGTGAATGGTATACGGTAGGCAGGAACTCCATGATCAATTACTCCAATCTGCCTTACGGAAGTTATACGTTGCGTATAAAGGGATCTAATAGCGACGGTAAATGGAATGAAGCGCAACGTGTGCTTAAAATACGTATTCGACCTCCTTTTTACTTGTCTACCTGGGCCTATGTCGTTTATGTACTATTGGCTTTATGTTCTCTGGTTGCCGTTATTTTCTATTTTAGGAGAAGGACCCAACAGAAGCATCAGCAGACCATGGAGAAGTTTGAGCGTGAGAAGGAGAGGGAACTGTACACGGCTAAAATAGATTTCTTCACGAATGTAGCTCATGAGATACGTACGCCGCTTACACTCATAAAGAGTCCGCTTGAGAATGTGTTGTCGTCCAAATCGGTATCCGATGAAATCAGGGATGATTTGGAGATAATGGACCTGAATACAAATCGGCTGCTCGATTTGGTCAATCAGTTGCTCGATTTCAGAAAAACGGAGACGCAAGGATTCCAACTGAATTTTGTGGAATGTGATGTGTCGGATATCCTGCAAAAGACATGTAAACGTTTTAGACTTTCGGCACGTCAGAAAGAATTGGAATTTGTTATTGACTCTCCCGAAACGGTGTATGCTTCGGTCGATAAGGAAGGATTGACCAAGATTATCAGTAATCTGCTTTCCAATGCCATCAAGTATTCTGAAACTTATATCCGCGTTAGGCTGTATGTGGAAGAAGATAAACTGTTGTTTTCGGTTTGTAATGACGGTCCTGTTGTTCCGGCAAAAATGCGTGAAGAGATTTTTAAGCCGTTCATCCAGTATAAGGAGGGAGTCTTGAGCTCTGTATCCGGTACCGGTATTGGGTTGGCATTAGCCCGTTTGCTTGCCGAACTGCATGAAGGTGCATTATACATGGAAGATTCCATGGAATGTAATTGTTTCCTGTTGTCACTTCCGTTGAAGCATGTACAAACTGTTACAATAGAACGAAAAGAACCGGTAATGAATGAAGAATCATCTGGAGAAGGAGAACCGGAAACCGATCGTAAACAATGCCGATATACCCTGTTGGTTGTAGAAGATAGTTTGGAGATGCGGTTGTTTGTGACTAAACAATTGTCATCGGAATATCAGGTGTTGACAGCCGTCAATGGTATAGAAGCGTTGAAAGTGTTGGGAGAACATACGGTCAATCTGGTTATTTCTGATATTATGATGCCCGAGATGGATGGATTGGAACTGTGTGAACATCTGAAGTCGGAGCTCGATTATAGTCATATTCCCATTATATTATTGACAGCTAAAACCACCCTTCAGGCAAAAATAGAAGGTATGAGGCTTGGTGCGGACGTTTACATAGAAAAACCGTTCTCTGTGGAATACCTGAGAGTATGTGTGTCTAACTTGTTGAGTAACCGCGAGAAGTTGCGGGTTTCTTTTGCTCATTCTCCTTTTGTACAAGCTAACAGTATGGCGATGACTAAAGCAGACGAAACCTTTCTTAAAACATTGAAAGAAGTAGTTGTGGCCAATATGCAAAATCCTGAATTCTGTCTTGATGATATGGCGAGCCTGCTGAATATGAGCCGTTCGAGCCTGAACCGGAAAATAAAAGGGATATTGGATTTGACCCCGAATGATTACATTCGTCTGGAACGTCTGAAGAAGGCGGCACAGCTGTTGCAGGAAGGAGAATGTAAGATCAATGAAGTGTGTTACATGACTGGATTCAATACCCCTTCTTACTTCACAAAATGCTTCCAGAAGCAGTTTGGAGTTCTGCCTAAGGACTTTATAAAGTGACAACAGGGGCGATTGGTACTATTTTCGCATTGTTTGGATAAATATTTATACTCTATATCTCAATATTTTGCTATTTTTGGACTGTCATTTTATATCGCTGTTCCGCCTTCAGTAAAAGACGGGAAATAGGCTTTATTTTAAAGATTATATTATGAAAGATACATTGATCAGCAGGAGAGAGTTTCTGAAAGATATAGGGATGATTGGAGCCGGAGTGCTGCTATCGGCAAGCCCTTGGCTTTCTGCTTTTTCGGAAGTTGTAGAAACATCCGGTGAAAAGTGCCGTCTGGCTATTATCGGTCCGGGTTCAAGAGGACGTTTTTTGATGAGCTTTCTGGTACAGAATCCTAAAGTAGAGATTGTGGCATTGTGCGATATCTATCAGCCTTCTATTGAAAAAGCACTGGAGCTGGCTCCGAAAGCTAAAGTTTATGACGATTACCGGGAAATACTGGAAGATAAAACCGTTGATGCCGTACTGGTAGCTACTCCTCTTAATTCCCATTGCCAAATAGTGCTGGATGCTTTTGATGCCGGCAAGCACGTGTTCTGTGAGAAATCTATAGGCTTTACGATGGAAGAATGTTTCCGCATCTATAATAAGCACATCAGTACGGAGAAAGTATTCTTTACCGGGCAGCAACGTCTTTTTGATCCGCGATACATTAAGGCCATGGAAATGATTCATGCCGGTACTTTTGGTGAGATAAACGCCATCCGTACTTTTTGGAACCGGAATGGAGACTGGAGGCGGGAAGTGCCTTCACCTGATCTGGAACGTCTGATTAACTGGCGTCTGTATCGCGAATATTCCAAAGGACTGATGACTGAACTGGCTTGCCATCAGTTGCAAATAGGGAGTTGGGCACTGCAAAAGCTTCCCGAGAAAGTGATGGGACATGGGGCTATCACCTATTGGAAGGATGGTAGGGAAGTATATGATAATGTAAGTTGCATATATGTGTTCGATGACGGAGTGAAGATGACATTTGATTCTGTCATATCCAATAAATTCTATGGTTTGGAAGAACAAATCATGGGTAATCTGGGGACGGTGGAACCGGAGAAAGGTAAATACTTCTTTGAAAGTGTCCCTCCTGCACCTGGATTTTTGCAGATGATTAACGACTGGGAGAATAAAGTGTTTGATTCCTTACCTTTTGCCGGAACTAGCTGGGCACCGGAAACTGCCAATGAAAACAAAGGGGAATTTATTCTGGGAGAACGACCTAAATCGGATGGTACTTCTTTGTTGTTAGAAGCTTTTGTTGAGGCTGTTATTACCCGTAGGCAGCCAGAACGCATAGCTGAAGAGGGCTATTATGCAAGTATGCTTTGCCTGTTGGGCGATCAGGCTTTACAGGAAGAACGGGTACTATACTTCCCCGATGAATATAAAATCAACTACTTGAATCATCAAGCTAAAACACCTGAAGCCGTATGAAAAATACAGTCATTACTGCCCGCCGGAAAAAGATAGAACTGCTGACTTTGCTGGCGTGCTTCATTATAGGCAATCTGGCAAATCTGTATGCCATAATTTCTTATGAGACACCTTTCTCGGAGATGCTGACATCCTTTTTCTATGTCCTCGCGTTTTCGGGCGTGCTTTATGTCTTTTGGACAATCCTGCGCATTCTGTTCTATGGGATAAGAAGTTTGTTTTTGAAGAAAAGAAATGCGGCCTGAAGATGATCAAGACTCAGTAACTTAATTAATACCAATGATATATGACGACACGAAGAGATTTTTTGAAAACGATGACAATGGCTTCTGCCGGACTGGCATTCGGGGCCGGTGATGTGCTGGGAGCCCGTGCTTCCACTACGCAAAGGAAAGTGACGGATAAAGTGAAGATTGCCTATATAGGCATTGGAAACCGTGGCGAGCAGATTATAAACGATTTTGCCCGTACCGGTATGGTAGAAGTTGTGGCTCTGTGCGATGTGGATATGGGAGCCGCTCACACCCAGAAAGTGATGAACCAGTATCCTAAGGCGAAACGCTTCCGCGATTTCCGTCAGATGTTTGACAAGGCGGGCAATGATTTTGATGCAGTAGCCATAGCTACTCCCGATCATTCACATTTCCCTATCAGTATGCTGGCTTTGGCATCAGGTAAACATGTGTATGTGGAGAAACCTCTGGCACGTACTTTCTATGAAGGAGAATTGCTGATGCAAGCTGCACTGAAACGTCCGAACCTGGCTACACAAGTCGGTAACCAAGGACATTCGGAAGCTAACTATTTTCAGTTCAAGGCGTGGATGGATGCCGGTATTATCAAGGATGTAACGGCTGTGACGGCACACATGAATAATCCCCGTCGCTGGCACAAATGGGATACCAATATCTATAAGTTCCCTTCCGGCCAGCAACTGCCGAAAGACATGGAGTGGGATGCCTGGTTGGGAGTAACTCCTTATCACGAATATAACAAAGACTACCATTTGGGACAGTGGCGCTGCTGGTACGATTTTGGAATGGGCTGTCTGGGTGATTGGGGTGCACATATCCTGGATACGGTTCACGAATTCCTGGAATTGGGATTGCCCTACGAAGTGTCTATGAAATATGCCAACGGACATAATGACTATTTCTTCCCTTATTCTTCCACTATCCTGTTCCGTTTCCCTCAACGTAAGGGTATGCCGCCGGTTGACATTACATGGTATGATGGTCTGGACAATCTTCCTCCTATCCCTGCCGGTTATGGGGTATCCGGTTTAGATCCTAATATTCCTGCAACTAATCAGGGAGATACGCCGGCCTCTAGTCTGAACCCCGGAAAGATTATTTATACAAAGGATTTGATATTTAAGGGTGGAAGCCATGGCAGCACACTTTCCATAATACCAGAGGAGAAAGCTAAGGAAATGGCAGGTAAACTGCCGGAAGTACCTAAGAGTCCGTCGAATCATTTCGAAAATTTCCTGTTGGCTTGTATGGGACAGGAAAAGACCCGCTCACCGTTTGAAATTAACGGTGTGCTGGGGCAGGTATTCTCATTAGGAGTGATTGCTCAACGTCTCAATACGCAAATATTCTTTGATCCTCGCACCAAGCAGATTACAAATAATGAGTTTGCGAATGCAATGTTGGCCGGCGTACCGCCTCGTAAAGGATGGGATGAGTTCTATAAACTGTAATTGCATAGTATTAAATAATCAATAGAAGAAATATCAATATGAAAAAGAATTATTTGTTGCTTTTGTTTGTGTTTTGTGCATCTGTGGTTTCGGCGCAAAACTGGGAGCCGCTTTTCAATGGGAAGAACCTGAGTGGCTGGAAGAAGCTGAATGGTAAAGCCGAATACAAAGTGGTAGATGGTGCTATTGTCGGCATTTCGAAGATGGGAACACCTAACACATTTCTGGCTACAAAGAAGACGTATGGTGATTTTATCCTGGAGTTTGATTTCAAAGTAGATGATGGCTTGAATTCGGGTGTGCAGTTGCGCAGTGAAAGCAAGAAAGACTACCAGAAAGGACGCGTGCACGGCTATCAGTTTGAGATTGATCCCTCTAAGCGTGCCTGGTCGGGTGGCATCTATGATGAGGCCCGTCGCAACTGGCTTTATCCGCTGACACAAAATCCGGCAGCTAAAAGTGCTTTCAAGAACAATGAGTGGAATAAGGCTCGTATCGAGGCTATAGGTAATTCTATCGCTACCTGGATCAATGGAGTGCCTTGTGCCAATATCTGGGACGATATGACCCCTGCCGGTTTTATTGCTTTGCAGGTACATGCTATCGGTAATGCTGCCGATGAAGGAAAAACAGTCAGTTGGAAGAATATCCGCATTTGTACAACAGACGTAGAGCGCTACCAGACAGACCGGAAAGCTCCGGAGATAAATGTTATCCCCAATACCATCTCTCCGAACGAAGCAAAAGAAGGTTGGACACTTCTTTGGGACGGTAAGACTTCAGAAGGTTGGAGAGGAGCCAAATTGAATTCTTTCCCTGAAAAGGGTTGGAAAATGGAAAACGGCATCCTGAAAGTGATGAAGAGTGGTGGTGCTGAATCTGCTAACGGTGGCGATATCGTAACTACCCGCCAATACAAAAACTTTATCCTGAAAGTAGATTTCAAGATTACTGAAGGCGCTAACAGTGGAGTGAAATATTTCGTAAACCCCGATATGAATAAAGGAGCCGGTTCGGCTATTGGTTGCGAGTTTCAGATTCTTGATGATGATAAGCATCCTGATGCTAAATTGGGCGTGAAAGGAAACCGTACATTGGGTTCACTTTACGATTTGATTCCTGCTCCGGCAGATAAACCTTTCAACAAGAAAGATTTCAATACGGCTACGATTATCGTGAAAGGTGACCGCGTAGAGCATTGGCTGAATGGTGTGAAGCTCATCGAATACACACGTCAGAACCAGATGTGGGATGCACTGGTTGCATATAGCAAGTATAGAGATTGGCCTAACTTCGGTAATTCAGAGTCTGGAAACATTCTTCTGCAAGACCATGGCGATGAAGTTTGGTTTAAGAATATAAAGATCAAAGAGTTGTAATTAATAGTATGTCTTTGAAAAGGGTGAGTTGCAGAATTGTGGCTTGCCCTTTCATTTTTCTTTAGGAAACACAGACTTGAAAATGCCGGACGTTATTAAACATCTTTATAAATATTCACCTTCTCAGGGTGGCTTGCTTTATGCCTGGTTTCCATCTATGCATACACGTGTCGATATAATGCTGTGTGGCAGGCAGGGGGAGGACATTTTACTGTCGGTAGTCGATGCGGTGTACAAAATGCTGTGTCGTTTAGAAAAGATGGCCAACTATTATGATGCGGATAGTGAACTGGCATATTTGAACCGGACTGCTTCTGTACATCCGCAACAGGTCAGCCACGAGCTTTATGATATACTTACTTTCTGTGTAGATTGCTATACCCGTACCGCTGGATGTTTTGATGTAACTATTCATTCGGCTGATTATACACCCAATTTAATCCGTAGTGTTCAACTATCACCTCAGGAGCGTACCCTTCTCTTTTTGCAACCGGGAGTGACTATCAACCTTTCCGGATTCCTGAAAGGATATGCTTTGGAAAAAACACGGAAATTGCTGCAATATTATGAAGTGAAGGATGCATTGATCAATATGGGAAACAGTTCTGTATTGGCTTTGGGGCATCATCCCTTGGCTGATGGATGGAAGGTCGGTTTTGGACAGGGCGCTGTTCTAAACGGGCGGAAACCACAGGAGTTGCTTCTTCAGAATGAATGCCTCACTACTTCCGGTAATGATTCGCATGAGCGAAAACATATTATTAATCCCCGGAACGGAAAACCGGTGGAAGGGAAAAGAGAAGTAGCGGTGGTTACGGACAATGGTGCCATAGGCGAAGTTTTGTCGACCGGTTTATTTGTAGCTGATGCCCGTCAGCGGGAAATACTGGAAGCGGAGTTCCGTCCGCGTTTGATTCTTGATCTCTAAAACAACTTCTCAACTGAAGTAGTGGGATATTTAAATCGTATCTAAGTCGTATCTGAGCCGTACTTGCTCCGTACATTCTTCGCTCAGAAGTACCTCTGGACGAAGAAACTACGGATTTGATACGGAGCAAGTACATCTCGGGTATTCTGTATGCAAGAATAAGACCTGTTTGTACAATATCTGTGTCAGAGGTATAGCCGGATACGCTACTAATACCTTTTTGCCTCGATTATTCTATAAAATGATTTTTTCGTTCTATCGGAAATTGCACATAAGCGCTACCTTTGAATGGCTGGATTCAGCTTGTTAGTATCCGGAAACTATCAGGAAGAACCGGTTTTATGGAAAACAAAAAATGATGTTTAATTAAAACTTTAAATCTTATGCAGGTAAATACAAAATTCCTCGTGTGTTCGCTTATATATATGGGGAGTCTTTCTGCGAACGCGGTGGGATCGTCTTCTTTGGCAAATGAAACGGTGCACGTATCTATCCTTTCGGCGGATCAAACAAAAAATGAACGGAACATTACAGGACGTATAATCGACGGAGATACCGGAGAGGCTCTTATTGGTGTCAGCATTCTGGTTAAAGGAGCCTCTATGGGTACGGTGACCGATGTTGATGGGAAGTTTTCATTGTCTGTGGCTACAGGAGATGTCTTGGAGATATCGTATATCGGCTATAAAAGCCAGTCGATAGTGGTTGGCAATCAGAGTGTCTTGGACATCAGGATGATGTCCGATAACGAATTGTTGGATGAAGTGGTAGTGGTGGGCTATGGCTCTCAGAAAAAAGTGAATCTGACGGGTTCTGTTGCTACGGTTAATTTTGATGATAAGACCTTGTCGCGTCCCGTAACTACGCTTGCTTCTACTTTATCGGGTATGGTGGCCGGATTGAATGTGATGCAGACATCCAGTAAGCCCAACTCAGAATCATCTACTCTGCGTATTCGCGGTACAGGTACTTTAAATGATTCTGCACCATTGGTGCTGGTCGATGGAATGGAAATGTCGCTGAATAATGTCAATCCTAATGATATCGCTTCTATCTCCATCCTGAAAGATGCCGCTTCGTGTGCTATTTATGGTAACCGGGGTGCTAATGGTGTTATTCTATTGACTACCAAGAAAGGTACGGACGGGAAAATCAACGTGACCTATTCAGGAAAATTCTCCTATAATACACCGGCTAATCTGATCCGTATGGTTTCAAACTATGCCGACTACATGGAATTTATCAATGAGGCTTCGGACAATGCAGGGCAGGCACAGGTGTTTAGCCAAACTACCATTGATACGTGGCGTGCAGCGGCCAGCAATCCGAATGGAATATCCGAATCGGGTTACCCGAATTATGTGGCCTATCCGAATACGGACTGGTACGATGAGGTGTATAATCCGAAATTGATGCAAGAACATTCTATTACGCTTACCGGTGCGGAAAAGAGAACCCGGTATAGCCTGAATGCTACGTATGTGGATAATCCCGGTCTGGTGGTGAATTCAGGAATGAAGAAATATTATATGCGCAGTAATCTGGAGTCACAGGTTGCCAGTTTCTTGGCTGTGGGACTGAATGCATGGGGTTATCATGTAGATCAGGAAAGAAATAATGTTGATGATTTGAATGGTTTGCAAATGCAGAAAAGTACACCGGGAACCTATCCGTATTACGATGGGAAATATGGAGCTCCCGAAGCCCTCGAAGAAGATCCGGTAGTCAACAATCCGGTTTATTATCTGAATAGTGCGGGAGGCTCTTATAAAACAACGAAATTCTTTGTGAATCCTTATATTAAGATTGATTTCCTTAAGAACTTCCATTTGACTTCTAACTTCTACTACGATCATTATCGGCAGGAGAATCTGTGGCATTATTCCGATTATCAGGAAAGATTTTCATTCCAACGTGGAGAAACTATGAATGTTCCTCCTACTTCCGAATTGCTTGCGGAGTACCCTGTGAAATATTATATTGATGGAAATCAGAGCTGGAAAAATACTACCACCTTAAACTGGGGACAGATTTTCAAAGGTAAACACGATGTGGCAGCCTTAGTGGGCTATGAGGAATTCCGCAAATGGGCACGTACTACCGACATTAGTAAGAAAGGGATGCTTGATACCAGTCTTACAGATTTTGACGCATTGACGGAGCCTGATTATATCGATGGAAGCACTACAGAGTTTTCATCTCGTTCTGTCTTTGGTCGTGTTACTTATACGTATGATTCCCGTTACTTATTTGAGGCGAATGTCCGTTATGACGGTTCCTCCCGTTTTTCTCCGGAGAACCGCTGGGGTATATTCCCATCCTTTTCGGCAGGGTGGCGTTTGTCGGAAGAGAAATTCATGAAGAAGATGAATTGGCTCGACAACCTGAAACTACGTGTTTCCTGGGGACAACTCGGAAATAACTCAATCGGTAACTATGAATGGCAGGCTGTTTATGCTACGGCTCCCCATTATGCTTTTGGCAACAAGGAGGTTCCCGGACTGGGCATGGGAAGTTTTTCCAACTATAACCTGGAATGGGAGACAACTACGGTTACCAACCTGGGTATCGACTTCTCTATGCTGAAAAACCGTTTGAGTGGAACAGTGGAGGTTTATAATAAGTTGACGGACGGTATCTTGTATAATCCAACTTTGTCACCTACTTTGTCTGGGTTCAGTTCTCCCCGACAGAATATTGCAGAGGTTACTAATAAGGGACTTGAAATAACCTTAGGTTGGAATGATCGGATCGGTTCTGTCTCGTACGGCATATCCGGAAACTTCTCTTACAACAAGAATGAAGTAACCAAATACAAAGGAGAACTTGTCCGCGGATGGCAGCAGAATGCGGATGGTAGTTCCACTTATTATACCAATTTGGGTGAGGTTTCAACAGGAGACTTGCAGCGTGTTTTGGAAGGGCACATGATCAATGAATTTTATGTGCTGAACGTATATAAAGGCAATAGAAACTATTTTAATGCCGATGGTACGGTAAATCCGAAAGGAGGGCCTTCTGACGGAATGATCCGTACGGAAGATGATATGAAATGGTTGCAGGCCATGACGGATGCCGGATATAAGTTCTATCCGAAACAGGGAATCGGCAAGAGTAATATCTGGTATGGTGATATCATTTATGCAGACTTGGATGGAGATGGCATTTATGGTGACGACGATGACAAGGATTTCCAGGGTTATTCTAAAACACCGAAGTATTATTTCGGCTTCCAGACAAACCTGTCATGGAAAGGCATTGACTTCTCTATGAACTGGGCTGGTGCTGCCGGATTCAAAATCAACTGGTATCAGTCTGGTGAGAATAGTAGTATAACCTGGTTTGGGTATGGAATGGGTAAAGATGTAGCTTATGACCATTACTTTTACGATCCTGAGAATCCGAATGACCCGCGGACGAATCTTACTTCGGCAAATCCCCGTCTCACCATGGATAAAGCAGCTCAGGTAAGTGTTTCCGGCCAGCATATTCTACATAATGGCAATTATCTGAAACTGAAGAATCTGACAGTCGGCTACACGCTCCCCAAAGATTGGGTACAGAAGGTGTGCATGCAAAATGTGCGTGTCTATGTTTCGGGAGAGAATCTGTTGACGATTACTAAGTTCAAAGGTATTGATCCTGAAATGATGAGTGGAGTGGGCTATGCTCCTATGAGACAATATGCTTTTGGTGTAAATGTTACTTTCTAAAATTAAATGGTATGAACAAGATAAATATAAACAAAGGAAGAAATCTGATGAAAACGATGGCCGCAGTGGTCCTTGTGGGAATGTCAACCGCAGGTTGCGTAGATATGGATTTGTCACCCAATGGAAAGCCGGCGGAAGGGAATGTATGGTCGACTCCTACCTTGGCGGAACAGACGATAGCGGGTGTGTATAATCAACTGTATGTGGATTATAGCGATGTTGCCAACGGATGGTTTGATATATGGTCCAGTACTATGGATTACGGTATAGGTATAGCTCCTACTTTCAATTTCTTATTTGCGACAAATTCTCCGAGCTCTGTTAAAGGGAGTTCTGCTCCCTGGCAAAGATTCTATAAGGGAATTATCAAGGCAAATGATGTGATTGGCAATCTGCCTACGGTCGAGGGATTTGATGAGACTAAAAGAAGCCGCTATATTTCAGAATGTATGTTTCTGCGTTGCTGGTGGTATTACAGGCTGAATATCTTGTATAATGGAGTTCCTTACTATAAAGATCCGATTAAGGATATTGATGAGGCAAAACTGGCACGTTCCACTCAGGATGAAGTCTGGGGATATATAGTGGATGATCTGACTTCCTGTATCAATAATCCGGATTTGCCGGATAAATACAGTTCGGATGATGCCAATTACGGGCATATTACAAAAGGTGCAGCCTATGCTTTAAGAGGCAAGGTATATCTGTGGATGAAAGAATGGAAAAAGGCGGCTGATGATTTTCAGGCAGTAAAGGATTGTGGATACACGCTCTATAAAGGTGCGGGTGAGGAGTCATACAAGAAACTGTTTAAGGTGGAAAATGAGCGTTGCGATGAAATGATATTCTCTTTGCAATGTCTGGATCATCCGGATTATACGCAGAAGAAGAACAGAGGTTTCGGTAACAGATGCTTGCCGCCCGACCCTTCAGGCAATGGATTGGGGTGGAATAATTATATTATAAACCCGCAGTTTGCCGAGTCTTACGAAAATAGAGACGGTAGTAAGTTCAATTGGGATGACATTATTCCCGGATATAATGATATGGGCATTGATAAGCGTATGGTGTATTTCCTGCGGAATAACATCACGGAGACTGAAAGAAAGAACGCAGTAGCTGCGGGGGCTGATATGTCCAAATATGATGCTTCCGGTAACGAGGAGAGGATTAAAAAAGCCTATGAAAACCGTGATCCGAGAATGGCAATGTCCGTTATAACCCCTTATGCCTCTTTTCTTGGTGGGGTTGAAGGAACTCCTAAAGAGTATGTGATGCGTTATCCTTTCCGTTCTTATACCACATATGGGGATTTGAAAACAGATACAAGTTTGAAGTTCTATTACTTAAATCGTAAGTTTGTGGGTGAAGGATTAGAGTTGCCGAATATATATTCTGAATTGGATTTGCCGTTTATCCGTTATGCGGATGTTCTGTTGAATTGGGCGGAGGCATTGAATGAGTTGAATGATCTTCCCGGAGCCATAAGCAAAGTGAATGAGGTGCGCGAAAGGGCAGGAGCCCAATTACTGGGAACCAACGAATTTACTCAGGTTACAGGAAAAACAGATATGCACCAGCGTATCATGAACGAACGCCATTGGGAATTAATAGGTGAAGACGTGATTTACTTCGATGAGATTCGCTGGAGAACCTGGAAAGATCTGAAGTTCTATAAGGACAAAGAAGGCAAGATGAATGGTATGACTCAGATATGGGGAACCAGAACTAATAATTATGCCTGGGGAGGAGATCATTACTGGAGTCTTCCGATACCGGCGAGAGAAATGCAAATGAATCCTAATATGGTGCAGAATCCGGGTTGGGATTGATGTGATTGAGTCTCTGCATACTTCATAATCTCTTTATAGGGGTTATGGAGTATGTGTCGTTTTTTATATGGTTATTAATTAAAATCAGATAGTTATGAATTTTAGAAAACATCTTTTCTCAGGAATCGTTCTCCAGGGAATAGGTTTGTCTTTGTTTGCACAGACAGATAAACCTAATATCGTAGTGATAATGACGGACCAGCAACGTGCTGATTTGTGTGGACGTGAAGGTTTTCCCATGGATATTACTCCATTTGTCGATGAATTGGCACATCAGAATGCTTGGTTCGATAAAGCGTATACGGTTATGCCGGCCAGTACTCCTGCACGTTGTTCCATGTTTACCGGCCGTTTTCCAACTGCAACTCATGTACGTACCAATCACAATGTGCGTGACATTAATTATGCGAAAGACTTGGTAACCGTTCTGAAGGAGAATCATTATAAAACAGCTTTAGTAGGTAAGAATCATGCTTATCTGAACTCAAAGGATATGGATTTCTGGTCTGAATATTCTCACTGGGGGAAGAATAAACCGGTGACGGAAGGAGAGCGTGCTATTTCCAAATTCTTTAAAGAGGCAGTCGGGCAGTATCTGGAACCTTCGCCTATACCTTTGAAAGATCAGCAACCTACGAGAATTGTGGATGAGGCTATAGAGTGGATAGATAGCCAGAAGGACAATCCGTTCTTTGTATGGGTTTCATTCCCTGAACCGCATAATCCGTATCAGGTTTGTGAACCTTATTATTCAATGTTTGCACCGGATAAGATTCCGGCTGTGAAGACTTCACGTAAGGATGTATTGAAGAAGGGAGAAAAGTATCAGATTCTGGCGGAACTGGAAGACGCTTCTTGTCCTGATCTTGAAAGAGACTTGCCTCGGTTACGTGGAAATTATATGGGGATGATTCGTCTCATTGATGATCAGATCAAACGCTTGGTTGAGGAGCTGAAGGAAAAGGGACTATTCGAGAAAACTATCATCGTTGTTCTGTCCGATCATGGAGATTATTGCGGTGAATACGGACTAATTCGTAAGGGAGTAGGCTTGTCTGAGTCTCTAACCAGAATACCGATGGTTTGGGCAGGCTATCAGATAAAGAAGCAGCCTAAAGCTATAGATGCGCATGTTTCGTTGGCCGATCTTTTCCCTACTTTCTGTACTGCGATAGGTGATTCAATACCGGTAGGTGTTCAGGGACGGAGTTTGTGGCCTATGTTGACGGGTAAAGAATATCCGAAAGAAGAGTTTTCAAGCGTTGTTGTACAGTTAGGTTTTGGCGGAGAAGATGTTCCTTTGGACGATAGCTTGACTTTTGAGCAGGAAGGTGCGCTGGGACCCAATAAGGTGGCTCATTTTGACGAATTGAATACATGGACTCAAAGTGGAACCTCCCGAATGGTACGTATGGGTGACTGGAAACTGATTATGAATAGTTATGGAAAAGGGGAACTGTACAATTTGAAGAAAGATCCGTATGAAATTAATAATTTATTTGGAAATCCCAAGTTGATAGATAAGCAGAGCGAGTTGCTGACAAAATTGTTGGCCTGGGAATTGCGTTTGCAGGACCCGTTGCCATTACCAAGACATCGTTATCATTTTAAGCGGAACCCTTATAACTATCATTTTACTGACTAATGAAGCATGTATTCAGGTTGTGTCAATAGAGTATTATCGAAATAGAATTGTATGAAAAAGAATTTATTTCTTGTCTGTTTGTTTATGTTTGGAACATTGGCATCTTGCCAATGTTCCTCTAAAAAGAGTGCTGACAATGCTGTTGTCAATACCACTGAAACACCTGTGCCTTTGGGTGATCCGTTCATTTTGCTGCACGATGGAGTATACTATGCCTATGGTACGCATTCGAATAAAGGAATTGAATTTTATACCTCCGATGACTTGCTGACCTGGAAGTATGGAGGGTTGGCATTGAATAAGGAAGATTCCTGGGCGGACCGTTGGTTCTGGGCTCCTGAGATTTATTTTGTAAATGGGAAATTCTATATGTATTATTCGGCAGATGAACATATCTGTGTAGCAGTTGCGGACTCTCCCACGGGACCGTTTGTTCAGGATAAGAAGGAGCCGATGATTGCTGATGAGAAGTGTATTGACAATTCTCTGTTTATAGATGATAACGGTACGCCTTATTTATCCTTTGTACGTTTCAATGACGGTAACAACATTTGGATAGCAGAGTTGGAAAAGGATTTGATTACTATCAAGAAAGAGACAATGCATCCTTGCCTCCATGTAACTCAGGAATGGGAGAAAGTCTGGCCTCGCGTGAATGAGGGTTCCTATATTCTTAAGCATAATGGAATTTATTATATGTCTTATTCTGCTAACAGTTATGAAAGTCCATTTTATGGTGTAGGCTGTGCTACGGCTACCGATCTGATGGGTACATGGACGAAGTATGATGAAAACCCTTTATTGCAAAAGCCCGGTAAGCTGGTTGGAGTGGGGCATAGTGCTATGTTTACGGATAAAGCCGGCAAGCTTCGCATAGTCTATCATGCTCATAAAGATAAGGATAACATTCATCCGCGTGCCATGTACATCGGAGAAGTTTCGTTTGAAAATGTCGGTGGAGTGGACCGCATGAGAATTAGTGAAGAGTATATAACCCCTAAACTTGTGAAATGACGCTTGTTTTGAGTCACAGAACTTCGATGAAAAGGGCTATTTTTATCGAAGTTCTGTTATAAACCGTTGTTTGATTGATTTTCTTGAATCTTAAAGGGACGATATTTCTATTTATTGAAATGTTTCTTTTATTGTTTATCGTCAAATTGGGCTATATTTGACGTATGAATCTATAAAAAGCACGAAAATGAAGAAAAGAATAATAGCCCTTATTAGTTTTCTTTGCTATATCATTTGCTGGGCACAAGCAGCAGATGAACATTACTATTTCAAAAATCTTAGCATTCAGGATGGGTTATCCCAGACTACAGTCAATGCTATTATACAGGACAAGAAGGGATTTATGTGGTTTGGTACCAAGGGTGGACTGAGCCGATACGATGGGATGTCATTCCGGAACTTTAAACGTGATATGACTGATAATCATAGTTTGGGAAACAATTTCGTGACTTGTCTTTATCAGGACAATAAAGGGAATATCTGGGTTGGTACAGATGCCGGGGTGTATATTTATTATTCTGACCAGGAGATTTTTATTCCATTTGACCGTCTGAGTGGGGAGAATACAAAGATAGAACGGACTGTTTCCGCTATTTCGGGAGATAAACAGGGCCGGGTATGGATAGCGGTCGAAACACAGGGACTCTTCTGTTATGAGCCGCAAAAAGGTCAACTTCATAATTATACATTGAATGAGTTCTCAGCCAATGTACAGAGCGTTGCTTTTGATAATAGTGGAACAATCTGGGTAGGATTTTATGGCAATGGCCTGTTCTATTCCAAGGATAATTTAAAAACGCTTCATCCTTATCTTTCCCCGAAGGATAGTGATGAGGTTTTTAAGGATGATGTTATCATGAAGATAGTTCCGGGAGCATATAATTGTATCTATATAAGTTCCATAAGAAAGGGAGTGCAGGAGTTGAATCTGACTTCCGGTAACCTGAGAAATTTGCTGTTGATGGATGAAACCGGTGAAATGGTATATAGCCGTGACCTGTTGGTAAATTCGGATAATGAACTGTGGATAGGAGCTGAATCGGGAGTTTATATCTACAATCTTCGTACGGACAAGTATGTGCATCTGCATAGTTCTAAGGATGATCCTTATTCGTTGTCCGATAATGCCGTTTATTCGTTGTGCGAGGATCGTGAAAGTGGCATCTGGGTAGGTTCATATTTTGGGGGAGTAGATTATTATCCGAAATCCTATACTTATTTTGAGAAGTATTATCCGAAAGATGGGGACAATAATTTGCAAGGCAAACGAGTCCGTGAGTTTTGTCAGGATAATAAGGGCATATTATGGATTGGCACCGAAGATGGTGGTTTGAACCGTTTTGATCCGAGCACTAAGACCTTCTCATTCTTTGCACCCAGTTCCGGGTTTACGAATATTCATGGGCTTTGTATGGTGGGTGATAAGTTGTGGGTTGGAACTTTCTCTAAAGGTTTGAAAATTGTAGATACTAATACCGGTAATATCCTGAAAACCTACCAGAAAAATGGTTCTCCACGTTCATTAATTGATAACAGCATCTTTGCTATTTGCAGAACAACGACTGGTGATATTTATTTGGGAACGATGTTCGGTCTGTTAAAATACAATGGACAAACGGATGACTTTGAAAGGATTACAGAACTGGCCGGCAGGTTTGTATATGATATAAAGGAGGATTCGGGCGGTAACTTGTGGCTGGCAACCTATGCAAATGGCGCTTATTGCTATAATGTGAATGAAAAGAGATGGAAAAACTATGTGCACAATGAGGGTAATCAAGAGAGCCTTCCTTATGATAAGGTTTTGAGTATTTTTGAAGACTCCCATCGCCAGATCTGGCTGACTACGCAAGGAGGTGGTTTCTGTCTGTTTCATCCTGAAACGGAGACTTTTACCAGCTATAATTCATCCAACGGATTGCCTAATGATGTCGTTTACCAGATTGTAGAAGACGCGGAGGGTCTGTTCTGGTTGACTACGAATAGTGGGTTGGTACGTTTTAATCCTGTAACTAAACAGGTGAAGGGATATACTACGGCCAATGGATTGCTTGGTGATCAATTTAACTACCGTTCCAGCTATAAGGATGAAGCCGGTAACATTTATCTGGGTAGTATTGATGGCTTTATTGTATTTAATCCTAAGACATTTACAGAGAATAAGAACCTGCCGCCGGTGGTGATTACCGATTTTATGCTGTTTAATAAAGAAGTTCGTGCCGATGAAGAGAATACTCCTCTTGATAAGAGCATTACTTTCTCGGACAGTATTACCCTTCAGGCTAATCAGAACTCATTTTCCTTCCGTATTGCAGCCTTGGGTTATCAGGTGCCGAAAATGAATAAATTGATGTACAGATTGGATGGCTTTGATAAGGACTGGATAACTGTGGGGGAAAGCCCTATTGTGACTTATTCCAATCTGTGGCATGGTGATTATCAGTTTCGTGTGAAAGCGTCCAATAGTGATGGTATTTGGGGACCCGAAGAACAGTTGTTATATATCCATATCCGTCCTCCTTTTTATCTTTCCATCTGGGCTTATTGCATTTATTTATTGTTGTTTATTGTTTGCTTTGTATATACTTTCTGGTATTTCAAGCAACGTAGCAGCAGGCAGCACCGCCGCCAGCTTGAGAAGTTCGAACAGGAGAAAGAACGTGAGATTTATAATGCCAAGATAGATTTCTTTACGAACGTAGCACATGAAATCCGCACTCCGCTGACATTGATAAAAGGACCTTTGGAGAATATCATTCTGAAAAAGCATCTGGACCCGGAAACTCATGAAGATCTGAACATCATGCAGCATAATACGGAAAGGTTGCTGAACCTGACGAATCAACTTCTGGATTTCAGGAAGGTAGAGAGTCAGGGATACAGTTTGAACTTTACCAAATGTGATATTACTAATGTTTTGAGAGAGACTTATATGAGATTTAGTTCCCTTTCGCGCCAGAAAGGTCTCGACTTTACATTGGAGTTGCCGGATGAAAACTTCTGTGCGCATGTCAACCGTGAAGCTTTTACGAAGATTATAAGTAATCTTTTAAATAATGGGATGAAGTATGCTGATAGTTATATGCATATAAAGCTGGAAGTAGATCAGGAAAAGCAGGCTTTCTATGTGGTGACTAAGAACGACGGAGTAATCATTCCTGATGAGATGAAAGAGGAAATCTTTCAGCCTTTTGTCCGTTTTAGCCAGAAGGAAGAGGGAAAGGTTACTACAGGTGCGGGTATCGGTTTGGCTCTTTCCCGTTCGTTGGCAGAGCTCCATCGTGGCACTTTGGTCATGGTTCAGGGAGAAGAAGCGAACATTTTCCGCTTGACACTTCCTATCACCCAGGATATGGTCATAGCTCTGGATTCTGATGTAGAGAATAAAGATGCAGAGTTGCAAGCGGAAACATCCGGTGAATCCTATCCGGATGATAAATTGGAAGGGAAACATTCGAAAGAAAGCAAACATATGGTTTTGGTTGTAGAAGACAATCCGGAAATGCTCGCTTTCATCGAACGTCAGTTATCGTCTCAATATGCTGTAATCACTGCTACCAATGGTAAAGAGGCTTTGGAAGCTTTGGATAGTAATTTCGTAAATCTGGTGGTGAGTGATGTCGTTATGCCGTTGATGGATGGTTTTGAACTTTGCAAGACTATAAAATCGAATGTAGGTTATAGCCATATTCCTATTATACTTTTAACTGCAAAGACAAATATCCAGTCTAAGATTGAAGGAATGGAACTGGGAGCGGACTCTTATATTGAAAAGCCTTTTTCACCGGAATATCTCCTGGCTGTGGTTTCTAATCTGATAAATAACCGGGAGAAACTTCGCAGGGATTTTGCTAAATCTCCTTTTGTTGCGGTCAATACAATGGCATTGACTAAGGCTGATGAAGAATTTATCAAGAAGCTGAACGAAATAATTCTTTCTAACCTGTCAAACCAGGAATTCAGTATGGATGATATGGCAGAGAGCCTGAATATGAGCCGTTCCAGTTTCTATCGTAAGATGAAGGGAGTATTAGACTTGAGTCCCAATGAGTATTTACGCATAGAACGTTTGAAGCGTGCCGCCCAATTATTGAAAGAAGGTGAGAGCCGTATCAATGAAATCTGTTATATGGTCGGGTTCAATTCTTCTTCTTATTTCTCTAAATGCTTCCTGAAGCAATTCGGGGTACTTCCGAAGGATTTTGCCGGCTAAAGGGAGGTATCCGGAATTTCCGGTGTATGAGTTAAATCATCGGCATTGGAAGTCTTGAACGTCTTTCTTTTTTCTGTTCGTTTTGCATCTATATGTCGGTGGCGTTGGATATATAGATACAACGTATTGGATATATAGATGCAACACATTGGATATATAGATGCAATACGTCCGATATATAGATGCTGCACGTTCTGTCTATACAACTGATTGCCGGGAAAGTTTAAACTCATGTACCGAATGTTCCGGACGCTCCGGCTAAAGTAAGTAAGAAGCAACTTGTGCAAAGAAATGGGATTTTTCAGCAAGCTCAAGATGGCGGAGTGAACAAATTCATTGATGACTGATATTTAGTGGCTTTATTTGGAATAAAATTGTGGCTTTTATGCGATTTTGAGATGTTTTTTCTATTTATTGGAATGCTTATTTCGTATTGAGAAGATACTGTGCGCTATCTTTGTAACCGTCTCATAAGAGATTATACCATGATAACAATTATGTGTTTCTTAATGTCTAATAAATAAAGAATTAACCTTATGTGTAAGAAGTCGTTATTATTGCTGTTTTTACTTCCTTTTCAGTTCGTATTCGCTCAAACAAGTTTATTGACCGATTTTCCCGAGGGATATACCCCTAAAGAAGTCGGTAAACGTCTTGCATATCATTTTGTAGATGGAAAGCATATGCTTCATATTGGAAAGTGGATTAGTTATCCGGAGACTTTTACCTGGAATGGAGGGCTAAAGTTTGCTGCACTTACCAATGATCAAGAGCTTGTGAAGCTTTTGCAGAACAGATTTGAGCTTCTGTTCACAACAGAAAAGGCCTTATTGCCTATCATGAATCATGTGGATGTAAATATGTTCGGTAGCTTGCCTTTGGAACTGTATAAGATTACAAAGGATCAACGCTATCTGGATCTGGGTCTTCCTTATGCCGATACTCAATGGCAACTCCCTGCAAACGCCAAACCGAAAGAAAGAGAATGGGACCAGAAAGGTTATTCCTGGCAGACCCGTTTGTGGATTGACGATATGTACATGATTACTATTGTGCAGACTCAGGCTTACAGAGTTACCGGTGATCGTAAATATATAGACCGTGCTGCAAGAGAGATGGTGATGTATCTAGACGAACTGCAATGTCCGAATGGCCTTTTCTATCATGCTCCGGATGTTCCTTTCTATTGGGGAAGAGGTAATGGATGGATGGCTGCCGGTATGGCTGAATTGTTGAGCAGCTTGCCCGAAGACAGTGAATATCGTCCACGTATTCTGCACGGTTACCGTACCATGATGAAAAGCCTGAAGAAATATCAGTCTTCAAACGGTTTGTGGCATCAGTTGCTGGATCATCCCGATTGTTGGCTCGAAACTTCGGGATCTGCCATGTTTACCTTTGCTTTCATTAAAGGAGTGAAGAATGGCTGGTTGGATGCCAAGGAATATGCACCCGCTGCCCGCAAAGCATGGATGGCTATGGTGAAATACATAGATGAAAATGATAATGTGAAATCTGTTTGCGAAGGTACCAATAAGAAGAACGACAAACAGTATTACTATGATCGCAAACAAAATGTAGGTGATTATCATGGACAAGCTCCTTACCTCTGGTGTGCCGTTGCACTTCTGGAGGAATAAGATAGCATTACTTTAATAATCTCATATCGAAAATCTATTTATACTTATAAGATGAACATAAGCAGTTGGGTGAAGGCCCTTATCTTTGTTGTACTGTTGTTTTCCTATTCGACAGTAGTAACCGGACAAACCAAAGTAAATGATGTCAGAGACTCTGAACGCCTCTGGCTCGACTCGGAAATTACCCATAATGGAGACTATCAGTGGAAAATGATAAAGGCAGGAGATGTAGCAGATCCTGGAGAAAAGGTTTCATTGTCAGATTACCCGACCGCGAACTGGTTGCCTGCCATTGTGCCCGGTACAGTTCTGAATTCATTGGTACATAACCGGAAATATCCGGAACCTTATTACGGAATCAACAATAAGATCGAATCCAAATTAATACCGGATATCTCTGAAACCGGTCGTGACTTTTATACCTACTGGTTCCGGACTGAATTTACAGTTCCCAAATCATTTGAAGGAAAACATGTCTGGTTGCAAGTGGATGGTATCAACTATCGTGCCGAAGTATGGGTGAATGGAAACCTGCTCAGTACTATTAAAGGTATGTTTATGCAGGATTATATTGACGTGACTGACTTTGTGAAGATAGATAAGGCTAACGCATTGGCTATAAAAGTATATCCGGTTGATGTCCCCGGCAGTGCCAAACCCAAGTCCTGGGGTGCAGTGGGTGAGTTCCACAATGGTGGGAACGGAAATATCGGATTGAACACTACTATGCTGATGACCGTAGGCTGGGATTTTACTTTCATGGATGGTATCCGCGACCGTAATACGGGGATCTGGAAAAACATCTCTCTCTATGCTACCGGTAAAGTGGCGTTACGTCATCCTTTTGTGAAATCCGAATTGCGTAAACCTGGTTATGACCAGGCACGTGAGTTCATTTCTGTGGAAGTTGTAAATCCTACTACCGGATTTAGCGGAATTAATTGTACGGTAAGAGGTGAGATTACAGGTGAAAATATAACTTTCGAGAAAAAGCTTAAAGTTTTGCGTGGAGAAGAGAAAATCTTGTCTTTTTCTCCGGATGAATTTCCTCAATTAGTGATTAACTCTCCTCGTTTGTGGTGGCCTGTGAACAAAGGTCCTCAAAACCTGTATGAGTTGAAAATGACCGTATCCATCGATGGAGTAGTTTGCGACTCGGTTAAAACAAAATTCGGTATTCGTGAGATTACTTCCGATACGAATACGCCTGATAAGTCACGTGTCTTTTATGTCAATGGCAAGCGTCTCTTTATTCGTGGAACGAACTGGATACCGGAAGCTATGTTGAGAACTTCTGACGAGCGTACGTATGCCGAACTGCGATATAGCCGTCAGTCGGGTGTCAATCTTTTACGCATGTGGGGAGGTGGCATTGCCGAATCCGATTATTTCTTCCAGTTGTGTGATGAGATGGGACTGCTGGTATGGCAGGAATTCTGGATGACGGGTGATACACGCCATCCGAACGATAAGGGCAATTATCTGGATAATGTGGCATCTACTGTGAAACGTATCCGCAATCATCCTTCTCTGGCTTATTATGTAGCCTCTAATGAAAGTACCGAGGTTACAGGTACCCCTGAATTATTGAACAAACTGGACGGTACGCGAGGATATCAGATGCAGTCAGAATGTGCCGGAGTGCATGATGGAAGTCCGTATAAGCAGGTGAATCCGATGCAGCATTATGAAAATACGGCATCTCCACGTGGAAGCCGTGTCGATGGTTTCAATCCAGAGTATGGTGCGCCTACACTTCCCACAGTGGAGATTCTTCGTGAGATGATGGACGAAAAAGACCTCTGGCCTATCAATAAAGAGGTGTGGGATTACCTGGATGGAAATGGTTTCCACTTGATGACTACCATGTATACTGATTTGGTGAACAACTATGGAAAGTCATCCTCTATTGATGAGTTTGCTCAGAAAGGACAACTGTTGGGTGCCATTAACTCAAAGAGTATCTGGGAAGTGTGGAATTACAATAAGTTGGATTATGGTGATCGCTTCTGTTCCGGACTCTTGTTTTGGTATCATAACTGCTCCATGCGTCAGGTATCTTCCCGTATGTGGGATTGGTCTTTGGAACCCACTGCTTCTTTGTACCATACAGCCAATTCATTGGAGCCACTACATGCCCAGTTCGATTATCTGAAGAATACAGTATCTGTGGTGAACGATTATTATCGCTCTTTTAATAATTACAAAGTGATAGCACGGGTATATGATATCAATAGCCGGAAGGTATATGAAGAATCTGCTTCCGTGAATCTTCCGGAAGATGGAGTAGCCAATGATGTACTGACCATCCGTTTTCCTGAAAACATCTCTCAGGTTCACTTTATCAAGCTGGTGCTGAAAGATGAGAAGGGTAAAGACGTTTCTTCCAACTTCTATTGGAGATCAAATGATAAGTATGAAGGCAGTAAGACTCTGACCGGTCCTGCATCTTCAGGATTTGAAGACTTGAATAAGCTGAAAGCGGCTAATGTGAAGCTCTCCTATAAAGCGCGTCAGGCAGACGGTCGCTATTTCGTAGACATTACATTGAAGAATACCTCCGGTGGTATCGCTTTCTTTAATCAGTTGCAATTCCTCAATTCCAAAATGAGTCCGATACGCCCGTCGTTCTATTCGGATAACTTTTTCTCTCTGGTTCCGGGTGAAAAGAAAACTGTCACCATTGAAACGGCGGAAGAAAAGTTGACTGAGGGAGCTGTTCTGGTATTGAAGGGTTGGAATGTAACTACTCAGAAGTATAAACTCAAATAAAAAAATAACGTGAAGAGATTCCATATTCTTACTGTTCTGTTGTTGTTCAGTTGGGGGATATCCGCTCAAAATCATTTTGATATTGTGGTGGTAGGCGGTAATCCCGGTGGCATAATGGCGGCGATTGCAGCGGCCAGGCAAGGCAAGACCTCGGTTATATTGGAACGTAGTCAACATATTGGAGGACTTCCGGCCAACGGACTGGGAGCTACTGATATTGCTACCCGGGAGGCAACTACCGGTCTGTTCATGGAGTTTACTTCCAGAATCAAGCAATATTATACAGAACGGTATGGAAAGAACTCTCAGCAGCTGAAGGATTGCAGTGACGGCTTTCATTTCGAACCGTCTGTTGCAGCCTCTATCTATCAGGATATGCTGAACGAACATAAGGATAAGATTACCGTGCTTCTTATGCGGCAGTTCGATGCTGAAGATCAGAATATCACTCTCAGAAACGGGCGCATTGAAAGCATCTGTATACTGAATCGTGAGAATGGAGAGAAAGAACTTTATCAGGGTGACATCTTTGTGGATGCCACTTATGAAGGTGATCTGGGTGCTGCGGCAGGTGTGCCTTTCCGCGTAGGCAGGGAAAGTAAAGCCGAATTCGGAGAACCCGGAGCAGGAAGAACCTATGAATACTGGAAAAGTCTGCCCGCCAATGGTAGCACAGGAGAGTCTGATAATGCAGTCCAGGCATATAACTATCGCCTTTGCCTGACTAATGATCCTGATAATCGTGTCCTCTTTCCGAAGCCGGCATCGTATAACAGGAACGAATATGTCTCACTGATTGAAGATGTATGGACCGGAAAGAATACTCAACGGGCCATGCTGAAGGTAACTGATGAAATGATGGAAGAAAACCGTCGTCATATCGCTGGCGGTAACCAGACTAAACTTCCAGGAGACAGTTGGGGAATCAGAAAACTGAGCAGTATCGTGAAACTGCCTAATCAGAAGACAGATGGCAATAATCAGCATGCTGCATTTATCTCTACTGATCTGCCGGAAGAGAACTGGCCTTGGCCTACTTCTTCCTGGGAGTGGAGAGATAAGTTTGCCAAACGTCTGAAAGATTATACATTGGGTTTATTCTGGTTTGCCCAGAATGATCCGGAATTACCGGAGCATTTCCGTAAAGCAATGCTAGAATGGGGATTGGCTAAAGATGAATATCAGGATAATGAATATTTTCCCCGCCAGGTCTATGTGCGTGAAGGAAGACGCTTTGAAGGAGTTTACTTCTTTACTGCTAAGGATGCTTTACCCACTGCACCGGGTAAACGCCCGCCTTTGCATGGCAGTAGCGTGACAGCCAGCCATTATGCACTCGATTCGCATGCTGCCAGAAAGCGGGAAGCCGGAAGAGTACATTTGGATGGATTCATCAGCTACCCTACAGCAGTGTATACGGTGCCCTTGGGCGTGATTCTACCCCGGAATGTAGATAATCTGCTATTACCTGTACCTGTATCCGGTTCGCATATCGGATTCTCCACATTGCGTATGGAGCCATGTTGGATGGCATTGGGGCAGGCGGCAGGTATCGCTGCTTCACTGGCTATTGACCGTAAAGTTGCTGTTCAGGATGTGGATATGTCCATATTGCAGGATTTGCTGATCGACCAGAAAGCAACGCTGATTTACTTTCGTGACTTGCGTCCGGAAAATACTGGTTTCCATTTGGCTCAATATATGGGATTGAGAGGGTATTTGCCCGGATGGGATGCGGATTTGCAAGGAACGGTCGATGAAAAGACGTTGCAGGACTGGAGTACATTATGTGGGTTTAAGCCCCGAGCTGTTCCCGGAAAAACAACCCGATTGGAAGTATTGACCGAGATTTATAAACATATTCGTCAATAAAACGATAATTTTAACCATGCGAAACATAGATATTAAGATGAAGTTAAAACTCATAGTCGGTTTGATAGGAGTGCTGTCATTGAGTAGTTTTTCTACTCTGCCTTCTTCAGATGATACCGATAAGAAAGAACAGGAGAACTGGGTAATTGGCCCATTTCATCGCCCTGAAGGTGTCAATCCTGTACTCACTCCACAGCCTACCTCTTTCTATTGTCCGATGCGCAAGGAACAGGTGAAGTGGGAGGAAAGTGATATTTTCAATCCTGCTGCCACCGTGAAAGATGGAAAGATTGTCGTGCTCTATCGTGCTGAAGATAACTCGGCACAAGGCATCGGGAAGAGAACTTCCCGTATCGGGTATGCTGAAAGCGTGGATGGAGTAACTATGAAGAGATTCGACAGCCCGGTACTTTTCCCCGGTGGAGATGATTTTGAGAATATAGAGTGTCCGGGTGGTTGCGAAGATCCGCGAGTGGCAATGACCGAAGACGGATTATACGTGATGCTTTATACGGCGTGGAACCGGAAGACCCCCCGTCTTGCGGTGGCTACCTCCAGAGACTTGAAGAACTGGACCAAGCACGGTCTTGCTTTTGAAAAAGCGTATGACGGGCGTTTCGCCAGAATTGCTACCAAGTCAGCCTCCATGCTTACCAAGGTGAAAGGTGGGAAACTGGTTATCGATAAAGTAGATGGTAAGTACTTCATGTATTGGGGAGAATATGCTGTGCATGCAGCTACTTCCGACAATCTTACAGACTGGTATCCTGTGCTGGATGAGAACAACGAGTTGTTGAAAATAGCCAGGCCGCGTAACGGATACTTCGATAGCCAGATGACTGAATGTGGTCCTCCTGCTATTCGTACCAAACAAGGCATCGTATTGATGTATAATGGTAAGAATGATAAAAAGAGAGGCGATGCAAATTATCCGGCAGGTGCTTACTGCGCTGGTCAGCTCCTGTTTGATTCCAAAGATCCTTATAAAGTATTGGGCCGTTTAGACAAGCCTTTCTTCATGCCTGAAGCTTCTTTTGAGAAGAGCGGGCAGTATAAGGACGGAACCGTGTTTATCGAAGGATTGGCCTATTATAAGAAGAAGCTATATCTTTATTACGGCTGTGCAGACTCCAAAGTGGCGGTAGCCGTGTGCGACGACACCAAGAAACTATTGAAAGTGAAGTAATATCAACGGATATTCCAGAGAAAGTAAATTATTGTAATGTTTAATAGATAGAATTCAAATTGTTATGTACAAGAAAGTATTCGCATTATTATTTTTATTATCATCTTTCCAGTTGCTAATCGCCCAGACTAGTCTTCTGAAGAATTTTCCCGAAGGGTATACTCCCGATGAAATCGGCAGACGTATTGCCTACCGTTTTGTAACCGAGAAACATGCATTGCATGCCGGAAAATGGATTGGTTATCCTGAAACCTTCTATTGGAACGGTTCTCTTAAATATGCGGCGGCAGCCAAAGACAAAGCGCTCATCAAGCTTCTGCAAGCCAGATTTGAGCATCTGTTTACTACCGAAAAGGAGTTGTTGCCCATCAAGAATCATGTCGATCTGAATATGTTCGGAAGTTTGCCTCTGGAGCTTTATTGGGTGACGAAGGATGAACGCTACAAAGAACTGGGATTGCCTTATGCCGATACCCAATGGGAAGTTCCCGAAGATGCCAAACCAAGTGAGAAGGAATGGGCAGAGAAGGGCTATTCATGGCAGACACGTCTTTGGATTGACGATATGTACATGATTACCATTGTACAGACACATGCCTACAAAGTGACCAATGATAGCAAATATATAGATCGTGCAGCTAAAGAGATGGTGATGTATCTGGATGAATTGCAACGTCCCAACGGTCTCTTCTATCATGCACCGGACGTACCTTTCTATTGGGGGCGCGGAAACGGATGGATGGCAGCAGGTATGGCAGAATTGCTTCGTTATTTGCCCAAGAAGCACAAAGACCGTCCCCGCATCATGGAAGGCTACCTGACCATGATGAAAAGTCTGAAGGAATATCAGAATCCGGAAGGCCTGTGGAATCAGTTGCTCGATGATCCCGAATGCTGGACTGAAACATCGGGTTCTGCCATGTTTACCTTCGCTTTTATTACGGGGGTAAAGAACGGATGGCTGGATGCCAAAGAATATGCTCCGGCAGCCCGCAAGGCATGGATGGCTTTGGTGACTTACCTTACCGAAAAGAATCAGGTGAGAGAAATCTGCGTAGGTACCAATAAGAAGAACGACAAGCAATACTATTATGACCGTCCGCGTCGTACTGGTGATTTTCATGCGCAAGGACCTTACCTCTGGTGTGTGGTCGCCTTGATGGAGAAGTAACTTATAAATTATCAATAAATAAACCATGAGTATTTTTAAATCTGTTTTATTAGGAGGTATGCTGCTACTGAGTTCTTCAGTGGCACTGGCTCAGGTTTCGCTATCGCAAAATAGTAGCGGATCCAACGTATTTAGTCTCGTAGGCAAGAAGGATAAAGCCTGCGTGTACTATGACGCACAAGATTTTGAAGTTGTAAAAACAACGGCGGGACTATTTGCGAATGATGTGAAAGAGGTGAGTGGACAAATTCTGGGCGTTGCTACTACCAAGGAAGCTCCTCAGAAGAATTGTATCATTGTCGGAACCTTGGGTCATAATGAATGGATTGACCAGATGATTGCGAAGAAGAAACTGGACGTGGAACCTTTGAAGGATCGTTGGGAAAGCTATCTGGTGCAACTCGTTCGTAATCCGCTTCCTGGTGTAGACAAGGCATTGGTTATTGTGGGTAGCGACCGCAGAGGTGCTGCTTACGGATTGCTGTCCGTGTCAAGAACTATCGGTGTATCTCCCTGGTACTGGTGGGCAGATGCTCCTATTGTCAAGAAGGATCAGTTACACCTGAAAGTAGATAAATATATATCTAAAGAGCCTACTGTGAAGTACAGAGGTATTTTCATCAATGATGAAGACTGGGGGCTCTACCGTTGGTCGAAGAGAAACTTCGAGAAAGAAGTGGGTAATTTCGGTCCCCGGACTTACGCTAAGGTTTGCGAACTGTTGCTCCGCCTCCAGGCCAACTATTTGTGTCCGGCCATGCACGATGCGTCTATGGCATTTCACCGCATTCCCGAGAACAGAGTGGTTGCAGACCGCTTTGCCATCATCATGGGTTCTTCTCATTGCGAACCGTTATTGTTTAATACGGCAAGTGAATGGAAGCGTGATAAAATGGGTGAGTGGGACTACATCAATAATAAAAAAGGCGTAGACAGTGTGCTGAATGCACGCGTGAAGGAATGTGCTCCCTTTGAAAATGTATATACGCTGGCATTACGCGGACTGCACGACAGAGCCATGAATGCAAGCAATGATATGGGCGACCGGAAAGATATGCTTCAGGAGGCTCTGATGGCACAAAGACAGATGTTGATTGATGCCATTGGTAAACCGGGTGAAGAGATTCCCCAAGCATTTACTCCCTATAAAGAAGTGTTGGATGTATATGACGAAGGGCTGGAACTACCGGATGACGTAACAATCATCTGGCCGGATGATAACTATGGTTATATGAAACGTCTGAGCAGCCCGAAGGAACAGAAGCGTTCGGGCCGTTCGGGTGTGTACTACCATTCTTCTTATCTTGGTAAGCCTCACGATCATCTTTGGATGAACACGATTTCTCCTACATTGATGTATGAAGAACTTCGTAAAGCGTATGATGCAACGGCAGATCGCATCTGGTTGCTGAATGCCGGTGATATCAAATCCTGTGAGTTCGCTGTTGATTACTTCCTGACGATGGCTTTCGATATTGATTCTTTCAACTTTGAAAGGGCAGCTAACTACCGTACCGAATGGCTGTGTGGTATGTTGGGCGACCAATACCGCAACGAATATCAGGATGTGGTTAATTCTTTCTATAAGCTGGCTTTCGCGCGTAAACCCGAATTTATGGGATGGGGCTACCAATGGACTACTGATAAGCACGGGAGAGAACGGAATACGGATACGGACTTTTCGCTTACCAACTATCGTGAGGTGGATAATCGTTTGAGCGAATACCGTCGTATTGGAAGCACCGTAGAGAAGATCTTGAACAGTATGTCGGACGAGAAACAGAAAGCATGCTTCTACCAGACACTGTATTATCCGGTGAAAGGGTGCGAGTTGTTGAACAGAATGATACTGGACGGACAAAGAAACCGCTGGTATTCTATTCAGCAGAGAGCATCAACCAAAGAACTGGAAAAATCAGCGAAAGCCTGTTACGACAGTTTGGAAGTAATTACCAAGGGCTATAACTCGTTGCTTGGCGGTAAGTGGGATCATGTAATGACGATGAAACAGGGATTTGCCGCTGCTTATTTTGAACTTCCGAAATTGAGAGATGTTGAATTGGCTCCTACTGCTTCTTTAGGCGTAATGGCCGAAGGTGAGGCCGTGTTGAAAGGTCTCCAGAGTTTCCATTCATTGCCATGTTTCAATACTTACTTGCGCCAGTCTTACTATGTAGATGTATTCAATAAGGGTGCTACTCCGTTGAAATGGAAAGCTGCTGTAACAAATGACTGGATTTTAGTTAGTAAGAAATCCGGAGAGACTGCTACTGAAGAGCGTATCGAGGTTTCTATCGACTGGGCGAAGGTTCCTGCCGGTGAAAGAATACTTGGAACACTGGATATCACTTCTGATCGCGGTGAGAAGGAAAGTGTCTATATCTCCGTCTTTAATCCTACTTCTCCTTCATTGGCCGAAATGGATACGCTGTTTGTTGAAAACAACGGATATGTTTCGATAGATGCGGCAAGTTTCCACCGTAAAGTGGAGAATGATGCCATTAAGATGATTATGATTCCGAACCTGGGATGCGAGAATACAGCTGTACAGTTGGGTAATCCTATCGCTCCGGCACAACGTACCGCAGGACGTAATACACCGCGCCTGGAATATGATTTCTATACGTTTGAGCAGGGATCAGTAGACGTTTATACGTATGTGCTGCCTACATTCCCCATCAGCAAGGATAGAGGATATGCCGGACATGAAGCAACAAATGTTGAAACCAAATATGGTGTATGTATAGACGAAGGTCCGGTAATGACTCCATCTACTTCTTCTTTCGAATATGCCCAGATCTGGTATGAAAGCGTATTGAAGAATTGCAGAATCAACAAGACCACTCTCCATATCGATAAACCGGGTAAGCATACGGTGAAAATCATCTGTGGAGATGCCGGAACAGTTCTGCAAAAGGTTGTGTTGGACTTTGGCGGTATGAAGCGTTCCTATATGGGACCGCAACCTACCAGAAATGAACAAGAGGTTGCTAAATAAAAGCCATTGTGAACGGTGAATAGAATTGCTTCCTTGCTTGAATAGCAGGAAATTCTTAAAAAGTATTGCTATATAATTGCTTAAATGGAAGATGTAGGATTCGATAGAATCCTACATCTTTTGTTTTGATACGAATCTTCTATTTATTGAATCGTTTTTAAGGTGTCAGACTGATATAATTCCCTATTTTTGTTGTCGTTATATTACATATAGTCTAATGTTACGTAAAGAGATATCGAATTCAGAAACCATTTAAAATCAATAGTACCATGATGAAGAAGTTGATACTTATCCTTTGCATTTTGCAGGGTGTCCTGTTGTCACTGCGAGCGCAGGGTGAACAGCAGAATATTGCTTATACTGATAACAATGTACGGTTTACGGTCATATCGGATGGAACGCTCCGTTTGGAGTATGCTCCGGATGGAAAATTTGTAGACGACAAGTCTTTTATTGCAGTAGACCGTTTATATCCGCAGGTTGATTACAAACTGAAGACAAGGGGGGCATGGATTGAAATAACCACCTCCAAGATGAAAATGCGTTATAAAAAAGACAGTGGGCGGTTTACGAACAATAATCTGATAATCGAAGCTGTAAAGGGGGCATTCCCCTTCACCTGGAAGCCTGGAATGCAACAGAAAGGCAATCTGAAAGGTACATATCGCACTCTTGATGGGATGGACGGTGATACACAGACTCAAACTTGGGTGTCTGATACGAAGAAAGGGGATGAACTGAAACTGGAAGACGGCCTGTTGGCAACTGATGGTTGGTCGCTCATTGACGATTCCCGCGGACTTTTGTTTGATAATGATCTGGACTGGGACTGGGCTAAGGAACGCCCCGCTAATGAAGGGCAAGACTGGTACTTCATGGCTTACGGACATGACTATAAGCAGGCTTTGAAAGACTATACTCTTTTTGCTGGTAAGATGCCGTTGCCTCCCCGTTACGCATTTGGCTATTGGTGGTCGCGTTATTGGCTGTATTCTGACAAAGAGTTTCGTAATCTGATTGATAATTTTCATACTTATCAGATACCTTTGGACGTGTTAGTGGTAGATATGGACTGGCATTATACCGAGAAAGGTAAGGGGGGCTGGACAGGCTGGACCTGGAACAGGGACTTATTTCCGAATCCTCAGGGTTTCTTGAAATACCTGAAACAGAATAACGTGAAAGTGACACTTAACCTGCATCCGGCAGACGGAGTGGCCGCTTATGAAGAGAAATATCCGGAGATGGCTAAGGACATGGGTGTAGACCCGGCTACAAAGCAGACGATCCCTTGGATAAATTCAGATAAGAAGTTCATGAAGAATATGTTCAAGAATATCCTGGCTCCGATGGAAAAAGACGGAGTGGACTTCTGGTGGCTGGACTGGCAGCAGGGAATGTTCGACTCAAAGATGAAGAATCTAAGTAATACCTGGTGGATTAACTATGCATTTTTCAGCGATATGGAGCAACGTCGGGAGACACGTCCGATGCTTTACCACCGCTGGGGAGGATTGGGAAATCATCGTTATCAGGTAGGGTTCTCGGGTGATGCTGTGATTTCATGGAAATCACTTGATTTCCAACCCTATTTCAATTCTACAGCTTCCAACGTGTTGTACGGCTATTGGAGTCATGACCTGGGTGGACATATCGGTAGCCAGATAGATCCCGAAATGTATACCCGCTGGCTACAATTCGGAGCATTAAGCCCGATTATGCGTACCCACTCCCAGAAAGGGGCTAAGCTGAATAAAGAACCTTGGGTGTTCGACAAGGAATATTGTGATATCATCCGTGAAACGATTCGCCAACGCTATGTGATGGCTCCTTATATCTACACCATGGCTCGTAAGGGGTATGACGACGGATTGTCTCTTTGCCGTCCGATGTATTATGATTATCCGGAGAACAAAGAAGCTTACGACTTTGGCAATGAGTATATGTTTGGAGATGACGTTCTGGTTGCACCGGTCACTACTCCAGCCAAGGATGGTTATGCACAGGTACGTGTATGGTTGCCGGAAGGAGAATGGTACGAATGGCATACGGGAGCTTTACTGGAAGGTAACCGGATTGTAGAACGCTCTTTCGCCATTGATGAATATCCAATTTATGTAAAAGCGGGTGCCATACTTCCTTTGTATCTGGAGAATGTGATGAACCTTAACAATAATGACGAAGAAATAGCGGTGACGGTGTTTCCCGGTGGAAGCGGTACAACGGCGTTTAATTTGTATGAAGATAACGGAAATGATAAGAATTATGCATCCGAGTATGCCGTGACTAAGCTGACTTCTGCCCGTAGTGGTAATGAGCAAACGATTGTTATCGGCAAGCGCGAAGGTGGCTATAAAGAAATGCCTCTTGCCCGTCCGTTCACGGTGAAAGTGCTTTCATCTCTGCTTCCCCAGTCCGTCACGGTAAATGGAGTTCCAGCAGAATACAGATATTCGGCTGAAGACTTTGCATTACTGGTAGATTTGCCGGAATTGCCTTGTAACCAGGAAAAAGTGATTAAGATCATTTATCCGTCTGGGAAAGTGGATATGAACGGACTTTTAGGGGCATCCAAAAGAATAGCCCGGTCTATGGAACAACTGAAGTATCGTAATTCGTATATTGTCTTTAAAGAAGAGTTCGGCAAAATGGGAAGTCTGAATGAGGCTGTGATGTATGCTCCGTCTGAAATGCCCGCTTTGATTGCTGATTTCTGGAAGAGTTATCATGAATTGCCTTCGGTATTGGAACGGCAGGGTTTGAAGAGCGAGCAAGCGACATGGTTCCTGCAATCCGTTTGCTGGGGTGAAAAGTAACTCCGGATATGTCCGGAATAGGAGTTACTGAATGATGTATCAGTGGTTTGCTTGTTGGGATTTATGGAATTGGATAATACTCTTTGTCTCTTTTGCAACTATTTGATTATCAGTAGGAAAAAGTGCTCTATAATGAGGCGACGACTGAATAGGGATGAAGTAACGAGTGAATGGCAATGAAGTAACGACTGATATAGGTTAAGGTAACGACTGTTTCATAACGTAGGATTGCTGTGAATGATTCTGTAAATTAATGATGAAAGTGCACATAGTGCCGAATACTAAAGCTATAGTAATAGATGAAACGATACTTGATGACATTTCTGACCGCAATTATGACCCTTTGTTGTGCAGGAGCTGTTTTTCCTTTGCCTTCTTCGGGCAATAGCCATGATATAGCATCATTGCATGCATGGGGGCCTTATTCAAAACGCTATGCCGGTATCTCGCACATACCTGATATGCGTAAAGGGATACGTTTTGACTTCTCGGTGATGCCCGGGTATTACCGGAACCGTCAGTTGGTACCGCATGTCCTGTTCGAATCATCCTACTATCCGTGGGAAATAAATCCGGAGATGACCCGCATCACTTACCGCTATGAACTGGAGTGGAAAGACCGGGTTTATACGGATGTCACCTATCACATATTGGATGATAACCGTACGTTGGTCGGGATACATTGCGTCAACAATACGAGTATGCCTCAAAATCTGGTATTGAATCAGATGGCATATATAGATTATCCTGAGACATATCCGCAGGTAGCGGTTTCGGATACGTCCGGCCTGCAATGGTATAATGCCATTGACTATATTGAGAATGAACCTGCCAGTAAATCCCCTCAATACAAACTGGTGTATGACGGATGGCAACGGAATGAGGAGCGCAGTACTTCATCACTCGATGGTTCCATACTGGGAAGAGGGTTCGGCAGGAATGAAGGTGACCGGTTGAGCTATCTGGTAAACATTCTTCCGGGGCAGGAAAATGGGGCGATAGGTCTCCGGTTTAAGATGAAGAAAGGAGAGAGTGCCGTACTGTGTCTGAAAGGACTGGTGGAACAATCTGTAGAATTGGAAGGTACGGGGGAATTCTCTTTCTTGTCAGTTCCTTATTATGGAAAGAAGGTCGGAGAATATAAACTGGAACTTGTTTCGGGAAGTACTGTTGCAATCAGTTTGGATGGATTCTTTATAGGGGATGTTGACGGTATAAACAAAGTAAATGTGGTCCGTACACCGATTCCTTTCACTCCTGTAATGGAGGTGGGAGAAACCAAACAGGATTTTATACTGAAATACAAGGATTGTGACAACTATTATGGCGTGGCCTGGAACTACCAACATTCGGAAGTGAGGGAGATACTGAACGGTGAATTGGAGTCTTTCTTCCGTAGAAGGGTGCATGAACATGTATCTTCAAGGCTGATTGGAGACAGGAACTGGCATTATGCCAATGCTTTTTTGCGCCCTATCGTATTGGAACCTGACTCGGAACAGACCATTTACATGCTGGTATGCAGTGGGAATAAAGAACAGGTGAAGCAGGAACTGCAAGATTTCCATTCGACACCGGATAAACTGGTCGCACGGATCAGTTCTGCGGAAAAAGCGAAGCCTGAAGACCAGGTGTTGCCAGGCGGAGAGAAGTATCTTCTGGGGAATCGTTTGCTGCAAGCCTCACTCTTGTCGAATATCGTATATCCGGTTTATACGCAGAAGGAATACATCAGACATTTTACGCCGGGTAAGAATTGGAACAGTCTTTATACCTGGGACTCCGGCTTCATTGCGTTGGGACTGATTGATGTGGACCCGGTCAAGGCTTTCGAATGTATCAAGGCTTATACGACTCCGGTGGGGAGTGAATCGGCTTTCATTCATCACGGTACCCCATTACCCATTCAGATGTATGCTTATGCTGATTTGTGGAACAATAGCCTGTCACAGGAAGCGCTGAGATTCTTATATCCCAGGCTGAAACAATATTTTGATTTTATGGTCGGAGCTGATTCGTATTCACCTACCCGAATGGCAGGTTCCGGTCTGCTTCGTACCTGGGATTATTTCTATAATTCCGGTGGATGGGATGATTATCCGCCTCAACATGCATTACGCGGTAATAAATCGCAGTATCAATCGGTGACTCCTGTGGTAACCTCTGCTTATTATCTGCGGGCGGCGAAGATTCTGCGCCTGGCAGCGAAGGAACTGGGGCTGAAAAAGGATGTGAAGGCGTATGAACGGATCATCAAACTCTTGTCGTACGGCCTGCAAAATTACTCTTGGGATGAAGAAAGCGGATACTTCGGATATGTAGTCCATGATTCTCTGGGAAATGCGACAGATATTTTCCGGTATAAGGATCAATCTAATTTTAATAAGGGACTGGATGGGGTCACCCCCTTGGTAGCAGGTATTTGTTCTCCCGCTCAAGTGGGCCGGTTGATGGAACATTTATTTTCTCCTGACGAACTGTGGACTAAAGTCGGGCTCTCAACGGTCGATCAGTCTGCTCCTTATTATAAAGAAGATGGATATTGGAACGGTGCTGTCTGGTTTCCCCATCAGTGGATGATGTGGAAGGCTCTTTTAGATTTGGGTAAAGGGGAAGAGGCTTACCGGGTGGCACATACAGCTCTGGATAATTGGGAGAAGGAGTGTGAAGAAAGCTATTTCACATTCGAGCATTTCATCATTTCGTCGGGGAGAGGAGCAGGGTGGCACCAGTTCTCGGGGCTTTCATCTCCTATATTAAATTGGTTTGCAGCATACTATAGGCCGGGTAAAGTCTCCACCGGTTTTGAGGTATGGATTACAAAGAGTGATTTTAATGAGAATCATTCCAGATATAAGGCTGAACTTTCTTTTGATGATTCGACAAAACCTCATGAGCGTTGCATGATTGTCTGTATGGATGCAGGGCATCAATATGAAGTATTCTTTAACGGAAAGCCGGTTCAGTATAGGTCTGGCCATGCAGGAATGTTAGAAATAACTCTGCCGGCTACGAATAAAACAGGGGAACTTGAAGTTCGAACTCTTGATTAGATTATTTTCTGCGAGAGGCATATTTTCTTTCAGATTCGATATCTCTAGAACAAAGGCGTGTTCTATTAAGGATACGCCTTTGTTGTTATTCTGAAACTTTATAAAATTGACTAGCTTCACAGCTTACAGCCTATGAATAAAATGATAGATACGTCCCTATAATTGAGATTATTGTGTCTATTGCTGTTTTAAACCTTTCTAACGCGTGATTTGGGACATTTTTTCTTTTTTTAGAGATAACTGTATTATTGATTGCTTATTTGAATATCTATTTTTGTCTTGCTTTAAAGCCAAGTAAGTCTTTACATTTTTTTTAAAATTTAATATTATGAAGCAGAAAATTTCAAAATGCTTTTTTGATGCAAGGGTTAGGATGTTACTCCTCCTCCTGATTTCTACAATTTATGCTCAAGCCCAATCGGGCAGAATCGTTACGGGTGTCGTTAAAGATGCCACAGGCGAAACAGTAATCGGTGTAAACGTTACTGTAAAGGGTAATGCTGCTTTGGGTACTATTACCGATTTAGATGGTAAGTATTCATTGAACGTTCCTGCGCAAAAATCTACTTTAGTATTCTCATTCATTGGTTACCAAACGGTAGAAAAAACGATTGATGCCAATGCAAGAACTCTGAACGTTACATTAGTGGAAGATTCTAAGTTGCTGGATGAAGTTGTTGTGGTGGGTTATGGTACGATGAAAAGAAAGGATGTAACAGGTGCCGTGGCACACGTTGGCGAGGAAGTGACAAAGAATAGAGCTGCAACAAATGCTCTTGACTTCCTGGTTGGTACGGTTCCCGGTGTGCACATCACTCCTTCTACTGATGCAGGTGGCGGCGCCTCCGGGCTTCTGATCCGTGGTAAACAATCGTTGAAGGCCAGTACTTCTCCTTTGATTGTTTTGGATGGTGTGGTATTCTATGGTAACATTGATGATATTAATCCGAATGACATTGAAAGTATGGATATCCTGAAGGATGCCAGCTCTACTGCTATTTACGGTTCCAAAGGATCGGCAGGTGTTATTCTTATCAATACCAAGAGAGGTTCTTCCGAGAAGCCCATTATCAACGTAAGTACAAAAATAGGTGTTTCACAAGCTACTTTTATGCCGGAGATGCCTACTGCTGAACAGTATATGCAGAGACGTGTTGATTACTTCAAAACAATTGATTATTTTAAGCCGGGCGAACAACAGCATGGTTTGGGATATTATGATAATCCCAATAGTCTGCCCGATGGCGTTTCTCGTGAACAATGGGCAAGCTATGACAGCTCTTTCTCCGGTGATTATATTGAAACCTGGATGCAACGACTGGAATTCAATCCTATTGAGGTTAACAACTATAAAGCCGGTAAATTCGTTGACTGGATGGACCTCGTTTATCAGAATGGTTTGAGACAGGATTACAATGCCTCTGTTTCCGGTAAGACGGCAAGAACCAACTATTATGTGTCGTTGGGCTATACTAATAATGATGGTATCGTAGTAGGTGATCAATTCCGTGCTTCAAGATCACGTGTGAATTTGGATACTGAGATTACGAAATGGTTGAATATTGGTTTGAATGCGCAGTTCGTTCATAAAGGCTCGGATGATATTAAGGCAGATACGGGCGCGGCTAAAGCAGCCAGCCCCTTTGGAGACGTTTATGAGGCTGATGGAAGTATCAAGGTTAGACCTTGGGATGACAACCGTATTGCCAACCCATTACTGAACCGTTCAGTGGACGAAAAATACTACAGAACGCAGACATTTAATTCAAGCGTTTATGGTAAGTTAACTCTTCCTTTTGGATTTACCTGGCAGACAACTTTCAATGTGCGTTACGGCTGGAGAAAGGATTACTATTTTGATTCTGATATCAAGCCGGGTGTAGTAGCAGGTGGTAAAGCAAAACGTGTGGACTATTCAGACTATGAATGGAGCATTGATAACATGTTGAAATGGAACCGTACATTTGCTAATATACATAATTTCGACTTCACTTTTGTATATACTGCTGAAAAATATCAGAACTGGCAAAGTACGGGAAACAATGAAGGTTTCCAGCCGAATGGTGCACTGAGTTATCATGGTATCCAGGCCGGTATAACTCCTACTGTCAGTGCAAATGACGAAATGCAGACTGGTAATGGTTTGTTGTGGCGCTTGAATTACTCTTTGATGGACCGTTATTTGCTGACAGGTTCTGTACGTCGTGACGGTTTCTCAGCTTTCGGACAGAATAATCCTTTCGGTGTATTTTCTACAGTTGCTGCCGGATGGCGTATATCAGAAGAGAAGTTCTTGAAGGATGTTGAATGGATTAACAACCTGAAGTTGCGTCTTTCCTGGGGACAAACCGGTAACCGTGACATCGGCCGTTATGCTGCTTTCTCAAGATTAACTATTACCAACGTTATTCAGGATGGGGTAAACTATAAAGGTGTATATCCTTCAAGTTTGGCTAACAGAGACTTGAAATGGGAAACTACTACCGGGTTCAACTTCGGTGTTGACTTTGGATTGTTCAAAAACAGACTGAGCGGTTCTGTAGAACTTTATAAGAATAAGACGAATGACTTGTTGATGGACCGTGCTATGCCTGAAATCTCAGGATATGGTAAGATCGCTTCTAACCTGGGAGAAATTGCTAACCAGGGGGCTGAGTTAACTTTGTCAAGTGTAAATATCAATACTTCTAATGTACGTTGGAATACCACCTTCACTTATTCTACTAATAAGAATGAAATCAAACACCTGTACGGTGATATGATTGATGTGCTGGATGCCGATGGTAATGTTATCGGTCAGCGTGAAGACGATGATGTACAGAACGGTTGGTATATCGGACATGCTATTGATGAAATCTATGATTATAAGTGGATTGGCGTATGGCAACTGGGTGAAGAATTGGAAGCTGCAAAATATGGTAAGCAACCGGGTGACCCGAGACTACTGGATGTTAATAACGATGGTAAGATCAATGATGACGATAAACTCTGGTTGGGTACAAAAACTCCGAAGCATCGTATGACGTTGAGCAGTGACCTGAATTTGTTCAAATGCATCAATTTCTCTTTTGTACTGCGTGGAGAATTCGGTTGGATGGATATTGATAACCTGCCGAGAAACGAAACTAACCGTTACTACAATACTTCAAACTCTGTTTGGACCGAGTATTGGACACCATGGAATCCGAATAGCAAATATGCCCGTTTGGGTGCAAACATCGATAGCCCGGGCGTGAACATTTACGAAAAGAGAAACTACGTAAGAATGCAGAATATGGCATTGTCTTATACATTCCCGAAGAAGTTGATCAACAAGTTTATGATTGATAATCTAAGATTCAGTATTAATGTGGATAACGCATTCGTTATTTCTAAATGGAGAACTTCTGATCCTTTGACTAAGGCCATTACTCCACGCATCTGGACATTTGGTGTAGACATTACCTTATAATCTGATAGAACGATAATTAAATAAAGATATTCAAATGAAAACAAAGAAATATATACTAAAAGGTCTGGCAACTTGCCTGATAGCTGCCAGTCTTTCTGCTTGTGTTGATCTTGAACCGAAGGCGATGTCGTTCCTGACACCGGAGAACACTTTTGTTGATAAAGCAGGTTTGGAAACCATGCTTCGCCTCTGCCGTAAACAGATGAATTTTGAATGGTTTGGAGACGCTTTCAACTCTGGAAACTGTGAAACCTATTCTGTATATGAATATGCTTGGTCTGACTTGGCTGTTATGGGAGGTCCTGAAACGAAGGAAATCCACAATATGGTGACTCAGTTGACCCCTACCACCAATATGTATCTGCACCTTCGTTACTGGGTTTTCGGCTGGAACGGTATCAAGTATGCCAATACGGTTATTACCCGTGCTCCTGAAGCTGACGGTATGGCTTCGGAAGAAGACAGAAACGCTTGTTTAGCAGAAGGATATTTCCATCGCGCTTATTGGTATTATCTGCTGACTAACCAATTTGGAGATGTACCTTGGATCGGAGAAGAAATTACCGGTGCAAAACTGGACTTTAATACCGTTTCCCGCAAAACTATCTTGGCGAATATCAAGAAAGATATGGAATATGCTGTACAATGGTTACCTAAAGAAGTAATCCGTGGTGCTGTGAGCAGAGCCGCAGGTGAACATTTACTGGCTAAGATATGTCTGGCTACCGGTGACTTCCAACAGGCGGTAGATGCAACAACTCGTTGCATCAATGATTACGGATTGCGTCTGATGACCGAGCGCTTCGGTATCAATATGGATGATAAGAGTAAGGACGTATACAACGACCTATTCCAGGAAGAGAATATCAGTATTGTTGAGAACAAAGAAGGCATTATGATCGGTCAGGAAATCTACGGTTTGGACGGATGTTCTTCTCCAAGTGGTTCAAAACGTAAGCGTAACTTCGTGCCGCAGTGGCATGCCGGAAGCAAAATGAAGACACCGGACGGAAAGAACGGAACGACTGATGCATCAGGCATTTATGATGGATACGAACAGTTGGAAGAGCTGGGTAGAGGTCTTGCCAAGATACGTCCTACCAACTATGCACAATATGAGTTGTGGAAGGATTGTGGAGATGATATGCGTCATAATTCCAATAACTGGTATGATAAGTCACGTATCAAATACAATCTGCCGGCTTCAAAGGGTGGTAGTGCCGCTTACTTCGGTCAACCGGTTAATCCTGCTTACTGTACCGATACCATGCGCTGTTATTTCTCTTTCCCGATTGTGAAGGTTCTGATTGATAAGGATGATCCGAATGCAGGAGGTAAAGTACCTGTAGGTGGTTTCACAGACCAGTATATCTTCCGCCTTGCCGAAACTTACTTGAATAGAGCTGAGGCTTACTGGTGGTTAGGCAAGAACGATCTGGCTACTGAGGATGTGAATACAATCCGTCGCCGTGTGAATGCACCGGAACTCTCATCCGTTACACTGGAAGATATCCTGGATGAAAGAGCCAGAGAATTGTTCTTGGAAGACCATCGTAAGACTGAGTTGACCCGTATTGCCTTCCTGAAAGCAGAAAAGGGTATAGATGGATATTCACTCAATAACTTTTCAGAGAAGAACTGGTATTATGACCGCATGATGGAGAAGAATAATTTCTTTGCAACAGAATATTATTATTCAACCAATGCATTTATCATGAAGCCGTATCACGTGTTGTGGCCCATTCCGCGTAATGCCATAGAATCCAACACTCAAGGCCGTATCAATCAGAACTATGGTTACGACGGTTATGAAGATAATATCCCGGTAGAAGAACTTGAACAAAGATATAAATAAGATAATATATGAGAAGTAAATATATATTGTTTGCCTTGGCTCTGACAGGAGCCTTGGCATCCTGCTCGGACGACGATAATAAGGGAACAGCAAACTATAAGAATCCTTATTCAAACCCATTGACTGATTACAGCGCAGCTGACCCTACAGTCTGGAAAGAGAATGACCATTCATTCTATGTATATGCCACCAATACATCTGTAATCCGTAAGTCGGAAGACTTGATTCACTGGACAGACGGAGGCAAGATGTTTGCAACAAAACCTACGTTTGTTACGGAATCGGGTGCAGCAGTCTGGGCACCGGATATCGAAAAGGTGGGTGATAAATATATCTTGTATTTTGCCATGTCTGCCATGGGCAAGCCTGCAACTGCCGGTATCGGTATTGCTTCGGCTGACTCTCCCGAAGGTCCTTTCACATTGGATATATCGGTAGACGGAAAAGGAAAGTTGTTCACTTCAAGTGAAATTGATGTAAGAAACTCCATCGACCCTTGCTACTTTGAAGACAATGGACAGAAATGGTTGGTTTGGGGTAGTTTCAACGGTTTGTATGCTGTGAAGCTGAATGAAGACGGTACGAGAGTATACCCTGACATTGCAACAGCCAAGAAAGAAAGAGTGCAGGTTGCGGGTACTGCTTTTGAAGCACCTTACATTCATAAACGTGGCGATTATTACTACATGTTTGCATCTGTCGGTTCATGCTGTAACTCTATGTTGAGTACTTATACTACGGTTGTTGGCCGTTCCACTTCTTTCTTAGGTCCGTATGTGAATAAGAACGGAGAATCAATGCTGGACAATAAATATGAAGTGCTGATCAGAGCCAATGATCGTTTTGTAGGACCGGGGCATAACTCGGAAATCGTAACGGACAGTGAGGGTAATGAATGGATGCTATATCATAGTTATGACAGACACACCCCGAGCAAAGGACGCTATTTGATGATTGACCGGATTGTTTGGGAGAATGATTGGCCGGTGATTGCCGGTAATAGTCCATCTACCGAGGCAGAAGCTCCGGTTTGTAAATAAGTAATAGTGAATATATGCAGAAAATATTGTTAATCGGAGCCTTTGTCGCCATAAGCTGTTTGCTTATGGCGCAAGGGCCCGTCAAAAACTATCAGAATCCGGTTGTAAATTATAGCCTGCCCGATCCCTCTGTTATCAAAGGGGAAGATGGTTATTATTACCTGTATGCCACCGAAGATATCCGAAACTTGCCTATCCATCGTTCAAAAGACTTGGTGGAGTGGGAGTATGTGGGTACTGCTTTTACCAAAGGCACTCGTCCGGATTTTGAACCTAAAGGAGGACTCTGGGCTCCTGATATCAATAAAATAGGTGATAAATACGTGCTTTATTATTCCATGTCTGTCTGGGGTGGCGAATGGACCTGTGGTATCGGATGTGCCACTGCCGATAAGCCCGAAGGTCCTTTTACAGATCATGGAAAGATGTTCCGCAGCGATGAAATCAATGTACAGAATTCCATTGATCCTTTCTATATAGAGGATGGAGGAAAGAAATATCTCTTTTGGGGTAGTTTCCGGGGAATTTACGGCATTGAACTGTCGGATGACGGACTTTCTGTTAGGAAAGGTGCCAAGCTCCGCCGGGTGGCAGGAACAGCCTATGAAGGAACATATATTCATAAAAAAGATGGTTATTATTATTTCTTTGCATCTATAGGAACTTGCTGTGAAGGATTGAAAAGTACTTATACTACGGTTGTAGGCCGTTCGAAGAAACTTTTTGGACCTTATGTGGATAAAAATGGTAAGAAGATGCTGGATAACCACCATGAAATACTGATTCACAAGAATGAGGCTTTTGTAGGTACCGGACATAACTCAGAGATTGTAACGGATAAGGCGGGTAATGACTGGGTGTTTTATCATGCAGTGAGTACCAAGAATCCCGGAGGCCGTGTGTTGATGCTAGATAAGGTTGATTGGAAAGACGGGTGGCCATCCGTGTCTGGCAATTCTCCGTCATCAGAATCCGAAAGACCTGTATTGTAAAATAGTAAAATGAAGATTGAATATGAGGTTAAAAAGATTGTTTTTAGGGATAATGCTTTCTGCGGGCATTGCAAATATTGGAGCGGCAAACTATACTCCTGAGAATGTTTCTGTATCTTTAAAAGTTCCGGGAAATGATGCCAAACACTATTCATTAACTCTCCGGAAAGTGCAGGATGGTGTGTACGATTGTCAGCCTTCCGAAAATCTGCCGCTGGTCATTACCCGTCAGGTTACGGAGAAAGATGGAAAACAACGCATCAATGTTGTCATCAAAGCCTTGGAGAATGTGTATTTCAATTATGGAGAGCAGATAAAAACCGGTTATAAGCATGATGACTGTCAGTTCTATATGCCCGGTTTCTGGTATCGTCGTAACCTGCGTTCGCCCAAAGAGGCGCCTTCATTCCATACTTCGGATAGTTGGTTGGTGCGCGAGGACCGTTTGAGCACTCCGCTTACAGCAGCTTTCAACTCTGCAAATGGTAAGTCAATGTCGGTTATCCGCATTGATAAGTTTGACAAGGAGGCGCTGGCCACTCACAAAGAAGGAGAGGTCATTGTGTCCGGAGAAACATCCATAGGCTATACCGGATTTGAAAATGTGGGAGGCATGACTGTGCTTTCTTACGGTTTTCCGTATCGGGAAGCTCCGAAAACTTATATTCGTAAATTGACTTTAGCTCCTTCTGTTGAGGCTTTTCAGTTGCTTCGCAAAGGAGACAGCATTACTCTGACCTGGGAGTTGGCGGAAATAGATGCCGCTGATTTTTCTGAGTGCGTGCAGCGCACTTGGGAGTATTGTTATGACACGAACCGTCCGCAGCCTGTCGATACACCTTATACGGTGGACAGAATGAAAGAAGTACTCAGTAATTTCTTTGTGGAAAGTTATGTGGACAATACGCCTACTCATTACTATTCCGGTGTGGAACTGAAAACGGCTACTTGCGATCATGTGGATGTTGCTGAAATCGGATTTGTGGGACGTACGTTGCTCAATGCTTTCAATGCACTGGAATATGGTGCGTTACAGAACCGCCAGGAATTGATGAATAGTGCCAACAGTGTTTTTGATACGTATCTTCAGAACGGTTTCTCTCCGGCAGGCTTTTTCAATGAGGTGGTACATTATAATCGTGGCTTTAAAGAATCCAAGCACAGTATCCGCCGCCAATCAGAGGGTGTGTATGCCGTGCTGAATTATCTGACTTACGAAAAGCAGCAGAAGCGCAAACATCCTGAGTGGGAGAAGCGTATCAAAGGAATTTTGGATAGCTTCCTGCGTTTGCAGAATGAGGATGGTAGCTTCCCACGTAAGTTTAAGGATGACTTCTCCATTGTAGATGGAACGGGTGGAAGCACCCCTTCAGCTACCTTGCCTTTGGTGATGGCTTACAAGTATTTCAAGGATAAACGTTATCTGGAGAGTGCGAAACGTACGGTGGGCTATTTGGAGAAAGAACTTATATCTAAGGCGGATTTCTTCTCTTCAACCCTGGATGCAAACTGTGAGGATAAAGAAGCTTCTCTGTATGCCGCTACTGCTACGTATTATCTGGCGCTGGTTACTAAAGGGGCGGAGCGTACGCATTATGCAGAATTGTCGAAGAAAGCAGCTTATTTTGCTTTATCCTGGTATTATACTTGGGACGTTCCTTTTGCCGAAGGACAGATGCTGGGTGATATTGGCCTGAAAACTCGTGGCTGGGGAAATGTATCGGTGGAGAATAACCACATAGATGTGTTTGTTTTTGAATTTGCCGATGTATTGAATTGGCTTTCGAAAGAATACGATGAACCTCGTTTCTCTGACTTTGCCCAAGTGATTTCTACCTCTATGCGTCAATTGTTACCGTACGAAGGACACATGTGTGGTGTGGCTAAAGTGGGCTTTTATCCCGAAGTTGTTCAGCACACCAACTGGGATTATGGTCGCAATGGAAAGGGATATTATAATAATATCTTTGCTCCGGGCTGGACAGTTGCTTCCCTGTGGGAACTCTTTTCTCCGGGACGTGCGGAGAAGTTCTTATTGAAATAAAAAGATGGATATAAAATACAACGTGCATGAGTCATAATCTCATGCACGTTGCATCTATATATCCTGCATATCCGATCTATATATCCTATACGTCCGATCTATATGTCCTGCGTGTCCCATCTATATATCCTGCGCATCCCATCTATAGATGCTCTAAACAGCTACTTTCTTTCGTTTCTTCATCGCATAGCCAGCGCTTTATTCTCTGCTGCCTCCATAATCTCCCGTTCTCCCGGTCCTTTATCATTAATACCGCAAAGATGCAGAATACCGTGGATAATAACCCGGTGTAACTCCGTTTCATAGTCACTGCCGAACTGCTCTGCATTTGTACGTACCGTGTCGAGGCTGATAAATAAATCTCCACTGAGGCGATTGCCCTCGCAATAATCAAAAGTGATGATATCCGTGTAGTAATCATGTTGCAGATACTGGCGGTTTACCTCAAGTATTTTCTCGTCAGAACAGAAAATATAGGCGATTTCACCGACTTTTTTCTTGTAAGTGGCAACAACGGCTTTAATCCATTCTGTGGTTTGGCTCTTTTTGATGGCGGGCATTTCTACACCGTCTGTCTGATAGGAAATCATATCAATTAATAATTAAAAGTTAAAAGAAAAACAGATAGCTGATGATGATGGCGGCAATGATACCTGCAAAGTCCGCTATCAGTCCGCAGGTGACGGCATTACGCGTTTTAGTAATACCCACGCTTCCGAAGTAAACAGCCAGGATATAGAAAGTGGTGTCCGAAGCACCGCGGGCTACGCAACTCATTCGTCCTACAAAAGAATCTGCACCATATTCCTTCATGGTATCAATCATCAATCCATTGGCACCGCTGCCACTCAACGATTTCATCAGTGCGGTTGGTAAGGCGCCTACAAAACTGGTATCTACGCCAAACAATCCCACTATGTAACCGATGCCGCTTACTAACATATCCATCGCACCGGAAGTGCGGAATACGGCAATACCCACCAGAAACGCTACCAGATATGGAATGATGCGCACGGCCGTGGTAAAGCCTTCTTTGGCACCTTCTACGAAGGCATCATATACATTGATTTTCTTCCATAATCCCCAGACAATGAACAAAAGAATGATACTGAACAGGATAACGTTGGCAATCAATGTGGAATATGTACCGATTTCTTCACGACCGAGTTGTATAAACAAGTAAATAAGTCCAGCAAAGAAAAGGCTGATGCAACCGATGAGGATAAGGATGGGCTTATTGATCAGATTGATGCGTTGAGCAATGCTGACAGCAATCACTCCTACAAGGGTGGAAACGGCTGATGTGATCAGTATGGGAATGAATATATCGGTAGGCTGTGCAGCGCCCATCTGAGCGCGATACATCATGATGCTGATAGGAATCAGGATCAGCCCGGAAGTATTGAGCACCAGAAACATGACCATCGGATTGGTTGCCGTATCCTTTTGAGGGTTCAGTTCTTGCAGCTCCTTCATAGCTTTCAATCCCATTGGTGTAGCGGCATTGTCCAGTCCCAACATATTGGCGGAGAGGTTCATAAAGATAGATCCCATGGCAGGGTGGCCTTTGGGGATTTCGGGGAAAAGACGGCAGAACACCGGACTCAGCCAGCGGGATAATGCGTTAATCATGCCGCTTTGCTCGCCGATCTTCATAATGCCCAGCCATAGAGAAAGGATACCCGTCAGGCCCAGCGATATTTCGAAGGCTGTTTTCGAGGAAGTGAATGTTGAATTGACAAGCTCCGTAAAGATTTCTGTGTTGCCCATAAACAGGAGCTTGATGAGTGCCACAATGAAAGCAATTACGAAGAATGCTACCCAAATGTAATTTAAAACCATAAAATAACGCGTTGATTTTCGTGCAAAAGTAGGAATATCTTTCTATTTAGCGTGATAAATGGAAAGATTATTGCATTTATTAGGGCAATAACACTATTTCGAATATGAAATTCTGGCTATCTTTGCTTTCTGATATTGCGACGGAATTAGAGGGAGAAGGAGTTAAAGAGGTTATTAACTCCGGACTCTCATAAAATAATTAACTGATATGAAAAACAAATGTATGTTAGTTGCAGCTTTGCTGTTGTTATCCGGTACAATCTCGGCCAAGGTTGTGTTGCCGCCGATGTTTTCGGATAACATGGTGTTGCAGCAACAGGCGGATGCCCCTATATGGGGTGAGGCAAAACCGATGAAAGCGGTAAAAGTAACCACTTCCTGGGATGGGAAGACGTATGAAACACTGGCTGATAAGGAAGGGCGATGGAAGCTTTCCGTTCGTACTCCTGAAGCGGGTGGCCCGTATGAGCTTACACTGACCGATGGTCAGAAACTGGTGTTGAAGAACGTAATGATTGGGGAGGTATGGATCTGTTCCGGACAATCCAATATGGAAATGCCGCTGAAAGGTTGGGGCAAGGTTCTGGATTATGAGAAAGAAATAGCCGCAGCCAATCATCCCAATATTCGTTTATTGCATGTGGAACATGTTACCAGTACGCAGCCGGAGACGGATATCAAAATCCGTGATAATGGCTGGCAGGTATGCTCACCCCTGACCGTTCCTGAATTCTCGGCTACCGCCTATTTCTTTGGTCGCGAAATCTCTGAAAAACAGAATGTACCCGTCGGGTTGATTCATACTTCCTGGGGAGGGACCAATGTAGAATCCTGGATAAGCGGGAAGGTGTTGCAAGAAATGCCGGACTTCAGTAAAGTAGTGGAAGATATTCGTGCAATGCCTGATAAAGCTACGATGAAAGCGGACTATTTGAAAGCTTTGGAAGCTTGGAACAATCGTGTTGATGAAGGTTTTGCTGCCGGGAAACCGGTACGGGCTGAGGTTTCTTTGGATGATAAGGCTTGGGGTAAGCTGAACTTCCCCGGAATGGTGGACCAGCAAGGGCTTGGTGATTTTGACGGACTGATCTGGCTTCGCCGCACTGTTGATATTCCTGCATCCTGGGCAGGTAAGAAAGTGCAGTTAGTTTTAGGGGCTATTGATGATAATGATATAACGTATTGGAATGGTCGGGAAGTGGGCCGTACCGATGGTTATTCTGTTCAACGCAATTACACCGTTCCGGGTAAGCTGGTGAAAGCAGGACCGCTTACATTGGCTATCCGTGTGACAGATACAGGTGGTGGTTGTGGTATGCCGGATGAACTTTATCTCCGTTCAGACAATGGAGAACAAATTAGTCTGGCCGGTGAATGGAAATATCAGATAGCGGCCGATACCCGGAAAGAGGGTATGTTTCCGAAGGATATGTCCGAGGACCCCAATCTGCCGACATCTTTATACAATGCTATGATCCATCCATTGGTGCCTTACAGTATCCGTGGTGCTATCTGGTACCAGGGGGAAAACAATGCTTCCCGTGCCTATCAGTATCGTGAGCTTTTCCCGCTGGTTATCGAGAACTGGCGTAAGGACTGGGGACAGGATTTTCCTTTCTATTTTGTGCAGTTAGCCAACTTCATGCAAGTGTCTCCCAACCCCGTTGATTCTGACTGGGCGGAACTCCGCGAAGCACAAGCGCGCACATTGTCGGTAGCGAATACCGGAATGGCTGTAATCATCGATAAGGGCGATGCCAATGACATCCACCCAAAAGATAAACAGGCCGTTGGACATCGCTTGGCGTTGGTAGCCCGTGCTAATACGTATGGAGAACAAATACCTTATTCCGGTCCCGTTTATCGTTCCTATCAGGTGGACGGCGATAAGATTATCCTTTCTTTTGATCATACAGATGGTGGCTTAAAGAGTAGTGATGGGAAAGCATTGCAAGGCTTTGCCATTGCCGGTCGTGATCATAAATTCCATTGGGCGAAGGCAGAAATACAGGGTGATAAGATTGTGGTGAGTTCTCCCGAAGTACCGTATCCGGTTGCTGTGCGCTATGCATGGGCCAACAATCCGGTTTGTAACTTATATAATGGTGCCGGTCTCCCGGCTTCACCTTTCCGTACGGATGATTGGAAAGGGGTGACGCAGAAATAATCAGTGTGTTTGGTTGTATGACGGCTCCGCTTATTATCAATTGTAAATTATTGATAATAAGCGGAGTTCTTTTTGATGCCACTTGGCGATAGATACTGTGAAGACGAACGTTTGTTTACTTATTGGCTGTTGTTATTCTAAATAATGCTTATTATATGCAATAAAAAGGTAAAAATCATCAATTGGTCTGTCTTGTGAGATAGGGGGATGTTTTATTTCATAGATAAAATATATCTTTATCATCGTATAACATACAACAGACAAATAACTTATGCTGAAAAAAACGATTCTTGCCTGTGTTCTTTTGCATTTGGTTGTAGGAACTATTTCACCTCAAAAGATAGATTCTATCGATATTAAAAGCATGCGTGCTTACTATAAACAGTATTTTAATGATCCGACTGATCCCATTGTTCTGACAGCATCGGATACATTATTTGATATGGCAATCAGGTGCAATGATACGGTGATGGCTAAGATAGCTTTGGGAGCCAAGGTAGACTATTACTATTACGGACAGGGCGAGAACCGCACGGATAGCATCATAGCCGGAGTAAATCGCTTAAAACAATATGCCAGAAGTGTCGGTAACGCTGAACTTTACTACTGGGCATGGGCTGCGAGGTTGGTTAACTATTATATTATACAGGGAGAATATAACATTGCTCTTCTTGAAGCTGAAAAGATGTTGCAGGAGGCCAAAGGTGAGAAAAAGCAGGGAAGTATTGCTGAGTGTTATTATGCATTGGCCAATGTGTATACGGCTAAAGGTTTAGTAAAAAAATCTCAGGAGTTTATGCTTAAAGAGATTGATATTTTTGAGAATGCCAATGTCTTTAGATATAATATATCCTGCCAGTATAGTGATGCCGCAAAGATATACATTGATCTGGGCGAAGCAGAAAAAGCTCCCGAATTGCTTAAAAAGGCACTCAAAACTTCTAAGTCTACTTATCATGAAGTGACGGCCAAGCTGGTTTATGTATCACTCTATCTTGCGCAAGGAGATACGGCAGCTGCCCGCAAGGCATTGGAGGAGTGTAGACAAATGTATATGGAAGAACCTTCAATGAAACGTCATATACACTATTTGTATGATGTAGAGATTGATTATAACTGGAGGGTGGGCGACTATAATAAGGCTCTTAGTGTATTGGATGAACGGGAAACCGAATTGAGGAAGAAAAACAATCTGACAACTTTGATGGCATTGAGAAAAACAAAGGCGGATATTCTTTGGGATATGAACCGTAAAGAAGAAGCAGCCGGGCTGTACCGCGATTTCCTGTTGGAACAGAAGAAGGAGAAAGAAAGGAATGAAGAAATCACTACCAGTGAGTTTGCTACCATGTTGAACTTGCAACAGCTCAATGCTGAGAAGGTACGGTTGGAAAAGATTTCTCAGAAGAAACAACTGCAAAATACCCGGACTATTTTATTCTCTGTACTAGGTCTTTTATGTATCGTCGTTATCTTTTTGTGGCAACAGAGAAAACTCAATGCAAAGTTGCATCGGGCAAAAAATAAGCTGGATGAGCAGAATCGTACATTAATCAAAGCCGAGGAGGAACTGCGCAAAGCCAAGGAAGTTGCTGAACAGAGCAATTGGTTGAAAACAATGTTCATTCAGAATATGTCCCATGAAATCCGTACTCCGCTTAACTCCATTGTCGGGTTCTCCGGGGTATTGGTTGATATGCTTGATGAAAAGGAAGACATCGGGCAGTATGTTGCATTGATTGAGAGTAACAGCAAGTTATTGCTGAAGTTGGTAGGTGATATCCTTGATATTTCCATTCTCGACAGTGAAGTTGAAATCAAGCATAATGCTGTTGATGTCAATGCCTGTTGCCAGGCTTCGATAGATGCGGCGGGGGCATCTTTCGATCCGGGCGTAAGGCTCATTTTTGAACCTGCCTGTGACGAGCTGATCATAAACAGTAATTATAATTATATAGTGCAGGTACTTGATAACCTGTTGGGCAATGCATCGAAGTTCACTCATGAGGGTTCCGTTACATTAGCCTATGAGGTTAAGAAAGAAGAGAATCAATTGATTTTCACGGTTACAGATACCGGAATTGGTATTCCCGTTGAGGAACAGGAACGTGTTTTTGAGCGCTTTGTGAAGTTGGATAACTTTAGTCAGGGAGCAGGGCTCGGTTTGTCCATTTGTCGTATTGTTGCCGAAAGGCTGGGTGGCTACCTGAGGATTGATAAAGGGTACACTCAAGGTACCCGTGTTATTTTCTGTGTGTCGATGTGAAGAATAAAATAAAAGCGATATTTTTGTATATTATTAAGTTCATATTATGCAGAAAACAAAGGAAATACAGCAGGAGCTGGAACAGTACATTGACCCGGTGAAACGGGAGTATCTTCCCAACTTCTTTAAAACCGGGAAAGGACAATACGGAGAAGGTGACAAGTTTCTCGGTATTGTGGTTCCCAACACCCGTATGGTAGCGAAGCGGCATAAGGATGTGCCGTTTGAGGTAATGGTAGAACTATTGCAAAGCGAATGGCATGAATGTCGCCTGTGTGCTTTGCTGATGCTGGTGGAACGCTTTAAAAAGTGCGATGAAAAGGGCAAAAAAGAGATATTCGACTTCTATTTGTCGCAGACTGCCCGTATTAATAACTGGGATTTGGTAGACTTATCTGCTCCGGGTATTGTGGGCGAATATCTGAAGGATAAACCCCGTGATGTTCTTTATCGCTTGGCCGGAAATGAACTGCTTTGGGATCAGCGCATAGCGGTGGTTTCCACTTATGCGTTGATTAAAAACGATGATTTCATCGATATTTTAGCTCTTTCCGAGCATTTCCTTTGTACGCGTTACGACCTGATGCAGAAGGCCGTGGGATGGATGTTGCGGGAAATGGGAAAACGGAATAAAGACCTACTGGTGCAGTTCCTTGAAAAGCATTGTAAAGTGATGCCTCGCATAATGTTGCGCTATGCGATAGAGAAATTTCCGGAAGAAGAACGGAAAGAGTTCATGAAGCGGTAAGCGGCAGACATACAATGTTGGCCACACTTTCGTCATTTGCGCCGCAAAAGTCCGGATAAGTAATCAGTGTGTCGCCTTCCCACTAGGACTGAGGGTACTTCCCACTAGGACTGAAGGTACTTCCCACTAGGACTGAACTGGTGTTCCACTGCGACTGATCATGGTGGAACATCAAGTGTGTTGTTATACAGTAAGTTACGACGTATATGAAACATCCGTTCGCTCCTCTCCGCTGGGATATGAATTAGTTCACCACAGAGTAACACAGAGTCTCACAGAGTTTAATTGATTTGAAATCAGAAAATAGGACTCCGTGAAACTCTGTGTTACTCTGTGGTGAAACTTCATTACTGTATCGAAATAAATCAATTCTGCCAACAGGTAAAGAATAGATCTAAAATAGTGATTAGTAAGATTGAAAATAAATGATATGTGGTAAAAATGCCGGATAAAAATATACCGGATAATTTTCATTTTAAATGAAGACTCTTAACTTTGTCACAATTTCAGCTGACTGGAAGATGAAATTCCATATAGCATCATCATGTTGAATGGGAGTTTATAGTGTATGGTAAATTGTGATGAAGATGAAATTACTACTTTTATTGATGTTTGTTGTGGCAGGGTGTACGAGACCTGCCACCTTGGATCTGCAAATGAACAGTGAAGCCGATAGTCTTTACGAGGAAGCTTGTGCACATTATGAAAATGAAGAAATAGATAGTTGTACCTATAAACTGACAAAAGCTTTAGAACTATATCGTGAGAGTGGAGAAAACGAAAAGGTAGCTATCACCTGTTTGTCGTTGGGGCAATCCTACAATGGAATAGCTCAGACCGATTCGGCAAGGCCTTATTTACTGGAAGGACTGAAATATTATGAAGAGAATACAGTGCTTGACAGTATCCGTGGAAGGTTACTTACTGATTTGGCAAGCTGTTATATGATTGAGGGGGATATCCGGGAAGCAACATCACAATATCTGACAGCTTTGGATGCCACCTCTAAATCCGGTGATAGTGAAGCCTATCTGACCAATTGCAGTTCGCTGGGTGTCGCCTATCGCAGAATAAACCTCCCGGACTCTGCTCTTTACTATTATGGCAAGGGACTTGAGGCAGCCATGAAAAGCAAGGATTATAGTGCTGTATCCAATCTGCATGCCAATATTGCCGTGATGTATATCTCTTTCAAACAGTTAGAAAACGCGAAGGAACATGCACAAGAAGCCATTACGTATGCCCTGAAAGAGGAAGATGCTTTGGACTGGTTGCAGGCTTACTACATCTGCGGTTCTCTGTTAGTAAAGACAGGGGAATACGATCAAGCGATCAATTATCTGCATAAGGCTTATGGAATAGCTTCCCAGCAACAATCACCACGTTTCCGGTTAAAAGTATTGTCAGCGCTGTTACCCGCTTTTCAGGCTACAGCACAAGATGATTCGGTGCGTTACTATCTGAATGTATGTGACCGCTTTCTGGATGAATTACCAGAAACGAGCCATGAAGCTATCGGTATTTATGAGACAAAAGCCCAACTCTTACTAAAGGAAAAGAAATATCGGGAAAGTTTGGATTTCTATCGAAAGTTGACGGGATTGATAAGTACAAATTCACCTACCGCTCCCTATGTGTGGTACAGCCGTATGGCCGAATGCTATCATAACCTGCAACAGCCTGATGAGGCTTACAGATATATGGAGCAGGCTCTCGAATTGCGTGATTCCCTGGCTGCACAGGAGGTGGAGAAGCAAATGAGCGAGCTGCAAGTGCGCTATGATACTCAGAAGAAAGAACTTGAAATTAAGCGTCTGAAAGAATTACAACAGCAGGAAGAACTTCGCAGTCTTCGGCTCACAATTTGGTTTATAGCTTTTATCAGCTTTATGCTTATCCTCTTGATCATTCTCTTGTATAAACGCAAGTTACAACTCAGCCGTAAATATATTGACGGAATGGAGAGCGAACGTGCCCGTTTGGCACGCGAACTGCACGATGGGGTGTGCAATGAACTTCTGGGGTTGGAAATGGAACTTAAATCGGGCTTTAATAGAGAAGAGGACAAATGTGAGTTGCTGGACAAACTGGGGCGGAGTCGTGCGAATATCCGTAGTATTTCGCACGAACTAATGCCTCCCGTATTTTCTGATGCCACTATTGATGAGATTATAACAGATTATATCGATCATCTGAATGTTCCTTCATCCATGCATCTTTCATTCGATGCTTCTACGTCCGATTGGAGTCTGGTATCCTATAATGTGGCATATGAATTGTATCGTATTGTACAGGAAAGCATGAATAATATTCTCAAATATTCTTCCGGCACACAGATTTCCATTTCACTGTTAATGGATGGTGCGCATGTGCGGTTGGAGATATTCAGCAATGGAGTTATGAAGCGCTCTTCTTCCAAAGGCATCGGGATGCGCACGATGGAAGATAGGGTCAGATGTATGAACGGTACACTCCATGTGGCTGCTGATGAGACCGGTGTATGCGTTACAGTTACGGCTCCTTTTAAATAAAGATTTATTCTGTACTAGTTTTCATGTACGGAAAGTATACCATAGTATTTACCAACTGTCTATTGAAAAACTACGGAAAATGATAGTCGATTTAAATTAAAAATACCTTTCCTTTGCACAAAATAGTAAACATGATAACAGGGAGGACTAATATCTGACCACAAGCATATAAATAAAAGAAATATGGTGCAACTTCCATCGGATACATCGAAATGCCATCTTCTTCTTATAGATGATCACCCTATTGTATTGGCGGGCATCCGTAACATTCTTGAAGTCTGTCCGGAAATAGGTGAAATCTATGCGGCTGACAGTGCTGCGAAAGCTTTGGAACTTCTTAAATCCCACGATATCAGTATTTGCATGGTCGACATAGAATTGCCGGACATGTCGGGTTTTGAGCTGATAGAACAGATACGTTTGCTCTATCCGGATATGCGTATTATTATTGAAACCATGCATAGTGAAGTGTGGATTGTCCGTCGGATGGTAAAGGCGGATGTAGATGCAGTGATTCTTAAACAGTCCGATCCGGAGAATCTGCAAGAGGCGATTTATTCTGTTCTGTCAGGACGTAAATATTTCTGTCCCCATTTCCGGAAATGCCTTCGGAAGCTTCCTCCTGAGATGCCGCAAGTACTCAGCAAGCGCGAACAGGAAGTGCTGAAATGCATATCCGAAGGCTTGAAGAGTAATGAGATAGCAACGAAATTATATATATCAGTTAATACAGTGGAGTTCCACCGTAAGCAGATCATGCTTAAGCTGGAAGCCAAGAATGCATCTGATATGTTGATAAAGGCTATTAAGAGTGGAGTGTTGGAGATATAGACGAGTAATAGATATGTATTCGAATGAAAAACATAGGGAAAATGGTATTTTTGATATCATTTTATCAGTTGTATTTTACATCATGATTTTTTGTGCCCCTTTTGTGGATGTGGTGGTGAACGGACAAATCGCTGAAACAAAGACATTGGCGGGCTTTTTGAAGGAGCATAGTGATAATACTGTTTCGCTGATTTTGAATATTTTTCCTGTGCTGACTTTAGTGATAGGGATATTGAAATTCACTTTTTCCAGGCTTTTCTACCATTATGTGCTGGTTGTGTTAGATTTGTATAATGGTTTGTTTGCTCTCGCAATGGGGATAGGTTTATGTTGGGCAGCATCCACTGTTGCAGGTCAGGCACCGGTGGACATGATCTTCTATAGTGTCAAATATCAAATGGGTTTCGGTCCTCTTATTCTGCCTTGCCTCGGCATAGGGTTCTTCGTTTATACTCTTAGCACTTTCTGTGGATATTATAAATGGTATCCTTTGCAAACACTGTTTTGGGGAGTTTATTTACCTTTAATCCGTCCGGCCATCGTTTCTTCATTGTATGCAGTGATAGCTGCGATAATTTCAGGTGTCGGTACGAGCGAGAAATCGACTATAGTTGTTTCTATAATAATTTCCATTCTAATTTTTGTTTTCGAGTTCTGGTTGCTATATACTTATCGTAAGGAGTGGAATCGGAAGTTAAGAAGTCGTACCAACCGTGGTCAACAGGAAGCTGTACTTACCGCGACCGCTACAGATGGGGAACCGGAAGGTGGTACAGAGGTCTTGCCGCCTTCAGAAATGATTCCGGCTACTGTTGCCGTGCCTGTTAGTGAAGAGAAACGGAGAACGGAGATTCCGGTTAGGCGGAAAACTTCTTTTTATTACATCATAGGGTTAGTCGTATTAGTGGCGGTTATAGCTTTTATTTATATTATAAGAAAAGGAGAGGATAGGCCTGTTAATATTCCGGCTATTAAGGAAATGACTTTAAGTGGACATGTAGCTGGCAAAGAAGTACAAATGGCATTGACGTAAATTGGAGATTCGCTCTATGGTAGTTATTTTTATAAACATATCAATAACCCAATACAGCTGACGGGAAAGAAGATAGGGGTGGATTATATCATTGATGAAACTGTTAACGGTAAGAAAACAGGTACGTTTAAATTGTTTGATGGGGAGTATAATGGTGACTCTTTTTTCACAGGAGATTGGAGTAATGGAAAGAGGAAATTTAATGTCCAGCTTAATTATACAAACTACAAAATACTGCCTTCTACTGATGCTGACCACCCATTTGTAGGTGAGTGGAAATATGAAAAGGAGGATGGGACGCAGGTAAACTGTTCCTTGAGTTTATATAACCGGGATATTGATGATGATTATGGTAAGATAACTTCGTGGGTGAATGATGACTGGCATGAATATGAGATTGATTCTATTCTTTCGTTGGAAGGTAGGAAGGCGGTAGTACAGGCGAAATATGATAATCGGCAAAAGATAACGCTGGTGTATGATTCTTCGAACCGGAGCCTCTCGGTAGATATAGATCAACAGGGAACTTATGTGCTGAGTTTGAATCAGGAAGGGAATAACTTACGATAGTGGAAGAAGATGAGATGAAAGATCTTAATTAAGATAGACCGTATGAAAGTCAGGAATCTTATTATGTAACAGAAGTACAAAAGAAATATGATAATGAGAAAATTATTTGTTTTACTTACAATGAGTTTGCTGGTAGTTGCAGCTTCTGCCCAGAAGCTTTCGTGGCCACCTAAGAGTTATCCTGTGAAAGTGCCTTTTACTGTGTCCGAAGAGGTGAAGTATTATTGGGATGTGCAGGGGATTCTCTGTACGGGACGTGGAAACGGAGGCTATAAGTTCAGGATATTGGGAATAGCCAATCATGACTTTACGGCAAGTAGAAGTATTAATTTTTATTATATAAGTACAGGCAATAAGACGACAGTGGCAGGCGCATATTATTTTCCTAAGGTGAAAGAAGGGCAGCAGTTTAGTTTTGAGATTGTTTCCGCTTTCTCCGGGTATACTCCGGCAGGTTTCAACGGGTTTTATATCCATGATGAATTGTTGAGGATTCCTAAAGAAAAAGAGACGTCTACGTCGCCTGCGGTAGCCAATCAAGTAGGTGAACGTAATGTGTTAGTGGTGATGATTAATATGGCTGGTCAGGTAATGGCTGGGGGCGATTATATAGAAAATCTCGGGCAACTGACAGAAAAAGTGAAGGAGTTTGTTGCTAATCCTTATAATGATGAGAATCTGCCGGAAAAGCAGAAGAAGCGCATCCCTTATTTTGATGAAATAATGGTTACTTCCAACCATAAAATAACTGTGCAGAAGAATGCTAAGACTACCGCACTTGATTATCAAGCAGTAATGGATGCTATTTGTGCTGCTTATAAGGAATTACGCGAAGATTTGGCTAACGAAAAGTTTGGGAAAGGTTTTGCCGAATGTTCTTATCAGGAGCAGAAAGCTATCAGTCTAATCTATCCCCAGAATATAGTAGAATTGGGAGTTCGTGACATCTCTTCTGATAAACCAGTGATGCCACCGCCGGAAATTCCTGTCGTGAAGGTTGATGAGCTGGTTGAAAGTAATCATCTCCTTGTGCAGACAGAAGATGATTCTGATAAAATATATGATAAGGTGGAGGAACTGCCTGCATTTCCCGGTGGGGAGGTTGCTTTGATGCGTTTCCTGAGTGATAATATGAAATACCCGAAGGTTGCCCGGGAATCTGGTATCCAAGGAAGGGTTGTGGTACAATTTGTTGTCGGAAGTGACGGTTCTATCTGCAATGCAAAGGTAATCCGTAGTATTGATCCCTATCTTGACAAGGAAGCTTTGCGGGTAGTTAGCGTTATGCCTCGTTGGAAGCCTGGCATGCAGAAAGGTAAACCTGTTAGTGTTCAGTATACGATGCCATTGATGTTTAGACTTGAATAAAGGTGAATAAATTATGAAAGAAAAAGTAGAGGATAGTACAATCCAACATTTGAATTGGAGTAAGTGGATACTCTCGTTAGCGGTAGTTGCCGTTTTGCTGCTCGGAATGTCGGGATGCGGTAATCAGGGACCTTCATTGAAAGGGCGTTGGGAGATGTTCGTGGGAGAAGATCAAAGTCCGATGGGACAGGAATATGGAGTGGATGACCTTACTTACTGCATGGAGTTGGATTTCTCGGAACGTACTTTTGATACGGAGATGGAAGAGTTACCAAGCGGAAAGAAAAGTTATGGTTTTATGGATTTTTCCACTATGTCCCGCATCTATCGTTACTATATAGATTCGGTTTCTTATATAGGCAATAATAAATATCGACTGGTGTCGTTGGGGAGTTACGATTTGCAGCTTTATGAAGATACACTTACTTTTAATCCTCAAACGAAAGAGATCAGCTATAATTCTAATTGGAAGTTTAAATATGTTTCCGGTATAAAACCATTTATGGGCGAATGGGAAAGTTCATATGGCGATGGCACAAGCGAGTATATTAATTTGAGCTTATACAAAGAGATCAATGCTCCTGATGAATATCCGTTTAATAAGCAAACATGCTATGGTTATATCATTTTTGATAGTGAAGTGGATACATCTTATAAACTAATAACATCGGTACTTTCGGAAAATGCCGTGGGTGCGGATGTCTTGGCAGTATTTCCCGACTATCCGGAGGATCAGCCGCAACGACTCCATTTGACATATAACTGGAAAGACGGATCGTTAAGAATGGATGATGGTCCTGTTTTAGCTAACAAGAACGGGATGCCTGCCTCGGAAGAACTTTCTGTTAATGATTCTTCATTGTTTGCGAAAGTAGGTATGTGGATTTTTGTTTTGGCAGTTCTTTTGGTTGTTTCCTTGATTCTGCTGAACGTGCTGGATGTTGAGGGAGCAATACGTTTTTGGTTACCTGCCACTGTATTGTTGGCAATGAGTGTGTTAATATTGTTTCTTGTCTGCAATATATTCCGCACCGAAGGGAACTTGGATTTAGGAGAGTCGGGCTTGATGAGTGTTCTGAAACTTTATGGAGCCATTATTTTGGTCACAGGGAGTTTCTTATTTGGTTTGTTCAGTATTTTGTTGTGGCTTTATGATGGTTTTGGTTATTTCAGTAAAACTCCCACTGTCATTGCTGCTGTGATTGCCGTAGTACTTCTTGCAATCCATATGGTTGCAGGAAACATGCTATTCGATATTCTTGCAGAACGTTTTATTCCTTCATTAATGTATCAGGACGGACTGTTTGGATTTATAATGGCATTGTTGGTAGTAGCTGTAGGTTTATTATTTATTGTGCAGATGATTATATTGACTATTTCTGTAAAAGGAATTTATCGGATCGCGATATTGTTGCTATATCCGGTATTCTTTGCGGCAGGGATAGTATTGCTGATATCATCAATGGCAGTGGTAATAGTTGCCATGATTGTCTGTGCTATCATTGCATTTGTATTGGCTCCTCGGAAGGTAAGTGAGAGCTCGGGTAATGCTTTGCCTGAATCTTCTGATAATAGCAATGAGTCTCAGGAGGAAGATTGTGATGCGATAATCAAAGGTGCCGGTCCTTTTGGTGGCGATGTAAAGGCGAAAGACATCAGTTTCTTTAAAGACAAAAGTCTCCTTAAAGGCGAAAATGGGAAAGAATATAAAAGAAATGATGAAGGGAAATTAGAAGAGCTAAATTAATAAGTAATCAATATATTATAAATATGAAAAAGAACCTCTTCTCATGCTCATTTCTGGGGAACATAATATTTATGTTGTCTGCTGTTCTATGTGGTTGTAATGAAACCGGAACGTTTTCTGAGAAAAAATATACACCAGTGTATGTGTATTTATCTACTACTCCTTATGTTGGAGAATCTTCCATATCAGATTTTGTAGATTATCCGAGTGATTTGGTAAGGCTTGGACTGCGGGGGACGGTAAAAGAAGTGAAAACAACGTCTGCTGCGGAAATGGTTCAGAAATTTAATGAAGACGGGAATTTGACGTCTCAAGGCTTGTGGTTTGATTCAAGTCATCGTTTTGGAGATGAATACAAGCGGGAATACGGTGATGAAGGCAAACTGACAAAGCTTTATAATGTAAGGAATAAGTGGAAGGCAAAAGTCTATGCTTATGATGAATGGAATCGGTTGATAGAATGTAGAGCAGACGATTACACCCGTACTTATCAATATACTGGTGAGGATAGATCTTGTTATGTGGTTAATACAGAATGTAAAAAGGAGAGTGAAGTAGCATTGTACTTCTTTTCGGGTATTCGTGATAATAAGAAGTTGGTGTTCGATACATATGATAAACCGGAGGGATACCGGATGATGGATGGAAACACACGTATGCATTTCCAGACAGAATGTCCTATGACGGAATTATGTAAGAGATTTACTAAGATATACTATCCGGATTTCCGGTATTATAAAAACAAGATTGACTCAATAGTTAATACTTATAATGTCTCTTATAATGATAAAGAGGATATGGAGCAATACTTGATTCATAGTGTGGAATATCCTTCCGGAAAAACGTGGGATTGCCAGATTGACTATTCTTATGAATACGACGAGCATGACAACTGGGTTGTTTTAAAGCTTTATTGCTCAGAACTCCGCAAGCTCTTGGGTGATTTCATTATTATCCAGAAAGATGCGGAAGGGAAGACTTATACGGAAGATAGACGTGTTATTTCTTATTATGAAACAGAAGTAGGAAATGAGGAAATCCATAAAGAACAAAAAACAAAATGATGTATATGAAACAAATTTATTTAGGGTGTGGTATAGAATGTAATATTTGTATGAAAGGAATCGAATTATGAAAAAGCTATTTGTTTTATTTATGATGAGTTTATTGGTAGTTGCAGCTTCCGCCCAGAAGTTCTCGTGGCCGCCTAAAAGTTTTCCAATGAAAGTGCCTTTTGCCGTATCGGAAGAGGTGAAGTATTATTGGGATGTGCAGGGAGTCCTTTGCACGGGTCGAGGAAACGGAGGTTATAAGTTCAGGGTGTTGGGAACAGCCAATCACGACTTTACGGCAAGTAGAAGCATTAATTTTTATTACATAAGTACAGGCAATAAGACGACAGTGGCAGGCGCGTATTATTTTCCTAAGGTGAAAAAGGGGCAACAGTTTAGCTTTGAGATAGTCTCTGCCTTTGCGGGATATACTCCTACGGGTTTTCAAGGATTTTATATTCATGATGAGATGTTGAGCATACCCAAAGAGGAAAGGAAAACCGAAATAATAGATAATATACAGCGAGTGGCGACTGACAGAGCCTATGATGATTCGATACGTATGGTAGATTCAATAGCGGCAGTGGCGGCGGCAGAGGCGGAAATGGCTGCAGAACGCGCCGCCCGTGTAGTGACAGCTCCAAAATATCCGGGTGGAACCAATGCTTTGTATGCTTTCTTACGGGAGAACATGCGTAAGCCTCAGATTGCAATAGAAACGGCAGGATATGGTACAACTACAGTTCAGTTTATTGTGACGCGCAATGGTGAGGTAGTCGGTGCGGATTATAAAAGACGTTGTAATGAGCGTGTTGATAAAGAAGTGCTGCGTTTGGTGAATATGTTGAGTGGATGGACTCCGGCAACAAAAGGTGGTAAGCCGTGTGATGCCGTGGTACAGATTTCTATGTCGATATTTCCTTCATTTAATGCTTCAGCTCAATTTGTAGGAGTAAGGTAATAGAGGGAGTCTCTCGCTCTATTTTTCAACATCTGTATGTCGGTGGTGTCGGATCTATATATCCAACGCCACCGATCTATATATCTAACATGTCCTATCTATAGATGCAACACGTCCGATCTATAGATGCTGCACGTCCGATCTATAGCACCGCATGCGAAGGAATTTTCTCATGCGGTGCTTTTGTATTGATATACGGTAAGGCTGTTTGTGAAAAGAGTTAACTTATAGGGATTATCTCAAAATAAATTAGTTATTTTGCAGAAAACAAAAAGTTGTGGTATGAAGTCACTGTACATCAAGAACTACAAAAATTTCAAGTAAAAAAACTAAGCCTCATTAGGGATAAAGACTACATGGGGAAATATTCCTTGTGCAGTCTTTTTTCATGATGTGTGATTACATGTGAGCCGCAGAGGCAGAGTTTCTTTTCTGCATGAGTAAGCGGAGAAGGACGGAATGATGAAGCGAGGAAAGAAAATTAAGTGAAAAATAGATAGGGTTCATCAGTTTGTACTATCTTTGCTCAATAGAACCAAAATATGGAGACATGGATTGCGAGAAGCAGACAACCGAATATAAGAGTCTTCTGAAAATCAGGACAGGAGATAAAGGATTCAAAGACTTGTCCGTGACCTGTGTTGCTTTGGCAAATGCACAAGGCGGAAGAATCTTTATAGGTTACGATGACAAGAAGAAAGCCCCTTTGCCGGAACAGCATGTCACGCCCGATGAAGTGAATGAGGCAGTGACTAAATTGCGTAGCCTCTGTTTCAACGTTGGCCTTGTAGCTTCTGAAATATGTACTGATGATACCGGCAGCCAATACTTTATTGTTTCTGTTTCTCCTTCTATGCATTCTGTAGCTACTACCTCGGACGGACGTATTTACATTCGGGTGGTCGATAAATGTGAACCGGTGCGTAGCGAGGACTTGCAGCGTTTGGGCGAAGAGAAGGGTGCTTATCAGTGGGAATTGGTGAGGACCAAATACCTGCTTGATGGGGTTGCTTTGGATGCTTTGCGGCAGTTGGCGAATGATATTCGTAAATCATCCCGTGTGCGTCAGCACGTCAAGCAGATGGATGATGCAGAGTTGGCAGAGAACTATCATCTGGTTGATGAAGGTTATTTGACGAATTTAGGTGTTCTTTGGTTAGGTACAGCAAAGCAGAGAAGCTCTATCTGTTATCCTGCTACGGTTCAGTATATTGTTTATGATGTGCTTGAGCGGAAAGTACGAAAAGAAGAATGGCATGATAATCGGCTGAATCCTAAAGAGCTGCTTCTTGATATAGAACAGAAGGCTGTTGAGTTGACTTATTCGTATGAGTTTCCGAATGGTTTGTTTCGTAAACAAATACGGCATTATCATCCTAAGTTGGTACGAGAGTTGTTGGTCAATGCTTTAGCTCATAAATCCTATACCATTTCCAGTGATATAATGATTAAAGTTTTTTCTGACAGATTAGAAATCTCTAATCCGGGTGGGTTGCCATTGGGCATAACAAAAGATAATATTTTGCATGCCAAGCATCGGCGTAATCCTAATATGATAGAGCTACTGAGCGCTTTGGAAATGATGGAAGGTGAAGGCTCCGGTTATGATTTGATTTATGAACTGAATGCTATGGAAGCAAAGAATCCGCCTATGATAGAATCTTCGTACAATGAAGTTACAGTGATTCAAAATGCAGAGATTATAGATACAGAACTGCTTCCTTTGCTGGACTTTGTTTTGCAGAATTATCAGTTGACGCAAAAAGCATTTACAGCTTTTGGTATCATAGCCCGTGAGAAGAAGGTGTTCAGTACGCGGCTTTCTGCCATACTTCAGCTTCAAGAAGAAGACCGTTTGCGCAGTTATACAGATAAGTTGTTGAAAGATAATATTATCGGGAGGAATGGTGTGAAGAAAGGTACCCAGTTTTTTGTGAATCCCCAGTTGATAAAGAACGCAAAGGTAAATTTGAAGACAACTCTGAAAACAGTAGAACCTTATGTGTTGAGAACTCTAATTATGGAAGACTTGAGGGCACATCCTAAAAGTAAGATTTCGGAGATTGGGGGGCGGTTGCCGGAAATCGATTTGCAGGAGTTGAGGAAAATGATTTATTCGATGGTGGATGTGGAATTGATAACAGAAGGGGCTCGTACTGATAGACGTTATGCACTGAAATAAGTGGTAAAAAAAAAAAGAAATAAAAAAGAAATAGAAAAAGAAAAGGATTAAGTAGTTGATTATCAGTCTTAATTTTGTTTTTTATTCTTTTTCTAAAAAGATAAGAAAAGAACTAAATATAGAATGGAACGAGAAGATTTTGACATACGCGATAATCAGTTGACTAGTCGGGAACGCGATTTTGAAAACGCACTTCGTCCGTTGTCCTTTGAAGATTTCAGCGGACAGGATAAGGTGGTGGATAATCTGCGTATCTTTGTTAAGGCAGCCCGCTTGCGTGGCGAGGCGTTGGATCATGTATTGCTGCATGGACCTCCGGGATTGGGAAAAACGACACTTTCCAATATTATTGCGAATGAATTGGGAGTTGGTTTTAAAGTTACTTCCGGTCCGGTCCTTGATAAACCGGGTGATTTGGCGGGAGTGCTTACCAGTCTGGAACCGAATGATGTGCTGTTTATCGATGAAATTCACCGCCTTTCTCCGGTGGTGGAAGAGTACCTGTACTCTGCGATGGAGGATTACCGCATTGATATCATGATAGATAAAGGCCCGTCTGCACGGAGCATTCAGATTGATCTGAATCCGTTTACGATGGTGGGAGCTACTACCCGTAGTGGCTTGCTGACTGCGCCTTTGCGTGCACGTTTTGGTATTAATCTGCATTTGGAGTATTACGATGACGATGTGTTGAGCGGTATTATTCGTCGTTCGGCAGGGATATTGAATGTACCTTGCTCCACAAGGGCAGCGTCTGAGATCGCTTCCCGTAGCCGTGGAACGCCGCGTATTGCAAATGCATTATTGCGTCGTGTGCGAGATTTTGCACAGGTGAAAGGTTCGGGTAGCATTGATACGGAGATTGCCAACTTCGCTCTTGAAGCATTGAATATTGATAAGTACGGACTCGATGAAATCGATAATAAGATACTTTGCACCATTATTGATAAATTCAAAGGCGGTCCGGTAGGGCTTACTACCATTGCTACGGCATTGGGTGAAGATGCCGGAACTTTGGAAGAGGTGTATGAGCCTTTCCTTATCAAAGAGGGTTTCTTGAAACGTACCCCCCGCGGACGTGAAGTAACTGAACTGGCTTATAAACATTTAGGACGTAGTCTTTACAATAGTCAGAAAACGTTATTTAGTGATTAACTATTAATTAATACCAGTACTACTTTCATATAGAAATGGTCAAACAAATCATTTCCAGTTCTCCTCCTCTTGGGAGGAGGAGTACCCGAAGGGGGAGGTGGTAGGTAAAAAAAGATTCTTATGCAAACCATCATGAACAAATCCGACGTAACCGGTAATAGAAAGGAGTTACGCAATCATAGCACTTCTGCCGAAGCTACTCTTTGGAAAATGTTGAAAGGGAAACAAATAGCCGGTTTAAAATTTCGTTGTCAACATAGTGTCGGGCCATATATTCTTGATTTTTATTGTCCGCAGATAAAATTGGCTATAGAATTGGATGGTGAGGTACATAATAGACAACAGGATTATGATGAGCAACGTAGTTATTTTCTGAATAGGGTAGAAGACATTGAGGTGTTACGGTTTGAAAATAGGACAGTATTTTGAGAATCCGGAACAGATAATATGGGAGATAGAGGAAAAGTTTTCTTCCTACCACCTCCCCCCTTTGGGGTACTCCTCCTCCCGGGAGGAGGAGAATGGAGATAGTACTGTTAACCATTAATAATTAAACGTTAATCATTAAATAAAGTGGCGGGATTAAAAAGTTTAGCAAAAGAAACGGCTATTTACGGGGTGAGTAGTATTGTAGGGCGTTTCCTCAATTATCTGCTAGTGCCTGTATATACGATAGCTTTGCCTGCATCGTCGGGTGGCTATGGTGTGGTTACGAATATATATGCCTGGGTGGCATTGATACTGGTATTGCTGACGTGTGGCATGGAGACGGGGTTTTTCCGTTTTGCCAATAAAGGGCAGGATGACCCGATGCGGGTGTACTCTACCACCTTGTTGAGCGTGAGTATCGGTTCATTGGTATTCGTTGCTTTGGGATTGTTGTTTCTGGAACCTATTGCCGGATGGCTGGAATACGGCGAACATCCCTGGTATATCGGTATGATGATGATTGTGGTAGCAATGGATGCCATTCAAAGTATTCCGTTCGCTTATTTGCGCTATAAAAAACGCCCTATCAAGTTTGCTGCACTGAAGTTGCTGTTTATCTTCCTCAATATTGCACTCAATCTTTTCTATTATGTCATATTGGAAGGGAATGATGTGGGGTATGCCTTCCTCTTCAATCTGGTATGTACCTCTGTTGTTATGGTGTGCATGATACCGGAACTGAGGGGATTTACCTATGTGTTGGATAAAGAGTTATTGAAACGGATGCTTCGGTACTCTCTGCCGTTGGTAATTCTGGGTGTGGCAGGCATCTTGAATCAGGTGGCTGATAAGATTATCTTTCCTTTCGTTTATCCCGATGAGGCGGAAGCTACCATACAACTCGGTATTTACGGAGCTGCCAGTAAGATAGCCATGATTATGGCTATGTTTACCCAGGCATTCCGCTTTGCTTATGAACCTTTTGTATTTGGTAAGAGTAAGGAGAAAGATAGCCGTGAAATGTATGCCCAGGCTATGAAGTTCTTCATTATTTTTACCTTGCTTGCCTTTCTGGCTGTGATGTTCTACTTGGACATCCTGCGTCATGTCATCGGACGTGATTATTGGGACGGGTTACGGGTGGTGCCTATCGTCATGGCGGCGGAAATCTTTATGGGGATTTATTTCAACCTGTCCTTTTGGTACAAATTGATTGATGAGACCCGTTGGGGAGCCTATTTCTCATTGACGGGCTGTATCATCCTGATTTTGATGAATATCTTCCTGGTTCCGAAGTATGGTTATATTGCTTGTGCCTGGGCTGGGTTTACAGGATACGGCGTTGCTATGCTGCTTTCTTACTTTGTCGGTCAGAAGAAATATCCGATACAGTACGATTTGAAGGCGATAGGCATGTATGTACTTTTTGCCGCTGTGCTTTATGTAGCTGCCGAATATGTATCGATAGACAATATCTATTTGCGTATGGCATATCGTACAGTTTTGCTGTTATTGTTTATTGCGTATGTCGTTAAGCGTGATTTACCGCTGAACCAAATACCAATCCTGAACAAACTCTTAAAACACTAAATGAGCCGCATGGTAAATTGTAAATTGTAAATCGTCAAATTGTAAATGATATGATGGAAACACCTGAACAAAACCGGAATGTTTTTGCCATTAAAAAGTTCCTGAGCGAGTACCTTGATCTGAGGAAGGACAAGGACAATGAGCTGGAAACAGTAGACTCCATCCGCAAGGGAGTAGAGTTTAAAGGGGCTAACCTGTGGATTTTGATCTTTGCCATCTTTATGGCATCGTTGGGACTGAATGTCAACTCTACAGCTGTAATCATAGGTGCGATGTTGATTTCCCCATTGATGGGACCTATCATGGGTGTGGGACTTTCTGTCGGTCTGAATGACTTCGAACTGATGAAGCGTTCACTGAAGAGTTTTCTGATAACCACCCTGTTCAGCGTAACTACGGCTACTATTTTCTTTCTTGTAAGCCCTGTTGCCGAAGGGCAGTCGGAGCTTCTGGCACGTACTTCACCTACGATTTATGACGTATTCATCGCATTGATGGGTGGTCTTGCCGGTGTAGTTGCCCTGTCTACAAAGGAGAAAGGAAATGTGATTCCCGGTGTTGCCATTGCTACGGCTTTGATGCCGCCGCTTTGTACGGCAGGTTACGGGTTGGCAACGGGGAATCTGGTTTATTTCCTCGGAGCGTTCTATCTTTACTTCATTAATTCGGTATTCATCAGTCTTGCCACGTTTGCCGGTGTGCGTGTGATGCACTTTCAGCGTAAAGAGTTTGTGGACAAGAAGCGGGAGAAGAAAGTACGCCAATACATAATACTCATTGCCGTGCTGACTATGTGTCCGGCCGTCTACTTGACGGTAGGCATTATTCAGAGTACTTTCTATGAGAGTGCCGCCAATCGGTTTGTTGCCGAACAGCTTTCTTTTGAGAATACACAGGTATTGGATAAAAAAATCCATTATCATGGCAACAAAGACAATGAAATACGTGTGGTACTGATCGGACAAGAAGTTCCCGAAGCTTCGATTGCCATTGCCCGTAACAAGATGAAGGACTATAAGTTAGGTGAAACGAAGCTGATCGTTCTTCAGGGAATGAATAATGAAGCTGTGGATATTTCTTCTATCCGAGCTATGGTGATGGAAGATTTCTATAAAAACAGTGAGGAACGACTGGTGGAACAAACAAAGAAAATTACAGTGCTGGAACAGAGTCTGGCAAGATACAAATCTTTCGATGAATTGGGCAAAACGATCGTTCCGGAGCTAAAAGTTCTTTATCCGTCAGTGAAAACTGTTTCTATCTCTCATGCCATAGAACTGACGGTTGATTCGGTACGGACAGATACCATTACGCTTGCTGTGCTGAAGTTTGACAAACATCCTGATGCCCATGAGAAACAGAAGATTACCGAATGGCTGAAAGCACGTACTGGAGCGAAAAAACTAAGACTGATTGCAGAATGACGCAATTGGAAAGTATATCATACTAAATTATTCAAAATGAGAGTATGCCATGAGCTAAATCTAACTAAATTCTCCTCCTTCAAGAAGGAGGAGTACCCGTAGGGGGAGGTGGTAGCTGAAGTTATAAAGGGCCTATTAATCATAAAATAAGGATTTTTTTCTTACCTACCATCCCGCCCTTTGGCCACCCTTCCTTCTCAAAGGAGGGGAACTGAGTTAGATATTTCTTATATACTCTTAACTTAAGATATAAATTGTAATTTAAACCAAGTATAGAATGAAGCTAAAGTGTATCCTAATTGTAGCTTGCAGCCTCTTCACGTTGACGGGACAGGCGGACGAAGGTATGTGGATGCTGGGAAACCTGAATAAACAGACCCGTAAGACTATGAAAGAACTCGGCCTGCAAATGCCTGCCGATAAACTATATAATCCGAAGAAACCGTCGTTGAAAGATGCGGTAGTCAGCTTTGGAGGGTTTTGTTCCGGCGTGGTAGTGTCGGAAGACGGGTTAGTGTTTACCAATCATCACTGCGGCTTCAGTAGTGTGCAGCAACATTCGTCGGTGGAGCATGATTACCTGAAAGATGGTTTCGTAGCCCGTAGCCGTGCAGAGGAATTGCCTAATCCGGAGCTTTATGTTCGTTTTCTGCTTCGTACGGAAGATGTAACCAAGCGTGTGCTGGGAGCCGTTAAACCTTCGATGAACGAGATGGAACGTTCCAGTGTGGTAGACTCTATGATGATGGTAATAGGCGGTGAGGTATCCCTGAAAGACTCCACTTTGCTTGGTGTGGTAGATGCTTATTATGGAGGCAATGAGTTCTGGCTCTCCGTTTACCGCGATTTCAACGATGTGCGGCTGGTGTTTGCACCTCCTTCCTCTGTCGGTAAGTTCGGTTGGGATACGGATAATTGGGTGTGGCCTCGGCATACAGGAGATTTCTGTGTGTTTCGTATTTATGCAGACCGCAAGAACCAGCCTGCCGATTACTCCCCCGACAATGTCCCGTATCACCCTGAATATGTAGCGCCGATTTCACTGGATGGCTATAAGGAAGGCTCTTTCTGTATGACGATAGGCTATCCGGGAAGTACGGAACGTTACCTTTCTTCATTCGGTATCGAGGAAATGATGAATAACTCCAATCAGGCGCAGATTGACATCCGTGGCGTGAAGCAAGCCATCTGGAAACGTGAGATGGACAGTAAAGACAGCATACGCATTAAGTATGCTTCCAAATACGATGAAAGCTCCAATTACTGGAAGAACAGTATCGGTGTCAACCGTGCTATCCGTAAGCTGGGAATCCTGGAGAAGAAACGTGAAATGGAACAGGAAATTCGTCGATGGATACAGCAAAACCCGGACGAACGTGAGAAGCTTCTTCAACTGTTTACAGACCTGGAACTGAATTATAAGAACCGCCGGGAGGTAAACCGTGCACAGGCTTACTTTATCGAGTCCTTCTTATATGGACCGGAATTAGTGCAGCTTGCACTGAAGATTCTGAACTTCGATTTTGAAGGGGAGCAGAAAACAGTTATTGCCGCCTTGAAAGATATCGTTGAGCAATACTCTAATTTGGACCTGGATATAGACAAGGAAGTATTTACGGCACTGTTGAAGGAGTATCGCTCAAAAGTGGATACCACTTTCCTGCCGGAAATCTACCATACTATCGCACAGAAATATAATGGGGATGAGAAAGCTTTCGTAGATAGTCTTTATGCAAGTTCTGAGTTGACTACTCCCCGTGGTTTGAAACGCTTTCTTGAACGGGATACTACCTATCAGATTTTCGATGATCCGGCTATCTCGTTGGGCATTGATATGCTGACGATGTTGTTCGATATGAATATGCAGATGCAGGCACCTACTACGGAGATCATCCGTGGGGAACGCTTGCTGAATGGGGCTATCCGTCGGATGTATACGTCTCGTAACTTTTATCCGGATGCCAATTCCACCATGCGGCTGAGCTTTGGAACGGTATGCGGTTATACTCCCTTTGACGGAGCGGAATATGATTATTATACAACGACAAAGGGTGTCCTGGAGAAAGTGAAAGCTCATGTGGGTGATGTTGATTTTGCAGTACAGCCGGAGATACTTTCATTACTCTCTTCGGGCAATTTCGGAAGATATGCCGATGAAAAGGGCGAAATGAAGGTGTGCTTCATCTCTAATAATGACATTACGGGTGGCAATAGTGGTAGTGCGATGTTCAATTCGAAAGGTGAATTGCTGGGGTTGGCTTTCGATGGAAACTGGGAAGCTATGGGCAGTGATATTCTTTATGAACCGAAGATGCAGCGTACCATCGGGGTGGACGTGCGCTATATACTGTTTATGATTGAGAAATACGGGAAAGCAGGGAACCTGATCCAGGAATTGAATATTCTCAATTAGTGGACGGATCCCTGCTTTTCGTGAGGGAGACAATTACTTGCTTCCGGACAAGATTCCGGTATCGGTATCCCTGTTGTTGATTCTTCTGCCTTGGCTGTTGCGCTTCTTTCCGAAGTCAAGGCTGAAGGACGCATTTACCATGAACAAAAGCCTTAAGTTCTTGGAATACGCTAACTGGCGGTAGGGAGCCGACTTTGATAAATTTTCTATTTCCTGTTCATACTTCTTGGTAAACGGGTTCAACACTCCGGCAGAAAGGCTCCATTTCTCCGTATTATATCCTGCCATGATGGTGTGCAGCTTCTCCTCTTTAGTCAGTGTTTCACCCCACAGAGTGTGGTTGCTGGTATTCATTTCTGCCATCAGTACCCAGTTCTTGTACATTGCCATCAGACTGCCTCGCAGTCCTGCATTGGTGTGTGTATGCGTGTAGGTGTTTCCATAGCTGATATAGCGGTTCAGAAACGGAGTGATTTTAATGGAGATATACTCTTTGTAAGGTCGTATTTGTATAGCTGTCTCCAGATTGATCCGGTGGAAACCTTTATGATTCTCGGTAGTGCGGACAAAATACCCGTCCTCGTAGTAGGTATTTTCCATAATCGGCTTATTGTCATAACTATATCTTCCAAATAAATCGACAGATACATACTTGCTTTGCCAACTGGCAGACAGTGTATTGGCATAGAATGTAACAGACTTTAAGTCGGGATTTCCTTTGCGTATCTGATACTTATCCATTGCTTGCGAGATGTCGTTCAGATCGGACAGGGAAGGAGCATACCCCGACACGTATCCGTTGTATCTGAAAAACCACTTCCCGTTGATAGAGTACGACAGGCTTAAGGAAGGTTTGACTATATACTTCTCGGAAGAATACTGCTCCTGACTGTTATAAGTTCTCATGGCTCCAATCCCTACTGTGTAGTTCAGAGCTTTTATCTTTGATTGATATTCGGCAAATAGGTACGTTTCGGCCGTATTCATCGTGATTTTATTCTCTATATTACCCGAATATCTATTTTGCAAATAGGCCTGTGTATGCTTGATACCTCCGGTAAACTTACCCGTATTGAATTGTTTTTCGTAGATACCTTCTCCTATGATGGAGTATTTCTCACCTTTGGTTTCCGAATAGATATCCGTATCGTTATTGTCATTATTAAGGGCTTTCTGAATAAAAGTCCGTTCATTCTTGCTGTCCAGATAAGAAGCCACTATATCTGCATAGATTGTCTGCTTGTTTTTCAGATTTCTCTGGTAATAGATATCCAACGAAGGGATAACTACTTTGGAGGTAGAAAGGTCGGATATGGAGTAGGAGGTGTCTCCTTCATACAATGTACTGATTCTGTCCGACATGGAACTGGGAGTATCGCTGTATTGATTTCTGAGAGCAATATTGAGAAGTTGTTTGTCATTATCCTGGTAGCTGTAATTGAGGTTGAAGTTAAGGTTATCATACTTTACTTTGGTAGGTTCTCCCACTTCTCTGTTCTCCTGATAAGCCTCCGGGAAGTGGAAACTTTCATCGTTTTCGCGTGTCCACTTCAGATCTCTCTGTCCCCAATATACGGTAGTGCTGAGCTCTGACTTATTGAAGTGGTATTTGGCGGCGAGGTTATGTTCGCCATATCCCGTATCGGATACTCCGTTGGTGAGATCGGCAGAGATACTCCCTCCTGATTCTCTTCTCTTTACAATGTAGTTCAATACAGCTCCTGCATTTCCATAACGTGCGCCGGGATTGTCTATATATTCGATGCGGATCACATCTGTCGGGCGGATGGCAATTATTTCAGCTTGAGTCACTTCTACGCCGTTAATCCTAAGTTGCACATTGTCTCCTCCGGGAATCGTGATGCTGTTGTCTATCGGATTGATCAGGATGCGCGACAGTTGTAGATTTCTCAGTAAGGAAACTCCGTTGGAAGCGGCTTTAGTCTGCATTTCGGTCGGGAGGATAATTTGCCGGTCGGTCTTTTTGATGATGGGGCTGGCTGTGACGGTAACACCTTCCAGCATTACATTGTCGGGCGATAAGGGCAGTTCTCCCAGATTCAGGTTGGCTTGCAGGTTGCGGATGGAGAGATAGGAGTTTTCATATCCAACGCATGAGATACATAAGATATAATCTCCATCGTTTACTTCTTTCAGCAGGAAGCCGCCACCGTTGTCTGTGGCAACTCCGGTGATGAATGTTGAATCCTGAGTCAGCAGGCTGACATTGGCATACTCGATGTGCTGATTGTTACTCTCATCGATGATTTTCCCTGTGATTTTGTTTGCCGCCATCAGGGAGGTACATAGGAATAATACTCCTGAAATGATACTTAGTCTCTTCATTTTACTTATTATTTTTAGTGATTATTTCTGTTCTTTGAACATGACAAAGGTAGGGGGATCGGGGGAGAAAAACGGTTTATATGTGGCACTAAATAAAGTGCAATGGGTTTTGCAACTATCTGATAATTAAAGTGTTTTGAACTTCAGTTTATAGAAAAGTTTATATCTTCCTATTTCAAGTTTATATATAAAGAAAAGTGCAAAAAATGGGATGCCGTAACTTCCGTTAATTGATAAATATCTATCTTTGCAAAGACTTAAAGCAAGAAGGAAGGACGGCATGAAAGCATTGAAACATGGTTTGATAGGTTGGGTATGCGTGTTGGCATTGGCAGCATGTGCAGAAGCCCTGCCGTCGCAACGCATCCAGATAGAGAAGGCGGAGCAGATGTTACAGCAGAATGCAGAGGAGGCGATTGCTCTGCTTCGGTCGGTGAAAGATCCCGAAATATTGCCGGATTCATTGCGGGCACGGTTTGCATTGGCTATGGGGCAAGCCCACTATAATGCGCATTGGGTGATGAATGAAGACTCTTTGCTATTATACGCTCTGGATTATTATGGGAGGCCGGACGTACGCGACACATTGCAGTTACTGCGTACCTATAAACTGGCGGCGCATTACTTCTACGATAGCGAGAGATATAAAGAAGCCACTGAGATGATGGCCGAAGGGAATCGCATTGCAGCCCTGCGTGGTGATACGGCAGCCCGTCTTGATTTGCTGCGGTCCGTAGCGAATATAGGGGAAGGTAATGATGACTTTGAAGGTCTGATACGCTTGCAGAAGCAATTGATAGCTATAGAGCCTGATTCCACCCGGCGATATTCCAATTACAACAGTCTGGCGATATCATACTACTGTGCAAATCAGAATGATTCTGCGCTGCTGGCTCTCCGTAAAGCTACCGAATGCCTGTATACATCCGCAGACTCTCTAAAGGCGTTATACTATGTGATGCGCAACTATGCTGATATATTGAGTGACTCCGGGAAGAATCAGGAAGCCATCAATTTGCAACGCCATAGTTTACAAGAGTATAAAGAGACGAAACATCCTTTCGAGTCCTTATCTTATTATGCTCTTTCACGTTATTTCCTGAATATGGGGCAGGTGGATTCCGCCCGCTACTATATACAAATGGGGGATAGTGTGCGTTCGCCCTATATTGACCAGGACTTATCGTTGGCTAACTTTTATCTGGTACAGAAAACGTTGATGAATTATATAGATAGCCGTTCTTTTACAATCCGGGATGTGGCGTTCTTCTCAAACCGGTTGTATAACAACTTTATCCGTGACCAACGGGTGATAGCCCAAAAAGGGAAGGTACAATTGTTACTCCAACAGCAGAATATGAATCTGCAACTGGAAAAACAGAAAGAACGGACCTTCTTTGTCGGAGTGGTGGCTCTCTGTATTTTGTTGTTGCTGACTGTCGTCTGGTATTTGCAGCGAAGAAAGCATTTACTCGTGGAAAAGGAAGAAGAACTGGAGGCCTTGCGCCGTCTGCTGCATGAGACGGAAGGCGATGAAAGCGGCAATAATGATAAGTTTGTCAAGAAGATGCTGCTTCAGCAGTTAGGTTTGATACGTATTGTGGCTACGAATCCCAGTTCCGATCATCAGGAGCTATTGGTACAGATGGGACGGATAGCCAATAAAGATGTAGCGGTGGATGATTTGCTGGTTTGGAGTGATTTATATAAGACTATCGACATGGTACATGATGGCTTTTATACCCGTATCAGTCAGAAGTATGGAAATATCCTGAATGAAAAGGAACTGCAACTCTGCTGTTTGTTAAAGTCGGACTTTTCGACGAAAGAGATTAGCGTGGTTATCCAGCAAAGCATACGGACGGTGTATCAACGTAAGACGGTCATACGGCAGAAATTGGACATGGCAGAAAAAGAGGATATCGTTGAATTCCTTTCTTGTAAACAGATAGGTAGATGATTGACAGTACTATCTTCATTCCCCTCCTCCCGAGGAGGAGGGGAATGAAGATACTCTATCCGCGTCGTCCGCGTACCTATTATGCAATTCCCCGGATGCGGTCATCAAATGCCGACAGTGCCGCCTTTGCACCTTCACCCATTGCAATTACTATCTGTTTGTAGGGAACGTTCGAAACATCTCCTGCCGCATAAACTCCCGGAAGTGTGGTGCGGCAAAAAGCGTCGATCTTGATTTCGCCTATTGGAGTCGTTTCCAGCATGTCACGGAAAGGAGCGCTATTGGCTGCCAAACCAATCTGTACGAAGATACCATCCAATGGGAAATCCCGTTCTTCACTACTTACACGATCTTTGACGCGGATAGCTGTTACCTTATCACCGTTTCCCACTACCTTTGTGGTCTGTGAAGAAGTGAAGATTTCTACATTCGGCAAGCTTTTCGCCTTTTCTTGCAGTACCTGGTCAGCTTTCAGCGTATCCGCAAATTCAAAGACAGTCACTTTCCGGCAGATACCTGCCAAGTCGATGGCTGCTTCTATACCGGAGTTTCCTCCACCGATAACGGCTACGTCTTTTCCCTGATAGAACGGTCCGTCGCAATGCGGACAAAAAGCTACTCCTCTGCCTATATACTCCGTTTCACCATCCACATTCAGTTTGCGCCAGCTTGCACCGGTGGCGATGATAACACTGGGAGATATGAATACTTCACCGCCCACTACTGAAATCCTCTTTTCTTTTCCTTGAAGCTCCGCCTTCTCTATTTTACGGTCTTCAAACAAGTCGATGGGATAATGATTGATATGGCTTCTTAAATTGTCTGCCAACTGTGCACCTGTAGTCTGCGGTACGGAAATCAGGTTCTCGATTCCTACGGTTTCCTTTACCTGACCACCGACTTTTTCAGCTACAATAGCTACCCGTAATCCCTTGCGGGCTGAATAAATCGCAGCTGAGGCACCTGCCGGCCCACCGCCTAATACAAGGACATCATAAGTCCGTGAGATAGGTTCTGCATTTCCCATAGGTTCGGAGCCGAACATTTCTTCCAGCTTTTGTAGAAGTTCGCCTAAGGTGCCGCGTCCTACATGAAGCAATTTACCGTTGGCATAGACGGACGGTACGCCTTGTATTTTCAATGCATCCACTTCTTCCTGGAAAAGAGCACCGTCTATCATTTCGTGTGTGACCTGCCCGTTCAGTAAAGCCATTATATTCAGGGCCTGCACCACATCGGGGCAGTTGGTACATGTCAATGATACATAAGTCTGCAATGAAATAGGTCCTTTCAACGCCTGGATGCGTCGGCTGATGGCTTCATCAGGAAGATTTTTCCCCTTTCCATCGGCATTCAGTACTGCCAGAAGCAAAGATGTGAATTCATGACCGTTCGGTATTCCGCGGAATTTGACACCGGTTTCTTTCCCGTTTTTCAGCAAAGAGAATTCCAACTTCGGTTCTTCGGTTTCAGTTACCTCACAGGAGAGTTTATCGGAACATCCTGCTACATCTTTCAGCAACTCTGTCAGTTCCTGTGCGCTTTCGTGCCGGGGATGGCAGGTGATATGAAAAGTGTACTGCGCTTCCAGGTTTTGGAAGACGCTGCGTACTTGATTTAAAATGCTTGTTTCTAACATAACAGTCTATATTAATGTATTCCGTTGGCGGGATTAATTCGTTTCTTTTCGGTTATGAGGGAAAGTTGACGAGTTAACAAGTTGACAAGGGAACAAGGTTCCATGCGGCATAGGAGCATTGCGCAGCCCCTTGTTCCCTTGTCAACTCGTCAACTGGTTTCCTTCCTTTCTTTTTTCGATATAAACTAATCTCGCCAACGGGTACTAATGTAAGATAAAAGAGGCCCCCTCTATGTGTGCAATGGATAAAGGGGACCTCGCTAATAAAAAAGGGATGTGAACTTAAATTTTACCAACCAAATCTATACTTGGTTTCAGTGTTTCGCCGCCTTTCTTCCATTTTGCGGGACATACTTCACCGTCGTGCGTTGCAACGAACTGTGCAGCTTCTACCTTGCGGAGAAGTTCGTCGGCATTACGTCCGATGTTATTGTCCTGTATTTCGGCAATCTTGATTTTGCCTTCGGGGTTCACGACAAATGTGCCGCGGTAAGCCATACCTTCTTCTTCGATCATTACACCGAATGCACGAGTCAGCACGCCTGTAGGGTCTGCCAGCATCGGATACTTGATCTTACGGATACTTTCGGATGCATCGTGCCATGCTTTGTGCACGAAGTGAGAGTCGGTACTTACTGAGTATACCTCTACACCCATTGCCTGGAATTGCTCGTATTTTTCAGCGATGTCCACCAGTTCGGTAGGGCATACAAACGTAAAGTCTGCGGGATAGAAGAAGAATATTGCCCACTTGCCTTTTACGTCTTCGTTAGTTACTGTTTTGAAACTTCCGTTCTGGAATGCCTGAACTTTGAATTCAGGAAGCTGAGAATTGATAATTGGTTCCATAATCTTTTTTGTTTTAAAAGGTTTAGTACTTTGTTTTACTGATGCAAAAATATAGCATCTTTTGCCGATAGAACAAAAAAAACGATTGAAAAGATTTATGGGCCGATAGACGAAATCTATACAACGCACTGAGTTGCCCGCAGGGACAGCATTTCGCGGGGTACAGAGGCTTGTATTTCTTTTGTGAGTACCTCCAATAAAGTGGTTCGTATGAAATGTTCGTTGGTGATGAGAATGATCTGCCGGGTAGGAGTGGGAATGGCAAAGGGGCGCACCAACTCTTTCTGTGTATCGTTGAGCTGATCGATTGCAAGTTCAGGAATGAAGGTAACACCTTTACCGCTTTCTACCATACGCATGAATGTCTCCATGCTACCTAGATGATAAGCGATCTGGCTGGCTTGTGCCGCCTTCATCTGACAGAAGCGGACTAACTGGTCGCGAAAGCAATGTCCCTCGTCAAGCATCCAAAGCTGTTCGTCGCTGAGATCGGAGGTACGGATAATCTTATTATCGAACAGTTTGCTTTCGCGCGCGATATAAGCATAGAATTGTTCGTAGAATAAAGGTATCTGGCGGAAGTCATCCTTTTCAGGCAGGGTGGCGATGAGGCCGGCATCTATCTCTCCTTTTATAAGAGCCTGTTTGATGTCCTTCGTCTTCATCTCTGTTACGCGGATATCCAATTTAGGATATTTCTTCATCAGTTGCGGAAAGAAACGGGGCAACAGGTAAGGGGCGATGGTGGGGAGTATACCTAACTTAAAGACACCCGATAAGGAGTGCTTCTCTTCTTCAATAATATCCTTTATATGGCCTGCCTGTTCCAATACGATACGAGCTTGCTCTATTACAAGTTGTCCGACTGGAGTAGGACAGATGGGCTGTTGGCTGCGGTCGAATATCTTGGTGTCTAACTCGTCTTCCAGTTTCTGTATCATGGCACTCAGGGTGGGTTGAGTTACACGGCAATGTTCCGCGGCTTTGGCGAAATGGCGGAACTGACTAACGGCAAGAATGTATTCCAGTTGTTGTAAAGTCATGATAAATAAGGGGTTTGAACGGGTTATATAGATTCTGTCTATGCAAAGATAGAAATTATCTGTTTGACAAGCATGGGTTTCCGCCTTATCTTTGTACAAAAAACGAAGAAAGGCTGCATCTCAGCATAATCAAGCAAGCTTGCTTCTGCCTTCGATTTGCACTTTCTTTGCAACAGAAAAAAGAAAAACAGTATAAATTATTAAAACCATAGAATTATGAAGACTTTAAATTATATCAAGTTAAATGAATCGGGAGTAGCTAACGTAGTATCTGCATTGCATCAACTTTTGGCAGATTTCCAGGTATATTACACGAATCTGCGCGGTTTCCACTGGAACATCAAGGGACATGGTTTCTTCGTATTGCACGAGAAGTTTGAAAGTATGTATGACGACGCAGCCGAGAAGGTGGACGAAATTGCAGAACGTATCCTGATGCTGGGTGGTGTACCCGAAAACAAGTTCAGCGAATACCTGAAAGTTGCAAAGATCAAAGAAGTATCTGACGTGGCTTGCGGCAGCGATGCGGTCAGCAATATTCTTGAAACTTACGGATACCTCATTGGTGAGGAGAGAAAGATCATTGAACTGGCTAATGAAGCAGGCGACGACGTTACTGCCGACCTGATGACAGGCTATCTGAAAGAACAGGAAAAGATGGTTTGGATGCTGGTTGCTTTCAGCACAAAAGGATGCACAGACAAATAATATATAGGTTTAGGTGATAAATGATGGAAAAGGTGATGAAGTGGTGAAAACACTGCTTGGTCACCTTTTCTTTTGTCTTATAGTTTAGCCAGCTTACCTGCCGTTCTACATCATCATGTTCTTTCTGATGGAGAACTTGACAATCGCCATCGCCTGTATGGATGTGAGTGGAATATCCATTGGTTCATGGTGTGGATTGTAGCTCACCAGCTTGATGCAACCTTCCACCTCGGAACGGTTTATATACTTCACCGACAGGTATTCGTCGCCGTCGATGCAAAATGACACCAGGTACATCTCTCCATAAATGACGTTGCTGAAATTGCTGATTTCCTTAAAGCCCACAACATCTCCCGATTTCAAGATGGGATACATGCTGTCTCCACTGATGTAGAGTGCTCCGTCGCAGACAGGTATGTTCGGAATCTGTATCTTTCCCACCACGTGTTGCTGTTTGTTGGCAAGCAATGTTTTCAGGTTGGCGGCAGCGGTAATATCGTATAGTGGTACGCTACGGTCGTCTACCGGATCAGCCGTTTTGGGGTTATGAATCATTTCCACTTCACCCGAAACGATTTCGTCGTTGCAAAATTTGGCCTGATGTACAGGCTGTCCTTTTCCTACCAGCAGCCAGTTGTAATCTATTTCTTTCAGCTTTTCCAGCAGCAGCGGGAAATCAATTCCGTTTCGTGCAATCCAGTTACTTAGTGTGGGACGCGACACACCCAGGTAAGCAGCCAATTCTGCATCCGTTTTGAAATTCAGTACCCGCTTGGCGCGCTTCACGATGTCGGCTACATTGAATAATAAATCCTGTTCTTTCTCCATGATTTTTATGATGTAAATATTTAGAAATGTATTTGTCGCTCATTTATATGTAGTTACCTACTTTATGAGAATTAATATCTAAAACTATTAGTTTTTTATATGGAAATCTGTTTATCTTTGTTGCGACAAAGGTAATTCCTTTGTTTTAGAATAACAAATAAATCGCATGGAATTATGGAAAACAAACATTTCAGCCTCCGGATAAGAACTCCTTCCGTAACGGATCTATAGATGCAATGCGCAGGATATATAGCTCCTGCATGTCCGATATATAGATGCAGCACATCCGGTATATAGATGCAGCACGACAGATATATAGATGCAAAAGACAAAATTCGATTATTTAATTTATATATATTTATATCATTATGAAACAAACACTTACTTCTTTCGTTCGCACTTGCCACTCCTGTCTGAGGGAACTCCCCATAGAGGCTTTTTATGTCAATCGGAAGACACTGATTCCAGACTACTGCTGTAAGGCCTGTCGCAGCGCAGCCTGCAAGAAACGCTACCTGGATTCACGCTCCGTGAATGACATACGCACGTATCCCTTGATAACCGATATCAAAGACCGCACACTCCGCATGGAACTGATTCTTCATGCCCGCCAGGTGGTGAACGAAAGCGTGGCAAGGAAGCGCAGAAGGCTGTGGGAAACAGTCGGCGAGTAATCTTAATTGTGCAATAACCCATAATTTTACCGCGGATTGCACGGGTTCACACAGGCCTAATTTAGTAAGAGTCAAAATATAAAATCTTAATCTGTGCCAATCTGTGTAATCTGTGGTGAACCAAAAAACATTAATAACCAAACAACATGTCCAGAATAAAAAAACGGGGTCTCGATTATTTTCCCCTTGATATAGATTTCCTACAGAATCGCCTGGTTCGCCGCATAATGAAACGCGAAGGCGACGGCGCGCTTGCCACCTTGGTGAGCGCATTCTCCTGCATCTATGGTGGTGAAGGCTACTATGTTTTCACCGATGCGTTCTTTTACGAAGATATCTCCGCCAACCTCTATCACCAGACCGCGGAGGACGTAAAGCGTATTCTTACACTTGCCGCTGAATACGGCATTTTTGACGTCACGCTCTTCAGAGAGTGCGGTGTGCTGACCAGTGCCGGGATACAGAGGCAGTATCTCTTCAGTACCAAACGCCGCAAAAGTTCCGCGATAGACAACCGCTTCAATCTCATCACTGACGAACAGGAAGATGATGACGCCGGGAAACAGGAAGAGGCTGCCGGGCTATTTCCCGAAACTTCAGGGAGCGCAACGGAAGTTTCCGCTGCACTTCCCGAAGTCTCCACTACGCTTCCCGAAAGCGCAATGGTTACTTCCCAAAATGTAACATTAATCCCCGAAAATGTTGCATCCGGTACACATAGCATAGCACAGCAAAGCATAGCACAGCGGAGCATAGAATACCCCCTCCTCAATAGTTCCCCCTCGGGGAGAACTCAGGACGCGGACCGGGAGTCCGCGGAGGGGGACGGAGAGGAGGAGAATTTTCTTTCTTCACCTGCGACTCCCGCTTCACTTGCAGCCTTTGCTACTTTTGCAGCCCCTGCTGCTTTTGTGGTTCCTGTTTCACCTGCGGTTTCTGTGTCATCGGTAGTTCACGCCTCCTCGGCGGTCCCGCCGTCAGTGCCTCCTGCTTCCTCGGTAGCCCCTTTGCGCCATCCCCGCAAGGAGTGGACAGATGAGGATATTTGCCGGATGCAACCGCCCTCGGATGGGGTGAACCGCAATCTTGACGGGTTGCTCTTCAATCTCCGCCAGTTACGGATCTCCCCTCCGGAACAACGCGCCATTATCCTCAAAAGCAACTTCGGCGCCATCGGCCATCCCATGTGGAAAGGTTTCTCGACGATACGCGAAAGCTGTGGGAAGATACGTCAGCCGGGAAGGTTTTTGCTGAGTTTATGCAATAAAACAGGTGTTCACGAGGAGTAAATGATACACTTGCATTTTATGATAAAAACGAAGATTTTTATTTCTCCGGTTATGATATAAGGCTTATATTTGCAGTGTGATTAAGCTTAAGACACGAAACTAAATTATTCTATTAATGAAAATAAAACTATTCTCTGATTATGGCAGTATTGTATAAAACAGTCCAATCTATATTGGCAAACAAGGCAGGAGTTAAAGTATTTTATCCTCGCGTGGTTCTGAAAGGACACGTCTCCACCGACCAGATCGCCCGTGAAATATCGGAATACTCTTCTCTGAGCAAGGGCGACACGAAAAACGTTATCGACAACCTGGTGCGTGTATTGACCACCCACCTTCAATCTTCCGAGAGTGTGACTCTGGATGGCTTCGGCACGTTCCGCATGGCTATGAAGACCAACGGCAAAGGTGTGGAAAGCGCCGACAAGGTATCGGCTGCACAAGCCACAATGACCGTGCGTTTTCTGCCCTGCTACACGAAGAATCTTGACCGTACGACGGCGACCCGCTCCATGGTGACCGGTGTGAAATGTATTCCTTACGAAACAAGCCAGGCAGGAGGCTCCGGCAGCGGTGATGGTTCTGGTAGCGGTTCCGGAGGCGGCGGTCTGGACGAGAATCCGTTAGGATAAGGACGTTGAACGCAGAGGTGCGGAGGCGCAGAGGGCTTCCCGGGTATCAGATTTAAACAGGCGCTGTGTGGCTCCGTACTGGAAACTGACTAAACTATTCATTTTTAACGACTAAACGACTTTATTACTCACAGGGCAGCTTATTGCCCGCCGGACTTATTATTCACTAAACTAATTTCATTCAACTTATGAGAAGTATCAACATGATTGTAGTGCATTGTAGCGCTACCCGGGCAGACTGTGCCCTTACCACAGAAGATTTGGAAACCATTCATCGCCGGCGCGGCTTCCGCGGTATCGGCTATCACTATTACATTCACCGGGACGGAACAGTTGTCAACACCCGTGCTTTGGAACTCGTAGGTGCGCATGCCAAGGGACACAATGCTCACTCGATAGGTATCTGCTACGAAGGCGGACTGGATGTCCAAGGGTGTCCTGCCGATACCCGCACGCCTGAGCAGTGCTCGGCACTCCGGTTACTTGTGCATCAACTTCTGAAACGCTTTCGGAACAATATCCGTATTTGCGGGCATCGTGATCTCAGTCCGGATCGGAACGGTGACGGGGTGGTGGAACCGGAGGAATGGGTGAAAGAATGTCCGTGTTTCGAAGTAAGCAAAGATTTATAAACGACTAAAATATTGAATATTATGAAAATAAGTAAAGATACTTGGAAGACTATTCTGAAAGTAATTGTCACCATAACCACGGCCGTTGCCGGAATACTTGGAGTAAAAGCAGCAGGGTTGTAAAACAATTTAAGGAAGGAGGTAAACAAACAGTTTACTTCCTTCCCCGTAGAATTTAGATAAAGAATATAGATATTATAAATAATAAAGACTAATGAATAATGAAAAAACTACAATGCTTTTGTACTATAAAAAGAGTGTTACAACGCTCTATTGCAATGATATGTATGGCTTGTGTAATTCCGACAAGCCTGCAAGCACAGATCGCACAAAAGTCTGATGACTATTCGTTGAACCGTAACCCCAATAACTATTCTATTGCTACTCCCAATGCAGCTACTTTCAATAAATACATGGATAGCCCGGTAGATCTCTATTCGGGAACTGCACAAGTTAATATTCCGGTGTATACGTTGAAAGACGGTTCTGTGGACCTTCCTATCAGCTTGTCATATGCCACATCGGGTATTAAAGTGAATGAGGAAGCAAGCTGGGTAGGATTGGGATGGATGCTGGATGTCGGTGGATGCATCACCCGCAAGGTTATCGGAGAAATAGATTGTTACAATCCGGAACCTTACTATAAAAATGTAATGGCAGCCTATGAGCAAACCGGAAAACTGAGTAATACGACTCATATCAAAGGCCCGTGGAGTTCTGATATGCGCCTGGCTATGGACTGGTTCTTGACAGAGCCTTCTATGCGTAAAGCCCATTACGAGGGTAGATTTAATCCTGATGTATTCTGTTACTCATGTCCCGATGGAAAGGGGCGTTTTGTTATAGACAGCCGGAATGACAGCATTTATCTGTTGGATCGCCGAGAGGATGTGAAGATAGAAATGATGACAGAACGGTCGTTTTCTAAAGGTCAAGTTGTAGATGCCTTAGGCAGTAGATTGAAAGGATTCAAGTTGACTTTCCCTAATGGAGTGGTGCATAACTTCACGCTTATGAGTGTGATGAATACTAGCGTTCCTGTTTATATGGGAGCTCAGTCCGAGTTTTATGCTCTTTCGCAGACAGTTTATCCCAACGGACAGAAGGTGGATTATAGTTATGACGCTACGGCAGCTAACCGTGGATTCAACTATGGAGAAAATCTAAAATCAGTTATTCTTTCTTCAAGCGTAAGGGTAGACGATAACCAGGCGTGTGGTGACAATCGCGTGGAGCGAAGTCATAGTTCCCGGAGTTTTATAGATTGTACAGGCTGGGAGGTTAGATTGACTAAGATCAAAACCGACAACTATGAGGTTCATTTTGTATCCAGTCTGCGTGATGACTTGCCCGAAGTGAAGAAGTTGGATAGGATTTATGTGAAGTCGCTGGCAGCTGTTCAACTGTCGGATACCTGTTGTTGGGATTATCGTTTTTCTTATGATTATTTTGTCAGTGAAGACTCTGGTAATTATTGGAGTAAACATGTATCTAACTTCTCCGTTTATCGACAGAAAGCACACATGCTGAAACGACTGAAGTTGAATGCCGTATTTGCTATAGCAGGCGGACAGGAAACAGAAAAATACCGTTTCTTCTACAATGCCAAAACATTGCCTCGAAAAGATTCTTATGCAGTGGACTATTGGGGATATTATAATGGCCAGTTGAGCAATACCTCATTTATTCCGGATGTCTATTATCTGATGTGGCACGACCCACTTCAATACCAGAAGATACAAGATTTGCCACAAGATAATTGGGAGTCTCTATCCAAAGCCATGCGTGCCTACGATTTTGAAAATAGTAAGGCTTCTATCCTTACTGGTGTGCAATATCCTACTGGTGGCTATTCGGAGATAGTGTATGAACCTCATCACTTTGTGGACTATTTTGTGCCTACTTTATCGCAGACTCGGACAGATCTGCCTACGGAAAGTCTGACGATTTATGATGACAATTCTTTCTCTTCTGAGCATGGTGACTTTTATCCTTCTCCCAAGAATTATTGTTACTCTTTTACGGAAGATAAAGTAGTGACGATAACCGTTAGTCTTTTTAGAGGCAAAAACACTTGGGAATCTGTTGTCGGGCATCGTGCATACCTTTATTACATAGAAAATGGTAAACCGGCGCAGAAAGATCTTTCATTGAAGGAAGAATGTGAAGCGCTACACATCAAAGAGGAGATAAATCATCAGTCGCTTTCTTATACTGTGACGAAAACCTATAAACTAACCGTGAAGAAAGGTACGGGGTATTTTGTGGTGGATTTACCAGATGAGTTGGGCGACCAGACTACAGGAAACGGGACGAATGCCAAAATTTATATGCTTGTCAAATACGACAATGGGATGGAGGAAAAACGTGAATCGGAAGGTGCTGGGGTCCGCATCAAAGAAGTCAACTTCTACGACTCACCATCTAAAAGTACCTGCTTGCAGCAGATATCCTATGAATATGTCAATCCGGAAACTAATACTTGCAGCGGTTTACTGCTGAACAAACTTCAATTTATAAATTATTATCCGGGGACCTATGATAAACTTGGCAAGTACGTCAGTACAGGATGTAATTTTCAAGGAGTAGAATCCATTGCTTGCCGGTCAGATAAATTAGAATTGTCGGGTAGCAACTTTTTTTCTTCACCCTATCAGTCATCAACAAATGTTGGTTATACCTATGTCAAGGAGATAAAACACAAAGGCGGGCAAGAAGGCTATACTTGGTACAAGTATCATAATGAGGAACCACGGATGGAAGAACATTCTATCCCGGTTTATAGTCCTCTGAATGGCAGTTTGCTTGAAACGGCGGTCTATAATGCTGCCAAGACACTTGTACAAAAGACGCAGTTCACTTATGAAGATCCTGTTTATCATTATTATTTTGGAATGAACTTTTACGACCGGATAAATCTTTTTCCGGAACTGTTCTACCAGTCGGGATGGCAATGTATGGCAATGAGTGACACAGGTGAAGGTCCATCGTATTATCTAAAATGTAACAACTCTCTTTTCTATGCAAAAATGGAGTTCTGGCAAGATGGTTTCGAGAACACCTATGTGGGTAGTGTCAATCGCCTTGCCATGGTAGTTCATCCCCTGAATTTTCACAATATCCGGTTGAAGGAGAAGCGTATATGGAAGGACGGAGTAGAAATCCGCGAGACTTATAACTATAATTTGCAGACACAGCAATTGAAGGAAAAGCAGATAGGACTTTCGGATGGCGGTACACTGAAAATAACTTATACTTATCCTAACGATTGCCCTTGGGGAATCTACACTACAATGACTCAGAAACATTGCATTTCTCCTATAGTCGAAGAGAAGAAGTTTAAGAATGGTCGGCTGATGGAAAGTATTTTAACGGAATATCTGCAAGTATCTGAAGGATTGTATCTTCCGTCGGTGCAGCATTACTCGGAAATAACAACTCCACTTGCCGCTTCTACTGTGACTTTTTCGTCAGCGGGGCGTAATAAAACAGTCTATCCGGCAGATAACATCGTGTATCATCATTACGATAAATACGGGCATGTACTCAACTTATCTGTTAATAACCGGGAAAGTACTTATTTATGGAGCTATAAAGGGCAATATCCTGTGGCAGAGATAGACAATGTTTCTTATGATACCGTGAAAGCGGCTCTTGGCTCTGTTACTCCTGAGATTTTGTCGAGTATGCCGATTCCTAATATGAATTTGCTACGCAGCCTGCGCACTAAGCTTCCGGATGCTCATGTCCGGATATACGAATACAAATCTTCGGCCGGAGTTTCTCAGACGATGTTTCCCAATGGTAATACTGTCGGTTATGAATACGATTCCCTTAACCGTCTGGTGAAAATGAAAGACTATAATGGAAAGACGACCGGAGAATATGGCTACCATTACAAGCCGTGAACACTACATCTTTTTTGATTTGAAAGAACTTGAAAAAAGTATGATTATGAAACGATTCAGTATATTTTTATTGTTATTAATAGCTGCCTGCGTCATGAATGCGCAGGTCAGCACAGAGAACTACATCCGCACGCGCAAGATGCTGAATGATACGGGGAGTTCTTATTTGGATGATATTGCTTATTATGACGGACTTGGCCGACCTTTCCAAACAGTAAAGAAAGCTGTGAAAAATGGTAGTCCTGCAAATAAAAACCTCGCTACCTTGCAAGAATATGATGCCACAGGGCGTGAGGGGAATAGCTGGTTACCAATACCCATCAATTCTTCTGTCTATTTGGCTCCTGCCGCTTTTAAGAGCAGTGCCCCGGGGAAGTATAGCAATGACAGTCGCCCTTACAGCCAACCTTTTTATGAAGCTTCGCCTTTGAACCGCATACTACAACAGTACGGTCCCGGAGCTGTATGGTACAATGCCGGTCGACCGGTAAAGACGGAGTATTTGACAAATACTGCCACTTTGCCGCTGAATTGCCGTTATTATACCGTAAATGATTCTTATACATTGAGCGGTGGCAGTAGTAGCTATGCTGCCGGGCAACTTTCAGTAGTAAAGACTATGGATGAGGATATGAATGTGAGCTATAGTTTCACCGATAAGCTGGGACATTTGGTATTGACCCGGCAGATGCAAGGTAGCGAACCGCATGACACCTATTATGTATATGATGAAAAGGGAAATCTGTGTTTTGTGTTACAACCTATGTATCAGAACTCAGCGAATCTTGATTTGTATGCTTTTCAGTACAAATACGATGGTCGCAACCGCTGCATCTATAAAAAGTTTCCAGGTGCCCAATACATCGCATATATTTACGATAACGCTGATCGTTTGATTTATTCGCAGGACGCCAGACAGCGTTCCCGGAAGAAACTGACATTTTATGAATACGACCTATTGGGACGTTTGATCCGTCAGGGAGAATGTACAGACGACCGTTCTTCTACTTCCGATCATCCAGGCCCTAATGGTGAAATCCCGACTTCCGCTTCAATGGTATATATACAGAATTACTACGACGATTACAGCTTTGCAGGAGGAAGCGGCTTCCCAACAGCCTCTTTCACCAAAGATACTTCAGGTCATGGTAAGGGATTCCTGACAGGAAGCAGTATTACAGTATTTGGAACCGATATGAAGATTTATGTTGCACATTACTACGATATAAAGGGACGTGAGACGAAAACCGTACAAAGTAACCTGCTGGGTGGATATGACGTGACAGTTACCACTTATACATTTACTGACAAACCTGCTACTGTGACGCACACGCATACAGCAAACGGAAAGAGTACATGGACGGAGGCATATACTTATACCTATGACCATGCGAATAGAATAAGTAAGGTGCAACATACGTTTGGGGGAACTACAATTACTTTGTATGATGCTCTGTATGATGATTTTGGTCGTTTAATGACTAAATCTTTGCATGGCTCTACCACGAATAAGCTGACTTACACTTATAATCTGCGCGGTTGGCTGACGGAGATCACTGGTGCTCGCTTTACACAGAATATGTATTACAATACAGGTGTCGGTACAGCGAAGTATAACGGTAGCATCAGCAGCATGACGTGGAAGGCGGGTAATGAAAGCACTGTGAGAGGTTACAAGTTCACTTACGACGGTCTGGATCGCCTGCTGAATGCTACTTATGGAGAGGGTGAGCAACTCAACAGCAATTCCGGCCGGTATTCTGAAAATGTGACCGGTTATGACAAGAACGGCAACATCACCGGTCTGGAACGTTATGGTCGTAGCGGTTATTCTTCCTACGGTATGTGCGATGCCTTAACCTACACGCTGAATGGCAACCAGATGACCCGCGTGGACGACCTGGTGTCCATCGGTGCAGGTAATGATGAAACGGACTTTAAGGATGCCGTGAAGCAGGCGAACGAGTATACTTACGATGCCAACGGTAATTTAACTAAAGATTTAAACAAGGGAATAACAGGAATTACGTATAATTGTTTAAATTTGCCCAATGCAGTAACATTCAGTGACGGCAGTACTATTACTTATATTTACAGTGCGGATGGTACAAAACTTCGTACGGTTCATAAGATAGGAAGTGTCACCACCACTACTGATTACTGTGGTAATGTGATCTATGAAAACAATACTGCCAAACTGCTGTTGACAGGAGAAGGATATATCTCTTTGAGTGATAAGAAGTATCACTATTATTTGCAGGATCATCAGGGGAACAATCGGGTAGTTGTAGATAAAGATGGAAATGTGAAGGAAACAAACCATTACTATCCATTTGGTGGTGTGTTTGCAAGTACGGGTAGTGTACAGCCTTATAAGTATAACGGTAAGGAACTGGATACAAAGAAAGGTTTGAACTGGTATGATTATGGGGCGAGAATGTATGACCCGGCACTGGGGAGATGGCATGTGGTGGATCCGCTGGCGGAGAAGTATTGTGGAGTGAGTCCATATACGTATTGTAAAAATAATCCAATTCTCAGGATCGATATTGATGGGAAAGATGATTATGTAGTGAATAAGAATGGTTATGTGTTTTTTTGGAAAAATACAAAATATGAAGATAAGGGAGATCGAGTTTATTATTTTGATGGAGAACATAAACCGAAGCAGGTAAGCGGAAAACCGATAACCATAATGGATAATGAATTAATGCCTGGTATGGTTGAAAGTCAAAAGCCTCTGGATGGATATTCTACTTATGGACAAACCAGTAACATTCATGATGCTGCAAATCTCTTTAAGTTTGCAGCGGATAATAGTATTGTTGAATGGAAATTGGACGTATATGAGAATGAAAATGATGGGCCAACAGCTATTATTATTACAGATCATAAAGAAGGCTCTGTGGAAAGAGGAAATAATGCAAAAAAAAGGACGGCTGTGAATGGTCACAAAAAAATAGATATTCATTCTCATCCTGGTGATGAAAGTCAGGGAGCTTCTGCTTCTGATATGAAATATATTAATAGCAGAAATAATGCAGTTTATTTAAAGAGGAACCGAACGTTGCATGATTATAATTCTAAGAAAAGCAATATAACAACTATTCATATAAATACGGTCGAAGATTTGCAGAAGTATATACAAGATAGACTTAAAAAATAGTTTGTATGCGAAAGGTATTATTAATATTATTACTTATTTCTTTGCCGGGTTGTCAACCCGGCAAAGAATCTCCTGCTCGTTCTACTGCTTTACGGGAAGTTAAGCGGTTGATTGATCAAGATTCTTTTCCTGCAAAGTATATTATCATGTATGAGGAACCATCGAACGACATCGGTTCTATCTATAAGATAACACCGGCTAACTCTCCATTTGTAGAATGGAGTTTGGAAAGACCGGAAAAAGTGATAAAGTACAAGGATAGGTATATCTGCTTAATGAATCCTATGGAGTCAATTGATATGCCTAAAGAAAAATTGATTGAGATAACGGATTATCCGAATGATACAACAACCGGTCCTGTGTATGATGAAATATGGTATATAGGGGTGTCTAAAAATGGGAAGAAACACACCTTGGTTTCTACATATAGATCTTATCTCACCTATCGTTATTATTCTTTTCCTCAGCTCTTGGAATATACATTCGAAGATTATGATTCGACCCATTTACCACGCTTTATATTGGCTTCATATCTTTTAGTTGTGGATAGTTCATACATACCCAAAGGAGCATTGTTTAATCATATCCAACGCATTGATGGAGAAATATACTATACTAATGTTTTAGATGAGTATTTTAAAGAAAACAAAGATAGTATACGTAAGGACTTTTTTGCAGTATTGAATGGAAAAGATACACTTAAGCTAAATGTTGTAGATACGATAACACAGCATCTTTTCTTTGAGAGTGCGAATAATGCTGCTTTCTTTAGATCACTGGCAAAAAATCCTTTGGGTAGATTATATGATTTGCTTCGTGACTCTACTTTTTATTTTTGTAATGAAAAAGGCACGTATGTCAGGTATTCTGTTCCGTATAGCGACTTTCATTGGTATTTTAGTATAAATAATAATTCTTATAAATATGTAGATGAGTTTTATAGAAGAGGAACAAAACAGAGTCTGAAAGATTTAGACGGTAGCTATAATGAATGGGATGCAAATTGATTTCATTTATAGGATTCAATAATGGTTTTGTTGGTATGATATCCCCTGTCTTTTACTCTGAAATATGAGTAGAGGCAGGGATTGTGGTCTTCTGTTTTTACAGCGTTAAGGTCATCCGGGAGCTTCCTTATCTATTCCCAGTCCTAGCAGATATGTTATCCGCTGTTCTTTAGTATAGAAGGATTTTTAATCTCAGCTATTACGTCGAATACGCTTTATTTCTTGTATATTAGCATTCTAAAATCAGCGGATTACAAATCCGCTGGGACGGATAAGGAGCTTGATACAAAGAAGGGATTGAACTGGTATGATTATGGGGCGAGAATGTATGACCCGGCACTGGGGAGATGGCATGTGATGGATCCGTTGGCGGAAAAGTATTGTGGGGTGAGTCCTTATACGTATTGTAAAAATAATCCGATTAATAGGATTGATCCGGATGGTAACGATGATTATGTAATAGAACCTAGAGGACGTTTACACAACATGACCATTGAATCGCAAAGAGGAAAAAGCGAGTTTGACAGGTTATATAACAGCTCGGGAACGAGAAAAATAAAACGTGGTAACAAGTCTATTAAAGTTAGTGATACGAAACTTCTTTCTGGCATGGTAAAAATGCAGACAAAACATGCGGGCTATAAAACTGCCGGCAGTACTCAAAATCTGCAAGATGCTGCAGAAGTATTTAAATTTGCAGCCGATAATAGCAAAGCTGAATGGAGGTTGGATGTATATGATGATAATGGAGCAAAAACAGCGGTAGTAGCCACCAAACAGAGTGAGGATCATGTTCAGAATGCGGATGAAGCTATGGATGGATTGGCAGTAGAAGGAAATCAGGTCGTTAATATTCATTCTCATCCCAATCCTTTGGGAACCAAGGGAGGCTCTTCGGATGACATGAGAAATGCCAAATCAAGTCCGGCACGAAATGCTGTGTATTTTAAGGCAAATCAAACCTTGTATGAATATAATAGTACTCGATCTCAGATAAAGGGAATGTCTGCTAATACTGCGGATGATATTCTGAGACAGATGGGATTAAAATAAATATTATTGATATGGATAAAAAAGGAATCGTAGTATTTAGCCTCTTATGGCTACTCTCAGGGTGCATACGCAAGCCGAATGATGTAGATATGTATCAGAGAGCCATAGGGTATGCGCAGTCTCTTGTAGACAGCGGTTATATAACTGATGATTATGTCCAATTATATGAATTGAAAACAAGTGAGTTCAGCAGTATATATTCTATTTTTGGTACAGATACTCCGATTTCAGATGCTCCGGAATATCCATCTCGAATAGTAAAAGTGGGCGAAAAGTTTTTCTGCTTTACGGAATTAGACGAGCCGGAATTATCCGTAGAACAAATATACTGTATTACTAATGTTTATGATGCATATTTGGGGCTTCGCAGCAATGATATTTGGTTTCTGGGGATTTCGAAAAATGAGAATGCGGGAGTTATGGTGAAGAGATCACCGGATATAGATAATCTCTTTGATTACTCTGAATTATGGCCCTATTTTTCAGGCGGGCAACCAGAAAGGCGTGATTTTTATATGTGGCTGTTTACTCATGATATAGTCCTGTCTGATCCAGCCTGTTTGGAGTTAGATAGTCTGGGATTTCATATAAAGAAATTAGATGGAGAGATCTATGTGGCGAATAAAACAGATACCATAGTTGTCTTATCTTCAGATCTCCTTGGGCGGGATTTTGTCGTTGCAAATGGTTCCGATACTCTTGTGCTATCCTTGAAAGATTCGCTGCCGATTGAAATTCCTGCAAACCATTCTTTGACTTTGCGTTATGAAAGTAAAGAAAACAGTTCTTTTTTTCAAAATCTGCCGTGTAAAAACACATGGATGTCTTTGTATAAATTATTAGGTGATTCCACTTTTAGTCTTTTGAAAATAAGTGTTGAAGCAAAAAAGATTCGCTTATTGCATGGTGATCTTCCTTTTAGTTATTTAAGAGACGATTCAGGTGAAACTTTGAAGGAATTTTGGAATGAAGGAATCTTTGATAAAGAAGAACGGGGGCAAAGATTTTGGAGAATAAGTGAATAATAGATAATCTTTATCTATCTGTTTGGTTGATATTATATCATAGGTAGTCGAAAGAATTTGGGTTGTTAAATCCTTTAAGGTTTTCCTCCGTCTCGGCGGATTTATAATCTGCCGATTTTGCGTATTAGGATTTGTAATTCACTTTATATCTACTTGAAGTTTTTGTTTTCATCGGATTATAAATCATAGCTGGTCGAAAGATAACATCCATTCACATTTGCGATAAAACGAAAAGGTTTATTAGCAATTTGCTCTATCAAAAAAGATAGATTCAATTAAGAAAAGTCAGTGAAAAGGATTCCTTTTCTTAAAGGATTTAATGATGCAAAGCGGGCAATGGAAGTGGCTCTTCTATAGTCGTAGCAGTTGAGAATACAGGTTTGACAATAAATGTAATGGAATCAACCGATAGGGATTGTTATAGTGAATATGCGGCAGGCGGCACAATATATTGGAACCCGTAATTACTGAAGTAGTTACATCAAATAAAATAAATGAAGTTAAAACGAAAGAATATGAAAATAATAGAAAACGTTGGATATCTGAATAGGTTATTTCTATATGGTGTGTTTTGTACTCTTTTTCCCTTGGTTGGAACTTCCTGTTCCACTACTAAGAATTTGATTGATGCTAACGATATTGATTATATAAAATTCTGGTATATGCCTAAATGGATTGAAACACCTAATGCTATCAGGGATTGTGCCGATATTGTGTATGACACCTGTGTTACTAAGGATTCTGTGATAATGGATAGAAAAATAATTAGAGAATATGTAAAGGCAGTTAATAAACTAAAGATTTTGAAGAAGGAACTTGACTATGATTTACGTATATCTTCCCTTATTGTATTTAAGGAAAATAGAAAAAAAGTACCTGTATGTATTAGTTTGAATGGGGTAATTCTTAAAAATGATACATTGATGAAAGGAAATAAACGTATGCTTAAACTAATAGATAATATTTTATATAAACATCATAAAGTAGAAGATTGGACTCCTGATTTTATGAAAGAATGATGTAGTATCCTTGCTCTTGGGAAATATCTAAAGATACAAAAAACAACTGGTTCGTAATGAATAGGTTGGCTTAAACTTTACTCTTTTTAGGAATATTCTTAAGGCATTTCTATATAAAAGTCATACCAACTAACCCAAATGTTTTTTCCTGTATTCCGTAGGAGTCACCCCATAAATCTGCTTGAAGCATTTGCTGAAATGCTGCGAATCTTTGAAGCCGACCTTATAAGCCACTTGGGTAAAGTTATCCGACCCCTCTTCTATCAGCTCTGCCGCTTTCTTCAAACGTATGTTTTTGATGAGCTCCATCGGTGAGATGCCTATGAGCGTCTTTATCTTTTTAAATAGGGCGGAGCGGCTGATTCCTGCTTCTTCAACAAGCGTGTCTACGCTCAAGTCCGGATGATCCAGATGTTTGTTGATGAAACAGACAATCCCGTCCAGCAAGTCTTTATCGGCTTGCGGAAGTGAGCGAAGCTCTTCTTGCTCTTCGGAATCGATATTGCTTTCTTCTTTATTTTGTATGAGTTCTGAATAATACAGTGCCTGAATCCGCTTTCTTTGTCTGATGATATTCCATATCTTGGCTATCAGATAACTCGCACTGAAGGGCTTGGTTATGTAATCATCCACGCCCAATTCCAAACCTTCATTTTGATTTTCCACATCTGTCTTACTACTCAGTAAAACAATCGGTATGTGGCAGGTATAAGTATTGGCTTGTAGCTTCTTGACCATTTCGATCCCTGTCATTTCCGGCATTACAACATCGCTGACAATCATATTCGGCAGGTACTTGATTGCCTTTTCCAATCCCTCTTTTCCATTGGAAGCCGTGATCACACGAAACTCTTCGGAAAGAATCGTATGTAAGAAGAAAAGAAGCTCCTGATTATCATCCACCACTAAAATGGAACTCTTGCCGCAGTCCTTACAAGCCTCTTCTTCTGCTTCGTAATCATCTCTCAGAAAGAGAGTATCATTCTGGGACAGCTGAGGCCGTTCATCATAATCTGATAGAATGAACTCCGTTTCAGGTGCAAAATGCTCTTTTCCTTTACGGAAGTAGATGGTGAAAGTGGAACCCTCGTTTATTTTGCTCTGTAAAGTGATTTTGCCTTTGTGTAACTCTACCAGTTCCTTGACTAAAGACAACCCTATGCCTGTACTTTGTTTCTTGAAGATGTCGGAACTCACGTAATTCTCGAACCGGTTAAAGATACTTTTTTGTTTTTCCTGACTGATGCCATATCCCTGGTCGGATATTTGCAGAATGATATTGGTATCAGTTTCTTGAACAGACAGATGTATGACTGTTCCTTTGGGTGAATATTTAAAAGCATTCGTGATCAGGTTGAAGAGAATGCTTTCCAATTTATCCGGATCTGCCCATAAAAATAGAGGCGATTCTTTAGATTCAAAGGTGATTTCACTTTCCCGTTGGATGGCAATTGACTGGAAATTATTTATAATATGTTCGATGAATGGGGCTATTTCTATTCTTTGTACTGTAAGTTTGGATTCATTCTGTATCTTCTGCAAATCGAGTACCTGATTGATGATTTTCAGTGTATGTTTGGTGTTTCGTTTTACCAGAGCCAGGTCTTGCTGAATGACAGGACTCAAGTCCTTTTGTGAGAGCATGTGGTCTATGGGGGCTACGATCAGTGTGAAAGGGGTACGTAGTTCATGAATCATATCTGTGAAGAACTTGGTTTTTATATCTAAGATATGCTTCTCTATTGCAACCCGGTTTCTGAGTTTATAGATAACAAACAGAATGTAGGTTGAAATGGCGACAATGAGGATAAATATAATGAAATACAATATGGTACCGTAAATGGATTCCCAGAATGAAGGCAATATGGTGATGGAAATCTCCTTTATCTTATTACTCCATACTCCGTCACTGTTGGTTGATTTAACCTGGAAACAATAGTTCCCTTTAGGAATGTTTGTATAGACTGCCATGCGGTTGTTTTTCACATAGTTCCAATTGTCAAAGCCTTTCAGACGGTAGGCGTACTCTATCTTATTGGGGAATTTCATGTCCAGTGTCTCATAATTGATGCTGAATGAGTTCTCCTTGTGGCTGAGGGTTATACCGGAAGACCGGTAGGAGGGTTCCTTTTTTTCTCCGTTTATGTGGATATCTGTAATGATGAGGTTGGAGGTATAGCTGTTCCTCTTCATTTGCTGGGGGATTATTGATAATAATCCTCTGTCTGTTCCAAACAGCATTTCATTGTTTGAGAGGCGACAAGCCCTGCTGTCCGTCAGTAGGAGCCCTTCGGGTAGAAATCTGTTATCATATATTTCAGTTGAATCATTCTCCAGAAACAGACGGTACAGTCCGTTTTCCGATGGAATCCACAGATTACCTTCATTATCTTCCGCTAGCGTCAGCGGAACGTTGGAGATCATCTGTGGAGATGAATAGTTTTTGAATATCCCGTTGCCTTGTTCGTCAAAGCCCGTAAGCTTGTCGAGGCCTCCACCGAAGGTTGCTACATAGATTTCATGTTTGCTACTTTCGAAAATATCATAAACATTGTCGCAGCTGAGGCTATTCTTTGCATTACCGTTGCGCACGATGGGGGTATAGGTCAACTTGTCTTTGCTCCATCTGCAAAGCAATATACCTGATGTGGTTGCCAGCCAGATGTTATCCAGATGATCTATGCAGATATTCTTGATTCTTGAAAAACGGGACGGATAGTCTGATAGTTTATTGCCCGAATGGATAAAGCGCTCATTTCCGTTTGCATCTTTAGTTATCTGGTTAAGTCCGCCACCCAATGTACCTACCCAGATTCTGCCCTGCTTATCCTCTTTCAGGGAAAAGATGAAGTTACAGTTCAGACTGAATATGTCAGCCGGATTTGCTTTATAGTATTTGAGTTGAAAGTTCAGTTTGCCTTGAGGTACTAATTTTATAATTCCTTCATTGCGTGTTCCCATCCATATATTTCCTTCTTTATCTTGCAGCAAAGCATATATGGCACCAAGATACTCTGCCTGATGAGACAACTTTCCGGTGGAATTTAAGAAGCCAAGGAAGTTTTTATCCTTGTCATATACTTGAATATCCCCATTCTTGCCTCCGACCCAAATGTTGTGGTCAGCATCTTCCATTATACTTCTCAATTCGTTCGTGGACGGATATCCTTTGACGTCAGGCACCGAGAGAGTGAAAAGATCATTCTTGAAAGATACCTTTATAAGTCCTTTCGGCTGTCTGGCAATCCACAGGTTGTTTTGGTTGTCGAAGTAGATCTTCTTTATTCTGGGTTGCCTTGATTCCTGGCTGTTTCTGCTGATCGAGAATAAAAGGAACTCATCCGCCTTTTCATCATAATAGTTCAGGGCTTCATTCTTGGAGAATACCCACAGTCTTCCGTTGCGGTCTTGTGACAGGGAACGTTGCGAGTTGTTATATTCTTGTGTTTTTAGCTGATAATGCTTATAGTACGTGCTGAATGGTTTGATGCGGGTAATCATTGCCGTGTTTTTGTAGGCCACCCATATATGTTTCTGATTATTATCTTCGTATAATGCATTAATCTGGTTGCTTAACAGTTGATTCGACGTGGTATAGTGGGTACCCTCTCCCTGATACCCTTCCGTCAGAAAGAAGCCGTCATTTTCTGCTATGACAAGGAAATGCTTGGAATCATAAGCTTTGATTCTTATTAGGGGGCTGGTGGTATTGAACTTCAGTATGGAATGCGTATCTTTTTTAGGGTCGTAGATGTAGAGTTGCCCGTTGTCTGATCCCAGAATAAACATACCTTCCCACTTTCTGAAACTATAAAAGCGGTTGGGGGAAGATAAAATAGGTGTGAGTTTGCCGTCTTCTTTCGAGAATTTGTAAATCCCCCTGTCAGCGATAATCCAAATGATATCCTGATTTTGAACAAGACTTATGATACTACGGACTTGGGATGAACTATCAAGAATTTGCAGACAATCCATCGTTTCTTCATTGGGTCTGATTCTTAACAGGCGTCCGTCAGTCTGGAATACCCAGGTATCTCCATCGGAAAGGGTAAATATATTTTGGACAGGAGCCGTTTGCGAAGCAAAATGATCGAACTTGCTGTTCTCCGGAGAAAAACGGTAAAGCGAGTTCTCATCATCTAATAGCCACAGCTGATTATGAGCGTCTATCTTTATATCATCAATCCGGTTGGTAGCTAAATCATTCGAGTCTCCGGGCAGTACTCTGTAAGTTACAAATGAATGTCCGTCGAAACGACAGATTCCGTTCCAGGTGGTGAACCACATATATCCGTTTCTATCTTTTGTGATGCCGGTTATGGTTTGTTGCGGCAGTCCGTCTTCAATGCTGTAGCGGGTAATAACATGCTGTGGCTGCCCGAAAACCGGCGGGCAGAACCAAAAAATGAGTCTGAGTATTGACAGGTATAATTTCATTTTGTATTTATTGATTTTTTAATCGGAAAAACTGATATGCCGTTATGTAATAGACGGACAAACACAATTCTTGTACGCTTATACAAAGTTAAAAAACATTCGTTAGGTAGTTTTGCAACAAACAACCTTTAATTATTAAATTAATTTAGAATTGATGAAAACATCTATTAATCTGAAAAACATGCGAATATTGCTTAGTATGCTATTCGTTTTCCTGAGTGTCAATGCCGTCGCACAGAACATTACGGGAACTGTAAAGGACAATCTGGGAGAACCCGCCATTGGTGCTTCCGTAGTTGAGAAAGGGACAAGCAATGGAACGATTACCGATGTAGACGGTAAGTTTACTTTGAAAGTTTCAGGAAAGTATCCTATTGAAGTTTCATACATAGGATATATGACGCAGGTGATAAATCTGAAAGGCAAAACTTCTTTGAACATTATTCTGCAAGAAGATACGAAAACACTGGATGAGGTGGTTGTGGTCGGTTACGGTACAGTGAAGAAAGCTGACCTTAGTGGTTCTGTCGTATCTATAAATAAAGAGGATATCAAAGGTACTCCGACAAGCAATGTGATGGAGGCCCTTCAAGGTAAGATTGCAGGTGCCGATATTATGATGGGGTCCGGTGCAGTAGGCGAGGATGTGGACATTTTGCTGCGTGGTTCCCGTTCTATAAACGGTAGCAATGAACCTCTGTTTATCATTGACGGTGTGCAGGGAGCCAGTTACAATCAGCTGAACCCGAGTGACATTGAACAAATTGATGTATTGAAAGATGCATCGTCAACTGCCATTTATGGTTCGGCAGGTGCCAACGGTGTTATTATTATCACTACAAAACGCGGTGCCGCCGGAAAGGTGACTGTGAATCTGGATACAAAGTACAGTATCTCGGGCGGAGCTAACTTTGTGCATGGTATGATAGGTGATGAGTGGTATCAGTATCAGAGGGAATATTACCGTACTAAGAATGGTGATTATCCGGAAAATTTCTTTCAGATGTATAACTCTGAAGCCATACAACAGGCTTATGAGAATAACCAATGGATAGACTGGATTGATGAGGCTACACAAGGAAATGCTTCTCAGAAAGATGTGAACTTATCCATACGGGGCGGAAGTGATAAGATCAAGGTCTATTCTTCTTTTAGCTATAACAATACGGAAGGTTTGCTTTCTAATGAAAATCAGACGCGTTACGGAATGAGGTTTAATGTGGACTATGACATTCGCAAATGGCTGAAGATAGGTACCAGTTCAGCGCTTACTTATACAATCAAGAATTCGCGAGGCAAGAATATCTTCACTAAATCGTTGACTGCATTTCCTCTGGGTAAGCCCTATGATGATAACGGCAACATCAATGTTGAATTTATCGAAGGAGAAACCTCGCCATTCGGAGATGAAATAGAGAATCAGTATGCCAATGAAACCCGCACGATTTATGCCAATGTCAATGGGTATCTGGAAATTATTCCATTAAAAGGACTTTCATTCCGTTCGCAGATCAGCACCACGCTGAGTAGTTCACGTAACGGACAGTATATTGGCGAACATTCTTTGCAAGGAGTTGAAAACGGGTATTCGTCACCTTACGCATACATCAATAACAATTATGGGTATAGCTACTTATGGGATAATATCCTGACCTATAACTTTGACTTCCTCAAAGATCATAAAGTGACGTTGACCGGTGTGACTTCATGGAGCCATGGACAGAGTGATTACAACAATATGCGAGCTTCCGGACAACCACTTGATTCGTATTTGTTTCATAATATGGCTTCGGGGATCACGAAACATGGTGTAAAATCCTATTACTCCCAGAATCAGAAGATGTCTTATGCTTTGCGCTTCAATTACGTATACAAGGATAAATACATTGCTTCATTCACCACACGCTGGGATGGTGCATCCCATCTGGCTGATGGACATAAGTGGGAGTCATTCCCTGCTGGTGCACTGGCATGGCGTATCTCACAGGAACCTTTTATGCAGAGTACGGAAAAATGGCTGAGTAACTTAAAACTCAGATTGAGCTATGGTGTTACCGGTAACTCCGGAGGTATGGGAGCCTATTCTTCACAGACCGGAGCAGCGACTTATTCGGCTGTTTCCATCGACGGTGTGTTGAGTTCTATGAGCCAACTTGTCTCTCCTTATGGAAACCCGTCTATTGGTTGGGAAAAGACATACCAATGGAATTATGGTGTGGACTTGGGGCTGTTTAATAATCGCATCAATCTGAGTGTAGATTTTTATGATTCAAAGACAAAAGACCTTTTATTCAGCCGTACATTACCTATAACTTCTGCTATTACGGCCTGGGGATCTCCCATGACTACTTGGCAAAACATTGGTGAAACCAGCAATAAAGGGTATGAAATACAGTTGTCCACTGTGAATATACGGAACAAGAACTTCGAGTGGTCTTCATCCATATCCTATACTCACAACGATGAAAAGATTGTAAGCCTGCCTGACGGTGACCTTATTGCCAAGAAATTGTTTGAAGGACATCCCATCAAGACATTCTATGACTATAAATATGTCGGAATATGGGGAACTGCCGAAGAGGAAGAAGCCGCAAAATACGGGTGTCAACCGGGTTATGTGAAAATAGAGACAGTGGAACAATTCACTACAGATGAGAATGGAAACCTTGTGGGAGACGGTGGAGTACATACTTACAGTAATACACGTGACCTTCAGATATTAGGTTCTAATGTGCCTGATGGCATCTTAGGCGTAAACAATACATTTAAGTATAGAAATTTTGATCTGAGTGCTTTTGTTATGCTAAGATATGGACAAATGATAGATAGTAAAACTATCGGATGGTACTCTACTAAAAACAATAACCAACCCAAAGGTACTGACTACTGGACTCCTGAGAATCAAACCGCTTATTTTCCCCGGCCGGGTATTGCCAGTACTACGGGAATAGAGTCTTTAAGGTATATTGATGGTTCTTATGCCAAGATAAAGAACATAACCTTAGGGTATACTTTCCCGAACAAGCTGTGTAAGCGCCTGGGAATTGAAAAGTGTAGAATTTATGGAACTGCATATAATGTATTTGTCCTGCCGTTTAAGAGCGAATTGAAGCATACAGACCCTGAAAACAACGGTTCTGATACCTTCCCGCTTTACAAAACTTATCTCTTGGGACTTAATGTATCTTTTTAACTAATAATTCAATAAGAATAGATATGACTACGAAAATAAAAAACTGGCTGACTGTAACAGTAATGGCAGTGACGATAAGCAATGCTTCTTGTACACTTGATGAATATAATCCTTCGGGATACACTATGGATGCGTTGTCCGTTTCGGTAGAGGGCTATCAAACCATACTTAATAATGTTTATTTCGGTATGGAAAGAGCACTGTATGGGTATGGGCAGTTTATGCTCATGACTGAAGGGGGAACAGACATCTGGACTTCACAGAAAAATGGTGATAACCTCTACCTGAAATATGGTATGGGTTCTGACTTTGCTAATAACATGATGGCTAACACGTTGAACTGTTGTTATGATGGTATCTGTTATTGCAATCAGGCAATTGTGAAGGCTGATAAAGTTCCTTTCACTACCGATGAGGAAAGAAACAAAAAGGTTGCGGAAGCTCATTTTATGAGAGCGGTATATTACTATAATCTGGTGGAACAACTGGGGGGGGTGAAATTGCAAATGGCTCCAGTAGAAAATGTAGATTTACATCCCGGTAAAGATACTCCGCTGGATATCTATGAGAAGTGTATTATTCCAGACTTAGAGTTTGCGGCACAATGGTTACCGGTGGAAGAAAGGACTACCCGTCCTTCTAAAAAATCGGCAATGGGTATGCTGGCCAGAGCCTGTCTGCAATCCATAGAATATGATTCTTCTAAAAAGTATGCACAACGGGCTTTAGAGGTAGCCAAAGAAATGATGGAAGACTGCAAAGCGGGAGGAGCGACTCTGGGAGTATCTATGTATGATAATATAGAGGAAGTCTTCGCTGAAAGCAACAATTTTGAGAATAAGGAAGCCCTATGGAAACACCGTTATGTGGTGGGAGGTGTAAGCAACCAGGCTTGGATCATGAACCAGAATGATGAGCAGTTCTATTGTCCGCTTACAGCTTTCTCAGCCATTCAGTTTAAGACGGATTTACATTCCGGTAATGAATATGATGGTTTGTCCGATTATCAGATATGGGGCAGACGTGCAGGCGGAAGCTTTATGCCTTCAAAATATCTGTTGGACTTGTATGTACAGGAAGATGGCACTTTGGACCCCAGATATCATGAGTATTTTCAAACTTCCTGGACAGGGAATAAAGACAAAGGTCAGGCGTGGAGCGAATCACAAGTGAAGCAGTTTGATAAGAATCTGGATTCTCCTGAAATATCAGCAATGGTGCCTGATCCGATAACCGGTGAGTTGGTACGTCAGTATACCAAAATTCTGTTTGGTGAAGCGGCGCTCGAATTTATCCGTCCGGGAGATGACGGATATGCGGAAAAGGCAGCGGTAAAGAAGGACTCAAAAATCCTGTATGTTGACTACAAGGATTTGTATGCTGAGGACAACACGGTGATTATGGATTATCACAGAGATTATGATAATACGGATGTAGTCAGCCCTTGGCTCAGTTTCTATCCGTCGTTAATGAAGCATAACAGCAGCAATTATTACGTTAATAACTTGAGCAAGAAGCGTCTCGGAAATCTGAATGCTACCTTTATGATGCGTACTCCTGAGGTTTTCTTAATAGCTGCTGAGGCCGATATCTACGTAAATGGCGGAGCAAATGCGATGCAATACATAAATCAGGTTCGTGAGCGTGCCGGTGCCAAGGCTTTGTCCGGTGCGGCAACAGTAGAAACAGTATTGGATGAACGTGCCAGAGAATTGTGTGGGGAGTATGTACGGTTCTATGATTTGAAGCGTACAGGGAAGTTGACCAGCACCTATCTGAAGTCTACAAATCCTGATGTCGGTCAATACTTTGTAGATGGCAAACATGAGGTAAGACCATTCCCGCAGTCATTCCTGGAGAATCTGGAAGAGGGTGGTGGTTATTACCAGAATCCGGGGTATTAATATATTAAATTCAAAAATAGATAAGAACGTTGAATTGGATGTTCAGGGATTTCATCTGCCTGTGAAGGTAGATGAAATCTTGTGTTATAGCTATATATCGGAAGTGTTGCATCTATATATCGGATGTACAGCATCTATATATGGGTGGCGCTGGATATATAGATACTGCATGTCCGATATATAGATACTAAAAAGAGCAGGCTGAAAGCAGGACATTCTATTTTTTCAGTATGATCACCGTAACCGCCGAAATAATCAATCCGATGCCTAAGGCGATGCTTTGAGTGAAAGGTTCTCCAAAGATGAGAATGCCTACACAGACGGCAGTCACAGGCTCCATGGCTCCCAATACAGAGGTGAGTGTGGAGCCTATGTTTTTAATGGCGCGTACCAGTGCCAGATTAGATATTACGGTCGGTACCAATGCCAGCATCACCAGGTTTCCCAGGGTTATCCGGTCCGGGATGGCCTGTACTCCGACTCCTGTCACTGTCATTCCGGTGAAAAGAAGGATTCCGCCAAAAAGGAAAACATAGAATGTCATTTTCAGCCCCTTCATTTCAAGGGATTTCAGTTGACTGACGGTGACCAGATAGAGCGCGTAGCCCAAAGCAGAGAGCAGAACGATAAAAATACCCAGTAAAGTAACAGTCCCTGTCGTATCTCCATGCGAAAGGAAGAAAACTCCGCTTACCGCTAAAGCGATTGCTGCTATACGCCAAGGGGATTTCTTTTCGCGGAAGAAAATCATCATAATAAGCGTAGTCAGCACCGGATACATGAAATGAATGGTAGTAGCTACTCCGCTTGACATGAACTTATATCCCCAGAACAGAAAAACAGCGGAACAGTCATACAGGAATGCCAGCAGGAGAAGTGGAAGTATCTCTTTCCGGCGGATGCGGAAAGACTGCTTGTCGAGCAACAGTATACAGGCCAGTGCCAGCATGGCAAAGAGGAAACGGTAGAGCAGTATAGACCAGAACTGCATGCCCTGATGCATGGCAGGAATGGTGAACAGCGGAATAAGTCCGAAGCTCGCCGAAGAGAGAAGGCCATATAAGAATCCGTTTACTTTGTTCACGTTAATAAGTGATTAGTGGTTAGTGATGAGTAATTAGCAGTTGCACTAATCACTCATCACTAACCACTAATCACTATTAATCATTTCTTCTTAGGTGCCCGTCTTGCCCAGCCTTCTTCGCTGAAATCGGGCTCTTTATCACGGAACTCCTTGTTGTCGCCTTGAAAGAACTGTCTCCAATCGTCTTTCTTGCCGCGGGCGTCGGTATAGCCACGCTCTTCGCGGCTTGGTTTGCTTTTCTTTTTGTCAGCCGGAGCACTTTCAGATTTACTTCTACTTTTTCTGGGGGCATCGCTACGTTTTCCAGATGCATCACTACGCTTTTCGTCTTTGAAGCTGCGTTTCTTGCCTTCAAATTCCTTCTTGCCGTAGTTGTTGCCCTCACTCTTACGTCTGCCTTTGGGAGCTTCCTTGCCTTCTTCGCCGGCAATTTCTACAGATACCTTTCGGCCGTTCCAGTTCGCACGGTTCAGGGCTTTCACTACATTACCTGCCTCTTTCTCATCTACTTCGAAGAATGAGAAGTTCTTCATCAGGTCAATGCGCCCCAGCTCCACGCGTCCGCGGGTATTACCGTTCAGTAGGCCTATCAGCTCATTTGGGAAGAAGTTATCCATCTTACCCAGATTGATGAACAGTCGGGTGAATCCCGGATCTGCTTTGCGGCTGTTGCGATCACCGGTGCGTTCGCTGCCGCCTCTGCTGTTGCGTTCACCACGGCTGTCGGTAGGCATTTCTATTTCTTCGCGATTGCGGTAATATTCTGAGAAGCGGTTAAATTCATGAGAAACCATACGCTTGATCAGGTCTTCTTTGCTCAACCAGTCCAGTTTACGGTATATTTCAGGCATGAAATCAGCCATATCTTCCTCATTCACCTTCACCTTTTCCAGGTCATCGATTACTTTCAGCAGCTGTTTCTCGCAAATCTGTTTACCGGTAGGCATTTCACCAACAATAAACTTCTTGCTGATAATCCGTTCGATTTCACGCATTTTACCTTTCTCGCGCAGGTTGATGATGGCGATGGAAGTACCTGTCTTTCCGGCACGTCCTGTACGTCCGCTACGGTGAGTGTAGCTTTCGGTATCATCCGGCAAGCCATAATTGATGACGTGAGTCAGATCGTCCACATCCAGTCCGCGGGCGGCAACGTCCGTGGCAACCAGGATTTGCAGATTGCGGATACGGAATTTCTGCATGACGGTATCACGTTGTGCCTGGCTTAATTCTCCATGCAGTGAGTCAGCGTTATAGCCGTCCTGCATCAGCTTGTCGGCAATCTCCTGCGTTTCTTTTCGTGTACGGCAGAAAATGATACCATATATTTGCGGGTAATAGTCTACGATGCGTTTCAGGGCAGCGTATTTATCTTTGGCATGAACGGTGAAAACCACATGCTTCACATTGCTTGTGCTTTCATTTTTCCGTCCGATGGTGATTTCTTTGGCGTCACGCAGATATTTCTTTGAAATGCGTGCAATTTCCGGGCTCATAGTGGCGGAGAATAACAGGGTGTTACGCTCTTGCGGTACATCGGCAAGAATGGCGTTGATGCTGTCCGTGAATCCCATGTTCAGCATTTCGTCAGCCTCGTCCATCACTACGTTCTGGATGGTGGTGAGGGATACCGTTTTGCGCTCCATCAGGTCGAGCAAGCGTCCCGGGGTGGCGACAATGATATGTACACCCTGTTTCAGGGCGCGTATCTGGCTGTCTATGGATGAACCACCATATACAGGCAATACCCTCAATCCGGTGATGTATTTGGAATAATCATTCAGATCACCTGCAATCTGCAAGCAAAGTTCGCGTGTAGGGCAAAGTATAAGGGATTGTGGAATCCGGTTCTTTACATTAATTTTCTGGATAAGTGGTAAGCCGAATGCGGCGGTTTTCCCCGTTCCTGTTTGTGCAAGTGCTACAACATCATTATTTTCTCCTAAAAGGTAAGGAATCACTTCCTCTTGTACCGGCATGGGACACTCATATCCCATTTCTTCAATGGCGCGGCGTATCTCCGGCGACAGACCGAGCTCTTCAAAATTCTTCATTAAATCTTTGTATATCTTTATATTCGGGCACAAAGATAGAACAAATTTAGTGATTAGTGATTAGTTATCAGCGATAAAATTGAATAACAGTGCTATTTTTTTATTACTAATCGTTTTTTACCAGCAGAATGCTTTGCAGCTTCTTTATTTCTTCTTTGGTGAGTCCGATAGCTCTTTGCAGATACGTGTCTACATCACCGTACCGACGCTCTATTTCCTCCTTGGCGGCGTTCAGGAAATCTTCCCTTGCCGAATAGATGGTCGTAATGGCCTCTTGCGAGCGTGTGGGCAGGTTGTAGGCATAACTGGAAGCGCTGGGAATATTGAAGTAATCGTTGCTTAGGCGGTAGTCTTCCATAATGATGTCGCTGTTCACGCCGAGGGAGGCGAGGATCAGTGCCGAAGCAATGCCGGTACGTCCTTTGCCGGAGGAGCAATGGATAACGACAGGGTAATTGGTACTGTTCAGCAAGATATCAAATATCTGGCGATACTCTTTATGATAGTGCATTACCAATTCGCGGTTCATTCGCTCCACCATCCGGTAGACGGTGTCGCTTTTTATTTTCTGTTCCTGAATGCCTTTCAGGATATCTTCCATATCTCCCGTTTTTATAGGAACATGTATTACATTAAATCCTTGTTGCAGTGGGGTGTGACCTTTTAATTCCGATTCTGAGCGCAGATCGATGATGGTCTTGATGCCTATATTCTTCAGTTCCCTGCGTGAGTAGCATTCCAGACTGTCTATCTGTGCAGAACGATAGAGCATGCCCCAACGCACCCTCTTTTTGGTAGGGTATGACGGATACCCACCCATATCACGGAAGTTTTGTATGCCGGGGATATTGACATTGCGGGTAGCAATCTTTACGCGATATTTATCATTGAATACGAGGGTGTAGTAATAACGCTTGGTAGGGTCTGTGGTGACAATCGTCATTCGCTGATCGGAAATGTTTGCTATGGCTACCGGAGAATCCTCGGGGATATTATTCGGATCAGTCGAAGCATATACCTTTACGTTCCCTTTGATGAGAGGGGCTATTTCCCATTTGACGATACTGTTCCCAACGTTATTTTCTTCGCAAACAATGGAAATATGAGGAGCTGTGCCGCTACAAGCCGGTAGCAGCAATACACATGTTAGCAAGTTCAACAGATTTCTATACATAGTTTTTTTGTCTGAGCATATATATGCAAAGATAATGCAAACCGAGAGCAGAATAAAATGAACTTGTTCATTTCTTATGCCGAGGTGCAGCTTATCTTCGCTTTGTTGCAAAGATATGTATTCTGATGACTTTTGTTATTCCAGGGCACAGAGTTTCACAGAGTTTTTTCTCCTTTAACGGGGATTTAGTTAACGGGAGGCAACTGCTTGGCAAATTCCGGTGATATAGAGTTGTTGAAACTCCGGCATACATCTGCCGCAAACTCGATACCGCAACGGATAATCTTGTCCCAGGTGTCCTCACTTATCTGTCCTAAATCACAGTAACGCACGTCGTACTTCAATAAGCCATAAATAATACCGGCATTAAAGTTATCGCCTGCGCCAATAGTGCTGACTGCTTCCAATGGGGGAATAGGATACTCTTTGGTGATGCTATTCGTGCGTAGTGAGATTTCTTTGGCTCCGGCAGTACAAAGGAAGTTAGGGCAATAAAAACGAATTTTGTCTTTATATACCTTGTCCACTTCTCTTTGATTGTACATATAGAAAAAGTCTTCTATAGATCCGCGCACAATGTCGGCATATTCCAAATTTTCGATGATGGTGGACGTCAGCTTGATAGCCTCGCTTTTGTGCGACGACCGGAAGTTGGGGTCATAGTACACGATTGCTTTCTTCTCGCGTGCCTGTTCCAGCAAATCCAGGACCTTTTCGCGCAGCACCGGATTCAGGGCAAAATAGGAGCCGAAAACCACGATGTCATCTTCTTCCAGTTTTGGGAAAACCACGTCGAGCCGTTGCTTGGGATAATCTTTGTAGAAGATGTATTCCGCATCACCATTCTCGTTGAGATAGGCCAGTGATACCGGGGATTTTCCATCGGGAAATACGTTGACATAGTCAGTAGACATGCCGCTATCCCGCATGGATTGCAGGATTGTATTACCTACCCGGTCGTTTCCTGTCTCACTGATAAAGCTGACGGGAACGCCTGCCCGTGCCAATGACACGACGCCATTGAATACTGAACCGCCCGGTACGGCAGCTGTCGGCTGGCCGTTGCGGAAAATGATGTCAAGAATCGTTTCTCCTATACCAATTACTTTTCGCATAATTTTCTTGATTTTTCACCCAAATAGCCACCGTGATGGCGTTTGGAGTAGTCTCCAATAGTAAATCCTGTCTGTTTCATGACTTGTACCACAAGTATGTCACCGATAACGGTCATCACAGTGGTCGAAGTGGTGGGAGTCATACCTAAAGCACAAACTTCCTTTGGTTTTCCTGTGCTGAGGCATACATCGGACTCGTGTGCTAACGGACTATCCGGATTTCCGGTAATAACAATAAACTTGAGGTCTGGGTTCAGATTATGAGCCAATTGTGTAAGTTCAACGATTTCACGCGTCTTACCGGAATTGGAAATCAGCAACAGCAGGTCGTTCTCCTGCAAGATGCCCAAGTCTCCGTGTTGTGCTTCGCTGGGGTGCAGAAATACGGAAGGAATACCTGTGGAACAGAATGTCGTAGCAATGTTCATGGCAATCTGTCCGGCTTTTCCCATACCTGAGGTCACCAGTTTCCCTTTCCGTCGGTGAATCTGTTCCACGATAAGTTCTACCGCACGCTCGTAAGCGTCTGTCACGGGGATGTTCAGTACGGCTTGTGCCTCTTTCTGCAAAAGCTCTTGAATGGATTCAATCATTATACTATTTTTGTTAGTAGTTAGGTTATAGCCTACAAATATCTGCAATTTTCCATAAATGGCAATAAGTTTTATTGTATTTTTGCTTTGCGAAGATAAGGGGACCTCGTCAAATTGCGCTATCTTTGCGCCCTCAATTAGTTTCAAACGTCAGAATGAAGAAGTTAGCACTATTACCCTTGTTGGGACACCATCAATATACTCTTGCCAATGGTTTGCGTATTATTCACCAGCCGTCATTTTCCGATGTGGCTTACTGTGGTTTTGCAGTTGATGCCGGAACCCGTGATGAACTGGAGAATGAACAGGGCATGGCGCATTTTGTGGAACATCTTATTTTTAAGGGTACTCAGAAGCGGAAAGCCTGGCATATACTCAACCGTATGGAGAATGTGGGCGGTGACCTGAATGCTTATACCAACAAGGAGGAAACAGTGATCTACTCTGCTTTTCTTACCGAACATTTCGGCCGTGCGTTCGAGTTACTGGCGGATATTGTCTTTCACTCTACTTTTCCGCAACGTGAGATTGAAAAGGAAACGGAAGTGATTATTGATGAGATCCAATCTTATGAAGACACCCCTTCCGAACTTATTTTCGATGATTTTGAGGATTTAATCTTCCGAGGACATCCGTTGGGACGCAATATCCTGGGGAATCCTGAGCTGCTGAAGACCTTTCACAGCGAAGATGCCGCTGCGTTTACTTCCCGTTTCTATCATCCGGGGAATATGGTATTCTTTGTGTGGGGAAACCTGTATTTCAAGCAAATCATCCGTTTGGCAGAGAAACTGCTTGCCGATGTTCCGGCGGTGACGGTGGATAACCGTCGTACTCCGCCGTCTCTTTATACGCCCGAAAAACTGGTGGTGCATAAGGATACGCATCAGGCTCATGTGATGATAGGCAGCCGTGGCTATAATGCGTACGATGATAAGCGTACCGCGCTCTATCTATTGAATAATATTCTTGGCGGGCCCGGTATGAACAGTCGCTTGAATGTTTCTCTGCGTGAGCGTCGCGGCCTTGTCTATAATGTAGAGTCTAACCTGACTTCTTATACGGATACCGGGGTTTTCTGCACTTATTTTGGTTGCGATCCCGATGATGTGGATACTTGTATGCGTCTGGTGATGAAAGAACTTAAAAATCTGCGTGATACAAAGATGACTTCGTTACAACTCGCAGCTGCGAAGAAGCAACTCATCGGACAAATAGGTGTGGCTTCGGATAATAATGAGAACAATGCTCTCGGCATGGCGAAGACTTTCCTGCACTATAATAAGTATGAAAGTTCCGAAGCGGTTTATCAACGTATTGAACAAATTACTCCGGAGATTTTGCTGGAAGTGGCGAATGAGATGTTTGCAGAAGATTATCTGTCAACGTTAATTTATCGCTGATTGTCGTTTACTTAATGGGATTTTGTGTATCCTCTTTCCGAGTACAAAAATAATCTGGCCCGGCGTAGCCATAAATCAAAAATGGATTAGTTATTTTGTTCATAAGCAGATGTTTATATGTAGCAATAACTTTCCGCATTTCCAAAAGTTTCGTAGCAAGTTAGAATGATTATTATGAATATAATTATTATAATTTGCAATAATCTAAAGCAGGATAATCATGAAGAGTATACAAGTGAATCCCTTTATCATAGGTACCTATCTATCAGTCCATCTTTGCGGATTTAACGGAGCGCCAGCGTGAGATACTCCGTGCGATAGCTGTCGAAAATGTTGCTGTCAATGTGACTTCCGGTGAGTTTGTGCGAAGATATGATCTGAAATCACCCAGTTCCGTACAGTCTGCTCTGAAAGGGCTTTCCGGTAAGGGTATAGTAGGTAAGATCCTTGACGGATACGTTATTAATGACCGGCTGTTTAGGTTTTGGATAAAGCGGAATCCGATCTGATGAAGTACATAAGGCGGAAGCCTCCTGGTCCGGTGCAGGTAAGTCTGTTTGGTCTACTGTTACCGTCAGGCGAATGCTATTGGCCACGCAACTCCCGTCGGCGCTACGAAAACTGAGGTAGGCTATCAATTCATCGTCCTGCCAGTCGGAAGGAAGTTGAAGTTCTGCATGTCGGGCGGAACGTAGGGTGGCTTCCGTATCGTAAACAGCTGTTTCTTCGTCTTTGTTATATACTAATAACATGGCTATGTCCGTATCTTCTGCATTTCCCATGCCACTGTTGTCCTGCCATTTAAAGTGCACCTTATTTCCGTTTTGTGTGGCTGTACCTTCGAATACCGGCATCAGGGTTCCCATAGAAACCAATGCCCGGTCAAAATCTATTTTGATTTCTTTTCCACTGCCAGTCACGGCTCTTTTCAGTGTGTAGGACATAGCGGAGTTGAACGCGGATTTCTCCTGTGTAAATTCCTTGTAGCCAATACGTATGAAAGGTTTTATAGCTTTCAGGAAGCTGAATGCCGTGGCGAATTTACCGCGTTGTTCCTGTTGTTTCGGTGTGCGCGGATTGCTGACTTTGGCGGCCCGTGCGCGTATATAGTAGTTTGATTTCCAGCGGAACCCTACTATCGGTCCCACTTTACCGGAGAAACCTCCGAGAATGCCCTGGTTGATAATTCCCATGATATCGTGTTTTTAATTACTTGTTTCTGTCACTGCGCAAATATATGGAAAATAAATCTCTTCAACCCGCTTCCTGTGATTTTTGCGTTCATTTGCGTCATTTTGCGTAGTTAACTCTTTGATCTTCTTCATTGTATTATGACCTGTCTCCGTTACACCCGGAATGCACTTGCTCCGTATCAAGGCCGTACTTTCTTCGGTCAGAGGTACCTGTGAGTGGAGATGGTACGGAGCAAGTGCATCCCGGATATGGTTTAGATAGGGCTTATGAGCATTGATGAAATCTCTTCGCCTTGTCGGAATGTTGCAACATAACGTCAGAGAAAGAAGAAAAAGGCTGTTTAAAACAGGCGTGACACGTTTTTATCCCCTTGTTGGTTTGAATGTAGACCTTGGATTTATATGAAAGTAGCTTACTTTGCAGTAGTAAAATGGCAAAACCTTTAAAACCTATATTATGATACTATTAAGAAAAATGCACAGTCATGTATGGAATACTTTTATTTTATCAGCTATCCTGTTCAGTTCTTGTTGTCCGCCTCCTGTTGATGATGAAGTTTATATAAATATTTATCAGAATATGTCGATAGAAACGACTCCTGTTGAGAATGTGACTGACACCTGTTATCGTAGAAGTCCGGAGTTCTTCTTTGCTAATTCTGCGATGTTTGACAAAGAACCACGCGGGAAATTTCTGCTCCATGCGCATGGCTACGTATGTAAAGTAGATAGCGGTAATATGCTGGCTACGCTGGCTGAAGTAGCTTGGCACATGGGGATGGAGCGGAACGGGGATCTGGTTCGCATAGACTTCGACTCATTAATTGTAAAGGATGATAATGAGAGTAGACTCAGCGCCGACTATGCACGAGCCATGTCTATAGAGAATACCCCGACCTACATCGTAGAAATCAGTAAAACGCAAAGTGCTCCAGCACCTGTCAAAATGGAAAAAGGCATGATAGGATTTGGTTCATGGGATACGGAGGTAGAGTTTAAAGATATTCGGATAGAGGCGGATGGAAAAAACATTCATTATGATGTGTCCTGTTGCCGAGCCGATAGCGGGGAGTGGAAAGTGCGGGATGGCATTCTGATGCAGACTTCCAGACAACTGCGTACCAGAGCCGTTTTGCCCGATTTCATCGGGAATGAATATGTACTTACGTTCAAGGCACGGCGCACAAAAGGCAATGAGGGCTTTTTTCTCTATTATGGTGTATCGGTGAACGGGAAAAAGGGATATTGTGTCAATGTGGGAAGATGGGGTAACCGCTTCATTAATATCGAAGATATGAAGGGTGAGGTAGTGACCAAGATATTGCCTTGGCATCTGAAGAATAGTCGTTGGTATGATGTGAAATTGGTGAGTACGTCCAAGGGTGTGGAGTTTTATGTGAATGGGAGATTGGTGGTCGGTTATAAGCCGGTCATGCCCCGGCAGTTTTATGCTGCCGGATACGATGGAGAGGCGGGAGAGATAGTGGTAAAGGTGGTTAATGCGGCAAATGCTCCTTATAAAGTAAGGTTCCATCTTGTGGGAGGCGCACGGGTTGAGACGAAAGGACATGTGCTTACATTGGCGGCCGCTACCGGCATGGACGAGAATACGGCAGAGGAGCCTAAACGTATTTATCCGCGTGAGAGTGAATTCCGGGAGTTTGGAGAGTTGTTTGATTACGAATTCCTTCCTTTCTCTTATTCGGTAATGAGAATAAAAACACAAAAAAGAAGATGACAATGAAGAAGATTCTTTCAATAATAGCCCTTTCCATCGCAGTAATGGCTTGTGGCGGCAAGACGAATTTAGAGACGGCACTGATACAGGCAGGTGATAATCGCGCGGAGTTGGAAAAGGTGTTAAATCACTATGCTGTGGATTCGCTGAAGTATAAGGCCGCCTGTTTCCTGATCGAGAATATGCCCTATCATTACTACTATACGGGCGAAGAGGTGAATTATGAAAAACAATTTTTCAAGATGCTTCATGAAACGGCTTTGTCGCCCGAAGTGATTGCGGATTCCCTGAACCGTGGGAGAATGAACGAACAATTTGGTAGGACAGAGTTGAAGTATGATATTCGGGAGGTGGATTCCGTCTATTTGGTTCACAATATAGACTGGGCATTCAAGGTCTGGCGTGAGCAGCCTTGGGGCAAGAAGGTTTCTTTTGAGAACTTTTGTGAGTATGTGCTTCCTTATCGCGTGGGGGATGAATGTCCGGTGGAATGGCGCGAACGGCTTTACGATAAATATAATTCTCTGTTGGACAGCATTCGTCTTAAACCCGAGAGTGTTTTCCCCTGGATTGTGGCGGATGCACTGCTGGATTCTTTGAAGAAACGTTCTCCCCGTTTTGTTTCTTATTCTTATGCCAAACATAGCGCAGGGCCGGAAATTGCGGACTGGCTGTCCGGTAACTGTGAAGATTTGGCGGATGCGTTTACTTACATCTGTCGCTCTCTGGGCATTCCGAGTGGTTGTGATGAAATGCTGATGCGTGGTGATAACAATGTGCCCCATTACTGGAACTTTGTACCGGATGATCATTGCGACGCTTTCTTCTGCTCGCTTCTCTATCCCGGTCCTCTTATCCAATCGCACACTTACGACGCACCCCGGGGAAAGGTTTATCGCCGGATGTTCAGTATCAACCGGGACATGATGAAAATGATGAGCCAACCGCCGGAGAAAATACATCCTACTTTCCGCTATCCGTTGATGCTGGATGTAACAGATATTTATTCTGATTGCGAACAGACGATCTGCATCCCTGAGTCACGCTTTCTTATCCGGCCGGAGCGGGATGAGCTTATCTATTTATGTCTTCCTTCACACATGGAGTGGGTTCCGGTAGCCGTCAGTAAGTATAGGAATGGACAGGTAAGTTTTGAAAATGTCGATGGAAACGCTGTTTTTTGCCTGTCCTCTTACCGTGATAAACAGTTGGTGCCCATGACTGTTCCTTTTTGGGCTCATAAGGAATTGAGTTATTTCCGATATTTTGGTAACGGAGAGGGGGAGGAACGGGTTACGATTCTTCATAAGTTCAACCTGTTTATTGAACCATTCATCGACCGTATGGTGGGCGGGGTATTCGAAGGCAGCAATGATGCGGGATTCCGGACAAGAGATACTTTGTTTGTGATTGAAGAGAAGCCCGTACGGCTTCAGAATGTGGTTTATGTCAGTAATCCGAAAGAGTATCGCTATTTGCGCTACTACGGACCTGCGGGTAGCTACTGCAACGTTTCGGAAGTCGGGTTTTACAGGGATCCGAATGATATGGTTCCGTTGCAAGGAAGGGTGATAGGTACACCGGGAAGTTTCGGGGGCGATAAAGGGCATTGGTATATGAGTGCCTTTGATGGTGACCCATACACTTCTTTTGATTATAACCAGCCGGATGGCGGTTGGGCAGGAATTGATTTGGGAAAATCTGTTTCGGTTGGTAAGATAGTCTTTACTCCGCGAAATCGCGTTAATTTTATTCGCCAAGGCGATAAGTACGAACTTTTCTATGCCGGAAAGGGAGGCTGGATTTCTGCGGGAACTACGGTGGCTAATTCCGATTCACTGGTTTATAATGTTCCTAAAGGGGCGTTACTTTATCTGAAAAATCATTCGGGTGGGGTAGATGAACGGATCTTTGAGTATGTGGATGGGGAACAGGTGTTTTGGTAGTAGCAGATAATGATAAGTCATAAAATAGAATTGGATTATGAATAGAAAAAACGCTTTTGGTAGAGTTCTGCTGATAGTATCATTGATAGCGACTTTGTGTTTATCAATAGATATTATTTATGGATATCTGACGAAGGAGCGGAGCTGGAATGAGCAAATGCGTACTTCCCTTGTCGGTGTATTAGAAGATAGTATGGAGAAACGTGGAAAAGAAGATGTGTATATAGTATCACATTCCTATAGCAGAAGAGATTTTAAAGATGATAGCCCGAAGATAGTTACAATGGATGTAGGAGAAGGCCCTAAAGAATATATTGTACCTGCCTATAAGCATTATAATAATATAGCGGAGAATCCTACAGAGAGACTTTTCGACAGTGTTATATTGGAAGAACAACCTTTAGCGGCAGATTCTTTGAATATGCTGTGGGATAGACTTTTGGTTAAAAACGGTATCTCTGGTACTGGCAATATACGTGTTTCAGTCACAGATTTATCGGAGAATATATCTATGACTTATGCAAAAGATACTCGCTATCTGCCTCTATCAGATAGCTTGTTCTCTTATTACATAGGCTATCGCTGTGAAGTCGAGGTGACGGCTTTTGCGTCGCCTTTTAATTATTGGCGTAGTATGACTTTATGGGACTGGATGGAAATCTTCTTTCTTTTGTTGTCCGTTGTGTTTTTCTTCTGGATTTGGACTGTTTATAACAGACGTTCTGTTGATGCTTGCGAACATGATAATTTCGGAAGCGTAGCTGCTGAGGAAGAAGAGTTGGTGGTTGTCTTGAAAGAAACTGTGTCCTGTATCTATCAACTGGGAGATGATGTTTTGTTTGATCCGGCAGATAGACTGTTGAAGAAGGGAAATCAAATAAAGAGTTTATTGCCACAGGTTTCCGCTTTATTACTTGGGCTTTTAGAGGCTGACGGGTATTGTATGTCTATATCGGATATTTGCCTGTTGTTATGGCCGGATGGCAGTGGACGTTCTGAACGGGTACATACTGTTGTAGGACGGCTTCGCTCTTCTTTGGCTGAAATGTCATCGCAAATTTCAGTTATCAGCGGAAATTCGAAGTATCAGTTGAAAATAGCCCATTCCATCGAAGAAAAGACACCGTTGGATGATGTTTTGTAGAATTAGTGAAAATCTAACATAATCTTACAAAACCTATCAAATTCATCAAATATAATGTCTGACAGGTTTTGTCAGACGTTATATTTGTTTTTATGCTCTTTGGACTGCTACCTTTGTGAGGAATCAAATGGAATTATTGGTTAAATGAAAAATATGAAAAAGAAAGTTTTGCTTGCAGATATGTCACTTCTGGTTATGACGATTGTCTGCTATGGCTCTTTTCATGAGGAAAAGACTGAAAGTGCTTTGCTAATGGAAAATATTGAAGCATTGGCGGGAGGAGAAAGCCATGTTCCTATGCATTGTGTAGGTTCTGGGACAGTTGATTGTCCGATAAATCATGAGAAAGTTAAAATTGTAGCAACCGGTTATAGCCTTGAAGACTTGTACTAACATATTGCTAATAGTGCTTCTTGTCTCGGCATGTGCCTCTGCGCCTGAGAAAGGAATTCCTTATAATGACTTTCCAGTTACGGAACAGTTATCTGGACAAACTGTACCATTAGATACTGCCATATTTCGTTTCCCTTATCGGATTCGGGTACAGGGTGATACCGTAGCTATACTGGATTTGCATGCTTCGGAGCACTTCATTCAGCTTTTTCATTATCCTGATTTCTCATATATAGCTTCTTTGGGCAGGCGCGGAGATTCACCGGAAGATATGCTTTCTGCCGAGAATCTCCGTTGGGATGGAAATTCATTGTGGATGTTAGATGCAAATAAATCGCAATTAACCAGGTATAGTTTGTCTTTATCCGGCGACTCACTCCTTCGTGAGGAAGTGGTGAGTCTGGATAAAGAAATTCTCCGGGCATTAGACTTTGTGGTATATGATGATTCTACTTTTATCGTTCCTGATTATTCAGGAGAAAGTCGTTTTTGTTGGATAAACCGAAAGGGTAAGCTACTGCGCAAGATGGGAGAGATTCCTTCTGTTAATGAAGAGGTTTTGAGGCAGGCTCGTCCTGCTTTGGCACAGGCATGGCGTAGTTTCATTGATTATAATCCTCGGAATGGAGTTTTGGCGGCTGTTACTCAATTGGGAGAAGTTCTTGAAATCTATAACTTGAAAGATAGTACACATGTGGTTCGTATTGGTCCGCATGGCGAGCCGAAGTTCAAAGTTGCGGAAGGCTATGGTATTCCTACGGGAATTATGGGGTTTTGCGATGTGCAGGTGACGGATAGTGCTATCTATGCGGTGTTTCAGGGACGTACATTCAAGGAGATTACAGAAGCGACACAGAGAGGGGATATGACGGATGGAGGATGGTATGTATATGTGTTTAGTCTGGAGGGGGAGCCGTTGAGGAAATATGAGTTGGATCATGCTATTTATGGTATGTTTGTGGATGGTCAGTTTAGGACTCTTTTTGTTGTAGATATAAATAAGGATGAGCCAATGGTGAAGTTTTGTTGTAATAAAGAAAAGTATACTTTAGGTAAATAGTGCAAACTATTGATATAAAAATAATTAATAAAAAGTTATCATGATGAAAAAATTAGTATTTATTGGTTTAGCTGTCTTGGTTGTGACAGTGGTTTGTTATGACGTGTATGTAATGCATAATAAAAATTATGGATTGACGGATTTGGTACTGCCTAATGTAGAGGCTTTGGCAGAATATGAATCAGATATGGCTGATCCATTAAGATTAAAAAAATGTTATCTATATGCCGGCACTGATTTGCTTCCCGATGAACCTGCAGAAATTGTCGTAAAATGTAATGGCTGTGCTACGGTGAAATCTACCATGCATGTGGGTGATGCCCATTGTATAGGTTCACAAATAATATACTGAAAAATGTTGCTTATTTAGTGAGAAATGTATCTTATGACGAAGAAAAATATTTGTTTATTACTGACTTATGCTTTGATTACTGCATGTGCCGGGCAGGTGGGTGCGCAAAAGCAAGTGTCTGCACAGAAGATAGAGTCATTTCCTGTGAAGAAGTTATTGCATGCAGAAAAAATAAAAGTAAATGAAGTATTTTCGCTTGATGGGATAAAGGTAAAAAAAGGTAGTCTTTTTGTAACAGACTCAAAAAGTAATGACACTATGTTGTATCAATATTCTCTACCTGAATTCCAGTGTATATATAAAGGAGGTGCAAAAGGAGGAGCAGAAGATGAGTTTCAAATTTTTCCCGCGTTTTGTAAAACAGTCTCTGACAATATATATATTTGGGGATATACTCCATTCACTATTAAAAGTTTTGCATTGGATGATACCAACCATCTTTCTTTTGAAAAAAAAATAGAATTACCGATCTCTGTTAATATGGTTAACTTTATGAATATAGTCAATGACTCGCTACTAATATATAGTGCATATCCTAGTAAACTTGATATAGAGAAAATCAATTTGAACACTCAGCAGATAACTGGTAGAATCTCACTTGAGATGGAAAGTCATAAAGAAACGTTTTTTGATAAAAACAGGGGATATTTGGCCGCTAACGATTCTCTGATAATCTATGCCTATACCTATAAAAAACAAATCGATATCTATGGAGTGGATGACATGAAACTTCGGAAAAGACTTGTTGGTGAGAATACGGTACCTCATATTGTAGTTGGTGATGTTAAAGAAACCGAGTTCCGGCAGCGCGAGTTGGTGGCAGGTAAGCATTATTTTTATATAAGGTGTCGAAAACCCAAAAACATGGAGGGTTGCTTTATAGAAGTATATGACTACTCGGGACGCTCAATTGCTCAATACGAATTGACAGAAATGTTATATGCTTTTGATGTGTATGAAGATAATAGTACTATATATGGGTATAATAGTGACATATTTGAGGATGGTTTCTTAAAATATACTTTAAACGGCAGTGAATAGTGTGTTTTTTGATGATTTGTTTTCACCTTTATTTCATATATTAATAGGGGGTAGATTGATTTAGAAAATAATGTGGTTTTATTATGATGAACGGGTGTAGGTAAGTGTTATTTCTATGCACGAGGTCAAGGCAAGAGAAGAAATGTATTATAGATTTTTTTGATTACTCCGGTCATTCCATAACCAAATATACTTTGGATACTATATCGAATCCCTTTGATGTGGACGAAGAGAATAGAATTATCTATAATTATAACAGTGAATTTTTTGAAGACAGTTTCTTGAAGTTTACTTTTTTTAGTTTCTTATGGTTTAAGACTATAAAGCAATTTGTCATGAAGAGATTATTAGTAACTATATCGTTTATCATTACGGCAATACTTTTCTTTTCTTGTACGTATATAAAAAAGGAGGATGAGATAACTCGTTTAATATCCGAATGGAGTAGAAGGGAAATACTGTTTCCTAAAGAAATATATTTCACAGTATATGGGAAAGATACCGTAAAATATCCAACGAGACGTTCCCGCTATTCAATAGTTAGCTATGTAGATTCTGTCGGTTGTACAAGTTGTAAGTTACAACCTCATATGTGGAAAAAATACATATCCATGTTGAGTCCTGCCAATGGAGAGGAAATCCCAGTCTTGTTCTTTCTATGCCCTACAAATAGGGATGAACTGATAAATTTATTAGTAAGTAACTATTTTGATCATCCGGTATGTATTGATGAGAATGACACTTTTAATAAATTGAATAAGTTTCCTGATAAGATAGACTTTCAGACTTTTTTGTTGAATGAGGAAAATAGAGTTGTTGCTATGGGAAATCCCATTCATAATCATAAAGTTAGGGATTTATATATAGATATAATTCAGGGAAAGCAGATGACTTATGAGAATGAGAAGATAAAAACGAAGGTCAATGTAAAAAACATTAATTTGTTTTTAGGTACTTTTGATTGGAATCAAGAACAAAAGGTTGAGTTCATTCTTGAGAATACAGGTGATAAGCTTTTGGTGATAGATAATGTGGTTACTTCTTGCGGCTGTGTTACGATCGGTTATTCTGGGGAGCCGATTCGTCCAAAGGGCTCTGTTTCTTTACTGGTAACGTATAAAGCGGAACAACCGGAACATTTTGATAAAACCATACAAGTGTATTGTAATGCAGAATCTTCGCCTATTTTGTTGAAACTTACAGGAGAGGCTAAATGAACGGGGTTGAAAGATAAATATACATACCTAAAGGGTAAGTCTTTGGTGAAGTGGCAATTCTTTGATTTTAATATGGGAAAAGGTATAAAGAAGATATTTACTTTTATGATATTACTGATAGGCCTGTCTGCCTGTACTGTAAGGTCAACAACTGAAATATATGATACATTTGATGCAACAAGTTCCTTATTAGGGGAAAAACATGATATTCCTCCAATAATGCTATATCCTAAGAATATCTTTCTAAAAGATTCTTTCTTGGTAGTCTTCAATGAAAAGATAGATACCTGTTTTCAGGTATTTGATAAAATTGGTTTTGGATATAAGTATGCTTTTGGCATTAAAGGAGAAGGACCTGATGATTTAATATTGCCAGCAAGTCAATTGGTTGCTAATAATCATAATGAAACGATTGTGTTAGATATGAATCGGTTTAAGAAGATATCTTTTGTAAATGATCAACCAACTATTTCCAACTTAGAGTTTTCTGGTGCTCAGCCGTTTTATAATGGTTTGATTAAGTTAACCGATTCCTTATATATCTGTGATTCCGGTTTAGAAGAAGAGAATGAATATGCATTTATTTATCCGAATGGAGAACTGAAAAAATAGGGAGTTTATCCTGAAGGGATAGAACGCTTTGGCAATTTGCTATCACGAAATCAAGCTTATACCAAAATCAAGGTAGCTCATCCATCCGGTAAGTATTTTGCGGCATTTTATACAAATTCTCGAAAGCTGCGGATATATGATATATCCGGGAATATGCTACAGATATAGAGTTGAATATTTTACCGGGAGAACAAGAGGTCCATTGGAAGTAGAGAATAGGTATATATATGCTATTGGGGCTTATGCTACTGAAAACTATATTTATACTTTAAATTTAGATATGACTCCCCAGGACATATATGCTGGAAAGTATTACCCTTCTTTACAAGTCTTTTCGTGGGAGGGTAAACCTTTGAAACAATATAAATTGAATTGCTATATAAGTGCTTTTACGATCGATGAGGCCAGCCGGACAGTTTATGGAGTGTTTGCAGAGGATGAAAGTTCTATATATACTTTCAATTTGGATCATTTGTAGTAATGAATGTTTGAAATGTTAACGGTTAATCAGTTAGGTTATGAGAAATTACTTATTTCTTTTAGTAGTTATATTCTGCACCTGTGTTAGTGCACAGAAAGTTTCGTATGTAACATTGTGGGGTGATACTTATGTCATGAATATGATCAAGGGATGGGAACTTTCTACTGGAGAAAAACTATATAAGAAACCGGCAAGGAGAACCGTAAGAGGATATGAAGCGACTCAAATAACGCGGATACGTCCCAAGAATTCAATAAAGGATATGGGAGCGTCTATTTCTATAATGGAGTTTAAAGAATGTAGATCTTACAAACTTATACAGAAGCAGGATAGCTTGAATTACTTAAAAGATACTTCTATAAGCTCTACTATTTGGGATGTACAGAGTTCGGAGAAAGTGAAGCGATCAGTGGTACTGACATATAAAGCTAATAAGCATCCGGAAACAGGAGAGAGTCAGATATTGAAGATAAAGACATGGTATGTTCAGGGAAAAAAGAATACTTATTTAATTTCATTTGCTACAACGGAGGAGCAGATTTGGGCTAAAGAGTTGCCGGAAATGGAAAAAATAGCTTTATCCTTGAAGGAGATGTGATGGCTTTGAAAAGAAAACTCTCTTGGTTTGTCGACAAGTTGTTAAACTTGTTTTTGATAGGCTGTGGATTAGTGGCTCTGTGGGTATTACTTCAAGTAACCTGTATTGCCACTTTTAGGATTCCTTCGGACTCCATGGAGCCTGCTTTGCTTCCGGGGGATAACATTCTGGTGAATAAGTGGGTGATGGGTGCCCGTATCTTCAATATTTGGGATGCCGCAGAAGGAAAAGAAGTTAGGATTTTCCGCTTGCCGGGGTTAGGCGAGATTAAGAGAAACGATGTATTGGTTTTCAATTTTCCTTATCCGGCCCGGTGGGACAGTATCGGCCTGAATTTAATGACTTATTATGTGAAGCGTTGTGTGGCATTGCCGGGCGATACATTTGAAATAAGTCAGGCGCATTATAAAGTGCGCGGTTGTAATATGCCGTTAGGAAACGTAGATTCTCAGGATGGGTTGAGGCGTATCATAGAGAATGGGAGAGAAAGGGATTGGGGAATTGTCATGAGTGGTTATCCTTATAATGAATTGGTAAACTGGGATATTATGAATTTCGGGCCTTTGTATCTTCCGGCTAAAGGGGATGAGGTGGAAATGAATCCTGAACATGCCGCTTTCTATAAGAATGCAATAGAGTGGGAACAAAAGAAGAAACTCTTCTTGCGTGGAGATACCGTTTTACTGAATGACAGTGTGATATATGCTTATCGCTTTAAAGAGAATTATTACTTTGTTACAGGAGATAAAGTGATGAACTCTCAGGATTCCCGCTATTGGGGACTGTTGCCGGAACCTCTAATCGTGGGCAAGGCTGTCAGGATATGGAAGTCGGTAGATAGGGAGAAGGATAGGATAAGATGGGATAGAATATGGAAGAGAATAGAATAAAGATATGGATACATAAAATAAAAGACACAGCCGTTGTGTTGTTACATTTTCTTGCTGTTTGCTCTCCACTGAGCCTGGTCTGCGTAACAACACCTGAACTTCTTGCCGGAGAAACTATCGGGCAGTGGGTTTGGTTTGGAAAGGCTGTATTGTTTTCGACCGGTTGTATCGTTGCAGTCTGTCTGCTTCAACTTTTCTATGGTTCTTCTAGGAAGGAGATGTTATCCTTTTCGTCTTTTTCCGCTTGTGTATCATGGAGTCTGATACTTCTTGGAGGAATTGAAGCCGTTTGGGGATTATGTCAGTTGTATGGCTTTTCTGCTTCCGGTCATTTTCGTTATGCACTTACCGGTTCTTTTTTTAATCCCGGTCCGTATGCTGGATATCTGGCGATGGTACTACCTGTCTGCCTGCATCATTATATGCAATTCGGAGCATGGAAGTGGATGAGCGCTTCTTTAAAGTTGGAGAAAGTGGCGGCGGGAGTAGTGGGAGTACTGATTCTTTGCGTATTACCGGCTACAATGAGCCGTTCGGCCTGGGTGGCTGCCGTGATAGGTTGTGTATGGGTGATATACATGCATCGGGATAGGCGTAAATGGAATATACTATGGAGAAGGTACAAAAAACGATATATCTCTTATGGGATAGGGATATTTTTTGTGTTGATAGTGGGAGGTGCCGGAGCTTTCTTCTTGAAGCCGGACTCTGCTCTGGGACGTTTGTTTTTATGGAAAATAACCTGTCAGGCTATAACCAAGTACCCCTGGGGATGTGATAAGGGATTCGCTTTTGCTTATGGTGAGGCGCAGGAAGCTTATTTTTCCCAGAGAGATTATGCCGAGTGGGAAGAAAGGGTGGCCGGAAGTCCGGAATATGCATTTAATGAATATCTGGAATTGATTCTGACACAGGGACCTGTTATCTGTATAATGCTGATGGTGATTACTCTTGCCTGTTTATGGGCGGGGACACAGTTCAGACGCTACGGTGTATGTGGCGCAATTATCGCTTTACTTATTTTTTCTTTTTCTTCTTATCCTATGCATCTTCCTGCTTTCATTGTGGCCTATGTGTGCTTGTTGCTGGCTTGTGGGATAGGAGATATAATAGCTAAACCGGTTGTTTTATCTGCTTGTCTTATTATATGGATAGGCGGTTTTCATGGCAAGTGGCAACGGGAAAAGGATGCTTGTCGGGACTGGGTGAATGCCCGTATGCTTTATCATGCGGGAGCCTATGCAGCGGCAAATGCGGCTTATGATAAGCTCTATCCGCAACTGAGAGAGAAAGGGACATTCTTGTTTGAATATGGGCATAGCCTTCATAAGGCGGGGTTTTATAATGAGTCTAATAAATATCTGGATAAGGCTCTGGTATATTGCGCTGATCCAATGATACTGAATGTCATTGGCAAGAATTATCAGGCACTGCGTTGCTACCATTGGGCAGAGGAACTTCTTCTGGCTTCGGTTCATCGTTTGCCCGGGCGGATTTATCCTTACTATTTGCTGGCGAAGCTATATGCCGAACCGGAATTTCTGAATAGGGAGAAGTTTGAGGAGATGAAACGAATAGTGCTGATGAAAGCGCCTAAAATTCATTCTACGGCCATTGAGGAGATGCGCAGAGAGGTAGAGGAAATAGCAAAGGAACTGGAAAAGTAATTAGGAAAATATTATAAAAACAAGAGATGTATATGGAAACTTACAGTGATAATTGGAATGCTTGCTTATTGTTCAGAAATAAGCAACTGACAAAACAACTGAAAAACTATCAGGAAGCATCAGTATTGGCAGATTGCTCATCTTCGTTATTATTGGCCATGAGCCAGTTGTTACGACTTCATCAGCATCCGTCTTATGGCATTGTCAGGGATGATACCGAATGGCAAAATCTGTTTACCGTTATCGATTGGTTTTATGGGAACTGCCTGTCGGAAGAGTTGGTTGATTACTGTTTAGGACCTCAGGAATTAAAGTTGTGTTATCTGGTGCGTGCCCGACTCTGTAACAAGGCTGTTGCAGCTCTTTTCAATATTACTTCCCAGTCGGTATTGAAAACCAAACAGCGCATAAAGAATAAATTGTCCTTATCTGCTACGGATAGCCTGGACCGGTATATACAGCAAATATAATGTAGTTACCTCTTATTTAATTTAGACTCAGATGAAATATAATTCAACATGTGTGTTCTTAATGGCTTGGATGCTAAGTGCATGCTCTCAACCTCGTGTAGATGGAACCATTTTTCACGAAAGTAAAAAGGTATTTGCAGAAAAGATTCCTGTAAGCGAAATGTTTTCTCCTGATTTCGTCACAAAATCAGGAGACTATTTTATTATTTCAAGTTCACGATCTGACACAACATTATTCCTATATGAGACTCCTTCATTGACATTTAAAAATGCCACAGGTATAAAAGGAAATGGTCCGGATGAGATCCAAATGTTTCCTATGTTTTGCCATACATTAGATAATGATTATTTATATATAAGAGGTTATTCCCCTACGTCAATCAGAAAAATATCATTAGCTCTTGATGGTAACTTATTGTTTATTGATGAGTATGAATTGGGTAAATATGATGAATATAATTTCATGAATATTATAAATGATTCTTTATTTATATATTATAGCAGTAATCAACTTGCCATTACAAAATATGATTTGAAGAATCAAACTGAACTGGATAAAATAAAACTGGAAAAAGATGACGATAATGAGTCTTATTTCTATTCTAATAGAGGAATTATTGCTGCAAATGATTCATTTGTGGTTTATCCTTACATCTATAAAAAGCAAATAGATATCTATGCCGTGAAAGATTTTAAGTTGGTAAAAAGAATTAATGATGGTAAGCATTATCCCGAAATTATAGCTAATGACATTGAAGATATAACTTATCACTATCTTAATGTCTATGCGGGGAAGAAATATTTTTATGCTTTGTATGTCGGACATAAGGAGGATGATAATTTCTTAGGCAGAACTTTAGAGGTCTATGATTATGAAGGGAACCCGATAATCAAATATACATTTGATATAATTCCTTTTTATTTTGTAGTTGATGAAGAAAATGGATATATATATGCGACTAATGCACACTATGAAGATTATTTATTAAGGTATAAACTGTAATTTTGCGGACAGTATTTCTATTCCTCCGGTATTGCTGTCTGTCAAGAACAGGAAGATGTGATCTATACTTATAATATACCTTAATTTAGATTTTTTTTAATATGAAACTAATGCTGAACATAAATAGGAAATCATATAGCCTAATAGTGACAGTCATAATTCTTATGTCATCCTGCCGCCAGCAATCGTTGCCGAATAGTTTAGAGGCAATCAATATAATAAATAAAGACCGCCCTATTGAATTGGATATATACGATATAGTGGACAGCATTAGTTATATTCCTTTAGAAACTTCGGAGAAGTGCTTGCTGGGTGAACTCCAAAGGACTAAGAGGGATGGTGATTTTTATTTTGTCGAAGATACTAAAGGGCTATTTGTCTTTGGTAAAGACGGACGTTTCCTGAATGAAATCGGTCATAAAGGAAATGCCCCCGGGGAATATCTCTATATGGATAATTTCTATTTGGACCGTAAGAATAAGCAAGTCTGCATTATCAACAATGTACAAAAGCGAATATTACGATATGCGTATGATGGCACTTACATATCTATGAGCTACCTTGGGGATAAAGATGCCAATATAGAGTCGGCAATGTTGTGTGATGGAGGAGAACTTTTAGCATTTTATCCTTTGCCTAATGATCTTTTTCATGTGGATAGTGAGTATCGCGTCTTCAGAGAGAAAGGAGATACATTAGTTTCGGAAAGGATAATGGATGCAAAGGCGTTGACAACTAAAGATGCTTTTTACCCTTTCTTGTACTTTCCAATGGTGACCTTCAACAATAAGTATTTCTTGGCATCTGTGTTTTCTAATGAACTTTATCAATATGAGAATGGCAAGACTTTCCCGGTTTATCATGTCGATACCTCCGCTACCATTCCTGATGAGGCTTTCCTGGATGAGCACAAAGATCTGGACTTTTTTGAACTGCTAAAGATTATGAATCAGCGGAATATAGGCACGGGCATAACCGCTTTAGAGGCTTCTTCCGATTATTTGTTTGCATTGATTGATAACAGAAAAACGTTGGTCTGGGATGGAGAAAAGGGAATCTTGATTTCCACTACCTATAATTCGGACTTAAACCTCTATTCCTCACTTTTGACGGGAGGGAGTTCCGACGAGCACGTAGGTTATCTATCTGCAGAATTCTTTTGTGAAAAGAAGGAGGATTCAGCGGGAAGTAAGGCTTTATCAGAGTTGGCCGATTCCTTATCTGAGGATGATAATCCCGTGCTCTTTCAGTATCACTTTAAAAAAGATGCAGTGAAGTCACTGATGGAGAAATATAAGTTGTGATCGGATGTTTTTATTCTTTTTCTTTAAGCCTCCGCATACTGAACTCGCAACCGCAATATTGTTGATTGTAGAAGTCATGCTCTTTAAGAAGTTGATTTCGGCGGTCCTGTAATCCTCCTTTCCGCCAGTTCTGTTCCCAGAAGACGGTGCCGGGACAGAGAGCGGCAGCGCGACGGCCTGCCAGATTAATCTGGTCGAGACTTTTCCAGCGGGAAGAGGCAAGGGTAGTGGTGAATAGCGTGAAACCATGCTCTGCGGCATAACGGGCTGTTTCCGTCAGGCGAAGAGTAAAACATTGCAGACAACGCCCCCCACGTTCAGGCTCATCTTCCATCCCTGACATGGAACTGCGCCAAAGCTGATAGTCGTAATCTCCATCGATGAAATCAAGTCCGAGGGCTTTTACATAACGGATAGCTTCGGCTTTTCGAATATCGTATTCTGCCTGAGGATAGATGTTGGGGTTATAATAAAATACGGTGGGACGAATGTTGTTGGCGAGCAGACATTCGATAATAGCAGAAGAGCAAGGTGCGCAACAGGAATGTAGCAGTACTTTGTCTTCGTTGTTTGGAGTTTCTATTTTCAACATAATCCTTTTTGTTTTTCTTTTAGGCGCGGATTACGCGAATTACACGGAAATTATTCCTTTCCGATTCTTTGAGAATCCGTATAGTCCGCGTAATCCGCACCTGAAATCCTTTATACTTTCAGTTTTATCTTAACCTTCACCAACAGTCCGGTCAATTGGACAATGATGAGGGAGAATATAAGCGATCTTAATAAGCCCGGAGCACCGGCATTCAATAGCTCTGGATAATGCAAACCCAGCAATTGCTGCACAGCATACCATATGTAAGGAAGGATATAGCATGTCAGTGTAGCTGTTCCGGCAGGTTTGATAATATCGAACCAGGGCGTTTTGCCTTTCACATCCGTCAGCCAATAGAACAAGCCGAACAGCGGGAAGAATGCAGCCAGGCAATAAAACAACCAACTCGGGGTAGCCTGTATCTTGGAAATAATCCAGTGAGGATGCGAGCAGAGTGCAGCAATAAGCATGACAACACCCAATACACAAAGAATTGTGATAAACTTACGCGGATGTTCCCGGTCAGCATATTTCTGCATCAGCAACGAAGTGAGTACACCCGACATACCGAATGCGTGCAGCGTCCAATCGCTGGGGATGAAAGGCAACAGTATGACGCGTAAACCGTATTCTTGTGGTATCAGACTGGAATGACTGATTACTGCAAGCAGCATAACTACCAGCCATGCTATTACATTCTTGCGTAGACTTTCGCGGGTAAACAGATAAATCCCGGCACATACGACATAAGTCCAACCGATAAGTCCCAGAATGCCCCACCAACCCTGATGGAAAGGTTTTCCGTTTAAGTCTTTATATAATACGAGGAATGCCAGCAGGGCCACACCGAGCACCTTCATTGCGATGAATAGGTACTTTTTTGAACCTTCGGCCTTGGGATAGACCGCCCAGACCAGAAAGAAACCTATAACCATCAGTATGCAGAACCATTGATGGGAGATGCCGCCCTCTATGCCGCCGGAGTTGAGTGAGAACAGTCCCATGGCAATCAGAGCCACCGTGCGCCAGAAAATATGAGCGACCACTTGCAAGGTAGTGTCTCCCTTTCGATAGCGGTTCTGGATAGCAAAGGAAACGGACATACCCATACAGAAGAGGAATGCGGGAAAGATTGTGTCGGAAAAACCCAGCATGTCTTCGTTCATTTCGGCATGTTTAAGCCAGTGGGGGATGTTTTTCAGACCGGGGATATCATTCACAAAGAGCATAAGGAACATAGTAAGCGCACGGAATACATCGACCGCCGCCACTCGTTGAGGTGTTAAGTTTTTCATTATAGAATACATTTGGGGGTTAATGCTGCAAATATAGGAAACAAATTTTTTATATTTGTCCCCTATGAAGATAAAACTGCTGATATTTCTAGGTCTGGCTTTAGTTGGCATTCACGGAATGTCGGCTCCGGCCGATGTTCCTGCAATGGATGGCTGGACTGATGCTTTGGACGTAGCCATCGGTAAGCACGAAGAATATGTGGCAGTGCGTGAAGCCCGTATTGAGGCGTTGAGGCAGCAATTGGTACAGGTCGGTTCAGAAACCCGGGAATTCTTCCGGCTGAATGCGGAAATGTATCAGGAATACAAAGCGTACATCTGCGACTCCGCCCTTTACTATCTGAGCCGTAACCTGCGCTGGGCGCAACAGCGAGGTGAGCAGGATGCGGCAGATGAAACCCGTATCCGGAGGGCGCATCTGATGTCAGCGGCAGGTATGTATAAAGAAGCTTCCGAAGATCTGGAAAAGATAAATCCCTCTAAGCTTTCTCCCCGTTTGCTACCTGATTATTATGAATGTTACCGTCATTTATACAATGAATTGGGAGCGTATACGCAGGATACCTTCCGGCGCAGCCGTTATTACGGTTTGTCTGTCGCTTATGGAGACTCTCTGATGCAGGTGCTTTCTCCTGCCACCGCCCTCTACCTGGAACGTAAAGAGATGAAAGCCGCCGGCTCCGGTCAATTGGAGGAGGCTTTGAAGATGAATGATAACCGTTTGGCGGGCATACGTCCCGATACCCCGGAATATGCGTTGGTCACTTACCACCGTTCCCAGCTTTACCGTAGTTTGGGAGACAGGCAGCAGGAAAAGTATTATCTGGCTTTGTCTGCTTTGACAGATGTCCGGCTGGCAATTACTGATCATGCTTCCTTGTGGACCTTGGCACAACTGCTTTATGAAGAAGGAGACATTGAACGTGCTTACCGCTACATTCGCTTCTCGTGGGATGAAACTAACCACTACAATGCCCGTAGCCGCAGCTTGCAGACGGCAGGTATTCTGTCGCTCATAGATCTTACCTATCAGGCTATGCAGGAGAAGCAGAACGACCGTCTGCTCTTTTATCTTTGGATGATCAGTATCCTGTCCCTGTTGCTGATTATGGCTGTCATCTGGATATATCGGCAGATGAAGCATCTTTCCATAGCCCGCAGTCATCTGGAACAGGCCAATGAACAGTTGCAGATGTCCAATCATATAAAGGAGGAATATATCGGCCGTTTCCTGAAATTGTGTTCTACCTATATCGACCGTTTGGATGCTTACCGACGCATGGTCAACAAGAAGCTTTCCGGCGGGCAAACGGAAGAACTGCTGAAGATGGTGCGTTCAAGAGATGTGCTTGACACTGATCTGAAGGAACTGTACGAGAACTTCGATACTGCCTTCCTCCATCTTTTCCCTGACTTTGTAGAAAAGTTCAATCAGCTGTTGCAGCCTGAAGAACGGATCATTCTCCGCAAGGGCGAACTGCTGAATACAGAATTGCGTATTTTTGCCTTGATCCGTCTGGGTATTGATGATAGTTCGCAGATTGCCGAGTTCCTTCGTTATTCCGTCAATACAATCTATAATTACCGTGCTAAAGTGAAAAATAAGGCGTGTGTCTCGCGGGATGATTTTGAAATGTGTGTTATGAGGATACGCTAAACATACGCCATTTCTTTCCTGTTCATCCACTTTTTTACTTTCTCACCGCAAACTTATAGTATTGTTATTTAGTCTGTTATCATTCTGCATGCTTTCATCTTATCCACATCTTGATAAACCGGAGGTGCATACTGTCTTTATCTTGCCTACCTTTGGGGAAGATTAATTAACCCTTGGAAAACATACCATGAACTTGAAACTACCTCTTTTATTAGGATGCTGTTTATTCGCTGCCATTACAGCTTGTGCCGAGACTTCCGCTTCATTGGACGAAAATGCGGCAGGAAAGAAGAAAGCAGATGTGTACATCACGACTGCCGACCGTCAGCAAAGCTTTAATCACACTACTCAGAAGCTCTCTAAAACTCCTGCGTTTGAATCCGTAATCACCCTGAATTCGAAGGTGAAATTTCAGGAGATGGACGGTTTCGGTGCTGCCGTAACCGGTTCTACCTGCTACAATCTGATGCAAATGACACCTGCCGACCGTGCGAAGTTTCTTACCGAAACTTTTTCGGATAAAGACGGACTAGGCTTCAGCTATATCCGCATTTCCATAGGCTGTTCCGATTTCTCGCTGAGCGAATATACCTGCTGCGATACGAAAGGCATTGAAAACTTTGCCTTACAGACGGAAGAGAAGGAATACGTGATACCTATCTTAAAAGATATTCTGGCGATTAATCCCACCATCAAGATACTGGGCTCTCCGTGGACATGCCCCAAATGGATGAAGGTGAATAACCTGGAGGAAAAGAACCCCTTCGATTCCTGGACAAGCGGACAACTGAATCCGGATTACTATCAGGATTATGCCACTTACTTCGTGAAATGGATTGAGGCATTTCGTAATGAAGGTATTGATATTTATTCCGTTACTCCACAGAATGAACCGTTGAATAGGGGAAATTCCGCATCTTTGTTCATGGGTTGGAAGGAAGAACTGGCCTTTGTGCGTGACGCTCTTGGCCCTGCTTTCAAGGCTGCCGGACTGGATACGAAGATTTATGCTTTCGACCATAATTACAACTACGATAACATGGCCGATCAGCAACAATACCCCGTTAAGATGTATGATGATGAAGTAGCCGCCGCTTTCTTGACCGGAGCCGCTTACCACAATTATGGCGGCAGGCGCGAAGAACTGAACAATATCCGACAGAAGCGTCCTGACAAGGAACTGATCTTTACCGAAACTTCTATCGGCATGTGGAATGATGGTCGTAACCTGGAGAAACGTCTGATGGAAGATATGCGTGAAGTAGCCCTTGGCACAGTGAACAACTGGTGTAAAGGTGTCATAGTCTGGAATCTGATGTTGGACAATGAACGTGGGCCTTGGCGTGAAGGTGGCTGCAAGACTTGTTACGGAGCCGTGGATATCAGTCGTGACGACTATAAAACAATGACTTACAACTCCCATTACTATATCATCGGACATCTGTCTACCGTAGTGAAACCGGGCGCTGTCCGCATAGAAAGCAAAGGCGTTGCAGAGAAGGGATTGATGTACTCTGCATTCGAAAATCCCGATGGAACCGTGGCTTTTGTGCTGTTGAATGAGGGTACGAAGGAAGTTCGCCTGACGGTAACGGACGGAAAGAACTGTGTGGATTGTGTGGTGCCTGCCAAGTCTGTAGCATCCTATCGCTGGAAGAAATAATCTTATATTTAGAATACCATGTTGAAATCTATTTTAGTGGGTACATCCCTCTTGGCAGCTTCTCTGATGTTAGGGAGTTGCGGTGAAAAGGCAGAAAAAGCACAGGAACCTGCCGCATTTGTAACAATTCAAGGGCAAGATCTGATAAAGCCCGACGGTACGAAACTCTTTATCATGGGTACCAATCTGGGTAATTGGCTGAATCCGGAAGGATATATGTTCAAGTTCAGTAAGACGAATTCCCCCCGTTTCATCAACGAGATGTTCTGTCAGTTGGTGGGACCCGACTTTACCGCTGAGTTCTGGAAAGCGTTTAAGGACAATTATATCACCCGTGAAGATGTTCAGTTCATCAAGAATACGGGTGCGAATACAATCCGTCTGCCGTTTCACTATAAGTTGTTCACAGATGAGGACTTTATGGGGCTGACTGCCAATCAGGATGGTTTCGCCCGGGTGGACAGTGTGGTGGAATGGTGTCGTGAAGCCGATCTTTATCTGATTCTTGATATGCACGATGCTCCGGGCGGACAAACGGGAGATAACATTGACGACAGTTACGGCTATCCCTGGTTGTTTGAAAGTGAAACCAGCCAGCAGTTGTATTGTGACATCTGGCGCAAGATTGCGGAGCGTTATAAAAATGAACCGGTGATTCTGGGTTATGAGCTTTTCAACGAACCTATTGCTCCGTACTTCCCGAATATGGAAGAACTGAACGGTAAGCTGGAAGATATCTATAAGAAAGGAGTAGCCGCTATCCGCGAGGTGGACACCAACCATATTATCCTGTTGGGCGGTGCACAATGGAACGGTAACTTCAAGCCGTTTACGGATTCTAAGTTCGACGATAAGATAATGTACACCTGCCACCGCTACGGAGGCGATCCTACCAAAGAAGCTATCCAGAGTATTATTGATTTCCGTGACAAAGTGAACCTGCCGATGTATATGGGCGAAATAGGACATAATACGGATGAATGGCAAGCTGCATTCTGCCAGACTATGCGTGACAATAATATCGGCTACACCTTCTGGCCGTATAAGAAGATGGATGGTTCCAGCTTCGTCGGTATTACTCCTCCGGAGAATTGGGCGAATATCGTTTACTTCTCCGAGGCTCCCCGCGCATCTTATAAGGAAGTTCGTGATGCTCGTCCCGACCAGGCAATGGCTCGCAAAGCCATGATGGATTTCATCGAGGCTTGCAAGCTGAAAAACTGTGTGGTGCAGGAAGGGTATATTAAATCGTTGGGAATGAAGTAAGAAGCTATTGTTAAATATTTAATCATGTGAGTCAGTAGTTGAGTTTGGTTTATAATGGTATAGGAATGAATAAGACTCACCACAGATTACACAGATTCACACAGATTTATTAATCTAATAATCAGTAAAATAGAATCTGTGTCAATCTGTGTAATCTGTGGTGAATTAATTCATAACCCGTCAGAAAGAAACAAATTTAACTACTAACCCCATTATCCACTTATTTATATGAAGAAAGTATTATTCGGTTTCGCATTCGCTGTTGCTCTCCCGCTCTTTGCGCAACAGAAACCTGTATATCTGGATGCGAGCAAACCTATGGAAGTAAGAGTAGAAGATGCGTTGAAGCGGCTGACCGTGGAAGAGAAGGTAGCCATGCTGCATGCACAAAGTAAATTCAGCAGTCCGGGTGTGCCCCGTCTGGGTATTCCGGAATTTTGGATGACGGACGGTCCTCACGGAATCCGTCCCGAAGTTCTTTGGGATGAATGGAATCAGGCCGGATGGACCAATGACTCTTGTGTAGCTTTTCCGGCATTGACCTGTTTGGCGGCTACATGGAACCCCGAGATGTCCATGCTTTATGGCAAAAGCATTGGTGAAGAAGCACGCTATCGTAACAAGACCGTTCTTCTGGGACCCGGTGTTAATATTTATCGTACTCCGCTGAACGGACGTAACTTTGAGTACATGGGCGAAGACCCGTACCTGGCTTCCCGTATGGTGGTTCCTTACGTGCAGGGCGTACAACAGAATGGGGTGGCAGCCTGCGTGAAGCACTATGCGCTGAACAATCAGGAAATCAACCGCCACACCACCAATGTCATAGTAGACGACCGTGCCCTGTATGAAATCTATCTGCCCGCTTTCAAGGCGGCCGTTCAGGAAGGTAAAGCGTGGTCTATCATGGGAGCTTATAACCTGTATAAAGGTCAGCATGCCTGCCACAACCAATATCTGCTGAACGATATCCTGAGAGGCGAATGGGGCTTCGACGGTGTGGTCGTTTCCGACTGGGGCGGCACGCACGATACTGATCAGGCTATTACAAACGGTCTTGATATGGAGTTCGGAAGCTGGACGGATGGTCTTGCCAATGGCAGCAGCAACGCTTATGATAACTATTATCTGGCTATGCCTTATCTGGAGCGTATCAAATCGGGCAAAGTAGGTACGAAGGAACTGGACGAAAAAGTACGTCGCATCCTGCGCCTGGCATTCCGCACTACAATGGATGTGACCCGTCCTTTCGGTTCTATCCTTTCTCCCGAGCATTACGAGGCTGCCCGCCGCATTGGTGAAGAAGGCATTGTGCTGCTGCAAAACAAAGACGGCGTATTGCCCATCGACTTGAATAAAGTGAAGAAGATTGCCGTTATCGGTGAGAATGCTGTGAAAATGATGACCGTAGGTGGTGGTAGCTCCTCCCTGAAGGTGCAGCGCGAACTTTCTCCGTTGGATGGTATCAAGAACCGCGTAGGAAACAAGGCGGAAGTTGTTTATGCCCGTGGATACGTAGGCGATGCCCGTGGCGAATATAATGGTGTGGTAACCGGTCAGAATCTACAGGATGACCGTACGCCTGAGGAGCTGATTGCCGAAGCCGTAAAGGTGGCTGCGGATGCCGACTATGTGATCTTCATCGGTGGACTGAACAAGAGTAACAATCAGGATTGCGAAGATACCGACCGTGCTGGCTTGGAATTGCCGTACGGACAGGATGCTGTCATTTCAGCTTTGGCGAAGGCAAACAAGAATCTTGTAGTCATCAATGTTTCCGGCAATGCGGTAGCTATGCCCTGGATTGCGGAAGTTCCTTCTGTTTTGCAAGCTTGGTTCCTGGGATCGGAAGCCGGAAACTCAATCGCTGCCGTGTTGATGGGGGATGCCAATCCTTCCGGCAAGCTGCCTTTCACTTTTCCTGCCCGTCTGGAAGATGTTCCGGCTCATAGCGTTGGCGAATATATCAGTCAGAGAAGTAAGGATGTGGTAGATATGAAATACAACGAAGGCATCTTTGTGGGGTATCGTTGGGCGGACAAGCAGAAGAAGGTGAAACCATTGTTCCCCTTCGGACACGGGCTGTCTTACACAACGTTTGCTTATGGCAAACCTGCGGCTGATAAGAAAGTGATGTCTGCCGATGATCAGATCAGTTTTACCGTAACCGTGAAGAATGCCGGTGACCGCGAAGGACAGGAAGTTGTGCAATTGTATATCAGTGATAAGAAATCCTCTCTGCCCCGTCCTGTCAAAGAGTTGAAAGGTTTCAAGAAAGTGAAACTGGCTCCGGGCGAAGAGAAAGAAATAACCTTCACCATAGATAAAGAAGCTTTGAGCTACTTTGACGATGCCCAACATGCCTGGGTAGCCGAACCGGGTAAGTTTGAAGCTGTTATCGCCGCTTCGGCAGCGGATATCAAAGGGATCGTTCCTTTTGAATTGAAGTAATAACGTTATTAAGTTGACAAGAGGAAGGGTGTAGTCGCAAGATTACGCCCTTTATTGTTGTCAGTCAGGGAGATATAGGCGCTTCGCCGGGTCTCTATTTGTTCCATTTAGTTTCTTCCTGTTGAAACAAAAGTGCCTTGCCTAAGGAACAAAAGTTTCTTCCTTGAGGAACAAAAGTTTCTTACCTAAGAAACAAGAGTGCCTTGCCTGAGAAACAAAAATGCCAGTAAAGTGAAACGGACATTTCTTCATAATGGGGTGATACCGGATTAGTATCGCCTTCCGAGAGAAGAAAGCATTGGGCTTATTTCCAGAAGCTTACCACTCGTATTGCTCCACGTATTCGTCATATACGGGTTCTTCCTTTATTCCTCTTTTGAGAAACAGTTGACGGATGTATTCCTGTTCTTTGGGTTTAAGAAGTCGTTCCTTGCGGTAACAGCGGTAATAGGTGGTTCGGTTAAGCTCTGCCATAAGTTCTCGTTTGATGCCGAGGGCTTCTTTGTGCGGTACATTATCCAACAGGTGGGTGATGCCGAGTGCGAAACGTTTCTTTTTATCCGCCATGAAGTACGGGCAGGATTCTTTGTGCGAACTAAAATAGTTTGGATTTACGGTGCTGATTACCGGGTAGTTGTCCGGGACATAGGCTGTCACCAGGTAGCGCATACATTTGGCGGAGTGTTTGCACTGCTTGTTGAGGCAGTGGAGGAAGGTGGCCGGTACCTCGCTGTAGTTAAAGTCGGGACTCATAATTGTATTCGTTTATAAGTAAATAATAGCAAAGGTAGTGTTTACTGGGGGAATAATCGCTCAGTCTGCAAGAAAAAGATGACAACTCATTTGTTTTATAATAAAGGCAAGACTATAAAGCATATAATGTAGTAATTAATACAAAATTGTCTTCTATGAAATTTCCTCCCTTTTCCTTTCTAATCGTGGCGAGGAGTGTGTATAGCCTGGGCGAGAATAGTAAAGTTGTATATTCTATCTTGTATTTATTGTATTTAATGATTATTTCTTGCTCTTTCTTATATTAAATAGTTCGGATTAATTTCTTTAGAAAGTTTCGGATATTGAAACAGATAAAATAAAAATATGCGGATAATGGAAATGCAAACTGATATTTTCTCTTTTTTCTTATTTTGGTCATTCTTATTGTGCGTACTAGCATTATTAGTTGTGTGGCCTCTTTTTTAGTGCCTATAACAGAACTTGATACGATTTCCAGTCTTCTTTATTTCCACGATATTTGCAATCTGAGATTTTGTCCTTTTTTGGTTTGTTATTCAAGGTTTGAAGGGGATGAAGTCGGGATGCCGAAGCATGGAATAGATGGAGAGTGCAAAGATATAAAATGTTTCTTTAAAGAATGCTCTGCTTCATCAAAGTTTCACGGCATGAAATTGGATTTATAGAATGGTTTTAAAATAAAAAGAAGGAATAAATGAAGAAAATACTAGTCTGCATACTATTCATATTGGGTTTATTGTCGGTTGAAAGTAAAGCTCAAAAGGTTGCCGTAAAAAGTAACCTGCTTTATGATGCCACTACTACTATGAATCTTGGTTTGGAAGTTGCTTTGGCACGCAAGTGGACACTGGATATCCCGGTCAACTATAATCCATGGAAATTTGATGATGCCCGTTTGAAGCATTGGGGTATACAGCCGGAGCTTCGATACTGGTTCTGCGAAAGCTTTAACCGTACGTTCATCGGGTTGCATGCACACTATGCCGACTTCAATGTAGGTGGATGGCCAGATTGGCCGTTAATCAGCGAGAATATGCAGAACATGCGCTATCAGGGACGTCTCTATGGTGGTGGGCTTTCAATCGGGCATTCATGGATATTAAAGAAGCGTTGGAGTCTTGAGGCTTCTATCGGACTGGGATATGCACGTATTTTATATGATAAATATCCTTGTGCAACGTGTGGCACCAAACTGAAAGATACCAGCAAAAATTATCTGGGTCCTACAAAAGCGAGCTTATCACTTATTTACTTAATTAAATAGATTGAGAATGATGAAAATAAATATGCAATTCATTGCACTGGCACTGGCTCTCTTATTCCTGAATGTGAACGGAGCATCGGCTCAGGACCGTTCATACGAAGGTACTATCAGGATAGAACCTGTACGGTTGGAACAATCGGGTGAATTCCTCCATATAGATCTGGATGTCATTATGGATGATGTGAAAGTGAAGTCTGCACGTGGAGTGGATTTTATTCCTCAGCTGATTTCGTCTACTACCACCCGCGATCTTCCGAGAATATCTATTAAAGGCCGGAATGAGTATCTGGCCTATGAACGCAGGTTATCGGTAATGAGCCGGAAGCAGAAGGATAGTTATAGACTTCCCTATCTGGTAGAGAAGAATTACAAGAAAAAAAGTGGTGTGCTGCAATACAGATATGCGTTACCCTATGAACCTTGGATGGCAGATGCCCGGTTGAACGTGCAGCGTGACGAATGTGGTTGTGGTGAAAGCACATTGATGAATGTGGAATATGCTTTTGATAAGGTTACGCTTGAACGTATGCTGGTGCCATATGTAGTGACTCCCTATTTGTCTTATGTAGAACCGATGGTGGAAGAGATAAAGAGTCGTGATGTACAAGCTGAATGTTTCCTGGACTTTGTGGTGAACAGAGTGGATATTCGTCCTGAATATATGAATAATCCCAAGGAACTGGGTAAGATACGTGCCATGATTGACGATCTGAAGAATGATGCGAATGTGAATGTGAAGCGCTTGGATATTATTGGCTATGCTTCTCCTGAAGGAACGCTGGAAGCGAATAGACGTTTGTCTGAGGGCCGTGCCATGGCATTGCGTAACTATCTGGCTACGCAGTATGATTTCCCGAAGAACCAGTATCATATCCAGTTTGGAGGTGAAAACTGGGAAGGATTGGTGAAGGCGCTTGCTACCGTTGAAATGGATGACAAGGCAGAAGTATTGGATATTATAGCCAGCATCCCGATTGAAAAAGGAAGGGAAACCAAGTTGATGAAGTTAAATGGTGGAGTGCCATATCGGTTTATGTTGAAGCATATTTTCCCGAGTCTGCGTGTCGCGATCTGTAAAGTGAGTTATGATATTAGGAATTTCAATCTGGAAGAGGCGAAAGAAGTGATAAAGAAACGTCCTCAGAATCTGAGTTTGAACGAGATGTTTATGGTGGCTAATACGTATCCGAAAGGTTCGCAGGAGTTTATCGATATCTTCGAAACTGCTGTCCGTATCTATCCGGAGAGTGAAATAGCCAATATGAATGCAGCTACCGCAGCCCTTTCACGCAATGATCTGGTTTCTGCGAAACGCTATTTAGAGAGGGTGAAGTCAGCAGACTATTCACCGGAGTATAATAATGCAATGGGAGTATTACTATTAATGAAGGAGGATTATGAATTGTCAGAGAAACATTTAAAGATTGCCAAAGAGTTGGGGCTGGATGTAGCCAAAAGCAACTTGGAAGAATTAGCTAAGAAGAAAGCTAATGCTATTGAGATCAAGAAAAAGAGTAAATAAACAAATAATAAATAAGAACCGGAAAGTGGTTACTATTAAAGTGAATAATTATATCTATTAATTTCTAATAAATTTTTGTATTATGCTAAAGATTAAATCAATTTTAGTATCGTTGCTGGCCCTTGGGGCAATGGCAAGTTGCTCAACAAATGAGCTGGAAGGAGAAGATACGAGGACGGGGGCCGATTTGGATGTGGCTTACATGTCATTGCGGATTACATTACCTACCCAGAAGGCAAGTACCCGTGCTGCAGGTACTTCCACGGAAAAAGATCCTACCGGACATGAAGGTGATGTCAACTCTCTTTACGTCATTACATTCGACAAGGACCAAAAACTGGTACACCATTCCAGAAAGAATCCTGTTATTGTTTTGGGATCAGGCGATTTGTCGCCCCAAGTTAGCGGTAATCAAGGTACGACAGAGGCGATTCTGGTAAGTGCCAGTACTAAGTATTTGCTCGTTGTCGTTAATCCGGGTACATTGTTGGAGACGAGATTGAGGGCTTTGACTGCCGGTGCTTTATACAATGATATCAACATGGCTATCGTTAAAAGCCTAACAGCTGGCAGCAAACCTGAGACACTTGTAGGTGAGATTGCGGATCCTGCGGATAGTGGTAAGGGTTTTACGATGATCAATGCCGGTTCCTACGATGTTAGTGGTGACAAGTGGAACCAAGGCTGTCTGCTTGACGTAGAAACTAATGTGATTTCTGTTGATGGTACTACCATTAAAGATGAAGCCGCAGCCAAAGAGGAAGCGGAAAAAGTAGGGAACAGAGCGACGCTGAAAATTGAACGTCTTGCTGCAAAAGTGGAAGTAGCTGTTAAATCACCTGGTCTGACTGTATTGCCTGAAGGAGCAACATTCGAATTCGGTGGTTGGACACTCGATTATTACAATAGCACTTTCTATCCATTTGCAGAGAAATCTAAAACCAAAGCGACCCATACTGCAGCTTTCTATGAGAATAGCTTCTATACTAAGGACCCGAACTTTGCGACTCCAGGTCACAGAACCGGGATTATTCTAAACGAACTTGATGATCGTGAGCCTTTTGTAACTTGGAAAAAAGCAAGTACAACTCCGACTCCGGTTTTTGAATATTGTATTGAGAATACAATGGCTGATGCCGACCAGAAGTTTGGCGCAGCTACCCGTGTAGTAATAAAAGGGAAATACGCTCCAAAAGATTTTACACTCGGAAATGACTGGTTCTCTTTCGGTGGCATAAACTATCCGACTCTTGCAAATCTTCAGCTTGCGTATTCTACAGCTGGTGCCACGATTAAGGCTAAGGCTGATGAATTGGAATTGGCAGGGGAGGATCCGATCACTGCACTGGCGAATGCAAAGCTCTTCTATCCTGTAGAAACATTGCTTATGGAAGTTTGCGATAACTTCTTAGGTGCGGTAAATACAGCATTAAGTGCCTCAATTGCCGCTTTTGCAGATCTTGATCAAGATACGCATCTTGATAATATCACAGATGGTGGTGAGATTGTGAAAATTGCCAAGTGTATTAAGTGGTATCAGAAGAGTCTTAACTATTACTATTATGAGATTCGCCATGATAATACTGATGATGAATATATGTACTTTGGTAAATATGGTGTAGTACGTAATAACTGGTATAACCTTACTCTGAATAAGGTGAATGGTTCTGGTACTCCATGGTATCCTGGTGATGGACCAGAAGATCCGGATCCGGAAAAACCAATTGATGAAAAGCCCGGATTCCTTGCTTTCGATATTGAAATAGCTCCGTGGGTATACTGGCAGACTGGTTTTGAGATTTAATATACTCTCTATGAAAAAGCGCAGGGCAGTGCAAAACTGCCTGCCCTGTATTTTCTTAATGATATTCCATACGGAAATGAACCGTAGGGAAAAGTAAAATAAGCCGGTGACAGGCTTTCTAAAAACAGCACGGAAACATCTTGGCGCATCAGAAATGCATGGAGTGCAAACCGCGCGCCCCCTAAAATGGAAATAACCGGAGATCATTAAGCAGGATCTCTGACAATATAAACGGCAGTCCTCAAAGCACTGCCTCATAAAAGAAAAAAGATATGTTCGGAAAAACCAAATCGCTATTCTTTATTGTCACCTCGCTGTTGTTCATCGCTTCGTGCGATAGTATACGTGAGGATTTGCCTCGGTGCGAACTTTGGCTGGAATTCACATTCGACTACAATATGGAATATGCGGATGCGTTCAGTCCGCAGGTTAAGTCGGTAGATGTATTTGTTTTTGATAGTGATGACAAACTGGTTCTCTCTAAAAGAGCGGAATCTACTGAACTGATTGGTGGAAACCGAATGCCGTTGACTGACGAACTGGACTTTGGTAACTATAAAGTGCTGACTGTAGGCGGACTGTCTGACAAATTTAGCGCTTTAGGAAATGGAGGTAGTGGGATGGCTTTGCGGTCGACCACTTATCAGCAAGTCACTTTGGCTCTGAACCGTGAATCGGATATCGTGGATTTTGAGTTTCCGCACCTCTATTTCGGAGCAATTGTGGAAGTGAATCATTTGCCATCCAATACCAGTCACAATGTTTATCAGGTAAACATGGTACGTAACACCAACCGGTTTAATATTGCGTTGATGGATTATGAAGGTCGAGAAGAAACTGAGAATCAGTACTCTTTTGAAATCCAGTCGCCTGAAAATGCCATCTATTCCTGGGAAAACGAGCCTACAGGTCAGGGACCGATTACATATGCGTCTCATTATTCAGGACCGGGTGACACCTCTGAAGTGCTAATGTCAGCGCGTATGAATACTATGCGTCTGTTTAACCGGACGGGATGGGATTACCGTTTTATTATAAGAAATGCGGATACAGGAACAGAAGTGTGGAGCTATGATTTGATGAAACTGTTGAGTATTGCTCGGCCGGAGTACCGTCATGACGGTACGGTGCTTCCTTTTCAGGAGTATCTTGACAGGCAGAGCGAATGGAGCCTGATGTTCTCCGTAGTAGAAAAGCCGGGAGGAGGATTCCTTCAAATCGGTCTTCTTGTAGGACCCTGGGTTTATTGGCTTCATGATATCGAAATATAAGAATGAGGGAAAAAATACTATATATCGTTTGTATGGCCTTCACAGCCCTTTTGTTCTCATGCAGCAAGGATGCGATGGATGATGAACTGCTCCCTGTTACCCGGGCGCAGCTTAGCATCGGACTTGAGGACAAATCGGAAGTGGAGCGGCAGGAGGAAATAAAATCCATCCGGTTTATTGTGTTCAGCAACGCGTCGGGCGACGTGAAGCTGAATGTGAATAAACTTGTTACGTTGGATACTCCGGCCACAGCCACCGATATAACTGCGAAAAACCTCGAAGTGATTCCTAACAACGATATTATGGTTATTGTCATCGCGAATGAGCCACAAAGTCTTACGAGTAAGCTCAATACTGTCACCAGCCCATGGCTATTGCAGAGCGTGGACTATGATATAGCCAACATATTGGACAGTGACGGAGAGATTGTTTCGACCACCGGTATGCCAATGACTGGGGTAATCAGGGATATATCCGTGGCGTCTGATGAAGTCAAGGCGGTAAAGATGGTTATCGAGCGTGCTGTGGCTCGTGTTGATATCTTCCTTGAAGCTACAGATGGTGGAGCTGTGACAGGATACACAAAGGATGTCACCAGTGTCACTTTACACAACTTCACCCATAACAGTTATTTTGTGATGGGAAATGAGGCCAACTATACGCGTGACAACGCTAACCCCTCGAAGAATTACGGGAAAGTGATGACAAATGCAGTAGATGGTGATTTGCTGACGCAGACTTGGACAGCTGCAACAACTGAAACCTGGGCGTATTCATCTGTAGCTGGAGCCGAAAATAGAAAAATACTCTGCTCATTTTATGTTGCCGAGCGTATTTTCAGGTCAGATTCTTCCGACCAATTGGCTATTAGTATGGTAAATGTTCTGAAAGGACCTCCAAGTGTTACAGGAATAGCAGAGAAGGTGATAAAAACAATAACAAAAGTCGATAATTCAGGTACTCCGACAGCGCAACCTTTTACGGAGATCCGGAGGAATAATGTGTATCAAATTACAGCTCGGGTTGGCAAAATCGGTATTCAGATAATAACGATAAGTGTAGAAGGATGGGGTAAGGTTCAGGATATTGATCTGGATATGTATCTGTGATGCTTTCGGGCGGATGTTTTTTTAATTGGGAAAGGAATAGGATGATAAAGTTTAATAATAGTATTAGGACGATTGTAACGGCAGTTATTCTTCCGGTCATATTCTCTTCGTGTATCAGAGAAGAAATGACGTGCGGAAATCAGATTGTTGTGCAACGTATTGGAGAAGATGGAGGTGCCGTTACCCGTGGTACGGCTGTCTCTTCCGTATCCGATCTGGAGAATCAATTATTCGGCTTTTCAGCTTCCCTGACTCCTGCTGCGTCTGCTACACAAATGTACTTCAACGAAAAAGCCCGGGTGAATGCAGGAGGCATAACGGGTACTATATTGCCGGAACAATACTGGCCGGCCCTGCTGGGAGCCAGCATGAAGTTCTTTTCATGGTATCCATATGAGGGTACGTATGCGCCTGCCGCAACTTTCGCTAACCCTGCACAAATGTTGCTGAATTATACGGCCGATGCTGATGCTGCCAATCATGTGGATGTGATGGCTGCCGTATCTACACCCGGCTGGAATGAAGGCGTGGGTATACATTTTTATCATACTCTGACCAAAGTTACTTTTACGTTTCAAAAGAAGGATCCAGTACCTGATGTGGTAACTATTCAGAAGATTGAATTTCAGGGTGTGCCGAATGTTGGTAAACTTACTGTGGGCACTATACCTGCCAAGACAACAGCGAATGGAAAGCCTGGCTTTGTGTGGAATGACGTCACTACAGGAAATATCGTTTCTACTCTCAGCAGTAATAATACGGTAACAGATGATAAGGTCTTGCTTGGTGACACATTTTTGATGTTGCCTACCGATCAATTCTCCGATGAGGCGAAGATTGTTGTTACCACTAATTTAGGTGAGCGGGAGTTTATGTTCAAGGATATTGTTGCTACCAAACCTCATTCATGGGAATCGGGTGAATACATCAATTATAACATAACAATCTCGAATACAATCTATCAGATATCGGCTACTCCGCTTCCGTGGGATAAAAATCCGGTAATAGATGTGATTTTTGACGGACAGTATTATCTTAAATTGTCACAAGCTAATGTGAGACTGGAAGGGAAAGGTAATACTGTGGATATAGTAGTAAAAACGAACTATAATGCGATACCATACACAGGCTATCCGGCAGGAGCGCAATTAACAGTAACCAATACAGCTTGGTCTGAAGTTAGCCTGCTTAATTCGTCCGAAGCTAATGGTGTATATACTTATACTATTCGTGCTGTGATAAGTGACTATGTCGGTACTGTTGCTGACTTTCGTGATATGAGATTTTATATTACTGCCGGTAACATGAATCTTGGTGTACCTATACAACAGTGGGGTGGAGCTGGCAACTGGATAACCCCGGATATCGTATTTGCCGATAATGATCCCACCACAGAAGGAATCAAAAGACGGCGTAAAATAGTCTTTAACACGACTGCCTTAACTAACTCTACAGACAGTTGGAAATGGAATTGGGAAATAAGCGAAATAAGAGATCCTGATAATATTCTGCTGAATGCTGAAACGATGCTTTGGGCAAATGGTACAGGTGGTGGGTGGCTTTACTTCTATTACAAGGCCAATGCCACAGAGGGATCTAAAGCCACGCTGGTATTACACAATACAAATGGTGACAATCCGGATGTGGAGATAGAATTAACTGTACCGGACGATGCGTCTACTACAGCATAGATATATGAACCTTTTTAAGAGAAAATTATAATGAGATATACTGTTTCAATATTCAAAAAGCATTTGTTGATGTATACTCTGATGACAGTGGTATGCCTCAGTGGGTGTGTACAAGAGGAGTTTGCGACTCCTCCAAAGAAAACTGAAAACAGCGTGGAATTTAGTCTGTCTGTTTTCGATGTGAAAATGCCGTCAGTAGCTTCACGCTCAATGGTAGGAGTGGGAGAGGCTAATAAAGAAGATGAGGTACAAAGTGTAGATATTCTGGTGTTTGATGCTTCAGTAGAACCTGCTGTTCTTTTGGAATGGGTGGAAGTGGAAAGCCAGAATATTGAGCAGAATTTAGCTGGAGGTAGCTCAAAGGTAGATTTTTCAGCTCCGCTTACTCTCTCTTCCAAGAAAGTGTGCATAGCGGTAGTGGCAAATTGCTCACTTTCCGGTTTAACGAAAGGAACTCCCAAAAATGATGTATTGAACAGTCTGATTTTTCAAAATAGCGGAAAGTGGCTTGCTGATGCTGATAATTACACCGCAATTCCTATGTACGGAGAGATAGAGGTGGCGAAGATAGAACCTTCGGTGAGTATAGCCAACATTGAGATGAAGCGAATGTTGGCGCGTATTGATATACAAAATTCAACTTCTAATTTCAAGATAGAAGATGTGTATCTGGCCAATTTCAATACAAATGGATATGTGTCTCCTGAATGGGATAGTAATGGGAAGATAAACCTGACACCAACTGCCCCCAATATGCCATCCGACCCGGGTAAGACTTTGGGTGCAGAGAATGCTATTAGGTATCAGGTGAATGGCGCTGCCTCTTATATTGGAGAAATCTATGCTCTTGAAGCTTCTGCGGCAATAGATGCCGGTGGAGTGGGTGAGGACGGTAATGCAAGTCGCAAGAATGCGACATGTCTGATTGTAATGGGGAAGATGATTGAAAATGGAGTTGCAGTTGGAGACTCTTACTATTATCGGGTAGATTTTACCCAAAAGGTCACGATAGAGGAAGGAACGAAGGTAGAGTATATGCCTTTGATGCGAAATTACAAATATGTTGTTGACATTAATGAGGTTTCAGGTCCGGGGTTTACTGATAAAGTTGACGCCTTGGCTTCCTATACAGTAATGTCTAACATGAAAACGCGTGTGATTAGCTATAACCGTAATAAAATAAAGGATGTAGTCTACAATGGGCAGTATATGCTTGGTGTGAGCGTAACAGATGTGCAGATATCTCAGTTTCAGATTAGTGAATACGCCGTAGATGTATTTACTGATGTCCCTGGCGGCTGGACAGCTACCGTTACAAATGGGGAGAGTTGGCTCAGAATTAATGATGGTACTTCCGGTGGGAGTGCTACAATGTCTGGTGCATCAAATAGTGATACACAGTTTAAGCTGAGTATGGGGTATTTTGATAATGCGTTAGGAATCGGTGACACTCGTACGGGGACTGTTCTGCTGAAAACGGCGAGGCTTTCCCAGGAGATTACAGTGACGCAGAAGATGATAGAGCCGGGGGTAATCAAGTTTGTGGACGCATACGGAAATGAAATAGAGAATCTCTTCTTTCGCCTTAGGGCAACTAATGTTGCCGCTAATACCATTGAACCGCAATCTGTGTATGTGATGTTTTCTACGGATAGACTTGATGCACGGCTTGAGCCGGACAGGGATTTTGCGGGCTTAATAGCATACCCGGATTGGGGAGGTTTAATTCCGGCTCTGAATCCGGATAGAGTCACAACTACACCGTTTTACGGTAGTGTACAGGCCTTTAGCGTAGAGCCGAAAGTTAAAGTGGATGGCGATGGGAAAAGTGAATATTGGCGTGTGGACAAACTGTTATTCACTCTGCACAATAAAGAAGGAATTCTGTTAGGTGCACAGAGGGAATTTAGCATTATCCAAGCATTGTTGGATTTCTCATTTCAGTATTATGAAAGTGTAGTTCCTCGTTCCTACGAAGTGCATCTGGGAGCAGAGCAATATCTGCAACTCCTTACAAATAATAACTGGGAGATTACAAAAGTAGAACAATTGGAAGTTAGTGGTGATGATGGAACCGGACTATTAATAACTTCTGATACGGATAATGATATAGTCGCAGGCAGAAGTAATGCGGATAATATTATGTGGGATCAATCTGTTGTGGATTCGGATGATGATAAGATGGGATATAGCGTAATTAATCGAGGTTACAATTTCAGGTTGAAACTCCATCCCGGTAAGTGGAAAGAAGGTAAAAGTGGAACGATAAGAATTACATTTAAAAATGTGATGCGTGCAGGAAACCAAACGTCCTATACGGATTATCCGTTCTACACTACGATTGATTTAAAAATGGTATCGGAGAAAACATCCTATACAGATAGTGGAGAACCTCTTTTCTATCTTTACCCGCTTCGGTTCGACAAACGATTATACTATGATGAGAATAGAGCAAACGAGGGACTTAAGAAAGATATTACTGAGGCTGATAAAATATGTAAGGCTATAGGTGATGGATGGCGACTTCCCAATGCTAATGAATTGATATTGTCGTATGTTTATCGTGATGCTTTAGGGGGAGATGCAACCCAAGGTAGTGGTTATGCAGGACAAAATATGTTTGGATGGTATGCGGATCGGAATTGGTCTTCATCGGTCGATCCTATTGATTCAAATACGCGTTTTACAATGGACTTCTCAAGCGGTAGAACTACAACTAATTCTATTTGGGATTGGGATAAGCAATACTTTCGGTGTGTCAGAAATGGTGCCAGTAGTGGAGGTTATCCAAAAGTCTCGGGAGCTACTATTATTTCACGCGACAATAATGGAGGTGTGAAGTCTTCTATATTGCTTGCTTCAGGTGAATCTCCGGCTCAATATAATAAGGTGGCTCCGAAGTTTGAGGTTGATTTGGTGGATAAGGTAAATACCGGAATGGGTGCAAAGGCCGAATGTGAGGGGAGATCAGGCAATTGGCGATTACCTACTCAAAGGGAATTATTACTAATCTATGGTTTAGGTGGGATGAAAACCTCTTATAATGGTGATGGTTTTACTGTACCGACTTGGTCAGGTGGATTCGTGAAGGTTGATAATTGGCTATGGTCACAAACCGTTAGTGAATCCGGTAAGTTTTATGTAGTTGGTCCTAGTCCCAATGCTTCGGAAAATGGCCAACTCCAAACACAATCGTGGGATTATACAGATTCTGGTCTGTCTTGGGTTCATTATCGCTGTGTGAGGACTATAGACTAATTTATGAGGTTGTGTCAAAACGTTGGCACAACCTTTTTCTATAATTTATAGTCCTGTTAT